>NNBU01000037.1_pt1 | contig 203408 bp, 158 predicted proteins | sample 1173781 | NCBI WGS metagenome assembly NNBU01 (sample SAMN07173937, study PRJNA388173) | plant metagenome | biome: Plant school; feature: Soil; material: Symbiotic tissue of Blasia pusilla L.; isolation source: symbiotic tissue sample KVJ2 | host: Blasia pusilla | place: Norway: Troms, Kvaloya...
ATCCCAGGCGATTGCTTCGCTCCGCTCGCAATGACTACACAAATTTTGCATGAATTTTTACTCCCTAAAAAGGCACAGAATCTACACCCTAGGCTTAGTCCTGAAGTCAGTTAACCTAATCGAGTAGGATATCTCTATTACGACTTAAGCACAGATCACGGAAAAATGTTGTAGAGGCATACTCCTACGGAGAAGCAAGCTACGTGCAGCGTCTCGTAGAGAAGCAGCTTGCCGTAGTTTACCAGAGAGGACACGGAGGAATAAGAGTTTGAGAGGTTTTTGCGTAAGTCCTATCTATAAAGTAAGCAGCTTTTAAATCGGATTAGTTTTTTCGCTGAATGCGCGGATGGGTAGGTGTTGGAAAAGGGGGGACTATAAAAATGGCTGAATTGCTCTATATGCAAGCACTAGAGAGCGATCGCATTTCCAAACCATCCGCGCACCTTGTGTAGACTAGCTTTCAGGCATTTGCCTCTAGCCAAATCATAACTCCTCGTGTTATGATTTCTGCATTCGCGCAACCGAACCTTGAAAACCAAATAAGGCAAGGCTTTCAGAAGCCAGCATTGCAATTACTTAAAATCCCTATTAGGGATTGAAACCACTAGCTGAAAACTACATAGAAAATCATTACTACCATTGCAATTACTTAAAATCCCTATTAGGGATTGAAACGATAACCGTGCCTACCTTGGTAAAGATCCAGCCACATTGCAATTACTTAAAATCCCTATTAGGGATTGAAACAAGATTGCAACTCCCACTAATGGAACTCGCAATCATTGCAATTACTTAAAATCCCTATTAGGGATTGAAACCTAGCTGCGACTCTTCTAATCTGGTTCCGAAGCCATTGCAATTACTTAAAATCCCTATTAGGGATTGAAACGCAACAATACCAGCAACAGCAATTACAACAGACTCAGATTGCAATTACTTAAAATCCCTATTAGGGATTGAAACTTGCCACGAGTATGTGAAAGACCTCAATGCAACTATTGCAATTACTTAAAATCCCTATTAGGGATTGAAACACGTGAATCTGGGACAAATTAATACTCTGGATGAGTTGCAATTACTTAAAATCCCTATTAGGGATTGAAACAACTCATTTTTCTACAGCGACTTTGACCTTCTGAGTATTGCAATTACTTAAAATCCCTATTAGGGATTGAAACCAATCACTAATCGTGAACTGCTGCGAAATTGCAGGATTGCAATTACTTAAAATCCCTATTAGGGATTGAAACAAGTTTTCTTGTCATGAAAATATTGAAGCGTTGAATTGCAATTACTTAAAATCCCTATTAGGGATTGAAACAAGGCTTACATTGGGACAAACCGTTAGGCAGCAAATTGCAATTACTTAAAATCCCTATTAGGGATTGAAACTATAGGTAGCTCCAAAAGGAAACTGAACTTTTTGTAGATTGCAATTACTTAAAATCCCTATTAGGGATTGAAACTCAATAAAGACGGTTATAGCAGAGTTGTTAAGGAATTGCAATTACCTAAAATCCCTATTAGGGATTGAAACGCGCCCAATGCTCCCTTTTTGAAGAAATCTGCACTTTGCAATTACCTAAAATCCCTATTAGGGATTGAAACCAAAATCCTCAGTTGGGATATTCCACTGATTAGCATTGCAATTACCTAAAATCCCTATTAGGGATTGAAACAGCACCCACGCAATCAATAGAATAGATTTATTGGTAATACCAATACTGTATGAAGACGCGCTACACCATATTTAAGTACAAGGAAAAAAAACGAACCGCAAAGGACGCAAAGGACACAAAGAAAGAAGTTAAAAGGGTTTGGCGCAGCCTCACAAAGAAATGGTATAAGCTGAGATTGTAGTGATCTCCGATAACAAGCATCAGTTGCTATCGCTACCAGAGCAGTAAAGTAGGCAGAACATAGCTATCGGGCAACAATGCAAAAACTCCTTTTTAATGATAGAGATAAATTTAGAGCGCAGGCCCTATTCCTTGGTAAAAATATTAAGCTACAGACGTTGGAGGATTACGTTTGCTTGGCAACTATGCCAGTAATGGTTACAGTAGGTGAATACGGCTGTGCAGTACTTCTGGGCTATGGTGCAGTTGTCCTGTTTAACGTAGAGCCTGTCGAAAAAATAGCCTTCTTGACCAAACTATCTTCTCAGGTTAGTGACTCTTTTGAAGACCCGGAAACAGAAGAAGTGGAAATTCATCTCAATATTGCAGAGAGTGAACGAGCTAAAGAAGGAAAAATTTTACTGCATGAATTTAGTGTAGAACGCTTGCAGATAGTGGCTGATATTCTCGCCAAGAGTGTTGTGCTGTCTCACTATGAAACCAGCCTAGCGACTGTATTTGATCAAATTGAACCGTTTGCAGCTAGTCTCCAGCGTGAAAACAGGAGTAGACGCCAAAGCCGGGAATTACTGCGTCAACTTGGGACTACCCTATTAGTTCAACATAAGATTGTCGGTCAAGTAGAAATTATCGATAAGCCGGAGTTGCTCTGGGAATCCCCACAGCTAGAAAATTTATATCTGCGCTTAGAGGATGAATACGAAATCCGTGAGCGTCACCATGCTCTGGAACGTAAACTAGAGCTAATTTCCCAAACTGCACAAACCGTGCTGGAGTTCATGCAGCATAGCAGTAGTCAGCGAGTAGAGTGGTATGTGGTGATTCTGATTGTGGTAGAAATTCTGCTGTCACTGTACGACATCATTTTCAAAGGCTAAATTTGGGTATTTTCAACAATTGCTGGTTTTAAGCAGCAGCCTTGAGTTGGACGATCTTGTTTCCTAGGAGTTCGACGGAACTAAAAAAATGTGAGTTTGATAAACCTCTACCTACCTTGAACTTTAGTTCAAGTTTCTCTCCGACTCGGAGAGGGACGGTTTTGCTTAGTAAAACCAGGGAGAGGTCTTTTTTATCAGAAAAATGGGTTTAAAACCCCGTGCTTCCAGCACGGCTTTAAAGTAATGAGTAAGGAGTAATGAGTAATGAGTGGATGAAAAATGGGTATTTACTCATTACTTGTTAAGCTAATCAGCATTCAAGTTGCATAATCAGGGCGGGCAAGATGCCCACCCCACAAGATATTGAGAAAATTTTCATCTGCAAATTAGATGTGTTTTAGCTTACTCATTACTCTAGAATCACTGTGCGTACCCTTCGGGAACGCCAAGGGCGAACACGGCGGTGAGGATGTCAAGGCTAATTTAGATGGAAACTATATCAGGACTGACGCAAAAATTGCTAGAAAGCTTAATTTATCGAACTTTTATTTTTAGGCAAAACCTACGCAGTTAAGACTTACGCAAAAGTACACGCGGTAGGGGCAATACCCTTCGGGAAGCCGCAACTCTTTGAGACGCTCCGCGTAGCTTGCTTCCCCGTAGGAGTATGCGTCTACATGAATTGCCCTACCTGAAAAGGGTTTTGGCTATTGTTTGCGTAAGTCCTAGCAGTATTGATTAGCGATCTAACATTTGGCTGGGGCAGATTGACCAACGTCATAGAGGATGTAATTAAAGCATTAATTTGCCATCATCTCAGTTTTGTAAATATTTTGTTATACTAGTTAACAGAAGTTCATATTTAGATTTAACACCGCTAAGTAAGGGAATGCCCAATAGCTCGATGAGTGGATTACTGCTAACGGCAGCTAGGTATGAACGCTTCTTCTCAAGATTGCCAAAATTAATCTTTTAGTTTTCGCCTAGTTGGGCGATTGAGGCTGCGATGAATCAACCTATGACATTATCTTTAGAACAAGAATTTAGCCTTAGAACTTTTGCTGACCAAGTGCAGCAGATGTCTCGTGAACAAGCTCAAGAGTTTTTGCTCATGCTCTATAAGCAGATGATAATTCGAGAAACGACTTACCAAGAATTGCTCAAACATCAGTGGGAAATTGATTCAGACTCAATCTTGGACTAAAATACAAGCAAATATAGCGAGTTTTCTCGAAACCCGATCGCTAGTTGCGGTGTCAACCTTGGTGCGTAGGCGTAGCCCGTCGTAGACATGGCAGTCGGTTAATTTCTGAAATTAACGACGCCAGACAACCTCAAACTCAGTAACAGAGGCTTTCAACATCAAGAATATTGGACTTAGTATTTGGTGATTGATGGTGAAGACTCTAGCTTGAAAGTTAAGAGCCAGAAGTAGTGAAGAGATATTTTTTTGTGAGCAAGTGATGATAATACATGCTCACAAATTTAATTTAAAAAGGGACAGGAACGTTTTGTGCCACTCCCTTGAGTGGTAACACAAGATAAGTAAGTTCCGCTCCGGCTCGGTTGATGACACGTCCTAAGCCTCTGGCCTGAATCGCAACAGTATCAAAGTTTTGTTTTTGCCCATTATCAAGGTTTACAGTTGGTAGCACCAACGTTAATTCCAACTGACCTTGATCGAAGTTTGGCTCTAAGGTGACAGTAATAAGTAAACCGAGAGGGCTTTTTTGTTTCCTGATTGTCTGACCTCGAAAAGTAAATTCTCCTGATGGGCCACGATAAATTAGTTGTGAAGCTCCTGGTGGATCATCTACTCGCACTGGCCCCGGCGCCTTTGGAAAGAAGACAATCTCTGTAGTTCTGATTGGGTCAGTGAAGGTATACTGGTTTGGTTGATTAAGTTGAGTTTTATCTGCTAATTTTTGGGCAGGTTTCAATTCAACTGCAATAGTCTCAACAGAGTTTACTGTTCCAATTATTGCGATCGCTAGAGTTGATGTAGTAATTGCTAGAAGCCGAGAAATTTTAGTTCTCATGGTGGTGTGATTGATTATGTGGTAGACGCAGACATCTTTTGCACTGCCCTTGCCCTTGCTGACAGTTTTTTCTGAATAACTCACTAACTGACAACATCAAATAGATGTTTACGCATATCCTACAGTACTAAGGTTAAGATACAATACCTCCTTTACTTATTTACTCACGAGGGGGACACAGCGAATTGCACAAGGCTGTGCTCCCCTTAAAGGCTAAATTGTCAGGTATACCAGAAGCAGGACTGGCTCCAAATGCGGCTAAGTCCAATATAAAATCTTGGCCTTGGGAAAACGCTTTTGAATCTCATTCTCAAAAAAGCACTTCATTGTCTTCATGATGTCAGTGTTGTAAATATACTTGATACCACCAAACTTATTACGTTTGACACTGCGTTTTGCTTCATCCATGTCAAGTTGCGATCGCGGATACCAAGTTTGTAAGACTTCTTTCGAGCCTGGCGTAAAGCGGTGTGAAATTAGCTCAAAAGTGAGGTTACAGTTGATATCTAGTGCCGAAGAGATCGAGTCAAATAATTGACTATAATGCATCTGCCAATCATCTATAGGCATAATGGGTGCAATTACCAGTCCGACTGGATATCCATTATCAGCCAAAGAACGTAATGCCCTAAGCCGTGATGCTACTGATGCTGTACCACCTTCAAACTTCAAAGCAATAGATGTAGCATTAACACTCATGCGACAATGGGTATGACCATTATGAGGAAGAGAGAGTAAGTCATTCACCTCATTGAACTTTGATACCCAGCGTAGATGTGCATTGCTCCGAGTGCCAAAGTAACGAATACACTCAGCAAGGCTACCTGTGAGATGTTCAATGCTCAATGGGTCGGTGTAACAGCTAACTTCGTAAGTTGTTACTAATTCTGGCGATTCGTAGGCTGCTAAATTTTCTAAGATTTGCGGCAAGTTAGCAAAAACGCGGATAACAGGCGGGCCTGATAAACTACCAGCTAGATAGCAATATTGACAATGTGCAGGACAACCCTCGGCAAGATGAAATTGCCAATCAGCAGAAGGTGGGATGGGAGTTAGCTTAAAGTGACTGGGTGGTGCGGTAACGACTGCGAGGGTACGTTTGGCAATACTGTAAGTTTCGCGATCGCTTTCACCGCGTAACCCTGTAAGGCGGTTATGTCGTAACTCTTCTATTGGTAGGTTGAGTGCCTGCACACGTGCAAAAATTTGCTGACCCCAAGGCTCATTTAAAGCAGCAGGTGTAAACAATACCCGTTCAGGCATCCACAATTTTGGTGAGTGTGTTTGTTGATCGGCTGTTGAAATATCGTTTGTAATTGTATTCAGCAATTATCTTTCTCCGTTATTTATTTTGCTGATATCTGCAATTAATTCTTTGAGGCTGATTTAATCCGTTGCTACTACATAATTAAAGATTTTTGCGATGAAAAGAAAAATTTTTCGGTTCACGCAGAGAGTAAATTAAGAGTTTCATAGTCTGGCTACGCAGGCATTATTCTTGTAGCCATAATTTCAATTATCGGGTACAAAATGTGACTAACTCTATTTTAAAGTCATAGTTGAGAACTTTGTTGTTACAAACAGGGGGAATTTTACTCTACTTTTAGGTAGTATTTTCCTGTCATAGCAGAAAAAGAATATTACCCAATCAAACGCAGATGCTATCAGTTGACCCTGGGTAAGCATCATCTGTGGTAGAAAAACATGGGGGCAGTTAAGCTGCATTTCTACGCTAGGAGAGGGTACAGAATTTATCATTGAAATACCAATATAGGTTTTTACTACATAAATATTGAATGTTAAGAAAAAAGCTCTTGAAGAAGAATGCAGAAAGTCTTGTAGGTTAACGTACAATAATAGTATTTGCCTGTTGTAAGCTGATGCACCTCTGCGCTAATCTAGAGGCTATATCTAACAAAGGCTTATGACACCTGAAGAAATTGCGGCTACGTTAACAGAATTATTTGGCACATCGGCTGTTGCTGCGATTGCTCTTGGATCGTGGCAAGTAGATACTTCTACTTTTCGGCTGTTGGTGCTGCTTTCCGAAGATTATACTTGGCTGCGAGTTTTGCTGCCTATTGTGTCCATCCAAGAAGCCCAACCATTTTTAGAACAGTTTCTACAAGCTAACTTTGATGATACTCAAGAAGTACGTTATGCTTTGCATGAAGGGGTAGTTTGGGGGGTATTCCAACATAACATTAGCACTTTAGTGAGTGCAGATTTATCCAATGCAATTAACCAACTTGCATCTCTTTATCAGGCTCGATTAGATAATGTTTTTAATCGACTAATTGAAAGCCGCATCCGGCAAATTATTCAGGCAGCAAAACAGCAAGGGCAATCTCTGCAATCTACTATGCAAAGCTTAGAACGCTTTTATGCGGAAGGATTAATGGGCGAAATAAATCAAACTTCAGAGGCGCGAGAAGAAGTCTTAACTACTTGGCGGCGTCAGTTAGAACGTTTATGGAATGAGGGGTGATTTCAATTTTTAAGTTTCCATCTTAAACCAATTTACAAATATAGCTATTTATGATCAATATCATTCAAATCCTCAAGGAAGACTATCAAAGATTTCCAGTAAATCAAACTTACAGCATTTATGCTCCAGACGTTTATTTTCAAGACCCGTTGAATAAATTTCGTGGTGTTAAACGTTACAAAGAAATGATTAGTTTTATCCAAACTTGGTTTTTAGATATCAAGATGGATTTACATAATATTCAACCTTTAGGAGACACAATAAAAACTGAGTGGACACTCAGTTGGAATACTCCTCTCCCCTGGAAGCCACGCATATCTATTCCTGGTTGGAGTGAATTAGGCCTTAACTCTGATGGTTTGATTGTCTCTCATATCGATTATTGGAATTGTTCACGCCTAGATGTGGTGAAGCAGCATTTTTTCTCTTGAAAAAGTCGATTATTAAAGGAGACTTTTCGCACACTGGAATATTTTTGGTTTCACCCCAATAGTTTAGAGTTTAAAGGGCAATACGGTTTAGTTAAAGCTAAAACTCTTTGTTAAACCTCGTCTAACTTGAGAACTGTAGTTTTTTACCAAAGTTTTGTGATTGCTTCCTACCCTGCGGGAACGCTAAGAGCGAACGTCGCAATGACAAGCCCTTTCAAGGTGACTCGTAAAATCTGTTTTATTTTCTCTGCTGTCTCTGTGTCTCTGCGGTTTAAAAGTAATTTATCGAACCACAGAGGCGCAGAGAGCACAGAGAAAAGAGAAATTATTGTCCAAAATTTTCACCACCTTGAAAGGGCTGGTTCCAATACGCTTGGGTTGAACGAACGCGAACAGCGTCCCGTAGGGAAGTGAAACCCAACAAAGCCCGATAAATGTTGGGTTTCGTTCCTCAACCCAACCTACGCAGTTTAAGGTTTTTGGCTTTAACCCAAGCGTATTGGGGCTGGTTCTATAGGAAAAACTGTTGAATTTGCACAAGGCTAAGATGCTTGTTGAGCAAGCTTTTGCAATGTTGAGGCAGTAAACAGCCCTTATAGCAATTTTCAGGAAATTAAACCATAGTGCAGGGAATATAGCATAACTGCCCTGCCCTAGCTGGGATTGAAACAAAATCCCTCAATACTTTAGAGTGAATAATAAACTCAATTCCAAAGTGCGATCGCAATGACTGATAAAGAACTCAAACATTTAATTGAGAGTAATGCTAAAACAGTCCAAGCTATGTTAGATGAGATGGCGGAAGCACGTCAGGAACGCCAAGAACTCCGAGAAGGAATGCTCCAAATCCAGAGTGCAGTGGCACAATTAACAAACATCCAAGAGAAGATAACCAATTTACTAGTTTCTCTGGATGGCGATCGCCCCACAATTCTCAAAAAACTCTCAGCACTGGAAACTAAGCTCGATCAGCTATTACAGCAAAACACAACAGATGAATTAGGATAAATACTCATAATAATGCCTAGACGTGTCGAAACAACATTTATTTTCCTTAAACAGTCGATAATGTAAATAAATGTAAAAAATCCTCAGGCAGGACAGAAGCATCTATGCGTGTAATTTTGATGACCGGTAAAGGCGGCGTGGGCAAAACTTCCGTCGCTGCTGCAACTGGACTCCGTTGTGCGGAACTAGGCTATCAGACATTGGTTTTAAGTACAGATCCCGCTCACTCTCTCGCAGACAGTTTTGACATTGAAATGGGACACGTACCCCGAAAAATTCGCCCAAATCTGTGGGGTGCTGAACTAGATGCGCTGCAAGAACTGGAAGGAAACTGGGGTGCTGTGAAACGTTACATTACCCAAGTTTTACAGGCAAGGGGTTTAGACGGCATACAGGCGGAAGAATTGGCAATTTTACCAGGCATGGATGAGATTTTTGGCTTGGTAAGGATGAAACGCCATTACGATGAAGGTGAGTTTGATGTCTTAATTATCGACTCAGCCCCCACGGGTACTGCACTGCGCTTACTGAGTTTACCTGAAGTCGGTGGCTGGTATATGCGCCGTTTTTATAAACCATTTCAAAACATCTCGGTAGCACTTCGCCCTCTGGTTGAACCCTTTTTTAGACCAATTGCTGGTTTTTCGCTACCTGACAAAGAAGTGATGGATGCACCTTATGAATTTTATGAACAGATTGAAGCTCTGGAAAAAGTATTAACAGATAATACTCAAACCTCAGTGCGTCTGGTAACAAATCCCGAAAAAATGGTGATTAAAGAGTCACTCCGCGCCCATGCTTATCTAAGTTTGTATAATGTTGCAACAGATTTAGTAGTGGCTAATCGGATTATTCCTCGTGAAGTCCAAGACCCATTTTTCCAACGTTGGAAAGAAAGTCAAGAGCAATATCGCCAGGAAATTCATGATAATTTTCACCCTCTACCTGTGAAAGAAGTTCCCCTATTTTCTGAAGAAATGTGCGGATTGGCTTCATTAGAACGCCTGAAAGAAACTCTTTATAAAGATGAAGACCCAACTCAGGTTTATTACAAAGAAACAACTCTAAGAGTTGTGCAAGAGGAAAACCAATACAGCTTAGAACTTTACTTACCTGGTATTCCTAAAGACCAAGTTCAATTGAGTAAAACTGGAGACGAATTAAACATTACGATTGGCAACCATCGTCGTAACTTAGTTTTGCCGCAAGCCTTAGCAGCACTGCAACCAGCAGGAGCAAAGATGGAAGATGACTATCTAAAAATCCGCTTTGCTGACAACACAAGAGTTTAATTTTGTTGAACGTTTTTCTGCAAACAAAAAATTACAAATAAATAGCAAGAATATTTTCTTGTACCCAATGCAGACGCAATTTTATTAGCGTCTGTTTTTGTAATTTATTGTGAACTATTATAAAAAGCAAATAAATGTTTTTGTTAGTAATTTGCCGTAGTTTTACTGAAGGCAAAATTGTGAAAGAAAATTCAAAATATTATTATTAGATTTAATCATCTCCGGTTTACAAATTATTAATTGAATATATTATAAGCAATGACCTCCAACCCTGAACAAGATTTACCCTTATATCGCCATGAAGAAAGTTTACTACGCCGCATTACAAACCGTATCCGACGAAGCTTAGAATTGGAAGAAATTATTACAGTCACAACGGCAGAGGTGCGATCGCTACTAAAAACTGACCGAGTGATGATTTACAAATTTCATGACGATGATAGCGGTCAAGTGGTTGCTGAGTCAATTTACAACAATCGTTTACCATCACTACTAGGGCTGAATTTCCCTGCTGACGATATTCCACTCAGCGCCCGTGAACTATTTATCAAATCACGGGTATGTTCTGTTGTAAATGTTGATACTCAAGAGATTGGTGAAATTCACCTGCGTGACTTGGAAAATGGAGAAACTATATCAGAGGAAATTCGTTACCGCCCTGTAGACTCCTGCCATATTGAATATTTGACGGTTATGGGGGTAAAGTCTTCTGTAGTAGCGCCTATTCTCTATCAAGATAAACTCTGGGGGCTACTAGTCTCTCATAATTCCCAAGCGCGTTTAATTTCAGAATATGAACTAGAAGCAGTACAAATGGTAGTGGATCAGTTGTCAGTGGCGATCGCTCAAAGTACCCTACTTACTCAAGTTCGCAAAACAGCCGAACACGAAGCGATCGTTAACCGCATTGCGACTCTACTACATTCACTCCCAACGATTGTATTACAACCAGCCTTAGAAGCAGCTGTTGCTGCTTTTAATGGAGTTGGTGGCAGGCTTTGCATTAGAAATGAAGCTTTTGATTTCCACAATGGCAACGTGACCAGCTTAACAGAATGCTTAATACCAGGAAATACTTGTATCAAGCTTTATATCTGTGGTCAGCAACCTGTGATGCCAGAACAAACCATATATCCACTTATAGAGCAGTATAACATCTGGCAAGAACACTATAAATTAAGTAACTACGATGTTTGGGCGATTTCAGATATATACAGCGCTCCAGACTTGCGAAGTTTGCAAGTTGCTTTTCAACCAACCAAAATTCGCAGCATATTGATGATCCCCCTCCAATATCGTCAGCAGTTGCTGGGCTACTTAAGTATTTTCCGCAACGAAGTAGATACAGAAACTCTATGGGCGGGGCAGTATGACAGCGATCGCAGACAACTATACCCCCGGCGATCCTTTGAGGTTTGGCGCGAATCTAAAAAAGCACAAGCTCAAAAATGGACGACTCAAGAGATTGAACTGGCTAGAAACCTGGGTAAACATTTTGCTTCCGCAGTTCAGCAGTATGAACTACAGCAACAAGTACAAGTCTTCAATGAAAATTTAGAAAAACAAGTTAAAAGACGCACAGTTGAGTTACAACGGACATCTGAACAAGAACAGGCTGTGTTTAAAGTTATTGCAGAGATTCGGGAATCTCTGGACACAAATACTATTTTTCAAACCACAACTAAAGAGGTTTGTCAATTAATCAAAGCCGATCGCGTTTCTGTTTATCGTTTCGATTCTACTTGGGGTGGTGAGTTTGTCGGGGATTTCGAGGCTGCTAGTCCATACTGGTCGAATGAATCCGAACTAGGTATTAATACAATTTGGAATGACACCTACTTACAAGATACAGAGGGAGGACGTTACCGCAACAATGAAACATTTGCAGTCGATGACATCTACAATATGGGGTTTACTCAATGTCATATCGACAATTTAGAGCAGTTTCAAATTCATGCTTTTGTGCTTGCGCCGATTTTTGTTGGGCAAAAACTTTGGGGTTTACTGGCAACTTATCAACACACCGGGCCCCGCCAATGGAAAGCCTCGGAAGTTAACTTTCTCAGTCAGATTGCGGCCCAAATGGGGGTAGCACTCCAGCAAGCTGATTTACTAACTCAGACACGACAGCAAGCGTTAAATTTGCAACAAGCAGCAGAACAACAACGGGTATTGTTTGAAGTTGTGGCGAAAGTTAGAGAATCTCTTGATCTAGATGCGATTTTTCAGACAACCACCCAAGAAATTTGCAAATCACTACAAGCAGATCGGGTTGCAGTCTACCGCTTCCAAGCTGATTGGAGTGGTGAATATATCGCCGAGTTTGTGGGCGATCGCTGGTTAAAGCTAGTATCTGCTGATACTAAGACAGTTTGGCAAGATAGTTATTTGCAAGAAACCCAAGGTGGGCGATATCGTCATAATGAAACCTTTGCAGTTGATAACATCTATGAAGCTGGACACACTCAATGCCACGTTGCAGTTCTAGAGCAAATTCAGGCAAAGGCTTATGCGATCGCACCCATATTTATCGGGCAGCAACTATGGGGACTATTAGCAGCTTATCAGAATGCTGCACCCCGCCATTGGGAAGCCTCGGAAATCAAGTTTATTACTCAAATTGCTAATCAGCTTGGGGTTGCACTCCAACAAGCCCAATTGCATAATCAAACCAAAGAGCAGACCCAAAAGCTGGCTCAAGCTTTGCGTGATTTAAAGCAAACTCAAACCCAACTGATCCAAACCGAGAAAATGTCCTCACTCGGTCAACTAGTCGCTGGTGTTGCTCACGAAATTAATAATCCCGTAAACTTCATTTATGGCAACATCAATCATGTCAACAATTACACCCAAGATTTACTCAGCATACTAGACCTATATTTGCAAAATACCCCCAACCCCAGCCCTGAGATTCGCGATCGCGCCTTTGAAATAGACTTAGAATTTCTAATGGAGGATTTGCCCAAAACTTTATCTTCCATGAAAGTTGGCATCGATCGTATCCGGCAAATTGTCTTAGGTTTAAGGAATTTCTCCCGCCTAGATCAGGCAGAAAAAAAGCCAGTTGATATTCACGAGGGTATTGATAGCACTTTACTAATTTTGCAGCATCGCTTGAAAGCAAAACCAGAAAGTCCGGCGATTACATTAGTCAAAGAATACAGTGACCTTCCCTTAGTAGAATGCTATGCCGGGCCATTAAATCAGGTATTCATGAACGTTTTAAGCAATGCGATCGATGCTCTAGAAGATTATAGGGAAACTCAATCAAATCCTCATAGCAGTCAAATTACCATCCGTACTGCTCTTGGAGAGCTTGAAGGCAATATCAAAAGCGTAGTAATTCGCATTGCAGACAATGGCTTAGGAATACCCGAAGCCCTGAAGGCAAGAATCTGCGACCCCTTTTTTACTACTAAGCCAGTGGGAAAAGGCACTGGCTTAGGGTTATCAATTAGTTATCAAATTGTCGTAGATAAACACGGTGGTGTGTTTAAATGTGATTCTCAGCCGGGGTTAGGTACAGAATTTTGGATTGAAATTCCGATTAAACAAATCACCAAATCATAGAGAAAAATCAACTTGCATAGTGCAGCTTACAGCAGTTTTCATGTATTTGAACCACATCTGTAGGGGCGCAAGACCCATTGGTGTCAACTTAACGTGAAACCCTTGTCAAAACGCGCTTCCCATCACTCACTGCGTTACCCCACCCTAACCCTCCCCTTATAAAGGGGAGGGAACTGGATTTTCTTGTTTCCCCCCTTTATAAGGGGGGACTAAGGGGGGTAAAACAACTGTGGAATAAGCGTTTGAGCTTAAGTTGACACCAATGCAAGACCTTGCGCCCCTACAGATCGCCAACTACAATTATTTTTAACTTCTAAGTTGCACAGGCATAGCTAAATAAGTCATTTTCAAACCACCCAGTGGTGTAAAAATCACTGGAGTTAGGCTTTGATTCAAATGCATTTGAATTTCAGTAGATGGTAATTCTTTCAAACCTTCCATCAAATATTTAATGTTAAAGGCAATCTCTATATTCTCTCCAGAAATCTGTGCAGACATTGACTCTCTACCACTGCCCACGTCTTGAGCTTCGCATGATAAGGTAATTTCTTGGGCGTCGCTGTCAATGCTGACCTTGACAATATTATTTTTCTGATCGGCTAATACAGCAATGCGTTCCAAAGTGCTGACAAATTGTCGCCGCTCAATTGTTACTTGTCGCTCAAATTGGCGCGGGATTAATTGTCGATAAGCGGGATATTGCCCTTCTAATGTGCGACTGGTTAAGCGTTGATTTTGCCATGCAAACACAACTTGACCTTGATCGAAATATAAAGCTACGGGTTCATCTGATGAAGCGCTATGAGCTAGCATCCGTTGTAGTTCGCGTAATGCTCTAGCTGGTACTGTCACTTCTAGTTGACTAGTTCCGCCTAGAGGACGCTCGTTGCTTGTTTCTACTACTGCTAGGCGATGTCCGTCGGTAGCTGCAAATTCTAGGGTATCTTGTTTAACTGTTAAATGCACTCCTGTCAGTACTTGCTTGGTTTCATCACCACTTGTAGCAAATAATGAACCCCGTAATCCCTCAACTAATGCGGCGGTAGTGAGATAAATTACTTCTGTATTTTCAATTACTGGTAGTTCGGGAAATTCTTCTGGCCCCATTGCTCGGACTTGATAATGTCCACTTTTGGGTGTGAGTGTAACTATTAAACCTTCTCCACCGGATGTTGCACCTGTGAGGGCTGATTCATCGTCTAGAGTGATTTCGCCTTCTGGAAGCCGAGAGGTGATATCTACAAGTAACTTAGCAGGAAGTGCGATCGCACCACTTTGCCATACCTCTGCGTTAAAGCTGGTGCGGATTCCCAAGCTGAGATCGAAGGCTGTTAAGCTTACCTGGTTAGTTTCAGCATCCGCTTGGAGCAGCACATTGGCAAGTACTGGATGAGTTGGTCGTGAAGGGACTGCACGACTAACAAGTGAGAGGTTTGTACTGAGATCGCTTTGGGAGCAAACTAATTTCATAAGTCAGATGCAGCTAGTGAAAGATATCCTAACATCCTTATGTTTAGTATGCGATCGCTGCTGAGTCATAAAAAGCAACCAACAAACCTGTGTCTATCAAAATCGTAGAATAATAGGTCATAACTCTTGTTGCTTTCTCACAGAGTAAGCAAAAGCGATGTCTACGACGGGCTACGCCTACGCTTCTACGGTTCAAACTGTAAAAGTTTAAACGTTTGCAACAAATGTTCTTTTATGTATAAGAAAGACTTAAGTATTTCTTGCAAATGTATAAGTCGTTGCAACAATTGTTTAATACTTTGCAACAAATGCTCTTCCATGTATAAGAAAGGCTTAAGTATTTCTTGCAAATGTATAAGTCGTTGCAGCAATTGTTTAATGCTTTGCAACAAACATTCTTCCATGTATAAGAAAGGCTTAAATCATTGCAGCATTTGTTGTAATGAACTTATAAATCTATTGACTACCTGAAACTAAACTTTGTCTAAGGGACTTCCAAGAAATAAATTATTCAATCTTGTGGGGTGGGCATCTTGCCCGCCTTTGACTACGGGCGGGCGAGACGCCCACCCCACAATAAATAGTTGTATATTTTTTTACTTGAAAGTCCCTAAGTGAAATTAACTAAATCTTTAGAAGCATGAGCGCAACTGATTTGCTATATTTTCCCATGACAAATAAAAATAGTTTGGTATAAAACAGTACTACAACCTTAGTAGCAGAGATGCATTATGGCACGTCGTAAAAGAAATTCCAACGTTTTAGAACGAGCCGATCGCCGGATTGAAAGTTTACAATCTATCAGCGTAGAACTTAACTTTGGCGAAGGATTGACTATCCAAGCTTATACTATGACAATTAACGATCTCCGGTCTAAGCTTGCTGCCTACAACACTGCGTTATCTACCATTGACAAACTCACAGATGACGTGAATAACGCAGAACAGGCTGTAATCGCAATGTCAGAAAAAATGTTACTAGGAGTTGCCAGCCGTTACGGTAAAATCAGCCAGGAATACGAGATGGCGGGTGGTGCGCGACGAGGTAATACTAAGAAGAAGCGAAGCGTAGTAAGCAATTCCAAAGTCACCAATCCGTTAGCAACCGATTCTGTTCAGCCTTCTTCTGTAAATGGATCTATGAATGGGGCGTCGGGTGCGATCGTAAGTTAGTACAACATATCGCAAGGTGTAGGGGCAATTCATGTATCATTAGTGTCTTGAAAAAGGTAAATATTGATTTAAATCCCGACCCCTCGCACTTCAAAGGCCCTAATCGACCTGTTGAGTGTGTTTCTTGGGATGATGCAATTGAGTTTTGTGCCAGATTATCTAACAAAACGGGAAAAACCTATCGCTTGCCTAGTGAGGCAGAGTGGGAATACGCTTGCCGTGCGGGAACTACCACCCCATTTTATTTTGGTGAGACGATTACGACTGATTTAGCCAATTATGACGGTAACTACACCTATGGTGCTGGGTCAAAGGGTGAATATCGTGACCAAACAACAGATGTCGGAATTTTTCCACCAAATGCCTTTAATTTATTTGATATGCATGGTAATATATGGGAATGGTGTCAGGATGCTTGGCACGAAAATTATAACGGAGCGCCAGGAGATGGCAGCGCTTGGGTGAGTGATAATAATATCCGGCTGCTGCGCGGTGGTTCGTGGAACAACTTTCCGAGGCTCTGCCGTTCGGCCTCTCGCTTCAGGTTCGCGCGTGTTGATTGGGGCAGCAGCGTGGGTTTTCGGGTTGTGGTTGCGGCTCCCCTCAGGACTTAGTAGCCCTTTACATTCTTGTCCTTTTCCCTTCTTCTTTTATTTCTCTCACGCTCTGCGCGATAAAATTTTTTTAGTTAAATTTTGAATTAGTGATTTACCGACAATACAGAAAACTTATGATTTAATCAAGTGGTATGTACCAATTTTAAATCGGGAGCATCCCATTTTTGTAAAATCCAATTATCTTCCGTCATTGCGATTGCTTCACTCCACTGCGTTCCGTTCGCAATGACATTTTATATTTAATTTTGCCCAGCTACTTAATAAATTGCACTATTGCGATCGCAGATGTAGGTTGGGTTGAGGCTTGGCGAAACCCAACAAAACCAGAGATTATTGGTGTTGGGTTTCGTTCCTCAACCCAACCTACAAATATTTTTTCAGTTGCAATATTGCGATCGCAGTTTTTTGTATCCATACTTAAAGATTTCTGACAGCGATGCCCAATTCTTTGTGTTTTTAACCAATTGGAAGCATGCGCTGTCTTTCTGGTACACTTGTCGGCTTGCTCTTATTGATAAACCCTATAGTATTTGAGGGTAAACATCTAGTGCGTCTGTTCATGTACCATACCCTAATACCAATTCGTAATATCCTGCCGTTAGACGCACTAAGTGCATCTACATAATTGAGAAAGTCAGATTACATCTGGCTGGGTTCCCACCATTTGTACCTGTAGTCTTATTTTGGAGAATTGATATAACAAATGATGTGCAAAAAAAATCAGTCGTAAGGACGATAAAATTGCAACCAAAAACAAAGTTTGAGCAATCTTTAACTGTACGCTGTTTTGCAGCAGTACTGCTTTTCGGTCAAGTGTGGCTACATCTACTCCAAGGAAAAACGTGCTACCGCAAGGTTATGCAACATCTCGTGACTGCTGGGCCAAATTCTATCTCTCCAGTTCTCCTTGTAAGCGGTTTTGCTGGAATGATTTTTACTATTCAGACGGCGAGAGAATTAGTGCGATTTGGTGCTGTCGATGCAGTGGGAGGTGCTTTTGCCTTAGCTTTTTGTAGAGAATTGGCTCCAATTTTAACCGCTAGTATTATGGCGGGACAAGTAGGTTCTGCTTTTGCAGCAGAAATAGGTGCAATGCGAGTCACCGAGCAAATTGATGCCCTTTATATGCTCAAAACCGATCCAATTGATTATCTAGTACTTCCTAGAGTAATTGCTTGTTGTTTGATGGTGCCTTTAATGACGATTTTAGCTTTAGTCACAGGCATCATCGGCGGAGTTTTTGCCGCATCAGAATTTTACCAAATTCTTCCTGAAATATTTTTAGAATCAGTCAGAAATTTTTTAGAGCCATCAGATTTGTTTATCATTTTACTAAAAGGGTTTGTTTTTGGAGTGCTAGTTGCTGTCATTGGCTGTAGTTGGGGATTAACTACTAGAGGCGGAGCAAAAGAAGTAGGCGAATCTGCAACAAAAGCAGTTGTTACTAGTTGGGTATCAATTTTTATCATGGATTTTTTCCTCTCTCTACTCCTGTTTGAACAGCCAGTATTTTGAAGTAGGACTTATATCATGTCCGTCTAATTACTTACAATATGTCATTGCGTACTCCTTTGGAGAACCCGCAGGGTATGCAACGAAGTGAACGTTCGCGGAGCGTGTCGCAGACGCAATTCAGAAATATATTAACTTGTAGATTAGGGCACCCAAAGCTAAACCTCCCAATGAAAAGATAGACGTAGTGCAAAAGGCTAGCTTTTCCCTAAGACCTGCTTTTTGAAAATCTATCCTGACTAAGATAGTCGCAGAAATGATGAGTAATGTATCGAGAAATACCCTAAACCAGGCAATCATGATAAAGAATAAGAAAGCTGCTAAGACCGCAACGCCGAAAGACCTGGCATTTGATTGAAGCAAAATACTGTAGTAATATGTCATCTTCGGCCAAGGAGCGGTCAACGTTACTATTAAAAGCAAGATAGCAACTACAGTTGCCACCCATACAAACGTAGGAACACGTGCTTCGGATATTACCCAGCCCAGAGTACTGTAACTAAGCAGTACTAGCGCCAGGGATACCCAAGGAACTCTTTTCAAAATTGACATGGGTTGATATTCCTAGTACAGGGTCAAGGTCTTATTCCATAAGATACAGCAGTTTTCTTTTGCATCAAGTACAAAGTTACGGGTTTTGAGGCAGGAGTCTGATGTGTGAGTCTTGCCTTTTGTACTATCACTTAAAAATCAAACTGCTGTAAGTGCATTCAAGAGGCAGGAGACATGAGGGATTGAAGCAAGAACACTTTGTATTACGTTGATAGTGCGTTTTGTACCAGGATCTCTTTTTTAACCGTTCTTGAGATCAAATTATGTAGATTTTGACTATATGGCTTAGACTAGTAAGTCTATCATCATATTTGTTATAGCTTCAATCAATAGGCTGTTATGCTCTTCCCAAGAAAGCGAAACAAGTTTGTCAATAATTGCGGTACAAAGTAGTTAAATATGTTGTTAAACATTTGTAAACTGTTAGCAGCCGAGTAGCCGCGTGTCACATCTTGTTAAGGAATTATCATGAGACAACTTGTTATTGCTGAACGCGTATGCCTCATTGGTCATATCGTGTCAAAAGCCTTTGGACTAGTAGGGATGCTACTGGTCGTACCTAATGCCGAAATAATTTTAAACTTATCCCAGGTTGGAGAAACTGCCATACAGTTAAGTATGGCTGGCGGTGGTGTAGTTGACATCATCTTAGGGACAATAGCTGTTTCTATTTATGCCTACCGGACATTGGGATTAGGAAATTGGCTAGCGTTTATGCTGCCAGCTATGTTTATATCTTTGGGAAGTGAACTACTGGGAACTAGTACAGGTTTTCCATTTGGTGATTATAGCTACTTGAGTGGCTTAGGTTATAAGATTGGCGGGCTAGTTCCTTTCACAATTCCATTGTCTTGGTTTTATGTAGGTCTGTCGTCTTATTTAATTGCGAGAACTGGTTTGAAAGTGGCTCAAAAACCCAGTTGGGGACGCCATATTGCGGCTATAGCCGTTGGTGCTTTGCTCTTCACTTGCTGGGACTTTGCCCTTGAACCAGCGATGAGTCAAACTTCTCTACCTTTCTGGTATTGGGAACAACCAGGAGCTTTCTTTGGGACACCTTACCAGAACTATGCAGGTTGGTTTGGTACTAGCGCCCTATTTATGAGTGTGGCAGGATTATTGTGGAGAAACGCTTCAATTAAATTAGAGCGATCGCAACTTAATCTTCCCTTAGTCGTTTATTTAACTAACTTTGCCTTTGCAGCCGGACTCAGCTTGGCCTCTGGGTTCTCCATCCCTGTGTTGCTTGGCTTATTTCTAGGTGTAACTCCTGCTGTGGTGCTGTGGTCAAGGAGTTCAACCACACCCGCTCAAGTTACTGTCGAACCAGCAACAAAAGAAGTCTCAGTGGTAAGTGTTGAAGTTGCTGTGAAATAAATCGATAAATTAGGGAGCAGGGGGAAAAGTAACAGCAAGTTTTTCCCCTCTTGCCCCCCATCGCTCTTCCTTTTGTGCGCTATGACAAATGACAAATGACAAATGACTAATGACTAATGACAATATTTTGATATTAGAAAGCGCCATCTCCCTTTTATTGTTACTTATCCAATTACCAGCAACAGCGATTCTATTTTCACGCCTGTTAAAGGGGCCAAGACGCCATCCCCCAATAGAACCCCAACAGCCGACACCAGAGCTTTTGGGTAAAGTTAGCATTGTCGTTCCCACACTGAATGAAGCTCTTCGCATTAGCCCTTTGTTGGCTGGTTTAAGTCAACAAAGCTATGAAGTTAGGGAAATCATGGTTGTAGATAGCAAATCTAGTGATGGTACTCCCGAGTTAGTAAAAGCCTCGCAGCAGAAAGATCCCCGCTTTCGCGTGATGACAGATGATCCCTTACCCTCTGGTTGGGTGGGGCGTCCTTGGGCGTTGCATAACGGTTTTTTATATAGTTCGGAAGCGAGTCAGTGGTTTTTGGGGCTGGATGCTGATATCCAACCACATCCTGGTTTGGTTGCTGGTTTGGTGAAGACAGCCGAAGCACAAGGCTATGACCTCGTTTCCCTTTCACCCCAGTTCATCCTCAAATATCCTGGAGAGTGTTGGCTACAACCGGCTTTGCTAATGACTCTGCTTTACCGATTTGACCCAGCCGGGATCAATACAGAGCAGCCAGAAAGGGTGATGGCAAATGGGCAGTGTTTTTTGTGTCGTCGCTCGGTATTAGCTGCTGTGGGTGGTTATAGCAGCGCGAGTGGTTCTTTTTGTGATGATGTCACCTTGGCACGGAATATTGCTATTCAAGGGTATAAAGTGGGCTTTTTAGATGGCGCAAAGGTGTTGAAGGTAAGAATGTATGAAGGGGCGATAGAGACGTGGAAGGAATGGGGGCGCAGTCTCGACCTCAAAGATGCAACTTCTCGTTCTCAGTTGTGGGGAGATTTATGGCTACTCACATCTGTTCAAGGTCTACCCCTTTTAATTGTTCTCACTTTTTTGTTGATTTCTCCCCCACTCTCCTACTCGCTACAGACGGGATTAATTGCGTCTCTACCCACTCCCCCATTGCTCCTGCTGGGACTGAATTTATTTTTGCTGGTGATTCGCTTTGCTATGCTGATTGCGATCGCACCCTCCTACGATCGCACAAGTGCTAAAGGCGGCTGGTTATTCTGGCTTTCCCCTTTGGCTGATCCCTTGGCTGTGCTGCGAATCTTCTTATCTGCGTTCCACACCCCACGCGAGTGGCGAGGACGCAAGTATATATAGTGGGGCATGGGGCATGGGGGATTGGGCATTAGGCATGGGTTAATAGTTTTTTCTCTGCCTCCCCTGCTCCCCTGCTCCCCTGCTCCCCTGCTCCCTAATCCTCTTCCCCTCCTACTTGATCCCCACGTTCCAATTCCCAAAGAATTTGATTTCCTTCACGGCGTACCCGTGACACTATCCAATTTCGCCAGCGCCATTGATCTCCCCGACTGGTGACAGCGCTGGCGTGGACATCCATCAAGTCTGCTAATTCAGAACTGGTGATTAAGTAGCCTTTTTCAGAAATTTCATCAGCTATACGCAGAGTTTCGACCAAGCTGCGGAGTTGCGAAACCCTCATTTCTGGCGGTTTTTCATCGGTTGCGGCCGCAATTGGCCCAGTTGATGGTTCCATAACGATTATTTCTGGTGCAGAAGTACTGATTTCTTGCGGACTTTGGTTAATTATTCTAGAGTTTTTTTCATAATCAGCTACTTTTGCTACATTTAGTTCATTTGTGGAAGATAAAGATTTGTAAAAATCGGTAGAAGATAATTGTTGTAGGGAAGGGGTTTTGCCACTAGCATAAGTGCGAGCGATCACATCACAACGTTCGTTACCTATGTTACCAGAATGTCCCCGGACGTGTTGCCATTTTACCTGTTGGGTATTAAGTTCATCCAAGATTTCTAAAAGGTCTTGGTTTTGGACGGGTTTACCATCTGACTTTTTCCAACCTTTCTTTTTCCAGCCTTTTACCCATTTGGTAACGCAGTTAATCAGGTATTCGCTATCGGTATGAAGGGTAATGGGTTGGGCTTGTTGAGATGTTTGCAGGAATTGTAGGGCGGCGATCGCAGCTTGCATTTCCATTTTATTATTAGTGGTATGGGGGGATGCATCGCCCATTTCGTGGATTGAGCCATCGTTAAAGTAGACGACAACACCCCAACCACCAGGGCCAGGATTACCGGTGCAAGCACCATCGGTGTATATGCTTTGAATTGTTGGTTGGGTGGACATGGTTAGGGTATCGAACCGCAAAGGACGCTAAGGACGCTAAGGAAAGAGTTATTAGCGGCGAAATTTTTTAACAAATATCCAGGATATTATACTGATAAAAGCTCTTAATTCTGACTTTTGAATTCTTCTTTAATCCTCATCATCAGGCAACTTTTCTATTTCCTCAGCAATTAGTGCTTGAAAATCTTCGTCACAATGATTATGCAGATGAACCGCAGCAGCTATGAGTTCTGCTAGAATTTCAGCCTGTTGGTTAGCAGTTAAACTAGTTAACTGTAACTGGTTAACTAATGCTTGTACTTTCAGGCATTCTGTATTTAATTCAGCAATCAAGATACTAAGGGTTGAATTCACCTTTTGATGGTGCTTTTTACCCATTACCGTGAACGATAGGCAACGCGAAGACTTTGGATTAAAATCACCAGAGATGCGATCGCCATCAACCCGCCCCAAAACCAGTAAGGTAAAAGTAAATACCTCTGCATTTGCGCTGTATCAGAGAGTCCAAGAGGGCCAGCAGAGCTACTAAATAGATAATCAAGTTGATGGAACGTACTCACACAAGCTTGTACACCCAGAAATTGAATAGCAAATCCTTGTGCCCAGCGAGGTGCTTTCAGGGCAATACCCAAGATTATTAAACCCAACAAGGGAATTGCCACCAATCCAAAGGAGGAACGCACCCAAATTAATGTGGAAAATAGCAAAAAACTTCCTAAAATTTTTAAACAGAGAGTTGCTGCTGTAAAACTGCGGGAAGCGAGAATCAAAGCTGCACCAGCAAGAGGCGGCCCCATTGGCCCGGCTGCGGCGATTATTGCCAGGCCAATGGGGCCCAATGACGACCGGATGCCATAAGTTGCCACACCAGAACCATTGCTAAAAATCTGCAATTTCTGAAACTGTCCCCCTAATAGCAGTGCCATTAAGCCGTGACCCATTTCATGAAACCAAGTTGCCAGAATTGTAAATGGGTATAAGATATAATCACCTCCTGGAACTTGCCACAGTAAAGCAGTTGCGATCGCTGCTGCAATTAGCCAGGTTAGCCCCATGCGTTCAACAACTGGCGGGGCTTCTTTGGTGATCAACGGTTCAAAATTTTTATTTGGTTCCCTCATAAGTCGCTCTATTTTAGATTTTAGATTTTAGATTATCTCCACGAATTAATCGTGAGACATTCAATTTTGGATTTTAGATTTTAGATTTTAGATTATTTCTTCAATCTAAAATCCAAAATGACGCTTCGCTATCGTAGACTCGCTAACGCTGCGCTAACAAAATCTAAAATTGGCAAGACTGATGTCACAATTGATGGAGAATCAGTTAAGCAAGTTGAAAGAGGAATGTCATCAAGTCTCCTTTACCTAAGCTAATGCGATCGCCTGGTCGCAAGCGATGACGATTCCCCGGTAAAAGTGGCAAATTATTAATGTAAGTGCCATTAGAACTTCCCACATCCTCTACATAATGAGCATCTCCCTCGACGCGAATATCTGCATGAATCCGCGAGACAATTTCTGAATTGGAAAATCCTGAAACATCTATATCTGGGGGAATCCGGTCATTGGGTTTGCCGATATGAATCACAGAGAGATTTTGCGGCAATTCAATTAAGCGATCGCTTTGAATGTGAATTAACCGCGCTGTAACCTGCTGTAATTGCGTTCTGGCAACAGTTACAGTTGGTGGTGCTGCTGCTGGCGGTGGTACTTCGGCTTCCGAGACTGGCGCTGGTTCCAAAGGTGGTGGAGTGGGAATACTTTGTACAGAAACTACAGGTTGAGCTACCACGGTTGTCGCTGGTTCTGGAGGATTACTTTCTGTACTAGGTACTTGTGGCGGAACTAACACCTCTGTTGGTGGTAAAGATGAATTGGGGGGATGGGAGTTAGTAGATTCGTCCATTCCCAAAGCATCTGGTTGTAAAAGTTCTAACAGTGGATCGGGTGAAACTAACGGCGGCACTTCCACAGGAATATCGGGAGTAACTGTTGCAGCCACAGGATTATGAACGTGTGGAACTCCTGCGGAGTGAAGGTTATAGCCACACTGACCGCAGAATGCAGCATCTGCCTGCACAGTTGCCCCACAACTGGGACAATTAGTAGTCGCAGGTAACGGTGTATAGCAGGCTTCACACTGGACAGCGCCGTCAGGGTTGGGATGATTGCAATTAGGGCAGACGATCATCGATATTTAGCCTTTGTTCAAGATCATCATAAATATAGTTAGGACTGGCAAGCAGAGGGCGGCCCTAGCTTTAGATTCTAGCAATTACTGCTGATGGAACGATGAATTGGACACTCTTACACGGGGAAAGAGAGCAGGGAGCAGGGGGGAGAATAAAAATTACCTCTTCCCCTCTACCTCTTGTGCCCAATGCCCATTCTTTAATGTTGAAGTTCCAAACCTGCTGCTGCATCCAGCAGCCACCAAAGTTCTCCTTGGGGCCGAATTAAACGGGATGGGTAAGTGAAGTCATCGGCTACAGGTGCAAAGACTTGTGCTAAAGCTGGTCGTTTGTTAGCACCAGCAACCAGAAAAATCACACTGCGACCAGAGTTGATGAAGGGGTATGTGAAACTTATCCTGGGGTTTCCGTCTTTGTTGCCCACAGTAACTAGGCGATCGCGTACTTTGAGAGCCTCTGTGTGGGGAAACAAAGATGCGGTATGTGCATCATCACCCATTCCCAGTAATACTACATCCAAAGAGGGAAACTCGACCCCAGAAGAATTGAAAAATTCTTTGAGATGTTGTTCATACTTGGCAGCAGCCAGTTCTGGATTGGCTTCCAAAGTTGGTACGGGATGAATGTTCGCTGCTGGGATGTCAACACGATCTAGCCACGCACGACGCGTCATCAGTTCATTGCTATCGGGATGAGTTGGTGGTACGTAACGCTCATCCCCCCAGAATATATGAATTTTATCCCAAGGCAGTTTTTGAGTAGCGATCGCTTCGTATAACGGTTTAGGTGTACTACCACCAGATAGGGCAATGGTAAACTGCCCACGCTGCTCAATGGCAGTTTCTAACTTTGAAAGAATTAATTCTAGCGCTCGTGCAACCAGCGCCGGCTGATCCGGTAGAACTTCAACGGTTTTGTTCATTGCTTCATCATCATATTGCTGGCTTCCAGCAATACAATACCGAACTTATTACAATCCTCCTTTTTAACTTTTGAAACATTTAACATCGTGGATTAAGTAGGCTGGAAAATGTAGACGCTCCTTATCACCTTTAACGGTAAGTTGTCAGTAGTCAGTCGTACTAACTACTAACCACTCTGATGATTATTTTTATTGACACCCAGTTACTTGATACTTGGTTGGTTCATGCCACAAAGGATACATTTATTAATTCTTATTAAAAATTAACAAAAAAGGCGTCAGGAGCGGAGATGGAAACGCTCCTGAATTCTTCTTAATAAAACTAATTGATCACAAACAACGTTTCCCAATCGGCGATCGCTTCACGTTGGGCAATTAACAATTCCTGAATTCCTTTTTGGGCAACATCTAGCAATTGATCCAACTGAGAACGGCTAAAACTGCCTTCTTCGGCTGTTCCTTGGACTTCAATGATTCCCAATTGTTGATTCATTACCACATTAAAATCTAGTGTTGCAGCTACATCTTCGATATAATTCATATCCAAAAATGGCTCTCCCTCCAGTAATCCTACGGAAACTGCTGCTACCTGTCCACACAAAGGCGATCGCTCTAACACGCCCTCCTGCAACAATTTAGAAATTGCATGAGCTAACGCCACAAAAGAGCCTGTAATGGCTGTTGTCCGAGTTCCGGCGTCTGCTTGCAACACATCAGCATCCACAGTCAGGGTGCGTTCTCCTAGCGCCTCAAAATCCACTGCTGCACGTAAACTGCGGCCAATTAAACGTTGAATTTCTTGCGTCCGTCCAGATAATTTCAATAATTCTCTTTCTTGCCGTTTTTGAGTAGCAGATGGTAACATCCGGTACTCAGCAGTTAACCAACCTTTACCAGTTCCTTCGAGAAACTTCGGAACTCCCTTATTAACGCTAACAGTACAAAGTACCTGAGTATCACCGCATCTTGCGAGAACAGAACCTGGGGCAAAGCGGGTGAAACTGGGGTAAAAGCTGATCGGACGTAGCTCGTAGGGAAGACGACCGTCAGGACGCTGCCAAGCCATTGGAGTTGCCTCAAGTTTTACAATACTGCCTTAAGATTACCTTAGTGTCATTTGTCATTTGTCATTTGTCATTTGTCATTTGTCATTTGTCATTAGTTATCAGTAATTCTTTCTCTCCCTACTCCCTGTCCCCTGCCCCCTTCCCTCTTCTAAGGAACTGAAAGCAGAGTCAAAATATTTTGCAGCACCATCTCTGGTGATTGGTCGCCGTTGATGGTCAACAAGCAGCGACGACGGTCGTAATATTCTAAAATGGGGATGGTGCGATCGTAGAATAACTCTACACGGCGTTGCACAATTTCTGGTTGATCATCTGGTAGCGATCGCCCCAAGGATCGGCTAACCATAACTGCTTCTGGTACTTGGAGATAAATTGCCCAATCTAGCTTCTGTCCTAAATCATCCAATAAAAAGTCTAATTCTTCAGCTTGGAAGGCAGTACGGGGATAGCCTTCTAACACCCAATCGCAGTTAATATCTGGTTGTCTGAGGCGAATACGGATCAACTCAACGATCATTTCGTCTGGAACTAACTCACCTTTTTGCATATAGGGCTGTGCGTGGTAGCCTAGTTCACTCAGGCTAGCGTAAACCGAAAGAGAAATCCGGGGATCAGCTTGGAACCATTGAAATTCCGGCAGGGGCTGATTGCCAGATATTGCATCCCGTAAAATCTCACCTGTAGAAATCAGAGGAATATCGAAGTATCTGCAAAGCCTTTGTGCTTGAGTGCTTTTCCCCGATCCTGAACCTCCCAGAATCACCAATCTCACAACAATTCACTCCTCATGCTGTCAAATTCAATACTTGCTAAGTCTGTTTTGCCCAAACAACCAGGAAATCTAACATTTAGCGATTTTCAGACCTTATGCCCAGCTTTTTTAAATAATTGAAACTGTAACTCTTATGTTTCCATTTTTACAAGTGCTTTCAGAGAAAAGACTAAAATTTAAATTCAAACACCTCTTGACTTCAGCACAAACGTAGTGTTTGACTAAGAATGCAATTTGCCAAATTCACCATACCTGTGAAAAACAGACTGATTATACAGGCAGATTTCTAATAATTGCCGCCAGTAGAAACATTTAATTTATTGTAATTTTTTGAACATAAAATATGGTTGCCCAGCTAGAAACCCAAAGTATAAATTCGAGTCTAACTTTACCATATCCAGTTGAAGGGCTAGTGCAAGTTTTCACTAGCTCTCATCGTAACTTTTTTACGAGCGTTATGGCTCAATCACTGAGAATAGCTGGACAAGGAACGCCAGTATTAATAGTGCAGTTCCTCAAAGGAGGCATTCGTCAAGGACAAGATCGACCAGTACAATTAGGACAAAATTTAGATTGGGTTCGCTGTGATTTACCTCGTTGTATCGATACACCACATTTAGATGATACGGAAAACCAAGCCTTACAAAATTTGTGGCAGTATACACAACAGGTAGTGTGTGAGAGCAAGTATTCTCTCGTAGTGTTAGATGAGTTAAGTTTAGCGATTAACTTAGGTTTAATTCCTGAAACGGAAGTTCTAGCATTTTTGGCAAAACGCCCTCCCCACGTTGATATCATTCTCACAGGGCCAGAGATGCCAAAATCTCTCTTGGATGTAGCAGATCAAATTACAGAAATTCGTCGGAGTCATCGACCTTAAACAAAACACTCAGTTCGTGCTAATATATCAAGTCGGTTTGAATTAAGGTTAGCAGCGAACTTGTGATTAAGAACGATGTCTGGATTACTGAAATGGCTCAACAGGGTTTAATTTCCCCCTTTGAGCCAAGCCTAATCCGAAAAGTGCAAAAAGATGAGTCTGTAGCGATTCAGCCTGTAATTAGCTATGGTTTGTCTTCTTACGGCTATGATATACGCCTCTCTTCGGCTGAGTTCCGCATTTTTCGCCACATTCCCGGAACTGTAGTTGATCCGAAAAACTTTAATCCTCAAAATTTGGAACCAACGGCACTGCACACAGATGCTAATGGCAGTTACTTTATTTTACCTGCTCATTCTTATGGACTTGGGGTTGCTCTAGAAAAGCTAGAGGTTCCTGAGAATATTACAGTGATTTGTATCGGTAAAAGTACTTATGCACGTTGTGGAATAATCGCAAATTTAACACCTGCTGAAGCTGCATGGCGGGGTCATCTTACTTTAGAGTTTTCCAATTCTTCCAGTGCAGACTGTCGCATCTACGCAAACGAAGGTGTGGTGCAATTGCTATTTTTAGAAGGTGAACCCTGCGCTATTAGTTATGAAGCTCGTCAGGGTAAGTATCAAGATCAGGCTGAGATGGTGACTCTGGCTAAAGTATAAGTGTAAAATCTTGCATTTTTAATATTAACTTGTCGGAAAAATGACGTTTATCTCGTTCCCATGCACAGCATAGGAACGAGTCAATGAGGGAACTGTGACAATTGTTTCACTCGACAGCATACAAGTGCGTCCCATTGGTAGACGAGAAATTGTGCGATCGCGGCTGATAAATTTATAATAAATATATTAAATGTCCGTGCTTTTCTCTGAGTTCACTTGTTTTCGAGGAATTCATCAACTGTAATTCCTGCCTGTCGAATCAAACTTCTAAGTAACCCAGGTGCTAATTCCCGATGATTGGGAATTGATAAAGTTGGTTTTGCTTCACACCAAAGTATTATATGGCTTCCCGTTTGGTGATCTAATACATAACCAAATTTTTCAAAAATTTTGACAGCTTCCTTACCGGAGATATTTGATAAACGTCCCATTTATACTACAACTTCCCCGATAAACACTTGCGATTCCTTAACAATATAAGGTTTGCCATGTTTAGCTTGGACGTGGAGATATCCAGTAATGGCATCTTTAATATTTTCAATTGCCTCATCTAATGTTTTACCTTGACTCACACAGCCTGGAAGTTCAGGAACCTCAGCAACATAACCTGCATATTCTGAATCAAAGGTAAAAATTACTTGAAATTTCATAATAAATTAATCTTGGATAGTTGAGGTCTAGAATAAATATAATGCTCAAATTCGATGATAAATCTAAATTTATTTGAATACGTTAATTTTCTTCTTGTGTAGTTATTTCTATTTTACATAATATTTTTTAAGAGGAAATCCAGTTTTCCAACTGTAAATTAGACTTAAACGGAGAGAAGAATGATTCAAGAACTTGATAGGGTTATTCTGACTAGTGATATACCAGAATATTGTTTGGAACAGGGTGATATAGGTACAGTTGTTTTAGTACATCAGGGTGGCAAAGTATATGAGGTTGAATTTGTCACATTGGATGGCGAGACTGTGGCAATTGTTTCACTTCACAGCATACAAGTACGTCCCATTGGTAGAAGAGAAATTGCGCGATCGCGTCTGATAAATTTATAATTTATCAAGGCATACAATCAAATAATATTTTAAAATTTAAAATATATTAGTTGATACCAGAGGCTATAGAAAATGAGCATTGAGGAAATTATTATAGACAAGGTAAGAATATTACCTCCTGATAAGCAACAAGAGGCGTTAGATTTTGTAGAATTTTTACTTGCGAAAATCCAAAAGCAAGAGTTATCATCTCAAGAAAAAAGTTTAGGAGTTTCGGCTTTGACTCTTGCTCAAGAATACATTGGTTGTGTGGAAGCAGCAAGTGATTTGTCTACGAATAAAAATTATATGGATGGTTACGGTTCGTGATGAGGCGATGTGTATTGCTAGATACAGGCCCATTGGTTGCTGTAATTAATCGGAGTGACAAATTTCATGGCTGGACAACAACACAGTGGGCTAATATTGAACCGCCTTTATTAACTTGTGAAGCTGTTATTTCAGAGGCTTGTTTCTTATTGCGAAATGTTTACGGTGGTCGAGAAGCTGTGATAAATCTGGTCAAGAATAGAGTGATTAATATACCTTTTAAATTGGATGAAGAAGCTGTCATTATTGGGGAACTTGTCAAGACTTATCAATCTGTTCCTATGTCTTTAGCTGATGCTTGTTTAGTAAGGATGTCTGAACAGTATATAGATAGTTTCTTGTTAACTTTTGATAGTGATTTTCTTATCTATCGTCGAAATAAAAATCAAATTATTCCCCTAATCATGCCACAGTAGAAAGCTTTGTCAATTTATTATATAATGCATTAGATAAAACTTCTTTATAGGTTGTTGATAAATTTTCGTCAACAGAACAACAACCAATTAATCCAATTTCATCAAACTTTTCATATAGACTTTTTTTCTGACTATGATTTTCTGATTCTGGTTGTGGATAACGCTTTTTTAGTAACTGAATAAAATCAAGTAGTAAGAGTTGAGCTTCTTCTGGTAAAATATCAATATCTTTAGATATTTCTTCAAATTTGATTACCATAATTAACTTCTCAATTGAGGAAAATTTTCAGGATGACCCTATTGTAGACTAATTTTAAACCTGAGTAAGGTATTGGTTAATTCGAAATATATGCATTCGTATTCATCAATTAGTTTTGCTATGTTTATAATATAAATAAATTTGCTCCCATCCTATTTCTCTAACTTTAGTTCTGACTGAATTAATATCTTTAATCCAATAAATACAAGTATTGGTATCAAGTAAATAAGTCATAGACTAATGTCATTGTTAGAAATAGTACGGCTATCATAAATATCTTTGACTATTTCCTCAACAGTACGTTCATCTTCCCAAGGGCCAAGTCTTTCCATAAACGTGTCTAGTGGATGCGATTTGGGTTTCTGCTCAGATGAGAGAATGATTTCATTCACTATCAATTGATTTGCTTCTGGGACTCTTAATTTTTTGGTTTCCTCTTTAGCTATAACCATAATTTGCATCAAGGTTATAGCCTGATGCAAAACATCACTTTTATTTGTGCCTATTTTCTTTGCTAGTTCGTCTAATATCTGATTTAGTTCAGGTGACAAATCTAAGTTTAAGCGAACCATCCTTTGAGCGTCAGTCATGGTTCCATCCTTGTGTAAAATCTTAAGTATATTATAATTACATATCTCAAGTGGTATTATTGGTGTAAATAAAGACGATTTAAATTATGCCTGTTTTACTAAATGATTCTACTGGTCATTCATTACTATCAATTATAGAGGAGCAAATAAAATTATTCGGCAAAGATATTAATTCACGTTGGATATTTTACGCGATGACCTGTTACTGTAAACAAGAAGCATCAGAAACATTATTAAAAAAACTGCAAGAGCTTATTGGCAACAAATTATTTGGTTTTCATCTACTTATTGATAAAGATGAATATTTCAAAGAGTCTTTGTATTTAGATTCATTTATGGTGCATTTACGCGGAATAACACAACTGCCTATAGAAGATATTTCTTTAACACCAATTTCTGCTAAAAATAATAAACTTTTCCATGCTAAATCCTATGCACTTATAAATTATAATCATAAAAATTCTGATGATTATGAAGGATTTGCAATTGTTACTTCTGCTAATCTGACCAATTCAGGTCTAGAAAGAAATCTTGAAATTGGTCAAGTTTTTGATACCAAAGATTCATTGAGACAATTCTATGATATCTTCCATAATTTAAAAAATAACTATACTTTATCCCAACAAGAGTTAAGTAAACGGAAAGAATTTCATCAGGCTTTTAATTTTTTATTAAGTGGCAGTTTTTATCATCAGTGGCAGCAGAAACACTTAGTTGATTTGAGATTTCGCTTAAAGCTTTCTGACGAAGAGAAAAAGAAGCGAAGAGATATAACGGGTAAACCAGAGCGTTATTTAGGATATGATTCAGACCAAGAGAATGAGAGCTTTTCAAAAGATCCAATCGATGTAGAATCTTTTTTTGAAAAATTTCCTAAACCTATTCCAGATAAATTATTAGGAAGGTATAGTATCGATACATTATTAGGTAGATGGGTTCCAAACAAAATTAGTAATCTACTTGAAAATGAATTAAATAATATGTCAAATATATATATAAATCTTCTTCAAAAGAATATTGCCGATAAAATGGATCAATATCTAAAGTAATTAAAATATGATGTAGAAGATTTGAAACACCAAAAAATTATTGATTTGGCTGACGAAAATAATCTCAATGCTATATCAAGATGGGAAAAACGAGTTATACAAATCTCTCAAGATAAAAATCTACTCAAATTATTACTCTGGGACTATGAAATAATTCCTTTGTCTTTAGATTCGATACAAGAGCATAATTTGATATTTTCTCTATACGAAAGAGTAAAAGAACTTTATAATCGCAACAGAAATCGGCAAGGAGTGGGTCAAGTAATATCAGAAAATAATCACGATCAAATAAATAATGACTTTTTTGAAGACCTAGCTAAACAAGTTGAAATCAAATTAAAAAATAATAGGTTGGAAGACTTATTCCAAAAAAATATCCAAGGCAAAACTTTTTGTGCAATTTTACAACAAGACAAACAAATAATTATAATCAATGGTGTTTTTCTTGAGAAAAAAAGTTTAGATAAATTTATTTTTTATAAAAATATAGATAATGAAGAAGAAAGATTTTGTTTAATAGAAGATTTACTAACATTTAAGATAATTGATGATTAATAAATGTAGTAATCTTATTTATTTTGCCTATATTTAAATGCCTGTATCTAAATAATAAAAAGCAACTATTATGTAGAAAATGTTGAAAAATTCGACTTTTCTACATAATGTCTGCTTTTAACAATTTGAAAGTTTATACTTATTAAACAGACCCCAACCTTAATGCACTAATGTGATCGCACTTGTCCTCAAGTCTCCACATTCCCCACGCTTCCAGATAAAAATATCACCCTTCGTCCTAGCTACAAAAATAAAGTTTTGCGACTTGTAAACTAAGTTTCTGGCTCGTAAACTAGCTTTTGCGACTTCAAAACCAGCTTTTGTGACTTCAAAACCAGCTTTTGTGACTTCAAAACCAGCTTTTGTGACTCCAAAACCAGCTTTTGCGACTCCAAAACCAGCTTTTGTGACTTCAAAACTAGCTTTTGTGACTTCAAAACTAGCTTTTGTGACTCCAAAACCAGCTTTTGTCAAAAAATTTCAGCAAATCTACTCCCATTTTTCCTGCTTGCTAACTTCTCTTCAATAAAAAAACGCAAATATACGTATTCCAACGCAATTTCCAGCGTTTCTATACGTATAAATGCGATAAAAGTAGAAACTATTTCAGCTTTATTTAATGGGCGTTGCTGAATCTAGGGATGAAACGCAAAGGAAAATTCAATAAAATCATCCCGCATTTATACAACATCATTTAATGCACTAACGCGATCGCACGTTTTGTTAACGCTTCAGCAGTCAATCCATTAAATGCCATCAACTCGCCAGCACTGGCTGTAGTTTCGCCACGCTTCCACGCGAAGGTGTCGCGCTTGGCTGTACTCCGTAACAAAATTGGTTCCAGCATCCCCGCCGCACCACCTGTCACCGCAATTAACGCATCGCCATCAAATAATTCGGCAAATTTTGCATCATCTAAGAAACCGCCTTCGGGTTCAGAACAGGTATCCCACGCGGTATCGTGGTTACGGTACAATTGTCGAGGATTAATTACAGTAACTATTTTCACGCCAATACCTTCAGTTTCTAAGAAAGCCGCAGCTTCAAATACTGGTATTAATGTTAAATCACCAATTACAGCGAATACAACTTGTTTATCACCAGCGACTTCATGCAATAGCACCGCACCATCGCGCAACCCTTGACGAGTTTGTTCTAAAGTTGTGCGAATTGGTAACGGTGATTTACTAGCTGTAATCACAACTCCCTTATTCTTAGTTTTCAACGCCCAGTCATAACAAGCTTGAATACTATTAGCATCAGGGGGAAATAATGGGAAAACATTACCATTTCTCATCAACGAAGCAAAGTAAGCTTCAATTTCAGGACGTTGATGAGTCCAACCGTTGCGCCCTTGCTCTAATGCGCCTGCTGTGAATAAAGTAATAGTCGAAGGAGTTTGACGGCGCAATTCTGCCATTGCTTGGGTTACAGTTTGCCAAATTGGTAATCCGTTGATGGCAAAAGATTCGTAAGAACACCACAAAGTTCTCGCACCCATTAACGCTAAACCCGCAGCTAAACCGGCACAAGCATCTTCACTCAATGGTTCATAAACTTGTCCATTTGGCGCTTGGAAATATAAGTCATCGGTTGTGGGGTGGATAATCTTTAATGCTTGGTTGATGTTGGCAATTCCAGATGCTTCGTTACCATCGGCGTTGGTGACAAGGAAATTTTTATCTTTATTTCCAACTATTCCTACCAATCTTCCCATCGCGGTTGTGGAAACTTTTGGTTCACCACCAACTGCATATTCTTCTAAAGGTAATTCGCCTAATTCTGGCAATGGTAATTCAAATTCTGTCACCACAGTTTTTGCTGCTGGGCCACCACCTGCGCGTTCGGCATTTGTTCTAACTAATTGCCAAGCTTCCGCAGACAAAGCACGGGTTTGCAATGCACTAACAATATGCGGCGCATCCAGCGTATCTTTAGGATAAAGGTTGTGAGATTTTGCACCCCGTGCGTGGACTCCTGCACCTTTGAGTTGTTTAATAATAAAGACGGTGAGTTTACCACCGAGTGCAAAACGCGCCGCTTTATCGACACCGGAAAGAACTGCTTGAGTAAATGCTAGGCGTTTCTCAAAAGAAAAGGCGGTACTATCAACGTAATCCCCTGGCTGGTTTTGATCGTCGAAGTCTTTGGCATCCACTAATACGACTTCATCAAAACCGTTACCTTGCCAATATGCTTGCATCTGTTCATTGGTTTTCAGAGAAACCATGCTGTGATGTTCTTGGCTGTAACCGTTCCACACCAGCACCGGTAAGAAGTTGGTGACAGCAGGATAAGCAGTATGGAAATGCGCGATCGCACTTACAATATAAGGCTCACCCAATCCCCCATCCCCAACTGTAAAGGGGAATAACTTATCTTTGTGCAACAGTGCAGCCGCCATTGCAAAGTGTTGCCCTTGTCCCAAAGGCCCCGCAGGTGCGAGAATACCGGGAATGTAACCAGAAAGGTGTCCTAATAATCCATGCTTTTCTCGGAAGCGATCGCGCAATTGTTGGACTGTAAAAATTCCCATGTCCTCTAGCGAACGATCCAAGAACATGGCACTATAAAATCCAGGGGCGTGGTGTCCCACTTCGGTAATAATGTTCTTGTATCCCAGCATGACAAGAGACGCATAAGCTTCTGCTTGGCTAGCGAATCCGCCGGGATGTCCAGAAGCCTTACTACCAGTAACTTGCAAAGTCAGGTAGCGCAGGGCATCGGCAGCGAGTAAAGTTTGATATACAGCTACTTTGTCTGTGGGAGATGCGATCGCTATTTTGCCCGACTCTATAGCAGGAGTTGCACCATAAGTTTCAAAATCTGGTAAAGCTTCACCAAAATATTGAATACCTTCCGAAAAATTAGGAAGCGCTGAAGATGCCTTTGCGGAGATTGCAGTCATGCTGAGTACCTTTTGACGATTAGGTGAAACTGTAGATGCTCGTTGAATTTAACAAAAATTTTACATCTTCGAGGTTGTAACAGTTTATTGCTTTTTTGCAACGTTAGAATAAGTACTTTAAATGGTTACGCAAGCAGAATTTCAGTTAGTTTAAGTAACAAAAAATATTAAGTAGCAAAAAAATTTATGAAATTACCAAATGGGCCGCAAATCCCAGTCCTTTTACAGATGGTGCGCTGGATTGCTAATCCGATGTCCTTTATGGAAACTTGCGCCAAAAGGTATGGGGAGATTTTTACTATCAGATTAGAGAAAAATTTTCCTCCTTTGGTGATTGTCAGCAACCCCCAAGCACTACAGCAAATTTTGACAAATGATACCAAGGAATTAGAAGCACCTGGCGATCTGAATCGGACGTTTGAATTTTTACTGGGTAAGCATTCTGTGATTACTATTAGCGGTGCAGAACATCAGCGCCAACGACAGTTGTTAATGCCTCCCTTTCACGGCGAAAGAATGCGAAACTATAGCCAGGTGATTAGTGATGTTACCCAAAAAGTCATCAGCCAATACCAGATAGGCAAACCCTTTAATATTCGGTCTGCTACCCAAGCCATTACCCTGCGTGTAATTATGCAAGCTGTGTTTGGGCTACATGAAGGGACTCGCGCCGAAAAATTACAGCAATTTTTGAGTGATATTTTAGAAAAGGCTAGTTCTCGGTTAATTGTGGCTTTGCTTTATTTTCCAGCTTTGCAAAGGGATTTTGGCCCGATTAACTTCTGGGGAAAGCAGATGCGCCGACAGCAAGCAGCTGACGAACTCATCTACGAGGAAATTCGGGAACGTCGAGAACAACCAGACTCATCACGCACAGATATTCTTAGCTTACTCATGGCTGCTAGGGATGAAGCAGGTCAACCCATGACTGATGAAGAGTTGCGCGATGAATTGATGACTCTGTTAGCCGCCGGTCATGAAACTACAGCGACAGCCTTAGCATGGGCATTATACTGGATTCACAAACTACCATCAGTGCGCCAAAAGCTACTCCAAGAATTAGATAGCTTGGGCGATAACCCAGATCCCAGCACCGTTTTTAAATTACCCTATCTCAACGCTGTTTGTTCCGAGACATTACGTATTTATCCAGTAGGTATACTCACCTTTCCCAGAGTAGTAAGAACACCCCTGTCCTTGGGCGGTTACGAACTAGAACCGGGTACAGTCGTACTTGGTTCTATTTATTTGACCCACCAACGGGAAGATATTTATCCAGAACCTAAACAGTTTAAGCCAGAACGCTTTTTAGAACGGCAATTTTCCCCTTATGAATATTTGCCCTTTGGCGGTGGTACAAGGCGTTGTATTGGTCTAGCATTTGCTCAGTTGGAAATGAAGCTAGCACTCGCTCAAATCCTTTCCAGTCGGGAATTAGAACTAGTTGACAATGGTGAAGTGCGACCTAAACGCCGTGGTTTGGTGACAGGGCCAGATCGTCCTATCCAGATGGTTGTCACGAGTCAGCGTCAGGTAAAATCTTCTATTTTACAGACAAGCACTGTTTAATACTTAACAGTTCAGTTAAACATTTCTTTCTTCTCTCAGTATCCTCTGCGTTGCTGTAGTTCATTCAACCTGGAAATTAGTTCACTCAAATTCTCAGATATGATATAACTCTTATCTGAAATCTCAACTTAATAAGGTACACGCATGGCAAAAAGTGACAAAATAAACTTTTCTACCCCTAGTGGGTTTCCAGAATTTCTGCCTAGCGAAAAGCGTCTAGAATTATATTTGCTAGATACCATCCGTAGAGTTTTTGAAAGCTATGGATTTACGCCCATCGAAACACCTGCTGTAGAACGTTTAGAAGTACTGCAAGCCAAAGGGAATCAAGGCGACAATATAATTTATGGAATTGATCCCATACTGCCACCAAATCGACAAGCCGAGAGAGATAAATCGGGCGAAACTGGTTCGGAAGCTAGAGCTTTAAAATTTGACCAAACAGTGCCTTTAGCAGCGTATATTGCCCGTCACTTGAATGAATTAACCTTTCCCTTTGCCCGTTATCAAATGGATGTAGTTTTTCGGGGAGAACGGGCAAAAGATGGGCGTTTTCGACAGTTTCGCCAGTGCGATATTGATGTAGTTGCTCGTCGTGAACTCAGCTTGCTCTATGATGCTCAGATGCCTGCAATTATTACTGAGATATTTGAAGCAATTAATATTGGTGATTTTTTAATTCGCATCAATAATCGGAAAATTCTTACTGGCTTTTTTAAGTCAGTGGGAATTGCTGAAAATCAAATTAAATCCTGTATTGGAATTGTTGATACTTTAGAGAAAATTGGCGAGAGTAAAGTCAAACAAGAGCTAGAAAAAGAAGGAGTTTTAGCAGAACAAGCGCAAAAAATTATTGAGTTTATTAAAATTGACGGTTCTGTTGATGAAATCTTAGATAAGCTCAAGCACCTTGCCCAAAATCTGCCAGAAACCGAGCAATTGAGCTTAGGAGTTACCGAATTAGAAACGGTAATTACAGGAGTGCGTAATCTTGGAGTTGCCGAAAATCGTTTCTGCATTGATTTATCCATTGCCCGTGGCCTGAATTATTACACTGGCACAGTTTACGAAACAACCCTATTAGGACATGAAGCTTTAGGCAGTATTTGTTCTGGTGGTAGATATGAAGAATTAGTCGGGGTATTTTTGGGTGAAAAAATGCCTGGGGTAGGTATTTCAATTGGCTTAACTCGCTTAATTAGTCGCTTGTTAAAAGCTGGGATTCTTAGTACTTTAGCTGCTACACCAGCCCAAGTGATGGTAGTGAATATGCAAGAAGATTTAATGCCTACTTATTTAAAAGTTTCTCAACATCTGCGTCAAGCGGGAATTAATGTTATAACTAGCTTTGATAAGCGTCCTTTGGGTAAACAATTTCAATTAGCAGACAAGCAAGGAATTCAATTTTGTGTAATTATTGGTTCTGAAGAAGCAGCAGCGCAAAAATCCTCGCTCAAAAATTTGAAAACAGGCGAGCAAGTAGAAGTGCTATTAGAAAATTTAGCTGAGGAAGTTAAAAAAAGGCTTACTTAAAACTTGATTTATAAAGTAGTAACTGTCTATTAAGATAAGATGCGTTACAACTTCCGCCTCACACACTTTACTTATTTGGAAGTCCTTTATGAGTTTGTCGGATCTCCCTAATCTCTGGGTTCCTTTAGCACTTTTAGGTTTAATTGTTATAGCTGCTGTATTTTTCAGCCGCAGCAATTGATATTTAAAGCATTACAGTTGAGGTGGAGGTATCAGTTCTATGTTTGCTGTTGTCACACCCGATACAATCCATTTGCCCCCAGGCGCAGTAGTACGCCTACTCGGAAGTTGGCGACTGAGAATTAAATATTTTAATTTTGCGGAGTAGCTTAAAAAGTGCAACCATCGCATATAAACGATCGCAGCGCAGAAAATCTTTATCAAGGGCGGCTACTTGGTACGATAAAGTACAGAGTGTCACAACTTACCCTCAAGTAGATAGAAGAGGAATGCGTATATGGGAAAAGGGAGATTAGAAGCATTCAGCGATGGGGTGATTGCCATCATCATCACCATTATGGTGCTAGAAATCAAAGTGCCGCATGGACTCGATTTAGCTGCGCTGCGTCCGCTAATCCCGGTATTTCTGAGCTATGTGCTGAGTTTTATTTATATCGGCATCTACTGGAACAATCACCATCACCTACTACAAGCAGTCCGACAGGTTAATGGGCGTATCCTTTGGGCTAATCTGCATCTGCTGTTTTGGTTGTCGCTAATCCCCTTCGTCACTGGTTGGATGGGCGAGAATCACTTTGCTGCCATGCCAGTTGCCCTTTATGGTACGGTGTTGTTGTTGAATGCGATCGCTTACTTTATTCTTACCCGCACCCTGATTTCTCACCACGGCAAGGATTCGACTCTAGCGATCGCAGTTGGTGAAGACTTCAAAGGAAAATTATCAGTAGTTGTCTATGCTGTGGCAATTCCACTTGCCTTGGTGAACTCATGGTTTGCCTGTGCATTATACGTTTTAGTTGCAGTCATCTGGCTGATCCCTGACCGGCGGATTGAGAAAACTCTCAACCCCTAAACCAATTACAAATTACCTACAATTGCAATACCTAAACACAAAAAATATTAAAACTGCAAAACCCATCGCGGCATAAAACACACTATTAATTCCAATACGGTTCAGTTAAAGCCAAAAACCTTAAACTGTGTAGGTTGGGTTGAGGAACGAAACCCAACATTTATCGGGCTTTGTTGGGTTTCACTTCGTTCAACCCAACCTACGATTATCCTTAACTGAACCGTATTGCTATTAATTCCGCCAAAACCAAAGGCATAACCCATCAACAATGAACTTTATCACCTACCAGAACACAAAGTACCATCGCTTTTCATTACCTTCTGGTTTGTCTGCAAATAATCATGTAGCAAATCGCAACCCTGCGCCAGTAATTTTTCGAGTTTAATATCTGCCAAATTCTGGAAAATTATTGTGCCATTACCACTACCCGCAGCCAAAGTCTTGCCGTCAGGGCTGAAACTGACACTGGTTAACTCACCTTTATCACCTTTCAAAGCAATTAACAATGTCCCTTCTCGGTTCCAAATTCTCACCTTGTCATCACTGCTAGCTGCCAGAGTCTTGCCATCGGGGCTAAAACTGACACTAATGAAACTATCGCCATCGCCCACGAGATTATTTAGCAAATTACCGTCTCGATTCCAAATCTTCACCGTACTATCAATACTAACTGAGGCAATTCTTTGACCATCAGGCGACCAAGCAACCCCATTTACCCGGCGGCTATGACCAGTTAATGTGTATAGAAAGTTACCCTCTACACTCCAGATTTTCACGGTTTTATCATCACTGGCTGAGGCTAGCAACTTGCCATCAGGGCTAAAGCTGACCCAATTCACTGCATCATGATGATCCTGTAAGGTTTTGAGTAGTTTACCGTTGCGATTCCAAAGTTTTACTGTTTTATCTTTACTAGCTGAGGCAATTACTTGACCATCGGTTGACCAAGCAACACCCAAGACGGCATTATTATGACCTTTTAAGGTGTTGAGCAGTTTACCGTCACTACTCCAAAGCTTGACTGTTTTATCTTTACTAGCTGAAGCAATTACTTGACCATCGGGGCTGAAACTGACGCCCCAAACTTGACCATCATGCCCTGTGAATATCCGGAGCAATTTACCATCACGATTGAAAAGTTTTACAGTTTTGTCTCGGCTTGCTGCTGCTAAGGTGCGATCGTCTGGGCTAAAACTGATGCTAGTTACCCAATCATCATTATCAGCTTTGGGCTTTCGTAATAGCACATCGTCCCAATGCCAAAGTTTAATAGTTTTGTCGCGACTTGCAGAAGCGAGGGTGCGACCGTCTGGGCTGAAACTGACGCTATTCACCCAATTATTATGTCCCTTCAGAGTTCCCAGCAACACACCTTCAGAACTCCAAAGTTTAATTGTCTCATCAGTACTTGCTGAAGCGATCGTTTGACTGTCGCGGCTAAAACTGACGCTGGTAACTCCAGCACTATGCCCTGATAAGGTTCGCAGTAGCTTACCCTCCAGATTCCACAGTCTAATTGTCTGGTCTAAACTAGCAGAAGCAATAGTTTGACCATCGGGCGACCAAGCTACACTTTTGACTGCATCCTCATGTCCTTGGAAGGTTTTGAGCAGCTTACTATCTCGACTCCACAATTTCACCGTCTTGTCAGCGCTCCCAGAAACTAAGGTCTGTCCATCGGTTGACCAAGCAACACTCAAAACTGCACCATCATGTCCCTGCAAGGTTTTGAGTAATTTACCGTCCCGACTCCACAGTTTTACTGTCTTATCTGTACTCGCCGAAGCAATTAGCTGACCATCTGGACTGAAGCTGACACTATTTACTACACCTTGATGCCCTAATAGAGTAGCAAGCAATTGACCCTCTCGACTCCACAGTTTCACCGTTTTATCTTGACTGGCGGAAGCAACAATTTGACCATCTGGGCTGAAACTGACGCTATTAACCACATCCTCATGTCCCGACAAGGTTTTGACTAAGCTACCATTGGGACGCCAGAGTTTGATTGTATTATCCGCACTGGCTGAGGCAATTAAAGTGCGATCTGGGCTAAATGTAGCACTGTTTACCCCAGACAAATGCCCTTCTAAGCGGTTATACTCTCTTAGCCCGGAAACTGCTTGATAAAGCGCTGTCTGTACTTGCTCTTTTGTATAGGAATCTACCCAGATTGTTTGTTGTAATTTTCTCCCTGCCTTTAAACCTTCCTTTAAGGCATCAATACCTTTTTGGGAGGCAAATAGGGCTTCACTGGATGCACTGAGGGTTTTAATTTCGCTATCTACTGCTGTCACAATAGAAACACTTAATCCCAATATGGCGAGAACGGAAGCAGTTAGGGCGATTTTTAATGAACGATTTAATTGAGCTTCACTGAGCCTTTGTTTCTTTTGGCTTTCTGCGAGTTGGGCTGTTAATTCTTTTTCTTTGAGTTCAGCTCGTAATTGCTCAATTTCTAACTGACTCAATTCTTCTCGCTTGTGTAATTCTCGCAATTCTGTTAATAAATCTAATCCCTGTTGGGGATGAGAATCTACCAATTTGGAGCGCTGTTTATTTTGACTAAGTTCGCTCTTAAGTCGCTCAATTTCAGCTTTACTTTGTTCTACTTTGTAGCGCAACTGATTTAATTGTACCTGTAAGCTCGATTCTTGTTGTTGCAGGTAGCGAATCAAGTCTACTAAATAATCATGAATCAGTTGATAGCGTTCTGGTACATCAGGAAAGAGAACCACTAAACCAGAGCGCACTAAAATGTCTAATACTAACTCTAATTTACCACCATCTTCTAACTCTGCTAGCTGTGCTGCTAATTCAGCACGAGTTTTAAAAGGTCGGTTGTTACTTTCATCTGTTAATAAGTATAAAACGAGTAAAGCGGCTCGTTCATTTTCTGGGCCGCAGTCTTTAATTAGTTCCTTAAGATATCGTTCGATGAGTTTGTTGGGTCTGTATGGCTGATATTCTTCTAGTGTGGTAATGCGTTCATCTTGAATTTGCGCTCCCACAACTTGCAATTCAATGGGGCGGACTTCTCCAAATTCTGTGGATAAATCTTCGATTAAGGCATCAATTAAAGCGGGTTCTAAATTAAACTGCGATCGCTCGGTTAATTTTTGGATAATTGCTTTGGCATATTCGGGCGAAAAGTTATTTAATTGGTAGCGGATATGCTTGTCGAGAATATTATTGTTAATCGCTTCTAGTGCCGAAAGATGTTTAAAATCTAATAACCGATGTAAATAATCTTCTCGCAAGGAAAGGATGACTTTGACAAAGGGGATTTTCAGACAGTCGCTAATAAATTTATCAAATTCTTGCTTTTGATTGCGATCGCTATAACCAAAGAAAAATTCTTCAAACTGGTCAAAAATTAAAACTGTGATCAGATGGTTGTCAGCATTTTCTTTTAGTTGTTGTAAAATTCTCACAATGGCGCTCGGTGTGGCAGAGTAGGGCAAAATCTCCGGTTCAATGGCTGTTTCTGGCTTAATATCAGCGTAGATGGCAAGGGATGTGTCATTAGACATCGCCTCACTCAAAGATTTCCCTAATTCCCGCGCCCAATCGGTATAAATTTGCAACACCACAGGCACAGCTATTTGATCGCCAATGGCGCGATTTTGCAGTGCTGGAACTAAACCTGCCGTGACAGTAGAACTCTTACCCACCCCTGATTGACCGTGAATCACCGTTAACTTTTGATCGGCGCGGCTGATTCTGCCAATTAAGTTATTAATATCACGCTCTCGACCAGAAGCCGCAATTTCTAAAGCAACGCTGCTACTCCCAGAGGGTGACATCAATGCTGGGTTTGTCGCCTGTCTTTGGGGTTGTAAGCGCCCTGCACCAATAAAAGCCCGAAAACCATACTGCTGTTCAACAGAACGCCGTTTCTGCCGAATGTAATAGGCTTCCAAATAGCGCCCTTCTTCAAAGTATAGCGATCGCAGTCTCCGCAATAAGCGAATATAACGATGGGCATCGTATTGATGGGCACTGCTTTCTAAGGCTCCTGGCAGTTCTTTTGTCGCCTTTTCTAAGTATTCATGAGCAATGACTAGCTCACCTAAATTTCGCTGTGCTTTCGCCAAAACTAAATAGTAAATTTGCCCCAATAACAATGGAAATAAGCAGTTATAAGGGTCATTATGCTTTTGCGCCTCACCTAATTTTAGCAGTGATACGTGTGCTAATATACTCGCCTGTACCCAGCGCGACTGCTGCACAGCCACTTGTGCCAGAAAACCGTAGTCACAAGCTAATTGGATTTGACTACCATAGGTTTGATGTAACTCCAAAGATTTTTGAGCAACAGTCTGCAATTCTTCCCACTCTTGCAGATATTGCAAAACCTCTGCAAGTTGACCAATAAATTCGGCAACTATGTCTGAACGCCCAGCTACCTGCAAGATATTCAAGCATTGCTGAAAATAATATTTAGCGGTATACCAATGACGGCGGCTTTCTGTTTGATTTTGCTCTGCTAAACGACAACAACACAGCCMAATATAAAATAACAAAACTCCCTGTCGTAAAAGTAGGGGAGATGGGGGGGATGGGGGAGATGGGGAAGAAAATACTTCTTCATGTCGCCCTGCTCCTCTATCCCCTATCTCTACCAACTTTTGCCAAACTTGCAAGCTTTGGTGAAAATGGTTTAAAGCTGGATTAATGCGATCGCTAATATAATTATCCAGACCAAAGACAAATTCTAAACTAGCGTGTAATTCTGACTCTAAGGTAATACCACGCTCGTGCAACTCTTTAATGGCAAAGTGGAGTTCATAACTATGTTCCCAGACTTGCTCTACAGTAGAATAATGCTTTGCGAGTTGAGGTGGTTGGTGTTGTACAGCATCGGTTGATAACACTGTGGCAAACAAAGAATCAGTTTCCTGTTGCAAAAATTGCAGCAATGACTGAGTTGTCATTTCAAACCGAATCGGTGTAGCCGCCCAACTAGCAAAATCTGGTGCTAAACGCACGACCTTTTGCAACACTTCCTCATTCACCCACAAAATCATTGGAAATGGGTGGCGTTTGCGAAATTCATCACGAATATGATTGATAGACCTCAGTAAATCATCAAGTCCATCTACTGACTCTAAACCCAAAATCATCAACGCCGATGGCGGATTCTCTTCAGTTACCAGTTGTAAATGAATACTTGTGTAAAGGCTTCTAGCATTATGCGGCAGAATTACCTTTTGAATGTGGTGTACTCCTGAAGAGAGTTCTTCGAGTCGTTGCAGCATTCGCTCTTGCAAAACTCGATAATTGCAGCACACCAAAACTAGGGAGAATTGACCGCTAGAAAGGGTAATTGCTCTTCCCAAACTCCGTAAAGCCCGCTCATTAGCTGCTCTTATATCTGCTTGTGGATGTCGTTCAACCATGATTTAAATTTTTCCGTCTCTGCTAAAACTGGGTTGACGGCAAACCAAGCTCCTTGATGATCGCGGTACTCAAATACAAATAAACTTCGCAATAAGGTGTGGTATTCTATATCACCTCTAACTCTCTGCTGTTGCACCACCTGAAAGATTAGTTCCCACTCATGGGGATCGATGGCGTTAGCTCGGTAATCTCGCTGTCTTTGAATCACTAAATCGACACACTCCCGTTCAAAGGGTGGATCTTGTTCTCGCAGACAGTCAAACAGTAACCCTAGCAAGTCGCGGACATGACCACCACTAATTAGGCACAATCGATCTAAGGTTTCCAGACTATCAAACACTTCTGTAATTAAGCCTAACCGATCGCTAGGTAAAATGTCTGGGAAAGCTCTAGCTAGTACCATTTGTCGCAACATTGTTAGCCCTTGCGGGAAAATTTCCCCAGAGCGCAGCCGTACAGGTATCATCGGTAAAACTTTTGGTGCGACTCCTCCCCCCAAACGATGTTGAAGTTCGGCGCTATCGTTGGAGAAAGTCAGCGCTAGGGGAATGGTGTAGACTACATGACAATTAAGTTTGCGTAACTGTTCACCACGCTGAATAAATAAATATTCTGGCAGCGATCGCCCCGATGGTAAAGGTCGAATTGCCACTCGATCCAAGTTATCAACAATGACTACCAGTCCTTTTTTACCCCTGGTTTTCAGTTCCTTGGTGGCAGGTTCTAGTAATTCTTGATTAATTGACTGTAAAATATTTGCGGTTCGCGGTTCTAGATAATCTCTTAACCGCCGCCGCAATTGGGGACTTTCTTTTGTTTTCGCTGTAATTTTGGCAATACCTACAGACAACTCTGCTTCTACCCCAACGTCAATTGGCGTCTGCAAGAAATCCACAATTTCACCAAACAACTTGGTAAAGTAGCGAGGCTTGAGCCTAATTTTCATCGCTTCTAGACTTTCACTCACCTGGCCAGCGATCGCCAACAAAATATCAGTCACATCCACATCAGCCATTTCTAAGACATGGGTAGACTCAAAGTAAACTACATGAAATTGCTGCACTTCTAACTCAGCTTTGAGGCGCAACAACTCCGTTGATTTTCCACAGCCGAGATGTCCCGTAAATAGCTGACAAGTTGGAGCATCAGGGGAGATTCTAGCGATCGTGCGCTGCAAAGCTTCGATAATTTTGCCACCCCGCACCGCAGCAAAATCGATATAGTATCGGCGATCGCTAGCGTTTCCTATAATTAGAGGTCTGCTTGGATTGCAAGCCTGATAAAATCTTTCTAAATCTAGGAGCATAACTAATCAAGTTCACTCAGGAATGGGAATGACAAAATCTGCTGAATAAATATATTGATTTTAGGGAATTTATCCCTTAATTTAAGTACATTTCAATCAAACTACTAACTAAACTAACAGCATTCCGGATAATTGGTTATATCTTAGGTTGGATATAACACATAGCAATGCTGAAATTTGATTTTAAGTAAGCAGAAATACTAGTATAAGTACAACTAGCAAAAGTTTCTAATACTAAATAAGTTACTCTTATAAATACTAAAAATATTCAACACAAAAAAAGGTACTGTTAAGTACAATTTTGTAGTGTTGTTGAATAGACCTCTTGCATAAATCAAAAATAAAGAACCCCACCCCGCATTTGCTGACGCAAACGCTCCCCTCCCCTTACCAAGGGGAGGGGTTGGGGGTGGGGTGTTAGGGACTTTTGCAAGAGGTCTAACATATAGCAGTTATCAATATTTCAGTTCACAAAGATGCGATAAATCTTTCGTCAAGACGAAAGACAGATTATTGTAGAGACGGCGATTCATCGCGTCTATTGCTTTAACCGAACAGTAAGAGGCTTCCACCAACGCGCTTGCTGTTTTTGAAGGAGAAAACGCCAATAACGTCTTTCCTTCCCTACGGGACGCTGCGCGAACAGAACGCTCCGCATTCGCGCAGCCTCTCTTAGAGAAGAGAAGAATCGTAGAGCGTAAGTCCTACAACAAACCCATTGAGTATAAAATTATCCGGTCATGCAGACGATCGGGCAAAATATGCTTCAGCACAGATCCAAGTTTGGCATCTTGTCCAATCAGATAGCGCGTTTTTGGTTGTTTTGCAGTCAGCGCATGGACAACAGTCTGAGCGACAATATCCGCAGAAATTCCCTTAGATGCGATAATCTGCATTTTCTTGCGGACAATATTCATCGTCTGGCCATAGAGATTTTGTGCCGATTGCGGTAAATCCTGCTGTGCTATTTCCGATTGACTTAGGGACTTTTCCCAGATTGGGGTAGCAATAGAACCAGGTTCGATGATAGAAACGGAGATTCCCCAAGGTCGTAATTCCATCCGCATCACATCAGTGAGGGCAACGAGTGCAAATTTTGATGCATTGTAAGCTCCCAAGAATGGCGTCGGACTTCTACCAGCAATGGAACCCATATTGACAATTCGCCCCCGACTCTGGCGTAATAGACCAAGAAATGCTTGTGTCACTGCTAATTGTCCGGTGACATTAACCAGCATTTGTTGTTGAAATTCTGCGATCGCTAATAATTCCAATGGCCCAGGGACAGCAATTCCAGCATTATTCACTAAACCTAAAATCCCCGCACCACCGACTGCATTTGTTACCTGATCAACCGCAGCTGTGATCGATTCAGCATCAGTAACATCTAAAAAAATCGGAACGAGCCTTTGTGACCCTTTCTGTTTAAGTGTTTGAGCATCAATATCTTGACGCACGCCAGCAAAAACACAGAAGCCCAACTGGTCTAAAAGCAAAGCACACGCCTGACCAATTCCCGTTGAAGCTCCTGTAACCACTACTGTCCGTTGATTTTCTACAACCATTAATTTTATTTTATGATGGGAGTGCCGTAATTACGTTAGCTAATCCGCTTACTCTGTAAGAGTTGCAAGCTAGCAAGAGCGTCATTACGAATTAGAAATTACGTAGCTTGCTTCTCGCCGGAGGCGAGTATTACGAATTACTATCAATCCTTACAAATGCCAGACCGAAGACAATCTTCAGTTTGGTCATCTCTAGCCGATATTTCCCACGGCAATATCCGTGACTGAGCATTTGCACTGTAAGCAATTAGAGCACTTATTATGGGAAACTGGTCATTGACAATTGTCACATCACTACTGCAAGTATTGCCTAGCTCAACATTGTATAAACAAACAGGCAATGCCATCAGGGCAATGCAAATTTTCCGGTTCATACCCAACCTCAGCTAAAAATTTCCGATTGCGCTATGTATGTATAGATGCCACCTTGATGAACCGGATTTTCAAAACTGAGTATTATATGTTGATGTTGTGTCAATTTACTCAGCGTTGCTAGTAGCTTGTCAACTTGAAATTGATGGGTAAGCAAGTTCGTAGTAAGTAAGAAATTTAGTCCTTAATTATCTCAACACTAAAGTGCCTACCACAAACCCTCAAAAGTAGCTTTGACCAAGTACTAGCCGCAGAGACGTGATTTCTAAATTATCGGTTCCACCCTTTTTTATTTTAGGTTAGGCATTGCCTACAAGATGGCTTTCTATTAACTTATGCAGATGCAAGCCCAAAAAACAGGACAAAAAACCCACAGCACCCAAAAACATATCTTAGTAGCTGCATTCCCCGGATAAAATAATGAAGAGTGCTGAGTCACCGAAATGGTCGATGACCGACAAAGAAAAATATACAAGCCCATAAATAAATTTAGGGGATTGTAATGCATGAATTTTGAATTTTGAATTCGGAGCGAAGCGACGTGACGCCTTTACAAGACGTAGATACTGTAAACGTTTCCAACATCGACCCAGAAGGATATGGCAACTCAGACACCAATCCTCTTGATGAGTTACCAGGTGAAATCGAAATGTCCCTTTTCGACCACCTAGAAGAGTTGCGACAGCGAATTTTCTATGCGCTGATTGCCGTAGCGGTGGGCATTGTTGGCTGTTTCTTTGCCGTTAAGCCAATTGTCCAGCTACTTGAGGTTCCAGCACAAGGAGTAAAATTTCTCCAACTTGCACCCGGAGAATATTTCTTTGTCTCTCTCAAAGTTGCAGCCTACACTGGTCTAGTACTTGCTAGTCCTTTCATTCTTTACCAAATTATCCAGTTTGTGCTTCCAGGACTGACTCGCCGCGAACGCCGTTTATTAGGGCCTGTAGTTTTGGGTTCGAGTGTGCTGTTTGCAGGGGGCTTAGTATTTGCCTATTTACTCCTTATCCCCGCCGCTTTAAAATTTTTCATCAGCTATGGAGCGGATGTAGTCGAACAACTTTGGTCAATTGATAAATATTTTGAATTTGTGCTGCTACTGTTATTCAGCACTGGTTTAGCATTTCAAATTCCCATCATTCAACTGTTGCTCGGTAATTTGAACATTGTTTCCTCAGAACGGATGGTTTCTGGTTGGCGTTACGTGATTATGGGAGCAGTAGTTTTAGGAGCCGTCCTAACACCTTCTACTGACCCCCTGACTCAAAGTCTCTTAGCGGGAGCAGTTTTAGGGCTTTACTTCGGTGGTGTTGGACTGGTGAAGCTCACAGGTAAATAACATCTGGAATACACAAATGATTTAATCATCCCAAATCTCGTTACAAAGACGCGATAAATCGCCGTCTCTACAAAAGACTGATTATTGTAGAGACGGCGATTCATCGCATCTATCGCCATTTGTGTGTCAATACTGCTCGGTTAAGCCCAAAAAAGCACTCCGAGGTTGGTTGGGTTGAGGAACGAAACCCAACATTTTCAAGGCTTTGTTGGGTTTCACGACCTTCAACCCAACCTACAAATCTTCAAAACCTACGCAGTATTGATTTGTGTGTACACCGTAGTTCTCCCAAGGGAGAAGCACGAAATACGGAACTAGTACAGGTCGGCGGAAATAAACCACCCATTCCAAATGAATAAAACACTTACGCTGTATTCATTTTTAATTTTTAATTTTTAATTTTTAATTCCGCTTTGCGGTACTAGGTTCCTGTTTCTCCAGGGTTTTCAGCTAGCATTCTGATAAGCATCGCTTGTTTTTTCTCTTATCTCACAAAATTGCCTTGCTCCGTTAGTTTGATCTACAAGGCGTTTAGCACGTTTATGCTCATACATGAGCTTGTCTGCTTCTTCTAGCAATTGTTCTAATGAAACGTTTTCATTCAAGGTGCATTGTGTCACACCAAGACTTATGGATAGTTGATACGAGTAATTATGCTCTTGATTAAAGCGATCAATATTTGCTTGTAATCGAGGATAAAATTCATCTGTATTCTGGGGGCAGACAGGAATAAATATTACAAACTCATCTCCTCCTAGACGGGCAATAATATCCGAATCACGGAAGAATTGCTTTAGTAATTGGGCTGTATTAACGAGCATTTTGTCTCCTATTTCATGCCCTAGAGAGTCATTAATCTGCTTTAAACCATCTAAATCAACAAACAAAAGACAGCAAAACATTTGTGTGCGTTGGGCAATTTTGAATTGCTGATTTGTCAGCCAAAAGAAACCACGGCGATTATATAGTCCTGTCAATTCATCAGTTAAAGATAGCTGCCTTACTTCTGCTTCAGCCTTCAGGCGTTCCTGAATTTCATGCTCTAGACGTTGATTTTGTTCAAGAAGTTGTTGGTGTTGCTGTTTGATGAGTAGTTGATTTCTGACTCGCATTAGCACTTCAAGTTCTTGAAAGGGCTTGGTGATATAGTCTTGCCCACCCAGTTCAAATGCCTGCACTTTATCATTGATTTGGTTAAGGGCACTAATAAAAATAATCGGAATTTGATCTGTTGTTTTTGATGCTTTTAACTGTTGACAAACCTCATAGCCATTCATTTCGGGCATATTGATGTCAAGCAGAATTAGATCCGGTGGATTTCGCTCGGCGGCTTGTAATGCCATTCTCCCGTTAAGAGATTTACGGATGATATAACTTTGTGACTCTAGTATTTTGGTTAACAATCGGAGATTGTCGGGAGTATCATCTACGATCAGAATATTTGTTTCTGAAGCGGGTTTCAGTAAATTAGCCATAGTCTTGATCTGAAGTTTGGGTAAGAGTTGCGATCGCTTCTAGCTGAAAGTTATCCACTAGATATTTCAAAGCATTGGCGAGAACTTGTTCTTGGTTGGGGATTTGAGCGATAAAATTGTAAAGTTTGGCATCATTGAGATCCAAAGCTGCTTGATGCACTTGAATAATCCACTTTGGCGACATTACCTGCAAATCTTTGGCGGTTAGAGATTTCGGAAGTAAAGTTTGCTGCTCTAACCTCGGTAAAGCTTCTTCTCGATAGCGGTAACGGACTCCCAAGTAATGTGCTATTTGATCAAATAGGACAGTTTCTAGAAATGGTTTGGTGATGTGGTCGTTGCAGCCCACCTGAATGCTGGTGGTGTGGTCTTCCTCAAAGGCATAGGCTGTCAGCGCAATAATCACCACGTCTTTACCTCCTTCCCTCCCTCGAATTTGCCGGGTAGCTTTGTAGCCATCCATCACGGGCATTTGAATGTCCATCAAAATCAGGTGGGGATGCCATTCTGACCAGATTGCGATCGCCTCATTCCCGTTCTCGGCTGCACAGACCTCAAACCCAACTGATTCCAATAGTCTGACAAGCAACTGACGATTTTCTCTAAAGTCTTCCACCACCAGAATGCGATAAGTGGGCTGTCCCGGTTCCAAACCGATAACAGCACGAGTCGTTTCCGGCGCGATGACATCCACTGAGCTTACCAGACTCAGTAAAACCTCACAAATGAAAGTTGACTCTTGATTTAGGGTGCTTCGCACTGTAATATCACCACCCATTAAACGGGCAAACTGACGACTAATCGATAAGCCTAAGCCTGTACCTTGAGCATGGCGACCTCGTTCTGTTTGCATGAAGGCTTCAAATACAGTCTCCAAATCGGACTGAGCAATACCACATCCGGTATCTTCAACTTCGACATGAAGGGTGATGATCGGTTGAGAATTATATGTAGAGTTAGAAGGACTGTGTTCTCTTGAATCAAGTGAGTTGACGCTGCCAACTCTTCCATTCAAAGCTTGTAATCGCAGGGTGACACTGCCTGTTGTCGTAAATTTAATCGCATTGCTTAATAGGTTGAGCAGAATTTGGCGCAGTTTTGATTCGTCACCATACACATAACGAGGAACGCTCTGATGTTGCTCTGTTCTGAGATCAATTCCTTTTTCTAAAGCTCTGAGGGCAACCATATCTCTAATGGAGTGGATTAGCTGATGCAAATCGAAACAGTTTTCCGTTAGTTTTAACTGACCAGCTTCAATTTTGGACATTTCCAGCACGTCGTTGATTAGGGTTAGCAAGTGTTCTCCACTACGGCTGATGATGTCTAAATCTTCTTTAAACTCAGATGGAATGGTGTTGCTGCGGTTCATCAACTGAGTAAATCCCAAAATGGCATTGAGGGGAGTCCGCAGTTCGTGGCTCATTTTAGCAAGGAACTGGCTTTTGGCGTGGTTGGCGATCGCAGCTTGTTCTGCGGCCTGTTCTAGGGCTGTCTGGGAAAACTCCAGCACTACCAACATTAAGGTATTTCGCATCTCAGTAGCAGCTTCTAGTTCCTTATCCTTCCAAGGTAAGGAAGTTTCCCGCACGGTTTCCTTCCACATTTCAAAGGACTTCCGAGGACACAATTCCATCTCTCCAATTTCGTTGATTTTTACCACATCCTGGGGGTTTCCCGCCCAATTCACTGTCTGGATTTGCTCTGGTCGAAACCAAATAATGTGATAAGACTTTTTTTTTACATGGTTGAATAAGATTGAAATTGCCAAGATACCGCTAGCTTGATCTTTGAATGCCTTGGCTTCTGGATATAAACGGAAGAGGGAATCGGTAGCAAAAACTCGTTCCCCGTTGTGTTGCACTAACCACGTCACAAGCTGCTGTACTTGATTCCCCGATGGCGTTTGACCGACTAATGTCAGATGACCGTCAAGCAAAATCGCGGCTCCTTGAGCATGAACTAGATCCAGCAATTGAGAAGTATTTTGGATCAACACTTGCTCAATCAAATTCGACTCGTGCAATAACGTCTGTTGCAGTTCATCCTGAATCGCTTTCACCTGAGTTCGGTAAATATGCAATTCTTGTTCTTGTTGATGCACCAGTTCAATGGAGGCAAACTGTCCTAAAAATTCACAGGCTTTGCGAGTTTCATAATCAACTAGTTTCGGGCTGTAGTGGTGACAGGCAATTAATCCCCAGAGGCGTTTGTCGTTGAGCAACGAAATCGTCATTGACCCAACAACCCCCATATTTTGTAAGTATTTAATATGACAGTCAGGCACTCCTCGTAATGCAGAATTACTCAAATCAAGGGGTGTATCCGTCAAAGGATGGTTGCTGGGAATCAGGCTGACAGGGGTGTAATTGATATCGGGAATGAATCGCATCCAATTGCGGTAAAGTAACTTGCGGGATGGTGGGGGAATGTCTATTGCCAAATAATGGAGATCCAGGTAACTTTCTAAATGCCTCTGTCTGTCTTCCGCAATCACCACACCACTCTCGTCTTCCTCAAAGCGGTAGATCATCACCCGATCAAACCCAGTCATTGCTTTCACTTCTCTGGCGAGGCTTTGAGCCAGATTCGTCAGGTTCGTAGCATTACGGAAATTGGCGATCGCTACTTGTAGGCAGTGATGTAACTGCATAGAATGGGTGTACTTCATGGATGTTTGAGGTTCTAGTTCCAGGAGCAACCCATTTACCATTCGGTGCATCACACCTCTAAATGTCTGACTTTTCCGTTGCCAATCAGTCAGGGCAATCCTCTGCGGCATTTTTAGTTTAAACGGATTGCAAAGCTCCAAATTGTCTTGAGCTAGATACCCAGTAAGTCGCTGCACTTGAGTGCGGGAAAACAACTTTTGTAAGGGTTGACCCAGCAACGCTTCTGCCGAAATCCCAAAAAACTGTTCCACATTTTCACTAATCTGCAAGATTTTGAGGTGTGGCTCTTGTAGCATCAGCAACATTCCATGCGGCTGAATATGACCGGGAGCATACACCGATTCATCACTGCACATTTCTAAAGGCATCAGTACTGAAGGGGTCAGCGAGGGAAGTGAGCTAGGATTTGGTGACTGCATAACTGAGGCAAAGGATTTCGGAAATCAAAAATTTGTGAGTCTAAGTTGAAAATTAAGCCAAGGATAATTGCCTGCAATCAGTTTAATTAGCTATTACCGGAGAGGGGAAAAGGAAAAAACTTGGTCATAGTATCCATTCCGAAGAACGTTCACCCAAATCGAGAGGAATGCTAACAGCTTTGCCAAGCCGGGGGCGATCGCGGGTTTGAGCAATAAAAGTTTGTACCTGTGTTGATCCACCCAAGGCATGAAGATAATTGGCAATGCTATCGAGATGTTCTTGGTACTCCGCCTCACTCAAGGGAAAAGAAGCTTGCTCTAGATATTTCCACATTACTTGCAAAAATATCTTTCCCTGTGCCCGTCGAAACTGGACATCATAAGAATATCCCCACTTATCAAGCAATATCTGACGTAATTCCTGTCCTGTCATAGCTTTTCTCAATCAGATTTTACATTTAGTTATGATGTTAAGTTCCGTGACTCCAGTATGATAAGGATATAAAGAAATGTAATGCTAACAGAAAAGATGCTTTTTATATCTTGGAACAAAGAATTATGGCATCGTTGTGAGCGCTAGCATTTCGACTTAGACAAGAGTTGCTCAAGTATTAGTACTTTTGTCAAAATGCTTAACAAAATACACAAAGAGCGCGTAGATTATGGCTCAATTTTCTGAATCAGCAGACGTGCCCGATATGGGGCGTCGTCAGTTCATGAATCTGCTCACTTTTGGGACTGTCACTGGAGTAGCTCTGGGTGCATTGTATCCCGTTGTCAAGTACTTTATTCCACCAGCAGCAGGTGGTGCCGGTGGTGGTGTAACGGCAAAAGACGAGCTAGGTAACGATGTTAGCGTCACTAAATTTCTCGAAAACCGGAATGCAGGCGATCGCAACCTAGTCCAAGGACTAAAGGGAGATCCTACCTATATTGTGGTAGATAGCAAAGAGGCGATCAAAGATTATGGCATTAACGCCATCTGCACCCATTTAGGTTGTGTCGTCCCTTGGAACGTTGCTGAGAACAAATTTAAATGTCCTTGTCATGGTTCCCAGTATGACGAAACTGGTAAAGTTGTTCGGGGACCAGCACCTCTGTCTCTGGCTTTAGCCCATACTAACGTCAACGACGACAAAATCGTTTTAACCCCTTGGACTGAAACCGACTTCCGCACAGGTGATGCACCTTGGTGGGGTTAATAATTTTGTCCTTAGTCATTTGTCCTTTGTTCAGGGCTTAATGACTAATGACTAATGACCAATGACTAATGACTAATTCAATTGTCGCCCTTATAGAGATGAGAAATGTTTTCCTAACAGCGAGGTTAACTCGCAGTGCTAGAGCAATTGTAAAAACATTGCTCATAGCGATCGCTACTGTGACATTTTACTTCACCAGCGATCTAGCCCTTCCCCAATCAGCTGCCGCCTATCCCTTTTGGGCACAGCAAACCTATCCCGAAACCCCCCGCGAACCAACAGGGCGAATTGTTTGTGCCAACTGTCACCTAGCCGCCAAGGTTACAGAAGTGGAAGTTCCCCAATCGGTGCTACCTGACACTGTATTCAAAGCTGTGGTGAAAATCCCCTACGATCTGTCCGCCCAGCAAGTTGGTGCCGATGGTTCTAAGGTTGGCTTGAATGTCGGTGCTGTACTGATGCTACCCGAAGGCTTTAAGATTGCTCCTGAAGACCGTCTTTCCGAAGAACTTAAAGAAGAAGTTGGCGACACATTCTACCAACCCTACAGCGAAGGCAAAGATAACGTCGTCATCGTCGGCCCTTTACCCGGTGAACAGTATCAGGAAATCGTCTTCCCAGTTCTTTCTCCCAACCCCGCAACCGACAAAAACATCCACTTCGGTAAATATTCAGTTCACGTAGGTGGTAATCGGGGACGCGGACAAGTTTATCCCACAGGCGAAAAGAGCAATAACGCTGTTTACAACGCTTCTGCTACTGGCACAATTACCAAGATTGCCAAAGAGGAAGATGGAGACGGTAACGTTAAATATCTAGTAAACATCCAACCTGAATCTGGTGATGTTGTCGTTGATACGGTTCCTTTAGGGCCAGAACTGCTTGTTTCTGAAGGTCAAGCAGTTAAGACTGGTGATGCTTTGACCAGCAACCCGAACGTCGGTGGATTCGGTCAAATAGATGCAGAAATCGTACTGCAAGACGCTTCCAGAGTCAAATGGATGATTGCATTCACCGCTCTTGTAATGTTGGCTCAAGTTATGCTTGTGCTGAAGAAGAAGCAGGTTGAAAAAGTTCAAGCTGCCGAGATGAATTTCTAAATTCTCTGCTAAATCATTATTTGTAGGACAGGCATCTTGCCTGTCTTTTTTTATATGTTATTTCAGGTTCGATTAAACACTTATATTATAATATCTGTAGGTTGGGTTGAAGAACGAAACCCAACATTTTATCCTTGTTGATGCTGGGTTTCACTGCCGCTCAACGAAACCTACATTGATAGATTTTATTATAATTAATCACCGGAACTTGATATTAGTTAAACAAAGCCTGTAAATGTAGAACTTGACTGCTAATAAGCTTTGAGCGTAAATGCTTTAAAACACAAAAGACATCTTTTTCAAAAAGGATTTATGGAAGAATAAATTTTATAAAAAAAATCTATTGAGAAGTCAATGTAATTTGCCAATTATGGAAGCTAAGGAACTAATTCAACGTTATGCTGCTGGAGAAAGAGACTTCACAGGAATTAGGATCGAAGGAAACGATCTAGAAAATTCTGATTTACCAGGAATTATTCTTAGAGACGCTATGCTATACACCATCAATCTACGGAATGCCAATTTAGAAAGTGCTGTTCTAGATGGTGCGCGATTGGATCTCGCTGATTTAGAAGGGATTAATCTTGAGGGTGCTAGTTTAGTTCAAGTTAATTTGGATGAAACAATTCTGTCAGGAGCAAATTTATATAATGCTGATTTGAGGGGTGCAGGATTACTGGAAGCCAGTTTGAACGATGCTGATTTGAGAGAAGCCAATCTCGAAGGTGCAACAGCTTTCTCTGCTTTTTTTAGTCATGCAAACCTTCGAGGGGCGAACATGAAGGGGATTGATCTCACATCGGGATCTTTGGAGGGAGCTACGCTCAGAGGAGCCGACCTAAGTCAAGCTAATCTGAGCTATGTGAGATTGAATAGGTGTGTCTATGATTCAGAGACAATATTCGACAATTGTATTTTTCCACCAAATCCAGTAGAGTCTCCAAGAACTTTGTCTAGCGATGAGATTTACCCAATACTAGTAGCTCAAGGAGCTATACAGATTGCTGCTGGCGCTCAACTGCAAGGGTTGGATCTAAGAAATACTGATTTAAGCGATGCTGACTTGAGTACAGCAAACTTAAGTCAGGCTAATTTGAATGGTGCTGACCTCAGTGGTGCGTCCCTCTTTCAAGCCAATCTCGAAGGTGCAGATTTAGATTATGCGGATTTGACCAACGCAGACCTTGAGCAAGCTAGCCTAATTGATGCCCAGATGAGAATGGCTATTTTTTGCAATACCATTATGCCTGATGGGACTATACGCGATGATAGTTGTGCGGAAGAAGAGGTTGAAGACGAAGAAACTGTGCATGAGACTTAGATAATTTATATCCAAATTCCCTTTGGGAGGATATGTACTTAGTCAAAAATATTTATATTAACTTATGGAAGTCCCTAATGTTTACGAAGCTAATAAAGATGAACGCATTATCATGAGCCTTTTTCTTGACTTGCTGATAAAGGATGCTATGCAGAACCCTTCTAAACTTGTTCCTTATACCCAAGAAATGAGCGATGAAATGGATGATTTACTAACTAATGTAATTATAGATTAATAGCTTTTTTATCAATTAATTAGATTAGTTAATTTACCAGCGACAGGATTTTGAGCGATATTATTAAACCTAGCCCTAGTTGAGTTGAGGTATTAGCCCGTGACAGTCTCAATAGAGTATATCCCCGTTACCCCAATTGAGTACCCAGATGAGGACGGTAAGCCGATGGCTGAAGGTGATATCCAGTGCAGTTATTTGACTTATGCAAGAAATGCGTTGAGGATTTATTTTCAAAATCACCCAGATGTATACGTCGCTGGTAATCTATTTATTTACTACGAAAAAGGTTATCCAGAATCGGTTGTCGCTCCAGATGTATTTGTGGTCTTTGGAGTGGAAAACCGTGATAGACGCTCTTACAAAACCTGGGAAGAAAATAATCAAACCCCAGATTTTGTTCTAGAGATTACCTCAAAAACCACCCGCAGCAAAGACCAAGGTGCAAAGAAAGGAATTTACGCCTTTCTGGGAGTGCGTGAATATTTCCAATATGACCCCACAGGCGATTATCTCAATCCCCAACTTCAGGGTTTACAGTTGGTTGATGGAAATTATTTCCCAGTGGCAACCAATACCCTACCAGATGGTACAGTCTCCCTATCCAGTGAAGTTTTAGGGCTAGAGTTACGCTTGGAGGCGGGAAAATTGCGTTTTTACAATCCAGCGACGGGTCAAACACTGCTAACTCATGAAGAGGAAGCAGCTGCACGACAAGCCGCAGAAGAGGCTCGACAGCAAACGGAGCAAAAAGCGCAAAGATTAGCTGCTAAACTCCGAGAATTAAATATTGATCCAGATAGCCTTTAGCTAATAATATAGGGTGAGCAATGCCCACCCTACTGCTGTTGATTATTTTGTGTGAGACTATAGCGGACGGTAGACGCGATAGTTGATTTCGGGGAAGATATTATCCATTAACTCGACTTTTTCCAGCCAACCACTATCAATTTTGCCAACTTTAACGTCTTCATAGAGCTTATTAAACCGCATTAGGTGCGATCGCGTCCGTCTAACTGCATAGGGTACCATCGTTCCCGTCCGCATAATAAATGCCCAGTCGGAAGATTGTGCTAATAACAATTCCCGCGCTGCTTGGTTTAATGCTTTTTCCCCCAACTCATCCTCTGGTTCTAGATGCGAAATTTCAATCATCCGTTCAGCAGCTTTATGCAAATGTGGATAAATCCACGCATTTGTTTCATTCAACCAATATTCGTGGAAACCCTTGAAACCCCAACTCGACTGCGAAGGACGACAGACTTGTTGCGTTGGCTGTTCTCGCAAATAGTCTGCTAAATGGGTCATTTGATATGTTGTTTGGTCATGCCACGACTTGCGGAATAGGTAATCGATAAACCAAGGGCCTTCATACCACCAATGTCCAAATAACTCTGCGTCATAAGGCGAAACGATAATTGGCGGACGCTGCATTATACCATAGAGATGCTCAGATTGCTGCTCTCGATTATACATAAAGTTAGCAGCGTGTTCTGCTGCCTTTTCCCTAGCCCAATACGGATCGTAAAGCGCCTTATCTGACAGCCCTAAGCCACGCCCAGTAATTTTGTGATACTTAATACCCGTATTTTTCCGTTGACCATTGGGCATAATATAGGGCTTAATATACTCATATTCTGCTTCCCAGCCCAAATCTTTGTAAAATTCCCGATATTCCGCCGCTCCAGGATAGCCCACCTCAGAAGACCATACCTGCTGGGAAGATTCATGATCTCGACCAAATACAGCAACACCAGTTTCTGTATAAATGGGGGCATAAGTGCCAAAGCGTGGACGGGGACGGGCGTAAAGGATGCCATGTCCATCAGTGAGGAAGTAGCGTAATCCAGCATCGGCTAGCATCCGGTCTAAACCTTCATAGTAGGCACATTCCGGCAACCAAATACCTCTAGGTGCTTGTCCAAAGGTTTGTTCGTAATGTTCGCAGGCTACCTGAATTTGCGCCCACACTGCTTGTGGATACATTTTCATCAACGGTAAATAGCCGTGAGTAGCGCCGCAAGTGATGATTTCCAGGTTGTTGCTGTCTTGGAACTTCTTAAAAGCTGTCACCAAGTCACCGCCGTAGCGTTCCCATAGCTGACGCGCTTCGCTAAACTCAGTAGCGTAATGTTCGGCTAAATAACGAAGATGCCCGTTGTTGACATTATGTTCTGCTTCTAGTGCTATGAGTTCTTCTAGTTGAGCTAAGTGTGCTTCGTAGCGTTCTTGAAGCAAAGGATCACGAAGCATCGACACTAAAGGGGGTGTCATACTCATCGTGATTTTAAAGTCGATACCGTCTCGCTTTAAGCCTTCAAATACTTTCAATAAGGGTATGTAAGTTTCTGTGATGGCTTCATAGAGCCATTCTTCCTCCAGCACGTAGTCACTTTCCGGGTGACGAACGAAGGGTAGATGTGCGTGGAGTACAAGCGCGACGTAGCCGATAGCCATAGTGATTTTGGGGTGATACTTGTAAGTTGAAGGTCGAGAGGTTTGGCTGAAATTAACAATATTTTAAGACTTTATGGGGATTGTAAGAATAGTTTTCAATTGAGTTAATTACAGTGCTTGTGAGGGTACAACATTTGTTATGCCTCCATCGCCTTTTGTTGTTAACTAGTTGTAATATCTGCCTATTTGTTTATTGTATAATCCTGCACTGAAAATATTCATTCCGGTTCAAGACCTTTAGCTGGTAAGCGTTATGCCAATTTTTCACCTAACTAACCTCAACAATTCAAGGTGCGCTAGCCTACGGCATCACACACCTTACTTCAAATTTATATTTCTTCATATACATTGAATTTTGAACGCCGACTTACTCAATTGCGGGTTTGCTTCTTCTTCTGGCAATATTCTGGGTTAAAGTGCGTTTCTGTGGGAGACTCACGTTGGTTTAAAAAAACGTCATTTATAACTGAGTCTTCCGATAAATCTGGCAGTATTTTTTACTTTCTAACTTGGGTTTGTACTGGCTCTGCCTTTTGCCTAGTTTGTTGGTGAAGTTGAGTTTGATGAGCGATGCCTAGTAGGTCTGAGCCAAGTCGTACTCCTCCGGGGAAGCAAGCTCAAGCTACGCACAGCGTCTCGTAGAGAGTGCGGGCTACGCCTACGCCAGAATTATATAAAAAAACGCTGAACTCGAACACAGAAACCTGGTAACAGTGGTGATGTAATTTCGTCATCAGCCAGCAAGGTTGCGATCAGTTTTAATTGAGCAGCTTCTCGGCGATAAACTTCTAGCTGCTGTAATTGCCAATTTGCAATCCAATATTCTTGGACTCCTGTGGATGAGTATAGTTTTAGCTTCGCTTCTCGATCTCTACGTTCGTTAGTTGTCCCAGGAGAAAGCACTTCCACAATGAGTTCTGGCGCTCCTTTCAAATGCCCTTCATCATCTAGCAATTGTGCTAAACGCTCATGACTAATCCAAACTACATCGGGTATCACATTATCGGCATCTGTAAAAATTATACCGGGAGTTTGACGGGTTTCCCCTAGCCCACTAGAGCGAGACCAAATTTGTAATTCTAAGCATATATTGCCCGCAGTGCCTTGATGTTTCCAGTGAGGCGCTCTAGTCACAAATAGTTCTCCGTCAATAATCTCATAACGCTTCCATTCGTCAGTTGCAAGTAATTCTAAGTCTGAGGTTGTCCAACGGACTTGATCGGATATTGTTTGGTTCATAGCATTATTTTCCTATACCTAGTTTAGAGATAAAATTCTATTTTTAGAATATTTGCTCAGGATCAATACCTGCGGCTCGTAAGCGTTCTGCCAAGATTGCAGCCCGTTGACGTTCTTGTTCTAGTTGTTGATTTACTTGCTCTAACTGTTGGTTTACCTCCTGTAACTGTTGGTTTGATTCTTCCTCTGGCAACATCACCAACTGCTTATCTGGTGTAAAAAAGCGTAATTTGCCCAAATATACTGCCAAATACAGCCCTAACTGCTGACTCCACAACCAACCAGAATCAGTGGGTACAAGTTCTTGATATTGCCCATCAACTAAGTGAAATCCCTGTAATTCTAGGTTATTTGGGTCAAACCAAAAGTAATCTGGAATGCGAAATGTATTCTGATAAATTTGCTTTTTTAAACCTTTATCAACCGAGGCAGTGGAATTAGATAATAGCTCAATAATCACATTGGGGTATTTGCTGTCTTCTTGCCACACAACCCAGCTTTTGCGGTCTTTTTTTTCTGTATCTAAAACCACAAAGAAATCCGGGCCTCGAAATTCTTCTGACTTTTTCTGATTGGGACTGAAATAGATTGTCAGGTTGCCGGTAGCATAAAAATCCTCGCGATCGCGCCACCACCATTTAATCAAGCGAATGAGTAAATCAATTTGTTCGCGGTGTAAGTCAAATTCCAAGGGGGGTTCGTCACTATAGATATCACCCGGTGGGAAAATTATACTCTCAGTGACAGCTTGTAAACTAGGGGTGGCAGCAAGGGGCTGAGACATACAAGATAGTTTTTATGTTTGTATCTATGCTATCGTGACCAACCTTTGCATTATGAATGCGTAGGCACAGCCCGTCATAGACATCGCACTCCTTATTCCTCATCCCGATATAACTCTTGCAAGTCTTGTAACTGAGTCTTTCGGGAAATCCGGCGATATTTTTTACTTTCTAGCTTGGGTTCGTATTGACTCTGCCCTTTGCCTTTGCTTTTGCTTTTTAACTTCATGGTGGATTCGGGATCGGCTTGTTGGTGTAGCTGTGTTTGATGAGCGATCGCAGCGTCCAAAAATTCTAAATAATGTTCGTATCGTTCCCAGTCTCCTCGCACGACACACTCAGGCTCGTCTCGGTGCAGACAATCACTAAACCGACAGCTAGCAACTGCTAACCGCTTTCTTGCTTCTGGGAAATAGTGGATTAATTCTTCTGGGACACAATCCATGTCCGGCTGATTAAAACCGGGAGTGTCTGCCAGTAAACCACCACTAGGCAACTCAAATAATTCTATATGGCGAGTGGTATGACGACCACGAGCTAGTTTGCCAGAAACTTCTCCGACTCGCAGCTTGGCAGAGTCAATCAACGTATTAATCAGGCTGGATTTACCAACCCCGGAAGGCCCAGCAATGACGGTAATTTTATTACTCAAATATTTGGCTGCTTGCTCAGTATTAATACCATCTTTAACACTGATAAATATTGGCTTATAGCCCCAACCAAGTAGGCGATCGCTAACTTGTTGTTGTTCCTGCGGTGAAATTAAATCACTTTTATTCAAGCATAAAAGTACATCCAAGTTAGTAGACTCAGCCTTAATCAGAAATCGGCTCAACTGATAAGGTTCCAAAGGTGGATCGGCAACGGCAAATACCAATAGAATTTGGTTCACATTGGCGATCGCCGGACGATCTAATTCGCTTTGACGGGGTAAAACATCAGCGATCGCTCCCCTCCCCCCAGCCCAATCTGGCTCTTCTACTACAACGCGATCGCCTACCATTACCTGTTGTCCGATTTTTTTCAGGCGTGTTCTTCGGGTACAAAGCAGGAGAGGGGGATAAGGAAGATGAGGAGAATCTTGCTCCTTCATCTCCCTTATCTCCCTCATCTCCTCATCCTCTTCATCTAGCTGTACTCGGTAAAAATTAGCCTGTACAGCCACCACCGTACCCAATAACTGTCCAGTTACAACAAAATTTTCCCCTGTCATTGGCCAGCAAGTGGACGGCGCACTAACAGAGAAAAATAACCAGTACAATCTGTAATTTGTTCTACCTGATAACCTGCCATTGTCAGACTATCGGGAACCTGCTCAATCGGCTCACCAGGATCTAGCCAGACTTCTAGCAAACCTCCCAATGGCATTTTCTCCAGACGTAATTTTGTCCGCACGAAATTAATCGGGCAAGGGGTGCCGCGTAAATCAAGTTGAGCATCGGGAGTTAAAACAGAAGAGGACTTCATCACTTAAATAAATTTCCCAAGAATCCTTCTAGACCGCCTTTACCAGTGCGATCACCTTTAATTTTAGCCAGCTTCTCCAACAGTTCCCTCTCCTCTGGGGTGACTTTGTTAGGAATATCAATTAATACGTTCAGCAGATGATCCCCACGACTTACGGGATTACCTAAGCGGGGTACGCCGCGATTTTCCAACTTCATTACCGTATTTGGCTGAGTTCCTGCTGGAATAATCAGTTCCACCGGCCCATCTACCGTATCTACCTCTAACCGACAACCTAAAATCGCTTGCAGGTAGCTAACTTTGATTTCCGAGAGAATATTAATCCCATCTCGTTGGAATTCCTCGTCCTCATTTACGAACAAGTAAACGTACAAATCCCCAGCAGGGCCACCACGTTGACCAGCATCACCTTCACTAGAAATCCGCAAGCGAGTGCCATTATCCACTCCAGCCGGAATGGTAATTTTGAGTTTCTTTGTGACTTGATTTGCGCCCTTACCATCACAGGCATCACACTTGTCTTCAATTACCATCCCTGTGCCATTACAGGTGGGACAAGTCGAGACTTGGGTGAAACTGCCAAAGGGTGTTCTAGTGACACGGCGGACTTGACCCGAACCGCTACAAGTAGAACAAGTCCGGGGGCGGGTTCCAGGTTTAGCACCAGAACCGCTACAAACTTCACAATTTTCTAGATGGGAAATGCGAATTTCTTTCTCACCGCCAAATACCGCTTCCCGAAAGTCTAACTTCAGGTCTAGCCGCAGGTCATCGCCCCTCGCAGGCCCACTGCGCCGTCTTTGTTGCGTGGGACTACCCATACCGCCAGCAAAGCCACTGAAAATGCTTTCAAAGATATCGGCAAAACCACCCATATCGCCGACATCTTGGAAGCCCGCACCAGCAGCACCTGACACACCCTCTGGCCCAAAGCGATCGTAACGAGCGCGGGTTTCTGGTTCCGAGAGTACCTCATAAGCGCGGTTAATTTCTTTAAAGCGATCCTCCGCCCCCGGTTCTTTGTTCACATCTGGGTGATACTTCCGGGCTAAACGGCGATAGGCTTGTTTGATTTCTTCTTTGTCGGTGTCACGAGAGACACCCAGGATTTCATAATAGTCGCGGGCCATATAGCAAAGGTAAAAGTTAGAAGGAAGAAAGCAGAAGTCAGTAGAACGTCATTCACGGTCACTTGCTACCCTATGGATAAGTGTTTTGCCTACAGATATGCAAGAGCAACACATTATCCTTTAGAGGGTGGCTTGCCGGAGGGCAGGCAGAAGATAAAATTAATTTTTGTTAATAACTGATTTTACCCTTTACCTTTTACAAAAATCACCGACAAATCTTGAGCAACAGTTGCTTTCCTCGTGGGAGACGACAAAAGCTATAGAAGTTAAGAGTAGGGGAAGCCTCTGCTCAGACTTCTCACTGCCGAGTCGGCTGTCTCTTTTACAATTGTGCTACGTAGCAGAGGAAAACCCCGCCCATCAGCCAGAGGGGCTAGCCGCACCATTAGGTGTGGAAAACCACCCACCTGCAATGGAAGTGTATCTGAACTGGCACATTACCTAGCCCAAAGTAATTTGCTTCTACAATCTAGCAAACCACTGTGGTCTTGTGAAACTTCATTAAATATTTAGATATATTAAGATGTCTTAATAAAAATTTGCAAATTAGGGAGTAGGGAGCAGGAGAGGCAGGGAGCAGAGGGGAACAAGGGGGACAAAAGGGAATTATTGAATAAATCTCTCCCTTGTCTCCTTCCTCTTCCTTGTCTCTTTTCTATGCCAATGCCCAATGCCCAATGCCTCACCCTAATCTATCGCCTCATAATCAACATGGGCAGTACTTTCTTCGTCAAAATCAAAGTTGAATTGTGGTATTAGTGTGCCATTCATTGGTGAGTCTACTTCTGGGGTAAAGTGACTACCTGAAGACTCCTCAATCTCATCAGTTTGGTTGTTAGCTCGATTGTAGACATCAGCACCAATTGCAAACAGGGTTTGTTGGAAGTCGTCTAAGCGCTGCTTAAATTCCACTGTGGAAATGCTGGAGTCAATCATTGCAGCTTGGAGTTGTGAAACTTTTTCACTGGCCAAGGTTTTCATCTGGTCGCCGATAAAGTTGCTGTTATCCTTGATGGTGGATTCATAACTGAACAACAAATTATCTGCTTGGTTTTTGAGTTCAACCAATTCTTTACGTCTTCTATCTTCTTCGGAAAACAGTTCGGCCTCTTGGCGCATCCGTTCGACTTCGTTGCTACTCAAACCACCTGTATTGGTAATTCTGATACTTTGTTCTCTACCTGTACCTTTGTCTTGGGCAGAAACCTTCAGAATGCCGTTGACATCGATTTCAAAGGATACTTCAATTTGCGGCACACCACGGGGCGATGGGGGAATTCCTGCTAGCAGAAATTTGCCGAGACTCTTGTTATCTCGTGACATTGCCCGTTCACCTTGGAGGATGTGAATTTCCACTGAGGTTTGTCCATCAACGGCTGTGGAAAAAACTTGTGACCGACTCGTGGGAATTGTGGTGTTGCGTTCAATGATTTTGGTGAACACTTCACCCAAGGTTTCAATTCCCAAGGAGAGAGGGGTGACATCCAATAGTAAGAGATTATCGACTTCGCCACCCAACACACCTGCTTGGATAGCTGCTCCCAATGCTACGGCTTCGTCAGGGTTGATGGAGCGATCGGGAGCTTTGCCGTTGAAAAACTTAATCAGCGCGTTTTGGACTGCGGGAATACGGGTAGAACCACCTACTAAAATAATCCGATCTATGGCTGATGGTTTGAGATCCGCATCTTTGAGTGCTTGGCTCATTGGTTCGATGGTCGCTTCAATTAATTTTGCTGCGAGTTCTTCAAATTTAGAGCGGCTGAGTTCTATCTCCAGATGCTTTGGCCCGGTGTCATCAGCCGTGATAAACGGCAAGTTGATGGAGGTATTCATCATGCTGGAGAGTTCAATTTTGGCCTTTTCTGCTGCTTCCCGCAGGCGTTGCAGTGCCATCTTATCTTGGGAAAGGTTGATTTTTTCCTCTTGCAGGAAGCGTTCCATCATCCAAAGAACGATCGCATTATCAAAGTCGTCTCCACCTAAGTGGTTATTACCACAAGTCGCCTTAACTTCAAAAACGCCATCCCCAAGTTGCAGGATCGATACATCAAAAGTACCGCCTCCTAAGTCAAATACTAAAATTAGCTGCTCTTGATCTTGCTTTTCCAATCCGAAAGCTAAAGCCGCAGCTGTTGGCTCATTGATGATTCGCAGAACTTCCAATCCTGCAATCGTGCCAGCATCTTTAGTTGCTTGTCTTTGGGCATCTGTGAAATATGCTGGTACGGTAATTACTGCCTGAGTAACTTCCTCACCCAAAAAGTTTTCCGCATCCTGCTTGAGCTTTTGCAGGATCATGGCGGACAGTTCTTGTGGCGTATAGTTTTTTGAGCGAATTTGGACATCAACGGTATCGTCTCGACCTTTGATACAGTTGTAGGGGACGCGATCGCGTTCTACTTCAGTATCTTCCCAACGTCGCCCAATGAATCGTTTAATACTGTAAATTGTGTTTTCGGCATTGGTTACAGCTTGGCGCTTTGCCAATTGACCAACCAAGCGATCGCCACCTTTCCCAAATCCCACAATACTTGGAGTCGTTCGTCCACCTTCAGAATTGGAGATTACCAGTGGTTGACCGCCCTCCAAAACTGCGACGCAACTGTTAGTAGTGCCTAAGTCGATTCCAATAACTTTTCCCATATTAGCCAGTATTTTTACTGAGTCTTTCTGCTGTAATGTGTCGCGGACTAACTTTTTTGTTCTGAACAAAGGCTAGCGGATAACGTCTGTGGAATCTGTGTTACTGTTAGCAACGCCAGAAGTTGAAACACAGAGAGTTATCCAAAGCCTTGTCTTTAATTTAGGTACGCGATGCTCGTCCTTGCTAGAACCCAGGCACTTTAGGTCAGCGAGGCGAGCGATTACAGCTTAACTGTTAGCTGAACTCGACTGATCTTCTTGTGCAGCAGGGCTATCTTCCTTGGGAGCAGCTACTTTGACCATTGCATGGCGTAGCACGCGATCGCCCAAGAAGTATCCGCGCACTAACTCTTCTAACACTGTTCCTTCAGGATGTTCATCCGTAGGTTCCCGCATTACTGCTTCGTGCAGGTTAGGATCAAATTCTTGACCTTCAGGACGCATTGGTGATACACCCAAGCGCTTCAGGCTATCTACTAATTGTTTGTAAACGCCTTGATAGCTTTTGTGCATGGTCATTTCGCCATCAGATTGAGGTTTGAGGTGCGATCGCGCCCGCTCAAAATTATCAACCACTGGCAGCAATTCCAGAATCGTATTCCGCTTCATCTGCACTTCTAGCTCTTCTTTTTCTTTGCTAGTGCGTTTCCGGTAATTCTCAAAATCAGCAGCAATCCGCATATATTGAGTACTACGTTCTTCTAGTTGCGTTTTTAGAGACTCGATTTGTTGAGTCAGTTCTGCCAAAGCTGCCGTTTCCACTTCAGTTTTCTCCGTTGCAGCGCCGCCATTTTCTAGATTGAGAGTAGTCGTATCCCCCGATACATTGGTTTGGGCTTCCACTTGCTCTGTAACCTCGCTGCCAGATTCATTGAAATTAATTTGGGCTGGGGAGTCACTCTTCATTGCTTGCTTTACCTCTATTGGTTCACCCAATTGCTGGCTTGTATTGTTTATCTGTTTATTTTCATCCATTATTGTCCATTCATTCCAGATGCTATTTATGGCAGTGTATCTCCACAGCTTGCAACTGTCGTCATCCACGACTTGCAACTGAGGCTGATTTTATTGCCAACAAGTTCCTGGAAATGATGCAACCGTCCTCTTATTGTGACAAATGGTGAACACGTTAGCCCAGACGCGACTAAGGCGGGAACCCGAACGAGTACCTCTAGGGCAATACGCTTGGGTTAAGGGCTAATTGTACAAAATTGTGGGTTTTCGAGACGCGATAAATTGTCGTCAAGACAAGTGTTTTGGTCTTATCTGAACTATATTGACCTCTAGGAGACTACTAAAAAATAAATTACCTAATCTTATTTTGTTAGGTGCTCTCACGAAGTAACGCACTATCTTTTTAAGTAACTATCCTGGGTTGTACCCGATAATTGCAAATTTGTTGATTGAGCGAGTCTTTTTGACTCAGCATTTAGCGAGAACCTTGATTGGCGGCTTGGACTGCTCAGAAGTCCGGTGACTTAGGACTTTTTTTGATAAATGAGAATTCTGTCTCACAGTAGGGGAATACTTTAAGCAGAGGTTCCCCCTACTCATTCGCTCATTTATGACTTACTCGTCACCACAACGGCGCAGTACCGCTCTAACTACCAGAACAGAGTTTTCGCCTTTCGGCAACAAGCTAGTGCAATCTGGCTATGTCAATACCGAACAGATGAGGCAGGCATTAATTGAAAGCCGCAAATCTGGCAGACCCTTAACGGAAGTACTAGAGTCAATTACTGGGCAACAACTATCGCCTGAGTTGCTCAGGCAATATAAAAAACAGCAGCTATTTGAACTTAAAATACTATACGGAGTTGAATTCCTCGATCCGGAAGTCAACTCCATTGGCAACACGATGATGGGGAATTTGATTGAAACCCTGATCCCAGTGGATATCTGCCGTCGCCATCGTTTAGTACCACTATCGAAACACGAAGACCAAACCCCGCCCTCAGTTTTAGTGGCGATGGTCGCTCCAGATAATCTAGAGGCTTCCGATGACCTAAACCGCATCTTGCGCCCCCAAGGCTTGGCGTTGCAGCGCATGGTGATTACCCAGGAAGACTACCAACAGCTAATCAACCAATACCTGGATGAAATGGCTGTTAAGCAGAAGCACCTGGAACAAGAAAAGTTTACAGATATTAATCAGGATTTAGAAAACCTCGGAAATCTCGATCTTTCGGATGCTCCTGAAGAAATGGAGGCTGACCTAGGGGCAGCGATGAAGGGTGCAGAGGATGCCCCAGTCATCAACCTAGTCAACAGAATCCTGGCTAAAGCCTTGCATGAGGGCGTTTCTGATATTCATATCGAACCACAAGAAGAAAACTTACGCATTCGCTTTCGCAAAGATGGCGTACTGCGCGAAGCTTTCGATCCCCTACCGAAAAAAATTATCCCGGCGGTGACAGCCCGATTTAAAATCATCTCCAATCTAGACATTGCTGAACGCCGTCTACCCCAAGATGGACGCATCCGACGGCTGTTTGAGGGACGTAAGGTGGATTTCCGGGTGAATACCTTACCCAGCCGCTACGGGGAAAAGGTGGTACTGCGGATTTTGGATAACTCCTCAACCCAACTGGGATTAGATAAGTTAATTACCGATCCTGAGACTTTACATATTGTCCAGGATATGGTGAGCCGTCCCTTTGGGCTAATTTTGGTAACTGGGCCAACTGGTTCTGGGAAAACAACCTCGCTGTATTCTGCACTCTCTGAAAAGAACGATCCCGGAATTAATATCAGTACTGTGGAAGACCCAATTGAGTACAGTCTTCCAGGGATTACTCAAGTACAGGTGATTCGGGAAAAAGGGCTGGATTTTGCGACTGCGTTGCGGGCTTTCTTGCGACAAGATCCAGATGTGCTACTAGTGGGTGAAACGCGGGATAAGGAAACGGCAAAAACAGCTATTGAAGCTGCCTTGACCGGTCACTTAGTATTAACTACCTTACATACCAATGATGCCCCAGGTGCGATCGCTCGTTTGGGAGAAATGGGGATTGAGCCTTTCATGGTTTCTAGTTCCCTAATTGGCGTTCTAGCTCAACGTTTGGTGCGGCGTGTATGTTCTGAATGTCGTGTTCCCTACACTCCCACAACCGAGGAATTGGCTCGTTATGGTCTATCAGCTTCCTCTGATGTGGGAGTCACCTTCTATAAAGCTAACACCTTGACATTAGAAGCGATCGCAGATGCCAAAGCCAAAAATCACCTTTGCCCAAAATGTAATGGCGTCGGCTACAAAGGGCGTTGTGGTGTTTATGAAGTCATGCGAGTCACCGAAAACCTGCAAACTCTCATCAACGAAGATGCACCCACAGAACGTATCAAGGAAGTGGCAATAGAAGAGGGCATGAAAACCTTGCTGGCTTACAGTTTGGACTTAGTGCGTCAAGGTTCTACCACCCTAGAAGAAGTAGAACGAGTGACATTTACTGATACTGGCTTGGAAGCCGAGTTAAAAGCCAAACGTAAGACTGGTCTTACCTGCCGGAGTTGTCAGGCCACATTGAAACAAGAATGGCTGGATTGTCCTTACTGTATGACAGCTCGGTTTTAAGACTAATAGTCATTAGTCATTAGTCATTAGTCATTGGTCATTAGTCATTGGTCATTGGTGAATGCTTAATAACTTTAGACAACTGACAAATGACAACTGACAAAGGACAAATAACAAACATTAAAAGGAAGCAGAACTATGGAAATGATGATTGAAGACCTGATGGAGCAGTTGATTGAAATGGGTGGCTCGGATATGCACTTATCCGCAGGTTTGCCTCCCTACTTCCGCATCAGTGGCAAACTCACCCCTATCGGTGAACATATATTGACAGCCGATCAATGTCAAAGGCTAATTTTTAGTATGCTCAACAACACCCAACGTAAAACCTTAGAGCAAAACTGGGAGTTGGATTGTTCTTATGGTGTTAAGGGTTTGGCTCGCTTTCGGGTCAATGTCTACAAAGAACGTGGTTCTTATGCTGCTTGCTTACGGGCATTAAGTTCTAAGATTCCTAACTTTGAAAAACTAGGTCTGCCAGATATCGTGCGGGAAATGACAGATAAGCCCAGAGGACTAATTCTGGTGACAGGCCCTACAGGTTCCGGCAAGACAACTACCCTAGCGGCAATGATTGACTTGATTAACCGCACCAAGGCAGAGCATATTTTAACAGTGGAAGACCCAATTGAATTTGTCTACGAACCAATTAAAAGCTTGGTTCACCAGCGACAACTGGGCGAAGATACTAAGAGCTTTGCTAATGCCTTGAAAGCCGCTTTGCGGGAAGATCCAGACATCGTTCTGGTTGGGGAAATGCGCGATTTGGAAACGATTTCTTTGGCGATTTCCGCAGCAGAAACAGGACACTTGGTATTTGGTACACTACACACCAGTTCTGCGGCACAGACAGTTGACCGGATTATTGACGTTTTCCCCCATGAAAGACAAACCCAAGTGCGGGTGCAGTTGTCTAACTCGTTAGTGGCGGTATTTAGCCAAACCTTGGTATCTAAGAAAAACCCTAAACCCGGTGAATATGGTCGGGTGATGGCTCAAGAAATTCTGATTGTTACTCCCGCTATTTCCAACTTGATTCGAGAAGGTAAAACATCTCAAATCTACTCCGCTATTCAAACTGGCGGCAAATTGGGGATGCAAACTCTGGAGAAGGTTTTAGCCGATTTTTACAAAGCAGGAACTATTTCCTTTGAAGCCGCGATGTCTAAGACTTCTAAGCCAGATGAAATCCAACGCCTCATTGGTAATTCTACACCGCAAGCAGCTGCCGCAGGTGCTAAACCCGGTGCGGCAGCCAAAGCACATTAAAAGAACTGGGGATAAGGGAGATGAGGGAGTAGAGGAGAAGTTGCAGTAAGTTTTCGCCTCCCCACCTCTGCCTCTTATGCCCAATGCCCCATGCCCAATAAATAACAACTATTTTGAAATTTATGCCAACCTTCGTTGCCCGTGTTCGGGATTCTCAAGGAAAATCTCGAACAGAAAAAATTACTGCCGAATCCTTAGTACAAGCTCGTACTAATCTGAGAGATCAAGGCTTTGTAATCCAAGAACTCAAGCAATCTCAGGGATTTCAGCCAGATGTTGCCTTCAAAAAATTCCAGAATTCCTTAGTTAAGGTTTCTGTGAAAGATAAAGCCGTTTTTTCGCGTCAATTTGCCGTTTTGATGAATGCGGGAGTTGCGATCGTTAGAAGTCTGGGGGTACTTTCTGAACAGTGTAGTAATACTAAACTGAAACAAGCTCTTATAGAGATTAGCAATGATGTTCAAAGCGGCATGAACCTTTCAGAGTCAATGCGGAAACATCCTGACTGCTTTGATGGATTATATGTGAGTATGATTCAAGCTGGTGAAGTTGGTGGTGTTTTAGACGAAGTATTGAATCGTTTAGCCAAGTTGTTAGAAGATGTTGCCCGCTTACAAAACCAAATTAAATCAGCATTGTCTTATCCAGTGGTTGTGGGTTTTATAGCAGTTGCTATCTTTCTTGGCATGACCATTTTTCTCATTCCCGTTTTTGCGAAGATTTTTACAGAAATCGGAACTGAATTACCAGCTCTAACGCAATTTTTGATGGATGCTAGTCAATTTTTGAGAAGTCCGAAGGTTTTCGTACTTATCGCTATTCTTGTAGGATTGAAAGTTGCCTTTACACAATACGGTAAAACTCCTGTTGGTCGCATCACGATTGATCGTCTTTCCCTCAAAATGCCATTGTTTGGTGACTTAATTCAAAAATCTTCAGTTGCTCGCTTTAGCCGGACTTTTGGTTCTTTAACTCGTTCAGGTGTGCCAATTTTGACTTGCTTGGAAATTGTCCGAGATACATCAGGAAACCAAGTAATTGCCAATGCCATAGATGCAGCCCGCATGGAGATTCAACAAGGAGGTATGATTAGCATTGCTTTACAAAAAGATAGTGTTTTTCCGGCTATGGCAATTCAGATGATTAGTATCGGAGAAGAAACTGGAGAATTAGATGCAATGTTGATGAAAGTTGCCGATTTCTATGAAGATGAAGTCGAGCAGGCAGTAAAAGCAATGACTAGTATTTTAGAACCAGTGATGATTGTGGTTCTAGGGGGAATGGTTGGAACCATTTTGTTAGCGATGTATCTGCCTATGTTTGCGGTATTTGAAAAGTTGGGATAAAGGATTAATGGTTAAGAGTTACAACTTATGAGTTAGGAACTAAAACTTTTTATTCCTAGCTTTTAACTCCTAACTGATTAATTTTATTTTAAACTCCTGTAGAGATACAATTAATCGGGTCTGTACTCCTAGTTCCTAACTATTTGATAAACTATGACTGTGCAAAAATCTCACTACGAAACGAGTTTGGCAGAGTACAGCAATCATTTAGCTGCGATCGCCTTACTAAAGCAATATCGGCCATACTTGGAGATGATTCCCAGTCTGCGGCGTCCAGATGAAAGTGTCATCACTATACCATTGCCAATTGTCCGTCTTCGCAACACTGCTACAGCAACCTCACAAACGATTTGCTTACCCTGTGATGTAGCAATTTTGATGTGCGATCCAGAGTGGAAAATCAAAACTGGAGCCGAAATTTTAGTTTTTATTCATCGTGCTCATGAAGACTTTTCTGATTTGTTAGGACGTTGGCGACAAACTCAAGTTTCCCTGGACAATGATTATGAGTGGTTGATGCCTCTCCGTCACAGTCATATTTTGAGTGAGGGAGCTAATACTGTATATCCTTTATTTGTCGTTTTTAGTGAGACTTTAGAACGTATCCAAAGAGGACTCATGGGGGCCGAACTTCCATTTATTATACAAACACCAGATTCGCTGCTTGAGGAGAATTTCACAGACATTTTCTCTCCCGAAATTCCACCAGCTTAGAAAAAGTTAGGAATTAACAATGGGGAGTAAAAAAGTTAACATTACTACCAAATCCTGCACTGTTTTTAAACTTACAACCATAACAGAGGCTGCTACGTCCTCCCCGAATTTCTACAGAATAGCAGTAGAAAGAGTCCTGCGAGATTGCTGGACTAACAAAAGCCGAATTTAGACTTGACGGATTTCACCCAATCATTTGAAGAAAGCGATCGCGCCATCTGGCATAATTACACTATGCCAAAATCTCCTGAAACTGCCTCACAGTCGCCTCAATCCCCCCAAGGCAATTGGTGCTGCTTAGGCGTAGCCCGTCGTAGACATCGCAAAAGATGTTGCTAAATAATTGTAATAATATTTAACATGAGTCTAGGTTGTGTAATTTAGATTAACTATTGCAGAGAAATTCTCTCAGAGTTAGTAAAATGACAAATACAACGACGCAACTATTTTATGGATTAGTTACTCTAGAACTGTAGACTATGTTTTCAGTCCTGAGTTATTTCCGTATTTTGCCTCTGAGGCATACCAATCAAGACCACACCAAATCCTTCATTAAGAGCTCCCACAAATCATAATGCCTGTGATTGAGAAGAAAAGAACTCGCGATCTGCCCCAAATTAACGAACGAATTCGCTTCCCGAAAATTCGGGTCATTGACACTGATGGTGCTCAACTGGGAATTATGCCCCCACAGGAAGCACTACAACTAGCAGAAGAAAAAGAGTTAGATTTGGTGCTAATAAGTGATAAAGCTGACCCGCCAGTTTGTCGGATTATGGACTACGGGAAATACAAGTTTGAGCAGGAAAAAAAGGCGCGGGAAGCCCGGAAAAAGCAGCACACAGCTGATGTCAAAGAAGTTAAGATGCGCTACAAAATAGAAGAACACGACTACAACGTGCGTGTTAAGCAAGCAGAGCGCTTTTTAAAAGATGGCGATAAAGTCAAAGCTACTGTGATGTTCCGGGGTCGAGAAATTCAACACAGTGACCTAGCAGAAGATTTGCTCAAGCGAATGGCAACGGATTTGGAGCCATTTGGTGAGGTGCAGCAAGCGCCAAAAAAAGAAGGGCGAAACATGATGATGCTCATCTCACCCAAAAAATAATCTTCTAACTGTCCAATAGACCAAGTTTGAAAATCCTCTGGCTAGAAGTCAGGGGATTTTTTCATTTTTCGTTTGGATGTAAGACACGCTTTAGGCGCACATCTGTACATCCAAAACTCTAAGGTTATTTAAATTTATCTCAAATCGATAGTCCTGAAGGCTGAGTGGGAAACATAATACTCAGTTGCTCAGGACTTTTGCTATTTCCAGGGGATGGGGAATGAGGGACAAGGGGAACAAGGGGGACAAGGTAAAATTTTCTCCCTCATCTCCCCTATTTCGCGGTGATACTACCAGAAAATAAAACTGCATGGAACTGAAAAATCACTGGTTGGCTGCAAATAAAGTTGTCCTACCACGACTGCTACACTGGGTAAATCTCCGACCAGAGGAGAGCGAACGAACTTGGATCATGTTCGTTTTTTATACAACTGTATGTGTAGGATTGCGGTGGGCAGAGGACAGTACAGTAGCACTGTTTTTGGACGAATATGGGACGCACCTACTGCCTTGGATGTATATTGCCAGTGCCGCAATGAGTGCAGGACTGGTTTTTTTATATTCTTGGCTGCAAAGGATTTTCCCTTTACGCCAAGTGATTGTAGCGATCGCACCTTGCATGTTGATGCCATTAGTTCTATTAGTTTTATTACGTTGGGGATCGCATTTTTCCTACCTGGCAGTTATTTCGGTATTTTTACTCCGGCTGTGGGTAGATGCACTTTATGTGGTCAATGACCTCAACACCTCTATTGTTGCTAACCAAATATTTAACATTCGGGAGATTAAGCGGACTTACCCACTGGTGAGTAGTGGTCTTTTGGTAGCTGATGTAATCAGTGGCTTTAGTTTGCCTTGGCTGCTGCAATACACCACACTGAATAAGATTATCCTTATAGCTTGTGTGGTAATTTTATTGGGATCGGTGATTCTATTCTATTTAATTCATCACTATCGAGCAGCTTTTCCTGAGACCCCACAAAGACTAATTCCTGAAGACCAAGCTTCACGACAGCGTTTTATTAAAAGCCCTCTGAAGCGCTATGTTTGGCAATTGTTTGCTTTTGTTGGTCTGTTGCAAGTCATTGGGTTATTAATAGATTTTCAATATCTGCGTGAACTCAAATCTAATTTGAGCGACCGAGAACTTGCCAGTTTCTTGGGTCTTTTTGGTGGGATGTTGGGACTGTGTGAGTTGTTGTTGCAGTGGTTTATTTCCAGCCGACTCATCGAACGAATGGGGGTATTTTTCACTGCTACACTTTTACCAATCACCGTAGGCTTTTCATTACCAGGGGTGCTGGTATTGCTGCATTTAATTCCAGCGATGCAATCGCAAAGCTTTTTCTGGGGTCTGATAATTGTCAAATTCTGCGATGAACTGCTGCGCTACACCTTTGTCATGAGTAGTGGCCCCATCCTATACCAACCGATTCCAGAGGGAATTCGCAGCCGGATGCAGACTTTATCTGGCGGAACTGCCGAAGCGATCGCTACAGGTTTGACAGGAGGGCTAATTTTTGCAACTCTATTGTTTTGTGGGCACTTTGTACCCGTACCCCTGCAAAAGTGGGTGTTAGTAGCAGAAACAATGCTGATAACTGGCACCTGTTTAAAAGTAGTTTGGGAATTGCGATCGCGCTATGTTGAACTGTTAGTCTTAAGTGTGGCACGGGGTCACTTGAGTGCAACCAATGTGGGCTTACGATTCTTCAAGCAGGGAGTAGTCAAAGCTTTAGCAGAAAAAGGCAGTGACGCTGATAAGCGCTCTTGCATTGAACTTTTAGCTCAAATGGACTCCCAAGGGGCTGCGGAGGTTTTAGCACCCTTGTTAATCAAGTTAACTCCAGATTTGCAGCGCCAAAGTTTGGAAGTAATGTTGATGGGAGGTGCAAATCCTGCTTATCTAGCCGCCATCCGTCCTTTGTTAGAAGCATCCCAAGAAACTAACCCCGAAGTTTTTGCCCTAGCACTGCGCTATGTTTGGCTGGCTGAACCAAATCCTAATTTAAGCCTCCTAGAAGAATACCTGAACCCCCGCCAAAACTCACTCATCCGCGCCACCGCCGCCGCTTTAGTCTTACGCCAAGGAACGCCCATACAAAAAGTAGCAGCAACCAAAACCATGCGCCGGATGCTGACTCATAAGCAAGAACGGGAACGGGTAAATGGAGTTAGAGCGCTCAGAGAAGCAGTTTATTTGCAGGCATTGCGGATTCACATCCCGAATTTATTACAAGATGAATCGTTAAGAGTGCGCTGTGCTGTATTGGAAATGATCGCAGCAACCCATTTAGAAGAGTATTATTCAGCACTGATCGCAGCCCTTTATTATAAATCAACTCGCAGTACTGCAATGTCAGCCCTAATGCGGCTGGAAAATGAAGCTTTAGAAATGCTGTTGCATTTGGCTACCAATATTTATAAACCGGAAGTAGTGCGGATGTATGCTTGGCGCACCATTGCTCAAGTCGGTACCCAGGAAGCATTAGAGACTTTATGGGAAAACTTGGAGACTTCTTGGGGTACTAATAGAGATCATATTCTTCGCAGTTTATTAAAAATACACAAACAGCCAGGAATTACTGGTTTAGTGGATCGGTTTTATGAAAGTCGGGTAGTAAATTTAATTGAGCAGGAATTAAAATTTTTAGGTGAGATTTACGCCGCATACATAGATTTTCAAACATTAGATCAAAAAGAAAATTATCAATCCAGTGAGAGGATTATGATTGTCTCGGAGTTACTGCAACGCGCTCTTTTAGAATTGGAATTGGATGTCAAAGAGCGGCTGCTACTGCTACTGAGACTACTGTACTCGCCAGAAAAGATGCAGGCAGCAGCATTTAATCTGCGATCGCTCTCAGTGGTAAACTTAGCGCGGGGGTTAGAAATTTTAGAGCATACCGTCACTTTGCCTTCAAAATCTTTATTGCTGAATATTTTAGATAACCGACCGCAGTCAGAAAAATTGCAACATCTTATAGAAGCCAAAATCGTAGAATATGAAAATATGGTAGTTAGCGATCGCCTCCACAGATTGCTGATGTTGGGTAACTTCCTTTCTGACTGGTGTCTAGCTTGCTGCTTTCATTTTGCTCAAGTGACTCGCATCAGACTGACAAGTTCCGAGATTTTAGTAAGTTTGCGTCATCCAACAGGTTTTGTTAGAGAAGCTGCGATCGCATATTTGAATATGGTTTCACATCGCGTTCTCCTACAAATCCTTCCCCAGTTACAAAAAGATCCACATCCTTTGGTATCTGCTCAAGTTAAAGAGTTGCTCGAAAAATACCAATTCAAAAATTACAATTGAAAAAATCTCCAATCGCTGTGAAAGCAGAATTAATAACTAATGACCAATACAACTCTTCTCCCAAGGGGAGACGCTACGCGAAGGAGAGGCTGCACTTCTCTACGAGACGCTACGCGAACGACTACGCTCAGTAGACCACGCCAACGGCAACTCTTAGAGACGCACTCGCGTTCGCTCAGTACAAGTGACCAATGACCAATGACTATTTTGTTAACCTGTAAAATGAAGTAAAAATTTAAAGAATATCAGGAACAGTAATGTACGTACTCATAGGTGGAGCCGGCTTAGTAGGCTTGAGTTTAGCGCAAAAACTGGTAGAGCTAGGACATACCGTTGCCGTAATTGACATTGATCCTATCGCTTGCCGCTACGCCCGTGAACAAGTAGGAGCAATGGCTTTTGAAGGCAGTGCTGTGAGTACAGAAGTATTATTAGAAGCTGGGATTCGCAAAGCAGGCTCCTTGGCGGCTGTTCTGAGAAGTGATGCCTTAAACTTAGCAATGGTAACTCTTGCTAAACACTACGGCGTCACTCATATTTTGAGTCGGATGCGCCACCCCGATTTTGCCGAACCACTGCGGATAGCTGGAGCCAACCATATTATCAGTACTGTTGAACTATCAGTTTCTACAATGGTGAATGCCATTGAGTATCCGCAAGTGGAATCAATGATGCATTTTGAGCAGGGACAGATTGAGGTTTTGAAACTTTCCATCCCCAACAATTGCTATGTTGCTGGTCGTAGGGTTGCCGAAATCGCTCAAGATCCCCAATTCCCTACTGGTTCGCTAATTATTGGCTATCAATCCCATCCCCATGAAGATTTGATGATTCCTAACGGTAGTACAATACTGGAACCTCATTCAACTGTACTGATTGTGACTAAACCAGGTAGTTTACATCAAGTCATTGATTTTATTGAACAAAGATGTTGAGCGCAGTTCCTAGCTAAAACTCTTTATTTGGTGGGGTTAGCTATATATATGAAAAATTGGTGTAAATAGTTTTGATGAAGCTGTATCGATATATTTATTTAGCGATCGCTGTTATTATTCTTGCATCTTGTGAATCAACACCCAAATCGCAACCCAATGCCATTCCAGCAACCCCATTGCAAAAAACAGTGACGCTGGATAAGAATTTTAAGATAGTAAGCGGTGAAACTTTTTATGTTCCTGTCTACTCTCATATCTATCATCACAATCGACAGGAGGTTTTTGAGTTAGCAGCTACGCTCAGTATTCGGAATACAGATTTGACCAATCCGATTATTATTACTTCTGTGCGCTACTATAACTCAGAAGGGAAACTAGTTAAACAGTATTTAGAGCACCCTATTCAACTTGACGCCCTAGCTTCTACAGATTTTTTTATCAATAGAAATGATACCAGTGGAGGTTTAGGCGCAAACTTCATTGTCGAGTGGGTAGCCCAAACAGAAATATCCGAACCGATAGTAGAGGCAGTCATGATTGGTACTGACTTTCAACAAGGAATTTCTTTTATCAGTCCTGGTAGGGTAATTAAAAGTCAAAATAATTATAAGCGATCGCAGTTTCCGTTAAACTAGCAGAGATTTTCGTTGCGATTTTTGTGTAGCCACTGATACCAGCAGCCGCTACCACAATTCCCAAATCTAATATGGTCTGGATCGATCTAGTAACTCAAGCTGCTGTCATCTGAAAATAGTCAGATGATGATAGATGTAAAATTATACCAGGAATTTCCCAATGGTGCTTGAATCCTCGATCGCAGAAGAAGTCATTACAAACAATCTTAAGCAGTTTCTGTTGGTACTTTCGGTATCTTTAGGTGTGGCGACACTACCGCAGATATTTAGCTGGTTTCGTCATATACCTTACACATTATTACTGGTGATTGTCGGGTTAGGTTTAGCCTTTGTCGATGTCCGTTTAGTAACCCTTTCCCCGGAATTAATTTTGTTCATTTTTTTACCACCTCTGCTATTTGAAGCCGCATGGAATTTGAAATGGGCAGAACTGAAGCGGGATTTAGTGCCGATTTGTCTGTATGCAGTGTTCGGGGTGTTAATTGCGATCGCAGGGGTAGCGATCGCTCTCAATCAACTCGCTGGTATTTCTCTAACTACAGCTTTACTCATTGCAGCCAGTCTATCTGCTACTGACCCTGTTTCTGTTACCGCTTTATTTCGTGAACTGGGCGTAGATAGTCGTCTTGTCACCTTAATGGAAGGCGAAAGCTTGTTTAATGATGGCATGGCTGTAGTTGCCTTTAGTTTTTTGGTAGCCTTATCTTTAGGAACTGTAGAATTAGAACTCCAGCCAATTTTATTGCAATTATTTAAAGTTGTTGGCATCGGTGTAGCGGTCGGAGCTTTTATTGGATTTGGCATTTCCTACCTTACCCAACGCTTCGATTTGCCCTTAGTGGAACAATCCTTAACCCTGGTTTCAGCTTATGGCACTTACCTGATTATTGAAGACTTGGGCGGTTCTGGGGTAATTGGAGTTGTCACCACAGGTTTAATTTTAGGCAACTTTGGTTCTTGTATCGGCATGAATCCCCGCACTCGGATTATTGTCTCCGAATTTTGGGAATTTCTGGCATTCTTTGTTAACTCAATTGTCTTCTTACTGATTGGCGACCAAATACGCTTTGCTAGTTTGGGCGAAAACCTGCAAATCATTATGGTGACAGTAGCAGCAATGATTGTAATGCGGGCAGTTGGTATTTACATTCTTAGCAAATTGAGCCTTAGCATCACCAAATCGGACATTTCTTTACCAGACCAAACTATCCTCTGGTGGGGTGGTTTACGCGGTTCCGTCTCCATTGCCCTAGCATTGAGTGTATCAACAATACTCCCAGAGCGAGAAAAAATCATTGCTACGGTATTTGGAGTCGTTTTATTTACTCTACTTGTCCAGGGATTGACCATTAAACCTTTGCTGGAAAAACTCAATTTGCTAGGTGATGCACCCTTACGTGAGCAATATTTAGAATTAGTTGCCCGTCATGTTGCCTTAGAACGCGTTCTAGAACACCTCCAGGCAGACCAACGTCCTGGCATCGACCCAGAGTTTCGCCGTTACCAAGAGACACTAATCAAGGGTGAACTTGCAGATTTACGGACGAAAATTGACAAATTACAGGATGAGTACCCCAATCTTCAGAGCTTTACAACAGAGCAATTTCGAGGAGAACTGTTGGCAATTGAGGCAGATACTTATGCAGAATTTGTCAAGTCTGGTCGGTTAAATAAAGAATTAGCGTCTATGCTTGAGGATGTTTTGCAGAATAATCAATCTCATCGCAATTCTGTGTAAACTTGCACTTAATAATTGCTTGTTTTCCCTTGGTGTATACAACTGAGTGCTGTTTTGTCCAATGCCCAATCCCTAATCATCTTCTAATTTCAGTAATTGTTCATCAAGAATTTGTATCCGCCCACGCACAATTTCTTCTGAGAGAATTCGCTTCCGCATTGCCTCATTGAGCGCTCCTTTTTCTGCCAAGAGTAAACGTCGGCGAATAGCTTCAAGTTTACTGCTCTTGCCACTTCTACCTTCCACCTCATTAGGGCGACGATTATATAGTTCCCGCAGCGTTTTTTCTGCACCGGCAATTCGTACCTGATAAGCTGAACGCATCTCTTCATAAACGGCTTTTGGTAATACCCCTGATTTCAACAGGCTATCTAATTCATCTTGTGCCGCCTTACCCGTCATCAACTGGGCTTGCAACTCTTCAACCTGTTGTTGAACTTCGGAAAATTTAGATAACTTTAAGCGTTTTACCACCCAAGGCAAACTTAAACCCTGTCCCACTAACGACACCAGCACACAGCCGAAGACTATAGCTATCAAAACTTCTCGCCCTGGCATTGTTGTAGGTAAGCTCAATGCCAGAGCCATTGAAAGTGAGCCTTTGATGTTGCCTAAAAACAGTAAATGTTGCCAGCGCAGTGGAATTGGGCGGTCAATCCAACGAACCACTGCTAGCAGTGGATAGACCGTAAGAACTCGCCCGATTTGATAAGCCAAAACTGCAAGTAGAATTGCAGGTAAAGTTTTCCAGAGTGTTACCAGGTTTATTTCTACGCCAATCAACAGAAAAATAAAGGTGTTGACGGTAAAACTCGCATATTCCCAGAAACTCAACAAAGTGATGCGGCTAGAAGCAGAAGTATTCTGAGAAAGCCCTAAATTCCCGAAAATTAATCCAGCAACAACTACGGCCACAGGGCCTGATACACCGAGATACTGCCCAACCTGAAAAGTTCCTAATGCAACTGCGACTGTTAGCAAAAGACTGCTAAGAGCATCATCTAAACGGGCGAATACAGGTATACTCAAATAGCCCAAGACTAACCCGACAACGCATCCTCCTAGAGAGATAAATAGCAGTTGTTGGATTCCCTCTAGAAATGTGAGTGAGCCTGTTGAATATACTTGCAAAATTAGGTTGAAGGAAACTAGGGCAGCAGCATCATTGAATAGAGTTTCCCCTTCAACGATGGTGGAAAGCCGCGAGGGTACTGGTATATCCTTAAATACAGCAATCATGGAAACAGTATCAGTGTTGGCCAGAATTACTCCGACAAATAATGCAGGTATCCAATCCAGTCCCAGGACAAATTTCAACAGGACGGCAATAATGGCACTGGAAATCACAGCCCCTGGCCCAGCTAGTAGGGCAATTGGTTTAAAGGTGCTGCGTAGGCGGCTAACATCTGTATTAATACCAGCTTCAAAGATGAGAATTGGCAAGAAAAGATTTAAAACAAGGGTTGGACTTAAACCAATCCGACGAGACAATAACTCAGTGATGGGCAAACCTGCTAATACTAAACCCGTAACATAAGGGATTCCCAACCGCCGGGACAGCAAAGCTACTCCTGTAGCCAGAACCAAGAGAATAATTGAAACTTTGACTAATTCGGTAACATCCACTATTGCGTTTTGGAGAGTTAGTTTGACTTGACTGATAGATTCTCTCTTCATTCATGCCAAATTAGCAAGTTCAGGGTGTGGGTTGAGAACGCCGAATTTCCTCCACTTGACCAACTTCAAAAATTAGGGTGAATGGTTGCCCCATCTCTTGTTTGATAAATTCTTCTAATAATTCTACTTGCCGAGGTGTAACAGGTTCTCTTGCCCGGACACTCAAACGGACTTCTGGGGGATTTGTCAACCAATTGGTATTACTATTAAGCAACTGCAATCGCCCAAAGGTGACAGTTCTATTTAATAATGCCCGTCGTAAGCTGGTTTCTAGTTGTGCTTGTCGTACAAGTCGGGCAAAGCTGACTCCCAAGGGAATTAGTAGGATAGCTGTCAAAGCCATAGTCCAAATTAGGGGTTGACGGGCCCGCGCCATTGAAGTGTAACCCGCTACCACAAATGTCACCATACAGGAGAGAGCAATACCTAATAAGTTGGTGAGATAAAGTAGAGTTGCCCCCAAACTGAGTGACCAATTTCCTTGTGCCAAGCCTAAGCCAATTACACAAATGGGGGGCATGAGGGCAACAGCGATCGCAGTTCCTGCTAAACTACCAGAGATTTTCGTTTCAATTTTCGCGTAGCCACTGATACCACCAGCCGCTACTGCAATTCCCAAATCTAACAACGTTGGTTTGGATCGAGCCAGTACCTCACTACCATAGCTCGGCAATCCTACCAGCAAACCTAGAGTCAAAGCGATCGCTACCGCTAATATAGTGCCCACTGCTACAGCAATTATTCCCTTACGGAATAATGTAATATCTGCTTGCAAAGCACCAAAAGCTAACCCGCGAATCGGCAACATCAGAGGGGCAATAATCATCGCACCGATAATCACGGCCGCACTGTTGGACAATAAGCCTAAAGTAGCGATCGCACAGGAGCTAATAATCAAAATTATGTAAGCTGAGTCTAGGGTAGATTCTGCCAGCAAGTCTGTTTGTAGCTGTTGGAGTTGTTCCGGCTGCGAACCCCGACGGCGGAAATTTTTAAAGCGGTCTCGAATGTTATTACTCAAGACCTTCCTCCTAAATATTCGGTTAACTCTAATTCAAGTTTCCCATTGAACTGGTGTCATCTGAAAATAATCAGATGATGATAAATGCAAAGCTATACCAGGAATTTATCTATGGTGCTTGAATTAGCGATCGCAGAGAAAGTCATTACAAACAATCTCAAAGAAAATCGGCGTGAATCCCATACCAACAATACCCACATTTCTCACAAGCTTGACCCGAATTTCTCACTCATAGTGTGGGGGGTGTGGGGAGTGTGGGAAGGATGGGGTGTGGGGGGTGTGGGGAGAAAGAGAAGTGTGGGGAGAAAGAGGAGGAATTGAGTAACTGCACATCAATGAGCGCTGCATTACCTCCCACACCCCATCCTTCCCACACTCCCCACACCCCCCACACTCAAAAGCCTGATAAGTAATGGATTCGCCGTTATCTTAGTGCCATTAGTTTTTAAACCCACAGAAGTGAGTAAAGTCTCGTGTAGACGCGGTTTCTAACCGCCCGTTTCGCGTTAAGTTGACTCAACCTTACTGAATTTAACTTTGATAAGGACGCGGTAGTTGGCGTAGTTTATGAGCAGTATCTAATTCACTATTGTTTTTTCTGCCATATCCCCAACCCAAGATGCGACGATATTCACCCATGATGCCACTTTCAATTAAATCATCCTCATTGACTGCAACATTAGTATGAGATTCAGGCGCAACATAGAGCGCATCCGCAGGACAATATGCCTCACACATGAAACAAGTTTGACAGTCTTCTTGTCGCGCGATCGCAGGTGGCTGGTTAGGTACGGAGTCAAAAACATTAGTAGGACATACTTGGACACACAGGTTGCAATTGATACAGAGTTTATGGCTGACAAGCTCGATCATGATTCTGCTCCTACTACAACTTTGATACAGAGGGTGTGGTTTGAGTGGTTAGTGCTGGTGGTGTAGCGATGGCATCCTTAATCCAATCGCGCCTCACCCAAAGTCTTTCTAAGCCGCCGGTTGCTTGGTAATAACGCTGACTTGGATCGGTTTCGGGATAGTCCATACGAATATGTTCGCTGCGTGTTTCCGTGCGATGTAAAGCACTAAAATATGCCCATCGCGCTACAGCCGTGAGAGCAGCCGCTCGACGAGAAAATTCCACATCGCGCACTGTATCTTGTTTCGGGTTCCCTTGCACTTGCTGCCACAGCGTTTCTAATTTGGCGAGGGAATCTAAAAGTCCCTGCTCAGAACGCAAGTAGTTCTTTTCCAACGGGAACATCTGGTCTTGTACACCACGCACGATCGCCTCACTATCGAATGTTTCAGAAGATGGTGAAGGCGATGGGCTACGCCCCAACTTAGGCGATGGCGTTCCGCCCACCGTAGCTGATCGCAATCCCACTTGACCAGCAGGACGCGCAACCCGTTCATTTGCTCGATCGCCCAAACTTTTCGCAAAGGTAGCTGCCCCAACTCCAGCCCATTGCCCTGTAGAGATTGCCCAAGCAGCATTGGGGCCACCACCTCCAGAAGCTAACCCGGCTAGAAACTCCCGCGATGCTGCATCACCGGCGGCGTAGAGGCCAGGAACCTTTGTACCGCAACTATCATCAGTCAAACGAATTCCACCTGTACCACGGACTGTACCTTCTAAAATTAGGGTTACAGGGACTCGTTCTGCATAGGGATCAATGCCAGCTTTTTTATACGGTAGAAAAGAGATGAAATGAGACTTTTCAATCACTGCCTTCACTTCAGGCGTGGCTCGATCCAAACGGGCATAAACGGAGCCTTTCAAGAGGGCATTGGGAAGGAACGATGGATCGCGACGACCATCGACATAGCCACCAAGATCATTACCTGCTTCATCGCTGTAACTAGCCCAGCCAAAGGGAACACCCCGCGTTACTGTGGCATTAAAAGCGGTCGAAATTGCATAGTGATTGGAAGCTTCCATACTAGAGAGTTCGCCACCAGCTTCTACTGCCATCAGCAGACCATCACCGGTATTAGTATTGCACCCTAATGCTTTACTTAAGAATGCACAACCGCCATTGGCCAAGACTACTGCACCAGCACGAACGGTATAACTACGATGATGTTGCCTCTGCACACCTCTTGCCCCAGCTACTGAGCCATCGTCAGCCAATAAAAGTTCTAAAGCCGGACTTTGGTCGAGAATTTGCACACCAACACGCAAGAGGTTTTTGCGAAGTACGCGCATATATTCTGGGCCATAATAACTCTGGCGCACAGATTCCCCATTTTCTTTGGGGAAACGATAGCCCCAATCTTCCACTAAGGGCAAACTGAGCCAAGTTTTTTCGATCACACGCTCGATCCAACGTGAGTTAGCAAGGTTTTTTCCTATGCGATAACGCTCCGATAAAACTTTGTCCCAATTCTCTGGAGAAGGAGCCATGATGCCATTGCCACTAGCAGCAGCTGCACCGCTTGTACCCAGAAAACCTTTATCAACAATGATGACTTTGGCTCCTTGGGATGCGGCTGCCCATGCTGCCCATGCGGCGGCAGGGCCACCACCAATTACCAGCACATCAGCAGATAGTTGTAGTTCATTTTCTGTTAGCAATTCCTTGTCCTCCTTTTGGCAGTCAACATAATTTCTTTGCCACTGTGAGCAGCTTCTACAGGCAAAAATCCACCCGCCTGCGTTTTAAGCACCACTTAATTTGTCATCGGTGTCATCTTCGACAATGAGCTACTATTAATCGCGTGTTTTGCCCATCTGCTTTTTTGTCTATAAAATTGCGTTAGCGATCGCTATACCAGAGGTCTCGCTGATTTGTCTGACTAAATTATGCAGTAGATAGAGTTTACATAATATATACAGAGAGTCTACGGTAAATACATATAACATGATACACTAATTGTTAGGTTATCAAACATTAAGTATTGCGAGTTAATTTTTTATCCGGTTGGAACTGGTGTACTTGAAACCGAATCGCAGAGGGAAAATAAATTATTTCCTCCTGCCTTTTTTCAGTCAACAACTAAGCAACTTTTTGCAAGTGTTGCACGCGAGGCATAACTTCTTGGGCAAAACGTGTCATCTCTCGGACAAAGGGATTAAATTGCAGCATGAAAGTGTCGATACCTGCATCAACGAAAGCTGCAACCCGAGTTGCAACTGTATCATAGCTGCCAACCAATCCTGCGGCTGTGCCACCATTGCCGCCAACAGCCGGATTTTTGGCGAAGAGTTTGAACATGACGGCTTCTGGGTCAACTCCTTTAGCAGCACTTAACTTATATTGTTCTTCCAACTTTTGCAGTGCCATGAGTCGTTCTAGTTCTGCTTGCGCTTCTTCGTCTGTAGTCCGGGCAATAACAAAGGCTGACAGACCAAAGCGGACTGGTTGGGATAGGAAACGTGGCCGATTCAAAACTTGTTTAATTACTTGGCGGACATCTTCAATCGGCTGACCGTTAATGAAGTAAACATCGGCTTGTTGGGCTGCTAAAATCTGTGCTGGGTCTGATGCTCCTCCCAGGTAGATACGAGGATAGGGTTGAGCAACAGAGAAGGGTCGAAGGCTCAAATCTTGGATTTTGAAATATTCACCCTCAAAGTTCACCCTTTCACCGCTCCACAAATCTCTAACAACCTGCAACCATTCACCAGAATAGCGATAACGGTCATCATGGGGAGGGAAGGGGATATTAGTACGCTCCATTTCTGGACGAAACCAAGCACTAATTAGGTTTATAGCAAAACGTCCACCACTGATTGCATCAATTCCCAAAGCCATTTTGGCTAGAACGGCTGGATGAAATAATAAAGGTTTAATCGCGGCGATAATTTCTATACTTTCCGTAGCTTCAGCCAATGCTGCACAAGCTGTCCAAGTCTCCAACTGTTCTAAATCTAGACTACGGGGATTAGCAAGGTGTTGTGCGACTAAGGTTGTGACATATCCTAAGCGTTCTGCTTCTAATACTAGCGATCGCGTGCGTTCATAACTAGCATCAATCGGTTCATCTGGCGTATCGAGAGGGCCAAAGTTACCCCCAACTGGAACCCAAATACCATAACGTGGTTTTGACATTTTTACCTCCAAATTAAATGGGGACTGGAGAGATATACCTTGTTTTTTATCCTTAACTATGCAAATCTCATAATATACTACTATAAACTTATCGATTTACAGTATATTTATTCTAGGTACAAAAATAGATGGCAGAAGCCACAAACTTTATCGAGATTATTACAGTTGTTAAGCCATTACTATTTCATCCCCCTGCCTTAGCAAAGATGACCTTAGGTATATTAGAGGTATCTACTCAACATGAGTGTGACCCAGAGTTTGCAATCTTTCAAGTCTAGAAACTACCGTCTATTTTTTGGTGGTCAAAGTTTATCTATGATTGGTAGTTTTATGACAGAAACTACCTATGCATGGCTAGTTTATTCTCAAACAGAATCAGTAGCTTTACTGGGCTTAATTGGTTTTCTCAGCCAGGTTCCTAATTTAATAGTTAGCCCTTTAGCTGGTATTTGGATAGAGCAATTTAATCGACGTAATATTCTAATTACCGCGCAATTTATCATGATGATTCTCTCGTTAACTTTAGCAATTCTTGCTTTAACAGGAACAATCAGTATTTGGCAGATAATTTGTGCAAGTGTATTGCAAGGTTTACTCAGTAGCATTGAGACACCTACTCGTTATGCTTTCATGATGGACATAATTGAAAAAAAAGAAGATATTACTAATGCAACGGCTCTCCATTCTTCTTTACTTAGTGGTTCGCGGATTATAGCTCCAGCGATCGCAGGTATTGTAATTACTAATCTTTCTCCTGGTCACTGTTTTTTAATCGATGGTATTAGTTACATTGCTATCATTTCGGCATTGTTAACAATTCAATTTAATCAGCCAATAATATTTCCCCAAGAACATCAAAATAATATCTGGAATAATTTAAAAGAGGGCTTTACATACGCTTATGACTTTTTCCCGATTCGCTCCATCTTATTATTAATAGCATTACTCAGTTTTTTGGGAATGCCGTATTTAAGAATTATGCCTGTTTTTGCTATCCAAGTTCTTCAAGGAGATTCCACGACTCTGGGTTTTTTAACGGGAGCATCAGGGCTAGGAGCATTCTGTGGTGGCATTTATTTAAGTTCCGAAACAAATTTAGTTAGGCTTGGTAAAATTATTGCCTTTGCTCCGGCTATATTTGGTACAGCATTAATTACCTTTTCATTGTCGAGAAGCTTTTGGTTTTCTTTAATGATAGTTCCAATAATAGGTTGTAGCTATATTTTAGCGTATTCATCTAGTAATTCTGTTTTACAAATAATATCAGATGATGAAAAAAGAGGTCGGCTCATGGGTATATATAATATGTCAGTTATGGGAATTATTCCATTTGGAAATTTATTTATAAGTGGATTAGCAAGTACATTTAATGCAACAAATGCTTTAATTTTTGGAGGCTTGTCTTGTATTCTTGGTTCAATTATTTTTTACAATATGTTACCAAAAATTGAAAATTTATTGCACCCAATTTATGTCAGTAAAGGAATATTGGATGAATAATTTATACTACAGTTTATTGTAAGTAAATAAAGTACATAGGTAGGAAAACAACGTTGTTTCCTCACAATCATCCTCACCCTACAGATGACGCTCCTGCGTCGCTCTAAGCGTACTCCTACGGAGAAGCAAGCTACGCGCAGCGTCTCGTAGAGAAGCTATGCCCCAGGCTTTACGCTACGCTAACAGCAGTCGCTCATGGGGCGCGCTGCTGAACCAAATTGCAATCTGCTGTAATTGACCATCTTTATGTTGGGCTAGATGTTTTTGTCTCATTAGTTTATTAATTATTCTCCTTTCCTCAAGTTCCCTGATCTCAACCACAGAATCCAGATACCCCCTTGTTTTTTATCCTCATCTATGCAAACCTCATAGTATATTACGATAAATCGATAGATTTATCGTAGAACTTAAATCAGGTACAAAAATAAAGTTTTAGTGCCGACTACAAAGGTTCTAGAAAGCTATGTCTGAACCACGCTATGGGATTTGGATTCCTGTTTACGGCAACTGCGGTGTGATGAACCATCCTCTTGAACCTCGTGATGCTAGTTACTCACGAGCCAAGAGTTTAATCCAATTGGCTGAAAAGTCCGGATTTACCACAACTTTAATAGCGCAACATATCATCAATCCCAGGAACCAAGAACTTGACCAGCTAGAAACCTGGACAGCAGCAGCAGCTTTGGCAGAAGCAACAAACTCTATCGAAATTATTGCAGCTGTTAAGCCATTACTGTTTCATCCCGCCGTCTTAGCAAAGATGGCTTTAGGTATTGATGCTATAAGTCATGGACGTTTTTCTATTAACTTAGTAAGTGCCTGGTTTAAGCCAGAAATGGAAAAACCGGGGATAAATTTCCTTACCCACGATGAGCGTTATCGTTATTCAAATGAATGGATTAGGGTTGTAAAAGCTTTGTGGAGTGGAGAAAAAGTCAACTTCTACGGCGAATATTTTCAGATCAATGATTTGAAACTCAATCCTCCACCTGTAGCCAAACCACATCCGCGTGTATATGTAGGCGGAGAGTCAGAACCAGCCCAAGAATTAGCCGCAAAAGAAGCGCATACATTTTTCCTTAATGGTCGTCCGATTGAAGTCATCCGCGAAACCATTGCTCAAGTTGCTCAAAAAACTAAGTTTCGCTCTCAACCTCTGGGCTTCGCTATGTCAGCTTTTGTCATTGCTCGACCAACAGACGAAGAAGCGGAAGCGGAATATCAAAACCTCAGAGCAATGGTACTAGCACAAGACGATCGCTCAGAATTACTCAAAGGAGTAGATTCTGAAGTAGTTATGTTCAAAAACATGGCTAAGTACCCTGGTGTAGGGAGCAATGGCGGTACAGCAGCAGGATTGGTTGGTAGCTATGAAACTGTAGCCCATCGGATTGCTGAATTTACCAAAGTAGGAATTGGTACTTTCATGCTGCAATTCCAGCCTTTTGCCACAGAAATGGAGCGTTTTGCTACGGAAATTATCCCAAGAGTGCGATCGTTAACGGTAGACGCCAATTTGAAAATAGGGGCTAGTACCGCAAGGCGGAATTAAAAATTAAAAATTAAAAATTAAAAATGAATACAGCATAAGGGTTTCGTTGATTTGGAATGATTAGTTTATTTCCGCCGTGTTGTACTAGTAGTCTGCCAAGGTAACTTTGCGTGGTGGCAAGCTCTTGGGCAGAGGTGCGGAGGGGCAAGGGGGAAAGAACTTGTACAAATCTCTCCTCTGTTCCCCTGCTCCCTTGCTCCTCTGCCGACCTCCACCCAGCAATTTTGGGTTGGCGAACTACTAGAGGCTAAGGATTTTAGATTTTGGATTAAATTGTTCTCTACTCTCCACTACCCAAAGGAAACTTATGACAGCGATACTTACTCGTCCAGCTTGGACTACTGATTTATAACTGGAAATTTTTGACAAACTACTTGATAAGTACGCCCCTTACATTCCAAAGAAGCGATTGCAAGAACCGAGATCGCTGGAAACTGATGAGGAAAGAGAGAATTTTTACCGCTTCCGTGTGGCTGGTGCAGCCCATGACCTGTTTATTGTGCAAGTCTGCGCTAAGATAATTGACTCTTTTTCTGACCCAGAATTACAGCTATTTTTGAGTAGACAAATCGATGATGATGGCGCACACGCTCAAAATACTCGTTTAAGAGCGCAAGCTATATCAGGACGTGATCCAATCGAGGATATCCAAAAGCAGGTGCAGAAGGATTGGGATTATATAGGTGATTTACCCATTCGTAATTGGCAAGGCTTTTTAGCATTTGAGTTGCATTACGAACTTCATATTGTGGCTTTGTTATTCATCAATAGCCGTATCAGCAAAATCGAGTATTCTGCGAAATATATCTGTAGTTAGCAAAAGCTAGGATATCAATTTTAGATTCCCACTAAACTTAAGCGACCGTACTATGGAGTTCTCCTGGGCGTAGAGGTAGCCCATCGTAGACATCGCTCCCCTCTGAAGTTAATAACCAAGGACTGTAAAGTAACTTCAATTAAGCAAACCAGCCCGCGATGCTAATATAGCCACTGAGATCGCATCTTGGAATCACAGTAACTTTTATCACTTATTTTTAAAAAACTTTCCTGATATACACCAACTTTGTCTGTCAAAAGAAGTATTGGTGCAAGTCAAATGAAATACCATGAGTGATATCAGTCTACTGATGGCGAGTGTGCTAGTAACAGCGCCAATCTCTGTGCTCAATTCACCTGAGCAGCCCGTAATTATGTCAGATATTCCGGTGCAGCAGTCAACACAAGAAAATTTATCTCAAGTTGTCTCACCTGCTGAAATTACACCGCCTGAATTTGTGCAGCCAGATATAACCACCTCATCAGCTATCAATAGTAAGTACGAAAATATACTTAAAAAAAGTAAAGAAAAAATTCAATTCATCAGTTCCCCTAACTTACCTAAATTAAAAAATATTCAATCTGCAACAGAAGTTGCACAGAACCAGGAAAACACAGAAGAATTTTTCCAATCTACCCATCCTCCAGACTCAGACAACCCAATGTCTCAAGTCACCTCAGTATCACAACTCCAGGATGTGCAACCCTCCGACTGGGCTTTTGGTGCTTTGCAGTCTTTGGTAGAACGCTATGGCTGCATTTCTGGATACCCAGATGGGATTTATCTGGGAAATCGTAGCATCAGCCGTTATGAATTTGCGGCTGGTTTAAATGCTTGTTTGGAAAAAATTAACGAAGCGATGCCTGCGGCGGGCTACGCCTACGCTAACAATAAAGTTAATACTGTTAATAATGAAGATTTAATCCTGCTGCAAAGGATGCAGGACGAATTCAAAGCAGAGTTGCAGCAATTACAGCAGCGTGTTGAGGCTGTGGAAAATTGGACTAGTGAATTAAAAGGTAATCAGTTTTCCACAACAACCAGATTATTTGGTCAAGCCGTTTTTAGCGTTCAGGGAACCAATAGCCCCGATGTGGATTTGTTTCCTAGAGATGGAGTCCCTGAACGCCAGGGAAAAACTAATCTGACTTTCGCAAGTAGCGCCCAACTAACCTTAGCAACGTCGTTTACAGGGCGAGATTTGCTGTTAACAGGGCTATCTGCTGGTAATTTGGGTTCTACTGCATCCTTGCTATCTACTAATATGGGGCGGTTGGGTTTCGAGTCAAATACAGACAACAATTTAGTTGTTAGTGACTTATCTTATCGATTTCTCGCTTCCGATAACTTGGGAATTGTCATCGGTACGGCGGGAGTCAACCCCATCAACACCTTTCGCGGTATCAGCCCTTTAGAAGGTTCTAGCGACGGCGCAATTTCTCTATTTGGTCAGCGTAACCCGATTTTAAGTATTGGCAACGGCACTAGTGGTATAGGCTTTGATTGGCAGATTAGCGATCGCATTAGTTTACAAGGCGTTTATAGTGCGGAAATAGCCAATTTTCCAAGCAACATCAACCAGGGCGGATTATTTGGCGGTAGATTTACTGCTGGTGCTCAGTTAAGTTTAGCACCCACCAATACTATCGACATCGGCGTACATTATCTTTATTCTCATTCTCCAGATGGCTTACTGGGAAATGGTATTGGCGATTCTCAACTGATTTCGCCTTTTGCAGATGCTACAGCTTTCGATACCCAAGCAATTGGTGCTACCGTTGCTTGGCGAATTAACCCTAACTTGCAATTGGGCGGTTGGGGTGGCTTTACTTCCTCCAAACCATTCCATCTTTCTGGAAGTGTGGAAACCACAAACTGGATGGTGTTCGCGGCTTTCCCAAATTTGCTACGTTCTGGGAATTTAGGGGGCGTTCTCGTAGGACAACCACCCAAAATTACTTCGAGTACTTTACCCGATGGCTTCAATTTTCCCAACTTTTCAGATGGGGGAACAGCAGGGGGACGTAGTGACACATCAATTCACGTAGAACTTTTTTACCGCGCTCAACTGAGCGACAATATTGCCCTGACTCCAGGCTTGTTCGTCATTTTTAATCCCGATCACAATGCTGCTAACGATACTTTAGTTGTTGGAGCATTAAGAGCAACTTTCCGGTTTTAATTTTGTACTGATGTAAATGTAATAAAATACGCTGTCTGCATACTGCCTAATTCAGTATTAGATGCTTTCCTTATTCATTGAGAGCAAGGAAAAATCATGCATAAACATAGACGTATTTTTTTTATATGTGATTAAAGGAGCAAATTTTTCATGAAATTAAATTCATCGACTCATAACACTTGGCAAAATGTTGGCGACAGCCACAACGGGATTCCCAATCCAAAATCTAAGTTGTGCTGGAAACGTACTAAAGATGCGATCCAAAATCCAAAATTGTATAAGTTGGGCTGTGTAGTTGTTAGCAGCAGTAGTTTAGCCGCAGTCTTCATCAGTTTAGGTGGAACAAGTGCTTTTGCTCAAATCACAATTCAAAGCACTGGCACATTATCAGGGACTATCCAACTTCCTAGCATTAATCCCAATTTCAATCAAAGCACTACTCGTGTTGATACAGACAACACAGGGACTTATTCTCGGAACTTAGGTACTAAGAACAACCCTAATTATGTTCCTGTATACAAGTCAGGCTATGTAAAAGTAGAAACACGCGGTGATGGTAGTCTCCACTACTTTGTTGACTTTAAAGGCATTCCGATTGTCTCCTTTAATGGCGTTCTGAATTCGCCGATTCTCTCTGGCGGTGAGTTGACACCCTATAAATACCAGGGAAGATTGGCCGGAACCACATTTCAAGGAGTAGTTCAAGATGAATTTAATCTGACAAAAGCCTTATACACTGGTATTGTCACCGATCCCAGCACTGGAAATCAGTATCAGGGCACCTTTGAAGTGAGTGGATATGGAGTGCGATATAGCGATCGCAATGGTGGTGCAACCCCCACAGTCTTTGATTTCAAGTCAGATATCCCAGGTTCGCCAAAGGTAACATCTTTGGAAATGACTAACTCTCCCCTAGCGAGAATAACAATCAAAGTACCTGCAACTGCAACTCTCATAACTCCCACACCAGTTGGTGGTGGTAGCACACCCACTCCCCCACCAGTCATTAGCGGTGGTAGCACACCCACTCCCCCACCAGTCATTAGCGGTGGTAGTACACTTAGCGGTGGTAGCACACCTACTTCTACAGCCGTAGTTAGTGGTGATAGTGCGATCGCTCCTGCATCCGTAGTTAGTGGTGATAGTGCGATCGCTCCTGCATCCGTAGTTAGTGGTGATAGTGCGATCGCTCCCTCGACACCTACAACGTACACATCTGGATCTGATTCTCCATCGCTCTCCACTACACCTAATATGGAATTCAGTAGCGGTAATTCCCTGGAGGCCAATCAAGTAGTTGTCAACCCTGCAACCCTTGCTCAAGCTGCTTGTTCACAAGATTCTGCTAAAACCTGTACAACACCCACCTCACCCAAACAAGCGATCGGCCCCCGTAGTCGAGTGCTAGTGCGTTAGTTAGGGACTTTCAAATAAAAAATATAGTGGTTCTTGCTTGGATGCAATCCACTCTAACCTCTCTCCTAAAAGAAGAAAGGCTTTAAATCTCCTCCCCTCTTAGGGAAGGAGATTTGTCTGTATTGAACTCATTTAGAGTGACCGTCTCGCTCGCCCCTGGGCAAAAATTTTAAGCTGCTTCTGGAACTCTAGCAGGGCAAAATGAAATCAATATAATAGCCAGAACAAGGGCAATATTTTAATTAAAAAAGTCCACCAGAAGCGATTTGTGGCGTTTTTATTGCTCAGGCTTCCTTTCGGTGGTAGATTTTACCCTGATGATTTTCTGGCTATACTAGTGACTTAAGCTGATTGATTGATAAATTTCATTCCCCAGTATGAAACATATAAAAACTCTAAATTTTGGATATATATTAGTGTGCATTTACTTTTAACTGACACAAAAATATTATCTCAATATCGGAGGAAATTAATTTTCTTGGGGGCTACAAAAACTTGATCAATCAATCACTGAGGTTAACATTAATACTACAGAGTGAATCTACATTAATCAAACATCTTCCGAGTAAGCACCTATGAAAGAAGAATTGATAGCCAGAGTTTTACAGGTATTGCGAATTAACATGAGTTGGATGACTTGGAATTTATTTCTGGCTTTTATACCTTTGGCTTTGAGTGTGTGGCTATTTCGCATGAGACGCGGTGGTACTTGGCTTTGGTGGCTAGGATTCTTAGTTTTCTATGCTTTCTTACCAAATGCACCGTATTTGTTGACCGATGTAATTCACTTGATAGATGATATCAGGAAGATTCAATCGGTGTGGATAATTACTTTGGTACTCATTCCTGTATATTTGTTAGTAATTTTAAGTGGATTTGAAGCTTATGTAATATCGTTAATTAATTGGGGCTACTACTTACATCGCATCGGCAAAAGCCAATGGATTTGGCGCGTTGAGTTGATTACCCATTTTCTATGTGCAATTGGTGTCTATTGGGGACGATTTTTGCGTTTTAACAGTTGGGATTTTATTACTCAACCTGATGCTGTAATAACTAAAGGTATTGAGGAAATTCTTGGTAAACAGCCATTGGTGATTATTGCTATCAGTTTTGTGATACTTGTCGGGCTGTACTGGATTATGAAACGAGTGACCTTGGGTTTTATCAGGCAACCAAAAAATGCATATCCTCTCAAGGCACAATCAGCCGATACTAACACTCCAAACGCTGGATGAGTAAAGTATCTCCACTTCGAGGAGGATGAATATCACCGTGCCCTTTGGGTATGGAATAAGGAACAGCTTTGAAAACCTGCTCGAATATTGGGTCTGAGAGCCAATAAATTTATTTTTTTCATAAATAAAAATGCGACCTTGTACAAATCCTCTAATTTTAATTACAGCAGATTTCAAGTTAGTGAGGTACACAAGCTAAGTCTGTTACCCAGGTATAAAGCGTGTTTTACTCCTGAACTCTGAGTTCTGAATTCTGCTGTAAGTGAGTTCGACAGACCTCTCCCTGTCTTGAACTAAAGTTCAAGACAGGGAGAGGTCTTTTTTACGGCTAACCGGATAATTTGGGCAGACGACAGGCGACGTTATAAATTAATAAGTGTATCTGCAATACCGGACTTGTTCTGGCTCAGTCTCAATAGCAAAGGTTTGGAGATGTTTACTTTATCAGAAACTTCTATCCTGGCGGCAATCCTACTGGTAGCTTTAGGCATTTTGGGCTGGGGCTTTTATCGCGCCAGACCTTTTGGTAAGCTGGGAATTTTAGCCTGGTTACAGTCGGTGGTGTTGATGACTCCCTGGCTTCTGTTTTTTGGATTGTTTGCCGCAGGGATTTACATCAATATAGCGGGTATATTGTTCTTGGTGGTGACATCTGCGGCATTGTACGTCTTCTTAGGCAAACAGTTACGCGCATCTGGGCAAGATGCTATCCTCAAGCAACGCGCAACAGAAAGACTCGCCGTCAATTCCTCACTTGAAGCAAATTCCCCGCAAATAGCAGTCGCAGAACTGAAAGCGGAAATCCCACCAATACCGGAAGATGACTTGAATGCAATTAAAGGCATTTTCGGTATTGATACGTTTTTTGCCACAGAAACCATCGCCTACCAAGATGGAGCCATTTTTAAAGGTAATCTGCGAGGAGAACCAGAAGAGGTTCACAATCGTCTAACTGCGAGTTTACAGCAACGCCTTGGCGATCAATATCGCCTGTTTTTAGTGGAAAACACTGATGGTAGACCGGTGGTGATTGTCCTACCCAGCCGTAATGATCCCCGTCCGATGCTATTATCGCAAAAAGTCTTTGCAGGCGTTTTGTTAGTAGCAACTATTGCCACAAGTTTAGAAGCTGCGGGCTTATTGCTGAATTTTGATTTTTTTGGCAATCCAGCGCGATTCACAGAAGCTTTGCCCATAGGCGCTGGGATATTTACGATTTTAGTAGCTCACGAAATTGGTCATTGGTTACTTGCGCGGCGTCACCAAATTCGCCTTAGCTGGCCCTTCTTTCTACCCGCAGTGCAAATTGGTTCCTTTGGTGCAATTACCCGCTTTGAATCTTTGTTGCCCAACCGCAAGGTATTATTTGATATTGCTTTGGCAGGGCCAGCCGCAGGTGGTATTGTCTCTTTGTTAATGCTGGTAACTGGCTTGCTACTTTCCCACCCAGGTAGTTTATTTCAATTGCCAAATCAGTTTTTTCAAGGGTCAATTTTGGTAGGAAGTTTGGCGCGAGTTGTTCTTGGTTCGGCGTTGCAGTCTTCCCTGGTAAGTGTTCATCCCCTAGTGGTAATTGGTTGGTTGGGGTTGGTAATTACTGCTTTGAACTTAATGCCCGCAGGACAACTAGATGGTGGCCGCATTGTTCAGGCGATTTATGGACGCAAAACCGCAGGACGGGCAACGATCGCAACTTTAATTTTACTAGCGCTAGTGTCCCTTGGTAATATGATTGCCATGTACTGGGCGATCGTCATTTTCTTCTTGCAACGAGATCAAGAACGCCCCAGCTTGAATGAAATTACTGAACCCGATGACGCTAGAGCCGGTTTGGGGCTTTTAGCTTTATTCTTGATGATTACCACCCTTTTACCCCTAACTCCAGGCTTGGCTGGGCGTTTGGGAATAGGATAGTGCTGAGTTAGTAGTACAGACGCGATGAATCGCGTCTGTACAAGAGTTAGGAGTTTGAAGAATTCTGTCCAGAATGGCACTAAGAAAAGGTAAAACATGCAGCCTAGAGTGGGTGTGGGAGGTGTGGGAAGAGGGAAAAGCATAAATTCTCTTTCCCCCCACACTCCCCACACTCCCCACACTCAAAAGCCTTCTAAACAATGGATTTGCCGTTATCTTAGTGCCATTCAATTCTGTCCATCTTCCCACTCCTCATCTTTCTACGGTTTCCAACCTGCTAGCAAATTGGGGTAAGTCGTTGGTGTGGGGAAAATTTTCTGGAAACCAGTTTGACGTTCTTGTGGTTTTTCTTTGCTCATATTCCAAAGAGTTTCATAGAAAAAGAAGGAGACTCCAGCAAAATTGCGATCGCGTACTTTTTGCACTTGTGTCTGAATCTGCTGCATTGGTATGGATCTGTTTTTCAAACCAGCCAAAATGCCCACACTCACGGGAATATGGCTTTTTGCCGCTTTCACTTCTGGATACTCTAATTCATTAACAAAAACATTCAAATCATCACGATATATCTGCAAAACTAAGTCTTCAATGATTCCCAGCCGTTCCCACTTTTGCCAGTCTGCTAAGAAGAAGTCATAAGAAAAACGCTGAGGATTAGGAGCAACGGAAACCAGGCAGTCTTTTTTAGTCGCTTTGATGGCTTTGAATACCCGTTTCATAAACTCGGTGATTTTGTTAGCTCTCCAGCTTACCCATTCTGGATCTTTAGAGTCTTTGGAGGGAGCTTTACCACGGTGTTCTTTTTTGTAAAGTGCCACTGTGTAAGCATCGTACCCTAATTCTGATGGTAAGCCAAAATGGTCATCAAATTGAATACCATCGATATCGTAGTTTCTGACAATTTCAACGATTAAATCTTGGATGAACTGTTGTACTTCTGGGCGAAAGGGATTTAGCCAAACGCGATTATGTGTGCCTTCTTTGACAATCCGAGTCCCATTGCTGCGGCTAGTGAGCCATTGGGGACGATTTTTAGCTAATAGAGAATCTGCTGGTGCCATGAAGCCAAATTCAAACCAGGGAATGACTGTTAACCCTTTTTGATGTCCCACATCAACAATTTCTTTGAGGATATCTCGTCCTTGCAATCCAGGTGTGGGATCGAGCGATCGCCCGATAACTTTTTGTGCAACTTTGCTAGGATACAACGTATACCCCCAATTCCAAACCGCCGGATATATGGTGTTAAAATTGAGTTCATGAAGGCGTTGCAAAGATCCCTTGAGGCGATCGCGCTCAAACAATACATCACTATCAATATTTGTTAACCACACTCCCCTTAACTCAGATGCTGGCGTTTGGGGAAGATTAATTTGAGCGTTCAAGGGGAATGATAGCATCACCGTAGCTACCACGCTCAAGGTCAGCATCACGACAAACACCCCCGACTTTCGGCTTTGGCGAATATTCCACCAAGAAGGAAACTCAACACACCATTTTACAAACCTTTTCATCATTTGGTTACATACATCATCAAAATATGAACAATCAGCATAAATGCGATCGTTTCGATTGTAAGCGCTAAAACAATCACTATTTTAGGACTTACGCAAAACTACGCGTGGTAGGGGCAATTCATGAATTGCCCCTACCGTTTGTGCATAGGATTGCTTTATCTGCTGGTTTGCTATACTCCGGTTTGTCTTTTACTCAAAGCGGCAACAATGCTTTAATTAAGGTTACTGCTAATAACGAAAATCTGGCTTTGTTAACTGGAATTCAAGAATCTACTTTGACCGCCAGCGATTTCATCACTTACTAGTACAGCACGGCGTCAATTGACTAATTATCCCCAGTTTATCTAAATAAACCTGGTTTCTCAATCTTTTACGGAAAATCACATATAAATCAACTCTAAATCTCAATTTTTAGCAAAACTTAGTTATTGCAGTAATAACACTGTAGCGATTGTTGTATTTTTCGGATAACTTTGTACTGAGTTATCATGTCAAGCTTTTTGGTTTTACCTAAATATAAATAGATATTCTAACCTATTTATATTTAGCTATAGAAGCGTGTTTTTATTCGCTTCTTGCTTAGTGGTGTGGTTATTAAAGTCATCATTTTCGAGTTGTCAAGTGTTGTTTATTAATAACAATAATCATCCAACTACGAAAAACCAAAACTTCTAAATTCCAAACTAATTTTACTGAGAAATTACAAATGCCAAATACCAATATTGTCTTTATCGATCAAGCCGTTATCGACTATGAAAGCTTGATTGCTGGCATCCAACCAGGGACTAGTGTAGTAGTGCTTGACTCTACCAGGGATGGGGTAGAACAAATCACCGAAGCTTTGCAAGGTGGCGAATACAAATCAGTTCAGATTATCTCCCACGGCAGTACCGGAAGTTTGCAACTGGGGGCAACCCAACTCAATGCCAACAATTTGAACTCCTACACCAATCAGTTGCAACAGTGGAAAAATTATTTAACTGATGATGCCGACATTCTTCTCTACGGTTGCAACGTAGCATCCGAAGATCAAACTTTTGTGCAGCGTCTGAGCCAAATTACGGGTGCTGATGTGGCTGCTTCTAATGACATCACAGGTAATGCCGACTTAGGGGGTGACTGGGATTTAGAAGTGAAGATTGGCTCGATTGAGTCAGATTTAGCCTTAACACCAGAAGTCACGAAGGCTTACCGCTCAATTTTACCCTTAACCTTCGCAGGTATCAACAACCTTGAGGTGGGAAGCAATCCCAATTCTGTGACAGTGGGGGACTTCAACAATGATGGCAACTCTGACTTAGCAGTAAGTAACTATGCCTCTAACAACGTTTCAGTGCTGTTGGGCAATGGCACTGGTGGCTTTGAGGCTATCGGCAACTTTGAAGTGGGAAGCAGTCCCTTTTCTGTGACAGTAGGAGACTTCAACAAAGATGGCAACTCTGACTTAGCCGTGGCTAACTTGGACTCCAGCGACGTTTCAGTGTTGTTTGGCGATGGCAGTGGTAGCTTTGGTGCTGCCAGCAATTTTAGCGTGGGAAGCAATCCCGTTTCCGTGATAGTGGGGGACTTCAACAAAGACGGAAAATCTGACTTAGCGGTGGCTAATTTAGGCTCCAACGACGTTTCAGTGTTGTTGGGCAATGGCAGTGGTGGTTTTGCAACTCCCACAACTTTTGGCGTGGGAAGCAGTCCTTATTCTGTGACAGTAGGAGACTTCAACAAAGACGGCAACTCTGACTTAGCAGTAACGAATGCAGGCTCCAACAATATTTCAGTGCTGTTGGGCAATGGCAGTGGTGGTTTTGCTGCTGCCTCCTCTTTTGCCGTGGGAAGCAGTCCCTTTTCCGTGACAGTAGGAGACTTCAACAAAGACGGCAACTCTGACTTAGCGGTAGCGAATGCAGGCTCCAGCAATATTTCAGTGCTGTTGGGCAATGGCAGTGGTAGTTTTGGTGCTGCCACCACCTTTGGCGTGGGAAGCAGTCCCAATTCCGTGACAGTAGGAGACTTCGACAAAGACGGTAACTCTGACTTAGCAGTAGCGAATGCAGGCTCCAACAATATTTCAGTACTGTTGGGTAATGGCAGTGGTGGTTTTGCTACTGCCAGTAATTTTGGAGTGGGAAGCAGTCCCAATTCTTTGACAGTAGGAGACTTCGATAAAGACGGTAACTCTGATTTAGCGGTAGTGAATGGAAGCTCCGATAACGTTTCAGTGCTACTCAATACTACTAATTCCGAGATCACGGTCAGCTTTGGTGCTGCTACTTATAACGCCACAGAAGGTAGCACTGCCACTAACGTAACTATTGCCGTCACCCTAAACGCCAGTCCCGAAAGTGATGTCATAGTCCCCATCGTCATCAATAACAGTAGCACTGCTAGCAGTAGCAACGATTACACATTTTCTCCCGCTAGCCTGACTTTTAGTGCTGGGGCAAAAGGTTTAAATTTAACCCAACTAGTAACTTTCACCATTCAACCAGACAATTTACCTGAGAATGCCGAAACAGTCGTACTTAACTTCGGCACATTGACGGGGGCTGTTGCGGGGACAATCGCTCAAACAACTCTGAATATTGCTGCTAACGATCCGATTCAATACGCAATTTCCACCACTAGCCCAACATTAACTGAAGGTAATAGCGGCACTAAATCTGTTACCTTTACCGTCACCCGCAGTGGTGGTATTGGTGTGGCAAGTACGGTGGATTATGCCTTGAGCGGTACAGCAGTTTTGAACAGTGACTATAACAACATTCAAGTTACTAATGGAGGAACTGCTTCATCTGGAACCTTAAACTTTGGAGTTGGGGAAACAACAAAGACAATTACAGTCGATGTTTTGGGTGACAAAACATTTGAATTTGATGAAGACATTACTGTTACTTTGAGTAACCCCAATCTCACAACTGCCCCAGCAAGTTCCACAATTACTGCCAATTCAGCGAAAGTAGACATCATTAACGATGAGCAAGTGATTCCTCAACCGACACTCATCAACGAAATTCTGTTTGACCCGCCAAGTACAGATAGCCCCAAAGAATACATCGAACTGCGTGGTACTCCTGGTGCAACTCTTGCAGCTGGAACTTATCTAGTTGGGATTGAGGGTGATTCTGGCTCTCCCAATCCTGGCAATGTTCAAAATATTTTTGATTTGTCTGGTAAGCAGTTTGGCATCAATGGGTTGCTAGTTCTTCTACAAAAAGGCAGTACTTATACAGCCAACCCTGGTGCAAATGTCCTAAGAAATACTGGAAGTGGAGCCGGATGGGGGAACGGTGCTTCAAGTTCAATCGGTCACACTGGTTCAACAACCGACATAGAAAGTGGCTCTGTTAGTTTCTTTTTGATTCAAACTGCCACTGCACCCACCCTAACCAATGATATTGACTCAAATAACGATGGTATTGCTGATGGTGCTACTTACTCAAATTGGACTGTGCTGGATTCAGTTTCGCTTTTAGATGGAGGAACGACAGACAAAGCTTATGGCTCAATTGTATTTAAAAAAGGTTCTGGCGGTTCAGTTGCACCTAATGCCACAGTTGTTAACACTTCATTTATCGCTGGATATGTAGGCCGTACAGGTGATACCACTGGTTCAACAGCCTCGGATTGGGTAGCAAGTGTAATCACTGGCACAGCACCAAATTTGACATTAGGTACTGCTGCTAACACATCACCTGCAAGCTTTGCTGGTCAAGCGTTAAATCACATTGGAGGTAATAACTTTGCTCCTGCTGCTAATGTCAATTACGCCATTTCAACTGCTACCCCAACTGTGACTGAAGGTAATAGCGGTAGCAAAACTCTTAGTTTCACCGTGACTCGCAGTGGTGATACTGCCATTGCGACTAGCGTTAATTATGCCTTTGATGGCACGGCAACTTTTAGCAGTGATTACAACAGTATTAAAGTTGCAGGTGTCACAGGTAGTTCATCTGGGGTTATCAAATTCGCTGCTGGGGAAACGACAAAGCTCGTTACCTTAAATGTTCTGGGCGAGAGTGTGAATGAAGCTGATGAAACCATTAATCTCAACTTGAGTTACCCCAACCAAACAGGTGCGATCGCACCTGGTACAATTACCATAGTTAACGATGACAACGTCCCTACTATCTCTATTGCAGATAAAAGCGACAGCGAAGATAGCGGCAATCTTGTTTTTACCGTTAAACTCTCCAGTGCCAGCAGTGAAATAATCACAGTCGATTACAACACTAGTAATGATACTGCGATCGCTGGTGTTGATTACACCGCACTCTCCGGAACCATCACTTTCAACCCTGGTGTCACCACTCAAACAATCACGATACCGATTCTCGATGATTTCGTTGTTGAATCAACTGACCAGTTTTTTGTCAATCTCACCAACTCCACCAATGCTAGCATCGCTGATAATAAAGCTATTGGTAAGATTACTAACGACGATATCGCAGGTTTCACTATCTCTTCTGCCAATGGATTAGTAACTACCGAAGCTGGTGGCACTGATAGCTTCAGTATTCAACTCACTAGCCAACCCACTGCCAATGTCACGTTAAGTTTGAGTAGTTCCAAGGTGAGTGAAGGCAGTGTTTCAGTTTCTAGTATCACTTTTAGTGCAGCTAACTGGAATACGCCTCAAATCATTACGGTTACAGGTGTTAATGATAATCTTGCAGATGACAATACTGTTTACCAAATCATTACTAGCGCTGCCGTTAGTAGCGATGCCAATTATAACAATCTCAACCCTAGCGATCTTGATGTCATCAACATTAAAACTGGCAACCAAGTCAGTAGCATTATCACTGGTACAGACAAGGCTGATACGAAGTTGCAGGGAACTAGCTCAAATGATCTGATTTTTGGCTTTGCTGGTAATGATGTAATTGTTGGTGGCGAAGGGAACGATCAACTTTACGGTGGTTTTGGTACTGATAATCTCACAGGTGGTGCAGGTAATGATATCTTTGTGCTTGCCAAAGGTGAAGGTAGAGATACTATCAAAGACTTCAACATCAGTGAAGATTTGATTGCCTTATCAGGTGGTTTGCTCTACTCCGGTTTGTCTTTTACTCAGAGCGGCAACGATACCTTAATTAAGGTTACTGCCAATAACGAAAGTCTGGCTCTGTTAACTGGAATTGGCGCATCTACTTTGAACGCTAGCAATTTCATCACTTACTAGTACACCACGGTGTCAATTTCCTAAAATATGCCCGGTTTATCTAAATAAACCGGGTTTCTCAAGCTTTTACAGAAAATCACATAATATAACTACTTCAGATTTACTTGATAAATCAACTCTAAATTTAAATTTTTAGCACATCTTAGTTATTACAGTAATAATACAGTAGCGATTTTTATAGTTATAGCATAATTTTGTACTTAATTATAATCTTAAATTTTATGTTTTTCCTCAATAAAAAGAGGTTTTAATTAGTCATTCAATTTAGGTATCGGAAGCGGATATTTAAGTATTCGCTTTCTATTTAGTGCTGTGTTTCTAATCAAGTTAACAGTTACGAGTTGCCAAATTTTATTTACTAACAATAATCAGGGTGCAACTGTGAGAAAGCAAAACTTCTAAAACCTAAACTAATTTTGCAGAGGAATTGTAAATGTCAACCAATACATCGCCAATACTGAATAATACGGGTAATCCCTCGCTAGTCACTATTACCCAAGATGTTACCACCACCGAAAACGTCGGTACTCTAATTTCTGCCATCCTTGCCACAGGTGCAGGTGGCGACCCCATTACTGATGTAGACACAGGTGCAGTAGAAGGAATTGCCGTTATTGGTGTAGATAATACTAACGGTATCTGGCAATACTCTATAGATGACGGTGACAATTGGATTGATTTTGCTGTATCCGGGACTTCTGCAACATTGCTCAGAGATACAGAAAAAATCCGTTTTTTCCCCAACCTTGGCTACAATGGCACTGCTAAAATCACTTTCCGCGCTTGGGATGGCTCAGATGGCAATGCTAGTGGCACTACTGACATAGATCCAGGTGTTGGTGGTAATACTACAGCTTACAGTACCGCTACGGAGACTGCTAGGATTGCGATCGCACCTCTTGTGGGATTAAGACCCTATTCCATTGTTACAGGCGACTTTAATAAAGACGGTAATACCGATCTGGTAACGGCAAACAAATCATCTAGCACCGTTTCGGTACTCTTAGGAAAGGGTGATGGTACTTTTAACCCAGCCAACAACATTAGCGTCATCGGGTTCAACGGGTTAAGTCCCTCTTCCGTCGCTGTAGCTGACTTTAATAAAGACGGCAAATTGGATTTGGTAACAGCAAATAATCTGAACAGTAACATTTCAGTGCTGTTTGGCAAAGGTGATGGCAGCTTTCAAGCTGCTGTAAATTTTCCTTTGGAGTCAGCGTCAGCACTCATATCCGTCGCAGTGGGTGACTTCAACGGCGATGGAAAATCTGACATAGTAACAGCAAACAATGCCTCCCAAAATGTTTCAGTGCTTTTGGGAAATGGTACTGGTGGCTTTGCAACTGCCAAAAACTTTAAAGTTCCCAGCCGTCCCACTTCGGTCATAGTCGGCGACTTCGACGGGAATGGAATATCTGATCTAGCGGTGACGAGTTCTTTCTTTAACAACGTTTCAGTGCTGTTGGGAAATGGTAACGGCACTTTTAACTCAGCAACTTCATTTGATGTCGGAACAAATCCTAATTCTGTCGTCGTCGGCGATTTCAATAAAGACAACAAATTGGATTTGGCAGTAGCGAATTCCGGTTCTAACAATGTCTCGGTGCTGCTAGGAGATGGTAGTGGTAGCTTTGGAATTGCCACTAATTTTGACGTAGGGTCAAATCCTGTATCCGTAACAGTGATTGACTTCAACGGGGATGGAAAATCTGATCTAGCAGTGACAAATGCAGACTCAAACACGGTTTCAGTACTGCTGGGAGATGGCACTGGTAACTTTGGAAGTGCCACTAACTTTAATGTGGGGACAAAACCCTATTCTGTCACCGTAGGCGATTTCAACAACGATACTAAATATGATTTGGCGGTGGCAAATAGTGAATCTAGAAACGTTTCAGTGCTACTTAATAATCCCGATGAGCCTAATGAACCTGTTCCCCCTCAGCCGATACTCATCAACGAAATTCTCTTCAGTACCTCAGCGAATAACGAATATATTGAACTGCGTGGTACTCCCGGCGCTATCTTAGCAGCAGGAACTTATTTAGTTGGTGTTGAGGGTGATTCTGGCACGTCCAATCCTGGTGATATTCAGAATATTTTTAATTTGTCTGGTAAGCAGTTTGACAGTAATGGGTTTCTAGTTCTGTTGCAAAAAGGTAATAACCATTTAACCAAGACTGGTGCAAATGTCTTAACTAATACTGGAAGTGGATCTGGATGGGGTAACGGTGCCTCAAGTTCAATTGGTCACAGTGGTGATACTGGTACGACAACCAACATAGAAAATGGGTCTGTTAGCTTTTTGTTGATTCAAAGTACTACTGCACCGACTCTTAGCAATGATATTGACTCGAATAACGACGGTGTTGCTGATGGTGCTGTGTACTCAAATTGGACTGTGCTGGATTCAGTTGCCGCTTTAGATGGGGGAACTACAGACATAGCATATAGCTCGATTGTATTTAGAAATAATGCTAAAGGCATAGTTCCAACGAATGCCACAGTTGTTGACACCTCATTTATAGCTGGATATGTAGGGCGTTCAGGTAACACTACAGGTTCAACGGTCTCAGATTGGGTAGCGAGTTTAACTAGTGGTACAGCACCTAATTTTACATTAGGTAATGTTGGTGACACATCACCGGAAAAGTTTGTTGGTCAACCGTTAAATCACATAGGTGATACTAACTTTGTTCCTCCCGCTAATATCGATTACGCCATTTCAACTGCGACCCCAACTTTGGCTGAAGGTAATAGTGGTAGCCAAACTGTTACTTTCACCGTTACCCGTAGTGGCGATACTAGCATTGCCAGTACTGTATATTATGTTCTGGATGGTACGGCAACTTTTGGCATTGATTACAACACCATTAAGGTTGCAGGTGTAACAAGTGGTGTATCTGGAGCTGTAATCTTTGGTTCTGGAGAAACAACAAAGACTATTACATTAAACGTTCTGGGTGAAAAGGTAACAGAAGTTAATGAAACCATTAATTTGACGTTGAGTCACCCGAACCAGTCAGATCCTGTTACCGATCCAGGTACAATCACCATAGTTAACGATGACAACCCACCCACTATCTCCATCGCAGATAAAACCGATACGGAAGACAGTGGAAGTTTTGTTTTTACTGTGAAACTCTCCAATGCCAGCAGCCAAACAATCACAGTCAATTACAATACGAGTGATAGTACTGCGATCGCTCCTGTTGATTACACCCCACTCACAGGAACCCTGACTTTCAACCCTGGAGTTATCAGTCAAACAATTACCGTACCAATTCTTGAGGATTTTGTTGATGAATCTAGTGAGCGCTTTTTTGTCAATCTCACTAATCCCACCAACGCCACCATTAGTGATAACCAAGCTAGTGGTAATATTACGGACAATGACAGTGCGGGTATTACTATCTCTCCTGCCAATGGACTAGTAACTACCGAAGCTGGTGGTACAGCTAATTTCAATATCCAACTCGATAGCCAACCCACTGCCGATGTCACCTTAAGTTTTAGTAGTTCTAAGGTGAGTGAAGGTACTGTTTCAGTTTCTAGCGCTACATTTACCGCAGCTAACTGGAATACGCCTCAAACAATCACGGTGACAGGTGTTAATGATGGTGTTATAGATAACAACACTATTTACCAAATTATTACTGCCAAAGCAGTTAGTAGTGATGCTAAATATAACAATGTCAATCCTATCGATATTGATGTCGTTAACATTAAAAATGGCAACCAAGTTAGTAGTATTATTACAGGTTCATCCAAGGTTGATAACTTGCAGGGAACTAGCTCAGACGATCTGATTTTTGGTTTTGGTAGTAATGATGTAATTGTTGGCGGCTCAGGAAACGATCAGATTTATGGGGGTGTAGGTACTGATAATATCACAGGGGGAGCCGGTAATGATATATTTGTGCTTGCCATAAATGAAGGTAGAGATACTATCAAAGACTTCAATATCAGTGAAGATTTGATTGGCTTATCAGGTGGTTTGTCATACTCAGGTTTGTCTATTACTCAAAGCGGCAGCGATACCTTAATTAAAAATATTTCCCCTAGCCAAAGTCTTGCTCTATTAATTGGAGTTCAAGCATCAACTTTAAACGCTAGCAATTTCATCACTTACTAATTTTGATTTGTTTGTTCTAAGTCGGGGGGATCTTCCCATCTATTAAACTAAATTAGGACTTACGCAAACAATAGCCGAAACCCCTATTTCCACGTATGGGTAATTCATGAATTATCCCTACAGCGTGTAGTTTCGCGTAAGTCCTACTAAATAAAAAGCGCTCTCCAAAAGGGAGCGCTTTTTAGTGCAAATTACTAAGCCTATACAGATTTTTTAGGAAAGTGCAAAATTTTAAATCTAGTACGGTGTGTTATCGCCGAGAGTACGGTATCACCTCAGATTTTAGGGGCGTTTATCCTAACACAACGGCAGTTATGATGCCTGTTGGTGGATAAGCGTCTCTGCGAGAGGCTGCGCCAAGGGCGGTAATCCTTTGGGAGAACCCGCAGGATTGCTGCTGCTTATTTTACCTCCCCTACAAAACTTGCTCTTTATTAAATCCACATTTCTCAGTTAAGCGTTAAGTGCTTCTTCTTGATGGGTTTCGATTACACAGTCAGAAGTAGCATAGGCAACGCAGGTGAGGACAAATCCCGCCTTTATTTGATCGTCGTCTAAGAAGTTCTGATCATCTTGGTTAATTGTACCTGAAATCAACTTGCCGGTGCAGGTAGAGCAAGAACCAGCGCTACAGGAATAGGGCAAGTCCAGATCATAGTCGTTGTTAGCAACCTCTAGGATGATCTCATCATCAGGAACGTCAATTATTTGTTCACCGTCTGGGGTACGTAATGTAACTTTGTAAGTTGCCATGTAAAAATTCCTAACTCAATATAAACTCCATTTTCGATACTACGGGTTTATGTGCTGCTAGTCTAGAGTTGATTGTGGTTGATTATGGTTGACTGTTCTAGATTCTCAAGCGGTTAGTGGGGCTAGTTTGTATGTACCAAAAGCTCTACACCGAAATTACAGAGGAAAAAATGCTGCGATCGCTTCAGCAAATCCCTCAAATGAACTATAATCCCTAGACACGATAGAGACGTTTATACCCAACTTTCGCGCATTAGCAGTTGTATAAGGGCCAAAACATGCAATAATGCAAAGTTCATAGTCGCTTTGCGAGTTGACCATTGTCAAAAAGCTTTCTACTTCTGCCGTGCTACTAAAGGCAATTACATCGATCATTCCTTGGCGCATCAGGTTTAATTCAACACCGTAGATACTTGTGTCTAAACCCTGTGTAATATATGTGGGTACGCGAGTTACTTCTATGCCCAAATTCTGTAAATCCGTAATTAAATTGGGTACAACATCAGGCTCTGGTAATCCAACAACTTCTGGAGCAGGTATCAGGACTTTTTTCTCGTGAATTTGCGGAATTTTTGCTAATTCAGCCACAATTCCGGCTGGGCTAGATTCTGTTGGGATTAAATCTACCTTGCCACAAAAAGATAATAAGCTTTCTGCATCTTTCCCCAAAGCACATAATTGACATTTTTGTACTACAGATACAGGAATATCTAAATCATTCATACGGTGAAAAAATGCAGCGATGCCGTTTCTACTGGTGAAGACAATCCAATCAAATTCGTCTATGTGGTTTAGAGCAATATCTAACTTAGTGTAGTTTGATAAATAGCAGGTTTCGATAGTAGACATGAAAACAGGCAAACCACCTTTTTTGATGATTTGTTCGGACAACCTATAGGCATAATTTCTCGGTGCTGTCACTAAAATTCTCTTGCCATATAGAGGTAAGTTTTTAGATGGAGTGAGCAGGTTGATTTCTCTTGATTGAGTGTGCATTTGTTCGACTGTTACTTTCTTGAAACAGAATCAGGACTTACGCAAGAATTCCTAAAAAGCTTAATTTATCGAACCGCCAAGACGCCAAGAGCGCCGAGAATTCGTAGAGTGTGCGTAAGTCCTAAGAATAAAGGTGTCAGTCGCCATAATGGGCTAAACCTTAGCTATCCGCTAACAGATTGAATTTTGAACGAAAAAGCGGATAGCGTAGCGTTAGCGAGTCTTGTCTGCGTCACGCTCTTGCGTTCGAGCGTTTTGATTCTGGCTGCTGAATTCTGGCTCCTGAATTCTGACTTCTGAATTCTTCAAATAAATCCTAGCCATTTTTCTAGGATGAATTCTCCCCATTTTTCCGATGCCATCTGTGTTGAGAAAACGGCACGATATGAACATCTAAGAACGTTGACGGAAAAATCTTATGTCTTCATTACTGGCTTTATCCAACAGTTTAGCTGATACCGTAGAAGAAGCGGGGAATGCTGTGGTTGCGGTGAATGGGGGAGCACGTGTTTCTCCAAGTGGCATTCACTGGCGTAATGGTATCATTGTTACCTCTGATGAGTCCCTCCAGCGCTATGACGACATCACCATCACTCTATCAAATGGTAGCATTGCACCAGTAACACTCATCGGTCATGACTCTAGCACTGATATCGCTGTTTTTAAATTAGAAAATGTAGAAATACCTGTGGCAAAAGTTGGCGATGCCAAAACGCTCAAAGTTGGTCATCTGGTGCTAGGACTGGCAAGAGGTAGCGAAGGTGACTTAAGGGCGGCGATGGGTGCAGTCAGCGTGGTTAGCGGTGCTTGGCGGAGTATGAGTGGCGGAAATATTGACCAATTTATCCGCCCAGATATTACCTTTTACTCTGGCTTTGCAGGTGGGCCGCTCGTAGATGCTGCTGGTTTTGTGGTAGGCATGAATACATCGGGGCGGCGTGGGACTGCTTTAACTATTCCCACTGCTACAGTCGATCGCGTGGTTGATCAATTAGTCGCAAAAGGACGCATTTCTAAGGGCTACTTAGGTGTGGGAATGCAACCTGTACGCTTACCAAAAAATTTAAAAACTGCTCTCAATTTAACTTCGGCAACTGGGGTAATTGTTGTCAATGTTGAGGCTTCGGGGCCTGCTGAGAATGCAGGTGTGCTGCTTGGTGATGTTTTGGTAACGTTCGATGGGGTAACTGTGGGGGATACAGGTGATGTCCTGGCGCTGCTTAATAGTAGCGATCGCATTGGTAAAACTGTCAACGTGCAAGTTGTCCGGGGTGGAGTGTTAATTGAATTAGCGATCGCAGTTGGCGAACGACCTACTAAGGAGGAATAATGCCAATTGGGAATGAGTTAGAGAGACGCGATAAATCGCCGTCTCTACAGGTAATTTATCCATTAATTATTTATTGACAGACTACTAGCTTTGTCAAGATTTATCTAAATGTTTTGATTCATTCGACTTTTTTACTCGAACGTTGAGCTTCTGAACTCGGAACTTCCACCTTTTTACTCGAACATTGAGCTTCTGAACTCGAAACTTCCACCTTTTTACTCGAACGTTGAGCTTCTGAACTCGAAACTTCCACTTTTTTACTCGAACGTTGAGCCTCTGAACTCGGAACTTCGACCTTTTTACTCGAACGCTCAAGCTTTGAACTTGAAACTTCAACCTTTTTGCTCGAACGTTTTACTAATTTTACTTTGACACGCTCAAAAACTGTATAACATGGCAAACACAACATTAACTAACATCGCTGCTGAATTAACAGAGATAGCTGCTAAACTACGCCTACGCACCGTCAAAGTCAAAAGTGGCTCTCTGGGAGTCGGTTCTGGTGTAATTTGGCAACCTGACGGATTAATTATCACTAATGCCCATGTGGCAACCAGCAACCGCGCAACTGTAGAATTGGCGGATGGCAGAGTATTTGATGCGGTGCGTACACAATTTGACCCACAGCAAGATTTAGCCGCCCTAAAAATTGTCGCCACTGATTTAACTGCTGCAACCATTGGAAATTCTGAGGCGCTGCGAGTGGGTGAATTAGTCTTGGCGGTGGGTAATCCATTTGCTGATAGTGGTGCTGTGACAACTGGGGTTATCTATGCAAATAATCAGCGAGTAGTTATGGCAGATTTGCGGCTGTATCCTGGAAATTCTGGGGGGCCGCTTGCCGACTGTCTCGGTCGAGTCGTAGGAATTAACACTATGATTGCTAATGGTTTGGCTGTAGCAGTTCCCAGCCAAACCGTTGAGCGTTTTTTACAGGTAAAAAGTCGTCCGCAACTGGGAGTCACACTGCAACCAGTGCTATTAAGTAGGCGTAGCTTGGGTTTATTAGTATTATCAATTTTATCTGGGAGTGCGGCGGAAACTGCTGGTGTGCAAATCGGCGATGTTTTAATTGGAATTTCGGGGCGATTATTCACTAGCGTGAATGATTTAAGCAAATATCTCCATGACAGTAAAGGATCTGTGCCGCTACAACTCCTACGCGGTGGGCAGCAATTCGTGATTTATGTTGCCGTCCAGTCTGATAAAACTGCTGTGGAGGCGACATGATCCGAGTGATGGTAGTTGCCACTTCCCCTGTAGTGCGGGCAGGGTTATCAGCTGTGGTAACTACCAATCCTCGGCTGACGGTTGTGGGGAGTGCATCCGATTTGGATGTATTGTCAAGGGAAGTTGGGCAATTACAACCGGATGTGGTGCTGGTAGATTTGAGCGGTAATCTTCAACAATCAGTGTGGGAAAAATTGCTGGTTATTCAAGAACAGCAATATCCATTAGGAATGATCGTCATTGTTGAGGAACTCGACAGCATCGATTTAGAGACAGGGTTACGTTCTGGTATCCAGGGGATATTGCCCAGTACTAGCACAGAGTCAGAAATTGTCGCTGCTGTGGAAGCGATCGCTTTTGGTTTGGTGGTGTTGCACCCGGATGCTATAGAATTACTATCTATCCGGGAAAAAGTAGTAACGAATCCTGTACAAAGCTTGACACCACGGGAAATAGAGGTTTTAGGAATGCTTGGGTCAGGGTTGGGGAATAAAGCGATCGCTAAAAGTTTGCATATTTCTGAGCATACCGTCAAATTTCATCTCTCATCCATTTTTCAAAAGCTCAGTGTCTCCAGCCGCACCGAGGCTGTTGCTGTGGGTGTGCGATTGGGTTTGATTATGCTTTGATCTTTATTAGACTATCTAGTGAAATTAAATGTGCATTATCCAGAACCCTTGTAGAGACGTAGTAGTGCCACGTCTTTACATTCTTTTTCACTCCTATGCCTAATCAAATGATGACATACAGCCTCCAATGAGGTCATGGTGTACATATCACATTTGATTCATTACTTGTATGAACATTTTAATGCTATCTTCCACCTTTCCCTACCCACCAACGCGCGGGGGAACCCAAGTCAGGACATTCAATTTACTGAAATACTTGAGTCAACGCCATACTATTACCCTTGCAACTCAACGCGAAGGCGATGTTACAGATGCAGAAATAGCCGGATTACGCGATTGTGTAGATCATCTAGCCATTTTTGAACGCCCGCCAGATTCTCAAACCACTGGAATATTGCAGAAAATACAGCGATTCGGTAAATTTTTGCAGCAGGGAACACCGCCAAGTGTACTTAACCGTTACTCAGTTGAGATGCAAACATGGGTTGATAACTGGGTGGAAGCGGGGAAATGCGATGTAATTACCTGCGAACATAGCGTCAATGAAATTTATGTACAATCGCATTTTCAGAAACAGCTAAAAACCATAGTTAATGTTCATAGTTCTGTTTACGCTACCTGTCGAAACCAACTATCAACAGGCATTTCGGAAAATTCCCTCAGAGATAAAATTAATCTGCCACTGTTGCGTCGTTATGAGCAAAGCTACTGTGCTAAATTTTCGGCAATTGTTGCGACAACAGAAGAAGATAAAATTCAACTACAAGAATTTAACCCCAATAGTGAAATTACAGTTATCCCTAATGGCGTAGATTTAGTTTCTTTCCCCAACCGTACTACCGATCCCGGAGGACATCGCTTAATTTTTATTGGTGCAATGGATAATTTGGCAAACATTGATGCTGTCTGCTTTTTCAGCAACGAAGTTTTGCCAGAAATCCAAAAATTGTATCCTGATACAACTTTCGATATTGTCGGTTCACATCCAGTACCAGAAGTTTTAGCACTTGATAAAAAACCAGGAGTTAACGTGATTGGGCGTGTGCCTTCAATGGTAGAATACTTGCATCGAGCTACCATCTGCGTTGTGCCAATGCGGACTGGCTTTGGCATTAAAAATAAAACTTTAGAGGCAATGGCAGCTGGTGTACCTGTAGTAGCTAGCGATCGCGGTTTAGAAGGGTTAGCCGTAGATGGTGCTAGTCATACATTACGAGCATTACGAGCAAATAAACCAACAGAGTACATCACCGCTATTAGTCAACTATTTGATCATACACATCTCCGTTCCGAATTGTCTCACAACGGCAGACAACTGGTAGAAACAGAATTCACTTGGGATATCGCTGGTAAAAGCTATGAACAAGTTTGTCTTGCCAAAAGTAGTACTAATTCGTAATTAGCACGGACATAAAGATTTCACTTTATGCTTCTATATTAATCTTAACGTGAGTTCGACAAACCTCTCCTTGCCTTGAACTTGCGTTCAAGTCTGTCCCTCTCCGACTCCGAGAGGGACGGTTTTGCTTAGTAAAATCAGGGAGAGGTTTCAATATTTAAGCTAATTAAGCGGTTATATCATGTCCAATACAGCAGAATTCAGAATTCAGTAGTCAGAATTCAGAAGTAAAACAGCCTTTATATCTGGCTTTAAGACTTAGCTTGTTTACAACACTCAACTTGAAATCTGCTGTATGTGTAGAGATGTTGCAATGTAACATCTCTACATCGGTCGTGCAAATTATCTTATCTAAATCGTATTGGTTTTTAGTTAGCTGGTGAATAAGCACATCAATTATTGTCAAACCTAGTCGAACAACCTAACACAAGTAATTTCTTCTGCTTACACTTCTTCTTGTTCTTGAGAGTAATCAAATAATTATCAACGTAGCGAAAAGCCGCTGCACCGTCATAATCAGCAATGGCTATAGCTTGCAAGAAAACCTTTGAGGGAATTTCAAACCCTAAAAATTTTTCTGTTAAAATTAATAAATCTTCATCTGTGGCAGGAAAAGTAGTTTCTTCTGCCCCTTCTGAATCACTAAATATATCATCAATTAATGCTTTATACACTTTGTACCTCCCCAAAAGCATAAGATGCAAAGCCTGTGATAAAGTTAAGCTGCTGATCGCGAGTTTGTAAGTTAACTGGGAGTTCAGTCCCAGGACATCCGATTTCCCGTAAAATCTCTAAACAATAAATACCGAGTTGAGTGTATGGAGCTTGCTCCAATTCTTGAGCTACTTCTAGAGCCATCTCCAGATTGACTTGGATAACCGTCTTTACAGGGTTGGTCATAAACACGCCCTAATAAACTGGATGCTCTAAGTTTTGATCACAAGTACAAATAGCGTAACGGTGTTTTTGCGGAATTTATGAAGAGGGGAAATTAAAGTATCAGCGCATTTGCGGTAATGTATCCGCAGTTATGCAAACTCGGCTGAGAGCTAGACAATTCATTCTAAGTGCGATCGCGTCGTTCGCATAGGGTCTGTCTGCGACACACTGCGCGTACCCCTTCCCTACGGGACGCTACGCGAACGGGAAAGCAAGCTGCGCGTAAGCGTCCCGCAGGGAACGCAGAGAAGACGTTGGTGTTCACGAAGTGAAGCGTGCGTGTCAAAGACAAGCTAACATTCGTCTTAACACGTATAAATACTTACGAGTAGTAATAAAGCGTATAACATGATTGTTAATAGGTTCGAGAAATCCTGATTTTTTCGTTGCTTCTTAACCTTCCCTTAGTGTGAACAAGGCTATTTTATGTACGTTTGTCTTAATATTAAATATAATTTTATTACCGAATAAAACCACCTTTAATGTGCAGTATATATTGATTTTTTTTAAAAATCTATTTAGGACTTCACCATTGACAAGATATACCAAACATGGAGAACTTTAAAAGCTACATTTTTCATAGAGACATGGCATTGCTTTCCCCCATAGAGCAGGTCTGTTTACTATTAAAGAATAGTTAGTAAAAGCTGAAACAACCTATTTTCGTTACTGCATACCACGATGAGTTTGTACAGTGTGTAAATTTTGTATCTAATTGCTTATCAACAATGCCGACGGTCTTTTGCTGGCATTTTTGAGCACTTTAAAGAGGTTGAAATAATTTTAGACAATATAGCATTTTTCTTTTACCAGATATATAAAATAGCATTCACTATCTTTAGCTATATTTCATCAGAAATTTATAATCGCGATCATTGTAATATGCGAGTATTACAACGATCAAATGAATTTGATCTGCAAAACTATAAAGGTTATATATTATGTCCATTATTGTTGGTACTCCTAACAATGATTTTTTGCTGGGTACTAGTGATGACGATCAGATTTCTGGTCTTGCAGGCGATGACAATATCTTCGGTGATCTTGGAAATGACTTAATCGATGGTGGAAATGGCGACGATACTTTGGCTGGTAATGGCGGCAATGACACATTCAAGGGCAGTCGAGGTGACGACAGCATTGATGGTGGTGATGATTTTGATACCGCAGACTACGGTAGCTTAGGCAAAAGCATCACCTTGTCAGGTGTAGGAACAATTACGAAAGGTGGCGGACTTGGCAAAGATCAAGTTTTTAAAGTAGAGAGGGTAATTGCTGATCTCACTGTTGCCAACAACACGATAGATGCATCTCAATCTTTGTCTGGAGTACCTGCTGTTGCTGACTTAGAAGCTCAAACTATCTCTGCCCTCAATGTTCCTGGTTTAGGAACATTAACATTTAATGTAGTCAACTTTGACAATGTTATCGGCACAATTAACAATGACACCCTTAAGGGCGACGGCCAAAATAATCAATTAACTGGTCTTGCTGGTAATGACCTAATTGATGGTAGAGGTGGCAATGACCTAATTGATGGTGGAGATGGCAATGATTCGTTGTTAGGTGGTGCTGGCGATGACACCTTTAAAGGTGGTCAGGGGAACGACAGCATTGATGGTGGAGTTGGTTTTGATACCGCAGACTACAGCAGACTAGGTCAAAGCGTTACCCTCTCTGGAGTAGGGACAGTTATTAAAGCTGGTGGATTGGGACAAGACCAACTCTTGAAAGTAGATAGGGTAGTTGCTGATGCTAGAGTTGCCAACAACACTATAGATGCATCTCAATCTTTACCTGGGGTACCGGCTGTTGCTGACCTAGAAGCCCAAACCATCTCTGCTCTTAACGTTCCTGGTTTAGGAACATTGACATTTAATGTAGTCAATTTTGACAACATTATCGGCACAATAAACAATGACACCATTAAGGGCGATGGCCAAAAGAATGAATTAACTGGTCTTGCTGGTAATGACCTAATTGATGGTAGAGGTGGCAACGACCTGATTGACGGTGGACAAGGCCGTGACACATTATTAGGCGGTGCTGGTAATGACATCTTTAAGGGTAGCCAGGGTAACGACAGTATTGATGGTGGAGTTGGTTTTGATACCGCAGACTACGGTAAACTGGGTCAAACCATTACTCTTTCAGGAGTAGGGAAAGTTCAAAAAGCTGGCGGATTGGGGCAAGACACTCTATTTAAAGTAGAAAAGATTATTGCTGATGCTAGTGTTGCTAACAACACCATAGATGCATCTCAATCTGTGCCTGGTGTATCTATCACCGTTAACCTACAAAGCCAAACTTTAACAGCTAATAACGTTCCTGGTCTGGGGACATTGCCATTTACTGTAGTTAACTTTGACAATGTTATCGGCACAAATGCAGATGACAGTATTACTGGTGATAGCCAAAGTAATAAATTAACAGGTAATGGTGGCAATGACACATTTAGGGGCAGTCGAGGTAACGACACCATTAATGGTGGAGATGGCTTTGATACCGCAGACTATAGCAGCTTAGGTAGAAAGATCACCCTCTCAGGTGTAGGGACAATTACTAAAGCTGGCGGTTTTGGAACAGATACAGTCTTTCAAGTAGATAGGGTAGTTGCTGATGCCAGTGTTGTTGGCAACACTATAGATGCATCTCAATCTTTGCCTGGGGTAGCTGCCGTTGCTGACTTAGAAGCTCAAACTATCTCTGCTCTTAACGTTCCTGGTTTAGGAACATTGACATTTAATGTAGTCAACTTTGATAATGTCATCGGCACAATTAACAATGACACCATTAAGGGTGACGGCCGAAATAATCAATTAACTGGTCTTGCTGGTAATGACCTAATTGATGGTAGAGGTGGCAATGACCTGATTGATGGTGGACTAGGCAATGACTCGTTGTCAGGTGGTGCAGGTGATGACACCTTCAAGGGCAGTCGAGGCAACGACGGCATTGATGGTGGAAATGGCTTTGATATCGCAGACTACAGCAAATTAGGTAAAAGCATTACTCTTTCAGGTGTAGGGCAAATCACCAAAGCTGACGGCTTCGGAACAGACACAGTCTTTAAAGTCGAAACGGTTATTGCTGATGCTAGTGTTGCCAATAACACTATAGATTCTTCCCAATCTGTTGCTGGTGTATCTGTCACTGCTAACTTGCAGGAGGAAACTATCTCTGCCCTTAATGTTCCTAGTCTGGGGACAATAACATTTAATGTACTCAACTTTAATAATCTCATCGGTACAAATGCAAGTGACAGCATTACTGGCGATAGCCAAAATAACCGATTAGAAGGTAGAAATGGTATTGACACTATCTCCGGTGGCTTCGGTAATGACACCATCATCGGTGGACAAGGTAACGATATTCTCACTGGTGGTTCTGGTGCAGATAAGTTTATCTTCAATAGTTTAAGTGATGGTATTGACATCATCAAAGATTACACTTTTGGTCAGAGTGACGTAATCCAAGTTTCTAAAGCAGGGTTTGATACTACTAACAGTGGCAACTTTTTCTATGACGCCTCTAGTGGTAGCTTGTCTTTCTTAGGAAATCAATTCGCCTTCCTTGAAAATCTCTCATCTAGTGTGAGTATTCAATTGGTATAAAATTAGCACAAGTTACAGATCCATAACAAGTTTAAGCTTTTTGAAGTTCGTTGTGGAAGCAATGACTAGTAATTGACCAACAACAAATTGAGCATGGTACAGACACAAGCAATTATGTCTTTAATCCAGGCTCAATTTGTGTTGAAAAATGAAGTAATTTTAGCCATAAATTGCCTTATCCTGGGTGTTGAATTATTGTATTTTAATGATATTATTTTAATGGATTCAGGAGTAAGCCTTGTGGCATTGTTATGATCAATCAGTTATTTAAGTTATCTGTCAAATATTTACCAGCAATTACAGCTATAATAACAGTCCTTCCGTTACCAGTTAAAGCAGCCACGTTTTTAGTAAATGAACGTGCTGCTTTGGGAGGGAATGATGAATTAAATTGGTCGAGTTTAGGTAAAGTATTCAATCCCGTAGCTCCTGACTTTTCTGTTTTTTTACCTAACTCCTTTTTAGCAACATCACAAGATGGTTTAGGGTTAAATATAAATATAGCTCCAGCTAATAGCCCTCAAATTACTCCACCCTTTGTCTTTCAAACTTTACCTTCCCCTGGTATTCGGACTAACTTTGCTCAAGGAGATTTTATTCTCTTCGGAGGTATAGATCCAACAGGTTTTATCCCTCTTCCTCCTGGTACTCCTGATCCTGGTACTCTGGGCAACGGCGGGCCTTTGACGATTAGTTTTGACCAGCCTGTTTTAGGCGCTGGTACTCAGATAGCTATAGACTCTAGTAAATTTCAAATTGAAACTTTTATCACCGCTTTTGATAACGTCAATAACCTGTTGGGTACTTTCTCAGTTCCAAATATTTCGTCCCTAGCATTAGATAATTCAGCAGTTTTCTTGGGGATTCGTAGTGACACTCCAAATATCTCACGACTCGTTTTTAGCAGTTCTGCTCCACAATACGGCTTGGCCATTAATCAGTTAAGCATTATTGCAGTTCCCGAACCCACTTATACCTTGGCGATATTAGCTTTTGGTGTTTCAGGTGTTGTTTTGAAACGACGCCAACGTAACTTGGCTAAATAATTACTAATTCGTAATTTGTAATTCGTAATTGAAGAGTGTACAGGAGCCCACACCAAAATCTTTGATTGGTTAGTCTGCAAGGCGCTTTCAACGAGACGCTCTTGCTTGCTTTCACGTAAGGGTATGCGGGCTAGCTTTCTCGTGTTGCTATCAGTGATGAGTTCTTGGCTCAGATGTTTTGGAATAAGAAATTACCAAGCCAGTTAGAACAGTCCTTTTCCCAGTAGGGAATCAGAACTGACTCAATCAGTCTTTGGGTAATTTATTTTCCGGAAATCGCTGGACACTGATTGTAATTAACAATTACGTTAGCGCAGTGGTAGCGAGTCCGTGAGCCTCATTATCAATGGCGAATTATGTTGACACTCACACAGCGTCGAAATAATTCATTATTCAATAAGCTGGATGTTTTGGACATACTCAAACTTGTGTCAGATGTATTGTTTACATAATTATTATCTTTAGCCAAATTAAAGTCAATGTCATACAAAGAATTAGAACACATCATAGACGCTAAAATACAAAAAGCTATACGGAAGCACGAGATCATAGTTGCTTTCATTAGTAGTATTATTGGCTTGATTTTTATAATGGGTTTGTTCCACGCTATTTTTCTCAACCACACTCAAATTCATTCTTTTTGCTTGAACTGATTACTGGTTGAATTCAATGGGCTTTGATGATCAAGCGTTCCCTGTTGTCGATCAAGCTAATCCAAGTTACACATATTTTTTATACAAGAGAATTGCACCTATGGAGAGCAAAAATAATGGTAGGGCTATATTCGTCTTATTTTTGACTGTATTTATAGACTTGCTCGGCTTCGGAATTATTCTGCCGATACTGCCTTTGTATGCTGAACAATTCGGCGCAAAACCTAATGAAGCGACTTTACTTGTAGCTATTTATTCTTTAATGCAGTTCTTATTTGCACCATTATGGGGCAGATTTAGCGATCGCTACGGTCGTCGTCCGATTCTATTACTCACTTTATTCGGTTCTGTAATAGCATACGCAGGGTTAGGTTTTGCCAACTCATTATGGATTTTGTTTATTGCTCGTAGTCTGGCGGGGATTATGGCAGGGAACATTTCTACTGCTCAGGCATACATCGCAGATATTACCACGCCAGTTAATCGCGCTCGTGGCATGGGGATGATCGGGGCAGCTTTTGGTCTTGGCTTCATTCTCGGCCCAGCAATTGGAGGTCTTCTGATCGGGTCAGATCCAGACAACGCAAACTTCCATCTACCGTCGTTGTTCGCAGCCGGATTATCTTTATTGGCATTGCTTTGTGCTTTAGTATTACTTCCAGAATCCCTAAATTCTGAGACTAGAGCCAAAAACCAAGCTAATCGCTACCGTCAACGGCGGCTGAACTTGCTACAACTATCACAGCGTCCACAGTTTTGTGTGCTTGTTGGCATCTACTTTTTTGTTACCTTTGCTGTTGCATCTATGGACTCTACATTAGCTTTATGGTCTAAGCAACAATTAAACTGGGGCCCTCAACAAACTAGTTATCTTTTTGCCTTCATGGGGATTGTGAGCACGATCATTCAAGGAGGACTCCTCGGATTCCTCAAGAAACAATTGGGTGAAATAAAGTTACTTATCTTGGGGATAGTAGGGTTAGGTTTAGGGTTACTACTAATTGGATTCTCACAAAGCTTAATTTTCTTGTTGGCCGCCGCCACGCTTGTGGCATGGGGAATTAGTGTCAGCCAACCAATATTAAACAGTCTGATTTCCCAAATGACAGCCCCAGAAGAACAAGGACAAATATTAGGAATTGCCAGTTCTTGCTCTGCATTGGCACGCATCGGCGGGCCAACGTGGGCAGGGATTAGTTTTATGAAATTTGGGATTTCTGCTCCTTTTTTGAGCGGATTTTTAGTAATGCTAGTAGCTTTGACTCTTAGTTTGCGAGTGACTAAAAGTGCATCTGAATCAAACAGAGAACGTGTAGCCTGACAATCTAGGTCTTAGAGCAATACGGTTCAGTTAAGGCTTAACTTTTTGTCAAAGTCAATTTTTTTAACGAACCGCCAAGGACGCCAAGTACGCAAAGGAAGAGAAGAAAGAGAAGGGAGAAATGCTTAACTGAACTGTATTGGGTCTTAGAGGATCTCTTAAAAGTTATGGCTGATGTATCCAAAACTTTAGATCCTTCTAAATCCTCCTTAAAAAGGAGGACTTTGAGAAGGTTATTCCCCCTTTTTATTAAAAATTACGAATTACGAATTAATATGACAGGCCGCCGAGTATTACTGTTAGGCATCTTTGTAAGCATCCTCCTCACCTACGCAATTTGGATTGGTGGGAGCATTCCTGCAAGCATCATCAAACTTCCTGATCAAGGATTAAACTGGTACTACTGGAAGCTTCCCCAACCAACCTTTTGGAGTCGAGCGACGGCTTGGGGTATGTACCTTGGGCATCAGTTTAGCATTTGGGCGTGTATCTTGTGGGCGCAGCGATCGCAGTTGAAATACAAATCAGCGTTGCACCCGATTAATTACCTCATGCTGGCCATTAATGGTGCATTCATTGCATTGCACTTTCTCCAGACCTATATTTGGTACGATGCTCTCGCTCAAGATACTTCGATTTGGGCTTCTCAAGGTGCGGTTGTACTTCTACTGGTGTTCGTACTGATTTTAGAAACGCCTCGACGCGGTTTGTTTTTTGGCAATTCTGTTCCATTCCATCAACAGTTTTTGCAAATTATCAAGCTGTACCACGGCTACTTTTTCTCCTTCGCCGCTATCTATACCTTCTGGTATCATCCAATGGAAGCGACTTTGGGGCACTTAATTGGTTTTCTCTATATGTTCTTGCTTCTGCTTCAATCGTCGTTGATCTTTAACCGCACCCATGTAAATCGTTGGTGGACATTCTCTTTGGAAATTACGGTGCTTTTACATAGTGTCATTGTGTCGTGGATGCTAGGACAAACCAAGTGGCCAACATTTCTCTTTGGTTTTCTCGGCATTATGGTGCTTACTCAGCTTCACGGTTTACCTCTGGGTATCTGGACTAAACGTACTATCTACGGAGCCTTTCTAGTGAGTGTACTGGCCGTTTATACACTGACAGAACGCGGTTTGGGTAGAATTTACGAAATAACTTATATCCCTCTGATTGAGTTTGGACTTGTGGGCGTAATTTACTTAATTTTCCTGCTCATCTTATGGACAATTTCTCGTTTACCTGTCAAGGCGTAATGATGATATCCGTCAAAATAGTTATAGGTTTGTAGTAAGTACTTTAGATCCTTTCTCCAAGACGCTACGCAAACAAAATCAGGACTGAAGTCCTGACTACGAACATTTTTGGAGGAAGGTTTATTAGCCTGACATACTATAAATAAACATTAAAAAACTAACTATTTTACTCACCACCACTAATGTTTTTTTGTTGTTGATAACGTAGTTTAAACTGGTTTTGTTGTATTTTATGATCCACAATTGGGTCAGGATAACCAACAGCATGACGTTCTAAAGGTGGAATTTTACCAGTAACTAAATATTCTGTATCTACAGACCGCAATTCTGATACCCATTGCCGAATATATTCCCCCTCTGGATCAAATTTTTGTGTTTGACTAGCTGGGTTGAAAATCCGCACAGGTTTAGGATCCATACCGCTAGAAGCACTCCATTGCCAACCGCCATTATTAGCAGATAAATCACCATCAATTAGGTGCTGCATAAAGTATTTTTCTCCTAATTGGGGATTAATTAGCAAGTCTTTGGTGAGGAAACTAGCAACAATCATTCGACAACGGTTGTGCATCCAGCCACTTTCGTTTAACTGGCGCATTGCTGCATCCACAATTGGGTAGCCAGTTCTTCCTTCACACCAAGCTTGGAAATGTTCTTCGTTTGTTTCCCAAGGAAAGTTCTTAAAGGTTTCACGGAAAGCACCATCAGCTAATTCGGGAAAGTTATACATTGCATGTTGATAAAACTCCCGCCAAGCTAATTCCTGTTGCCATGTGCGGATATTAACTGCTGTTTCTTCACTGCGGCTGTTTTCTAATGCTTCTATGGTGGCTTGCCAAACGGTGCGAATACCAATTACGCCAAATTTCAAAGCTGCACTCAGTTGTGATGTTCCATCAACTGCGGGAAAATTACGCTGTTCTTGGTATTCAGTAATAGCTTTAGCAGTAAATTCTTCTAATCGTTCTTGCGCCGCGGACTCTCCCGGTGAAATAATCAATTGTTCATCCCAGATAAACCCTAAATCTTTTGCCGAGGGTAATGCGATCGCTCCTGCAAGTTTTGCAATTTTCTGTTCAGCTTCCGTTAACCCTTCAACATCTTGCAGTGTTTCTACTGGTTGAGCCTTCGGTTTAGCAATCCAATTTTTCCAGAAGGGTGTGTAAACCGTGTAAGGACTGTTACCACCAGTGCGGATCTCATCTGGGGAGTTGAGAATTTGATCCCAGTTTTGGTTAAGAAACTCAATACCTTTTTCTTTGAGAGCATTTGTAACGGTGCGATCGCGTTCTTGTGAATAAGGTTCTACATCCCAATTCCAAAAAACAGCTTTGGCATTTATTGCTTCTGCTAAAGCTGGTATCGCTTGTACAGGATCGGCATGGAGGATTAATAACTCACTGCCAGCTTTAGCATATCGCTCTTGGAGTTTCTGCAAACAGCCAATCATATAAGTTACTCTCACAGGAGCAATATCATCCCGTTCTAAAATATGGGGATCAAGGCAAAACACGCCCACCACCTTTGGACTCCGCCGTTTTGCCGCAGCCAGTCCCGTATTGTCAGAAATGCGTAAATCACGCCGATGCCAAAACAGAATTAAGTCAGACATTCTATGCTACATATAGTTCACCCGTACTAGCTTAGATGCTAGTGGTACCAATGAACATCATTCTGGCGATAAATTTCTTTTGTTGATGGGCATTGGGCGTTGATTATTCTGAAGCTCCATTTCCTTCATCCCCCTCATCTCCCCATGCCCCATTCCCAAAAACTCCGGTTTGTCAGTCGGGAATAGTGGCTTATTAACTCAAAGTTGAGTATACTCTTCTTAACAGTTAATTAGTCTTTTTGGTCATGGCTAACCTACTACTTGACGACGGTACGATTGAGAGCGATTTAGGCGAAATAGCTCGTGAACTTGCGCCTCTTGGCATTCAACTCAGACACTACGACCCAGGAACATCGCTTCTCTTCCCCAATCTGTTAGACCAGGACGTTTTAACTGAGTCCGAGAAACTTTATTGTGTAGAACTCCATAACAGCGTCTTTGAATTTATTCAGCAAGAAAATGGCGCTCTCTGGTGTGACTTGCTAAATGTGCATCCAGGTTCCTTCAATCTTCACCACCTGATAGCAACCTACGGCCGTTACCATACTCATCCTGCGGCTGAACCCCTCTACGTGTTGGCAGGGGAAATGATTTATGGCTTTGTGCGACCTGATGGTAGCCAGGTACAGCTTTTAGTTCAGGCACAAGACTATCTCTACATTCCTGCTGGCGTTGAGCATTGGTGTAGCCCAACTGCATCGTTGAATTTCAAAGGGATACGCTATTTTGCCATAGCAGAAGGTTGGGTTCCCAATTATACAGGTACTCAAGTTAGTGATTCACTCAATAAGCCGCGTTAAGGCTCAATTTTATAATCGCAAACTGTGATATTTCTTACTTAATGTTTTAATTCAAAACTCAATGTCCATCGATAACGTTTGCCGCTATCTTTCAGAACAGTATCCCAAAAGCTTTGCCACCTGGTTGTTAGGTAGAACCCCAGCAGACGTTAAAGACCTCAAAACTGAGTTGAGCGTTGAGCCAGTTAGAGCAGATTGCATTATTCTGCTAAATCCCCAAGAGGAGATTCTCCATCTAGAGTTCCAAGTTGCACCTGTATCAGTCCCGCCAATGCCGATTCGGATGCTAGACTACTATGCGAGGCTGCGTCGGCAATACAGTTTTTATCCCATTGAACAAGTTGTCATCTACCTCAAAGAAACTACTGCAAACGCAGTTTTTATCGAACAATTTACCGATACTAATACAGTTCATCGCTTCCGTTCTATTCGGATTTGGGAGCAAGACCCCGCTCCTTTGTTAGCCTCTGTTGGTCTTTTACCTTTGGCAGTTCTGGCGCGAACAGATTCCCCTGAATCTTTGCTCTCTCAAGTTGCTGCTCAGGTAGATATGATTGAAGAACCTAGCCAGCAAAGAAATATCTCAGCCTGTACTCAGTTGCTTGCAGGGTTAAAATATGACAACAATCTAATCAGCAGCTTATTGCGGGAGGAGCTTATGCAGGAATCTGTGGTCTATCAAAGAATTATTAGACAAGGAATTGAGCAAGGAATTGAGCAAGGGAGACGAGAAGAAGCGTTGTCAGTAGTCATGCGCCTACTTCCTCGGCGAATTGGTATAATTGGTCTAGAATTGCGATCGCAGATTGAAGCATTATCTCTAACTCAGTTAGAGGATTTGAGCGAAGCGCTATTAGATTTCTCGAGAGCAGATGACTTGATAAACTGGTTAAATAATGTTATTTAGGGCTGAAAAATTCACTCAACTTCCTCACAGAGAATTAACAGCGTTTCCATCTCCTTTGCTAGAGAAATCAACTCTGTCCAAGAGGAACCACTAACTAAATTTTGGGCGTGAGCTAATCGGTTTCGCAACTGTTCAGCAGACTTGAGGAAGCGTTCGCCAAACCGTTTGGACTTTAGTCCTAGTTGTTCGAGAAGTTCTGGTTGATTTAAAATTAACTCTCGCTTATCACAAAATTGCAGATAATCTAACAAATCGGTAGCTTCGTTTCTTTCTTGGCTCTCTCGCCATAGCCGTTGAGCAACTTCTAATCGTTCAGGTTTGAGGACTTTTTGCCAAGAATCTTGAGGATAGTAAATCCGCACCAGCCGCAGCAAATTCATTTCTAGTAGCGTTACCAAGCCAAACAGTAGCATTCGTGCGGGTGCTTTCTGTAAATCACCACAGGTAACAATACCACTCACTTGATTGCAATCCAAGACAAACAATCGCGGAGTTTGTTGCAAAATGGGTAGCAACTTCATCAGTGGGGTAGAAATGGCTATTAGTTCTTTTGGATGAAACACTCGTTGATAGTCGCTACATTTTCCTGCTTTGCCTTGAATCAAACTAGAGCGTTCTACATAACCGCTTATAATATCTCCCGTCTCAACGCCGATAACGTCAAAATTTTTTGCCTGCATCCAATGCAGCACTTCTGTCACCTCAGCATCAGCTGGCATAGCTTTTAGCGGTTCTGCTACGTATTCAATAGTGATATTGTTCTCAAATAAACTCCGCAGGTCTTGAGAACGCGATTTTAGGTGTTTCATCCCCCTGCTGTGAACTCACATTAAATCATCCTACGGCACTTAGCGATCGCCAAGGGATTTCTCTGCCAGATTAGCTCTGCAATCGCTATTCCAACAAATACCATAGTCCAATATTATACCATTTTAGTTGGTAATATCTTAGCGATAATTTAGACAATTTCAAGTAACAAAATATTTCGCATCTAGAAAAAAATAAATATATATGTAGTTAACTATGGGAAGCCAATTTGATTCGGAGAACATACTTGCGTAGGGAAGTAACAGGGAGCAGAAAAGAAGAGAATAGATGTGTTCTGAGTTTTTTCATGCAATCAAATACGAGTCCTATATATGAGATTAGTTAATTAATTTGGGATAAGAATGCCAAAAATCGTGACAAAAAAATGTTATTACTAAAACGACAGATCGAATTGATACTTGGTAGAATCTTACCAAGATAACCAAAATTGATAATATTATTATGCCAAGAAAAGAACAAGGATGGGTAACATTTCAAACTTCAGAGGACGAGCGAAAGATTTTAGAAGAGTTCTGTGAACAGTCTCAACGTACCAAGACTGAGATTCTGAGAGAACTAGTGCGTAGTCTCAATCAGCACTCATCAGCACCAATATCACCACCAACTCACCAGGAACAACAGGAAGATACCTACACCTACACTCCAAAACCTGAGATAGAAAGTAATATTCAAAAGAAATCATTAAAAGTTAGCTCTCGAAATATTCTTAAAGGTGTTGTTAAACGGGTTGTTTATGGAGCAGTTAATAGTGAGGTGACACTAGAAATTATTCATAAAGTAGAATTAACCTCGATTATCACCAGAGCTTCCGCAGAAGAGTTGGAACTATCTGAGGGAAAAGAAGCTTATGCAGTTATTAAGTCTAACGATATTGTCATTGCTAGAGAATAAAAATATGCTGTTGCTTGCTATCTTCTAAAATTAGACTGCACATAACTCGTAATTCGTAGTTTTTAATTAAGAAATTCAATTACGAATTATGTTGATAGCAGTTTTTGGATATCCTTGAGTCAAAGGATTAGACTTTTAAATTTTGAAAATTTTTTGATATTTTTTAAGACGCCTAGTACCGCAAAGTGGAATTAAAAATTAAAATTAAAAATGAATACAGCGTAAGTGTTTTATTCATTTGGAATGGGTGGTTTATTTCCGCCGACCTGTACTAGATACTTTTCTAATATCCAAAGTAAAGTTTTTGCGTAGTACTAGCCCCTTGTAGATATTGCTCTCTCCAGATTGTGTATGTATCTATCTAGAGATACAAATCATTGGTGAAAAATGAACATCACACGGAGATATGGAGGAGAATATGGGGATTTCTCTGTGCGTCTCACAATCTCTACGTCTTTTTTGACAGCATTCTGTTCATTAAAGTTTTCTCATTTCCAGTGGTGTTAACTATTTGAGTACGGTAAACCGTATTTGCTCGTTAGTTCCCAAAGATTAATTTAATTGTTAAGTTTAGTTACATAAATAAAAAAAGCTACGAGCATTGCTAGACAGGAGAAATTATGAGAAGCGTTAGTATCCTTAACAATCGAGACAAACTGAGCCACTTTGCGGTGTAGTCTGGAAAATACATCACACAAATCAAGCTCTCTCAGAAATAAAGCTTATTTAACATTATTTAACATTGCGATGAAAGCTACAGATCAATTGGTGCATTTTTTAAAGGAAGAGTTGGGTATTTCTGGTGGAGCAATTTCTCTTGCTTTGCGACATTGTGAGCAGACTCCCAACTTTCTGGCCATGAACCTCTGGCAATATGGGCTGGTAACACTAGATCAGTTAGCCCAAATTTTTGATTGGTTGGAAACAGTATAAGTTACTGCTTTAACTATTCGGGTGCTAAATATTGGACTTTTTGTGAAAGTCACATTCTCAACAATTTTCATTCTAAGGATTGGTAACAACATCTATGGCAATTAAAGAACAACCTAAGTCACCTCGGTTTCGGATCATCGCTAATATATTACTGGCAGTGTCAGGGCTATTCCTGCTCTTAAATTTATTTTTGCCTGGTTTATTTGCTTCTGGCCCTACTGGTGTTCCCTATAGCCTATTCATTCATCAAGTCCAAGAAGGGGAAGTCAACCGCGTTTCTGTTGGTCAAAACCAGATCCTCTACGAACTAAAAACAGAAAACGCCGAACCAGGCCCGGTGTTTGCAACTACACCAATCTTTGATTTAGAGTTACCCAAACTGCTAGAAGAAAAGGGAGTTGAATTCGCTGCTACACCTCCACCCAAGAATACTTGGATTACAACCCTCTTAAGTTGGGTGATTCCACCACTGATTTTTATTGGTATTTGGCAATTCTTTCTCGCCCGTGGTGGCGGTGGTGGCCCTCAAGGTGCGCTTTCCATTGGTAAGAGCAAAGCTAAGGTTTACGTTGAAGGCGAATCCGCTAAAATCACCTTTGCAGATGTGGCTGGCGTAGAAGAAGCGAAAACTGAGTTAGTGGAAATTGTAGATTTCCTCAAGACTCCGGCACGGTTTACGCAAATTGGCGCTAGGATTCCCAAAGGTGTGCTGTTAGTTGGCCCTCCTGGTACTGGTAAGACACTTTTAGCGAAAGCTGTAGCGGGAGAAGCAGGAGTTCCATTCTTTAGTATTTCTGGTTCCGAGTTTGTAGAATTGTTTGTCGGTGTGGGTTCTTCTAGGGTGCGGGATTTGTTTGAACAAGCCAAAAAACAGGCTCCCTGTATTATATTCATTGATGAATTAGATGCGATCGGTAAATCTCGTAGCAGTAACGGCTTCTACGGTGGTAATGATGAGCGAGAACAGACCCTCAACCAGTTACTAACAGAGATGGACGGGTTTGCAGCTGGGGATGCGACTGTGATTGTCCTAGCAGCTACCAACCGCCCTGAAAGCCTTGACTCTGCATTGCTGCGTCCAGGTCGCTTTGACCGCCAAGTGTTGGTAGACCGTCCTGATTTATCTGGTCGTGAAGCAATTCTCAAAATTCACGCTCAAAAGGTAAAATTAGGAGATGATGTAGATTTAAGAGCGATCGCTACTCGTACCCCTGGTTTTGCTGGCGCAGATTTGGCAAACTTGGTAAATGAAGCGGCATTATTAGCAGCTCGCAATCTCCGTCAAAGTGTTGCTCAAGAAGACTTCGCCGAAGCAATTGAGCGGGTAGTCGCCGGTTTAGAGAAGAAGAGTCGCGTGATGAACGAGACTGAGAAAAAGATTGTTGCATACCATGAAGTCGGTCACGCAATGGTCGGGGCGTTAACCACAGGAAACGGTCGCGTAGAAAAGATTTCGATTATTCCCCGTGGGATGGCTGCTTTGGGCTACACTCTGCAATTACCAACTGAAGACCGCTTTTTGATGAATGAAGAGGAATTGCGGGGTCAGATTGCGACTTTGTTAGGTGGACGTTCCGCCGAAGAGATTGTGTTTAACAGTATTACCACAGGTGCTTCCAACGATTTGCAACGAGCAACTGACTTGGCAGAACGGATGGTAACATCTTATGGGATGAGCAAAGTCTTAGGGCCATTGGCTTACCAACAAGGACAGCAATCGATGTTTTTGGGTAATGGTGGGGCTAATCCCCGACGGGCGGTAAGTGAAGACACATCCAAAGCTATTGATAGCGAAGTCAAGGAAATCGTGGAAAAAGCCCACGAACAAGCCCTAGAGATTCTCAGACAGAATCGAGACTTGCTAGAAGCGATCGCAACTCAACTCTTAGAAACAGAAGTCATTGAAGGCGAAAAACTGCACAGTTTGCTAAGTCAGGTTAAACCCGTAACTAATTAGTAATTCGTAATTCGTAATTCGTAATGGGCTTTGCCACGCTACACTAACGTAATTCCTACACAGAGGGACGCAGAGTACAACTTTGCGTCCTTTTGCGTTAAACCTCTGCGTTCTTCTGCGTTTCAGAAATGCCACTCACAATAATGCAAACACCAGCTAACAAAAATGCCAATGCACTCCCAACTGCACCAATCAAAGGTGTTATTGCTTGCGGTTGGGGAAATATGACACCAAACAAACTCATGGCTAACGCGAAGCCACCAAAATACATCCCAATTCCTAATCCCACCCATCGCTGCGGTACTAGTCCTAAAGCAAAAGGAATTGCCCCATTGACAATTAAACTAAAGCCAGCAACGATTAATATAATTATAGGAATTTGTGCGCCCACAGATATCATTATCAGTAACGAGGGAATGATTGCACAGATCCCACAAAGCATTGCTTGACGATTGCCAATTTTGACTGCGAAGATTCCTGCTGGTATGCTGGCAAGTGCGATCGCTAATCCGATCCACACCATTTGTACATCAATATTATCAGTATTTAGTTGAGTCTTCAGTACTTTCCCCAAAACATCAAAGAGAAATCGGATACCCCACGCTACACCGAAACCAGTTCCTAAAATCAACGCCAATTTCTGTAACGGTAACTTTACTACTTCTATTTGATGTCTATCCACTGGTGCTTCTGGGGGATTGACTAACCGCAACACAGCCGCCGCCCCCAGCATGACGAAAGAACCAATCGCAAAGGTATAAACTGGCCCTAAACTTAGAATAAACTTGTTGCTTATCGGTCTAAAAGCGCCAATCAAACCACCTGCCAAAGTGACAAAACTTACTGCTAAAGGTAACTGTGCTGGTGTAGAATACATCCCCAATAGGCACATCGCTGGAGAACGAAATATTGTCATTGCTAAGGCCCAAGCTACCAATACTATAGGTAAGAGCGATCGCATCACAGTAGTAGCTGGAATAAAGCTTACAACACATGGTATGGCAATGAACAAAGCCGATGCGAGAATCATACCTACTGAGATGAAGGGAAACCGAGTCCCTACCCAGCGCCTAGTTTGGTCTGAAAGTCCGCCCATCACTGGTTCCAGCACCGCACCCAAAGCATTTTCGATTATCACCAAGCCAACTGCCAGAGAGGCGGGAAAACCAAACTGAGTTAAAAGTTGTGGCAAATATATATTATAAATTAACCAGGTGAGGGTAATTGCTCCCTGCACCACTGCCAATACCCAAACTTGCACCCATAAAATATTGAAATGAGATTTTGAGGTAGTCAAGTCGCTTCGCTCCAATTAAAAATTAAAAATTATTAATTAAAAATTCCAAGATGCTCTCTACGTTCGCGGAGCGTGTCGCAGACAGACGCTCTTGCTAGCTTGCTTCTGCGTTCGCGCAGCGTCCCGTAGGGAAGGAGTACGTGGACTCGCTAACACTGCGCCATCTATTATTGTTGGCTCCATACCAAAATTAATTAATTAAAAATTATTCTTTTTATTAATTTTTAACTTTTAACTTTTAATTCTAAAAAGGTCATTAGGAGATGAGGGGATGGGAGACTTAAACCGCAAACTCGCTCTGATCTTGGTATGAAACAGAGCGGAGGCGGAGCAGTATTTCTCCTGCCTCCTGCCTCCTGCCTTTTTTGTTAATACTCTGGAACTGAAGGATCGATTTCTCGACTCCAAGCGGTAATTCCGCCTTTAACATTCGTCCCGACAATCCCAGCTTCCTTGAGAATGGCGAGGGCTTTTGCCGATCGCCCGCCCATCTTACAATGAGCGATTAAGTGGTGCCCGTTCAATATTTCCTTTACCTTCGCAACGCCATTTCCATTTTCAATGTCTGGTAAGGGAATCAACACTGAACCAGGAATCTTGGCAATTTCGTATTCATTGGGGTTGCGGACATCTAGCAGGACAAAATCTTTTGCACCGCTATCCAGCAATTCCTTCAAATCCTTAACAGTAATTTCTTGACTTTCCATCTGCTGTTTTGCCTCCTCTGCCTTAGCTTGTGGAATTCCGCAGAATTCTTCGTAGTCTACCAGCTTTTCAATAACTGGGCGAATCGGGTTAGGACGGAGTTTCAACTCCCTAAATTTCATATCTAAGGCGTTGTATAGCAACAATCGTCCACTTAGAGTGTTACCTTGTCCTAGAACAATTTTGACAGTTTCGGTTGCTTGGATTAAACCAATAATTCCTGGCAAAATTCCTAATACGCCACCTTCTGCACAAGAGGGAACCATTCCTGGTGGTGGTGGTTCTGGGAAAAGGTCACGATAATTCGGGCCACCTTCGTAGTTAAATACAGTAGCTTGCCCTTCAAAGCGTAAAATTGAACCGTAGACGTTGGGCTTATTCAGCAATACGCAGGCGTCGTTAACTAGATATCTGGTGGGGAAGTTATCAGTACCATCTACGACGATATCGTAAGGTTGAAGGATTTCTAGGGCGTTTTCGGAAGTCAGGCGAGTTTCGTATAAATCAACCTGACAATAGGGGTTAATCTCGTGAATGCGGTTTTTTGCCGATTCAATCTTGGGTTTACCCACCCAGGATGTCCCGTGGATGACTTGGCGTTGCAGATTAGAAGTATCGACAATATCGAAATCGACAATCCCGATACGTCCAATACCCGCCGCCGCCAGATATAAAAGTAGGGGTGAACCTAGTCCACCTGTACCGATACACAGTACATTAGCAGCTTTCAGGCGCTTCTGTCCTTCTAACCCTACTTCCGGCAAAATCAGGTGGCGGGAGTAGCGTTCGTAGTCGTCTTTGGTCAACTGGATTTCATCCAGATTGGGATTGAGCATAGCAGTTATGATCTGGGAGAGCGGAATATTAATCCTATCGAAAAACTGGATCTCTTATGGAGATGTCTAGTGGGGAAGACAAATTTTTATCCGTGGTGGCGGCAAAAACCGCTACGATTAAACTAAGAAATTAAGTTATATTTTCAATTGCCTCTGCTTGAAACTGATGAGTATCATCAAGGCTCCAGCTTCGGATTTCTCCAGCTTTACCGTTTTGGACGTTAACTATTATATACGAGTATCCTTGCCAAGCATATAGGCGATCGCATTCTGAAGGAATAGCAGGATGATCTGGATGGGAGTGGAAAATGCCGATAATATTCAGTGAGCGATCGCGTGCTTCTTTTTGTGTTTTTAGCATAACTTCGGGTGCGATCGCATATTGCCTTCTTTTACTTTCTGCCGTGCGTTCCCCTGGAAACTCAGAGGCCGCTTCTGTATTCCAAGCATTTTCTGTTGGTATAACTTGTACCACAGTTTTGCCCTCATTAGCAAAATAGCCTAAAATTATACCACAGCACTCATCCGGGTAGGCGCTTTCGGCATGGGCGCTGATGATTTGCAAATGTTTTTGGCTCAGTCGGATCATGTCTGCGTTTGTAACTCTAGCAACTTATAACGATTCTCGCCTATTGCGCTCCTACGTATCCTGCGGGACGCTTACGCGCAGCTTGGTTCCCCATTCGCGTAGCGTCCCGTAGGGATGGGAATTTTTTTAACTGGAAGTCCCTTACGACTTTGTTGCCTATAAATGAGAAGAATATAAAGAGTATACAAAGTTCTGTAATTATATATACATATACTGGCAAATAATGTGAAGAGTATGCAAAGATGCTGATTTCAGCATAGACATCTAAGTAGGATATTTACTATGTAGTTATTTTGAGGCTATTTTAAGATGTTCTCTATTTTCAAGCTATACACCCACAGAGAACAGCCCGTGAGGAGGGAAGCAAAATCTTTTTTGCGATCGCATCAAGAGTCAACTTTTGGCTCTTTTCAGGCTAGTAGGACTTAAGCACAGGCAAAAAACTTTAGGTATTCAAGCTTGGTTTCCCGATGCTTGTTCAGTGATTTCGACTTAACAAGGATAATTAAAAAAGCCTGAAATGACTGATTATCGTGAATTCACACGCTGATTAATTTGTACAGTGCTTAAGACTTAGATAGTCTCAGATAGTTACATAAGTGCTACGTAAAACCCTTTTCATAGATTGAATCTTCGAGAAATATTACTGATCCTCAAGGGTGAGGTGCGCGTTGTTTGTGCCCAAAAACAGCACAAACAATAGGTTGAGAACTGAACTTACTGAAAAAATTGATTTAGGTAGATAGAAAGTTATGGCAAACATCAACGGTACTAACAATAGTGATGTTCTTAATGGGACAACAAGTGATGACCTGATTAATGGTTTAGCAGGCGACGATACTCTAAATGGTAACGGAGGCAACGACACCCTCAACGGTGGTGCAGATGAGGATTACTTGAATGCTCAGTTTTCAAAAGGCAATAACCTGCTCTTTGGCGACGATGGTAACGATTACTTAAATGTTGACTCTTCATCAGGTGATAACCTGCTCTCTGGAGGTGATGGCAATGATACTCTAACAGCCTCTTACAGATACACCGACTCTTACAGCAGAGACCTTAGCCCATCTGGCAAGAATACCCTCAACGGTGGTGTTGGTGACGATTACTTGAATATTGTTAATTCAGAAGGCGATAGCTTACTCTTTGGGGGAGATGGCAATGATACTCTCGTTGCCTCTGGCGATCAGCAAGAAGGCAATGCTACCTTGACTGGTGGCAACGGCAAGGATAGATATGTTTTCGAGAGAACCCCCTTCTCTACTACCATTACCATCACCGATTTTAGTGGTATTGGTAAAGGCTCAAACCCATCAGCAGCAGTGATTGCCTCCTTGGATACCTTGCAATTTACAGGATTTCTGCAAGAAGCGAGAAATCTGGAATTAACTCAAAAAGGTAACAACCTAGAAATCTCCTTTGCAGGGGGGTTTGGTTCCAAAGTGATCCTGCAAAATTTTACCTTGGAAAACCTAGACAATTTAGCCCAAACCGGCAATATCCTATTTTCTGGGCAAAGTAGCATCACTGATAGCTTTGATGTCTTCAATGCCAACTCCACCCAAAACACTCTCTTTAACAAAAATACAGTCACCTTCCTTAACGACCTAAACAACCATGTCAATGGCTTTGATAACTCAGATGATACGATCAATGGTCAGGCCGGTAATGACAAAATCGACGGCAAGAGTGGCAACGACTTCCTGCGCGGTGGTGCGGGGAATGATACTCTTATTGGTGGTACTGGTAACGATTATCTATTCGACTTTTCCGATTCAACAGGCAATCTACTCAATGGCGGAGATGGCAATGATGTTCTCGCTACCTCTGGCTCATTGGACTACATTTATCCCTCATACTATTTCTCTGGCTATGCATCTGGCAATAACACCCTCTATGGTGGCGCTGGTGACGATCGCTTGAGTGCTGGCCTTTCAACAGGCGATAACCTGCTTTCTGGGGGCGATGGCAATGATACTCTTAACGTCGCTAGCTTCTGGGACTATGATGTTCCATTTTTACGCTATACCACCTCTGGCAATAATACTCTCAACGGTGGCGCTGGTAACGATAACTTGAATGTTGACTATTCAGAAGGCGATAATTTGCTCAATGGTGGCGATGGTAATGATTATCTCTCTGCCTCTGGTCAGCAAATCCCCGATAACGTTGACGGAGCTTATGCCGCCTCTGGCAATAATACCCTCAACGGTGGCGCTGGTGCAGATAACTTGAATGTTAACTCTTCAGAAGGCGATAACCTACTCAATGGGGGCAATGATAATGATTATCTCTCCGCCGCCTATTTCTCCTTTGGCAATAATACCCTCAACGGTGGCGCTGGTGCCGATAACTTGAATGTTGACTATTCATCAGGCAAGAATTTACTGTCTGGAGGCGATGGTAATGATACTCTCTCTGCATATAGCGCATCAGGCAATAACACCCTTTATGGTGGCAATGGCAATGATATCCTCACAGGTGGTTTTGCTAATGACACCCTTTATGGAGGGGCTGGTAATGATACCTTTGCTTTCAATAGTTACAACGAAGGTGTTGATACTATTTATGACTTCAACGCCACTACTGAACTGATTCAGGTATCGGCTGCTGGTTTTGGTGGCGGGTTATCAAAACCTTCACTTCAAACAAGTCAGTTTACCATCGGAACATCTGCAACGACAAGCAATCAACGATTCATTTATGACTTCACTACAGGCGGGCTGTTCTTTGACCAAGATGGCAGTGCGGCTGCATTTACTCAGGTAAAATTTGCACAACTTTTGAGTGGATTGTCACTAAGTAAAAACAATTTTGTGGTTGTTTAATCGTAATTAGCGTTCTTTTATCACTCTAAGTAAAGGTTGCGAGGTGCCCAAAAGAGCGCCTCGCATTCGGTTAATCAATAGACTTCTTGCAGAAGTAGGGGAAAGGGGAAGGGGTAAAGGGGAAAGGGATGGAATTTCCCCTTACCCTTTAACCTTTGACCTTTCCCCGACATCTTGCAAAAGTTACTTTTGCAAGATGTCTAATGCAAGTGTTAACAGAGAGTATATGTTGGATTTTGTTCCTCAAATTTCGGCATGGGCGCAGGTGGCTTGTAAGTATTCTTATGTTAACTACGCTCATGTCTGCGTTTGCAACTTTGATTGCCTATAGCGGAATGGCACAGATATTTAAGATATTACCAGGCGTAGCCCACCGCAAGCATCACTTGATCTTGAACATCGCAAACAACAAGTTCACATAAGACCAAAATACTTGTAGAGACGGCGATTTATCGCGTCTCGAAAACTCGAAATTTTTGCCAGTAGCCCTTAAATGAACCATATTGGGAAAATATGTGTTTTTTAATCAATCCTTCAAGGATTCCCGAAATTTCCAGCCTTCAAAGCCTCCGCTCAAACTTCTTTGTGACTGCTGGTGTCTGTAAATTATTGACCACGAAAAACTCCACCCGCTCTTGAGCATGGGGTATAAGTAAGAATTACTAATGCCCAATCCCCCAAAGGTTGAGGTGACTATCCCTCTCCACCCACTCTTGAGTTGGAGTTTCCCGCCGCTTTTCATAAACTCTAAAAATGTAAAGAACACACTAAGAAAATTTCTTAGTAAATACATTTTTCAGCATATAATATAAAGAGTATGCAAAGATAGTTCGTTAACTATAGACATCTAAATAAATATTCAGTATTTAGTTAGTATCAGGTTATTTAGATGCTCCCTATTTTTAAGCTAGACATTCACAGGCATTAGCCCACAAGCAGGGTATAAAAACCCCCTTTCCTATCAAGAGTTAAGTGTTCCTTATTTTCAAGATAGTAGGACTAGCCCTCTCAATGTGTCGTGTAAATTTCAGGTATTCAAGCTTGATTTGGCAAAGCCTTTTCAGCTATGCCTGGGTTAGGCTACGCCTACTCTATTCTATCAAGGATAGTTATAAAAAACCTGAAACGACCTGTTTCAGTTGATTCACACGGTCATGAATTTGTACAGTACGTAAAACTTGCAAGCTGTTCAAGCAATTCTAGATTGAGGAAAAGCCGATTTTAGATTGTTCTCGCTCACTAGGAGACGAGGCTTTGAGGTTTTGGATTGACAATTTTGGATTTATTCCACTCTCCAGGGAGAGCCACTGCGGTGGATAGGTTCCCCGGCATAAAGGAGTCAGCCAGGTTGGCGGTTCTCCCCACTTAAGCGGACTGGCGTCAAGTGGCGTTGGGGCATGAACCAAAATAAATCTAAAATCTAAAATTCTTAGTCAAGACAAGGGATTTTCTAGAAAAATTACTGTCCCTCAAGGGTGACATAAAAGTATGCCGAAAGCGTCAATTTTCGGCGAGTTATTGTGCTCTAAAACAGCACTAACTCAGGTTGAGAACTTATAAGTTACTGAAAAACTGATTTAGGAAGGTAAAAGTTATGGCAAATATCATTGGAACCAACGTTAATGACACTCTACTGGGCAGTAACGGCACGGACACAATTAACGGTAAAACAGGCAACGATATCATTACAGCCAAGAAGGGTAATGACTCCCTGACTGGTGGCGGTGGCAAGGATAAATTTGTTTACAACTTGGGTGATGGAACTGATACTATCACCGATTTTGGTGGCGTTGGTAAAGGAACAAACCCAACAGCAGCAGTCATTGCTGAAGTAGATACTATCAAATTCCAAGGTGCTGGCTTGAATGCCCAAAATCTGCTGCTTACCCAGAATGGCAGCAATCTGGAAATTACCTTTGAAGGGGTTGCTGGTGCTAAAGTTCTCCTAAAAAACTTCAAATTAGAAAACTTGGAGAATCTGAAAGCTTCTGGTACAAGACCAGCGATTGGGAATATCCTGTTTGATGGGCAAACTAGCATCACCGACAGCTTTAATGTCCTCAATGCCAACTCTACTGATACTAATCTGGGTATCAAGAATACGGTAACTTTCCTCAATGACCTCGACAATAACATTACAGGTTTAGACGATTCAAATGATGTCATTAATGGTCAAGGGGGCAATGACAAAATCGATGGTAAGAGTGGCAATGACCTTTTAAGGGGTGGTGCGGGCAATGATACTCTCATTGGTGGTGCCGGCAATAATACTCTCAACGGTGGTACTGGTGACGATAACTTGAGCGCAAACAGTTCAACAGGTGATAACCTGCTTTCTGGGGGCGATGGCAATGATTCTCTTTCCGTCTCTGGCTACCAGTACTCTGACTACCCAGACGGCGACGATCTCCGCTCGTCAGGCAAGAACACCCTTAATGGTGGCGCTGGTAATGATTACTTGAGTGCTAGCGGTTCAACAGGCAATAACCTGCTCTCTGGTGGCGATGGTAAGGATACTCTAGACATCTCTGGCTACTACGAAGGAAATGGCTACTTTAATAACGACTCTCGCTCATCAGGCAAGAACACCCTCAACGGTGGCGCTGGTAATGATTACTTGAGTGCTAGCGGTTCAACAGGCAATAACCTACTCTCTGGTGGCGATGGCAATGATACTTTAGACATCTCTGGCTACTACAAGTACACTCCCAACGAAGACCCTTACGAATTCCGCGACGTATCTATCACATACGACTCTCGCTCGTCAGGCAAGAACACGCTCAAAGGTGGTGCTGGTAATGATTACTTAAGTGCTAGCGGTTCAACAGGCAATAACCTACTGGATGGTGGTACGGGAAATGATACCCTCGTTGGTGGTACGGGGAATGATACCCTCATTGGTGGCGATGGTAATGACTTCCTTAACGGTGGTGCTGGTAACGATAGCTTGAGTGCTGACATTTCAACAGGCGATAATCTACTGGATGGTGGCGATGGCAATGATTATCTCTCTGTCTCTAACGACTACTACAACCCTGTAGAGTCTGGTAATAATACCCTCAACGGTGGCGCTGGTGACGATCGCTTGAGTACTGAGTATTCAAAAGGTGATAACTTACTGAATGGTGGCGATAATAATGATTCTCTCTCCGTCAATCTTGCTCTTGGTAATAACACCCTCAACGGTGGTGCTGGCAATGATTACTTGAGTGCTAACATTTCAACAGGCAATAACCTGCTCAATGGTGGCGATGGCAATGATTCTCTTTTTGCCTCTGAGTTTGAGGGCTACAGGTTTGATAACACCTCAGGCAAGAATACTCTCAACGGTGGCACTGGTGACGATAACTTGAATGTTAATTATTCATCAGGTGATAATTTGCTCTCTGGAGGCGATGGCAATGATACTCTCTCCGGTTCTAGCTACGGCTACGGCTTTGGAGGGTCTTTTTATAGTACTACTGGCAATAACACCCTTAACGGTGGTGCTGGGAACGATAACTTGAATGCTAATTATTCATCAGGTGATAATTTGCTTTCTGGAGACAATGGCGACGATTATCTATCTGCCTCTGGCTACGAGTACGACGAGTACGGCAACTATGGCGAAGGAGTTTATCACAGGGCGTCAGGCAATAATACCCTTAATGGTGGTGCTGGTGCCGATAAGTTGATTGTTGATTATTCAACAGGCAATAATCTGCTCTCTGGAGGTGATGGCAATGATACACTCTCCGCAGATAGCGCATTAGGCAATAACACCCTTTATGGTGGCAATGGCAATGATATCCTCACAGGTGGTTTTGCTAATGACACCCTTTACGGAGGGGCTGGGACTGATACCTTTGCCTTCAAGAGTTACAATAAAGGTTTTGATACTATTTATGACTTCAACGCCACTAATGAACTGATTCAGATATCGGCTGCTGGTTTTGGTGGCGGGTTGTCAAAACCTTCACTTCAGACAAGTCAGTTTACAATCGGAACATCTGCAACGACAAGCAATCAACGATTCATCTATGACAACATTACAGGTGGACTGTTCTTTGACCAAGATGGCAGTGCAGGTGCATTTACTCAGGTAAAATTTGCACAATTATCGAGTGGATTGTCACTAAGCAACAATAACTTTGTGGTTGTTTAATCGTGATTAGCGTTCTTTTATCATTCTGAGTACAAAATGGGAGGTTCTATTTTAAGTACCTCCCATTAGATTATTCTATGCAATTACTGTTAGTAGAGAGTATCTGTTGGATTTTGTTCCTCAACTTTCGCCATGAATGCGGATGGTGTGCATCATGTCTGCGTTTGTAATTATGACAACCTATAGCAACGCCGCGATTCTGGTTTAGATACAACGCATCGTCATGCGTAGGCATCGCACCGTTCAAAAATAAAAAATGTATTTTTTATCACTCATCCAAATATTTGCTTACTGCTTTCCACTTTCTTATCGCCTAGAAACTAAAAGAATATGAAGAATACACAAAGTTCAGTATTTGTGTATACCTTTCTCAGTAAATAATGTGAAGACTATGCAAAGATGCTGATTTCAGCATAGACATCTAAGTAGGATATTTACTATGTAGTTATTTTGAGGCTATTACATTCTCTATTTTCAAGCCATAACTCCACGGACAACAGCCTGCAAGGAGGGTATCAAAATCTTTTTCGCGATCGCATAAAGAGTCAAGAGTTGACTCTTTTCAAGCTAGTAGGACTTAGACGCTGGCAAAAAACAGATAAGCTAAAAAACATCTAATTTGCATAATCGAATTAAATACAACTCTTGTGGGATGGGCATCTTGCCCGTCCAGTATATGCAATTTAAATGTGGAACAGCTTAGGAAAGGTGAGTTTTAGGCATTCAATTTTCAGATTTTTTGATGCTTTTTCAGTGTTTCTATTGAACAAAGATGATTAAAAAAGCCTGAAATGCAGATGCTCATCAATTTGTACAGTGCCTAAGACTTAGATAGGTGTTATGCAAAAGCCTTTTTATCGGGTGTGCTGATTCTCAAGGGTGACGGATAAAGTATGCCAAAAACGTCAAATTGAGGCGAATATTTGTGCCTTTAAACAGCACAAACTGCAAATTGACAACTGAAGTTACTGAAAAAATCGATTTAGGTAGGTAGAAAATTATGGCAAATATCAATTTGAATGTTGAATTTTCAACAGGCGATAATACCCTCAACGGTGGCGTTGGCGATGATATTTTGAATGCTGGGGGAACATCCGGCAATAACTTACTCTCTGGGAGCGATGGCAATGATTATCTTGACACCTCCTTCGTTGCTACTGACTTCGGATACAGCTTTATTGGCTCTTCAGGCAATAACACCCTCAACGGTGGTGCTGGTAACGATACTTTGCGTGCTGACTCTCCAGAAGGCAATAACTTACTTTTTGGGGATAATGGCAATGATTATCTCTCCACCTCTGGCTTTAATCCTTATAGACCGTACTTTAGTTTTAACTCGTCAGGTAATCACACCCTCAACGGTGGTGCTGGTGACGATACTTTGCGTGCTGAGTTTTCAACAGGCAATAACTTGCTCTCTGGGGACGATGGCAATGATTCTCTTGATATCTCTGGCGATTTCGTCCTGTTCGGCACTAGTGCAGGGAATTTTTACCCCTCCTCAGGTAATAACACCCTCAACGGTGGTGGTGGTGACGATATATTCCGTGCTCGGTATTCAACAGGCAATAACTTATTTTCTGGGGGCAATGGCAATGATTCCTTCTATCTAACCAGCTTATCCTTAGATACTGCCACCTCCTCTTTAGTGACTCAAACTGTAGATGGAAATGAGGGTGAGGATTTCTTATCCGTCGATTACAGCTTGGCTACTTTGACTAAATCTACGAATCGAATCTTGACAAGAGGTGACGATTTGTTATCCGTCGATTACACCTTGTCTACAGAAGGGATAATTTCGACTTTCAATCCTACTACCAACATTGGAGAAATTACAGGGGGCACATATCGGGTTAGCTACAAGGATATCGAAGGATTAAATATCTCAGGTACTATCTACGATGACACCATTGTGGGGAGCAATGGGAATGATACGCTCTCTTGGGGGAATGGTGGCAAAGATACTATTGATGGAGGAACTGGTGATGATGTGTTGTCCGTTGATTACAAAGACATTAATACCCCTGGGGGCATCACAACGACTTTCAATAGCGCTACAAACATTGGAGCAATTACGGCAAGCACGAATCAGGTTAGCTACAAAAATATCGAACGATTAAATATTTTTGGTACAACCGACAATGACAACATTGTTGGGAACAGTGGGAACGATACACTCTCTGGGGGCTATGGTGGCAAAGATACTATCGATGGAGGAGCTGGTGATGATGTGTTGTACGTCGGTTTCTTTAATGTAAATACAAAGGCGATAACAACGATTTTTAATGCTACTACAAATATTGGAGCAATTACGGGGGGTACAAATCGGGTTGACTACAAGAATATCGAACGATTAAATATCTCAGGTACAGGCTATGATGACAACATCGTAGGGAACAATGGGGACGATACGCTATTTGGGGGTGGGGGCTATGATAATAAAGACACCCTAAACGGCGGTGCAGGTAATGATATCCTCACAGGCGGAGATGGTAACGACACCCTAACTGGCGGTGTAGGTGATGATATCCTGACAGGCGGGTATGGTAACAATACCCTAACCGGTGGCGCTGGCAATGATAAATTTGTTTACAACGTCGGCGACGGTAACAATATTATCACCGATTTCGGTGGCGTAGGTAAAGGCTCAAATCCGTCAGCAACGGTGATTGCCTCCTTAGATACGTTGCAATTTATAGGTAGTCTATTCACTGCTCAAAATCTGCAATTAACTCAAAATGGTAACAACTTAGAAATTACCTTTGAAGGTTTTGCTGATAACAACAAAGTCATTGTGCAAAACATCAAATTAGAAAACCTGGATAATCTGCCAGCAACTTCTTCACGTCCAGCTATTGGCAATATCCTGTTTGATGGACAAACCAGCATCGTTGACAGTTTTGATGTGTTTGATGCTAATTCTACTCAAACTAGCCTGTTCAATAGGAACACTGTTACCTTCCTCAATGACCTCGACAATAACATTACGGGTTTTGACAACTCTAATGATGTCATAAATGGTCAGGGGGGTGACGACATCATCGACGGCAAAAGTGGTAATGACCTTTTGAGAGGTGGTGCAGGAAATGATATTCTCATTGGCGGTATGGGAAATGATACTCTCGTTAACCGTATAGGCAACGATACTCTTGACGGTGGTACTGGTGACGATAACTTGAATGCTAGCGGTTCAACAGGCGATAACCTGCTCTCTGGAAGTGATGGAAATGATTCTCTCGACATCTCTGGCAACTCCAAGTCTGCTACCAACTTTCTCGAGTACTCCTACGACTCTCGCTCCTTGGGGAATAACACCCTAGAAGGTGGTGCTGGTGACGATAGGTTGAATGCTAGCGGTTCAAAAGGGGATAACCTGCTCTCTGGGAGCGATGGCAATGATTCTCTCTCCGTCTTTGGCTACAGCAACAGCTTAGACGCCACTGACTCTCGGTCAGAGGGCAATAACACTCTTAACGGAGGTGCAGGTAACGATAAATTGAATGCTGGCGGCTCAAAAGGCAATAACCTGCTCTTTGGGGGTGATGGCAATGATGAGCTTGACATCTCTGGTAGCTCTGCTAGCGACTACGAATCTAGTTCGTCTGGTAATAACACCCTCAACGGAGGCGCAGGTGACGATAGCTTAAGGGCTGATTATTCAACGGGCGATAACTTGCTCTCTGGGGGCGATGGCAATGATACTTTTACAGTGTATGGCGCCTCTGGCAAGAATATCCTCACAGGTGGTGATGGGAATGATACTTTTACAGCGTATGGCGCTTCTGGTAAGAATATTCTCACCGGTGGCAATGGTAATGATAGCTTCTATGGAGGAACTGGTACTGATACCTTTGTTTTCAATAGTTACAATGAAGGCGTTGATACTATTTATGACTTCAACGCCACTAATGAACTGATTCAGGTATCGGCTGCTGGTTTTGGTGGCGGGTTGTCAGCATCTGCAATTCAGACAAGTCAATTTACAATCGGAACATCTGCAACGACAAGCAATCAACGATTCATTTATGACTTCACTACAGGTGAACTGTACTTTGACCAAGATGGTAGTGCAGGTGCATTTACTCAAGTAAAATTTGCACAATTATCTAGTGGATTGTCACTAAGCAAAAATAATTTTGTGGTTGTTTAATAGACATCCCAGAAATTAAATATGCGTTGCCCAAAAGCTTTGGTAGGGGCATTAGCTCTTACCTCATTTTCACTCTATGTCTTTTGTGCCCAAAAACAGCACAAACAACAGGTTGAGAACTAAAGTTACTGAAAAAATCCATTAAGGTAGGTAAAAGTTATGGCAAATATCATTGGAACCGATGGTAACGATACTCTAGTAGGCAGTTACGAGGCGGACACGATTAATGGTAAGGCAGGCAACGATACCATTACAAATTCCTTTGGCAAAGACACTTTAACTGGTGGAGGCGGCAAGGATAAATTTGTTTTTAACTACGGTAGTAGCGACACTAATGTTATCACCGATTTTGGTGGGGTAGGTAAAGGCACAAATCCTTCGGCAGCAGTTATTGCCGAAGTGGACATCCTGCAATTCCAGGAAGAAGGCTTCACTGCCCAAAATTTGCTGCTAACCCAGAATGGCAGCGATGTGGAAATCACCTTTGACAATGCAGCTAGTGTCCCAGTTATCCTGAAAAACTTCGCTCTGGAAAATCTGGATAATCTCAGCAAATCTACAGGAGCCACTGTAGACTTGGGCAATATCCTGTTTTATGGGCAAACTAGCACCACAGATAGCTTTGATGTCTTCAATGCCAACTCTACTCAAAGCACTATCTTCAACAAGAACACAGTCACCTTTCTTAACGACCTAAACAATAATGTTAACGGTTTTGACAACTCAGATGATGTCATAAATGGTCAAGGGGGTGATGACATCATTGACGGCAAGAGTGGTAACGACTTTTTGAGAGGTGGCGCAGGCAACGATAGTCTCATTGGTGGTGCGGGAAATGACACCCTTAAGAGTGGTACAGGCAACAACTCTCTCGTTGGTGGTATTGGTGATGATCGCTTGAATGTTGACTCTTCAGAAGGCGATAACCTGCTCGATGGCGGCGATGGCAATGATTCCCTTAATGCCTCTGCTACCTTAGGCAATAATACCCTCAATGGTGGTGCTGGTGACGATAGATTGATTATTGACAACTCAACAGGCAATAACTTACTCTTTGGGGACGATGGCAATGATTATCTCTCGCTCTCTGGCTTCGATTATTTCAGTTACTTTGGCGCATCAGGCAATAACACCCTTAACGGTGGCGTTGGTAATGATCGGTTGACTGCTAACTACTCAACGGGCAATAACTTACTGGATGGAGGCGTTGGTAATGATACCTTGGATATTAACGCTTCAAAAGGCGATAACCTAGTTAATGGAGGCGATGGCAATGATTATCTATTCGCTTCTGGCGATACTACCAGATACGGCATTGTTCCCTCTTTAGGTAATAACACTCTCAACGGTGGTGCTGGTAACGATACGTTTAATATTAACTTTTCAAAAGGCGATAACCTACTCAATGGTGGCGATGACAATGATTCTCTCATAGCCTCTGGCTCCTTCGACTTCTACGGAGGATTCTTCGCCGCTTCTGGCAAGAATACCCTCAACGGTGGCGCTGGTGACGATACATTGAATATTGACTATTCAACAGGTAATAACCTTCTGGATGGTGGAGATGGTAATGATTCTCTCATAGCCTCTGCCTACTTAAACGAAGACCCCTTCGGCGAAAGTTTTTATCGTGTCACATCAGGCAATAACACCTTCAATGGTGGTGCTGGTGACGATACATTAAATATTGACAATTCAACAGGCGATAACCTCTTGGATGGTGGCGATGGCAATGATACTCTGTCTGCGGATGGCGCACTAGGTAACAACACTCTTTATGGTGGAAATGGTGATGATATCCTTACAGGTGGTATTGGGAATGATACCTTTGCTTTCAATAGTTACAACGAAGGCGTTGATACTATTTATAACTTCAACGCCACTAATGAACTGATTCAGGTATCGGCTGCTGGTTTTGGTAACGGGTTATCACTAGGTTCACTTCAGACAAGTCAGTTTACCATCGGAACATCTGCAACGACAAGCAATCAACGATTTATTTATGACAACACTACAGGTGGACTGTACTTTGACCAAGATGGCAGTGCGGCTGGGTTTACTCAGGTAAAATTTGCACAACTTTTGAGTAGTGTGACACTAACCGAAAACAATTTTGTGGTTGTTTAATGGTGATTAGCGCTCTGCTATCATTCTAGGCACAGAATGGGAGGTTCTATTTTAAGTGCCTCCCATACCTTCAAGTTAAAAATCGAAGGTTGTGCGAAGCACACCCACATACTGCGTATCATTTCTGCTGTCGTTTTCTGGGTTGAGAATCACCCAAAAACCAGGAGTAACTGAGATATTGTCATTGAGTCGGTAGCGATAGAATGCTTCGATATGATAAGCGTTGTCTCGATCTTGACGAACATCACTGTTAGAGACACGCGGCGGTATACCAAAGAGAATTCCCGGCAAGTTACCCTTACCGCCCACATCAGGAAACGACATACCAATCGCCCCAAACCAGGCATTGGCATTGTCACCATTGTTAACAAAGAGAGAATCTGTTCCACCTCTGCTATTGGAAATATTACTCAAACCAGAGTTTTTGGCAGTTGACCAGATATAACCACCCCAAGAGTGAATCTGGAAATTTTGGGAAAAGCGATAGTATCCTTGTGCACCAACAATGCTATTGGAAGTAGCAATGGTGTTCCCAAAGGGAGCGCCTGATAAGGTGCTGCCCCTACCGGCGGTGATATCTACAGAGCCAGCAGGGGTATAGCCATGAGAGTAAGCGACACCAATAGATCCTTGCTTGCCGTAATATACCAAATGTGCTAGGGCGTTGTAGCCGCCATCAAATAACCCATTTTGCGCTGATGGAACGTTGGGATTATTCGCTAAATAGCCCAAGGTGAGAACTAAGTTTTTGCTGATATTCAAGTTAGCGGCTGCACCACCGCCACCCCGCTCGAAGAGAGGACTATTTTTGCCAAATAGTGAGGGAATTCCGTTACCATCATCGGCGATTGTGGCAGGAGTCACGTTATCTGTGATGTCGTTGTAGCCAATGCCTGTGGGGCCGACGACGAAGGAAAGGGAATCACTAACCGGGAAGTAGTAACGGATGTGGGGAATTATCAGTGTATTGTTGTTGTCATTGTCGAAATTCAGGCGTGTCATTCCCGTGCCTGTAGCTGCGGCAATTTGGCTCCCACCATTGGAATTCGTAAAGTTGCCAAACTCCAGCCGGACTCGCAATAAATCTTTGCCGGTGAAGCTACTTTCTAAGTTGAGACGACCCCGGTTTGCAAAGTAGAGATTGGATTCATCATCTTCGCCACCTACTCTATTACCAAAGGTATCACTAATGGCGGTAATAATTTGAGCATTCAACCTAGTAGTAGTGGAAAACTGCTGCGCTTCCAGTGTTGCTGTCCGTGCTTCTAGGGTATCTACTCGTCCGCGCAGAGTTGCCAATTCTGCCGCAAAGTCTTGCTGCAACTTTTGCATCACTGCCAAGTCCTGCTTATTAACTAAATCGCTAGTAGCTGTGGCAATTAACTCATTAATCCGATCCAAACAAGCATTTAAACCTGCGGCAAACTCATAACGGCTTAAGGCACGATTACCGCGATAGGTAGAATTGGGATAACCTGCAATACAGCCGTAGCGTTCGACCAAAGATTGCAATGCACCAAATGCCCAATCGGTCGGTTGTACATCAGAAAACTGGGAAACTGAGGTAACTTGCCCCTGCAAATTTCTATTAGAATCATCTTCTGGAGGTGCTGCCCAAACTGCTGGAATTGCCAAAAATAGGAGAAAAAAGCTATTAAAAAGAATTTTGCTCATTGACTTATTAGTTGAAAATGGTTGAATTCTGACTTTGTAACCAAAGAGATTACACTCGAAGCTTTGATTCGAGGTTATGAGCTAATCAGCATTAAAGTTAGATATTTTGAGTTTAGGTTTTAGGTCACTTAAAGCAACGCTATGACTTTTTGCTCATTGCTGCTTTTAATAGCCGCTTCTATAATTCGCATTACATTAATTCCATCTTCGGCAGTAACAGCAATTGGCTGATTATTAACAATGGATTTATACACCGCATCGTAATAATCTAAATAACTGCCCTGTGAGCTTTTAACTTTTTCCCGAATTACTTTTGTGTCTTTTTCTGTATGAAGCAAACCATATTCACTTTCCGGCTCTGTATACCAATCAAGTGTATTAGGCTTCATACCCGCTACTAAATACTCTTCTTGTTTATCGGCTCTGCTTTTGAGAAAAGAACCTTTAGTGCCATGTATGATATAACCAGGTGCAGGCTCACGCACAAGAAAACTTGCTTTTAATTTGACGCGCAGCTTGTCGTAGTATAGTATCAACTCAAAATAATCATCTACCTGCGATCGCAGCCTAGTTATGCGGATATCTGCAAAAACAGCATCAGGCATCCCAAATAAATGCAAAGCTTGGTCTATTAAGTGCGGCCCTAAGTTGTTTAATGTTCCTGCCCCCGGGCTTGGAACTTCTACGTGTTGTTTATGGCTGAGGGTTGGTTTATATTTTTGAAGCTGAAATTCTGCTTCAACAATATCACCTAGCAACCCTTCTTTGACAATTTTTTTTACTGTTTTAAAATCACTATCCCACCTCCGGTTGTGATATACAGATAATTTTTTCCCCTGTTTTTGTGCCAATTCTTTCAGGTGTTCGGCTTCTGCTACTGTTGTGGTGAATGCTTTTTCTACCACTACATGTTTGTCTGCAAGCAATGCCTGTTTAGTATAATCGTAATGGGTATACGTAGGTGTATTTACCACCACCAAGATTACTTGATCATCTGCTAGCAATGCTTCTAAAGAAGGATAGCTTTTGACATCAGGATAATGTTCCTGTATTAGCTTTTTGCTTCTTTCCCAAGAACCGGCTAATTTAAATCCGGGATGCAAATCAATAAACGGCGCATGAAATACTATGCCAGATAAACCAGAAGAACAAAGAGCCGTATTGATAGTTTCCATGTTTTTATTGATTGACTGAAGCGAGGGTTTGTATTTAGTTCAGCAAATTAATTTTGATAAGTTCGTAGTGGCTGGCTCTAGCTCTCATCTAAGCACTAAAGTGCTTACTACGAACTAAATCAAACTTGATGAGACTACAAATTACATATCTTCTAACTCAATTCCGTTGGTTTCTTTAATAAAAAAGAGAATGAAAAAGAATGAGGTTGCTGCCGCAATTGTATAAAGTCCATAGGCAGAACCTAGACCAAAATATTGCAGTATGGGAGGAAATGTTGTGGAAATGATGAAATTCGCAACCCATTGCATGGCAGCAGCAACTGAAAGTGCAGCGCCTCGAATTTTGTTATTAAACATTTCTCCCAATAGTACCCAAACTACTGGCCCCCAGGAGAAACCGAAGCAAAATACATAGAGGTTGGCTGCGATGAGAGCCACGGTACCTGCGCTTCCGGTGAGATTGGGGTTTCCGGCAGCATCTAAAGGAGCATTACCAAAAAGATAAGCCATTGTCCCCAAAGTAAAGGTCATGCCAATCGACCCTAGTATGAGTAAGGGCTTGCGACCAAATTTATCTACAAAGGCGATCGCAATCAATGTTGTAATAATGTTGACGGCTCCTGTAATCACCGTAATTGATAGGGAATCTTTTTCTGAAAACCCGACTGCCCGCCACAAAACGCTGCTGTAGTAGAAGATTACATTAATCCCAACGAATTGCTGTAATACAGATAAGCCTATTCCTATCCAAACAATTGGGAGGAGTCCACCACTTCTGCTTAAGAGGTCAGAAAACTTAGGCTGGCGTTCACGAAGCACTGTCTGCCGAATTTCTTCGATTTTTGGTAGCACGTCACCCCCCAAAATCTTGGTGAGAACGTTAGCGGCTTCTGGTTCTCGTCCTTGAGCAACCAAGTATCGAGGAGATTCAGGAATCATTAAAGCAGACATTCCGTAAAGCACGGCTGGAGGAATTTCTGTCCAAAACATCCAGCGCCAAGCAGCTATGCCAAACAAAAACGGCGATTCGGCTGAACCTGCGGACACAGCAATAAAGTAGTCGCATATCAGTGCAATGAAAATTCCAACTACGATCGCTAATTGTTGCAGAGATCCTAATCTTCCGCGTAAATGAGTGGGAGAACATTCCGCAATGTAAGCTGGGGCAATAACGCTAGCAGCACCAACTGCAATCCCACCAACTACCCGCCAAAAGGTAAAATCCCAAATTCCAAAGGGAAGCCCGGAACCAATGGCACTGATGGTAAACAATACCGAAGATGCTACCATTGCCTTGACTCGACCATAACGGTCTGCAATCTTGCCTGCATAAATGGCTCCTATTGCAGAACCCAACAATGCCAGCGATACGGCAAGACCAATCTGTACGCTGTTGGCGTTAAAGTCTTTGGCAATGGCTCCAACTGCACCGTTAATTACAGCAGTATCAAAACCGAACAGAAAACCGCCGAGGGCAGCAGCACCAGCAATTAAAATTACATAGAATGTGCTGGATTTACGACGAACAGTAGTGGTAGACATAAGTTTGTATATTGGGAATAGGGAATAGGGAATAGGGAATAGGGTTGAAAGTCTCTTGGTATATGACTTTTTTATGAAATTTTGTACCTCATTTACCAGAAATCTGCTGTATATTGGGCATTGGGTATGGGGCATAGTTAGTTTTCTCCGCGTTCCCCAATCCCCAGTCCCTCATTCAACGTCTAGAACGTCTGCGTAACCGATCAATCATTACTGCCAAAATAATTACTAGTCCTTTGACGACCAGTTGCCAGAAGTAAGAGAGGTTCAACAAGGTTAAACCGTTGTTGAGAATCGCAATGATTAATGCACCTAGAAGTGTGCCGCCAATAGTACCAATACCACCTGTAAAACTGGTTCCACCTAGAATAACAGCTGCGATCGCATCTAATTCATAACCCTGACCCAATACGCCACTGGCACTATAAAGACGACTGGCACTCATGATTCCTCCTAAGCCTGCCAGTAATCCGCTAATACCATAGACGAATAGCAATACCCGATTAACTTTAATTCCAGTTAATCTGGCTGCCCGCTCGTTACCACCAACTGCATATATCTGCACTCCTAAAACAGTTTGCCGCAACACAAACCAGCTAGCTATCACAGTCAGTAGCGCAATTATCACTAGCCAAGGAAAGGGGCCGACATAACTATTACCCACCCAGGCAAAATTGATGTCCCGGTTAATTAACGTTGTCCCCTTGGCAATCAAGAAGCCCACACCCCGCAAGGCTGTAAGTGAACCCAAGGTGACAATAAAAGGTGGCACATCCAAAAAGGTGATGAGAGCGCCGTTGAGTAAGCCTAAAAGCAATCCTGCCAACAACGCAGCAGGTACAGCTGCCCAACTTAAAGCTGGGAGTAGCGATACCAGCAGGGCAACTACGGCAGAAACAGCCAATATTGACCCAACTGAAAGGTCAATACCGCCGGTGAGAATTACAAAGGTCATTCCTGTCGCCAGCACAATATTAATTGATGACTGACGCAAGATATTAATGATGTTACCGCCGGTGAGGAAGTTGGGAGAAAGGAATGCAAATAAGATGCAGATAATTACTAGGATTGGCAGAATACCCGCAACTTCTAACAGAGTGCTGATTGATTTCCGGTTGCGAGCTGCGGAATTATTGGCTGATTTATTGGCAGGTGGTCTGACTGTTTGACTCATGATGCTAATACCTCCGATGCTCCAGTTGCATAATGCATAATCTTTTCTTGGGTGATTTCTTTACCAAGACTGCCATCCAGTTCGCCTACCAGCTGTCCTTCTCGCATCACCAAGACGCGATCGCTCATGCCGACAATCTCTGATAGTTCGCTGGAAACCATTAAAATAGCAACACCTTGTGCTGCTAATTCACTCATAATTCGGTAAATTTCGCTTTTGGCACCGATATCTACGCCGCGTGTCGGCTCATCCAACATCAGTACTCTCGGTTTAATGGCTAACCAACGCGCTAGCAGTAGTTTCTGCTGATTACCACCAGAAAGATCCAATGCTCTAATTTCCAAATTGGCTAGGCGGATATTAAAGTTTTCCACCGCTTCTGTTGACAGGCGATTCACTGAAGGCCAGTTAACAATTCCAGCCTTTGCATCCTGCTTGAGTGTGTTGATAGCGATATTCTTGCGGGCGCTCATCTCCAGAAATAAACCTTGGTCTTTGCGGTCTTCTGGGACGTAGCCAATTCCGGCAGCGATCGCATCACTGGGGCTATTAATTTCCAGTTTTTTGCCATTCAGAAATACTTCACCACTGGCTTTGCGGTCTGCACCAAAAATCAGCCGGGATAGTTCTGTGCGTCCTGCGCCAACCAACCCCGCTAAACCCAGAATTTCTCCAGCATGAAGTTCAAAACTAGCCGGCTCAATCTTCTTGCGGGCGTCGCTCATATTTCTGACTGACAGCACCACTGGGCCAGGATTCATTTGCCGTTGATGTTCGTAAAAGTCTTGCATGGAGCGACCGACCATCATCTGCACTAATCGCTGGGGAGAAATTTCGCTGCGTGTCAGACTGCCAATATATTGACCATCACGCAACACACTAATCCGGTCAGCTAGGGCATAGATTTCTTCCATGCGATGGCTGATGTAAATAATGGCAATGCCATCACGCCGTAGTTTGCGAATGACCTCAAATAAATGGTCGCTCTCGCGGTCGGATAGGGCTGCTGTTGGTTCATCCATCACCAAAACGCGGCTTTTATCTTTCAGCGCTCTGGCAATTTCGACTTGCTGCTGTTCTGCGATGGACAAAGTACCAACTATAGTCTGCGCGGTAAAATTGGCTCCAAGGCTTTCCAGTACTTCCTCTGCTTCCAGTTGCATCGCTTTGCGGTCTAAAAGCTGACCTCGCCGCAACTCGCTACCCATAAACATATTTTCGGTAACGGTTAAATTCGGTGCAACATTCAGTTCTTGATAAATGAGGTTAATACCCGCCTTGCGTGCTGTCGCCGGATCGGTAATTTTCAGGGGTTGACCATTGATGCGAATTTCTCCTTCATCGGCAATGTAAGCCCCAGCCAGGATTTTCATCAATGTGCTTTTGCCTGCTCCGTTTTCACCCATGAGGGCGTGAACTTCTCCGGGATAAATGGTGAGATTAACATTTTGGAGCGCAGATACACCATGAAATCGTTTTGTAATACCTTGCATTTCTAACACCGGGGTGGTGGTTGGTGCATCAGAAAATGAAGTTTCAATATTTGTTGTCATGAGCAAAACCTGTAAAAACTATTTAAAATTCGCGATCGCTAAGTTAGAGGTTAATAAACTCATACTTGATCACAAAATCATGTTTTAACGTATCGCGGAAGTCCCCACCTTCAATGTACTCATCTCTGTGGGGATTGTGAGCGGGGGATAAGGATTACATCTGGAATTGATTTAAAACATCAGTAAAAACTCTCTTCTGGATGTATGACGAATCCCCAAAATTTTCTGGTAAGATAACCAATGTCTTGACCATCAATGCCGCAAGCGAAAACCAAGCTAATAGGTATATGTTGCAAGAGAAAAATTTGGGTCTTGGGAACCAGGACTCCTGCCCTTGGAGGGAATGTAAGACTCTCTAGTACTACGAAGTTCTGGAAGCTATTCCCGATGAATTGGGAAGCCCCGTCCGTCTTACGGCGGGGTAGTTCACAAGCTGACTACTAGTTTGAAAATAGGAAGTGGGGAGTGCGGAAGAGATATTTTCATATTTTGTTGTTGTTAACATTAGTTCATGAAGATTGTTGTGAAAGTCTGAGTGCTATCAATCAAACACTCAGACTCTCCTGCGATGCACATACATAGCGGTTTTCGATTGGGTGCAGCAGAGTTTTAACCTCTCTCCAAACCTATCTTTCTATTAAGGAAAACCAAGGAAATGGAGATGAGATTTTGTATTAATTTAAATGAAAACCGCCGGACATTATAGGTATGTGCAAAAACTTTACAAATGCACTCAACGATTCACATCAGATGTAAATTCACAATTTTTATTACTTACCAGCCTTTTTCTGTGCTGACATTATCTTTTGTGATCAACTTAACTGGAATCAGAATCGTAGAACTACTTGGTTTTTTCCCATTTAAGATGTCGTTACCAACTTGAACTGCTTTTTCAGCCATCCCTCGCGGATTTTGAGTAGCAGTTGCCGCATATATACCATCTTTAGTTGCGATCGCAGTAATAGCTTCTGGCGCACCATCAACTCCAACAATAAAGAAATCTTTACGTTGTGCTTGGTTAGCTGCTAGTTCTGCGCCAACTCCACTCGGATCATTGATGGCAAAAACCGCATCAATTTTTGGAAAGGTTGTCAGCAAATCAGTCATAACTCTGAGTCCTCCATCCCGACTACCCTCTGCATTCTGGTTTTTAGAGAGGATTTTGATATCAGGATATTTGGATAATACATTCTCGCAGCCACTAACTCGCTGAATCACTGAGTCTACTGGCGGTCCGTTAACTATGACAACATTGCCTTTACCTTTGAGGCGATCGGCAATATATTTGCAACTAACTTCTCCAGCTTGGACATTATTGGTAGTAATGGTGGCGTCTACACCTCCCTCAGCACCAGTGTCTACTGCAATGACAATTCTACCTGCTTGTTTTGCTTTTTCAATTGCCGGCTTAATACCACTTTTATCAGCAGCATTGACGATAATGATGTCAGTATTGGAAGCAGTGAAATTTTCAATTTGATTGGCTTGTTGGTTGAGGTCATAGGCACTGGAAACTACGGTAACGTTGACATCCTTACCGCCAATTTTCTTCGCCTCTGCCTCAGTTGCTTGTCCCATGAGGACGAAGAAGGGATTACTTAAATCACCAACGGTAAAGGCAACTGATTTTAATTTTCCATTCCCAGTGGCAGTTTTAGTCTCTGCACTAGTATTGGTAGCAGGTTTAGTATCAGGGTTAGTAGCAGTGCCATCGGGAGAAGTATTTGTACAGCCGATAAGACTACCACTGATGATCCCTAGTATGCCAGATGCGATCGCAATTTTCTTCACATTCATATATCTCCTAGAAACACCAAATTTGAAAACGATGTATTTAAAAAAAAACAGGGTAAAGTGCTGCAACTATCCTGTATCAAGCCTTTTTCCGTATCTTGTAATTACGAACTACGAACTACGAATTACGAATTACGAATTACAAATTACCAGCCTTTGTAGCTGCTGAGGTTTTCTCTAGTAACCAAGGTGACTGGAATCAGAATGTCAGATGACTCAGGTTTTTTACCCTTGATGATATCGTTGCCGATCTGAACTGCTTTTTGGGCCATCCCTGCGGGATTTTGGGCAGCAGTTGCAGCAAATACTCCATCTTTATCTTCCATTGCTTTGGTTGCATCTGGTGATCCATCAACCCCAACAATAAAAAATTCTTTACGTCTTGCTTGTCTAGCAGCTAAATCTGCGCCGACACCACTTTGGTCGTTAGTGGCAAAAACGGCATCAATTTTGGGAAAGGTTGTCAGTACATCGCTCATGACTCTTAGCCCTCCATCCCTAGTCCCTTCGGCGTTTTGGTCTTTAGAGATGAGTTTGATATCAGGATATTTGGATAATGACTTCTCACAGCCACTAACTCGCTGATTGATTGAGTCCATCGGAGTCCCGTTGAGGATGACTACACTACCTTGACCTTTGAGGCGATCGGCAATATATTGGCAAGCAACCTCACCAGCTTGGGTATTGTTGGAGCTAATCATTGCATCCACATCTGCATCAACGGCTGAATCTACTGCAATCACAACCCTACCTGCAAGCCTTGCTTGATCAATAACTGGTTTAACTCCTTTTTTGTCAACAGCGCTGAGGATAATTAGGTCAGTATTCGCAGCAGTGAAATTTTCGATTTGGTTGCTTTGTTGGTTCAAGTCAAAGCCACTGGAAACCGCATTAACTCTGATATTACCCCCAAGTTTCTGGGCTTCTGTCTCAGCCCCCTTCTGCACTGCATTATAAAAGGGATTACCTAAGTCACCCAAGGCGACGCCGATTGTTTGCAATTTTCTATTGGGAGTAGCAAGACTTTCTGCACTTATATTGGTAGCAGTGTTAGTAGTATTAGTTGCAGCGTTGCCATTTTGAGCACCATTCGTGCAACCAACAACCGCAAAACCTAATATGCCAACTATGAGCGAAATTCTTTTCATATTTATTTCTAACAACGGATTTAAATTTGAGAAAGGTCAGCAGAATATAAATCTGCACAATCATCAAAATACGAACTAGGTCTAAAATTTTTTAGACCTAACCAAGTGATACTACTAGCTTTTGGAATTTCAACTCCAAATGTCTTCTGCTTTGACGCAATTGGAGTTAGTGCTATTAGTTTCACGAAACTAGATGTTTTTTTAAAGCAAAATCATGAACATTACACTACTTAAAATAATCGCATTATCTTTTTGGTGAAATTACTTCGGTAGTAGTGCGTGGACTGAAAACAGCTTTTAAGTGAAACTTCCAAAAACTGATTTTATTAAACTTGTAAATCTTTATTGGTTTTGACTTTTTTTATTTTATCCCGCTCCCGTGTAAAAATTATTTTTGTTTATTGAACTTTACAAATACAAAAGATTTTAAATCTCTCGATATAACCCAAAGTATTCATTTCAAAGCCTTTGCATAAATCAGCTTATTCAATATTTGATTTAATGTTAAAAACGTTAACATTTCTCAATCAAACTCTTTCAGAAAAGATACTGTTATAGTAGAGAACTCTTGGATTACGAATGCTATATTTTGTAGAAATGTAAACATCCTTTGTTTGGTTGAATTTTCTAAGTTGACTCAAATCTGCTTGTCAAGAGTATTTATTTGTTATTGCTCTTCCATCACTTAAAGGCAATAGAGGAGTAAACAAGATAATACTTTTAAGCCTGATTAGGGATAAAGAAAATTCACATATCTGTTTTATGCTTTTACAGATGTAATATCTTGTTATTGCTCTATCCCTTCATGGATAAAGGATTCTGAATTCTGAATTCTTCTTCAAGCAGTTTAAAACTTTAACGTTGCAGGCAAATATTTAGCAACTAAATCTTCATAGTATGGTTTTAATTTCTGCCAATCAGGAGGAATAGGGTTTTTGGAATATAAATCGTAGGGGTTGAATAACTTCACCCATTTAAACATTTCTTGATCGTGTTTATCCATCAAATGTTCATACGCATTTTCACGATGTTGAGGATAAAATGAGTGATAGCGAAGCATATACAACGCAGGTTCGGGCAAATAGTTTTTCATCATCTGATAAAAATACTCATCATGCCCCCATGAAATATGTACATTACTCAATCCACACTTCGGCTCGTAAATACCATATTTAGTGTTGTAATTGGGGTTTTTATAATCAGGATTTTCTTTGAAAAATTCTGGGAAAACAATTTTATCAGAGAAGGCACAACCTACAGGATAAGTATCGCCTACGGTAGCCCATTGAGGTTCACCAAATAGACAAAGCACTTTCCCCATATCGTGAAAGAAGCCGGTAAGTACCATCCAATCAGGATGACTATCGGCACGAATAGCTTCTGATGTTTGCAATAAATGTTGTAATTGATCCATGTCTGTATCAGGATCGGAATCATCAACCAATTGATTCAAAAATTCGACTGCATCCCAAACAGACATTTCTTTCTTGTCAAACTTTAAAAATTCTTTTTCTTTTTGAAGTACAAAATCGTATGTTTGATTAATATGGTTTAACCGATAAAACTCTTTTACCGTATCTCTAATAGTCGTTTTATAATTTCTATACTCTTCGGTGGTTTTACCTTCTTGAACTATGCTTTCCGGATCGGGATAGCGATTCAGTAAGTCTTCTTCCCATTCTTCTAGGGAATGTAAAGGATTGTTTTGAGCTTGAGCAATGACATTATTTAGAGTTTGAGACATATCTTCCTACTTGTCGATATTGATTTGTTAAATGGTACTTTTGCGCTCCCTTGTGCACAGGTGTGCAAAACCTGTCTTAAACTTATTTTTTATTTTTGCACACGTGTGCAAAAATGTGTGTTAAGTTTGATTTCGTATTTGTAGACCTATCTATGGATATCGATGGTTTACTTCACCCGCTTTTCTTCGATCTTTTTGGTTCCGAAGAAAAATGGTACTTTTGCTTTTTGCACACCTGTGTATGAATTGACTAATATAAGCTAATCTTTTGTATTACACACCTGTGCAAAACCTATATTTATGTTTTTTTTGTTGTCGGGCTCAGGCAGGGGGTATCAAATTGCTAATTGCACAGCAGTGGAATACTTAACAAGATTAGCCAACTCTTCTAGCTGATTTATTGCTTCTGCACCCTCCAACTTCATTAATTCGCGATCGTCCCACAATTCCATCCAAGTAATCCCGTAATCAGAGACTAAAAACCGAATTAGGTGTTTTTCCCTGAGGCTAACTATAAATGAAGCACTCTTCATTTGGTCGCCGCATGTATAACAAGACGCAGTATAACCACGTCGCTCAAGTATAATTGTCAAGGCTTGTAGGTTCATTACTAAGTCTTGGACGAATTCTTGATGTTGTTGCGCTAATCTTAGAAACACTATTTTTCTCCTACCACTCCAGTTATGTGGTTGCTTTTATAATTTCTTTAGACTTACATCTGATGTAATTTAGTTGCCAAAAGTTCGTGTTTTCGTAGATACGTGATTAATCTTAATCTTATGGTTGTCATCAATAAGCTAAATTTCCAAAGCAGTTCTAATGTTTTGGACAATTATCTGCGGTGGCTGTGCAACATCCATAGATATGGTATCTAACGGTTCTTCAAGAGTATTGAACTGACTTCCGAGGAGTTTTTCATTCATGTAATGATTGCTACGCTCTTGTAACCGTGCTTGAATCAACTCATAAGATCCTTTGAGGTAAACTAGCTTGATGCGTTCGCCCTTGGCGTTGGCGGAGCTATCGCCCTTGGCGTTGGTGGAGCGATCGCTATCCAGTAGCAAAAATTGCCGATAGCTATCTTTTAAAGCCGAACACGCCAGCACCACACTTTTATTTTCTTGCAACCATTGCTTGATAGCTGTTTGCAAATCTTGTAACCAAGGCATCCTGTCTGCTTCACTCAGAGGGATACCACATCGCATTTTCTCAACATTCTCTGGCGAGTGGAAAGTATCAGCGTCGCTAAACTCCCATTTTAACGAATCTGCTAACAGTTTTCCGATGGTGGTTTTGCCAGAACCAGATACACCCATGACGATAATAATCATTGACTGCTGCATCATATTTTTATTAAGAAAAGTTAAGCTAATTCGTAATTCCTAATTCGTAGTTGTAGTTATGGGTGGAGGTAAAAGTTAGGACTCCTAACTCCTTTTTATGCAAAATGTGAGTTGTATAAATCTCTTGACAAATAACGATTATTTTCTATAATACATACAAATGCACACGTGTGCAATATTTAATTACTAAGATAAAAAATGAATAAACGAAGAATTTCAATTGAAGATATTGCCCGCAGAGCAGGGGTTTCTCATTCTACAGTTTCACGCGCTTTGCGAGATAACGCTCTAATTAGCCCGAAAGTGCGAGAAGAAATTAAGCGACTGGCGCAGGAGATGAGCTATGTGCCGAATGCTATTGCTCAAAGTTTGCAAAATAAGCGTACTAATACTATTGGTGTAGTAGTAACTTCAATCGCAGATCCTTTTTTTGCTGAGGTAGTAGAGGGAATCGAGAAGATAGCCAGACCAGCAGGCTTGAGTGTTTTGTTGAGTGCTTCACACCGGAATTTTGAGCAGGAGATGGCAGCTATTGATACTTTTCATCGCCGCAGAGTGGACGGGATCTTAGTAGCAGATTCACGAATTAGTAAGCAGCATATCAAACAACTTACGCAAATTGCTGTGCCAACAGTTCTGATTAATAGTCAGACCGAAGATCAATCCGAAATATTTCACTCAGTAGCAATAGATGATCGCTTAGGTGCTAAATTAGCCACAGAGCATCTAATAAGTTTGGGACACACCGCTATTGGTTATCTTGGGGTAGGCGATCGCAGTAGGTCAAACCAGGAGCGCCTAGAAGGATATCAAATGGCCCTTGCGGAAGCTGGTATTCCACAAAATACTGATTGGATTTCAATTAGTGATGAATATGATACCAGAACCAGCGATGTGAACACTGGGAAAAATATGCTGTCTAAACTATTGGCTGCGGAAGTTACAGGCATATTTTGTTACAACGATATGGTGGCAGTTGGCGCTCTGTTAGCTTGCCAAGAATTAGGTATTTTAGTACCGCGAAATTTAAGTCTCGTCGGATTTGATGGTATTGCTTTAGGCTCTTACGTTACACCGGCACTGACCACAGTTAGCCAGCCAATGTTAGAAATTGGTGGCTATGCAATGCAAATGTTACTCGATTTATTAGAAGAAAAAACTGTAGAAAACCGCGTTTTATCTCCTTTTTTAGTAGAGCGTGGTAGTAGTGCAGCATTATTAACAATTTAAGATTGAAGACAATTTATTTGAAGCTTTTAACCAAATAAAAAGTATGTTAACTAAAAAACTGAGTTTATCTCCCGATCGCTGTTTTTCTCCAGAACCAGTTCAAAGACGACTAGCCCATCAATTTTTTGACAGCATATCTGCGTTACCTCTAGTTTGCCCACATGGACACGTAGATCCAGCTTTGTTAGCTAATCCCGCAGCCCGTTTTGGTTCACCGACGGAATTACTGATTATTCCTGACCATTACCTTTTGCGGATGCTCTACAGTCGGGGCGTACCTCTGCAAGCTTTGGGTATACCTACTAGTGATGGTTCACCAGTAGAAACCAACCACCGCAAAATCTGGCAATTGTTCGCAGACCATTTTTATCTATTCCAAGGTACTCCGTCTGGGTTGTGGCTGAAAGAGGAACTAACTAACGTCTTTGGTGTAGATGAACCTTTAAATTCTCACAACGCCGGACATATCTATGATTATCTAGAAGGTTTGTTAGCCTCATCTAAGTTTTCCCCTCGTGCTTTATTCAAACGCTTTAACATCGAAGTGCTTTGTACTACCGATGCCGCCAGTGATAACCTAGAGAATCAGCGATCGCTCCACGAAGAAGGTTTTACTCAAATTAGACCAACTTTTCGCCCAGATGCAGTAGTTAATCTGGATGCTCCTGGTTGGTGGGAAAATCTTACCAAATTGGAAAGCAGTATCGGTAGAGAAATTAGTACTTATGCCAATTTTGTGGAAGCTTTAGAAGAACGTCGAGCTTTCTTTAAAAAAATGGGCGCGACAGCTACCGATCAAGGTGCAGCTACACCTTATACGACAAGCCTTTCTGACCAAGAAGCCGAAGCTATCTTTGCTAGGGCATTAGCCGGCAAGCTGAATCCGGGTGATGTAGAAAACTTTACCGGTCATATCTTTATGGAAATGGCGCGGATGAGTGTGGAAGATGGGTTGGTGATGCAAATGCATTGTGGTGTGATGCGTAACCATAACCCGGCTTTATTTGAGAGATTTGGATCTGATAAAGGTGCTGATATTCCCGTAAAAATAGAGTGGACTCAAAATCTGCGTCCGTTGTTGTCAGCTTACGGCAATGATCCGCGCTTCCGCTTAATCATTTTTGGTATGGATGAAAGCACTTATAGCCGCGAGATGGCTCCGTTAGCTGGTCATTATCCTACTGTATTGCTGGGGCCGCCTTGGTGGTTTCACGACAGCGTAAATGGCATGGAGCGTTATTTCAATCAGGTAATGGAAACTGCTGGAATTTATAATACTGCTGGATTTAATGATGATACACGGGCTTTTGTTTCTATTCCGGCTCGTCATAATGTCTGGCGGCGGGTAGCTTGTAATTGGTTGGCTGGATTGGTTGCGCGGGGATTGGTTGAGGAGGGGGAAGGGTATGAGATGGCTCGTGCGTTGGCTTATGACCTCGCTAAGGTTGCTTATAAGTTTGAGGGGAATTGAGGGGAATTGAGGGGAATTGAGGGGGAGTTTAAACGCAAAGGGGCGCGGAGGGAAGCGCAGAGGTACGCAGAGAATTTTACTAAGTGGGGGAATCATTTTGATTTTAAGTAAACTTTTTAGTTTGAAGGAGCGGGTAGCGGTAGTTACTGGTGGTTCTGGTGTGCTTGGTGGGGCTATGGCAAAGGGTTTGGCTCTGGCGGGAGCGCGAGTTGTGGTTTTGGGTCGCAATGAAGCACGGGCGGGGGCGGTGGTGGCTGAGATTACTGCTTGTGGTGGAGAAAGTATGGCTGTGGTAGCAGATGTTAGCGATCGCTCTCAATTAGAAATCGCCAGGGATGTTATTATACAGCGTTGGGGTGAAATAGATATCTTGGTTAATATGGCTGGCGGGAATATTCCGGCTGCCACAATTACTGCTGATGCGACTATTTTTGATATGCCACACGCAGCCTTTGAGGAAGTAGTTAGCCTCAACTTACTTGGCACTCTACTACCTTGTCAGGTTTTTGGTCAAGCAATGGTGGAAAAAAATCAGCCCCACGGTTGTATTGTCAATATTTCTTCTATGTCTGCAATCCGAGTGATTAGCCGCGTGGTTGGCTACTCAGCCGCTAAAGCGGGGATAGATAACTTTACTCGCTGGCTAGCGGTAGAACTCGCCCAAAAGTATGGTGATGGAATGCGAGTAAATGCGATCGCACCAGGTTTCTTTATTGGCGAACAAAATCGAGATTTACTCTTAAATTCTGATGGTAGTTTGACCGTTCGCGGGCAAAAAATCATTGAGCATACCCCCGCCGGACGTTTCGGAAAACCAGATGAATTACTCAGCACTTTAATCTGGTTATGTAGTTCTGGTTCTAGTTTCGTTAACGGGGTAGTCGTGCCGGTAGATGGTGGATTTAGTATCTACAGTGGAGTTTAATCATGTATTCACTGGCTGTAAATAACGGCACACTTTCAGATGAGCAAGTTTCTGCGCTAATTCATCAAGCTTTAGCAGACCCTAAGTTAGATGGACAGCGCATCTTAGTGTTAATTCCAGATAGTACCCGCACTGCTCCCATCCCTCAAATGTTTCGATTACTGCATCAGGAGTTGGGTAAAAGAGTAGCGGCTCTGGATTTTTTAATTGCTCTGGGTACACATAATCCTATGAGTGAAGAACAAATCAATCACTTGGTGGGAGTGACACCAGAGGAACGAGAGACAACTTTTAAGAAAGTTCGCATTTTTAACCATCTTTGGAATGAGCCAGATACTTTTATTTCTTGTGGAATAATTTTGGCAGATGAGATAGCAGAAATTAGTAATGGAATGCTGCATCAAGAAGTTGATGTGCGTGTTAATAAGCTTGTAACAGAATACGATTTGATCGTGATTTGCGGCCCAGTTTTTCCTCACGAAGTTGTCGGTTTCTCTGGTGGAAATAAATATTTTTTTCCCGGTATTAGTGGTCAGGAAGTAATTAATCTCTCACACTGGTTAGGTGCTTTAATCACTTGTTACGAAATTATTGGTACACTCGGAATAACACCAGTCCGGCGTTTGATTAACCGAGCCGCTAACCTGATTTCTACCCCAAAGCTTTGTTTGGCGATGGTGGTCGCACCAAAAACAAATCAGCTAGCTGGAATTTATATAGATCAACCAGAATCAGCTTGGGAAGCTGCTGCAAAATTATCAGCTAAACTGCATATTAAATATGTAGATCAGCCTTTTAAACAAGTGCTTTCAGTCATGCCTCAAATGTATGATGACATTTGGACAGCAGCTAAAGGAATGTACAAACTAGAGCCAGTAGTTGCTGATGGAGGTGAGGTAATTATATATGCTCCTCATATTACCGAGTTTAGCTATACACACGGCGAAATTCTCTCCCAAATTGGCTATCATGTGCGGGATTACTTTCTCAAACAGTGGGATAAATTCCAAGAGTATCCTGCTGGAGTGCTGGCTCATAGTACTCACTTAAAAGGGATGGGTACTTTTGATTTTATAGAAGGGGAACAAGCACGGATTCGTGTCACTTTAGCTACTGGTATTTCTGCTGAATGCTGTGCTGCTCATAACTTGAGCTATCGTGACCCGGATACTATTAGACTAGCAGAATGGATTAATCGAGAGGATGAAGGTATATTGCTTGTGCCGAAAGCTGGGGAGATACTATACCGTCTAAGTTACAGCAAATTTTAGGTAACTAAATCATCGAATCATTGAATAGGGGCGCATAAGGATAGGGCTGAAACTCCTCAAGCTGTAGCATAACAAGAACTCTAAAATTTTTAACATAAATATCTTGGTTATCCGCGAAATTTTTCATTGGTGAAATTAAATTCGATTTTATTTTTACCTCTGATTAAAGTTTGCTTAAACTCATGACTTTAAAATAGAGCGTCTATAAATAATTTTTGTATACATTGCAGTGTGCATTGCCTACAAAAATTTATGGTGAGGAAAACTGAAATGAAATTGCTTCCAAACTTATTGCTTACTGCTGCTACTTTTGCTTTAGGATTTGCTACTGTAGAGGCAAAATCTGCATCTGCTGCAATTATTAATTATGCTTTCACAGTTGATAGTCCTGTAACTCAAGGAAATGGTTTTTTTAGCTTTGATGACTCGACCTTTAGCAATGAGAATAATCCAGTAGCTAGCGTGAAGTCACTATCTTTTCAATTTGATGGTGACTCTACCATTTACACTGAGAAAGATGATAATAACTACCCAGATTTCCCTGTTGTTTTTCCAACCATATCCTTAACAGGAAAAACATATTTTGCATTAGATTATCTATTCAATGATAAATCTAATCCTTCTAGTTCTCTAAGCTATGAAATCATTGATGAGGATTTTACAATTTTCTCTAGAACCTCTCCAGATGCAGAACCCATATCAGGTAGAGTTTCTTATACACAAATACCTGAACCTACACCTTTAGCTGGTACTCTCTTTGCTTGTAGCCTTGGCTGGATTATGAAGAGGAAAGTAGCATCAATGAACAAGGCTAAAATCTAACCTTAGTTAAGTTGATGTTAAGGCTTTTTTGCCAAAGATTAATCTCTGATTATAGGAATCCTAAATTACTCAGCACTGTTTCGATGATAGGGTGGGCTATTTTCGCCCACCTGATATTTACTCTGTATTTAGCTCCTGAATTTGAACAAGAACTTTACTTTTTCTCGCTACCGGCAACTATTTCTATGTTTCCTTTTTTCAGCGCTTCTAATGCTTCACCTTCAGCGTCTTCTTGCTTCTTAACAGCATCGGCTTGGCTAATTAGTTTCGCAGCATTTTCTTCACTTTCAAGAATACCGAATTCAATCAACAAATCTTCTAGCTCATCCATTTCGATGGGTGTGGGAACGGCGAGATTTGTATTGTTGATAATCTTGTCTGCTAGTGTCCGGTATTCATGAGCTTGCTTGCTGTCGGGTGCGTACTCGTTTACAGTCATCCGACGCAATTCGGCGTGTTGCACGATATTGTCACGGGGGACGAAGTGAATCATCTGAGTACTTAATCTAGCTGCAAGGGTGCTAATCAGTTCATCTTCCCGATCAGTTTTCCGGCTATTACAAATTAGCCCACCCAAACGGACACCACCAGTGTGAGCATATTTGAGAACCCCACGAGCAATGTTGTTAGCTGCAAACATTGCCATCATTTCACCAGAAGTAACGATGTAGATTTCTTGGGCTTTACCTTCACGAATTGGCATCGCAAAACCACCACACACAACGTCGCCCAATACGTCGTAAGAGACGAAATCTACATCTGAGTAAGCACCATTTTCTTCGAGGAAGTTAATGGCGGTGATGATACCCCGACCGGCACAACCTACACCAGGTTCTGGCCCACCGGATTCTACGCATCTAATATCCCGGAAACCAGTGATTACAACTTCTTCGAGTTCGATATCTTCCACAGCGCCTCGTTCAGCAGCTAAATGCAGCACGGTGGTTTGAGCTTTACAGTGCAAAATCAAACGAGTAGAGTCAGCTTTCGGGTCACATCCGACAATCAAGATGCGTTTACCCACTTCTGCCATCGCAGCAAGGGTGTTTTGGGAAGTGGTAGATTTACCAATACCACCTTTACCATAGAAAGCAATCTGTCTAATTCTTTCGTCGGACATGATAATTTATCCTACAATTGTTTGGTTGGTCTGTTGGTTGATGAGGCGATCGCACTTTCCACTGAAAGCAATGCCTACGACGGGCTTCTCTATGAGAGCTAACGCTTACGCTCTATAGCAAAAAGAGTCCGAATCCAGAACATACTCAAGTTTTGGTCAATTTTTGTTGGCCATTAGTCATTGTTTTTTCTGACTAATGGCTAGAGCGATAAGACATTACTCAAGGAATATTGCAAGTATTACCAGATGCTCACTCATATCATGTCCGGGTAATTAGTGGTCATTGCGAACGAAGTGAAGCAATCGCAGAGACATTGGGATTGCAACTCTTAGAGACGCTCCGCGAACGTTCCACTCGCAATGACGTTTTATAAGTGTTTAACCGGACTTGATATCAAATGATTTCTCTGGCGAAGTAATACCAATTGGAAAAAGAAAGCTACATATTTCAAGCTGGAAACTCAAATTCCATCCGAATTACGTTAGCGTAGCCTATTACGAATTACGAATTCAGCATTATCAGTTGTTGTAATCCCTGAAGGTTGCTCATACCTAAAGAGTGGTTGCAGCAGTAATTTAAATTCACGCAGAGTCTTCCTTTAACCACACAACCAACCATTGCAATCCACTCTAAACAGTCGCTACAACTTCCCCGATTTTGCTGATATCGTAACCGCCGAGAATTTCAAATTGGGAGTGAACCTTCCGATGTCCCAAAGTACTGAGCAACTGCTGTACAGGTGCAACTTCGAGATATTCCTTGAGAATCACTAAGTCGTACCGTGACTGATGTAAAGGAATAAATCCTAGTCCAAAGGCGGTAGCTACAGATGCCGTACTCATACCTGCATCGGCAACTCCTCCGACTACAGCTTGGGCAACATCTTGGTGACTTTTGAGTATATTGTCAAAACCCTGCACAGCATCGAACGGTATCTGCTCTTTTTGGAGTGTTTGTTCCAAAAGCATCCGACTACCAGAACCGATTTCGCGGTTAACAATAGTCGCTCCCCCAGCAACTAAATCAGTAACTGTTCTAATTCCCATTGGGTTCCCTGACTTTAACAAAAGTCCCTCCTCCCAGACACCAAGGGTAATCAGAACTGCTTCCCTCCCAGCCAGAACATCTCGAACAAAGGGAGTATTATACTCACCAGTCTCAGGATTGTACAAATGCATCCCAGCGATGTGTGCCTCACCTCTGCATAGACTGTGCAATGCAGCCATGCTATTGGCGAAGTTATATTGGACTCGCAGTTGGGGATGCCAGCGTTCGGTGGCTCTTGCCCATAGTGAAATCACAGGGGCACAACCAGCAATCACAACGGTGTTGTGAAGTGTGTCGAGATTATCGTCTAAAAGACGGACTCGAATTTTACTTGTACCTGTGCAAGTCTCACCCTCACCATCAGCCGGAATCATATCTTGGCGAAAAGCATCCTTACCAATCAAGGGATAAGCTATCCATTGTCCTCCCACACGAGCCATGCTAACTCGCAGTTGCTGACCATTAGGAACAGGTTTGGCAAGAACAGCTTCAATTTCAGGTAAATCCCGCTCTAACCAGAATAGATCCTCAACTTGACAGCCAAGCGCTTTGGCCAAGCGAAGTGTTATGGCTACTGAGGGAGCATATAATCCCGACTCTACACCACTAATAGTCTGACGAGTCACACTAGCGATGTTAGCCAAATCTTGTTGGCTCATGCCTAAGCGAGTTCTAATTGACTTCAAGTTATTACGGAGATCACTATCCTGCTTCATTGGCTTTGTCTCTTGGTTTCAAAAAGCCGTAGCGGATTTAACTTACATCTGCCAAGGCGAAAGTGTGGTCTTTGAGTTTATATCATTTCTCTTTGAAGACTTTTTGTGCTTTCGCTGTCTTGATTCCCTATATAAAAAGACTATCACAGAAATTGCCAATTTACTTGCGAAGCGCAAATTATTTTTGCAGATAGTTGCTTTTTTGGCTCAAAAGTCCCAAATCACAATAAACAGAGCATTTATTTAGCAGTAAACTTTTACCAATTTAATTGGTAAAAGTAGTATTTAATACAGTTTTAAAAATTAGTTTCAGCTTTGATGCTTGATAGGCGAGTAATACAAGCCGTAGAAAACATACCAACCAATGAGATTTTGGGGTAAATTTTGCCCTGACTAGAAATTACCGATTTGACTAGAGTGAATATGCACATAGCATCAGCAAAGAATTGCTGTTTTAATTTTTTGCATAGTCAAGTAAGTATTTACCAAAGTGTGTAACAGATGACACTAAATTACTGTTATTAGCACCACAGCAATGGAGAGAGTAATGATTACCGAAGAAGACTTAGCCCAGCAATTTAACGTAATTATCGAACACACTCATCCACGAGTATGGGAATCATTACGCCAGTGTTATGTAAAGGCGATCAATCCTAAACCTTATTTAACAAGAGCGAATATAAAGATGTGTGTTCACTATACAAAATACATTGGAATTTACTGTCCAAACAGACTGATGAGTGCCGTAGTAGAACAAAAAAATCTACTCAAAGAAGTAGCAGAATACCTGGGGCTAGTTGAGGTTGTTTGCTTGAATGCAAATAACTTGGTGCGCGATCCCCTCTCCAATCTCAAGCAAGCTTATCCCCAGTTGTGGTTAGACTTATTGTGGATTGTCACTCAAGAAGAATAACCCAACTTATGTCAACCAGATTTTCTTGCAATATTTGACCTGCAAAAAATCAAAAATACTAATCCTCACCGCAGCTTTGTTACTTTTAAAGCTTGCCAAAATCTTATGAATCAACCACGCCTGCATCCAGATGATTTGCCTTCACGTCAAACAATCAAGTTGAGTGAAATACTATTTAGACAGCTTGAAGAAGCAACTAAAAAAAGGTTTTTCTTAGCGTGCGATCGCATGACACGTATTTTACTATCAAGTTGTCACTGGTATTTCAAAATCAATAGTGGCGTTTTGACGTTGATCATGATTTGTAATAATATGGAAAGTTATCGCAATATCATGAAAACTGTTCCCCAATTTGCTGACAACTTAAAACAGTTTACCAACAGAGCTAAAATTACTGTTAGTTCTCCACTTGACCAAGGTATACCGTGGGTTCTGAGCATAGATAATGTTTTACCTGAAGGTGATTTACCTAGTACCTGATAGATAAGCCAGAATTTCTTCTATAGCGGTTCCCATTCGGATGAGGTACAGCATTATATCGCAAGGTGTAGGGGCACGGCAGTGCCCACTGGTGTCAACTTAACGCAAAACCGCACGTCCGCCAGGGATTGTAAATCCCTGTCTCATGGCTAAAGTCCTCTGAAGAGGACTAAGATAGCGCGAAAATTTTCAGTCTACTTCAGTAGACTTGAGCAATTAGTCAGGGATTGTAAATCCCTGGCGGGTGAACAACACCCAATCAGTACGCTATTTTTGGCAAAAGTAGACACCAATGAGCATTGCTGTGCCCCTACAACATGGTCTATTTACGAGCGCAGGATAATTAAGAAAAGCCTTCAACAACCTATTATCGTTAATTCACATCACGATGCATTTGTACAGCGCGTAAGTCTTAAACAAGGTTGGCACTTTTAAAGATCCAACAGTGTGCAAGTTGATGAGGTATACTTTTTCAATTCAAGAACTAACGAGAGATCAAGTAAATTTTACTTATGACTCTTGAATTATCCCTTATCTTCTAACCTTTATCAGGAAGATCGATTCTGGCTGTTCCAATAGGAATTTCTCCGTTTAATCCAACCCTTTTAGCTGTGACTCCATAGAGGAGGATTTTTTCAAGTGGAATTCTTCTTTGTACACCTATAAATTCTACCTCCACAGAACTACCAGAAGTTACAGGCTGCTCAAAGGTGATTGATACTCGTTCTTTACTAATCTCTGTTTTAGCTGCAATTTCTCTACCAGATTGATCAGTAATCCGAACTTTATTAAAGCGTTCCATCTGATTTGGTAACGAAATCATCAGGTCTTGTAGAGACATACCAACTACTGCCACTTTGATAAAGTGAGTATCATTTCGGACTCCAGATTTAGTAATATGGGGAACGTTTACTTCTAGGGCTATTTGGGATACTGTATGTGTATCAGAATTTGACTGTTGATACTTTACAGATGTAGCTACAGCCGCAGCAGATGAAGTGAGTATGAGAGCAAATAAACTACCAACAATTAAACCTTTCATGATCAAATCCTCGCTTTTGCGCGAACTAAACTTGTAATTAATAGATTGCTATATGACTATGAGTTCTAGCTGATATCGAAATTAAAGTATTGTGAGATTTTCAAATTAATAATCTGAGATTTTTCCTCCTAGATATAGCGAATGGAATTCGCACGCTAGTTGCTTATGGGGGAAATCCCGAAGAGATCACTGGCTTGGCCATACAAACAAAATCCACCTCCGTCAATTCCTTGAGTCCGCGCAGGCGGATTTGGTTTGTATAACCGCGATTTCTAATTGCCAGGTATATTTGCAAAGGTGAGATCCTCCCGGCAATATTTCTTATGATCCACTCAGAATTTTCTCAACAAAAACTCATGAAAAATATGAATACTAGTAAAAAAGTGAGGAAATAATTCCAATCCTTTTGCAAAATAGCTGAATCAATCTAGATTCAGTAACTAGAGGAGTTCACAATCTCATGTCAACTCGTAATTTAACTTTCTCCCGCCACTTATTACGCAATTTGTCCATAATTTCGCTCATTGTTGTACTCCTGTACGCTGCATCTCGTGTGATACTCCCTGCTCCTGCCAACGATATCTCTACTTCTACACCGCAGGGAAAACAGACGGTAGTGTTTGGTGGAGGCTGCTTTTGGGGAATGGAAGCGGTTTTTGAGCATCTTAAAGGGGTTTCTGATGTCGTCTCCGGCTTTTCAGGTGGCGATGCCAGAACCGCAGACTATGCAATTGTTAGTTCTGGATTCACCGATCACGCGGAATCAGTGAAAATCACTTATGATCCATCACAGATATCATATAGCCAGCTTTTAAAGGTCTACTTTTTGGTAGCGCATAACCCAACACAATTGAATTATCAGGGGCCCGACAGGGGTAAGCAATATCGTTCTGTGATATTTTTTGCCAACAATGAGCAGAAACGGCTAGCGCAGGATTACATAGACCAACTGAATAAAGCCCATACTTTTGAGAAGCAAATTGTTACCGAATTGGCTCCGTTGAAGGGTTTTTATCAGGCCGCGGCATACCATCAAAATTACATTACACATAATCCGAAAGATCCCTATGTAGTAGTACATGACTTGCCGAAGTTAGCTCAACTTCAAGCCAAGTTCCCCGATATATACAACAAATGATTTGGGAGCATCCCAAATGTGTAAAAACATAATTTGTCATTGCGTTCGCCCTTGGAGACGCTACCGCGAACGCTTCATTCGCAATGACAAGTAACGATTTTAGTAAATTTGCAAAATTGGGATGCTCCCAATGATTTAGCACTACATCTAAGCCAACGGTAGTTTCCTACAGGGAAATCGCTGTTTTTCCCAATGCGCCAGATAGATTATTCTGGCTGGCTACAATACTTATTCATCTCATTCACTAAGTTATCTGATTGCTTACCAATAGCTGTAGCTGTTGTCAGTGCTGAGTCAATTTCGGTTCTAGCCTTTTGAATTTTTTCTCTACCGGGTGCTGAGGCTTCTGCTGTCTTGGTTGCACCAAGCCCCCTACCTGCTTTGGCGATCGCTTGACTGAGATTTTGAAAAATCTTGACAAAACCGCTTTGATATTCTTTCAGCTTCGGATCTGTTAAATTCAATTCCCTAATGGATTTAGTCACGAATTCCAAATCCTTAGACAACTGTATGCTGGTTATAACTTGCGTTCCTTTATTTTTATCAATCAGAGAAGTTCCGGCATTCACAACTTTAATCAGTCGCTGGCACTGGGAAACTTTATTTTCACTGCAACTAGTAATGAATAAAGCAATGCTCAGGCTAAGAGGAGCAATAACAGTATATTTATTTAAAACAGACATTCACACCCCAACAGCAATAAAACAGAGAATATAGTATCCAATATTACTAATAAAGGAGGCATTAGGCATTAGGCATTGGGCATTGAGGATTGGTCAATAATCAATAGTTTTTCCTCCCCTGCTCCCCTTGTCGTCATGCCCCATGCCCAAATCACCAATCTATTGGCAAACCTAATTGGTCTAAAGTAGCACCATCTTGCAAAAGTGGCTGAATGTCGCTGTCTATTTGAATGCGTCCACCAGATAGCACCAAAGCACGCCCAGTAACTCTGCCTAACCAATGTAGATCGTGGGAGGCAATTAATATAACTTGCACGGGTAACTTTAACAACACTTGCGCCAAATGACGCCGCCATGCTGGATCAAGACCGTTAGTCGGCTCATCCAAAATTAGAATTGTCGGTTCTAGGGCTAAAATCGAGGCTAGGGCGGCTAGGCGTCTTTGTCCACCAGAAAGTTCGTGGGCGGAACGATTGGCGTAAGCTTCTAGACCAAAATCAGCTAATAACTGTCGGGCGCGATCGCTTGCTTGGGCTGGTGACATTCCATAGTTACGTGGCCCAAAAGTAACATCTTCCAAGATGGTCGGCATAAATAGTTGGTCGTTGGCATCTTGGAAGCTAAAACCGATTTGACGACGTATTTGGGGTAAAGTTTTCGGTTCTACTGGGATGCCATTAAGGATAATTTTCCCACTTTGGGGTTGTTTTAAGCCAATCAGGTTCTCCAGCAAGGTGCTTTTTCCAGAACCTGTTGCTCCCATCAACGCCACGCGATCGCCTTTTTTTAAGGTAAAAGATATTTCTTGTAATACCGGCTCTTGGCGAGAATAGGCATAGGACAGGTTTTCAACCTCGACTACGGCTGTGTGGGGATCGTGGGTTGATGGTTGGGGATTAGAAGTCAAAGATTTCAAGATTCACAACTGCGTTAAATTTTGTAAGAAGTTAAGGTAACACTAGCAGCGATCGCCCAAGCTATTAATAGGACAAAACGCTCTTTTGGTCTGAGGCTAGAATCTATGGGCAATTGTCCGTTGTAACCACGAGCTACCATTGCTGCGTAGACTCTTTCTGCTCTATCTAGACTACGCAGATACAAAGCTCCAATCATGGCAGCACTGGCATAGCGCAGCCATCCCGCAGTTCCAGTCAGACCGCGTAATTGAGCGCTGCGCCGCATCCGCGTTACTTCTGAGAGCAAAATTTCCATATATTGCCCAGCTAATAACAAGTTTTCCTTTAAAGGTGCTGGTACAGTTAAGCTTTTAAGGGCGATGCCGAAACTGTGGGGCGGCAAGGTTAACAAAAAACTATTCATAGTAACCAGACAAACTAGCGAACGAACCAGCAAAAAACTGGCTCGTTCCCATCCCTGGGGCAATGCCAGCAATGACAAAAAAATCAATTCTGTGCCGAGTAATCCTCCCAACTGGCGAATTGGTACACGCAAGCAGCAAGCCCATAAAAGTGCGATCGCACCATATATACTTAGTCCATACCAAGCATGATGCTTTAATAAAGCTGCTCCTACCACAATCACTAGAGATAGTTGTAAACGTAACGGCAAAGAAAGTTTAAGCATTCTTCGGTTTCACTACCTTGGCAATGCCAAAGGCTACAGCAAAGCAAACCGCAGCTCCCACAAGTCCAGCAATACTAGTGCCAATTGGCCCCAAACCTTCAATACCATAGTCAGCTAAGGGAGTCGGCACTATTATCCGCACTTTCTCGGCTAAGTTGATGAAGCCTGTATTTTCGGCAACTTTCTCCAAACCATCGGGCCATGCTGAGGCAAAGAGTGACAGCACTCCCGCAATCAAGAAAATGGTGACAATGGGCACTGACCAACCGCGAAACTCGTGCTGTTCCCCTGGTAACAAATCTGGTCGGGCGGTGGCCAAATAAGTCAGCACACCCCCGGTAATCAACCCTTCGCCGATGCCAATTAAAATATGTACACCAGTCATGGCTGGTAAAACTATCGCTACAGGTGCAGTTCCTGAGAGAGCTAACTCTATGGCACAAGCGATCGCGGCTACCACTACACTAACACCAGCAGCTATACCAGCAGCCAATGGTAAGCGCCCTTTTGATCCCCCAAACAGCCGTTGCAAGGTTTCGGTTAAAACCCAGCCAACCCAAACCCCAATCACTCCCATGTTAAAAATGTTTGCTCCCAAGGCTGTAATACCACCATCAGCAAATAGCACAGCTTGAATAATTAGAACTGTGGCAATACACAACGTTCCTGCCCAAGGACTACCCAAAACGATCGCAGCTAAGGTTCCCCCCAACAAGTGACCACTGGTACCCCCTGCTACCGGAAAATTGATCATCTGGGCGGCAAAAATGAAGGCGGTGGTTAGTCCCAGTACGGGCGCACGACGAATACCAAAAGCTTCTTGCGATCGCCCAAAGGCAATAAACAGTGCTGCCACACTCGCTAAACCAGTAGCCCCTGCTACCGGAACAGAAACAAATCCATCGGGAATATGCATGCTCCACCCTGTATTTTAGATGTTCATTTACTCAAAACAAGCAAGAAAACTACAGCATCAAGTTAATAGCAAACAAAATTTTTCTCTTTTTTGCAATGCCCTCTTGGTGGATTTTATAGTGCTATTTGGAACAGATTTAGAATCTGATATCTACTTAATAGTATACTTATTTGTGTATTCTTTAAGTTTTGTTAAGTTTATTTTTTATTGCTCAACCTTGAGAAACCTTGCAAAAGGTTAATACAGCAGTCCTATAGCAATCAGATTAGATTTTTGAAACAATCTATCTAAGAAGATGTTTGAAAAGGGCGACTGGAAGTCGCGGCTACACAAACAAAACCCACCTCCGTGGGTTAATGGATTTCCAGGTTGTCAACAAAAAAAATTATTTTGACAAACTTTTTATTGATAGAACTATTAACAATGTAGAATTGGATGACTAGATTTTAGGGTAGTTCATATTTAATTAACATTACCCCCTAGTAGTATTAAAAAATTATAAAGTTGCATTTAATAATCTGTATATTTGCTGACTTACTTGGCTTAATGTTACAGTGTACTTGTATAAGAAACATATAATCCATCACATAATTCCATAAAAATAAGTGTAAAAATGTAAAATTTAGATGAAATTTGGGAAAATACTGTGAATCCAAGTACGGTAATTACTGGGGCTTCAGAACAGCTAACTGTAGTAAAAGTATTCCTCAATTTTTGAGTAACTAGGTTCAGTCAATAAAGCCAGCAGATGTTCGGCTCTATTTTCCATAGACTTTACAAACCCTCGTTCTGCAATTTGGAACATGAAGACAAACTCATCCAACTCGCTGTTAACAGTACCAACTGGCCCACTAAAGATTTCAGAGTTGCCTCCTAACGATGTGGGTACAAGTAGTGAATCTATCCATCTTTCTCTAGTCATTCCTACTTATAAAGAGCGCGACAACATCGAAAATGTAGTCAGGATATTGAGTCAGTTACTGGATGAATCTATTCTAGGAAAGTATGAACTAATAGTGGTAGACGATGATAGCCCAGACCGAACTTGGGAGATAGCGCAATCCTTGACAACCGAATATCCCCAGTTGCGGGTGATGCGACGCCAACAAGAACGGGGGCTATCCTCTGCGGTGATTCGTGGGTGGCAAGCAGCTACGGGGAGTGTGTTGGGGGTAATTGATGGAGATTTGCAGCATCCACCAGAGGTGCTGATGCAACTGTTGCGTAGTGTTGAACAGGGAGCAGATTTAGCAGTAGCCAGTCGTCATGTCGAAGGTGGCGGTGTTAGTAGCTGGAGTGTTGCTAGGCGTTTCTTGTCTCGTGGCGCCCAGTTGTTAGGCTTGGTGATCTTACCGGGAGTACTGGGCAGAGTTTCCGACCCCATGAGTGGTTATTTTATGGTGCGGCGGAGTGCGATCGCTAATGCAACACTCAATCCCATAGGATACAAAATTCTTTTAGAGGTAATTGGCCGGGGAAAGGTAGACCAAGTTGCGGAAGTTGGGTATGTGTTCTCCGAACGCAAAGAGGGTGAGAGTAAAGTGACATGGAAGCAATATATAGATTACATCCACCACTTAGTCCGATTGCGGCTTTCCACAGGGAGGGTAGGGCGATTGAGTACAAAAGTCAATTTCCCCGTCGGTAGATTTCTCCGTTTTGGGTTGGTTGGCTTTAGTGGGGTGTTTGTAGATTTAACGGTGTTTCACTTACTGCGGACTGTGATTCATTTAGGTTTAACTCGCAGTACGATTCTTTCGGCCGGAGTGGCAATTCTAAATAATTTTCTATGGAATGATTTATGGACTTTTGGTGATATTTCTCAAAGACAACGCGATCCGCATCAACGTTTCAAGCGATTCTTGAAGTTCAGTGTGATCTGTTTGGCAGGAGTTATATTACAAGCGCTAATAATTAACTTTCTCTATAATGTCTTGGGGGTAAATCAGTATTTAGCTAAATTGATAGCGATCGCAGTTGCTACCATCTGGAATTTCTGGATTAATTTAAAACTTAGCTGGCGCGTCACCGACGTAAAATAGTCACAACGAGGGATTTGAGATTTTGATTTTTGTTTTTAGATTTTAGAACGAACTAAAATCTAAAACGTCAAATCTACAAATCCATGTGTATGAGGACTGGCAATGAGAGTTTTTTTCCAAGGTGCATTTGATTTTTACAGAAAAATAATCTCGTTGCTACCTGCATCTGCTACCCATTTCCTGCCTCTGGCAGATACAAACTTTACCTTACAACATAAATATTGGCATAATTGGCAGGCTCGCCTCCCTCCTTTCTGGTTTCACCCTTTGCTGAACTTGATGTGGTTGATTGTTGGCATCAGCTTGCGCCTGGCCAACTTAACTGCAAAGCCTCCTTGGACTGACGAGTTTTCCACCTTGGTGTTTAGCTTGGGGAATACTTTTTTAGCAGTTCCCCTAGATCAAGCGATCGCACCTGATATCCTATTGCAACCACTGCAACTAAATCCAGGTGCTAGTGTTGGCGATGTGATTCATAACTTAGTTACACAAGATACTCATCCACCACTGTATTTTGTGCTGGCTTACCTGTGGATGAAATTATTTCCCAGCGACGGAGGATTAGTATCGCTGTTTGCGGCGCGATCGCTACCAGCTATAATCGGTGCTGCATCCATACCGTGTGTTTACGTATTAGGCAAGGTAGCCTTTCGTTCGCCATTAGTGGGACACTTGGCTGCTGCCATGATGGCAATATCACCCTACGGCATATTTTTAGCACAAGAAGCGCGTCATTACAGTTTGGCAGCCTTATGGGTAACTGCTTCTCTAATATGCTTAGTAATTGCCACACGTCATATTCAAAACCGCACACCTTTACCTCTGTGGATAGCATTTTTCTGGTTACAAATTAATGCTTTAGGTGTTGCAACTCATTACTTTTTCACCCTCACCCTCTGTAGTGAAGCCGTAGTTTTGATTTTTCTAGCTTGGCATCAAAAACAGACTAGTCCCAAATTTTCTCTCCTCTTCTCTTCTCCCTGGCGGCGCATCTATGCCGTTGCCACAGGTACTTTTGTTGCGAGTTTAATATGGCTACCAATCTTTTTAGAGAATAGAAATCGTAGTAATTTAACCGAGTGGATTCAAGGTTCGCGCGTCGGACTAGATTGGTTAAGCCCAATCTTTCAAGCTTTAGGAACATTGATTGCAATGATTTGCTTGTTACCAGTTGAATCTTCACAGCTATTGGTTGTGATTCCTTCTGGAGTGGTGATGTTGATTTTCTTTATTTGGGCAGTGCCAATTTTGCTGCGTGGGATTAAGGTTCAACTAGAACACCCAGAAAACCGGATAATGATTCAGGTGTTGATTGGAGTCGTGATCAGTGCGATCGCTTTATTCTTTATCTTTACGTACTTTTTCGGAATCGACCTCACTAGAGGTGCTAGATATAACTTTGTTTACTTTCCTGCGATCGTTGTTTTACTAGGAGCAAGTCTCGCAGTCTGTTGGCATCCTCCCAAGGAATTGATGGGAACAGAACAAGGGAAAAATGGGATAAAAAGCATAGGTAAATGGGGAATAAACGGCAAAAAAGCCGTGATGTTAATTTGGTTAATGGGATTTTTCAGTGCAGTTACAGTATTCTGCAATCTCGGTTATCAAAAATATTATCGCCCTGACCTTTTTGTGCAACTAATCCAACAAATATCCCCAGTGCCAGTACTGATTGCCACTACCCATAAAACTTACATCCACACTGGAGAAATGATGGGGATAGCTAGAGAGATTAAACTTGCCAATTCACCCCAAAATCCTCTGTTTCTCCTTGCCCATCAAGACCAAGACCCGAATACCTCCACCATTGCTCTGGAAAATACTTTAAATAAATTACCACGACCTTTTGACTTGTGGCTGGTAAACTTTCATGCCCCCGTAGCAGAAGTTAGCAAAACATGCATTACATCTAAGACTCAATCTTTACCAAGCGTAGACGGCTACGAATATCAACTTTATCATTGTCAATAAGCAGGGGAGTGGGGGGAGCAGGAAAGAAGAATCTATTGATTATTGACCAATGCTTAGGGACTTCCAAGAAATAAATTATCCAATCTTGTGGGGTGGGCATCTTGCCCGCCCGTAGTCAAAGGCGGGCAAGATGCCCACCCCACAAGAAATAGTTGTATATTTTTTTATTTGGAAGTCCCTTAATCCCCAATGCCCAATCCCCTAATTAGATGCACCTTCTGGAAGTTCCTCAAATATCAATATCCATAGGAGACTAGAGAAAGAAGAACAAAATATATCTGACACGTTTTCAAGCAGCGAACGCTGTAAATAACCAAGGAGGATTTATGCGTGCAGTACTGATGGCAGGGGGTTCGGGAACGCGGCTTCGCCCGTTAACTTGCGATCTGCCCAAACCGATGGTGCCGATCCTTAATCGACCAATTGCCGAACATATTATCAATCTTCTCAAACGACATCAAATTACAGAAGTTATTGCGACATTACATTATTTACCTGATGTCTTGCGGGACTATTTTCAAGATGGCAGCGATTTTGGCGTCCAAATGACTTATGCCGTCGAAGAAGATCAGCCTTTGGGTACGGCAGGCTGTGTGAAAAACATAGCCGAACTTCTTGATGAAACTTTTTTAGTCATTAGCGGCGATAGCATAACAGATTTTGACCTCACGGCTGCGATCGCATTTCACAAACAAAATAAGTCAAAAGCTACTTTGATTTTAACCAGAGTTCCCAACCCGATTGAATTTGGGGTGGTGATTACCGATGAGGAAAGACGAATTCGGCGATTTTTAGAAAAACCCTCTAGTAGTGAAATTTTTTCCGATACCGTCAACACTGGCACTTACATTCTCGAACCAGAAGTTTTAGAATATCTGCCAGCAAACGTTGAATGTGACTTTTCCAAAGACTTATTCCCCCTACTACTAGCAAAAGATGAGCCAATGTATGGTTACATCGCTCAAGGTTACTGGTGTGATGTCGGTCACTTAGATGCCTATCGTGAGGCTCAGTATGATGCCTTAGATCGCAAGGTAAATCTCGATTTTGCCTACAAAGAAGTTTCCCATGAGTTATGGGTAGGCCAAAATACTTACATCGACCAGACGGCTGTGATTGAAGCCCCAGTAGTGATTGGTGATAACTGCCGCATCGGTGCAAGAGTCCAGATTGAGGCAGGAACCGTAATTGGTGATAATGTCACCATTGGCGCTGATGCTAATCTCAAACGTCCGATAGTTTGGAATGGGGCATTTATTGGCGATGAAGCACATCTTTCTGCCTGTGTAATTTCCCGTGGCGCTCGTGTAGACCGCCGCGCCCATGTATTAGAAGCTGCTGTTGTGGGTTCGCTTTCCACGGTGGGAGAAGAAGCCCAAATTAGCCCTGGTGTGCGTGTTTGGCCCAGTAAGAAGATTGAGTCAGGGGCAGTTTTAAACATTAACTTAATTTGGGGGAACACCGCCCAACGAAATTTATTCGGACAACGTGGTGTGCAAGGGTTAGCTAATATCGATATCACCCCAGAATTTGCCGTTAAATTGGGATCTGCTTACGGTTCTACCTTAAAACCAGGTTCTAAAGTAACGGTTTCGCGTGATCAGCGTAATGTCTCTCGAATGGTGACGCGATCGCTCATTGCTGGTTTAATGTCAGTAGGTGTTGATATTCAAAACCTCGATGCTACAGCTATTCCCATCGCCCGCACCGTTATACCCACAATGTCCGTAGCTGGTGGTATCCATGTGCGCGTACACCCCGATCGCCCTGATTACATTCTGATTGAATTCATGGATGCTAAGGGTATTAATATCACCAAAGCCCTGGAAAAGAAAATTGAAGGGGCTTATTTTAAGGAAGATATGCGACGGGCGCTAATTCATGAAATTGGCGATGTATCTTACCCCAGCCAAGTTATGGAGCGCTACTGTACTGCTTTTGAGAAGCTGTTGCACGTTCATACACTCCGCAACAGTCGGGCAAAGGTGGTAATCGACTATGTTTATGCTGTATCGGGGGCAGTATTACCTCAAATGTTAGATAAATTTGGCGCTGATGCAGTAGTGCTAAATGCCAGTGTCAATAAAACGGCGATGTCAATTACTGACCGCGAAGGATTGCTGACTCAGTTAGGTCATGTAGTGGAAGCATTAAAAGCTAACTTTGGGGTGCAAGTCTCGGCTAATGGAGAACAGCTAATTTTAGTTGATGAATCAGGCTACCCAATTCGTGGGGAAACTTTAACAGCACTGATGGTAGATATGATTCTGACGGCTAACCCCAGAGGAACGGTAGTAGTGCCGGTTCATGCTTCCAGTGCTATTGAACAAGTCGCCCGTCGTCATGATGGCAGAGTGATTCGCACCAAAGCTAACCCTACAGCTTTAATGGAAGCTTGTCAGAAAAACCCAAATGTGGTATTAGGAGGTAGTGGAGAGACTGGTTTTATTTTCCCGCAACTGCATCCGGGATTTGATTCCATGTTTTGTATTGCGAAGATAATTGAGATGTTGACTATCCAGGAGCGATCGCTTGCTGCTGCTCGGTCAGAACTGCCCCGTGTAATTCACAAAACTTATACAATACGCTGCCCGTGGACAGCTAAGGGTGCTTTGATGCGTTATTTGGTGGAAACTCACCCAGCCCAAAACCTAGAACTCATTGATGGAGTGAAAATTTGTCAACCCTATGATGACAGTTGGCTGTTAGTTTTACCAGATGCTAGCGAACCACTGGTGCATTTGTATGCAAATAGCAACGATCGCGAATGGGTAGATGAGACTGTGAGAAACTACCGCACCCGTGTTCAGGCATTTGTGGAAAGACAACAAGAATATCAACCAGCCGAAGTTTAATTCGTAATGACGCTCGCGGACTCGCTACCGCTACGCTAACGTAATTCGTAATGACGCTCGCGGACTCGCTACCGCTACGCTAACGTAATTCGTAATTCGTAAGGGACTTCCAATTTAAAAAATACTCAACTACTTCTTGTGGGGTACTCGTGTCGCCCACCCCACAAGATTGAATAATTTATTTATTGTCAGTCCCTAATTGAATTATTTAATTACGAATTACGAATTAGCAATTACGAATTATTATTTAGGGCATTCTGGCAAACTTCTCTCAGCGTAATTGCAATCAAAATAAATTAGAGCTTCCCTACTAGAAGCAAATCCTCCATCCGTAGTATATGGACTACTTGTCGGACTTGCTTGATCTGACCAAATTTTCAAATAGTAACCACTATTATCATCGTTAGACCATAATTCATAACGGTAATTCCCTCCCGAACCCTGACTATTTAAATAGTCAGCTAATGCTGTATTTGATGTAGAAACGAAGCTAAATACAGTCAAAGCAGGAATTACAGCTAGTTTTAGTATTTGGATTAATTTCATAAATGCACACAAAACTTACTTTCTCTAGCTTCCTTTACCGATGTGACTTTTTAAATCAGTAATCATCTGGAATCTTTTGTGAGGATATCGTAAGGTGCTTAGTACAATTTATATTTAATTTGTAGCGAATTAAATATAAACCTTAAATTTCCAAAATAATATTTGGTCAAGTGGAGCTATTTTTTATATTAAGAAATTAAACAATATGTTGAAAAAGCACTTTTAGTAAATCTCCTTGTGTAAAGGGCTTAGTTAAATAACCTGATGCTCTGACCATCTTAGCTTTAGCTCTATCTATAAATCCTACTTTTTCTGACACCATAATCACAGGCGTATTTTTAAAATTTGAGTGTTTACGCAACAAAGAGCAGAGTTCATATCCATCTAAATTAGGCATCGAAACATCTAACAAAATTATGTCGGGTTTTGTGTGAACAATCTGCATTAAAGCTTTTAAAGAATCGGTGACTCCGATAAAAGAAAAGGTTTGCTCATCTAAATAACTTTTAATAGTATTCAATACGGTGGGACTTTCATCAATACAAAAGATTGTGTATACTTTTTTATCAGCAGGTGGTTGGATGATTTGCTGACCCCTATTATTATTAGTATTAATAGAGGAAGCTGCTGGTTGATAGCCGTTTGTTCTAAAGGATTTTGGTGTAGTTTTAGCTTTAGGTTGCAACTCATTTATTTGGAAAAGTTGTGAGGGGCACGATTGAGTGCTTGGTGATGTTTGACGATAAGCAGCCTCGCTTCGGGGTGTTTGACATCGTTCAACTAGTAAGCGGAGATTGAGATGACAAAACTTTGGCATATCATCTAGAAAGCTTTCAGGAATAAATTCATAACTCCCCTCTTCTAAGTTTAGAAATGACTCCAGAACTTCTAGCGCCAATTGCTCTATTAGTATCGCTGCTTGAGAAGAACTGATATATTTCTGATTGACTAACCAGCAAATAGCCAGATAATCTGGGTTTGGTATTGCCTGATTTTCAATACCAGTTTCAAATATCGCCCGCAACTGTTCTTTGATTCCGCGAGGGAGAGTAGAAATTTGCTGACTCAAGCGTTGCAAATTTCTGTAAAGCGGCTCAAACATTTTCTCTGAGTAGCAGGCATAAATTAGTTTACCCTCGTCTACATATATTGACCAAGAACCTGAGGTGCTAAACACTTGCAAACAACCAGTAACCGACTTACCAGTGATTTTTTTCAACAAAGATAGAGGCTGAAGCTTTTGGAAAAATCTGTATCTACTAATCGGAAGTGTTTTCATTGGGATGGCTCTGGAATAAAATTAACATTTGCAGGCAAAATTAGTGAATTACCTTTTCGGAATTCACCGCGACTTGGTTGGGAGCACTGTCAAATAAATATAGCGGTAACATTTGAGTTAGTACAGAGATTCCACACCCCCCAACTCCTAATTCACCAATCTCTGTTAAGCTATAATGCACAAGTTACAACTAAACCAATTCATACTATTTTCCAATAGCAAAATTGCCTGACTAGTTGCCAGGATATAGTATTTCAAAAATTAGATTGGTTTTCTGTATCTTTCGCTAATCTAGCCAATCTAACAGTAACTCAAGTGGCACACACAGACCATTGGCTCTCGCCCATCAGTCACAAAAGTATCATTGTTATCCGTATTTAGTGGTCTAAAATTGCAGATACCTTAGTTCTCTTGCAAAAGTTTTTTTGCCCCTAATGTTAAAGTCTGAAGCGACTAAAATCTACTAAAATGTAGATGGAAATGGCTTAGAATCAAGGCTTTTAGACATTAAGTCTATTATTTTTTTACAGCCATGACAAAAGTCATCAGGTACTTTTCCAAGAAGTTTACTCTTGAGGAGAACTTCTTCAAGAATAAAGTATGATTAAAAACTAAGCATTCAAAAAGCTCAATATCTTACTTAGGTTTGTGATTGTAGAGCAACTCTTAGTGGTGGGATTTGGCAAAATTATCACTTGCACCACAAGAATGGTAAACCTCGCACCAAGGATGAGTTTGCTGATAATTGCCGCCATGATGGTGTGTGGTGAGATGCACAGGCGACCAAATTAGCAGAACGAAATCTCTTGATAAGTACTAGAAACGGGTTCTAATTTCGTGTGGGGGTAAATAGTCACACTACACAATTTTGACTGGCAAATTCAAGAACTTACAGCGAAATTCTTGATTGGTATTACATACCTACAAAATAGCTATTTTCAGCTTTCCTCCTGCCTCCTACCTTCTTTTGTAACGTACTCACTAAAATTTAGGTTACTATAACTTTCAAAAAAAGTTAGCAGAAACATATAAACTTCATGATAAATCCGTAAAGCAAACATGAAAACTAATTAATAGCATCTTCCAGACAATTGTCATAAATATTTATTTTTTCTGATGTCCGGAAAGGCTGAAAATGTACAGAAAAAGATAATTTTTGATGCTTATTTAATTACACTTATAAATGAGTGAATCATTTTATAGTAGCAATTTGCCTGAAAAATCTCAAGTTTTAAAAGTCACAAATATAAATACAAAATTGTCCGCATAGGTGTAGCCTAGTACCGCAAGGCGGAATTAAAAATTAAAAATTAAAAATTAAAAATTAAAAATGAATACAGCGTAAGTGTTTTATTCATTTGGAATGGGTGGTTTATTTCCGCCGTACTGTACTAGGATGTTGACTTTGATGAAATTTGGTGATTTTCGGTTCATGCCATTTTTGTGAGAGTGAAAAATCTCTCTCTTGTCATTGCGAGCGGAGCGAAGCAATCCCAGGCGATTGCTTCGCTCCGCTCGCAATGACATTGTGTAATTAATTCTGTCTGACTACTTAATAGACATTTGGTGAAAATGATGTAGGGACAATACCCTGCGGGAAGCCGCTACGCGTCTACATGAATTGCTCCTACCAAGGATTTCGAGCAACGTAGAATTAATTTTCACTCCTATGTCTAATGTATATGTAGCAAAAAGACGCAAATAAAATATTTATTTGCGTCTTTGGCGTGAGATTTATAATTATTGGACGTTCTCGACGTTCTCACTGTTGCACTTCTCCATCTACTTAAACTTGATCCCGCCAGCACCAGCTTAAAAGTGTACCACCTGCCACAAGCTTAACTACTTCCAGTAGCCAATAACTGCCGTGTAGTAAATTCATTGTCGATGGAATAGCAGCAGCAGCTTCAAATAGATTGAGTTGAACTCCGATAGCGCACATCTGCGGAGTGAAGAAATAAGTGTCAAGCATAGCTATAGTTAACAGCAGCACAGATAAAACAATACCGCCAATACTCCAGTGATATTGGGTTTTACCTAAAGCTAGTGCCCCAGTCATTACTACAGCAGCAGATAATAATTCCATACGATTGAAGTTCCAAAAAATCGTATAGCCTGCTGTTGTAAAACCAGCTTGGTTCATCATCCCAGAAAGATAAAGGCTAGGCATAATTACCCAGTCTAAAACTAAACTAGCACTGAGCCAAAAGCCTAAAGTCAATATGATCGCGGTTTGCCAAATTGGCCGTTTGAATTCAAAGCTAGAAATAGCAGTCATAAAATAATTGCGTGTTTTGTATATATTTAGTTTCTAACTTCACCAGCAGTTTGACAAGTAATATCAACTAACCTTTACAAAGCGATCGCTCTTACATTCTGAAGTCAATACCAAGATTTTTTAAACTAAGCTAAGAAATATTAAGTTTTTATAAAAAGCAATTTAAATAGATTTTGTCTATTAAGAATACTCATTTTTTAAGCAAATTTATATTTTTAAGAACTTATCTTATATTTTCCATAACTTAATACCAAGTTTGGGTGATTAATTATAATAAAATTTATCAATGTAGGTTGGGTTGTAGCTTGCTTCCCCGTAGGGGTACGGGAGTGAAACCCAACATTAACAAGGATTAAGCGTTGGGTTTCGTTCCTCAACCCAACCTACAGATGTTATAAGTATTTAACCGAACCTGATATAGCCCTCTTTCAAGAAACACATTCCGTGGAGTGAGAAATAGGGATAGGAATCCGATTTGATTTATGAAAAAATATAAGTTATCGCCTAGCGTAACGCACCCTACGTATATTTCAAAAATAAAATATGAGCCCTATATAATTCCTCGATTCAATCAAGAAGCTTTTGATGTCATCTCAGTCCCTGCCATCCCGAATACTACCATCTGACATGATGGGGTTATAAAAAATAACTTAGAATAATCCAGGCGATTAGAAATCGCGGCTACACAGACAAAGTCCGCCTGCGCGGACTAACGTCAAAATAGGGTTTCAAATTTAATCTGACGAGAGTAATAAAAGAGCGTTAGGAAAGTTATTTATTTTTCCTGAAATGTCCAGACTCCTTCATCCCAATCTGATTCTGTTGGGGGTGATTGTAACCAATGCTGACATCGCAATAGATGGAGCATAGCAGCTTTGTCTTGGTTGTCAGCCGCTAAAACTAGAGCAAATTCGGCTCTAGCACGATTAAAATCGCGATTAAGGTAATACTCGCGTCCTTTATGATAGTGCTCAATAACTTGCAATTTTTCGCTTTCAATTGGATTGGAACGCAAACCCAGTAATTCATATATGGCTACTGGTTCATTTCTGCCTTTGACACGAATGTAATCTAGTTCTCTAGCCCAAATATGATCTTGGCATGGTTTAAAAGTGTTATGGCTAATAATAATATCGCAACCATACTGTTTACTAACACTTTCTAATCGAGAGCCAAGATTAACGCCATCGCCAATGGCGGTAAATTCCATCCGCTTGCTAGAGCCAATATTCCCACTAATCACGGTATCAGAGTTGATGCCAATGCCGATTTTAATTCTGGGCTTATCATCTACATAGCGACGTTGATTAAATTCGTGCAGGCGAACGCGCATTTCTAAGGATGTTTGCACCGCCATCCAAGCGTGTTCTTCCAATGGTAGAGGAGAACCAAATACAGCCATAATGGCATCGCCAATGTATTTGTCAAGGGTGCCTTTATGTTTAAAGACTGCTTCCACCATTGATTCAAAATATTCATTGAGCATACTCACCACTTCTTCTGCTTCTAAGTTTTCTGTCAAAGTGGTGTAGCCGCGAATATCAGAAAATAAAATCGAAACTTCTTTGCGATCGCCTCCTAGTTTAGCATCATCTAATTTCAGCAATTCTTCGGCTAATTCCTGGGTCATGTAGCGGTACATCGTACTTTTGAGCCGCTTCTCATCACTGATATCTTCCATCACCACCAGCGCCCCACGAACTTGCTCTTGGTCGCTAGCATCGGCAATTGTGTTAATCGATAAATTAATACTGTGCTGTTCTGTGCCAGTGGTTAAGAGTGTGCGATCGGGGTAATATTGCTGGCGACCTTTTAAGTCAACTGCATGTAATGCATCTTGATACCACTTACTAAAGTCACCTTCTTTGATGCCGATGACATCATTAACTAATTTACCTTCTAAACGGTCATCGACTCCCAGTCCTAGCAAACGTTGGGCGCTTTCATTGGCGGCGATAATTAACCCAGTTTTATCAGTGGAAACCACTCCATTGGAAAGACTACGCAGAATGTCCCGTTGCATTTGTTCTTGTTGCTTAACTGTGGCAAACAACTGGGCATTTTGCAGCGCTACTCCCGCTTGAATATTAAAAGCTTCCATGAACTCTTCATCGTTGCGGTCAAAGCTAGCTTGGAAGCAGTCGGGAGCTTTGGGCCAATCAGCTGGATTATAAGGGGGAAAATCACCATTTTTCTTTTTATTTACGAGTTGGGTAACGCCAATCAGTTGTTGATCGGCATTAAACACTGGCATACAAAGTAAGCTACAGGTGCGATAGCCATTTTGCTGATCTAGTTGCTGGGCTGTCTCTGAGTCAGGATCGTAGTACAAATCAAAGCCAATATTCAGTTTCTTGCCAGATACCGCTACGATCCCAGCAAAGCCTTTACCTAGAGGGACTCGCAACTCTTTCGTTGAACCATCATCCTGAGTGATTTTCGTCCACAATTCATGACGATCATGGTCTATTAACCATAGTGTACTGCGATCGGCATTCATCAGTTCTTTGGCTTCATCCATCACCCGTTTCAGGGTGTCTTCTAAGTCGAGACTACTTTGAGAAAGTGACTTAATGGCCTTCATCAGTGCCGCCACTGCTCTTTGTTTTTGGGTGGCTACATAAAAAGAGCGCGAGGACTCTAAAATCAGGCGAATCGAAGGGGCAAATTCTTGAAATAATTGTTCGTCAGCACAGGTAAAACCTTTGGTATCAATGCGTTCTGCAAGTGAAATATCGTGGTTATGACCAGATTTTAATTTATTCAGTAATTGTACTACCGCAACTAATTGCCCATGTTCATTTAAGAGTGGCAAAGCTAGCATGGTGTAGGTGCGGTAGCCAGTTCTTTTTTCTTGTTCTTGGGCAAAATGCGATCGCGGATCGTTATAAAAATCAAAGGGAATATTAATAACTTCTTTGAAAGTGGCAACTTCACCACCAATACCTTTATTAGCGGGGATGCGGATTTCTAAAGAGCGACCGCCCTCACCCTCAGCTAGAATTGACCAGAGTTCTTGTTTTTCTTCATCCAATAAAAATATCGTCGTCCGATCTGCCCCCAGTAATTCCCCAGTTTTTAAGGTAATGGAGTGTAACATTTCTTGCAGAATGTTCTCAAACCCCTGAGAATCGAGCATTGACAGGGTTTGATGGACAATCTGTAATTTTTGCTCAACATCCTGAACTACCTGTTTAAAAGTATCCTGAGTCAGGGGAGCAAGAAACGTAGAAAAAGTTCCTTGTCTTGTGGCAAGAGCACCCACTGGAGCAGAATTTGCTTGTAATTCGAGGTTTTCTTGGTTGTGAACACCAATAATCACATCAGTGGTCTCCCCACAACTTCCTTGATACGCTGACATAACTGGTATTTTTTTATATAGCAGGATGAGATTTTAGATTTAACAATGAGATTAAATTTATGTAAGTGGTGTTAAAAGCAACAATTACTCAACATTATCCATAGTTTAATCGCTTGTTTAGCCAGCGTCATCCTGTGAATAAGGGCAGAAGTTGATTAGCAACAAGCATCGCTTGACCAAAACCCCTTCCCGTTGGTGCATACAGATGATAAATAGAGGGTCAGACCCCTCGTTTAAACGATAAAACAATGTTTCTTGCAGCCGATGAATTGTTATTGTTGCCTTGTAATATGTTGCTGGGGCAGACAAATGAGCATTGCTGTGTCTGTATGGCATGAACTATTTACCTGAAAATAGCTGTAAATCATAAGCAATTCTACGGGTATGATATTAGCTCTAGCTCAATTGCGATCGCCTCCTTTCGCAGATATGCCAGCCTGAAAAAGAAAGCACTGAGTAAAAAATACTAGTCTTCTGCTTACTACCAACTCCATTCATCTGTCATAATGCCTGTGGCAGACCCACTAGTACCGCAAGGCGGAATTAAAAATTAAAAATTAAAAATGAATACAACATAAGGGTTTCGTTGATTTGGAATGATTGGTTTATTTCCGCCGTGTTGTACTAGATATAGATATGGGACTTACGCGAAACTACACGCTGTAGGGGTAATTCATGAATTACCCCTACGTGAAAATAGGGGTTTCGGCTATTGTTTGCGTAAGTCCTAAGATATTTATTTTTATTCAGATAGAGTTAATTAAAAACATTAAGCACAGTATCATATCAGCCAAACATAAATATAAAATCAATCAGATTCAATCTTTGAATTGAACCCATATTTACATCTGACTTTTCACAGTATCTGGAAAACCTCTCTTCTATTTCTCTTTCCTAGAAGAAGAGAGACTTTGAATTTTCCCCCTTCCCGACAGGGGAAGGGGATTAGGGGGTTAGGTTTTTTGTGGACTTTTCCATAAGACGTGAAAAGTCAGATATTTACATGGGATGCTACATTTACGCGATTGTTGAAAATCAAGAAGATTATTTTGATGAAAAAATTGAAGAGTCAAATATTTTTAGGCTTGACAGGTGCATTTTTGGCAGTCGGATATTCTAGTTTGCTGGCTACAGAAATTCCTATACAGAGTACGTCAAACCTCAGAAAGAATTTATTAGCACAATCAGAAATAAACCCAAATGTCAATGAGTATCTGGAGAAAAATAAACCGGAAAGTTATAATGCCCTGAAAAAGCAGTTAGATGTAGCGATTGAGGATGCAAAAAGACCGAGTGAAGATAAAGTAGTGAAAAATCTTTGGTCATTGTCAAAAAGTAATGAGCAAATAAAGTGGAGAGAGAATAACGGTAAAATTGAATATCTGATGGCAAGTTGGAAATATGTGAATAACCCAACAAAAGACTGGGAAATAGGTACCAAAAAAAACATAGGAAATCAGACTTGGTTAACAGCCGTCCCTCAAGTTAAACAATTCTGTGAAAATTGTAAAGGAATAGGAATAGATATTCCTGGTAACATCATGCTTGCACTCAGGTTACAGCAATATTTAGGCTTAATTTTAAATAAAAACTCAAATAAAACGCATTTCGTAGAAATGTGGGTTAAAGCCGAAGATTTAAGTAGACCATGTATTGATCCAGAAATTAATGATTCTACTTGTAATGTTTTACCTATACCTGTTCCTGCTAGTTATCCTGTTTTGAACAAGATATACTCAGCTTCTTATGCAATTGGTATTCAAGAAAATTATCCTTGGACAGGTTTAGGTTATACCTATGATTGGGGAAATCCGAAAAAACCTCGTGAGGGAGCTAGTGAGTTTCTCATTAACGGAACGAAAGAAAAACCGATTGAAGTAGAAGTTGTTTCTGTCACAGCGACGAAAGAATATTGTAATAATCAATATTTAAAGTCAGATATCAAATAATTTCACACAGAGGCAGAGATAGAAGCGATAATTAACTATTTCCTAGTCTCTGACCTACAGAGTACACACAAATCTTCTAACATTCTACCGGGAGCATCCCAAATGTGTAAAAACATAATTTGTCATTGCGAGCGGAACGCAGTGAAGCAAAGCAATCGCAACAGTTGTACTTTGCGATTGCTTCATTCCGCTTCACTTCATTCGCAATGACAAATAATGATTTTGGTGAATTTGCAAAATTGGGATGCTCCCCATTCTCCACAGGCTTTTGATCCCCGCAATCCCTGAAAAATGGCGGCAAAACTTCTCAAATTCCTCTTAAAAAAGGGGAATTTAGAAGGATTTATAACGATTTTGGCTTTGTACAAAGATATCTGTACACCGTAGCCTTAAAAATGAATTCATGTGTTGCAAAGATTTTGGAAAAAGATATAGTCTGACGGTAAAAGATTAGGCACAAATGAGCGATCATGAAACATCTTGAAGGTAAAGTGGCATTAGTCACAGGTGCTACGCGGGGAATTGGTAGGGGAATTGCGATTGGTCTTGGTGAAGCAGGTGCAACTGTATACGTCACGGGCCGCAGCCTCAACAACTCTTCCAGTGATGCGGTTTCAGGAAGTCTTGGTGATACTCAATCAGCGATTGAGGAAGTCGGTGGTGTATGCATTCCCGTCCAAGTAGACCACAGCGACGATGAGCAGGTGCGTTTACTGTTTGAGCGCATTCAAGACGAGCAGGATGGACAACTCGATCTACTGGTAAATAATGCTTACTCAGGAGTTCAGGCGTTAAGAGACGCTTATGGGCAGCCTTTTTGGGATTGTGAACCAAGTATTTGGGATGCTAGCAACAACGTTGGCCTTCGTAGTCACTATATTGCAAGTGTTTTTGCAGCCCGAATGATGACTAAGCGTAATTCTGGACTAATTTGCACTATTTCCTCCTGGGGTAGTATGTCTTATATATTTAATGCAGCTTATGGTGTTGGTAAAGCAGCTTGCGATCGCCTAGCTGCTGATATGGCTGTTGAGTTAAAGCCATATAACGTCGCTTCTGTTTCAATTTGGCCAGGTATTGTCGGTACTGAGCTTTTTGCCAGTTTTGCTTCTGAAATGAATCAAACCAATGCTACTGAGCAAAAAAACTCATTAATTAGCGATCGCTACAACTGGGAAACTCCCTTATTTACTGGACGAGTAATTGCTGCACTTGCTTGTGAGCCAAATATCATGCGCCGTACAGGACGTGTACAGATTGTTGCCGAACTGGCTAAAAAATATAATCTTGTAGATGAAAATGGCGATCAGCCTGCATCGCTACGCTCTCTGCGTTTTGTACTATCGGCTGCATTGCCTGTACTGAGAAAGTACTCATGGCTCATACCTGATATTAAAGTGCCGTGGTCACTGCTATTATTGAATGCCCTCAGCTCGCCTAAAATTTAATGGGTATTGAGTATTGGGCATAGTGCCAGAAGGTATGCATTCTATAATGCAACAACGAGTCTTTGAACTGGATTCATCCACCTTTAATACTCGTGAACGAGTCTTTGAACTGGATTCATCCACCTTTAATACTCGTGAACGAGTCTTTGAACTGGATTCATCCACCTTTGATCCTCGTGAACGAGTCTTTGAACTAGATTCATCCACCTTTAATACTCGTGAACGAGTCTTTGAACTGGATTCATCCACCTTTAATCCTCGTGAACGAGTCTTTGAACTGGATTCATCCACCTTTGATCCTCGTGAACGAGTCTTTGAACTGGATTCATCCACCTTTGATCCTCGTGAATCAAGATACCTTCAAAAAGCTTGATATATCTTTCCGACTCAACGGCTCCCTGCTGTTTTCAAAATAAGTAAATTTTGCCACTCCTTGATCAAACAAGCTGTTTGAGATCATAAAACTTTGTATCCTGAATTAATAGGTCTTAATAGTTCTTTCAAAACTTGTGCAAGAAGATTTTAGGTTAATTGTTGATTTAGTTTTAGTTCTAGGCGTTGCAGCCTGTGGCGGACTGTTGGCGTCACTTTTGCGACAACCTGTGCTGCTGGGGTATCTCATTGGCGGAATAATCATTGGGCCAACGGGACTGGGATTGATTAAAGAACTGATTCAAGTAGAGACTCTGGCACAGTTCGGGGTCGCCTTTTTATTATTCGCCTTGGGTGTAGAATTTTCCTTTACGGAACTCAAGAAGGTAAAAGCGATCGCTCTTGGTGGAGGTGGACTCCAGATTGCTTTGACAATTTTGGTGACAGTTTTAGTATGTGGGTTAACCGGAGCCTGGGGAGCCTTACCTGCTAAGGGGATGTTTTTGGGGTGTATTCTCTCCTTATCTTCCACGGCGGTTGTCCTTAAGTGCTTGATGGAGCGCAACGAAACAGAAACGCCCCACGGGCAGGTGATGCTGGGTATTTTGGTAGTCCAAGACTTGGCATTAGGACTAATGTTAGCAGTCTTACCAGCCCTCAACCAACCAGCAGAAACTATTGGCATCGCCGTGCTAACAGCGCTAGCTTCGATTGCTTTATTTGCTGCTGGTGCAATAGCTGCGGGGATTTGGCTGATACCACCTTTATTGCGACTGTTAGCCAGTACAGAAAGTAAAGAACTATTTTTATTAGGGGTTGTAGCCCTATGTTTGGGCATTGCCCTGTTGACAGAGCATTTAGGACTGTCCATTGAGATGGGGGCATTTGTCGCAGGTTTGATGATTTCTGAGGTGGAGTACGCCGATCAAACTCTGACTTATGTGGAACCACTCCGAGATATCTTTGCCAGTTTATTTTTTGCCGCCATTGGGATGTTAATTGACCCAGTGTTTTTGTGGAACAACCTAGAATTAATTTTAGGGCTGGTGGCACTAGTTTTTGTAGGTAAATTTTTGATTATCACGCCCCTAGTGAAGCTGTTTCGCTACCCTTTGAAAACAGCGATAATCGCCGGTTTGGGACTGGCGCAAATTGGGGAATTTTCCTTTGTTCTCGCTAGTGAAGGGCAATCTTTGGGGCTAGTGTCCCGACAAATATACTTATTAATTTTAGGAACCACCGCAGTCACTCTCATGCTTACCCCTTTTGTCCTGCGGTTAGTGCCATTTTTATTTAACTTTGCCGAATCAATGCCCTGGTTGAAACCGTATTTGGAAGAACAAGAGGCGCGGGATGTGTCAGAAGATTTGCCCTTCAAAGATCATGTCGTAGTCTGCGGCTATGGGCGAGTCGGCAAAAATTTGGTGAAGTTGTTGCTGCAACACAACCTACCTGTGGTAGTAATCGACCAATCAGAGAGTAGAATTCAGCAGTTGCGTGAGGCTGGGGTGTCTTACGTATATGGCAATTGTGTGAGTTTACACGTTTTGGAAACTGCCGGGGTGAATCATGCTAAAGGAATGGCGATCGCACTTCCAGATCCGATGAGTACCCGTCTTTGCTTGAAACGTGCTTTGGAATTGCGCCCAGAATTAGATTTGGTTGTCCGTGCTACCCAGGATAAAAATATTGAAGTGCTGTATCAATTGGGAGCTAGGGAAGTTGTGCAACCAGAGTTTGAAGCCAGCTTAGAAATGGCAACCTATTTATTGACTGGCTTAGGCTTGCTGTCGCCACCTGTGGTACAACGGGAAATGCAGCAAATCCGCAACGATCATTATTTAGATTTACGACCAGAGCGTTCTGCAACTGAAGTCGCCCGCGATTTGCGCCAAGCCACCCGTGATTTAAATCAGCGCTGGTATGCTCTCCCAAATGATTCGCCCTTAATTGGCATGAGCATAGAAGAAGCAGATATGCGCTATTTAACAGGAGCGAGTTTGATGGCAATTCGCCGCGCTAACGGTGATGAAATCGATTATCCCAATAATCAAACCAAATTGGCAGAAGGCGATCGCTTGTTGGTAGTCGGTGCAGATGAAGAACTGGCGGCTTTGGCAGAATTCGCTAAGGGACAAGCGGCTGTTCCCGGAGAAAATAGTGCTTGCCAGTGGGTTACAGTCAATGCAGATGCACCAACACTAGGAAAAACCCTTGCAGATTTAGATAGCAAGCAATTTGGAGTACAGGTACAGGCAATCCGGCGAGATGGCAAGTTTATCCGCTATCCTGATGGTGGTATGGATTTGCGAGTCGGCGACCAAGTATTATTATGTGGTGGCTTGACAGGTCTGAGTCAACTACAACAGTTATTTGCGATCGCTAGTTCAGTACCCCTTTCTATCCCAATGGTGAAAAATGCTGAGGCAGAAGCCCTCAAAGAGTTTTTGCCTGCGGATAGTGTGACTGAGTGAACTACTCAGACTTGCCTATATCTAATCAGTACAATAGCGATCGCGCCCGTTTTGTTTGGCATTGTACAGTGCTTTATCGGCTGAAGCGATGAGTGTATCTGGCTTGATGTCACAAGTGGGTATGACAGAAGTAATACCCAAACTAAGGGTAACGATATCCTTGACATCAGACTTTGCATGGGGAATAGCCCGATCGTGAATTGCTTGCTGAATACTTTGTGCTACTTTAATCGCTCCTGCTAAGTCAGTATTGGGGAGGAGTATCGAAAATTCTTCTCCACCGTAACGCGCCACGAGATCATTAGGACGATGAACTGTCTGTTGCACTGTTTGCGCTATTCTGATTAGACAATCATCGCCTCCAAGATGACCATAGTAGTCGTTGTAAGATTTGAATTTATCAACATCCAATAAAATTAGTGACAGGGGTTGTTGTTCTCTTGCAAGGCGTTTCCATTCTGCTTGCAGTCGTCCATCGAAGCAGCGACGGTTAGCCACCTGAGTCAAACCATCTAAATTTACCAGTTGTTCTAGTTTAAGATTTGCATCTTCTGCTGTTTCTTTAGCAATTACTAATTCTGCTGTTCTCTGCTGTACCCGTTGTTCCAAAGTTTCCAAGGATGTTTGTAACTGAAGTGCCATGTTGTTAAACGATGCTGCTAGTTGACCTATTTCGTCTTGTGAGCTAATTTTGGCGCGGATATCTAAGTTACCTGCGGTAAACTGGAAAACTATATTGGTAAGGTAAATTATTGGCTGGGTTAGCAGTTGCCCAATAACAAAAGCGATGATTGTCACTACTGAAGCGATAAATGCAAATAGCAACATTGCGTCACGAATTTGCTTTTCTACAGGTGCTAGGGCAACAGCAAAGGGCTGGGCGAACAACACAGACCAAGATTTATATTTTAAATGAGCGATCGCAATCAGATTAACCTGATTACCTGTTGCTGACAAAGATGCAATTAAATACGACTGTTTATTATCCAATGCTTGCTTAAGTTTTGACTCATTAGTTGCCAATTCTTTGACAGGATAATTAGGCAAACGTCCTTCATGTTGCAATTGAGTTACAACATCAAAAGGCAGAGGCACAATTGATTTAAAAAGCAGTTTTGGTGCAGTGCTATGTGCCAGATAAATATTATTTTCATCTAAAAGAATCGCAAAGGATTTTGCTCCAGCCCGTTCAGTTTGTCGAGTTACTAACTGCTGGACAACAGTAGCATTGTATGAAACACGCAATACACCCAATATATCTCCCTTGGCATTGCGAACCGGACTGCTAAAAAAGAGGGTAACAAGGTCAGGAATTTTCGGCGATCGCTTCATGCTAGAAACAAAGGATAACCCTGTTTGCAGTGGTTTTTGAAAATAATCTTGAACTGATTCATCTTTGCCAATGTTCGATGTATGTGTATCCAATACATTTTTCCCGTTTAAGTCGAGCAAAGAGTATGAGAGAATATTGAGCATATCTTTGCGACTGAGACGGATTAATGTTTCTATTGCCAATTGCATTTCGGGGCTGTCATCTCGCTGTTTTGGATTTAGGCTGAGATAGCGTGCCAAACCTGGTAAAATAGCCTCTACGCGCACGGCATTGAGATTTCCATCAATAAAGGCATCTATTCTGTTAGCGGTTTCGTTAGCCGCCGCAGATAGGGCTTGTCGGGCGTTGTCAGTTAGTGCTTTTTCAGTTGTCTGTTTGTTAATAAATGCCAATAACAGCAAAGGAATTAAAGCAACAATCAGAAACGAGGCGATCAACTTTGTCCGAATGCTGCCCAAAAAAGTCTGCTGCATGGCTTTAAACTAGAAGGGAGGGTTCAAGAAGGAAGAATTGAACAAACTTTCTAGCTCAGGAATGCGCGTCACGTTCCCAGAGCGAATAAAAAAGTCTGCATATATCTTGGCAGTTTTGTAGATATAGTTAGGGTTGTTAGATTGAAATAATTTTTGATTTTCAGCTAAATCAGTTAGCTTGACTCCGTCCAAAGAGAGTGTATTGCTAGGAATTTTTAAAGCTTTGCTGACGATCGCGTTTCCTTCCTGAAGATTTGCCCTCCAATAGGTTGCGGCTTGCAACCATCCTCGCACAAATGCACGAACGTCTTCGGGGCGATCGCGGATTGTATCATTGCGAAAGATAATCATATCTAAAATCAAGCCAGGGGTTTGTTTGCTGGTAAATAGGATATGTCCCCCTGATTTAATAGCTTCAGAAAGATGGGGTTGCCAAGTGTGTCCGGCTTGAATAACGTTATTTTTCAGGCCTTGAGGAATTTCTAAAGCCTCTAATTTAACCAATTTCACATCATCGCTGGTGAAGTTGGAACTTTTCAACATCTCAGTCACAAAAAGTTCGCTAAAACCGCCTAGATTTGCACCTAGCTTTTTCCCTTGCAAGTCAGCGACAGTTTTTATTTGTGGTTGGGCGACTACTACATCTGCTCCTGTTGATTCATCTATAACCAGCACGCCTTGTATATCAGGATTTGTGGCACTCAAGATAATAAAACTTCCCAAGGAGGCTGTAATACCGTCATACTTACCCGCACTGAAATTTGCTCTTTCCAATTGGGTGTATCGTTTATAAGTTAGTTCAACATCTACACCTTGGGCTTTAAAGAATCCTTTTTCTTGAGCAATGATGCCTGGATACTCTCCAATAAAAGATCCAAATTGCACTTTCAAGGGAGGGCGTTTTAATTCGGTCGGTGATGAAGCATGACAAGCAAATAGTAAACAGGCAATAATGAGAAAAATGCTAACGTATCTGAGAAATTTAAACATAGAATATTTGATATTTTTTAATCATTTTCAAATCAAATACTCAACCAAATTAATTAGTTGCTAAAATTTCAATTTATAGACAATTTTTGTAAGAATTTAAATTAGAAAATTCTGTTTTAGGGATTTTTCTAATTAATTTTAAAGCAGCCTCATAGAATTAATTAATCCATTCTTGAGACATACAAATTAGCTTATCAGATGTTAAATAATTTTCTTCTGTATATTCAAAATTTGAAGAATTATTTTCAGCAAATATATATTTTACATCTAGATGATTACATTTGTATAAAAAATACCGTTTTGTGCGAAATCTTTACGTAGAAAATCATCACACCTGGCTGAAAGAACGATCGCTTTCTCTTCTTCTAAAAGACTGAAATAAATTATCCAATATTGTGGGGTGGGCATCTTGCCCGCCCAGTCCATAGGGTGGG
>NNBU01000031.1_pt1 | contig 187002 bp, 153 predicted proteins | sample 1173781 | NCBI WGS metagenome assembly NNBU01 (sample SAMN07173937, study PRJNA388173) | plant metagenome | biome: Plant school; feature: Soil; material: Symbiotic tissue of Blasia pusilla L.; isolation source: symbiotic tissue sample KVJ2 | host: Blasia pusilla | place: Norway: Troms, Kvaloya...
GGGTAGAAGTGCAAGCCGATTGCGTTGGAGGAAGGTACTACTGCACCAGAGATGATGTTGTTTCCGTAGATTAAGGAACCTGCTACTGGTTCACGGATGCCATCGATGTCTACTGGAGGTGCAGCGATGAAGGCGACTACGAAGCAAGCGGTAGCTGCTAGTAGGGTGGGGATCATTACTACGCCGAACCAGCCGATGTAAATCCGGTTGTTGGTGCTGGTGATCCATTCGCAGAATCGATCCCATACGTTGGCGCTTTCGCGACGTTGTAAGGTTGTTGTCATTGTTTTATAAATGCGATTATTTGCAGATGAATTTAGGTAGGTTTGACTACCTGTTACACATCTTAAAGAATTTATTGCGTTTTGTAAAGTACTTTCAGAAAAATTTTTCTTCAGGGATTTAACCCACATTCGCCTTTTAAACTGTAAACAATTGTGAATTATGGCTTCAAAGCTTAAAAATTATGCATGACAACCCATAGCACTGCCGCCGCAACTAGAGGCACACTAAGGTTATCCGTGCCGTGGGGTGAGACTGCCTCTGCGAAGGTTGCGAAAGTAGCAGTTACTATCGCCGTCAACAAGGCCCGTTCTAAACCCAAAGGCGTTGCTAGAGGACTCAGCGACGAACCAGGTAGCAGCAATAGCACCAAGAAAATCACAGATGTACTCGCTACAAACATTGCTGCCGAACCTTCCCAGGAACGCACAGAATTTCCCACTTGGTATTTATGCTGTCCAAAGCGTCTACCGATTAACGCTGCCAATGCATCACCCCAGGTCATCGCCATTACCCCAGCGACAGCAATTTGGGCATTATCTACTGGCCCGTCTGGTCGCCACAGTAGCCCAAACAACAGTGTCACTGAGATAGCGAAATAAACTGTACCAGGTGAGCTATCCTGGGTATCCATTGCACCGATGATTCGGTAGCGGTAAAGCAGGTAGTTGAGTCCAATAAAGGTAGCAAAAGGTATAATTCCGATTTCCCAGTGGTTAAACAGCAGCAGGATGCCGAAAACCCACATCCCTGCACCGATATGGATTACCTTGCGGGTCAAATCCGGCTTTATACCAAATAGCCTACGCAGTCCCTCGCCAATAACGAGCAGACTAGTTGCGTAAATATAAGAAATTGCTAGCCCGATAAAATCATTTGTCATTTGTCATTTGTCATTTGTCATTTGTCATTTGTCATGGCTCAAGAATCAATAGCAGTTCTTCTTCGCCTGCTCCCCTGCTCTTTCACTTAGGTCGATCGCTATTTCGTCTAAGGTTCTTTTCTACTAACGAAACGCTACCAATACCTTGAAGAATACCACGACCGATTAAACCTAAACCCCGACCAACTATTTTAGTGAGGATGAAAACTATACCGCTACCTAAAAAAGATAATAGTGATTTTAAACGCGGCGCGATCGCATCACTAAATTCTAGGAGCAATGTCACTACTAAAGGAATATTAGAAAGTTTTTCTAACTCCTGATTTCGAGGAGCATAAACTGAAGTATTAGCAATACCTCGAGGCGCAATTACAAATAGTTCGTAGCGACTTTCAAAAACAGCTTTTGGCTCATTTATATAATTTTTTAACCTATATTTCCACGACAAATCATTTCTAAAACGTTCAATCTCTCTTGTGGAAATCAATTGTCTTCCATAAAAATTTTGCTTAATTACTTCTAAATCTGCTAAAGAATTTAACAGTGGTTGTACAACCCCATTCGCTACCTGAATCAACAAGTTCTCTAAAATCATTAATGCTTGGGACTTGGCTTCAGCACTCATTACTGGATAAGAGGTATTATCAATATTCAATTCTGTTTGAAATAGTAGATAACCATACAATTCAAAAACTAGAGGAATTTTACTGAGAATGTCTCTTTGTACAACTTCTACATTCTGTAACAATAAATTTACTATCTCTATATTTTGAACTCCTATTTTTATCCGAGAAAATTTCCCAAAAAAATCTGTAATTGCTTCTTGCCATAAATCTCTTATTAAGGTATTTTTTGCTTCACATAATTGATTTATCTCTATTTGAGAAGCACGCAATTCATCCAACTGTTCAGCTAATTTTTGCAAGATAAGATAAAGTAATTCCCGTTTTTTATCTTCCCGGAAGATGTCAATCTCTAAAGGGATATCAGTGACATTTCGTAAAGTAAATTGAAGTTTGGTAACACAAGATGTAAACAAGTCAGATTGTAGCGCCCCTGGACTCAGTAAAGGTGATACAGTTTGCCTTTGTTGAATGGCACTACTCAATGAAGGTGTCAAAGGCGTCTCATCAGTAGGAATATCTTCGTGTTCCCTTTCTTGTGATGAAACCAACAACCTATTCAGTAACCAACGAGCTGCTAGCAGTTCTCGTCGTCGTCCAGCTAAAATTGCTCTTTCTAGTACTGGTAGTCCGGGAACTTGTAATTGTGCTGTGACTGTGGCTAGGGTAGCGTCAATGTTAGCAATTCCTGACAAACGTAAATTATTCCGTAGTCTAGAGAAAGGGAGTGGGGAGTGGGGAGAGACGCGATTAATCGCGTCTGTATAAGAGTTAGGAGTTATTATTGCTTCCGTGTCTTGGAACCAATAGGAATCACCATCCGCAACTCTTTGCATGGCGGCGACTAACTCAGAGAGTGATGTGCCTTTGGGGCAGTAGCCGTTAATACCAAGAGATTTGGCAGCTAATAGCAGTCCTGGTTCTTGCAGAGAACTGAGGATCAAAATTGGTAGGTTGGGATATAAGGTTCTAAGCTGCCGACAGAATTGTAAACCTAGCTGCTGGCTGGTAGAGGAGCGACCATTACCAAATTCCAAAACCACCAAATTTACCTGGTTAGGGTCTTTTTGGGCAATTTCTGCTAAAATTTGCAAGGCAGCAGTATCCGTTTCTACCACTGCGATCGCTTCCAGGTTAGGAATTGCTTCTAAAGCTACTCGTAATCCCAGACGGAAAATCGGGTCTTGGTCAATTAACAATAATTTTATAGGGCGATCGCTCATAGTCTACTTAATTACACAAGCAATATTTTTTACCAATTAGAAAACAGCTTTTATACAAAACTTTGTCTTCCCTATTGTTACCTGTTTTCGCAAAAGGATAAATCGATCATAATTGCCTTATGCAGGCTTCACTGTGTAATTAAATGAACTTGAGTATTCGGCACTGGTTGGCAGAACGGTATATAGCTATCAATCAAATCAAAGGATTTTCAGCAGGGCAATTGGCAGGTATTGCCTACCGGATTGTTCAGGATATGGAAGTCAAAAGCCTCATGCCTTTTGATATCTGTACTTTAGTAGAAGTCTTAGAACTGCCCTTAGGTATTGTTTGGGAAGAAATCAGTGTCATTTCCCAGTTGACAGAAAACCTGTTGCGTAGCCTCAGCCAAAAAAAACCGTTAAAACGTAACGAAGGCACATGGCTAGCGTTTCAAATTGCCTATCTCCAGGCTTTACAAGCAATTCTAGAGCAGGAAGCAAAGCTGCAAAGACCGTGGCTAGACCGGGCAAGTATACCAATGCAACCACACATACTTAAAGAAGATGTGGGTAAACTCATCCTCCAAGACCCGCAATTGCAAGGTTTGCTGAAAACTCTCAGTCCAGGTAAATTGACTGATACTCAAGCAGAACAAGCGCTATCTTTGGTTGCAGATTCATTACTGGTGCAACAAATAAATAACGCTACCATAGCTTGGTTAGTTGCCAATGGTGCGGAGGAAGCTGAAGCTAAACTCTTAATACAGCGTTTGGTCAACTCACTCCCTGGTGACATACTGGTAGTTGTCACCGAGAATGCTGCACCTTTAGCCCAACTGCAAAAGTTTTTCCGCTTGGGGATTTCATTATCTCCCAGTTTGATCGCTCCAGAAGTTGGTTCTAAAGTCGGTGAGAAAATTGATTTGTACCGAGAACATTACCGAGCAAGTTTGATTAAAAATCTGAGTATGCCTTTACTCATGGAATCCTTTGCCCTTAAGGATATCTATGTGCCACAAAAAGGATTACCAATAGAGGAAAGTATTTCTGAGCAGGATAAAAAAACTGTTAAATCAGTTGATTTAAACACATGGGCGCAGCAACAGCTAAAGGATTTAGAAACGATCGCTGTTATTGAGTCGGAACCTGGTTATGGAAAAACTAGTTTTTGCCAACTTTGGGCAGCACAGGTAGCACAGGAATTGTACCCTACTTGGATGCCTATAGTAATTAAGTTACGGGATGTAAAATACAGTAAAACTTTCACCGAAACCCTAAATTCTGCCTTTCCTGTTAATCTTTCAATTTGGTTAGAGCAAGAAAATCTCCCTTGTCTGTTGCTGCTGGATGGTCTGGATGAACTACCTCCTTCTGCTAAGGGTATAAGGGCACAAGCAATTTTTATTCAGCAATTACTAAACTTTCAATCTCAACATCGACACAAAATTGTATTGACGAGTCGCTCAACGACATTACAGGAAATTGCCCCAGAGATACCCCTGCCATTGAGGCGAATTGTAATTCAGCCCTTGGATGTGGACGAACTCAAACAATGGTTTCAACAGTGGGCAAAAGTGCAATCGTTGCCCATTGCTCAAAATTTCTTTACATTCTTAAAACAGACAGGGTTATTTGCCAATCAATCAAAGTTAAGAGAATTATCTGCCCTCATCCGTCAACCTCTAATGCTGCATTTGTTGGGCATTTTGCACCGCGACGGATTGCTAGATGATGAACTATTGCAGTTAGCTGCTGATACCCAAAAGTCTTCTCTGTTATGGGAAATTTATCATCGCCTGAGTCGATGGTTGTTGGGCTATCCGCTAATTGGTGAGATCAAGACGATGCTACTGCGATCGGGATCGGCTCACATACATCGAACTCCAGAAGCGATCGCTAATTTACTTGCTGGTCGTCATCCCCAAGATTTACTTGAGCGGATGCAAGCGATCGCTCTGAAAATTTTACACTCGCAACGTCATCAAATTCATTTGGTTGAGGAATCTGATCCTTTACCAAGCTTTTATTTTAAAATTCGGAATTTAGAAAGCTCAGGCAAAAGCACAACAGAAAGTAGTTTAATTGAGTTTTCGCATATTAAGTTAGGAGAATCTCTTTGTGCCGATGCTATTGCTGCCCAACTTAAATCTTTGACTCAGTACCAAGATGAGGCTCACGGTACGCTCACTTTTGTGCTTAATTCTCCCAGTAGCATGGCCCAGCATATTTATAATTTACTAGGTTACGGGATACTTAGCGAAGAAGTTGAAGAATTGGCGATGCCTGCGGCGGGCTGCGCCTACGCAGGATTACGTCGGCAGCAAAAACACAAATTTTCCTTTGAAGTTTTGTTTCAACGTCTTTTGTCTTTCTGGCGTCCTTACTGTCAAGGACGTTGGTTAGATGAAGGCATAGCGCACAAAGCTTTGACTCATTTTCATGCAATGCAAAACCCTGTGAATGTTGAACAGGTTAATGCTGCGGTAGGACTAAACGTGTTTCTATTGCTTTGTGCTTGCTACCGAGAAACAAAAATTCCTTTTTGGCCTTGTGGGAATCCAGCGAATTTCGCAGAATTTAATCCAGAGGCGCTAAGTGGGCTGATTGCTAGGACAAAAGTTTTACATAAAAGTGCCTTTGCAACCCGAATTAAGTCTCTAGCTGGCCTCAACTTATCGGGAGCCTCTTTGTTGCAAGTGATGTTAGCTGGGGTAAATCTTGAGCAGACAAACTTATCCAATGGGGAGTTAATGGGGGCGAATTTGGCTGGAGCCAATTTGCAACAGGCGAACCTCACAGGCGCCAATTTGCAACAAGCAAACCTCAGAGGCGCAAACCTACAACAGGCTAACTTCACAGGCGCAAACCTGCAACAGGCTAACCTGATGGGGATAAACCTGAATTCAGTTAATCTCACCAACGCTTGCTTATTTGAGGCTATCCTTACTGAAACTGACAAAAAAATTGCCATCGATAATGGTGCTTTGTTCTCCAAAGAATCGTTTCAAAGACTGAAACATTTGCGTAGTTTACCGCCGCAGGCATCGCAGCAGCCCTTCTTAAACACGGTAAAAATTACGTCAAACACAAATATTAATTGGAAAAAGACTCCTGCATTCGGACTAATTGAAAGCTGTGAAGGTGCAATTCTGCCAGTAGATTTATATGATAATGAGTCTGATGATGAGACAGTGTTTGGCAATAATTCTATTGAGAAATAGGGCATTGGGATTGGGTAATCTTCCGAGTCCCCAGTCCCCAATCCCTAGCCCTCTTGAGGGTTACGGTAGCCAAAAAAGTTAATCGTGTAGTCAGTAATCCGCACTCCTGTTTCTTCTTCAATTTTGCGGATCAAATCTTCTGGTAGTTCCACATGAACATCAAGAATTTGATTTGTATCCACACAATTTATATGGCTGTGAGAGTCACTGATATTGCCGTACAAACGCCCATCACAGCGTTCAATGCACTCAATAATGCCTTGGCTGGATAATGCTTCTAAATTTTGATAAACAGAAGTATGACCGATCTCTTTGCCTTGTTGGTTTAAGCGATCGTAAATTTCTCTTGCTGCAAGGTGTTCATTTGCTTGCCAAAGTAATTCCAGAATAAAGCGACGCTGACGACTGACGCGCATACCCAGGATTTGACAGCGCTCAAGCGCATCTTCTAAGGAACGAATTGGTTTTGTAGTAATTGTTTGTTTTTGCATATTACAGCTTGTTAACTGTTGAGGGAATTTTCCCATCTAAATGTTTATTGGTTATTTAATATATGCAATGATATTGCACACCGCTTTTACACCTGTATTTCTGTTTTGGCTTTTGATGCTGCGGAAGTCACAGGTAGCGATAATGATTTTTTGCTTGTTGAGGGCTGCTTTGTCTGACCTTAATCTAAAACAAACTCATTACAACTTTAACTTAAAATTGCTGAAAATGTCCACCTTGGGGCAGGCGTTGCCTTTCCCAATTAGGCTGATTCTAATGGCATACATATTAATCGTGTAGTAATTTTTAATTAAATGTGTGTATTTATCGCTATTAGGAAAGTAATATTTAAGTGTAGCAAAATCTAGAGTATGTGGGTGGTGTAGGTGTAGCCTGCCGTAAGCATAGCCTTCGGCTCGTATCAAGGCTAGTAACTAATAATCTGCAAAGTTTAAATTAATGGCTAAACAAGTTTGTAGTAAGGATTTTAGTGATTATTTTCTAAGCAATAAAGTCCTGATTATAAAGCTTTCAAACTAGCTTTTCAGAGTACTATTGTGTATATTTTTTATAACCAGGGAAGATCAAGTAGAAGTATCAAATAGCTTTGATAAGCTCTGACTTATGTATAAATATTGTATAGGTTGACTAAATTATCAGCAAAAACGTATCAGTCAATACTAATTTATTTGTGAAAAAGACTTTGTTCTACTAAAGGTTTATGTAGCGTCAATCGCTAAAAGCTGCTACTGTATATTCTCGATCCTACAGTTGAGTATCAAGAAAGTGGCTGCTGAATCAATAACAATTGCGATCGCACTCAATAATGACTTCATTAACAATCTGGATCTGTCGCCTGCGTCAACGGTGATTGAAAAACTGCTGCAAGATGGGGCCGCATCCCATGAACAGCAGTTACGCTTTGATATCAATTACGATCTCGAACCTGGCGATCCACGGGAACTCTCAGAAATTCCAGAGGTGCGGCTGTGGTTTGTGCGCCTAGATGCCAAATACCCTTGGCTACCATTTTTACTAGATTGGAAAGCTGGAGAGTTTGCTCGTTATGCCGCCATGCTTGTACCACACCAGTTCAGTTCCCAAGAAGGCATTCAATACAATCCTGAAGCCTTAGAAATATTTTTGATGCACAAAATCTTTATTTTAGGTGATTGGCTCAAACAGCAGGACATCCCCAGCCTCTCACGGCTGAAGTCTATGGCCCAAATGTTGGGTTATGAATTAGATGATGCTTTTTTTGAAATATTTTAAATAGCTCACAACTTTTAACTCGACTTTATCCATTTTTTGGCAACCCTCAATCTTACACTGAAAGCTTTGTGGGACAGTAGTTTTAATTTTCGATTTCACCGAGAATCAGTGACATCGAAAAAAGTTTTTGCCAAAAAGCTAGGGTTTTGCCGTATCAAGAGAACCAAGTTTTTAATTTTGGATAAAGTCGAGCTAAAAGTACATCTGTAAAATATATATTTTTTGCATCCCATATAAGAGGGATTTTTTAAAAGTATTTTTGGTAACATCAAAACTTCAGAAACCTAACCATCCACGGTTCTATAGTATACTTTGTGACTTTTCAAACATCCTCCAAGGATGAATTTTTTATCTATCTAAAAAGATATTCTTTTAATGAACCATAGCAAATATGCTGATAATAGAAACTTGTTTGTTATCCAGGGTATACATTAAGTAATAATTTATACTTTTGAACTAACAGATTTCAGTATTTTGCAAGCTAATGAAAAAGCACTTTTGTAATCAAACAAGCTTAACAAAGCAAGGGTTTTAAAATGACAAATTTAGTTCCTGAGCGCGTAACTTCTGAAGAAGAACGTTTCCAAGATGACTATTATTCTTACTTTGAATCACCGGAAAATGTCACCCGATATACACCTACAAGTGGTTTTCTAAGTAACGCTTTTCCAGAAAACTCATTCTCTTTATTAGATTTAGGATGCGGTAATGGGGCTTTAAGTAAATATCTTCCGGCTCGATGCGACTATCTCGGAGTTGATCACAGTGAATTAGCTATTGAGCAATGTTTAAAACTCCATCCAAACAGAAAGTTTGTTGCCAAGGATTTATCGCTTTTCATGTCTGAACTTGTTGAAGAGAAAAAGAAATTTGATGCCGTGGTGCTAGCAGGGTTATTATTTCACAGCGTTAACAAAGAGACGCAAGAAAAAAAAGACGATCAAGAAATTATTCAATTCTGCCTGAACAAAATCCTAAACAACAAAGGATATCTTGTTCTGATTGTACCTTTTTGCTACGGCGATCATCCATCTCACAGTCTATTTGTTCGAGCAGAGTGGTTACAAAAGTCAGTAGAAAAAATGCTAGAAATTGCTAATGCAAAAATTGTTCATGAAAATATATCTCTACAAATCGGTTTGGAAAGGAAAGTGAGACAGCAGAAGGTGATTCCTGACTGGTTTGTTTCCGATAGTAGTGCTGATTATCCGAGTATTTTTGTTGGAACATATATGGCAAGTTGGACATTTATTGCCTGCCTCTAACTAATACAATTTTAAATTTGGAATTTTAGATTGGGAAAGAGTTACTGGTAATTGCTTTAAGAGCTTTTCATCTATATGCAATATATTTTACCTCTCTCTTTACAGGAGAGAGGTTTTGAGGTTTACTCTCTGTTCTAGATATTTCAGTTTGGGAAAACTGCTGGTTTAGCCACCCCAAATTTTCTCTAAAACTGCGTTTGGTGAAACATCCGCCGTTTTTCCCGTGGGGGATTGAATGGCTAGAAATTTATCGTTTTTCGGCAATATCTTAGTTGAATCAGTAGGCCCAAATAGGGCGATGGTATAGGTTTGGACTGCAACACTCAGTTGTAGTGCCGTACTATCTGTAGACAACATCAAATTTGCCCCAGCAATTATGGCAGTTAACTTACCAATATCATCTGGGGTAGTTACCTTGATATCTGGAGAAGACTCCAGAAGCGATCGCACAAACTGCTCATTATCAATTCCCTTAATCACTACCACAGGCAGATCCGGCTGCTTGTCTTGGAAGCCTTGAATAATTTGCTGCCAACTTTCAACAGGATAGATTTTATCCGGTTCTGTAGACTGGGATAACTGTCCAGAACCGCCATTAATCAAGATATAGCCTGTTTCATTTACCCCTAAACGTTTCTGTTCTTTCTGTGCCCACTCAATATCTGGTTTTGGCACATTTACTGCTAACTCTGGGACAGGGGTATTTATTTCCAATGGTTGCAGCAAATCGTGGTATAATGCTGCCGCATACTGGGATGGTTTGAATGGCACAGTATGGGTAAGAAAACCCGAACCTTTGCCTTGGTAGCCAATACGTATGGGAATTCCTGTCAACCAGAGTAAAAGACCCACCAACCAATTTTGCTTAACAGCAATGGCAACATCGTATTCGCGATCGCGAATTGTCCCCACTAAATTACCCCAATCTGCCAGACTGTTACGGTCATTAAAATCAAAGTTCAGCACCTCGTGAACTGACTTGCTCACTCGGTAGGCAGCCTTTGACCGGGGTTCAACAACGACATCTATCTGAGCGTTAGGGTATTGGCGCTTCAGGTCATCTAGAGTCGGAAAGAAGAGAATTTGGTCGCCAATTCCGCCAGGTACAAGGGCTACTACTCGCATAATATTTATTGACGCTTACTCGCTCCCTATTTTAGGGGAAAATATATAGCTTAAAGATTGAGGAATTCTGTGTATTTACTAATTCCAGCTGCGGGAATCGGAAAAAGAATGGGGAGTAACCGCAATAAACTCCTACTGAAAGTGCGATCGCAACCAATTATTGCTTGGACTCTATTAGCCGCAGAAGCCGCCAGTACAATCAGTTGGATCGGGATTATTTCTCAGCCAGATGACTGGTCTGACTTGAAAGCAATTATCGCCGATCTGAAGCTGACTAAACCAGTGGAATTGATTCAAGGTGGCTCCACCCGCCAAGAATCTGTTTACAATGGCTTACAATCCCTGCCAGTAGCCGCAGAACAAGTGTTGATTCACGATGGCGCTAGATGCCTAGCCACACCAGATTTATTTAACTCTTGTGCCGAAGCCATTCGCCACTGTCCTGGTTTAATTGCTGCTGTACCAGTCAAAGACACCATCAAAGTTGTCGATGAACAAGGCATAATTCAAGAAACACCCGATAGACGACAACTTTGGGCGGCACAAACTCCCCAAGGATTTGATGTCAAGTTGTTAAAACAGTGCCACGCTGAAGGTGTCCGTCAAGGTTGGGAAGTCACTGACGACGCCGCTTTATTTGAAAGGTGCGGCATCGAAGTCCGAATTGTCCAGGGAGAGGAGACAAATTTAAAAGTGACCACTCCACAAGATTTAGCGATCGCAGAATTTATCCTCACGAGTAGAGGCTTTTGAGAAGGGAATAGGGTACAGGTTACAGGGTACAGATATATTTCCTGTAACCTGTCACCTGTCACCTGTCACCTCTCCCCTAATCCCAATTCCAAATTTGAAAATTTAAAAAAATACTTTGACAATTTACGATATAGTCCCACACACTTGTTGATTGTTAGTTGTCATCTGCTAATGACCAATGACAAATGACAAATAACAAATGACGAATGACCAATGACAAAATGATTACAGCCACAGCGACGAAGATAGAAGCAATTCTCTATTTAAAGGGTAAACCCTTGTCGCTCGGCGAAATCGCCGAGTATGCCGCGTGCGATCGCGCCACTGTCAAAGAAGGCATAATTGAACTAATGGACAATTATGCCCACCGAGATAGCGCCCTAGAGGTAATAGAAACCCCAGATGGTTACAGTTTGCAACTACGGTCTGACTTTCATGATTTAGTGCAAACGATGATACCAGTGGAATTGGGTGTGGGTGCATTGCGAACTTTAGCCGCGATCGCCCTTAATAGTCCTATACTCCAGAGTGACTTAATTAATCTGCGCGGTTCAGGGGTATATCAACACGTTCCAGAACTCGTTGAGCTTGGTTTTATCAGGAAGAGGCGAGACAGCGATTCTCGCTCCTATTCACTTCAAGTAACCCCAAAATTCCATCAGTATTTCCAAATCGAACAACTCCCGCAAATACTTGCCACCACCCAAAAGGAAGAACAATTAGAACTAGAGCTAGAACTAAAGGGAGTGGAGATTGGGGAATAGGGAATAGATATCACCAATGCCCAATGCCCCATGCCCTCTTCTCTTGACAGCTTATACCCGTGGTGAATGCGCTACCCTTGTACTATGGTTTAGAGTAGAGTTAGCAATTAAGCTAAATAAAACTGCCAATGGTGTTTAATCCTGACTTTTTGAATGACAACTCCGAGGAACACCCTAATCAACTTCTTTCCGACCACTCTGAGGAATACCCTAATCAGCTGCTCAAATATCTACAGCATCAGTCTCCTGATGTTTTAGCGAGGATTGCTCAGTCCGCCAGCCCCGAAATTAAACAAATCATCTCGCAAAATGTCCAAGGGCTTGTGGGAATGCTCCCCGCAGAAAATTTCAACGTGCAAATCACAACAGATCGGGAGAACTTAGCTGGGCTTCTAGCGTCGGCTATGATGACGGGGTATTTTCTGCGCCAGATGGAACAAAGAATGCAGTTAGAGCATTTGTCTAATGGTCAATAATCAATAGTCAGTAGTCAAACATTCTGGGACTATTGGCCAAATAGTTACTAATTCGTAATTCGTAATTAAAAAGGGTATAGAAGCAGACAATGAATTTTAATTCATTGTTCACCAAGACAATAGAGAATTCAAGGTTCCACTAATTCTAACTACGAATTACGGATTATTTTGACTACTTTCTTTCGGTATAAGCTCCTGATTGTACTTTGAAGGTTTGAATTTTACCGCTACGGTTAACTTCGAGAGCGATTATGTCCCCAACTTTGCTGGACTCTACCAGTTTCTGAACTTGGGCTGAGGTTTTGACTGGTTTACCGTTAACTTTTTGAATCATGTCTCCCGGAAGCAATCCTCCACGCTTGGCTGGGGAATCGTCTGTGACTCCTTTAATCACAATTCCAGCATCCTGCTGAATATTTAGCTGATTTTCTTGATTAATCTGCTGTTTTCTGCTGGGAGAAAGGTCTGCCATTTCAATACCCAAAAAGGGATGTTCTACACGCCCTTTGGTAAAAAGTTCATTGGCGATGCGGGCGGCGGTTTCAATGGGGATGGCAAAACCGAGTCCTTGAGCATCAGCGCGGATGGCAGTGTTAACACCAATTACTTCGCCTTGGGCGTTTAACAAGGGCCCGCCAGAATTACCAGGGTTAATTGCGGCATCAGTTTGGATAAAGCTGACTCGCTTATCTGGGACACCAACTTGAGTGCTGGTGCGATCCGTAGCGCTGATGATGCCAATAGTGACAGTATTATCTAAACCCAGAGGATTGCCAATAGCGATCGCCCATTGACCTGGTATTAAGTTTTGTGAATTTCCCAGCTTTACTGTTGGTAAATTATCTGCTTTTATTTTGACTACTGCGACATCTGTCACAGAATCAACTCCCACCACCTTCCCCTCTAAAGTCCGACCATCCTTGAGGGTAACTTGTACTGTATCTGTGTCGGCTACCACATGAGCGTTAGTGAGCAATTCTCCATTCTCGCTCAAAATGAATCCCGATCCTGTACCACGTTCAATGCGTTCTTGAGGAATTGGTTGCTCATCCTCTCCAAAGAATCGCCGCAAGAGGGGATTTTTCAATGCATCAGAGATGGGATTGGCTACCTTGCGAGTGGCATTAATTCGCACCACAGCCGGGCCAACTTTTTGCACTGCCGTTGCAATAAAATTCACATTATCGCCCCCATTAGCCCCGATCGCTCCGTTAGGAGAATTCGGAACTACGGATTCTGGAGGCAAAGCCATTGTTACATTTTTTAACTGTTGAAACGAGCGATTTTGTGGCAGGAGATAGCGACTGCCAAACAAACCTGCACCACCGCCAATCACCAGTAAAAACACATAAACCGCCAGTTGCTTTAAGGATAACTTCATAATTGTTTTGCTCAAGGACAGCAATGCAGTTGCTAATTTCTAAGTGTAGTCAAGCTAACGGCAAGTGGACAGATCAATTTACGAAGAATTAGGGATTGAGTATTGGGTAATCTTCCTAGTCCCTAGTCCCCAATCCCCACTTTTCCCATCTAAAATCTAAAGTTAATGCGCTCTTGACGTGTATACATGACTTTACCCTTTCGTCAACTGTTTCTCTGTAGCTTAGTTAGCGCCTTGGGCCTAGTAAGCATACTGTCAAACTCCAACAGCACCAACGCTGCTGTGGGTGGTTGCCCAACTCCAGCCTTATCTCGCTTCCAACGCCATAAAGTTGTTCGTGGCGAAACTTTGGAGAGCATAGCGCAGCGCTACAATCTCATACCTACAACTATTATCGGCATGAATCCAGCTTTGCAGAATGGTGCGATTGCAGCCGTTGGTAGTGTACTTCAAATTCCTCCCTACAATGGGATTGTAGTCGAAGTACCTCGTGGTCAAACTTGGCGACAAGTAGCAGCACAATACAAAGTTCGCGCTGATAGCCTTTTTGAGGTGAATGGCTGCCAACAAGACCCCAGAGTTGTGTTTGTTCCAGGGGTAAATTGGTCGCCCAATGGTGTTGTAACTAAGTCTCCTTTACCTACTGATGTAGGTACGCCAAACCGTGCATCGCTGTCTGGATATCCCTTGGCACAAGTGGCAACTGTGGCATTACCTTACGGGTGGCAAATTAATCCTGCAAGTGGTGAAGTCTTCTTTCACAGTGGTGTTGACTTATTAGCAGCAGTGGGTACAGATGTGCTAGCGATCGCGCCCGGAACTGTCGCTTTTGCCAACGATCAAGGTTCCTATGGCAAGTTGGTAATCATTAACCACAGTGGCGGACTCCAAAGCCGCTACGCCCAGCTTGACAGTATTAAAGTTAGTGTCGGTCAGCAAGTAAAAAAAGGAGACTTATTAGGAACCGTAGGCACTAGTGGAAGACCAACTTCCACTCAACCGCACCTCCATTTTGAAGTACGTTCTACCTCATCTCTCGGTTGGGTCGCGCAAGATCCCAAGGGTTATTTGAAAAAGTGAGGGAATAGGCGATGAGGGAGACTACTAAACCCAATACCCAATCCTCTATGCCCAATTCCCAAATTCGCTAGATTTTACGATGTGCATTCCTGCTTCTGCAAACCTTTTAAAGGCTGCATCTGCCTGTTCTGTATAGTCCACAACACCGGGGACAACAACGGGGGAAGTGCAATCTTCTAGCAAATAGATTTTTTTCGCAAGGTTAGCATCTACCTGTTTAATTTCTGTTAATAAATCGTCAATTGTCCAAGCTACACAATGGCTTTTAGCTTGACCACCAATAATTACTGCATCATATTCTAAAAGTTGTTTAATCAGGCGCGTGTTCTTTTGAGCAAGTGGACGTTGTTCAAAATCTTCCAACACCTCTGGACGTAAGATGGAATAGTTTTCTGTTAAAGGATTTTCACCTTTGATTTCAAATTGCGTTTGACTCTGACGCGCAATGCCGTGGAAAAATATCGCTTCCTCTACCGATGAAACTAAAGCATGACCAATACCGCCTAACATAGAATGATAAGGCCAAATAGTGAGAGGATATTTACCGTCTTGGCTTAGTTTCTTAATGTAATGGTAAGCGTGTTTTTCTAATAATTCATAATCCCCATTGGTAACACTGTTAGCAACTGCTGGGTTGACTTTCCAGATACCTTGTTGAATATCTGCTGATGTGATACTAGTCGCGGCTGGAGTAGGATGTTCTCCGGCAGCGTTCACCCAAAAGATCGGATGGAAGATTTGCGTTGCTGTGTGAGTATCTAGAGTAGGTACAATTTTCGTGATTATTCCCAAGTTTCGATAGATAAACTCACACAATCTGACGTTATCATCCACCGCCGCAGTACCAGATTTTCCACCTACAAATAGTTCAAATCCAGGAATGCAGAAGGTGTTTTGGACATCAATTAATAGTAAGCAAATCCTGGTTTTATCTAATGATGCTGGTTTGATGTTGTGTTGTTTGGCCCACGTTTCGCCTGCTGCGGCACTTTCTTGGTAAGGTACGCGCCAGACATCGCCGACTTGATCGAAGTTAAAATGCGGGGGAATGGGTAGTTGGGTTGTTGTTTGGGTGTTCATAATTACAGTCGCTTTTATTCTGTAATAACATCTATGATTTCAATGCCCAAATTTTTTCAAGTCTAAACTCAATAGTATATTTGTATTGTAAAAACATAAATTTAGCGATCGCTACTCAAGCTACTCAGTTAAAAGGATTTTTAAGCAGCATATCTTTACAAATGAGCAAAACTTCTCAATTGTTCTTTCTTTGCCTGTCTCATTCTCCATTTTTTTCTATACTAATCGTCCAAAAAAGCACTAGCTGTGGCAATCTGGGAAAAAGAGATTTATTACATCTGATATTTTAGCTACAGCAAATTTACCTAATCAGGTTATGCAAACTCTGCCCACAGTCAACACTTCAAGCATCACATCAACTCAAGCCACCTTTGATACAACTATCAAGCGGCGTAAAACCCGCCCTGTAAAGGTGGGAAATGTCATCATTGGCGGCGGCTACCCCGTTGTGGTGCAGTCAATGATTAACGAAGACACTCTTGATATTGATGGTTCTGTAGCTGCTATTCGTCGTCTGCACGAAATTGGCTGCGAAATTGTCCGCGTCACAGTGCCGAGTATGGCTCATGCTAAAGCTTTAGGGGAAATTAAACAAAAATTAATTAAAACTTACCAAGACGTGCCAGTTGTGGCTGATGTCCACCACAATGGGCTAAAAATCGCCGTGGAAGTTGCCAAGCACATCGAGAAAGTGCGGATTAATCCGGGTTTGTATGTGTTTGAAAAGCCCAACGTCAATAGAACTGAGTATACTAAAACCGAATTTGACGAAATTGGCGATAAAATCCGCGAAACCTTAGAACCTCTAGTAGTTTCTTTGCGCGATCAAGGTAAATCGATGCGAATTGGGGTAAATCACGGTTCCCTCGCTGAGAGAATGCTATTTACTTACGGTGACACCCCCGAAGGAATGGTGGAATCTGCCATAGAATTCATCCGCATCTGTGAATCTTTGGATTTCCGCAACTTGGTAATTTCCATGAAAGCCTCACGAGTACCGGTGATGATAGCCGCCTATCGCCTCATTGCCAAGCGCATGGATGAACTGGGTATGGACTACCCGTTACATTTAGGCGTTACGGAAGCCGGTGATGGCGAATACGGGCGAATTAAATCCACAGCAGGTATTGCAACGTTACTTGCTGATGGCATTGGCGATACAATTCGTGTCTCACTTACAGAAGCACCAGAAAAAGAAATTCCCGTCTGCTACAGCATTCTCCAAGCTTTGGGATTGCGAAAAACGATGGTGGAATACGTCGCCTGTCCTTCTTGTGGACGCACTTTGTTTAACCTAGAGGAAGTGCTGCACAAAGTCCGGGAAGCCACTAAACACTTAACTGGGTTAGACATTGCAGTTATGGGTTGTATTGTCAATGGCCCCGGAGAAATGGCAGATGCCGACTATGGCTATGTTGGCAAAACACCTGGTTATATTTCTTTGTATCGGGGTCGAGAAGAAATAAAAAAAGTCCCAGAAGATAAAGGTGTAGAGGAATTAATTAACCTCATTAAGGCAGATGAACGTTGGGTAGAACCATAAAGGGGGCAGGGGGAGCAGAGGGCAAGGGGGACAAGGAGGACAAGGATAAGTTATTGAACAAGTCTCTTCCTTGTCTCCCCCCTCTTTCTTGTCTCCCTTGTCTATTCTCTATGCCCAATGCCCAAAAGCTTTGTATCTTTTAACTACTAAGGTCGCCGGATTGTCAAGTATTTTGTTTAAATTAGGAATACATAGTTGGTCTGTACAGTGGTAGCCTGTGTTAGATTGGGCATACTGACTATATATTTTCCCTCTGACGCAGCTGTCATTATGGTGATTACAAAAAGTAGGCTTGTTTTGGGTGCTACGGCAGTGACACTCTCCACGATCGCTGTTACTAGCCTTGGCATTCACTCGCGAGGTCAGGCTTTATTTAAAGCAAGTCCCAAAGAATTGGTAGATGAAGTTTGGCAAATTGTTCAGCGCCAATACGTAGACGGTACTTTTAATCAGGTAGATTGGCAGGCTGTTCGTAAGGAGTACTTGAGCAAGTCCTACAGTAATCCGCAGGATGCGTATAAGTCCATTCGGGAAATGCTGAAAAAGCTAGAAGATCCATATACCCGCTTTATGGATCCAGAGGAATTCAAGAATATGCAAGTGGATACTTCTGGAGAACTCACAGGGATTGGGATCACGATCAGTCAGGATGAAAAAACCAAGCAATTGGTTGTAATTGCGCCAATCGAAGATACACCAGCTTTTAAAGCTGGTGTTTTGGCAAAAGATGTCATCCTCAAAATCGACGGCAAAGATACTAAAGGGATGGATACCAATCAGGCAGTATCCTTGATTAGAGGTGAAGCAGGAACCCAAGTTAGCCTGACAATTCAACGCGACGGTAAGACAAAACAATTTGATATCAAACGGGCGCGAATTGAAATCCATCCAGTTAAGTTTTCTGAAAAGAAAACCCCAGCAGGCAATCTTGGTTACATCCGATTGAACCAGTTCAGCGCCAATGCTGGTAAAGAAATGCAAACCGCTATCAAAAATTTAGAAAGCAAAAAAGTAGCTGGATATATTCTGGATTTGCGTGGTAATCCAGGTGGCTTACTCTTTTCCAGTGTGGATATTGCTCGGATGTGGATAGATAAAGGTAAGATTGTCTCCACCGTTGAACGCCAAGGAGAGGCAGAAAAGGAAGAGGCGAACGGAAGAGCCTTGACAAACAAACCTTTGGTGGTGTTGGTAGATAAAGGTTCAGCTAGTGCCAGTGAAATCCTCTCAGGGGCTTTACAGGATAACAAGCGTGCTACTTTGGTCGGTACTCAAACCTTTGGTAAGGGATTAGTGCAATCAGTGCGTCCCTTAGAAGATGGTTCAGGATTAGCAGTGACAATTGCTCATTACTATACCCCCAATGGTACAGACATCAATCACAAAGGTATTTCGCCAGATGTGAAGGTGGATTTAACTAAAAAGCAGATGGAAGACTTGTGGCTTCGTGAACGTGACAAACTTGCTACTCTAGCAGACCCTCAATTTGCTAAAGCAGTGGAAGTGATCGGTAAAAAAATTGCTGCCAAGGGCACACCTACCGCAGAAAAATGAAGAAGCAGGAATAAAGTTAGGAGTGAATAGTGAGGAGTTGGTAATAAAGATTTTCACTGTCAACTTCTAACTTCTAACTCCTAACTTAAACTGGTTGGCACTTTCCAGCCCTAATAAGTCCAACCCGCCGAGCGATCGCTTCTTCTTGCGAACTAAAAGGCCCCCACTGTTCTATAATTTCTAAATTATCGTCGCCAACTTGGTCGCTGGGGATAATTTCGCAATTTCCAACAGAAAGTTTGACAATATACCAAGTTTGTGAATCGTTCATATTTGAAATAAAAATCTTGTTTTTATAGTAAGAATTTTACGGTGTACAGAAAATTTCTTTGCACTTACTGCTAAATCTCACATTATGTAGGTGCGATCATAGAACTCTGTAGCTTTTTTGCTGACCAATTGTTTTATTTTGTAATGTCTAATGATGACTGTAAAGTTTGGCATATACGTCTATTCATTACGGATATACGCAAAATTAAAACATATTCAGGAGATAGGAATATTATTGCAACCCTACATCCTATCCCCGAAACACTAGCTAATACTTCCGCTCTTTTGGCTCAAACATGGTGATTGCTACCGGTCGATATTGAATATCAATGCCTGCTGGTGAATAGTAAGCCATTGTGTGTTTGAGAAAGTTAGCATCATCTCGCTGGGAATAATCTTCGCGGAAATGAGCGCCACGACTTTCCTGGCGATTTAAGGCTGATGCCAAAATGGTCTGTCCTACTACCATCAAACTTCGCAATTCCAAGGCTTCCACAAGTTCTGTATTCCAACAACTACCTTTGTCATCTAAATAAATTTGAGGATATTGCTGTTGTATTTTTTCTAGTTTCTGCAAACCTTCAGTCATTAACGCCTCAGTGCGGAAAACACCGCAGTACTCAGTCATACAATCCTGGAAGGCTTGACGAACTTGGTTGATCCGGTACTGTCCTGGTTGTTCTAGCAAAGCTTGAATTTGTTGCTGGGCTTCCATGACATACCTTTGCTCATCTACAGAGGGCAACTTACGTTTTTGCACAAATTTGGCGATCGCAGCCCCAGTTCTCTTGCCATAAACGACACATTCCAACAGGGAGTTACTACCAAGGCGATTGGCACCATGTACGGAAACACAAGATGTTTCACCCGCAGCAAAGAAACCATCAACTAAACCATCACCACTACTACGTACTTGACCATCAGTGTTAACTGGGATACCACCCATACAATAGTGATTTGTCGGGCGGACTGGCATTGGTTGAGTTACCGCGTCAACACCTACTAGGCGGTGTGCTTCTTCCCAGCAGAAGGGAACGCGACTCATAATTTTTTCTTTACCTAGATGGCGCAAATCCAAATAGACAAATGGGCCACCAGCGCTTCCATCGAGATGAATACCACGTCCGGCGCGAATTTCATAAGCGATCGCTCGTGAGGTAATATCACGAGGAGCTAGTTCCATGCGACTAGGTGCATAGTTCGCCATAAAGCGATCGCCTTCGGAGTTGATTAGATATGCCCCTTCTCCCCGTACCGCTTCCGAAATCAGCACTCCTACCGGATATAAACCAGTGGGATGAAACTGGACAAATTCCATATCTTCAAGAGGCAAACCTGCGATCGCAGTCATTGCCAAACCATCACCAGAAGAGGCGTAATCATTAGAGGTGGTGTTATAAACACGACCATAGCCTCCTGTGGCAAACATTACCGCCTTGGCTCGCACCACCTCGATATGTCCATCCAAAAGATCGAACATTACCACACCCTTCGCCTCATTTTCTTCCAAAATGAGACGCATCACATACCACTCTTCATAAACTTGCACCCCATAACGCCGCAAATTGTTAACCAATTCGTGCAAAATCGCGTGACCAGTCTTGTCAGCAGCGTAACAAGTGCGGTTGTGGGAATGTCCGCCAAAAGCCCGTTGGGCAATGCGCCCATCGGGTAAACGAGAAAACAAAACGCCCATGTGTTCCAAGTCAATCACCACATCTGGTGCTTCTTGGGCGAGAATCGCTACAGCGTCTTGGTCTGCCAAGTAATCAGAACCCTTGACAGTATCAAAAGCGTGTGCTTCCCAAGTATCTTCTGAATCGACATTTTTCAGCGAAGCAGCCATACCACCTTGAGCCGCAACCGAGTGGGAACGAATTGGGTGGGTTTTGGCAACCACAGCAATATTTAAACTGGGGTCGGTGCGGGCAATTTCCACAGCCGCGCGACATCCTGCCAATCCGCCCCCGACAATAATCACATCATGTTCCAGCATATTTAGCCCCCGACTGCAAACCACTGCTGTTCTATTGTAGAGATGTGATTAATCAGGCAGTGCGTTGCAACAGTGGCGTCTTTACAAAAAAATTCCCTGCCTATAGACAGGGACGTAATTACAAATTTTAAAATTAGGAGTGAAAAGTTAAAAATGAAAAGTTATGAGACAGATAGAGTGAATCATAACTCCTGTACAGACGCAATCAATCGCATCTGTACTCCTAACTCCTAACTCTTTAGCTAGCCGCTTGTACAGGTTGTTGCTGAGACACGTTACCTGGTATAGGTTCCATTTTGGTTCCCGGCCCTACAGGAGCAACTTCAATATGATTTAACAATGTAGTGACAAACGCAAACAACAAGAATGGTAACGATAGCAGAACAACAAGACCCGCAGTTGCTAAAGCGTACACGGGTCGCTTGGCACCCATCAGCGCCAAGGCTGATGCCAAACTCAGGGTAATTGTAATTAACCAAACAATTATTTGACCGTAGATATCACCGAAAGTCAGCGTACAGACAAACCGATACTTTTGAATATTATTTCCGCTCATCACATTTGCCTCAAGTCTCTCCTAATAGGTTCTACGTTAGAACTATGTTTGTCTTGTAGACAATTTCTAAATATTTTTGCAAGCTTTGTAATATCACTTCACAATTAACTTTTTTTGTTACAAAGCGTAATTCCTAGTACAGCATGGCGTAATGTAGACCAATCATATTCTATGGGAAGCCTTTCTCCTGTAGTCGTCACTGGTGTAGCTAGCTTTCAGAGCAGGGGTACTGTTAACACTCGTTCACACATCATTTCACAAAGAAACAATACTAGGACTCGACCACATTATTAATTTTGATCAGTTCGTAGTGGGTGGCTCTAGCCTCATCTAAGCACTAAAGTGCTTACTACAAGCTCTCTCAACCTGTCATCATGGCTGTTACAGACTATATGCCAAACGGTTTTGACTCCTCAACAATTAGAGTTGTGGCAGAAACGCCAATGCCCTGAACAGTTTGCACAAAGACTATGAAAGTTCAGTGTTGATGTAGACTAAGTTTCTTGATAAAAGTTTTTGCAATTCTGATGACCTCCTCAACAAATAGACTTTTTGCTTAAAGCAAAGAGTCTATTTGTCATCTGTCAAATTCCAGATATTTAGGATATGCGATTTAATTTTTTGCTTGTAAATATTAGGTAGATAAATCCGGCAAAATCAGAATGTAAAAACGATTTTTTGGTGTTAAATTTTGAATATTGCCCGAATTTGTTGACTTAAATCAACAAAAACCTTTATTTTTCGTGGCAACATTGTTTTAGGAGTGAATGTGAATACTATTTTTCTTCGTAAAGGTGTTTTTTGCTTGCCAAGTATAGCTGCTCTTGCAATCCTAAGTAGTGGCTTATCTGCAAATGCCCAGACGTTAGACAACAAGGTGAGCACTCAGCCATTAACCGACTCTTCTATAAGAGTAGCGTCTCCCAACGAGTTCAGTACAGAACTAGACACTTCAAACCAAAATCTTTCTACAGAAACAACTGAAACATTTACAGTAACAAGTTTAACTAAAGTACAGCAGTTGCCCAATACTGCGATACAGGAAAACGCCAGCGTCACACTTATACCCATTCCAGGGACAGTAGCAACCTCATCTGCGACGCTCACTTCTGAGCTTGTACAACCGACTTCTGAAACTACTTCTCAACCATCTCCTACGAGAGTGGCACAATCAGATATTGATTTAGGTAGAACTACTCGTGGTGGAAGCAGCTATATTGGCGTCGCTGCTAACATTGGTTTGAGTGGTGATGGTAGCTCGTCTTTGGGCGATGGTAATTTCGCAGTAGTCAGCAAAATCGGATTAACAAATTCTATATCTGTGCGACCCTCAGCCGTATTTGGGGACAATACTACAGTTCTACTTCCTATCACTTACGATTTTACCTTCAAGTCAGCAGATGCTTTTAGTGAACCGTTGCCCATTGCACCTTATGTCGGCGTAGGTGCAGCTTACAAAACTGGTGATGATTCGCAATTTGCCTTTTTGGTATCTGGTGGCATTGATGTGCCTCTAACTCCTCAATTTACAGCAACGGCCTCTGTGAATGCAGGATTTTTCGATCAAACTGATGTGGGCTTGTTGTTAGGAGTTGGTTACAACTTCAGTGGGTTTTAAGAGTTAGGAGTTAGGAGTTAAGAGTTAGTAATGTTTTACTCATACTCTTAATTCCTAACTCTTAACTTTCTACTTAGGAGTAACTTTGTCAATTACCTTGATTTGTCCATCGTCTCCTACCGTCCAGACATCGTAAACACCAACAACATCGCCGTTAGCATCAACATCTACGTTGCCACTGGCTCCTTGGTAGTTAATCTTTTTACCATCTTTAAGTAACTTCAATCCCTCGCAGACATCAGTAACTTCTGTACCAGGGCCATTAGCAACTTCACGAATTTTGCTAGCTATACCAACACCTGTATTTTCCTTAGCGTTTTGCGCTGCCAAGGTCAATAAGGCAGCCGCATCCCAAGCTTGAGGAGCGTATTCCCCTGGTGCACCACCCTTTTTATCCTTCCACAGCTTGTTGAAAGCTTCTAGTGCTTTACCATCGGAACCAGGTACTGTACCGATCGCTCCAGTTAAAATATATTTACCATCGCTACCTTTGCCAACTTGTTCTGGGAAAGTAGGTGATTTCACTCCATCCGTCAGCAAAATCTGTACTCCCTTAGCTACACCTTGCTGATAGGCAGCTTTCAAGAATAGACTGCCAGTTTCAGCATACAGTACAGCCAATACTGCATCTGGCTTCCCGGCAAAAGCAGCAGCCGCTTCTGTATCAAATGTTTGAGCTTTTGGGTCGTAGCGGACAGGTTTATCTTTATTAACGATGGTTCCACCCAATTTTTCAAAAGTTTGCACAAATGCTTTTTCAAAGCCAACGCCATAGTCGTTATTAATTACGACTGTAGAAACTCGCTTGAAACCTTTTTTCCTAGCAAGTTGGGCTAAAGCTAGTGCTTGATAGGTATCGGGGGGAGCAGTACGCGCCCAAAAGCCTTTAAAGTCTCCTTTTTGGGCCTTTTCAGTAAAGACAGGACTAGTACTACCAGGAGAAACCAGCATGACTTTATTCGGCGTGGCAATAGAGACTGCTGCACTAGAAACACTACTGGCAAAGGAGCCAACTACACCTGCCACTTTATCTAAAGTTGCTAGTTTGGTCATACCGGCTGCACCCGCTCTAGGGTCGGTTTGGTCGTCTACTTGCACCAAGGTAACAGGTTCGCCATTCACCCCACCGCAAGCGTTGACCGTATCGACTAGTAAAGGGACTGAACCTAGCATCTGCTGTCCAACAGAAGCCAAATCCCCTGTTGTCGGTAGCAGTGAACCAATTTTTAGTCCTTTAGCACTGCTTGTAGTAGTTGAGCTTGTCGCTGGGGTAGCAGTACTTCCGTTGTTAGTTGTACCGTTGGGTGTACTGTTATCACCACAAGCCCCAACCAGAAACCCAGTTGCTAGGGTAGCTATACTAAAGGCTAAGGCGGTGCTAATTTTTTTCATAAATTACTCTCACTCCTCAAAATATTTAGGAGCCTAAAAATAAGACCCAAACTAAATTTGTAACTTAGCTGGATCTTATCAAGACTCCAAAGGATAAATCATATCATCCATCTTTGGGAGTAGAGGTATTTACCCCGACATTAGTATTTATTTTTGGACACAGAATATACTCTGCGTATCAAAGGCTGGAAAACGGAGAGGGAGGGATTCGAACCCTCGGTACGGAGTTGCCTGCCGTACAACAGATTAGCAATCTGCCGCTTTCGACCACTCAGCCACCTCTCCTGACTCACGAATACTAATGTTAGCAGATTTGTTTTGTAGAGTCAATAGTCATTAGTCATTGGTCATTAGTCATTGGTTTTTTATAAAACACTAAGGACTAGGGACAAATGACTAATTTTTAAAGGACTTGCGATCGCATCCAAGCCACTGGCAAAGAGCGTAACTTTTGCCACTGGGGCACGTAGGCGCGTCGAGTGAAGGCATTATAATCGTTACGTTCAATTACGCTTAATATTCCACTGTAATGCATCAGAGCCGCCCACACGGGCCAACGACCATCAGAAGATAGGTAGGAAATTCCCTTTTCTGCTTTTTTATAAAACTGTCGTGCTCGATCAATTTGAAAACGCATCAGGGAACGCCAGCGTTCATCCACTACACCTTCAAACAAATCTTGTTCGGTGTAGTTGAATCTTGCCAAATCTTCTAGGGGAATGTAGATCCGTCCCCTTCGGGCATCCTCGCCCACATCGCGCAAGATGTTGGTGAGTTGCTTGGCAATTCCTAAGGCAATTTCTTCTTCAATGGGAATATAGAGCTGTTGTTCACGGTTCCACGGAGCTATATTTCTCGTAGTATCCAACCCCATGACTGCTGTTGACATCAAGCCAACAGTGCCAGCGACACGGTAACAGTAGAGGTATAACTCCTCGAAGGTTTCATAACGACTGCGATATAAGTCCATGCGCTGACCGGCAATCATATCCCGAAAGGGCTGAATGTCCATCGGGAAACGTTGAATGGTATCTACTAAGGCTACATCGAAGTTGTCCAATGGGTGTCCAGCAAACATCGATTCGAGCTGCTGTTCCCATAGGTCTAGGGTTTCTGGCGTGGTGATAGCAGATGCGGGCCCATCCACCAGTTCATCTAAACGGCGACACCAAGCATAAATTGCCCAAATAGCAGGACGTTTTTCTTTGCTCAGGAGCAAAGTACTGAGGTAAAAAGTCGTGGAATACTTGGCTATGAGGTGACGACAAAGTTCGTAGGACTCGTCCAGAGAGACCAGCGTTTTCATGCGCGGTGGGGATTCAGGCAGTTGCAGCATTCGTTGCGGGCGGTCGGGTGAGCGTTTGCAGGTTTGAGGAATTTGCTACCGGGAGAGCCTCAGAAATTGCCTGCGCTGTCAGCTTACCAGAAAGTACGGCACCTTCCATACTGCCTAAGTAGCGTTGCATGGTAAAACTTCCTGCGAGATAGAAGTTGGCAATGGGCGTAACTTGTGCGGGACGGTACTGTTGACGACCAGGGGTCGCTTTGTAAACTGAACGCGGCGTTTTCACGACATGAGATTTCAGCAATGTTGCTGGATTGTCTCCCCCAAAGTGGTCGGGGAAGAGTTTTTCTAACTCGGCAATCGTTGCAGCCACAATTTCCTCATCGGATTTGGCAATCCAATCTTTTGCTGGAGCTAGAACTAATTCCAGCATTGAGCGATCTGGATTGGCGTATTCACGGCAGGTATTGCTCATATCAGCATAAACGCTTAGGAGGGGCGATCGCGAAAAAAGCAGGTGATCAATTTCTGTAAGCTTCCGGTCAAACCACAGATGCAGGTTAATCACTGGTACTCCTTCCAAACCTTCTAGCTTCTTGAAAAACTCCATTTGTTTCCAAGGCTTAGGCAACATGACCTTTAAAGGGTCAACTGACATAGCAGATACATACACATCAGCCATTAAAACTTCATCTTCTGCCCCATTTAACCCCCTAATCAAGTATGCTTTCACCGTGCCATCGGCGTTGAGCAAAATTTCTTTCAAAGGAGCATTTAGCCGCACTTCTCCGCCGCGTTCTGTGATGTAATCTACGATTGGGCTGCATAGACGTTCTGTGGGAGAACCATCCAAAAATGCAATCTTGGAGCCATATCGTTCTTGCAGAAAACGATTTAGTGCAGTTAACAGAATCGTTGCCGAAACTTCATCAGGATTGATAAAGGTGAGCGCTTTACATGCGGCGATAAAAACGTCACTAGTTACCCGCTCGTCAACACCTTGCCTTTTCAACCACTCTAAGAAGCTGTACTTGTCCATGTCTTCAACATACTTCTGACCCCGAACTACTGCTGGAAGTAGTCCAACTGCAAATCGAATCTTCTGCTCCCAAGTCAACATGTCTTTGTTGCGAAGAATCGATGCAATGACGTTGAAAGGAGATGGAATATCTGGAACATCAAAACGTGAGAGTGTCCCAGGCTTGTCTGGTTGATTGAAAATTAGTGTATGCTCTTTCCACTGGAGTCTGTCTTCAATGCCCAACTCCTTGAGCAATTGGAGCATATTAGGATATGCCCCAAAGAAGGCGTGTAACCCGGTTTCGTACCAGTCGCCGTCAGAGTCTTTCCACGCCGCAACCAAACCACCCAGTACGTCCCGGCTTTCCAAGACAATGGGAGTATGACCTGCGTCCGTGAGATATTTCGCGCAGGAAAGTCCTGCTAGACCAGCACCCGCGATCGCTACTCGCATTTAACCCTAATGCCCTTCAATATTTCTTAATGGTTTTATCGTTCTCATTATACGTTGCAATCCGTTACATTTGGCAGCCATTGTGCGATCGCTTCCCCAAAAAACTTTTGCCAAAGGGAGTTTTACCTCCGCACACCTGCCCAAGCAAATTACTAATACCATTGTTGGCAATAGCTTTGGGGCGTGCATTTCATCTATATTTTCATACAGAAGATTTAGGGAAACAAAAGTATTTCCTTTGACTGAAATATAGCTAATTCCAAACGTTGTCTTAACATAGTTGATTTCTTTGCTAATTTGTGTAGTTGCTCTGAGAAATATTTGGGGCATTACTTAGAGACTGCTAGTTAATTTCCGAGATATTTTGCTTTGGTGAAGATATCATTTATGTAATATTAAAGACTAACTTATATTTCTACTTAAGTATTTTAACTGTTAACTATTGAGTAGCTATTCTATTACTAATAATTTTTGCTCATTCTGAAGTTTTTTGATGGCTGGTTAGAATGATGTCTATGCCTAGACATCTTAGACATTGTACAAATGCTGGTGTGTGCGGGAAAAACTTTCCGTTAAGCGAGTAATTATACTGAATAGTCTAGCTTGACTAGTAAATCTGTGTAATACATTTTATACTCAATGCAATAACAAGAATAAAAAACTTACCGTTGAAAACTTTCCGCTCCCTATACCCTATATAGGGTGTACGATAAGTGTTTATGTCCTCTAGGTTGAACAACACAGTTGTTTACCGCACAACTTACAGGTAAAAGATTATGGGTGTATCGCAAGAGCTAGGGCGCTTTGGACATCACCTGATTCTAGGGATTTCCGGCACTACATTAAGCGATGACGATAAACGCGCACTCAATGAATTAAAACCGATTGGGGTGATCTTTTTCGCTAAGAACTTTTTGGATGGCACCCCCTATGAAGTTTGGCTAGAAAGCTTCAAGGATTTGAACAACCAGATACGAGAATTTACTGAACGTGATTCCATGTTCATCACTCTCGATCATGAAGGAGGTCGTGTAATTCGTACACCATTACCAATTACCCGTTTTCCTCATGCCTTGTTGCTGCGATCGCACGCATACAAAGTAGCAAAAGCCACTGCTTTAGAGTTAAAATCACTGGGAATCAATTTATCTTGGGCACCCATAACAGATATTTTTTCCCATCCCAACAATCCTGTGATTGGGCCTCGCGCCTTCGGTAACACTCCCGAAACAGCTACTCAAGGTGCCCGTAACTACTACCTTGGACTTCGAGATTCAGGAATTTTGGGATGCGCCAAGCACTTCCCTGGACATGGAGACACTAGTAAAGACTCTCACCTTGAGCTACCAATACTCAATTTGACTTTAGAAGACCTGCGACTTCGAGAACTTATACCTTTCAGAGCTTTAATCGAAGTACAGATTCCTTTAATCATGACTGCTCATATCTTATTTCCCAGGATAGATGCTGATGAGCCAGCAACGCTTTCCCAAGCTATCCTCAAAACCATACTTAGGGAGGAACTTGGTTTTGAGGGAGTAGTTGTATCTGACGACTTGGATATGAAAGCGATCTCAGATATGTTTATTCAAGCTGGTACTGTGGCGCGGTCATTTAATGCAGGCTGCGACTTGTTTATTGTCTCGCGCAATATCAACTCATCGTCTATAGAAAGAACTTATCAGATTGCTGAAGATTTTGCCGATTCTCTAAATAACGGTAGTTTAGAAGAATCAGTAGTAGAAGCAGCCAGAGAAAGAATTGATAAACTACTGGCAGTAGCACCGCAATATCCCATATATGCTCTGGATAAAGATATATTATTGCAACACGCTCAATTAGCGATCGCTAGTTGCTATTCATAACCCAATGTGCATTCAAATTGCATATTAGCAATTGCCAGAAGTCTAGCTAAAATTGCATTTCTTAATTTTTAATTCTTAATTTTAAATTTTTAATTGTTTAGTGGGTGGTATAGGGATCGAACCTATTTCTGCGGGTTAAAAGCCCGCTGCACAGCCGGTATGCCAACCACCCTAGTTAATTTGAAAAAGAAATGAGCAAGTGCGATCGTATACTTACATCGCAAACGTTGTTAACACCAACACTAGATATAAATCCACCAGGGAGGTACTACCCCTCCTATTTCTGTGTTATCAGCACAGCGCCTCGCTTTTCGGCTCCAGGTGGATAGGTGGAAGATGGAGGAATCGTAGCTTGCTTCCCGTAGGGTACCCCTACAGTTGCCCATACCCTGGTTTTCAAGACCAGTTGCCGTCCATTTAGCGGCATCTTCCATTGAAGGGTGTCTGACGGGACTTGAACCCGCTAGGACTGGTTCCACAAACCAGCGCCTCGACCACTTTGGCTTCAGACACCATCAGTGGAATCAATGGGAATTGAACCCATAACCTCCTGCTTGCAAGGCAGGCGCTCTAGCCATTTAAGCTATGACCCCATATTTGGTGGATACTGGTCGGAATTGAACCGACAACTTTCTAACAGCCAGTTAGACGCTTTACCAATTAAGCTACAGACCCATAAGGCGGGAGTGGTAGGACTTGAACCCACAACTTTCGAGGTAGAAGCTCGAAGCTCTATTCCATTGAGCTACACTCCCAATATTTGGTAGTCCTGTCAGGAATTGAACCCGCGACATTCTTCTTGTAAGGAAGACACTCTACCAATTGAGTTACAGGACTACGCAAGCGAGTGGAGGGACTTGAACCCACGCACTGAGTAGGCGTACTCAGATGCTACCGATTACATCACACCCGCAAGTTCAGAGCGGACGGCGAGATTTGTAGCTTGCTTCCCGCAGGGTACTCGCACGAAGACGGTGGAAACGTCTCATGCTGCCGTTACATCACACCCGCATCAAGCTGGTAACAGGAATTGAACCTGCAACCTACTGATTACAAGTCAGTTGCTCTGCCAATTGAGCTACACCAGCACTATTTTTGGCGACGAGGGCAGGAGTCGAACCTGCCGATGTTCAGGTTATGAACCTGACGAGCCACCGTTGCTCTATCCCCGCATATTCACCAATACCCCTGACTGGATTTGAACCAGCAACAACCAAGTTCTTAGCCTGGTGCCTCTTCCGGTTGGGCTACAAGGGCAAGGTTTGAAAGCTTGATCATTTAAATCTTGGAATATTGTTTTTTAGCCCAATAACCTCTTGATGGTTTTTCAATTTCATAAGCCAGACATTCATAATTTTCACATTTATATTCTCTTCCATATTCAATTAGCGACCTCCTTAAAAGATAAGGAACTTCTCTTTTACTGTCTTGTTTTAGTACCAACACTTCCTGCCATTCTTTCTTCTTCGTACCTCCTTTATAGTTAGTCCTTTGATTCGCTTGTCTCCCTACAAAATGAGATGTATTTATGCCAAACTCTTTGATTTTGTTAGAAATATGGCGATGAGTTCCGCCTGCTTGGTTCTTTCCCAGTTTTCTCAGTACTTCCAAAACAGATACAGAGTCCTTAACTATCGGTTCAAGTAGTTCCTTGGTATACTTCATTAGTATTTTGGCAAGACGTACATAGATATTCTAAGTGTTAACGCCAAAAAATAAAGCTTTCCATCTAAACATAGAAAGAGAAGTTGGCAATACGCCAAGTACCCCTGACAGGATTTGAACCTGTAAAATCTGGACTCTGATTCCAGCACGTATGCCAGTTCCGTCACAGGGGCATATCGGGATGGCAGGACTCGAACCTGCGACTCCATGCTCCCAAAGCATGGCTTCTGGCCACTGAATTACATCCCGTTAGTACTCCTGGTGGGAGTCGAACCCACAACCAAACAGATTTTAAGTCTGTCACCTCTTCCAATTGGGCTACAGGAGCAAATTTTGGTACTCTTGGTGGGAATCGAACCCACAACATACCGTTTTTGAGACGGCAGCCTCTTCCAGTTGGGCTACAAGAGCAGAGTTTAGCAGCCCCACCAGGACTCGAACCTGGAATCTTCGCCTTCAAAGGGCGCTATGTTGCCAATTACACCACAGGGCTTTATTGCCAGGGCAGGGTTTGAACCTGCAACCTCATCGTTCAGAGCGATGCGACTTACCAATTCGTCCACCCAGCATTAAAGAATTCGTAGTTCGTAATTCGTAATTCGTAATTCGTAATTATGTTCTGTGACGGGGATTTAAACCCCGACTAACACACAAGCCGTTTATAGAAGCCTGGGTATCAATCTCTATTGAATTACGAATTACGAATTAGTAATTACGAATTATCAATGGCTGCCTCAGTAGGACTCGAACCTACAACCGCGCGGTTAACAGCCGCTTGCTCTGCCATTGAGCTATGAGGCAACGAAGCCCCCCAGGTCGGAATCGAACCGACGACCTCCTGTTTTTCAAACAGGCGCTAACTACCGACTGAGCTACCGGGGGATAGGAGAAGAGATTATGTAACGCGGAGGGAATTGAACCCTCAAATCTTCAGTTTCGTAGACTGAGATGTTATCCAGTTACACCACACTCTCAAAACGGAGAGAACAGGATTTGAACCTGCGACGGATATTAACTACCCGCTTCCTCTTAGCAGGAGGACGCTTTCAGCCACTCAGCCACCTCTCCATAGTGGGTCGAGCAGGATTTGTAGCTTGCTTCCCGAAGGGTACCTGCGTGCAAAAAAGAACAGTTTTACAGACTGTCGCCTTCAGCCAGACTCGGCCACCGACCCCTAATCATTCCCTCGACGAGAATTGAACTCGCATCTGTGCTTTGAAAGAGCACTGACTTAACCATTCGTCCACGAGGGCATAATTGACCGAATTTTAGATTTTGAATTAAATTTATTAATCTAAAAATCCAAAATTGTCTGACACAGGGACTAGGATTTGAACCTAGAACATCGGATTTGGAGTCACGAGGTGTTGCCGTTACACCATCCCTGCATTTGGTGGCAGCGGCGGGATTTGCACCCGCATATACCAGGGTATGAACCTGGGGCTTTGCTGGTTAAGTTACGCTGCGACAGAGGTCAAGGCGGGATTTGAACCCGCGCTAATCGGTTTTGCAGACCAACGCCTTACCAACTTGGCTACCTGACCATTTGGGAGTCCCGACGAGATTCGCACTCGCAATTTTCAGCTTGAGAGGCTGACGGCTTAAACTATTCGCCTACGGGACTACAACCAGGGTGACGGGATTTGAACCCGCAACATTTCCGCAGACAACGGAACGCTCTAGCCAGTTGAGCTACACCCCGATTTTTTGGAATCTGTGCTTAAACTTTTAGGTTTTTAGGCGCAGATTTTGTTGGTGAACTTGCCCATTTCTTATTTAGTTTTCAAGGTTCAGAAAATTTACTTTTTTTAGAAACTGTTAGGAAAACAACCGAAACTCTAGAACACCGATTCAGTAATTAAAACGCGAGACTGGACAACCAGATTTTTAGGTCATTTCAAGCACAATTTCCTTATTGCGCCTAAAACAAATCCGAATTTTTCGTCATAACCCTGAATACTGAATCGGTCTTCTAGGTAGCAAGCCTGTTGTGTATTACGGATGTATTCAGTGGTTCTGATGAGTGCAAATTTAGAACTTTTTTCATTTATTGCCTCTACTGCCGATGGTTTGCAAGTAAAAGCAGCTTTGTTGACTGGGGACTCTGGTTTATTCCAACGCCTGTCCTTTAGTTGTATGTAGAACATAACTTTGACTCTTGAGAAGCTTTGTCTTTCACCTCACTACAGATATACTACAAAATACTACAAGAGGTGTCAAGGGGTTTTAGAAAGTTTTTTTGAAATTGTCTAGAAAAGCTTCTGTACTTAGATTTGAAGTTAATTAAGCCCTCTTAAAAGTCAAACAAACTACAGTTTGGATGACTATTTAAAAGCCTGAAGTGATAGACAACTGCTTCAAGCAACAAAAGATAATTAGTGTTGTAGCGATCGCCACTATGATTACAGCTTGTAGTATTGCTCCAGGCACTTCCCCACAATTGGGTTGAACCAGCCAATAAGCAAAATTCATACTGCACAAGTTCAAGATTGTCCAGCAAAAGGGCAAATCAATGCGCCAGTAGTAAACCCTACCTTTACAGCCCCAGCTAAATTTCAAGAAAAAATGCTTGATCAGGTGCAACCCAGCAACAACGAAAAAGTTATTGCTGGGTTGTATTGATGATGGCCCGCTTTTTCGGTCAGAATACCCAACTGAATTCTGACTCCTGACTCCTGAATTCAAAGGGTGAGAAGTTATACTCACCCTACTATTTCGTTTATTCGCTCATGACAGAAGCACTGCTTTCTTGAGCTTCCTGCCAAAGTTTGTGCAAAAAGAACTCAGCGCGATCGCTCATAGTGGTGAAAAACACACCCACAACATCCTTAGAACTATCTGATAGCCAAGAACCCCGCAGGGTGACTTCCATATATTCGGCATCGCAGGCACAGAGGGAAATGATTTCTCTGTCATCTCTTTTTACCTCAGCCCTAAGTACTTCTACTCCTGGCAAATCAACAGGAAGCAAAAAGGAAGCGGTACTGGGTTCAATGCATAAACTTTGCCCAACTCGCAGGGCTAAGATCACTCGCTGCGCTACCCATTCTTCTAGCGACAGAGTGAGACATTCCAAATCAAAGCTGCTTTCAGTGTAAGTTAATTTCAGCATTCCTTATGCTCTCCTGTTATTCCAGGTTTGCTTGCATATCTATCCAAAACTGTTCAGCAAAAGAAATCGCGGGGTGAATTGGCGCTTTTGGTTTGGTACGCAGTTGCATACCAGCTTCAAATAGGGTGCGTAGACGCGGAGCGGCTTGTCGCCAGACATCGCCTTTACGGGAGTTACATCTTTCACAAGCTGCGACTACGTTATCCCAAGTGTGAGAACCACCTTTAGAACGCGGCATCACATGATCTAGCGTTAGATGTTTGGCGCTGCCGCAATATTTGCAACTGTGATGATCTCGTCGCAACACTTCCCGCCGATTGACTGGCGGAACTTTCCACATCCGCTCATTAGAAATAATTGTCAAGCGAATGTGTTTTGGTACATCAATTACCAAACTGGGTGAGTGAACTCGCCATCCGCCTTCTGTGGTAAATCCAAGTGGTTGGGCCTTGTTGGTTACTAACAGCACAATCGCCCGCTTGATATTGACCCGACAAAGTGGCAAGTAATTTTGCGAAAACACCACCACAGATTGCTCTAACACTTGCATTGCGTTCGCGCCGCGCATGGAAGATATCGTCACAGCTTCACTCCTTATAAAAAAAACCCCCGCTTCAAGTTTTCGGTGAAGCGGGGGTTAGAATTGACCGGAAAATTTTCTGGCCTTATATCGGTACAGTATTCTTTCGTCTGTACCCCCCGCTTTCTTCATCTAGTTGTGGTTTTGCAATCAACGCACTAATGCTGAGATGTCTAAAATCATAATTACCCTCTGTGATTTGCCCATGATTCCGGCTACCATCGCCCATAAATAAATACTCCACTCCCATAGCAGCTGATTCCCAACCGGCTCGGCAATTGGTAGCGCAAAAAGAAGTGGAGATGGGATAAATGGATTTCACAGAAAATTTCACCTATTGAACATTCCTTTAAACATACTACACTTGTATTACTATCCTGTCCATACCTTTAAGGAGAAAAAGTAATGCATACGATCGCTCGCACCCCTACCACCGACATGGAAGTTACCAGTATCCGCCTAGAGCGGGAACTCAAAGATAAACTCAAAGAAATAGCTGGGAATCAGGGATATCAAGCTCTGATCCGAGATATTCTTTGGAATTATGTCCAGCAAAAATCAGGTGAGTGGAAGCCTCGATTTTCGCGAGCGGACATTCGAGCTAGCATAGCTGCCACAGCTCAACAAGAAGAACGCTGTGTACTAACAGGTCAATTAATTCAACCCCAACAACCGATGTTGTTAGGACTGACGAGGAATGGCGATATGGTTCCTCTCTGTGTCGAAAGCTTGGCTGGATAGTTTTATATTCAGACGAATGCAGCCCAGTTATGACTAATAACTGGGCTGCATTCAAAATTTAGCTTTATGAAAAAAAGTAAAGGTTCAAAGCCCCACCCCTTTTGGACGGCTTAGTATTCCCTATTCCCTGTTCCCTTTCATTGATATTTTACTGAGAGTTACGGAGATAAAAGAGTAGCTTGTTAAACCTACTAGTTATTTAAAAAGGTGTAATAAAAATTTATAAAGTCAGTTAAGTAATTTCACGTGATATAAAGGGCAATTTTGCTAGAATTCCAGAGAAATTACTGTTTATGTATACTTACAGGCAGGATAAAGTTAGTAAATTATTTCAACATAAAGCAGTTAAAAATAAGCTAGCTGAAGCATTTATAGGATATCTTAAATATTCTATTACTTATGTACCAATGTAGCAATTTGCTTGATACAGTGGAAATTTGGCCATCTGAGATAGAAAAGGGCTATAACAGGTGAGAGAAAGTATTCATACAAAATTTGTCAATTATCAGGGTGTAGCAACACAACTAACGGTGAAGAATATGCCAAGAAGTTGGGTGCAAGGACAATGGGGTTATTATCCGAGGGCGTGCCAATAATGAAAAAGCCTTTATCATCGCCGCCACATTACGTAGATGACATAGATCGACTACAACCTTACCAAGTCAAGCTGATGCAGCATCAGGAAGAACCTGCCCGCCAGTTGGTACAAAAGATTAACCAAATCATTGCCAATAGCTCGGCGACAGCATTGATGCTGCAAGATATTGCCCAATTGCTAGGAGTTGCTTTTCAAGTAGATTGCTGCTGCTTGGTTTCCGTGACGGGTGAGACATCCGACGAAGCGACTACTACTAATTGGTGTGCTGATGAGTATCTAGGGTTGCCACACCCCGAAGAGATGTTTTCGATGGAACAGTTGCTCATGCACTCGCCAGTGCTGCAATGTGCTGCCCAACCATTGACTATTGAAGACATTTCTATCATTCAGAACAGTCTGGTAATTGGGTGTCAATATTTGCCACTACCGATAAAAGCAGTTTTGGCAATTCCTACCCGGTTTGATGGCAATAATAATGGAGTGATTAATCTGATTAAATTCCAACCCTATGAATGGAGTGAATCAGAAAAACAATTGCTCAAAGAAGTGGAGTCGGCTTGCGCGATCGCTTTTGCTGGAGTGGCACAGGCTCAACTCATTGCTCATCAAGAACAAGACCTACAAAAGAGCAAGCAGCATCAAAACTTGATCAAGCAATTAACTTTATTGAGTCGCAGCAACTTGGAGCTTAATCAAATGCTCCAGTTAGTTATCGCCTCTACTGCCGAATCTCTTCAGGCAGATCGGGGTTTGCTCATATCACTAAAATATACAGATCCACTATTTAGGACTCAAGCTAAAAAACAAATTCCCAAAGCGAAAGGTACCGTAATCGGTGAATGGGTTAGAGAAACACAAAGTTCCCCCACTCAAAAATTAGACACCTTAGCTCAGTCTTTTTTGCTTTCAGACTGTGGTTTATGCCAGCGTGCCTTCATGGATTCTGGAAAAGCAGTAATTTTTGATGACTATACAGACCAAAACGATACCTCGGCGGCTGCTCCATTATTTATAGTTGAGGAATTGCCTGCGGTACTTTTAATGCCGTTAGAGAGTCAAGGTAAAATCTTAGGATTCTTGGTGCTACAGCAATCTGTGATTCGGAGTTGGCAACCAGCAGAATTAAATCTTGTGGAAATGGTTTGTGCTCAAGTGAGTAACGCCATAATTCAGTCACAGACATTACGCCAAGTGCAAACTTTGGTAGATGAACGGACGGCGAAACTCCAGAGTAGTCTGGAACTCCAAGCGAAATTGCATGAAAGAACACGGCAGTATGTTGAGCAGCTACGTAAACTTAACGAACTCAAAGATGAATTTTTGAGCAACATGAGCGATCGCTTGCGCTATCCTCTGACAAATATGCTGATGTCAATTCGTAACTTGCGCTTGCCAGGAATAGCGCCAGAGCGTCAAGTTAGATACCTGGATATCCTAGAGCAGGAATGTTCAAAGGAAATCAACTTGATTAATGACTTGTTGACACTTCAGAAACTAGAGTCACCTCACGAAGCCCCGCAATTAGAATCTATAGATTTAAATACTAGAATCCAGGATATAGCAGTATCTTTTGAGAAAAAACTTGGCGAAAAGGGATTAAAGATTTCTGTAGATTTACCAGAGGAATCGCTAAAACTGCAAACTGAACTGGAGAGTTTTGACCGTATCCTGCAAGAATTGTTAACGAATGCCTGCAAATATTCAGAGCATGATACAATTGTGCATTTGCAAGCAGCCCACCGAGTTTATCAACAAATTGATCAAGTTATCATAAAGGTGACGAATACAGGACGTGCCATCTCTGAAGAAGAAGCGACCTACATCTTTGACAAGTTCCGTCGCGGAAAAGGGCGTTGGACTCCTGGGACTGGCTTGGGACTTGCTCTAGTCAAGTCTTTAGTACAGCATTTGAATGGAACGATCGCAGTTGAAAGTCTCCAAATATCGGATTCTGAACAGAGCGAAATTTGCTTCACTCTGACTTTGCCCCAATTTTCTGACGAAAGCAAACCATAATTCTGAACGTGACTAAAAAACAGAACACAACAGAGAACCCTGATTTCCAGTCTCCTAGTGATGACATCAAACTCGAAGGGGATTTACCTGCTGACGCAGTCGCTTTGGCAGCTAATGTAGAAGTTCAAATTGATAAAATAGCAGAGCGACAGCGACAAATCAGCGCTAAAGTCAAAATTCCCCAACCAGTGGAACGAATCTGGAAAGTTCTGACAGATTATGAAGCTTTACCTGACTTTCTACCCAACCTTGCCAAGAGTCGTATCATCGAGCATCCCAATGGTGGGATTCGACTGGAGCAAGTCGGCTCCCAGCGCTTACTGAATTTCAACTTTTGTGCGCGGGTAGTTCTGGATTTGGAAGAATGCTTCCCCAAAGAAATTAATTTCAGGATGGTAGAGGGAGATTTCAAAGGCTTTTCTGGTAGCTGGTGCTTAGAGCCTTATTCCCTCGGTGAGTATATGGGAACAAATCTGTGCTATACAATTCAAGTTTGGCCTAAACTCACTATGCCAGTGGGAATCATTGAAAATCGCCTGAGTAAAGATTTGCGGTTAAATCTTCTAGCTATTCACCAACGTGTAGAAGAGTTAGCTAGAAAAGAACCTTATGTATAGTTAAATCATCATTCAGTGATAATCCTGAATGATGGTTTTAATTTGTAAGCTTCAAACTAAAAAGCTTTTGCTTTTTAGTTTTTAAGTACCCCCAGGGGAATTCGAATCCCCGTTACCTCCGTGAAAGGGAGGTGTCCTAGGCCTCTAGACGATGGGGGCATCGGACTCAGACCTTTTATAAATTAACCAATTTTCTGGACTTTGTCAACAGCTTTTGCCAAAAAAAGTTTGTGACAGCTAAACTGGGTGGAGGCAAAGGCTTGAAGAGGATACAAAGACATGGAGACACAAAAACAATTCCGTAGATGCTTCTGCAAAAAGCCGCAGAGTGCTTCGGTATCCGGCGCTGGGAACACAGATCAAAAAAACCTTAAATTCAGCAATGGACAAAGGGTATGATGTTGTACCCTTTAAAGTTAATATCTACGGTTTTTTACAAAAGATTTTGAAATAAATCGCTCAAAATCTACAACATGGAAGCATCTTTTGATATCACCCTACAGATGGCGATCGCTGTCTTTGCAGGTATTAGCGCCCAAGTGCTGGCTGCATACCTTCGTGTACCTAGCATCGTCTTGTTGTTGCTGTTGGGCATTTTGTTTGGCTCTGATGGCATTGGGCTGTTGCATCCCCATGTGCTAGGCACTGGACTGGAAGTTATTGTTGCCCTAGCAACGGCAATAATTTTGTTTGAAGGCGGACTTAACTTGGATCTGCGAGAGTTAGGTAGAGTTTCAGTCAGCCTACAATTGTTGGTCACTCAAGGAACGCTAATCACGCTGCTTGGTGGCAGCATGGCTGCTCACTGGCTAGGTGAATTTCCTTGGAACATAGCTTTTCTCTATGCTTCCATAGTCGTGGTGACAGGCCCAACCGTCGTTGGCCCTTTGCTCAAACAAATTAATGTAGATCGGCAAGTGGCAACACTTTTGGAAGGAGAAGGGGTTTTAATTGACCCTGTAGGGGCTATCCTTGCCTTCGTTGTCCTCGATACGATTTTAAATGGCGATGCTGACCCTATTAATGCGATCGTGGGTTTGCTGATGCGCCTGGGTGTTGGTGCGGCAATTGGTGGTGCTGGCGGTTATCTGATGAGTTTGATTTTCAAACGTGCCAGTTTTCTGTCATTTGAGCTAAAAAACTTAGTAGTGTTGGCGATACTTTGGAGCCTGTTTACCTTATCGCAAATGATCCGCAGCGAATCGGGAGTAATGACAACAGTAGTTGCAGGAGCGGTCTTTGCTAACTCCTCAGTGCCTGAAGAACGTCTGTTAAGGAGCTTTAAGGGTCAACTGACAATTCTCAGCGTTTCAGTGCTATTTATCTTATTAGCTGCTGACCTATCCATTGCTAGTGTGTTTGCTTTGGGTTGGGGTAGTTTATTCACTGTTTTGGTACTAATGTTTGTCGTTCGCCCGATTAATATCCTCTTATGTACCTGGAACAGTAACCTAAACTGGCGACAGAAAGTATTTTTAAGCTGGGTTGCTCCTAGAGGAATTGTTGCTGCCTCCGTAGCTTCTTTTTTTGCGATTTCCCTGACACAGCGCGGCATTAATGGCGGCGATTCTATCAAAGCTCTAGTATTCCTCACAATTATCATGACTGTTGTCTGTCAAGGACTAACAGCTGGCTGGGTTGCTAAATGGCTGCAAATTACCTCCAAAGATGCAACTGGTGCAGTAATTGTGGGTTGTAATCCCTTGAGTCTTTTGATTGCCCGATTCTTTCAAGAACGGGGAGAAAATGTGGTCATGATTGATACTGATCCCCAATGTCTTGTTCAAGCTGAGGCACAAAATCTGCGGGTGATTGCCAGCAGTGCGCTAGATGCTGCTGTGTTGGAAGAGGCGGGACTTGCCTCTATGGGTACTTTTTTGGCTATGACAAGTAACGGTGAGGTGAATTTTGTTTTGGCTCAACGAGCAGCTGAAGAGTTTAGTCCGCCGCGCGTCTTAGCTGTTTTCCCCCGCGATCCGCAAGCGAATACTTCGGCTAGTAATAAAGTTGAGCAAGCTTTTATCCCAGACTTAGGGATTAAAACTTGGAATGAATATTTGAATGATGGGCGAGTCAAGTTGGGAACAACCACGCTGATTGAGTCGGAATTTTCCACTCAATACGATCGCATCCAAGAAAAGATTCGGACTGGGGTGTTGATACCACTATTGGTAGAACGAGAAGAACGCTTACAGGTAATGCCAGCTAACCAAGATTGGGAAATTGGCGATCGCATTATTTACCTGTTGTATGACCCCAGACCTAGCCTTTTAAAACGCTTATCTGGTGTTACCCAATCTACTCCCCTCTCTCTAGAAAAGTTACCAGAAGTTGAAGACCTATCACTAGCCCAATTATCTCAACTTTCCGCTACTGAGGCTGCTGGGGGATGAGGGGGAGAATAATTCGTAATTCGTAATTCGTAATTCACAGACGCGATTAATCGCGTCTCTACAAACTCCTAACTCCTAACTTCGCACTCAACTTGCGATTCCTGCCAAAGTAAAGCCGAAAAATGCACTATGGCAAGAATTAGCGTCACTACTGAAATCAGATAACTGTGGATTGTGTAAAGGTGTTCGACGGTAATTGTGTTAATGGCTCCACCGCCAGTCAGGATGTCGCGCAGTTGCCCACCAATGAAAGGAATGGCCTCAATGGTTCCTAGCTCAATGCTAAAACGCCAGTATCCTTCCTGAGTCCAATCTAAAATCATTGCTGTCCAATCCAGCCCGATCGCACTTAGGGTCAACAATATCCCACTAATCCAAGCGGCCAGCCAACTCTGGCGAAATTGCCGCCCTAAAAACATCACCACAATTTGAATTAAGGCGATCGCAATTACCGCATTACCAGCAATATTATGCGCTCTCCAAAACAACCACCCGTATGGTAGTTGTGTATTTATCATCTTCAATGAGTTATAAGCTCCGCCTGCTGTCGGTTCGTAGTAAAAAGACAGCAGAACTCCGGTAGATACATAAATTAAACACAGAGTCAGAATCACGACTGATAATATAGTCGCCAGTCGTCGCAAAATCTTATCGAACTGGGTGCTTTGCATGGCTCACCCCTCCTGTTCTTAACTAAGTATTTATTACTATTACGATCTTAGCTAAGAAATATTAATAAATGTTGCATTTATCAGAAAAAGATAAAGTTTTTTAAATCAAATATTGTACCCAAGCTTTTAAGGGTTCTGGTGAGCCATACCAAATTCCAGGACTTCTGGGAGAATGCCTTACACCTTCAATCACCAGATTTTCTGCTCCTTCTAGATGAGCAGCTTCAATGGGTGTAATTCCATCTCCCCAAGTGTTACCCTTACCACAGGTTAATTGGTAACTACTGTAAGCTAACCAACTACCAGGACGCCTTTCTCCAAAGATAGTTTTGCCAGCCACACAAACGTAACGAACGTTTTTGTGAAAGGCCCCTGGGTAGTTATTGGTGACAAAATCTAGATTGAAGCGCGTCCAGCGTTCTTGGCTAATGTGGGGTGTACCCAAGGTGATGAGATTCGCAACCAGAGGATGCGCTTCCCAGAGAAATGGTTTGACATTCCCGCGTCCCAAATACGGTTTTTCTCCCATGTAAATGCGGGATATCCAACCTCCGGCTGAGTGACCAATCAAGTTAACTTGAGTAGCATTATGTTGCTGCAATGTATCCTTGATTGTGCGATCAAGTTGTTGCAGAATTGGTGTTACGGGTCTTCCTCCAAGAGTGGGGAACCAGTCACGCCGTCGCAGTGGGACTGTAACAACGGGTAAATTTAACTGATTTAGGGATTGTTCTAGTTGACGGTAAGCGATCGCGCTTTCTAGATATCCAGGCAAAATAACTATCGGTAACGGCATTTTAAATTTTGGATGCAATGATTAAGGGTTTGAACTTTTTCGTCAAAAAGTAGTCAGATTTAGAAGCTAGAATTGCGATCGTCTGACTAACTCCTTTTATATAGTTTTGCTAGGGCTTAGGGCTAGAATGTCAATAAAATTGTACAATTTGCAACAGTTTTAGGGGCTGCTGATGTGGTAGTATTTTCACATAGGGACTAGTCTTGGACAAGCAAGTGTGCCATCTATTACATAAGTGTAGTTGACTGAAAAACAGTAGAAAAAACAAGGCAACTTTAGTAGATGTTTTGATGTAATCAGACTTGTGTGTTCACTTAAACTTTATAAATATCCCAAATATCAATTTTAATTGTGTGCATCATAAGAATAAAAAATCAAAGGTAGTAATTTTTCAAATACCTCTTTAGCAAGCTCGAATTGGAAAATATGATCCACCTTCATTGATCAATTTAAATTTTTAATAAATGGCAATTTTAGCGTTTTGATTGCCAATAGAGGAAATTATTATTTCCTTAGAAGGACGCATCTCTTGCAAGATATTGCAATATAGTCAAAAAGAGAAAATCGCTAGTCAACTGCAACTGAGCCGAGTGAACGATAACAGTTATGTCTTACGTCTCCCTGCTGAAAAATATACCAGAAATCTTAAGCCAGCCAATTGGGATAGCAGCTATAGCTTCCCTTGGTATCCACGGTGCGATCGCCATGATTGTGCCATTGATGCCTATGGATTCTAACAAGCCTAAAGAAACAGCATCATCCAAAACAGTCGGACTTTTGGAATTGAGCCAAGCCGATCAAAACCGTTTGCCACAAACCACACCCCAAGTTGGTTTACAACAACTTCCTCCAATAGCGCCACTTTCTACTCCGAATTTTAGTGCCCAAACTGGATTATCCCCACTGGCGCCACCACCATCTAGCCAGCTAGTACTACCTCCGCTACCCCCATCATCAAATAACTATCGAGTTTCTTCCTTGCCTACAAGGCAGTCTTTGCGGATGATTCCTAGTGAAAATTTGCGATTTGACGCCTCTAAATTTGACAGTTCTAAATTCAATACCAGCGCTAAATTCTCTCCATCAGTTCCTCGTGTGAGTGATAGCGTCAGCAAATACGAGCCACCTAAGCCGTTGGCTGTAAATAGATTGCCAGAATTGCAGTCGCAGCAAATACCTGATGATATTCTGCGGAATGCCCAATCTCCAAACTTATCTGACACTACCCCAATTGCAACAGCGCAGGGAAATACGACTTCACAAATTACGCAACCAGGTAATGATGCGTCGTCTAGAATTGCTCAAAACCCGTTGATAAACTCTCTAAAACAAGCTCCAAGGAGTGGTGACACTTTAATCGGAACTAGAGGAAGTACACTTCAGACAGCCGATTTATCGGCGAAGGGAACTCAACAAGTAATTGCACAGCTAGACTCTTACGCAAACCTGAGAAAAGAAGTCCAGCAACAATACCCCAACGCTGAACAAAAACCAGTCATCCGCCAAACATTACCCACCAATCAGCCGAATCTGCAAGGTGCTGTTTTGGGTGTATTAGTGGTAGATCCTGATGGTAAGGTCTTAGATATCAAGTTTCAAGACAAGCTAATTTCCCCTGAGTTGCAATTAAAAGCTAGGGAATACTTCAATAGGCAATCCCCCAAGGGAGATAAACAGATCAGTTCCTATCCATTTAACTTAAGTTTCCAAAACAACGGTAGCAATACTACTGGGACTACTCAAGAGCAAAAGCCTTCGTCATTATCTGCACCGGGAATCAATAACAATCAGCTTATTCCCTCACCAGCAGCTACTTCTAAACCATTACCCGATCTGCGAATCAGAAATAACCAGCCTACTTCCATACCAGCAGTTACTCCCAAACCATTATCTGAACTGCAAATCAGGAATAACCAGCCCACCCCTTCATTGGGAAGTACTCTCAAACCATTATCTGCACCGGGAGTGAATAACAATCAACTTACACCTTCGCCAACAGTTACTTCTAAACCATTATCTGAAATACGAATCAGAAATAACCAGATCACACCTTCCGAACCTTTATTGCTGCCGAGAGTGAATAAGAGTCAATCTACATCCTCTGCTGCTGAATCAGATAAAAAATTAGTAGAACAGTTGCGCGAAGTCAAAGAAAACAGACAAAAGTTTAATCCAGAGAAATAATCACTCGCTGGTGATTTCGGATTAAGAACAAGCTAAAAGCGATGAATGATAAAAATTGTAAATTTATCATTCATTTTTAACATATCGTTTTTAGCAATTGACGAACTAGCGATCGCTAGTTCGTCATAACATAATACATATAGTTAACTTTGAAGTTCTTTAGAAGCTTAGAAGCTGTTCCAGCTTGAACTTGTTTAATTAGGGCGGGCAAGATGCCCACCTCACAAGAATTAGACAGTATAGCCTTTTTACCACCCTTGTTCTGCATTCTGAAAAACATAAGCAGCTACCTCCAGAATCTCCTCAGGACTTAACTTACCTTTAAAAGCAGGCATGGCATTTTTACCATTTTGCACTTGGTGAATAATCGCCTCGATTGAGTCGTTATTATAATTTTCTAGGTACTTTGACAATGCTTCCTTTTTCAAGGTTTTCTGGCTAATAAGGATGTTACCGCCACCGATATGGCAAGAAGCGCAGTTAGCCTCGAAAATTTTAGCCCCGTTGGATGTTTCGGCAGCTAGTGCTGGACTAATGAATGTGAATTTGAATAGCGCGATCGCCCACAGTAGGATTAATAAAAGTATTCTCAACAGAATTTCCTCGCAACAAGCCTCCAGCAAGAGTATAAACGCGATTAATCCCCGATTAAGTCAAATTTGATCAAAATTGGCGGTAACGATTTCACCCATCCAGCGCCAGATGTTGTTTAGCGTCTTAGGGGAGCAGATGATTCGTTACCGCCATTTATGCATCTTGTGCGTCACTCTAGGAGTGTGGCGTGTTGATATGAGCTAATTTCACTGAGAAATCATCTTGTGCCAACGGCGATGTTTCTAGCCTTGGACAGTGATTGTACCAACCATGCCAGCACCACGGTGGGGTTCGCAGTAGAAGGTGTAGTCACCAGGCGCTGCGTCTGCGGGGAAGGTAGTTGTTTCTTTTTGGCCAGGACTCATCAACATCTTTTTATGAGACAGAGATTTAGCTAAATCGGCGCTCTTAGCAGGGTTTTTAGCAGCATCAAACACAACATTATGGGGAGGAACTTTATTATTCACCCATTCAACTGTATCGCCTGGCTTAATGGTCAACTTTTTCGGTTCAAATGCCAGCATTCCTTTATCGCTACCCAATTTCACCTGGTAGGTTTCAGCCGAAGCACTGGGAGTAAAAACAGCAAAGCTGCTAACAACTAAAAGAATTGTCAACACAGCTAAACTAAGGCGTCGCCAGCTTGCCGAAATCAATTTCATGGCTCTCTCCTAACAAACAATTTTTTTTTCCTTTCCCATTTTAAATAAAATCAACGCCAAATATGACAGATTGTCATAGATACAATTTTTTTTTTAAGAATGGGGAGAAATTTATTGTAAAAAGCTGTGCAATTAGTAATAAATACTAGACTGACATAGCCCAAGAAGCTTGTGAATAAAGGAAAACAGTAAAATAAAAATTTTTTACTTTATCTTTAGAAATATCCTGAATTTTCAAGAATTTTTTGTGTACTAATTAGGAACATTTTGTGCTGCTGTGAAAACTAGGGATTGGGGACTAGGGATTAGGGACTGAATTATTTCCAATCCCCAATCCCCAGTACCCAGTACCTAATACCCAGTCCTAATTCCGGGATTTAGTAATAGATTTTTCCGCCTCCCCACTTAGTGCCAACGATTTTGGGTTGTATGAGAATATGACCAGCGATCGCCTCCAAGTCCTCATCCGTCAGATTTCGCATTTCTGTGAAAATATCTGCGCTTTTGATACTGGGGTGAACTTCGGAAATTTCTTCTTCCCCGTCGTAAGTAGTGGGATTTTTCAGGTAATCCACCAAGCCTTCAACGTTATTACGGTTGGGTGTTGCCAGTGCCAAATCGTCTGGAGTAAGTCCCACGTTCTGGTTTACCTTGGTAACTCCCCCAGCATGACATTGGGCGCAAGCGTAATTAAATAAGCGTTTGCCTTCTTTGACTTGTTTAAGGCTAAGTACGACGGTATCACCTTGAGCATTTAATGGCACTGTTCGGGTAGCTTTGTCCAGTTCCACTGCTGTCGCGCTACCGACAAGCAACTGAAACGAGAGTAAAACAGTAGCCATAACAACGCCAATTAGTCTTTTAAACATGTTTCCCCTTAAAAATTTTGACGCTCAACACAGCTAACAAAGAACGCGATTCTCAATCTCCAAGCTGCTAATTGCTAATGAATCATTATTTTTGTCATTAGCTATCAGTGATTAGCCAAAGCCGAGATAACCCTTCAGGTGACTTCGTTGTCGCCCACCGAGTCGCTAGTACCTTTTGGGCGTATTTCAGACGATATTTGGGAAATAATTGCCTTTGCATCTTCTAACGCCAAACGGGTCTTTTGGTGTTTGTAGGCGATTCCCAGTTGGTTGCACAGAGAAAACACTTTTTCTACAGGAATGCTGTAGTCGGCTGCTATCTCTGCGATCGATAGGTCTGCAAAACCCATAATGCTTATTAACTGATAGATAGAGATTGAGTCTCTGTAATACCAATATCACGTTAGGAGTCCAATTTGTTGCCCAAAATACTGTTTGGGGAATGGGGCATTGGGCATTGGGTATGGAGAATAGGGGACAGGGCAAGGGGAATAACCTGGATTTCTCACTTGTGAGAAATGAGAGTGAGTGTGGAGGGTGTGGGGAGTGTGGGGAGAAAGAGGAGGAATTGAGTAACTGCACATCAACATCAATGAGCGCTGCATTGCCTCCCACACTCCCCACCCTTCCCACACTATGAGTGAGAAATTCGGGTCAAGCTTGTGAGAAATGCGGGAATAACCAATACCCTATGCCCTATGCCTATTAACCTTTCCCTCCGGTAAAGGTGACGCTTTGAATAAAGTAACGATTAAAAAAGGCGTAAATACCTAAAGCTGGTAGGGTAAAGACCATAGAAGCCGCCATAATGTAGTTCCAATAGCTGATGTATTGACCTTTAAAGGTGTTCAGCCCCAAGGGGAGGGTAAACATTTCTGGGTCAAATAGGATAACTATAGGCAGTAAAAAATTATTCCAACTCCCCATGAACACAAAAACCGCCTGCGCTGCTAGTGCTGGTTTTGCCAAAGGTAAGACAATATGTCGAAAAATTCCAAAGGTATTTAAGCCATCGAGTTGAGCTGCTTCTTCTAATTCTTTAGGAAAATTAACAAAAAACTGCCGCATCATGAAGATAAAAGTGGCATTCACCATGCTAGGAACAATCATGCCTTGGTAAGAATTCAGCCAGCCGATCGCTTTCAAAATCAAAAATGTCGGAATTAGGGTGATTTGCGCTGGTACTGCCAGTACAGCCAAGATTAGAAAGAACCAGAATCGCTTGCCCACAAAGCGCAGTCTTGCCAAAGCATAACCAGCCATTGAATTTAACAATAAGTTTAAAAGCGTGACGCTAATGGCGATCGCTACACTATTGAACAACCAGCGCCAAAATAGTGGTTCTTGAAGAAAGATTTGCTTGTAGTTATCGAAAGTAAAATTCTTAGGGAGAAAGTTGGGCTCACCACTGACAATCTCTGTTAACGGCTTAAATGATGCTGAAAGTGCCCAGAGAAAGGGAATTAGGGTAATGATGGCATAAAGTGTCAGCAAGACGTACAACAGGGCTTTGAGCCAGGATAAGCCAGAGATGTTAGTCAAATCCGTTCGCCTCCAAAAAGTCGCTGCTGAATCAAAGTGATGACAATAATCACTGCTGCTAACAAAAATGCGATCGCAGCTGCATATCCCATTTGTAAATTCCGAAACACAGCTTGGTAAATCAACAGCACCACAGTTAAGGTAGCGTTGTTTGGCCCGCCAGTACCGCCAGAGAAGATGTAAGACTGGTCAAAAAGTTGAAAAGTGCCAATTACACCCATTGTCGCCACAAAGAAGGTTACAGGCTTAAGCAAGGGAAGAGTAATGTGGATAAATTGCTGCCATCCATTTGCGCCATCAAGTTCCGCCGCCTCATAAAGTGTTTGGGGTATATCTTGCAACGCCGCCAGATAAATCACCATGAAAAACGGGGCGGTTGACCAAATGTTCATGAGCATAATGCCTTTGAGCGCAACAGCTGGATCGCCCAACCAGTTATAAGTAGGTAGCCCCACAGAAGCGAGAAAATCGTTTAGTAGCCCATCAGTGTTATAAATCCACATAAATATCAGCGTCAGTACTGCTGAAGAAGTGACTGTGGGCAAAAAGTAGAGGATGCGCCACAAGTTTTTACCGCGAATTCCAGAATTCAGAGTTACCGCCAGAATTAAAGCCAGGATAGTTTGAGTTGGCACAACAATAGCTACATATTCGGCTGTGTTTCTCAAAGCAATCCAAACTCTTTCATCTTCAGCTAATCGCGTGAAGTTGCGAAAACCGATGAACTCGTATTCAATACCACCAAGAAGTTGGACTTTTTGCAAAGAAAGAAAAACGGCGTAGAGAATGGGGAAGACTACAAAAGTCCCCAAAACTAGAATAGTGGGCATCATGAACATATACCCAGCCAAGTCTTCAGTGATGTTCCACCTGGGGTTACTCCGCCGCCTGTTGATTTCAAACACTACTGAACCTCCGCTTAATCCCGCACTAACCCGACTGTAGCGATGGATTGTGCATGATTATTTATCGTACTCCTGTACAAAAATATTTAGTCTCATCAAATAATTCTCTACCTTTGGAAAGCGTAGATCAAAGCAGCAAGTCAAAAGACATCGCTTGTGTGAGTTAACTGGATAGGCAACTTAGGGAACTATATATTTGGTTTCCTTGGGATGCTAATTAACCCAATTCAATTAATAGGACACAAAATGTCATATACAGCCTACTTACGTTCGATTAAAAATAAACTCCAGAGAACTGGTAAAACTCAAAAAAGCCTACGGGTCAAAACTATCATAGAACAGTTTGGCTACCAGCGTAGAAGTCAATCATTCATAGATGATTTTAATACTGCTCTTGATGAATTGGGACTTTGTGCAAATCCTCGGTTGGATTTGCATATTCCGTTAGATACAAAAATAGCTATTTCTCTTAAAGGTGTAGAACCAACAAATGAAGTTGCTGAATCTGAATCAATTTCAGACAAATTAAAAGAGGCAATTTCAGTCAAGCATGATTTTTTCTACTACCTATTTGATTTTGGCTCTGAACAAGAATATGAAAGATTCCAAGCGTGTTTAGATTCTCACCAGCCAGTAGGTATTTTTTTGATTCCACAAGTAGAAGATTTCTTCTGTGATATTGTTCTCAAAATATTTAATTATGAATTAATTAGAAAATCTCAGTATGGAGGATATAATAGTATCCCTAAAACTGCCACTAGAAAAATTTCTACAAGTATTGTCTCACAAGATAAGGATTGTGAAGATGAACAAGAAAATCCTATCTCTGATGCTAGTATTTTTCAATTTTATCGCTCGACTATGACCAGCATTATACTTGGCAACACTGGTTTAGAATTGCTTGATTCTGAAAAATTCGATCGGCAGTTTGAACAAATATTCCTATATGCCAATAAATATAATTCCGAACAATTTTTTATTTTATTTCATTGTCCCTCGGCATTAGAAATCCAAGCTCATCAGCAAGAAGATGCTTTAGGATATTTGGTAGATAAAGTTGCTAGTAAAATTCCTTTTACTTTTACTCTCAGGTGTAAATACCCAAATGAAGCCTCTATTAAACATAAAGAGGAAGTGTACGCCCATTTTCGTCTACTACTAGAACTTCCATATTATGAGATAGAGGAAGATGATGCATCTTTGCAAGATTACTTTGTCGAATTACAAAAAGCTCAAATCCAAGCTGAGTCTCAATTATTGCTGAAGATGAAAGCTGAACATTTTTACACTCTGAAGTGGCAGCAGGAAAGTAAAGAATATATCTACCTTAAGTATTTTGCTATTAAAACGTTGGAAAGTCTAGGATATGGATTGTCTAATGTCGGCTGTGAAGTTGAGTTGACTTCTAGAGATGAAGATACATCAAATGATGATGAAGAGTATCAAAGTGAAATCATAGAAGTCTATGTAAAAAATCAGGTAGTGGTTGAGATAGAAACTTTAAAATATCAAGAATTTCAGGATAACAATCTCTTTTTTGATTCAATTAAAAGAGTTTTAAGAAAATCTAAAGTATGGCCAAATCAACTAGAAAGCCTTTGGTTAGTAATTCCTGGTTTTGAGATAGCACGCAACTATTACCAACTTAAAAAAGTTAAGGAAATATTAGAATATAAGTTTTCTGGATATTATGGCGATCGCTTCCAAGTTGTAATCATGGCTCCTGATTATGAAAAACACCAATTAGTCCCAGTATCCTTTGACTCTATCGACTATCCATCTTTTAATTATGGAGCTAAAAAACCTAGTTTAGTACAAGCATATCCAATTACTAACCGCGTCAAAGAATTTAAACTTGACTTTAGCCAAGTACAAGGGTTGAATGAAGAAAAAGAGAAACTAACTAGACTCCTGAAGCTGCAATCTAAAGGATATAAGAGTTCAATTGGTGGAATTCTTTTCTATGGTTTACCGGGATGTGGTAAAACTTTACTAGCAAATGCCTTTGCTAATGAATCTGGAAGATATTTCTTTAAATTCTCTCCTGCTGATATTGTCAGTGTTTGGATAGGGCAAAGTCAAAAGAATATTCGAGATATCTTTGCTCAAGCTAAGAAAAAAGCTCCTTCACTTTTATTCATTGATGAATTAGATAGTATTGGATTTAATCGTAACGATGACAACGCACACACAGACCAAAAAGCGACTATTAACCAATTACTGATAGAACTAAATAATCTGCAAAATAGTGATGTAATTGTCATCGCTGCTACTAATTATTTGAGTGGTATTGATAGCGCCTTAAAACGTTCTGGTAGATTGGATTGGAAGATTCCTGTTTTTCCACCCGATCGAGTAGAAAGAATAGATTTATTCAAGCACTATCTTTCAAGAATTGATATAAATCAGCTAGTCAACTTTGAAATTCTGGCAGATAAAAGTGGGAGATTTACTTCATCAGATATTGAGTTAGTTTGTCGAGAAGTTAGAAATGCTATTCTTCTAGAAGAAATAAGTTCGGCTTTAACAACTTCAGATGTAATTACTTACATCAATAATTTACAAGATGGTGGTTTAAGTCTTAACGAAGGGCAAGTCAAAGATTTTTTGGAAGAGTGTAGGAGAATGAGTGTAAAAAATCCTAAGTTAGAAACTCTGAAATTAGAATGGGGATTGTATTAGCAATAGGCTAAGAAAAAATGGCGTAGGCGTAGCCCGTCGTAGACATCGCTACTTTTGGCAGTCTTGGAAACTAACTTTAGAAATATGCAATATTTTCATCCTCGAAAACTGCTGCTAAGGAGTATAGGAGTGGTAGCGATCGCCTACATTTCAACTTGTCTATTTTTGTTTGTTCGGCAGCGTTATTTGATATTTAGCCCCACTCCACAAATTTTAACGCTACCTAGTTCACCCAACTTTTTTCTTCCTTACAAAGATGTGCGTTTACCTATTACCGACTCTAATGAATATATACATAGCTGGTGGATTCCAGCACCATTACCAAAAGAAAAAGTTTCTTTAATTCCAAATGAGCCTGTAAAAATTTTAAAATCACCTAAAACATTTTTATACTTTTGTGGTGCTGCTAATAATAAAGGTTACTACAATTACATAGGCAGACTTCAAGCAATGCGACAGTTGGGGTTTTCTGTATTAGTGATTGACTACCGAGGTTATGGTAGTAGCAAAGGGAATTTCCCTAGTGAGTCTCAGCTTTATGAAGATAGTCAAATAGCCTGGAATTATTTAGTAAAAATACAACAAATACCTCCTGATAGAATTGTCATTTACGGCGAATCAATGGGGGGAGCAGTTGCTATAGATTTGGCAGTAAAACATCCAGAAGCTAGCGGATTAATTGTGCAAAGCTCCTTTACATCAATGGCAGAGGAAATAAAATATAGAGATTGGTTACGGATGTTTCCCATCGAGTTGCTGCTAACACAAAAGTTTGATTCTATTTCTAAAGTTCGTTCTCTACGTCTTCCCGTTTTATTTATTCATGGAACTGATGACAGCATTGTTCCATCCTACATGAGTCAGCAGTTATATGATGCTGCCCCTGAACCCAAACAACTTTTATTAATTCCAAAAGGAAAACATGTCCAAATTTATCAACCTGGAAGTAACTCGTATTTACAAGCAATTCAGAAGTTTATCCAAAAGGTAGAGTCTCAATAGTAAGAAATAGATCCATCGGGATGGGCTGCGAAACGATTCAAAAATAGAGTTCTTCTTTGAAAAGTTTTGCGCCGAGGTTAAAATCCCCATTACAAAAATTACGAATTACGTAGCTTGTTTCTCGCCGAAAGCGAGTATTAGGAATTACATATATATAATAATCACTTATTGAGATTGACAGTCGGGGTAATTTACAACCAGCCCAAACACATATTCAAGCAGCTATTGAAATATTTGAAGATTTACGCGCCAAAATAACTAACGAAGAACTACGCGCTTCTTACGTTGCCTCAGTCCGACGCTACTACGACTTCTACACCTATCTGCTGATGGAACTGCAAAAAAAAGACCTATAAAAAGGATATGATGCATTGGCACGAGAGCGATCGCTCTCGTGCCTGTATTCTGATAAAACTACTAACCGAAACAAACATAGACATCCGCAAAGGCATTGATTTTCAGTCAATCCATCGCTTTAATCTGCTGATTAGCTTCATTCTGTGCCTTCAGCATCGCCTGCTTTAATGGTTGTTGCCCCAACAAGGCGCTGACAAACTGGTTATCAAAGTTATTGACGATCGCACTTGGATATTTACCTACCTGCCACGGTGTAGCATAATCCACTCCCGCGACTAATGGCGATCGCAACGGGTCTTGGTCGTAGCCCAAATTCTTTGCCACTGATTTACGTGTTGGCAAAGCAAACCCTGTTCCTGTCCACTTTTGCATTCCTTCTTTACCCGTGAGATAAGAAATCAATTCCCAGGCTTCGGCTTTGTGCTGTGCTTGCTTATTCATCACGTAGGCAACTGTAAACACCATCGTGCCTTTTTTGTCATTAATCGTAGGCACTGGTGCGGTAGCAAACTCTACTTGGGGAAAGGTTTCAGTTAGGTAGGGAATTGCCCAGTTACCTTCAATCACCATTGCCACTTTACTCTGACCAAACATTTCACTACCTGAGTTTGTCCCCACATCAGATTTTTGTGCAGAGGAACGGTCTTTTTGATACTGGTTTACTACCAACTCTAAACCCTTTAAACCTGCCTCACTTGCAAAGGTGGCAGAACCATTTTGATCGACAAGTTGCCCACCAAAGGCTTTAATTTTATAAGCTTGACGCGCCAATTCGGGAATCTCCCCAAAGCCGTATTTGTTCAGTTTGCCTGTTAATTGTTTCGAGTAGTTACGTAATTCATCCCAAGTCGTCGGTGGATTACTCAACCCTGCGGCGGCGAATGCTTTTTTGTTATAAAACAGGGCAAGGGTGGAATAGTCTTTGGGAAGACCATAAATATGATTCTGATATTTGAAACTATTGAGTAGGGTATCTTCAAAATCCGTTAGGTCAAATTCGGGGGTAATGTAACTTTCTAAAGGTTCTAGGACATTCTGACTCATCAAGAAAGGAGCTTCCAGCGCATCGAGATAAAAGACATCGGGTGCAGCTTCTCCAACTAAACGAGTTTTGATTACATCCATGTATTGGTCGGAAATTACCTCATATTTGACCTTAATTGTCGGATGTTGTGTCTCAAAGTCTTGCAGTACTTGTCTCAAGAGTTTTTGCTCAACGGGAGAACCTCCCCAGCCACTAAGTTTGATGGTGACTGCGGTAGATGTTAACGGTTTGCTTGGTAATTGCAGGCTTTGACAAGCAATAATAGCGATCGCGATCGCCATCACTAATCCCAAAAAATTAAATAATCTTTTATTAATCACAGACAGATAAAAGTCTTTCTCCTCCCTTATATCTTGTGTTATTAAAGAGTGAGATTTTACTTACTTGAAATTTTTGTTGAAAATTGCAAGCTAAAATAACAAAAAATTATCAGCAATGCTAATTAAAGCATACTGACTTTCTCTACAACCGGGTTTATCCCAGGGTACTTTACCCATAAACATAGATTATGGATTCTGTTCAGGCTGAAACAACTGCGCCACTGGCTCTAGAATTTCCCCAGATTGCCTCAGCACCAACAGCAATCTCTCCAAACTCTCGAATTCCCAAGGATACTATTCGCACTAGTTTAAAAGCTTCCACTGCGGATTCTGTCTTAGCATCGGTTTACTCTCTTGGAACTGGCGGGATTTTACTCAGCAATTTATTGGTGGAATTGGGTGCTAGTCCAGTGGTATTTGGGATGCTTTGCTCTATTCCCATGTTAGTCAATCTCATTCAGCCGTTGGGTGCTTACTTGTCGGAACGCAGCACCAGCCGCTTTCAATATTCGCTTCGGACGCACGGAATTGGTCGGCTACTATGGCTGATTTTAGTAATTGGTATTGCCAGCGCCAGTTGGGGAGTGGTTGATACTCACCACTTAGTGATATTGACACTCTTGATTGTTCTAGTCAGCAATCTTTTGGGAGGACTAGGAACTGCATCGTGGCTAAGTTGGGTGGCAATGATAGTTCCCCGACGATTGCGAGGTAGGTATTTTGGGACACGCAATAGTGCTGCTAGTCTAACTAATTTGGTTTGCGTACCAATAGCTGGTCTAGTTGTATCACATTGGTATGGGGGAACTTTACAAGGTTATGGGGTAGTTCTGCTGATAAGTATTGTGTTTGGAATTGCGGGATTGGGGTGTCAGTATTTCCAGGTGGATATGAATCCGCGATCGCAAAACACTTATTATGGGAAGTTAACTCAAACAAGTGAGATTCAGCCAGAGGTTGCAAAAGATGAATCTTGTAGTGTGCCTACTCGACAAGACCAGCTAACTAACAGCATCTGGAAAAACTCTAACTTTTTGATATTTCTGCTGTATTTTAGCTTCTGGACGCTTGCTGTTAACCTCAGCAGTCCTTTTTTTAACCTCTATATGCTGGACACGCTGGATTTGGATGTCAGCTATGTGACTATCTACAACAGCCTTCAGGCGGGGGCTACTTTGCTGATGCTTATTCTCTGGGGAAAATTAGCAGACAAGATAGGTAATCGTCCCATCCTCATCTGTATTGGGATTTTGGTTGCAGCTACACCATTACTGTGGTTGGGGATTGGTGCTAATCGCTTTGATATCTGGTTGTGGCTACCTCTGTTACACATCTTAGCTGGAGGTACTTGGGCGGCGATTGACTTGTGCAGCAACAATATACAATTGGCGATCGCACCAATTAAAAATCAGTCTATCTATTTTGCGATCGCAGCTGCCGTTGCTGGAGGGAGCGGGGCTTTAGGCACAACTATAGGCAGCTTTCTCGTCCAATTTTCTCAGTCTGGAGGCTTACTGGGCTTGTTTGCCCTCTCTAGCTTATTTCGACTACTAGCGCTTATTCCACTCATGTTTCTTCAAGAGCCGGAGAGGAGTTAGAAGTAATGAGGAGTTATGAGTGAAAAATTCATAACTCCTCACTCTTAACTCTTCACTTTTGACTTTGTAACTATTCTGCGGCAGTAGAAGTCAAGGACATTGTTTCCCACAACACCATGTGAGGTGTTGTTAATACAGGCTGGTGTAGAGCAATCAGCTGGGCTAGGGTATTCTTTAATTGGGTACGGGGTACGATATCATCAACAAAACCGTGCTGGAGCAAATCTTCAGCAGTTTGGAAATTTTCGGGTAGTTTTTCCCGCAGGGTTTGCTCAATCACTCGCCGACCAGCAAAACCAATGGTTGCCTTGGGTTCTGCCAAAATTATATCGCCCAACATTGCAAAACTAGCGGTAACGCCGCCCGTGGTGGGATTAGTCAAAACGGGAATATATAATAGTCGAGCGTCTTTATGGCGCTGTAGGGCTGCGGAGATTTTTGCCATCTGCATCAAGGAAAGCATTCCTTCTTGCATTCTCGCGCCACCGGAGGTACAGACGATAACTACAGGATACCGCCGTTGAGTGGCTTGCTCAATCATCCGGGTGAGTCTTTCTCCCACGACCGAACCCATACTACCACCCATAAAACGGAAGTCCATAACCCCAAGGGCAAGGGGCAAACCATTGATTTGACCTAAACCAGTTCTAACGGCGTCTATTAAGCCAATTTTATCTTGTGTTTCTCGTAGGCGATCGCTGTAAAGTTTGCGATCGCGAAATTCGAGCGGATCAGTTGGACGCAAATGCTCATCCAGGGGTTTCCAGGTATTGTTATCTATCAGTTGACGGATGCGCTCATCGCTGTCTACCCGATTGTGATGATTACATTCGACACAAACCATCTGATTGGCTTTCAGGTCTTTGGTATACGCCAACACGCCACACTTAGAGCATTTATGCCATAAACCATCAGCAATTTCACGCTCTTGGCGTTCGAGGCTGGTAGATCCTGATTTCCGTCGATTTGCAAACCAATCAAATAGAGACTTTAAACCGCGTGATTCTTCGTTGTTAGCCATTTTTTATTTTATTTTAAGTGGGTATGAGGTCGAAAACATTTCAAACCGTATTGGGTTGTCCTTAGTCATAAGTCATTTGCTTTACCAATGACTTATGACTACATCGTCAAACTACGCTTTTAAGCAATTCAGACCTTAATTTTCATCTTTGGTTGCCAGCTTAACGAAAATACTTATGCCAATACAAGTCTCTTGCTCTTTTTTTCAGCAGACTTAATTATATGGACGTAGTGACAAAGCTATGAGAATACCAACCTCCAAATAAGATGCTCTTCCCCTCCCACCCAAATCAATTATTCGTATTGCTAGGTTTTGAACAAGCATCATCTGTTGCACTAGTTGCACTTGCCAACGGTTAATCGTCGTTAAGAGGGTAATACAAGTCACAAGCTGAATATTATCAAAATGTCAAGGGCAGATGGGGTAATGCTGGTTACAGTCACGAATTATAAATATTTTTTATGAATGGGCATTGGGAAGAGGCAGAGGGGCAGGGAGCCAGGAGCAGAGGAGAAAGAGATATATTTTATTATTCTCCCCCTTGCTCCCTGCTCCCCTACCTCTTCCCCACTCCAATTCAAGACGCTGGAAAAAATAACCGCAGGTAGCTAGATAAAATGGCTTCACCGCTAAACAGGGTAATCACAGACCCTAAAGCCAGAAAAGGGCCAAAAGGGATCTTTTGTCCTAATTTTTGTTGCGATCGCTGCACAATTAAAATACTGATGCCAATTAATGCTCCCAGCGCACAACCAATAAAACTAGCTAAGAGTAAATATTTCCAGCCTAACCAGGCTCCCATCATAGCTGCTAACTTGGCGTCACCTGCACCCATTGCAGTTTTACCAAAGGCAATTGAACTCAATAGGGCGATCGCATCAAACAACCATAAGCCTAATACTGCACCAACTATGGCGATCATAAGCTGATTTACCAATGCCACAAAACTACCTTCTGGTAGAAAACCAACTACCATTTGAAACAAAATCCCCGCCACTAAACCCGACTGAGTAAGTGGACTAGGTAGGGTCATTGTATCTAAATCGATAAGCGATAGCGCCAATAGCCAACTGCAAAAAGTCCAATAGCCGATTGTTAAAATCGAAACTTGAAATACTAAAAAAACTAATAAAAAAATTATGCCCGTCACCCCTTCTACCACGGGATAACGGACAGAAATTTTGCTTTTGCAATATCGACACCGCCCTCTTAAGGAAATCCAGCCGAACACTGGTACATTGTCGTAAGCTTTTAGCTGGTTTAAGCATTTAGGACAACGAGAAGGCGGCCAAAGAATTGACAACCCAGCAGGTAGGCGATAAACAATAACATTGAGAAAACTACCAATAGATGCACCCAAAGCAAAGACGATTACACTCGCCGGGATGGCGAACAAAATGTCCATACAGTCATTTGTCCTTTGTCATTAGTCATTTGTTCTGTGTCATTTGTCGTTTATCTTTTGTCCTTTGTCGAGAGTTAATCAATATTGACTCTTAACTAATGACTAATGACCAATGACCAATGACCAAATGACTAATACATGTGTGATTCAATTTGACTTAAGGGCACAAAACATTCTTGAGGTAACAGAACTGGTTGGTTAGTAAAAATAACCTTACCTCGATGAGTCACACGATTAATTGCTACACCGGAAGGTTGCCCAGCGATTTCGGGATGGACTTCACAGTGAGTATAGTATATCTGCCCAGCAGCTCTGATTACAGAGGGATCAATCAAAGGCGATTGGTTCTTTGGGGCGGTAAAATTTACTTGACCTTGTCGTAATGCGTACACTATCGACTGTTATTTGATTGCTAGATTTCCCTTTAGTCTACCCGAAACTTATAGCAAAGGTTGCCAAATTGCCCAGGTTGCTATCCAAAATTATTTTTGTTCGATAGCTTTGATGAGTGAGTCTCCCATAGCGCGGCAACCAAGGAGATTTTTTCCTGGAGAAATTATATCTCCTGTGCGATCGCCCTGCTCTAAAACTTGCAATACAGCTTGTTCGATGTGATCTGCTGCTTTTGGTTGGTCTAAACCGTAGCGCAACATCATCGCCGCACTCAAAACCTGTGCTAGAGGATTTGCCTTATCCTGTCCAGCAATATCTGGGGCGGAACCATGAACGGGTTCAAACACACCAGGCCCAGAAGCACCCAAACTAGCCGAGGGTAACATCCCAATACTACCTGTGAGCATGGCAGCAGCATCAGAGAGAATATCACCAAACAAATTGCCTGTAACGATGGTGTCGAACTGCTTGGGAGCGCGTACCAACTGCATAGCAGCATTATCTACATATAAATGAGAGAGTTCGATATCTGGATATTCGGCAGAAAGTTGGGTGATGCGATCGCGCCACAACTGAGATACTTCTAATACGTTCGCCTTATCCACCGAACAAAGTTTTCCACCGCGTTTTCTGGCCGCCTCAAACGCCACTCGCCCAATACGTTCAATTTCTGACTCCGTGTAAACCATTGTATTTACACCACGTTTCTCACCGGTTTCTGTAGCAAAAATCCCTTTGGGTTTACCGAAGTAAATCCCACCAGTGAGTTCGCGCACCACCATAATATCGACACCTTCGACAATTTCGCGTTTCAAAGTGGAGGCATCGATTAGCTGGGGCAAAATTTTCGCTGGGCGCAAATTGGCAAATAATCCTAAACCGGCACGTAACCCTAACAAACCTGCTTCTGGGCGTAAATTGGATGGCAGGGAATCCCACTTATAACCACCAATCGCAGCAAGTAATACAGCATCACTGTTACGGCAAGCCTCCAGAGTGGCAGATGGTAAAGGTTCCCCTGTGGCATCAATTGCTGCACCACCGATGAGGGCTTCTTGGAATTCAAACTTCAGATCGAATTGCTTCCCTACGACTTTCAGCACATCTACCGCCACTGCCATAATTTCAGGGCCAATGCCATCGCCGGGGAGTAGAGTAATGCGGTAGTTCTGGGTCATAGCTGGTTATTACTAGGTAAATGCTTTCAGATCAAATATCATACCTAGCAAAATGTACTGGTGGAGTTTTTAATTTATTTGGGTGTAGCTCTAACGTAATCATTTGGGATTGGATAAAACCACTATCGGACTTCTGTATCCCTAGTTGAGCGGATCGAAACGCTGCAAGATCAGAGCTATAAACACCACTGGCAAACCTACACCCATGCAGATGAGAGCTTGGATAAATGTCAAAGGTGTGGTGGCAAACACTTGATTCATCATGCTCCACTGACTGAACAGACATTGTAAAATCACCACAACCACAATTCCGATCGCAGGTGCATAGGCTACGGGTGTGCGTTTACCTTGGATTCTCACGACTAGAGATGGTAAAAACTGGGTAATGCTTAACAGGTAAAAGACTTCTGCCGCCACCAACCCATTAATTGCCATTGTTCGCGCCAATGTTTCATTGCCTGTAGTTTGCAATATCCATTGAAACATCCCAAAAATTACCAGCCAATTGAAGACGGAAATCGCGATGATGCGCTGGAGTAACCCACCCGATAAAAGTCTTTCTCTGGGGTTGCGCGGTGGTTGTTGCATCACCTGTCCAGATTTTGGCTCAAAGGCAAGGGGAGCAATCAACGCTATTGAACTGACCATGTTGAGCCAGAGAATTTGGATTGGTAAGATGGGAAGCACAGTTGCCAGGAGAATGGCAATCAAAATCGTCATGGATTCTCCAACGTTAATCGGCAGCAAGAAGGCGATCGCTTTTCGCAAGTTACGGTAAACACTACGTCCTTCCTCCACAGCCGCTTCTATTGATGCAAAATTATCGTCAGTTAGCAGCATATCCGCCGATTCTTTGGCAACCTCTGCCCCAGCTATCCCCATCGCTACACCAATATCTGCTTGCTTGAGAGCAGGAGCATCGTTGACACCATCTCCAGTCATGGCCACAATTTCACCAGACGCAATTTTTGTTCTGGCGCAACTCGCGCAAATACCATACCTTTAACGTCCCAGTTTTGTCAGAGCAAATAACAGTGGTACTTCCCAAGGTTTCCACAGCAGGTAGCTTGCGAATAATCGCCTTACGTCGTGCCATCCGGGAAACTCCGATCGCCAAAGTGACGGTGACAATTGCAGGTAATCCTTCGGGAATCGCGCTGACTACTAGAGCCACACTCGCTTTGAAAACATCAATCCAAGATTCACCTTGTCCTAATCCGATTGCAAATGTCAGGGCAGCTAAACCTAAAATGACATACAACAAGCTTTTGCTAAACTTGTCAATATTTCGCGTTAGCAGTGTTTTCAGATTTGTGCTGCTTTCAATTAGCTGGGAAATGCGACCGGTTTCTGTGGCATCTGCGATCGCTACTACAATTCCTTCTGCCTGTCCAAAACTCACGAAACTTCCGGCATACACCATATTGCTGCGTTCGGCTAACGGTGTTTCCACAGCCAGCGATGCCGTTGCTTTCTCAACCGGAACGGATTCGCCTGTTAAGGCAGACTCGTCAACTTGCAACCCACGCACACTTAATAACCGCAGATCGGCGGGTACTTTATCCCCAGATGCCAGCAATACCAAATCACCCAGAACAAGTTCAGTCGAAGCCAGACGAGTTTTTTGACCATCGCGAATTATAGTTGCTTCAGTAGTGACAGCTTTGGATAAAGCAGCGATGCCTGCGGCGGGCTATGCCTACGCACCTTCTGCTTTAGATTCTTGAATGTAGCCAATGATGACATTAATCAGGGTGACACCAAAAATTACTCCGGCATCTAGCCAATCTCGCAGCAGCAGCGTCACCACTCCCGCCGTCAGCAAAATATATAGTAGTGGTTGATTAAATTGCTCTAAAAATCGTAGCCAAGAACTTTTTCCACTTTTAGCAGTCAGTTGATTTGCACCCATCTGCTGATGTCGTTTGGTAGCTTCTTCATGGGTCAAACCTGCTTCTGGATGGCTGGCTAACGTTTGCACAACCTTTTGTTCACCCAGAGTATGCCATTCATAGTTGAGTAAATCTTTTGTTGTCTGGGCAAAAGTATTTGTAGCGATCGTATCTGCTGTCATTTTCGTCTCCAAAAAATAATTAGTAATTAACAGATTTAATCTAGATTTCTCTGTTTGAATCTGTATCTTTCTTTTTTGAAATTGGTGTTATTACGAGAATCTTTTGCTAAGTTCATAAATCTGCCATTCCTGCACACCCCAGTCACGGAGAATCGATTCTGCTTGCCAGATTTCATCTGTTGTTCCCTCTACCTTCACCAAAAATTTTTCTTGACAGGTGCTTGGCTCACAGAGTTTAGCTTGCCTTTCGGGAGCAAACCAACCTTGAAATGCACCATAAACACTGCCAAAAATCGCACTCGCTCCACCCGCCAGCAATGTACTCACCACAGATTCAACCGCTAATACCGGCCCAAAACCGGGAATAATTAATACGCCAAGTCCAGCTGTTAGTGCCAGTAAGCCTCCGGTTGTTCCTCCTGTAATTGCACCTGCTTTAGCACCTTCGATAGGAGTGATGAGATGTTTATCCGTTTTAGTATCCTCGTGCAACTTTTCGTCTTCAGAGTCTAAAGTGAACACAGAAATTTTCTGCATGGGAAAGTCAATTGCTCTGAGTTCATCAAGCACCTGTGTTACTGCCTGACAGGTATAAATGACACCGATTGCTTTTTTAAATGGACTGAAATTCATCACAACATCTCCTATAAAAATCAGTAAGTTTAAAAGGAAGCTTTATTAATCTCCAAATAGTAAAAAACTATAGTTTTATAGTGTGAGCATGAACCGTATTAGTTCGGATATTCGTTTTAAACGGGTGCATCCCAGTTTTTATTTTGCACTGAGAGAATAACTGTCATTGCGTTCGCGTATGCGTCTCGTAGAGAGGAGGAACGACGAAGCAATCGCATGAACTAGTTCTTAGTTAGGGATTTTGCGATTGCTTCGCTTTGTTTCGCTCGCAATGACATACAAAAAAGTGGGATGCTCACTTTTAAACCTCAGTTGGGTTAGTTTCGTTTCTCTACTTCTTTTCCAGGATTACTGATGAATGTGAACGAAAAGTGAATAAATCGTTTATCCTACTTGATTTCACTTTTAAATCACATTTGTCCCTCAAGCTAAAAGACAACATTTAGAGAATGAAGTAATTGATTATTGGAGTTGGAGATGAGCTTTAAGAAGATTTTGGTGGCAGTCGATGATTCACCTGCTACTGCAACAGTGTTTGCAAAAGCGCTAGAGTTAGCCCAAAAAGATGCTGTTCAGTTAATGATTTGTCACAGCATAGAGCTAGCAACTTCTAGTCAACTCACTGTGAATTTAGTAGACCTAGAAATAGAAACACAACAGGCACAACGTTTACTCCAGTTCTACTATCTGCAAGCGAAAACACAAGGCATTATGGCAGAATCCAGTTATCAAACAGGAGATCCTGGTACTAACATCTGTGATTTAGCTCGGAGTTGGGGAGCAGAATTTATCTAAATATACAACCTATTTTTTTGGGAATATCCTTAAAAATATTCTGGTTCCGAGGACATTATTTCGCTAAACATACTTATATTTATATCAAAATCCATACTGAGATCCGAATCACCATAGCTGACTGATATAACCAAAAGGTATTGAGGCAAACTTATTTCTTGTTCATTAGATAAGTCTTCAAATTCCCAACCTTTTATAGAACGAATTAGCTTTGGGTTAAAATCTAAATCTAGACCTCGAAAGTATCTAAACAATATTTGATAAGCTAATGGAACAGAAAATTGATATATACTCTCGCCATCTAATGGAGTCTGATGATGTGGATCTTTATTAGAATACTCTGGATCTTTGTCTTTAACAAATAATTCTACTATGTCAATAGGGACAACTGCTGCATGATTGGCTTTTGAAATTGAAGGAAAAAATGAATAGTCATGAAATTTTTTAATAGGATGAAAATCATACATCAATAACATAGGATATGTAAGATTACTGCTAATTCTATTCAACTGTTTACCTTTAATTTCTTGGAATTTTCTCGTAGCTTTATGTATTTTTTTTGCTTCCAGAGAAGTCACTCCCTCAAAACAAGAACCATTTCGAGGTGTAATTCTTATAAGAAAACCTATATCACCAAATTCAGTTTCAGATTTTCCATCAAGTTTATATGCTATTGAGTTAACCTTAATTGGTAGTGAAGATAAACCATTAATTTCAATATTACGAAATAGTTTTCTGTATTCAAACAATATTTCCCTAGTAATGTAATCTTCTTTCCAGTCTACAGGATAACTATCTAATATTTGTTGACGAAAAATATTTTCTAAATGACTATATACTGTCATAAGTGACATTCTTAAAATACTCATACTTTCATTTAATTTTAATTTATTAATATTTTTATTGATTATTACGAATTCAGGTAAATTTTAACATATTTCCTATGTTTGTAAATATTTAGAATAACTTGGTTAATAAAACTATATCAAACATCGATTTTGCAAATTAGTTGCAAAACAAAGGCCGTTGCTTTTAGTAAGAGCTAAATTACATTTATGCTTTCTTTGTAAATTATACAAATTAATGAAAATATGATTATATGGATTATACAAAAAGCCCATGTATAGTGACTTTTGCTAGTGGTTACACATAAAATTTATTACTTTTTAAATTGAAATTATATCAATGTTATTCCACAACTTCATAGCGTACTAACTTTCTAACATCCTGACGGGGTAGACCTAGTTCTTGGGCAATTGTCGCTTCTATTTGGCTGAATTCTATTGTTGGAAGTTCTAATTCCAATCGCTTCAAGATGGGGTCTGCTGTTTCCACTTCTACTTGAGTAATTCTCTTGGTTCGGTTGACGGCGGCGTTAATGAGCAACACATTGACTGATACCCGTGCTTCAAGCTGAGTATCTGACTGAAGTTTTTTCTCGGTGGAATAGGGTCGCTTTAACTCTTGAGCAGCGATGAAACTACAGCCAAGCCAAAACACAACCGCTACCAGTGGTAGAGGCAACCAAAACTCTAATCCCAGCCCTTGCAGCCAACGTTTACTAATACGCCACACACTACACCTGCTTCTGATTTTGCTAGGTAACACTTCATGTATATCCTAATGGGTACACAATCCTCTGAAATCCTACTGATGAAAGACGTTGAGATTGCTTCAATGCATTATTCTAAACAAGCACAAGTGTATAAAGGTGATGAAAATCTTACTGGTAGAGGATGATCCAAAGCAATTAATGCCACTGCAAATGGTTCTTTCCCAGGCGGGACACAGCGTCGATGGTGTCAAGGATGGTGAAACCGCTCAATGGCTTTTGGCTGAAAAAGAATATGACCTGCTGATTTTGGATTGGATGTTACCTCGGATTAGTGGAGTAAGTTTGTGTCAACAGTATCGGGCGGCGGGAAAAACATCTCCCGTATTAATGATTACGGCAAAAGATACCACACCCGATAAAGTCATAGGATTAGATGCCGGAGCTGATGATTACCTCGTCAAACCGATTGATATCGTAGAGTTCATGGCACGGGTGCGAGCATTGAGGAGGCGATCGCCCCTCTGGCAAGGAGACACCCTCTGCTTGGCAGACCTCGAACTTCACCTTGATAGACTAATTTTGGAGCGACAAGGAGCGATCGTATCCCTTTCCAGCCAAGAATTTCAGTTGCTAGAGTACTTCATGCGTCATCCAAAGCAAGTCCTGACTCGTAACCAGATTGAGCAAGCTGTATGGGAGTGGGGTAGTGAGCCAGAAAGCAATGCAATCACCGTTCTAGTTCGTAAACTTCGCCAACGTTTGCAAACATTAGCAGCAGCAGATTGGATTGAAACTGTTTACGGTATGGGCTATCGCCTCAACCCTCCAGAACCATCTTGAAACTTGATAATGGCGACGCAGAGTAGGGAGTAGTGTAGTTCAATTACTTGAAAAGCGTTGTAACTACTACGAATTAAGAATTACGAATTACGAATTAGCATAAGTTGTGTTTAACCGCAGTCGTCGTAACTTAGCTCGTTGGTTTACCCTTTCAATGGGGTGCATTCTGATTCTCTTTGCTGGAGTCATTTACAATCTTGAGGTGAAAGACAAGCTCAAAGCATTAGATAAACTGCTTTATAAAAGAGCAGAGCTAATGGCAGCCAGTTCGCAGTATCGGCTGGATCGAGGACAAAAAGAAGTCGATCTGAGCAATATACCGCTATTAGGTAGTGGTTCTCACCCTGCTGATATTGAACTAGTTTATGTTCGCTGGTATGACCCGAATGGCAAAATCAATCGTTTTTTTGGTACTCCACCTCCAGAAAAGTTAGAAATAGCATCTGAGTTTCTCACGATTAAGTCCGTTGACCAGTTTACAGGTGAGACGCTTTGGCTTCGTCAAGTCACCCTACCTGTTCAAGGAGGAAATTCGGTCATCGGTTATCTGCAAGTTGCTATCCCACTGACAGAAACTCAAAACAATCTCAGAGAATTTCAGTTAATGTTGACCCTTGCTGTGCCTGTAGCACTGGGATTAATTGGACTTACAGGTTGGGTGCTTGGTGGCATAGCTATGAAACCAGTTCAGCAAGCCTATAATCAACTACAACGCTTCACATCAGATGCTTCTCATGAGTTGCGATCGCCCCTTTCTGCGATTTTGACCAATGCCCAAGTTGGGTTACTAATGGCAGCAGACTATCCCCAAATCCATCCATCAGTGGAGAACATCATCGATAGCGCCAAGTCGATGAGTACCTTGGTCAATAATCTACTGCTGTTGGCTCGGCATCAGGGAAAATTAACTCCCGAATCTCTCAAAAAGGTTAATCTTAATAGCTTGCTAGAGAATTTAGCTATTTATTACAATACTGTTGCTGCAAAAGCGTCGATCGAGTTGATCGGTCATTTACCAGAACAACCTATTGAGTTGTGGGCCGATCCCGATTTGCTGCGGCTAGCTGTGGAAAACTTACTCAACAACGCTTGCAATTACACTCCATCTGGTGGAACTGTCTGGTTACGCTTAGAATCTTATCCAGATCGGGCAGTAATTCAGGTTATTGATACTGGAATTGGAATTCCAGAGGCAGATTTACCTTACATTTTCGATCGCTTTTACCGGGTTGACACAGAACGTGCCAGAGAAAGCGGCGGATTTGGGCTAGGATTAGCGATCGCTCAACAAATTGTCCAGGCTCACGGCGGTAACATTCATGTGATGAGCAATGAGGGTAAAGGCTCGACGTTCCAGATAAAGTTACCGTTTATGAGCCATTCCTAAATCACCTTTAAGAGATAATAATTTATAGTGAAAATCTAAAGCAGATAACTATGTGTAGCGACCCGTTAACAGAGAAGGCACTGTTAGCGAATTCAAGTAAATAGCAGAATAAAAATTAATAAGTAGTTAAGGTATATGCCTTACCTACTTTTTTATGTCGCCAATTTCCTTAAAGTCAGTTTCAATTTCTGAAACCAGTCTGACAAAAGCTCTAAAAAAAGTTAGGTTAGCTGTTAATCACAAGCCGCACCCCAGCAGCGATGGTAAAAGAATTAGCAATTTGCACCCGTGGGCTAACTAAGCAATTTGACCGACACGTTGCTGTCAATGATGTTGATTTAGAGATCCAGGCGGGGGAAGTATATGGACTGATTGGGCCGAATGGCGCGGGTAAAACAACTCTCATCCGCATGTTGGCAACTGCTGAAGAACCAACTACGGGTGAGATTTATATTAATGGCGATCGCTTACTCCGTGACAAGAGTAATCCCAAACTGAAGCGTCGTCTAGGCTACTTACCCGATGACTACCCGCTATATGAAGATTTAACAGTCTGGGATTACTTAGATTATTTTGCGCGTCTTTATCGCTTGCGAGAACCACGTCGCACTCAACGCCTGCATGAAGTTTTAGAACTCATCCAACTTGGTAATAAACGCAATAGTCAGATTTCTACTCTGTCACGCGGTATGAAACAGCGCTTAAGTTTAGCGCGAACCATTATCCATGAACCGATTTTACTACTACTAGATGAACCTGTTTCTGGGCTTGACCCCATCGCCAGGATGCACTTCCGCGAAATCATCAAGGCTTTGCAAGAAGCTGGAATGACTGTAATTATTTCCTCCCACGTTCTTAGTGATTTAGCGGAACTGTGTACTTCTGTAGGAATTATGGAACTTGGCTTTTTGGTAGAAAGTACTTCCTTACAACAACTTTATCAACGTCTTGCCCACCAGCAAATTGTGATATCTACTTTGGGAAATCTAGAAACACTTTTAAGCGAATTAAAACATCATTCTTTAGTACAAGAGTGGGAGGTGATACCAGGGAAAAACAGCGTGCGAGTAAATTTTTCAGGCAAAGATGAAGATAGTGCTGAGTTGTTGCGATCGCTCATCAAAGCGGGCATTCCTCTGACTGATTTTCACTGCACGCAAGAAGACTTAGAAACTATTTTCTTAAAATTAGGTCACAAACAAGCATCTTGATACGTCAATAAATATCACTCCCCATTTTTGGAGATTTTTTCCTATGATGCCAAATTTGATAGATAAAATTGGTGATTGGAATCCGCAACTGTTGCGGGAATTTAAAGGACGCCTCAAATTTTTTAATGTAGCGATCGCATTTGCAACTTCCCTACTAATACAATTAGTAGTTTTTTTATATCAGTTCCGCGAATTTCCTGGTGATAGATACTCGTTAACTGCCACATACTGTAATCTGCGTCAATTATATGAACAGCAACAAAACAGGGCTTACCAGCAATCAGATCAATTTATAATTGCTGAACTCAATAATTTTCTATCAAATAATTTTTGCCCTCAAAACGAAATTAATTGGCAGTTGTGGTGGCGAGACCATTGGGAATATATATTCCTCTCTTTGAGTGTAATTTTTGTATTTACACTATTAGTTGCAGGAACTTATTTGCTAATCAACGATTTAGCCAAAGAAGAAACTCGCGGTACGCTGAATTTTATCCGTCTTAGTCCCCAGTCTGAAACAAGTATATTGACTGGTAAGTTGCTAGGAGTTCCAAGTTTAATTTATCTGATTGTTTTAGTAGCAGTTCCTTTACATTTGTGGGCTGGACGTTCTGCCAATATTGCCTTTAGCTACATTTTTAGTTATTACTCAATTCTTGTTGCAAGCTGTGTTTTCTTCTACAGTGCTGCACTACTATTTGGCTTAGTTAGTCGTTGGTTTAGCGGTTTTCAGCCTTGGTTAGGTAGTGGGGCAGTTTTCCTTTTTTTGTTCACAACGATGGTGCTGGCATCGTCTTACAACAGTTTAAATAATTCAACTGCTTGGTTAAGGCTCTTTAATCCTTGGGATGTAACAAATTATCTATTTCCTAACTTGTTCCATTTATCCAATGGTTTACCCCTGAAAAGGTGGCAGTTTTTCTATTTACCATTAGGGACAAGTGTTATTAGTGTTGTTGGCTTCCATTTATTAAACTATGGATTGTGCAGCTACGGTATTTTGCAAGCTCTTAAACGTTGCTTCCGTAATCCTCAAGCCTTAATAATCAGCAAGAAGCAAAGTTATTTACTAGTAGCTTTCTGCCAATTTATGATGTGGGGATTTGCCCTACAGCTTGGTCAAAGTAATGGCGTCTGGAATGAAAATTTTCGGGCAAATTACATTTTTCTGGGATTATACAACTTAGTTTTGATTTTAAGTTTAATTGCGATTCTTTCTCCTCACCGTCAAGATGTACAAGATTGGGCAAGATATCGACATCAGGGAGTTTCTAGCCACAAGAGTGTTTGGCAGGATCTAATTTGGGCCGAAAAAAGTCCTGCACTCGTGGCGATCGCTATTAATCTGACAATTGTTACTATCCCCTGGCTAGTTTGGATCTCATTTACATCTGTTTTTGATGCGAATGATCGCCAAACTTGGCTAAGTAACGATATTGACAGGTTTAAAGTACTTTTAACTATAGCTTTGTCCATCAGCTTAATGATGATTTATGCTACCGTCGCCCAATTGATACTTTTACTGAAAACTCCTAAGCGTTCTTTCTGGGCAATTGGAACTTTAGGTAGTGTAATGTTTTTACCACCAATGATTCTAGAATTTATTGGTATCTCCTCGTGGAAACATCCTACTGTATGGTTATTTTCAACTTTTCCTTGGGCAGCTATAGAATACACTGAGGTGACAACAATCTTTATGGCACTCTTAGCTGATTTGACTGTTCTAGCATTGTTAAACTTCCAGTTGACAAGGCAGGTGAGATTAGCAGGCGAATCTGCTACGAAAGCATTGTTGGCAGGACGTTAGATAGGTATAGGACTTACGCAAAACTATACGCTGTAGGGGCAATACCCTTCGGGAAGCCGCAACTCTTGGAGACGCTCCGCGTAGCTTGCTTCGACCTAGGAGTATGCGTCTACATGAATTGCCCCTACCTGAAAATAAGGGTTTCGGCTATTGTTTGCGTAAGTTCTGAGGTAGTTGAGACACGTCAGATCCCCGACTTCTTTCAGAAGTCGGGGATCTTTTTTTTCATGTAGCATTGGTATAAGTATGACAACAATCTGAAAATCATGTTAAATATACCTACTCAAAACCTACGCAACACAGCCATCCAGTTTTTAGAAGAAAGTCCTGCACAGCGTCTAAAAATTCTTAAGCAACTGGGCATAGCTCGTTATGAGTTTTTAACCAAAATACGGCTAAATGAAGCAAATATTATCTGTATGATGCGGTTTTTTAAATATCCAAGTCAGCTAAAGTTTCCTAATCTTATAGGAGCAGATTTATCTGGTTTAATTTTAGATGGTGTTAACTTCATTCGAGGAAATTTATCAGGAGTAAATCTGCAAGGTAGCAGTTTAGTTAATGCAGACCTCTTATTTGCAAATTTGATGAAAGCCGATTTGAGAAATGCAGATTTACGAGGTGCAACTTTGAATGAGACTATTTGGTTAGAGACTCTAGTAGATAAGTGTCAACTTGGTGTAGGTACTGGTTTAACTCAGCTACAACGTCAAGATTTACAACTACGTGGAGCTAGATTTAACTCTTGAGAAGACGGTAATTAAAACACAAAAAATTATAAGATTATTGAATTGAGATTGACCTGGATAAGTTAATGAGTATTAAGTTGCCCCAAAAGTTGATGTTGCTGGGTTCAGGAGAACTAGGCAAGGAATTTGCGATCGCAGCTCAACGTCTTGGTAATTATGTGATTGCTGTTGATCGCTACGCCAATGCTCCGGCGATGCAAGTTGCTGATGCTTATGAAGTAATTTCTATGCTCAGTGCTGATGATTTAGAAGCTGTAGTGGCAAAACATCAGCCAGATATTATTATACCAGAAATTGAAGCAATCAGAACAGAAAAGCTCATCGAATTTGAGCAGCGAGGAATTACAGTTATACCGACTGCGGCCGCCACTAACTATACAATGAACCGCGACAGAATTCGGGAACTGGCACATCAAAAATTAGGTATTAGAACGGCTAAATATGGTTATGCAATAACTCTGGAAGAAATAATTAGAGTTTCTGATGAAATTGGGTTTCCTAATGTTGTTAAACCCGTGATGTCATCATCAGGAAAAGGTCAGTCTGTAGTGCAGGATAAGAGTGAAGTTGAGAAAGCTTGGAATTATGCGATCGCTAATTCTAGAGGTGACAGTCAAAAGGTCATCGTAGAAGAATTTATCAACTTTGAAATCGAAATAACTTTACTGACAATTAAACAGTTGAATGCACCAAGTATTTTCTGCTCTCCTATTGGTCATCGCCAAGAACGAGGCGATTATCAAGAATCGTGGCAACCCGCAGAAATTTCTGAAGATAAGATATTAAGAGCACAAGAAATAGCTATAAAAGTCACTGATGCTTTAGGAGGAGCCGGAATTTTTGGCGTTGAATTTTTCATTACCAAAGATGAAGTAATTTTTTCCGAACTTTCTCCCAGACCTCATGATACGGGAATGGTGACATTAATCTCCCAAAATCTCAACGAATTTGAACTACATCTGCGAGCTATTTTAAACTTACCAATTCCTCATATACAACAGCTAGGAGCATCAGCCAGCGCGGTAATTTTAGCTTCAGAAAAATCTGATTATATTACTTTTGCTGGTGTAGCTGATGCTTTGTCAGAAAAAGATGTAGATATTAGATTATTTGGGAAACCTAGTGCTCATCCATATCGGCGAATGGGCGTAGCTTTGGCGAAGGGTGAAAATGTCCAAGAAGCTAGGGAAAAAGCTACGAATGCTGCTAATAAAATCACAATTATCTAGTTACCGTAGGGGCATGGCAGTGACCATTTGTGTCAACTTAACGTGAAACCCTTGTCAAAACTGTCTTCCCATCACGATCTGCGTTACCCCACCCTAACCCTCCCCTTATAAAGGGGAGGGAACTGGATTTTCTTGTTTCCCCCCTTATAAGGGCAGGGCTGATTCATTCCCTAAAGAGCTTTAAAAATCAAGGGTTCTAGCGATTAAAAATTAGTTATTTTGTTACTAGCATGTCGATTAAATCAACTATTTGACTGATGTTTCAGTGCTTAAATGTTCATCTCTTTGTCACGCTTACTTAGAATTTTCTCGCTAACCATCTTGACAAATCCTGTTTGAAATGGAATGAATCAGCCCTGCTTTATAAGGGGGGATTAAGGGGGGTAAAAAGCCTGTGGAATAAGTGTTTGAGCTTAAGTTGACACCAATGGGCAGTGACAAACCTGCCCCGACATCTGATATATTGCGCCCAACGGCTGTTGCTACAGGCTTTAGACTATTAACTAAATGCACCATATCTTCTAAAGAAAGTGCTTGACGGGCATCAGAAACAGATTTTTCTGGTTCTGGGTGACATTCAATAATTAATCCATCTGCACCGCAAGCGATCGCAGCCCTAGCCACAGGTGCCACTAGTTCCCGTTTCCCAACGGCATGGGAAGGATCTACAATCACAGGCAGGTGAGTTATTTGCTTGAGTGCTGCCACTGCTGCTAAATCTAGGACGTTACGAGTGTAATCATCGAAACTGCGAATACCTCTTTCGCACAACACCACATCAGGATTCCCGTGGCTGAGAATATATTCAGCAGCCATGACAAATTCTTCAATAGTCGCAGCCAAACCACGTTTGAGTAATATTGGTTTACCAGCTTGTCCCAAAGCTTTGAGTAAGTCGAAGTTTTGCATATTGCGACTACCAACTTGAAGCATATCAGCGTGGGCGGCGACTACTTCAATTTGGGAAATTGACATCACCTCAGTGACAACTGGCATATTGTAATGCGATCGCACCCTTGCCAAAATTTTCAATCCTTCCTCTCCCATACCCTGGAAAGCGTAGGGAGATGTGCGGGGTTTGTAGACACCGCCACGCAACCCCTGAACCGATGCAGTAGATAGCTTTTGGGCAACTATCTCCATCTGTTCTAAACTTTCAACGGTGCAGGGCCCGCCGATAATTACCAATTCTTCGCCCCCGAAAGCGATTTTTTCTGAGATTTTAACGATTGTCTGGTGGTTCGGATGAGATTGTGCGGCAAGTTTGGCATTAATCATGGTTTCATTCTCCTGAAAAATTAAGTATTGGGAATTGGGTATTAGGATAAGAGTCGTTTTCCAGTCCCTAATAGCCAGTAACAAAAAAAGCCCGAAACCTTTAAAAGTTCCGGGCGCGTTCTGATTTATCGGCATGACGCTATTTACCCGGAATTTATTCTGGGCCAAAAGTAAAAGCTATAAAACCAGCTAATGAAATAAGTCATGACGATGAAATTCTCCTTAAAAAAACAAAAACCGCAGAGTTTTGCTCTGCGGTTCACCGGGCGGTTTCCATCAGGAAACTCGATTCACTCCCAGTGAACCACCCTAAACCAAAAATAAAAGTAGGAATTTGCGTTAAGCATTTGCGGGGCTATTGCTAGAAAACTTAATAAATATGGCTATGTAAGGTAACATTAGCAGGAAGAATAGGAGGTGTCAAGACCCCCACAAACCATAAAAAAGCGATAGACTCAGTACAACTGTGGGAGTGAAGACTAGTACTGCAAGGCGGAATTAAAAATTAAAAATGAATACAGCATAAGTGTTTTATTCATTTTGAATGGGTGGTTTATTTCCACCGACCTGTACTAGTAAGCAGGATTAAGAAGTTAAAACATAAAATTTTCCTGACTTGTCACCTCACCTTGTGAAAGCTTATTGCAGACAATTTACAATCGCCATGCATTCATTATTGCTACCCAAGTCCTCATTGACCAGATCAACTTTTTAGGATCATTCAGTTTCATTATGCCCAGTCCCAAAATCTTAGCTCAACCTTTCGACTTATATGGAGTTTACCCCTGCCCAGTCTGTCGGATAGGTAAGATTTCTCACATGCCATTGATGGAAGCAATGGCTTGTGACTTTTGCCAAGAGATTTTTACAATCAACCTAGAACTACAGCAAATCAAGATGCCTTCTCGGCAACCACCTTTAACTTGGCGTTGGAATGGTTTTAGTTGGACAGAAGGCCAATTGGAAGGTATGGAATTAGGTTGGGGTTATGGACTAGCAGCAGCAGTTTTTGTAATTCTTCCCACTAGTCTAATTGGCATAGTAGCTTACTATTTTCCAGCTAATCTCAAGGAACCCATTACCTGGATGCCGTATATTTGGACGATATTAACTTTTTTATCACATTTATCAATTATTGTTTGGATTTTTATTGAAGTCTATCAGATTCCAATTGCAGCATATTTGAGAGCGATCGCTCGATGGAGAAACAGGGAGATGGGGAGATGAGGCGAATAATTGCCCAATCCCCCATAATCAATAACAAATGATGCAGCGAATAGATGGCTCCATCACTCATAATTAAGTTGATTGTCCACCAAAATATCGTATGAGCGATCTGGAGCGGTACTATAGAGTTTTGGAATTAGAGCCTGGTGCAACACTTGAAGAAGTGAACCAGGCTTACAAAGATTTAGTCTTTGTTTGGCATCCCGATCGCATTCCCAAAGACAATCTCCGTTTACAGCAGAAAGCACAAGACAAGCTGAAAGCCATAAATGAAGCTCGTGAAAAGTTGCGCTCTCTAAAAACCAAACAGCAAAACACACATTACTCACCGTCACCTCAACAAGAAAAACCATCTCAAACAACCCAGAAACCACCAAAGCAAAACTCAGACTTAAGTGGTAAAGACTACAGCCGAGCAAATTTGAGCAATAAAGACTTATCTGGCAGAAATCTCAGTTATGCCAATCTGAGTGGTGCTAATCTCAGCGATACTTTTATGCACAAAGTCAACCTCAGAGGGGCAAATTTATCTGAAGCAAACTTATTTCGGGCTAACCTACTGTTAGCGGATCTCAGGGAAGCGAATTTACGCGCTGCTAATTTGATTGGTGCGGATCTCAGTGGAGCCGACTTGCGAGGAGCCGACTTGACAGGAGCGCGGATTCGCTCTGGTGAGCGTCTTCTGGTTAAACTCGTTGGTACTAACCTAGCAGGGGCTATTATGCCTGATGGTTCAATTTATCAATAACTCAAGTTGCATTATGACAAGAATGCATAAATTACTCAAATCAACAAGCATTCAAGCATCTTGCTTTCTCAAGATGCTTGAATGCTTGCTGAATCTACTCAAATGAATACGCGATATACCGAAATGATATCAAGTTCGGTTAAACACTTATAACATCTGTAGGTTGGGTTGAGGAACGAAACCCAACGCTTGATCCTTGTTCATGTTGGATTTCACTACCGTACCCCTACGGGGAAGCAAGCTACAACCCAACCTACTGGCGTGTCAAGACTAAAATGTTGCAAAAAAAAATTGTAGGTTGGGTTGAGGAACGAAACCCAACCTACATCTAATGAACTATTTTAGCCTTGACACGCCACTACATTGATAAATTTTATTACAAGTAATTACCCGAACTTGATATGAGAAAGCAATTAAGCATTTTGAGAAAGCAATATGCCTTTTTGCTTACTAAATCTACCGAAATGAATACGCAATATACCGAAATGAGAAAGCAATTAAGCATTTTGAGAAAACAATAAGCCTTTTTGCTTGCTGAATCTACCGAAATGAATACGCGATATACCGAAATGAGAAAGCAATTAAGCATTTTGAGAAAGCAATATGCCTTTTTGCTTGCTAAATCTACTGAAATGAGAAAGCAATCTGCAATTTTTACGATTTGCAGTATCCTTTAAGAGGTCGGGAATCTGACCTAGCTTTATCCATGCCTACAACCTGCCTGTAAAATTGAATGTGATACTTCAAGGCTTTTAGGCACTGTGAACTTTTTTATTGGTTGTGCTGTTTGGGCATATAAAGGTTGGATGGGCGAACTCTATCCCCAAGGCACTCGCAATGCCGATTTTCTCCATCTCTATAGTCGCCGCTTCACTACTGTAGAAGGTAATACCACCTTTTATGCCGTGCCTAACCAAGAAACTGTAACCCGTTGGGCTGCCGAAACACCAGCAGGTTTTGAATTTTGTCTAAAATTACCACGAGATATTACCCATCAAGGATTGCTACAACCTTATATTCCGGCTGCTTTAAAATTTCTGGAAGGGATGCGCCCTTTAGGTAAGCGTCTTGGCCCAATGTTTGCCCAGTTACCACCCAGTTATTCACCTGCATTACTTGACGATTTGACCAACTTTTTAGAAGCTTGGCCACACACAGAAGCACCTCTAGCGCTGGAAGTTCGACATCCCGAATGGTTCAGAGAACCCCATGCTAGTAATTTGACGGCGCTTTTAGAAAAGCTAGGTGTAGGGCGGGTACTGTTAGACTCGCGCCCCATCTACACTGGAGATGATGATCCGCAATTACAATCGGAACGGCGTAAACCCAAATTACCGTTGCAATTGAGCGTAACAGCACCTTTTACTCTGATTCGGTTTATTTCTCATCCAAATTTATCAGTGAATCAGCCGTTTATGGAAGAGTGGGTAAGACAGATTCAGCAATGGTTGCAAATGGGAGTGCGAATTTATTTCTTTGTTCATTGTCCAACAGAAGAGCGATCGCCCAGCACAGCACGTCACTTTCAACAGCTATTGGAACAGAGTAATACACCAGTTCCACCCCTACCTTGGAACAACCTTGAGCATCCCCCCAATCAACTCAGTTTATGGTGAGCATATTTAGTATGTATTTGATTTAAGCGATTTTTTCTAGAGCAGTTATACCAAAGGAGGTTGAAATGAATCGTCTTCTTTATGAAAATTCAGTCTCATATAAAGGATATCTCATCATCCCATTTGTTTTTGGAAAAGCTGATAGTTACGATATTTATTCGTATAAACTGTTATCTGAAATTGGTCATAGAAGCCAATTTCATAAATCAGAAAACCCAGCAAAAATTTACGGAAGTGGAGTTAGTAATATCGTTGATATTGCTAAAGAACATATTGATCAAAATTCCGAATTTGTTTATCAAGAAGATAGTTTTAAATCTCGCTACATTTACCGTAACAATTTGATTATTACCTTCCAACAAAGTGGCAAATGTTTTTATGACCATTATCCTCCAGAGGTATTGAATAATATTGCAGCCCCCAAATTATTCACATCCGAGTATGAATGTTTGAGTTGGGTTAAGCAAGGGCTACAAACGCGATGAATCGCCCTCAAAACTATTGTAGAGACGGCGATTCATCGCATCTTTCTGATGATTTATCGCGTCTTTGTGATCTAGAATTTTCATCAAAAAACCTTAACCGAACCGTATTGCTATCCCTCCCACTCCTTGAAAGAATGGGAGGGATAGCCGATTTTTGTCGAGCATCAACGTTTCATCGACTAATACAGTTCAGTTAAGGCTAAAATTCTTTACCTTCTGATTATTGTGAATCTTAAATAAGCGAATTGCTTATGATTCATCTAACCGCCGTTGCCATTCAGCATCAATTTGTGCAGAACGCTCAACTTCCTGATCGAGTAAGTCAGTTTCGCTAGAATACACTAAATCTTCGTTGCCAATGACTTTTTCTGCCGCAAATTGTTGGGCATAGTCAATTTTTTGTTGCAAAGGTGCATTAGGGCTTGCCAATAGCCTCGCTTTGGAAATGCGATCGCGGTTGCGATCGCCTATTTTGCCATTACGCCACCGAATCCAGAAATAACGCAACAACGGTATGCCTAAGAAACCCACTCCGTAAGCCAATAGCAGCCAATAAATTCCTTGCACAAAAGCTACCAGTCCACCTAATTGAGCAGCAACAGTGCCATCTCTCAACAAACTTCCCAGTACTAAAGCACCAACCAAATTTAGTGCCCCCAACCCAGCACTCAACATAATTTGCCCAGAACTTGCGGCACTAAAACGCCAGAGGAATTCCTCCAAGTGATCTGATATTGCATGACGGCGCTTTTTAGTTGCACTCACCTGCAATTCTGGAAAGTAATAAACAATTTCCCCTTCTGGACTTACCGTCGGTTGCCCATTAAATCGCGTCAGAACGGGCAGCATATAATCTTCGTACTCTCTTGTATATCCCTCGCCAATGTCATCCAAATATGGGGCAATTTGTTCTGCTACCACTGCGCCACGGTTACTGCGAATCACCGTAGCAATTTCTTGCCAGCGACGTTCTTCTAAGTTGGCGTTAGGATTCCCATCGCCAAACAAAAACGAAAACACAGCTTCAAAGAAATTTAAATTGCTTTCTTCCCGGCTTCCACGTCGCTGTTCCTGGTAGTGGGTGTCATAATTTGGGCTGAGATACCAGAATAAATTTGGAAAATAGAAAAATCCCCCACCGCCAGAATTACTGCCCTGATTGTCGCCGTCACGATCTGAATTGGCAGCAGTAACGATCATGAAGATGGTAACAGTTATTAAGGCGATGGAAACAGTTAGAAAAATTCCAAAAGAAATGCGAATCAGGTAAAACAGAACACTCCAGACCTTTTTCCACCATTCCTGCAATCTTAACCGGAAGTATTTATTACGCAAAATTGTGCGAAAATTTTGTGGAAAAAGGTAAACAATATCACCTGAATCCGCTACCTGCAAATGTCCCCCAGCATCAGATGCCAGGGCTAACAAGCTTTGATTAGCTTCAGCGACGTTCAATCCTGCCTGAGTTGCCACATCACCAACGGTGACGCGATAACCCAGTTGTTCCACAGCTTGCATGATGGTGGGACTGGGAGCCATTGCTCTCCCCTCCTGCGAAAATATACTCTTCTTTTTTCAAGTATAAAGTTTTATTTTGAGCAACTTAACAGGGGCAGGATTGAAGCATGAAATAGTTAAAGATATAAGTTACATCAATTTGCCAAATCGGCACTCAAGTTGAGAAGCCAATAAATAAACTGACACGCAATATGTTATAATTACTTGCCTCAGCTTGGTTAACCAGCAAATTTTCTGCTCAAATCTCAAATATGGTTCAGTACACTCTCGCTCAAAGCCCAGAAATTATCCTTACTGTTTCTGGAAAAGATTCCGCCAAAGCCCGTGATAAAGCAATGGATCAGTTGATGGAACTGATGGATGCAGGTAAACTCCCCACGGAACTGGAAGAAGGATTTGGCCCTCAACAATTAATTGAGGTTAAAGAATCAACTATTGATACTGCTAGCGGTGAGGATACCATCACACAAGCTGTTCAGATTCTGAGTAACCTAGCCACACTCAAGCTGAAAGTTCAGGAATCACGAGATGAAGCGTTGGAAATTCGCAAAGCTGTTGATGTTCTATTCTCCGACGAGTCAGTGACAGAAGAGGAAATTACTCGGCTCAAGGAAGGTTTTAAAGTTCTCAAAAATTTTGCTCAAGCTAATGTGCGTTACCAGGAAGCGCGAGCTAAAGCAGAACAGGCTCGACAGACTCTCGATCAAGCTCTCAAATCGCCTGATAAGTAACATTTACAGAATTAGACTTATTGAGCGCATCTTAAAAATGTGACTACATACTAAAAATGCAGGCTGTTATGCCTGCATTTCTATTTACTGGGGCGCTAGGATTCGAACCTAGGGATGGCGGGACCAAAACCCGCTGCCTTACCACTTGGCTACGCCCCAACAACTTTACTTTAGCTAATATAGCAGTTAATCATGGGTTGATGTCAAGTACTTTTAATAATTGATTTCAGATAATGGGTTTTGACAACAGGACATTGATTGGTCGGAATTTGTGCACTTAGATTTTTTCATGACATTGGGGTGAACTCTAGAATCTTTGTTAGCTGTATCGTCGAACTCAGTGCTATTTCAGTTTCAAGACTTTGACTGTGGCAATTCGCCGAATACACTGGGGGTCTGTGGAAGGTTTGAGACGAGAACGAGAACGAGAACTTTTAATCTCCAGTCTCGTGAAGGAAGACTGCGGCAATCCGACTTGATGATAGTAGTTGCTTAGTAGCCAGCCATATAAAGAGGGGAATGGTCTTAGCATAGCGACCGCAAAGTCGGCGCGGCTCTTGAATCCATCGATACAGCCATTCAAGTCCTAAGTCTCGAACTATGCGGGGTGCCCGCTTGTGAATTCCTGCATAAACTGGGAAAACTCCACCCAGTCCAATCATTACAGCTTGTATTTTCCCCTTATGTTGAGCTATCCAATTTTCTTGTTTCGGACACCCCAGAGACACTAAGACGGCGCTAGCACCACTAGAATTAATCTTTTTAACCAAAGCTTCGTCTTCAGTTTCAGTCAGAGGACGAAATGGTAGAGGTTCCATGGCCGCAATCTTCATCTGCGGAAATTCATGCTCTAACCTTTTTCGCATCCGAGAAAGAATTTCCGTTTGGGAACCGACAAAGAAAATACTGAGATTTTGTGTTTGAGTTAGCTGACACAAGGCTAGGAAAATATCCATCCCTGCCACACGGTCTTGGTGAAGCGCTCCCATTTTTCGCATCATCCATACCAGAGGCATACCGTCAGGAGTAACTATATCTGCATTTCGTAATATGGTGGCAAACTCTGGATTCCAATGAGCTTCAATGAGCATGTGTACATTTGCTACATATACAGTTTTACTCTCACGCCTACTCGCCCACTTAAGTATTGTTTGTATCTGCTGATCAAAGCGTAAAGCAGTAATAGGAAAATCAAGCACTTTTTTAGTAGGTAGAAGCACTCTCGCCACCATCAATAACTCCTGTGTCCAAGAAAAAAAATCCATAGATTACTTAGATCAATCCGAATATTGAATACTTCGGATCGGATTACTCCTGACTTTTTGTAGGCTTGTGTCATCGTTGGAAGTTAACACATGGAGGTGCAACTGCTTTCTTAGTATACTTTTGGCTTAATAGGTAATACTAGGATAACTTACTGTTGTGTCCTAGCTTACTGTTTTAAGCTCAGGATCATAGACGCTGTTTGACAAAATTCATACTTCCTTCATAATTATTTTTTGATTGGTTCATGCAAGCATTACAATTACGATAAATTCTTATGAATATCTATGTTTTTAAGTTATATTTACTACTTATGTATTTAAGTGCCAGAGTGAAATGCCAGACAAGAAGTCTGCCGATTTGATACGTAAGTATGCGCTTAAGAGGTTTAATTAAAATTAGTATATTTTAAAGCAATAGGCTTGGGGTGAGTGATATTTTGCTCCCTTCCACGGAGGGATGGAAAGGAGCAAGCTTAATACTGCTTGGTTAAAGGAAGAGACGCGATAAATCTACAATAATCAGACGCGATAAATCGCCGTCTCTACAATAATCAGTCTTTCGTCTTGACGGCGATTTATCGCATCCTTGATTAACGGCTATGATCTGAGCGATCGCTATTTTGAAAAATCCCTAAATCTAAATTTGATTTTTGCTGAAATAAAAGCCCAAAAAATAAGGGGAAGATAAACTTATCTTCCCCTGCTTTGTTATTTTTGCTATTGTCTGGTTTGTTACTTTCCTTGAGTCTTTGGCGTAACATTTGTCTTTGCTTTTTGAGTTGGCGCTTCCTAGCAGAACCACCTCTACCTTTATCATTCCTGCCTTCTTTACGGGGAGATTCCCATCTTTTGAGGCGCATAAGTTTTAACCTCTCTAGCAATTGCTTGGTAGTGGGCAGGAGGAGAATCGAACTCCTATGACCGTAAGGCCGCCACATTTTGAGTGTGGTGCGTCTACCAATTCCGCCACCCGCCCTTATATCTAACCTTAACTAGTATACTCTAATTAAGTGATTTTGTAACGACTTTGAAAATTAATTTTCAAAGTTTTGCTGAAATAATCTGACTTAAAAGCGTGGGATGGTTAATAAACTAGGGTCAATATCCTGTAGTTTGGCACAGCCGCTAAGTGCCATTGCCACATTTAACTCATCTTGTAGAAGTGAGATGACGTGAGATACGCCGATTTGTCCTGCTACTGCTAGTCCCCACAAAATAGGTCGTCCAATCAGTACTGCTTTTGCTCCTAATGCCAGAGCTTTCAGAATGTCTGTGCCTCTACGAATGCCTCCATCCAAGAGCACTTCTTGTTTGCCATCCACTGCTGCTACTATTTCAGCTAGGGCATCTAAAGATGCGATCGCACCATCAAGTTGCCTACCACCATGATTGGAAACAACAATTGCTTTGGCTCCATATTCCCCAGCCCTCACAGCATCATCTGCGCGTAAAATTCCTTTGATGACTAAAGGTAGCGGCGATAAAGATTGCAGCCATTCCAAATCGTCCCAAGTGACTGCTGGGTTTAGCTGTTGGGCAAAATAGGTAAATAGCCCAGATTCACCTTTTTCATGGGAAATATCTAGTCCTGAGATGGTGGCGAGATTAGCCAGATGTAAATCTAGGGGTAAGGAAAACTCATTACGCCTATCTCTCTCGCGTTGTCCGAGAACAGGTGCATCTACAGTTAGACAAAGTGCTTTGTAGCCTGCGTTATAGGCTTTTTCTACCAAAGCACGAGTCAATCCCCGATCTTTATGGATGTAAAGCTGGAACCATCGCAGAGAATCTGGAAACTGATTACACGCAGTCGCTACTTCTTCAATGCTCTTTGTTGCCATAGTACTTAATACCATACCCACGCCAGCTAATGCGGCAGCTCGGGCCGTGGCAACTTCTCCGTCTGGATGGGCTAGACATTGAAAAGCCATTGGCGCAATTAAGAAGGGTAGTTGCAGGGGTTGTCCTAAAATAGAGGTAGTTAAATCGCGATCGCTTACATCGACTAACATTCGAGGTCGCAATTTGACTCGCTCAAAGGCAGCACGATTATCTCGCAATGTGATTTCGTCCCAAGCACCACTGCTATAGTAATCAAGTGTCGTTTGAGACAGATGCTCTTTTGCTAGCTTTTCGTACTCAAAAAGGTTAATGGGTTGAAAGCGATTGTCGTTGGATACAACTGTCATGTTAGCGGCTGTGGGTTAAGCACATTTGGAAAATCTCACGCCAAGGTTTTTTCTAGCGCCGCTAATTACTGGTTGTGATTCTAGTGGATCTACCAGTTGCGCCACCCACCCTGAGGTGTAACTTCATTAGTATACTTAAGTCCGTGACTGTGTAACAGAGTTTGATATTCTGTGCTGCTTGCCCAGCGATCAATTTCTCGCGCTCGTAGCACTGGTACTGGATGGGTTAATTGGGCAGTACGGGCAGCTTTGACCATTTCACCCAGTTCTGTCTTACTAATATCATCGTAAGCACGGGCTTGGGCAACAAAGGCATCAAGATTCAATTGTGGCGCTAATGTGGGGGAACCTCCTGCCAGTTTCATCAATACTGACATCACAACTTTGGGGTCTTGGGTTGCTAGTAATGCGGCGCGATCGCAGGTAAACTCAGCACAGCGTACCCATTCTAAAAGTTGTGCCTGTATGGCCTGGGCAACGAAGGTTCCGACATTGGGCACAATTGCCGCAGCTAATATTAGTAAATTTACGGGAGTCAAGTAAACACTATGATCGCACTTGAGATGCCCCAACTCATGGGCAATTACTGCCTGTATTTCTTCCGGTGTGAGTATATCAATCAAGGAAGTGTGTAGCACAACAAAAGGCTGCTTACCCCGCACAGCAAAAGTATAGGCGTTGGGAGCCGGATGTTGCCGGACGTACAACTGGGGAGGATCTATATCTAGGATTTGACAGGCGTCTAACAACAGCTTGTGTAAATCGGGCAGTTGCTTTTCACCCACCAGAATACTGGAGGCAATATTTTCTACATAGAAAACCTGCTCTGCCATTGGCCCAAGCCAATTTCGCACCAACATATCTATGCCTGGTATCTGCTTGAGCGCTTTGGTAGCTTCCAGGTCTAATGGATGACGAAATGAGTCAGCTTTTAAACCAATTAGCGGGGTTTTTAAGAAGGACATAGTGCAGCAAGCTATAAAAAAATACAACTACGGAATCTGGCTGGAAACATAAACAGCCTTCCACAGTTAGTATAACGATTTCAGTTGGGCGAACAGGGGAAGCAGTATTTTTCCTTATGTGAAGAGAGAACAGGGAAAAAAATGTTTGATTCTGTTAAGAGTTCCTTATTTCAGTTGTACACCTCCTTCCCTCTGCCCCCTCTCTCAAGGGTAGGTATTTTGTATTTGACAATTTTTTGACTATTTCAGCCGATGCTTAAATCCTGAAATGACCAAACCACATTAAACAATTGAGAATTTTCTCAACTATTTTTGAGATTCTGAAAAACCTACCCTTGAAAGCCCTGCCTCCTGCCTCCTGCCTCCTGCCTCCTGCCTTATTCCCATGATTGGAATTCATCAATGGCGCTACGAATTAAAGAAGTTATTTGAGCGCGACGGGTTTCAAAGTTAGCGGCGATATAAATCAGTAAGATGCCAAGCAGTAAGCCAACAACCCATTTTAAAAACGAGTACTGCAAACTGAAAATTACCGATTGATAGATTGTAGTGATTAAAAAAGTGGCTGTACCAATGTAGAGAAAAGCCCGCACTCGCAAAGCTAATCCGGCGAAAATGGCAATGAGGCTAAAAATCCCCGGTATCCAGGCTGTATCTTGATTAAATAAAATTGCCCAACCACAAATTAAACCACTACCTACCACTCTTACAATATGGCGACCGACTTTATACTCTGGTAGTTTTAGTTGGGTATCTACTTGAGCAATATAAAGCAGTGATAAACCAATTGGGGTTACATACCACAAAGCATCAGTTAGGCGTAAGTCATAAAACCAACGGTAAAGCGCCCAATTAATTAACGCCACACTAATATAGGTAAAACGGATGTTTTCACCCACCTTGGCGAGGAAGATGTAAAATCCAGCTGCGAGTACCAAGGTAATGGGGTAAGTTTGCAGTCTGGTTTCCCATAAAATTATCAGTGGTGTGATGTAGGCGGCTTGCTGCCAAGGTCTTTTAGACCAACCCCAACTTTCCCAAGGCAGAATGTACAGAAAATAGGCTACCACACAAGCGATCGCACCATTCCAAGGAACTAACGGCCCAGCCCAAAATTTTCCGACTGCTGTCTCGCGCCAAAAAACCCTCATGCCGGCTACCTCTAATAAACCAAGGTAAACCCACATCTCGGCGATTGTGATTCCTCCAAAGATGCTGGGGGAAGGGCGCGAATTTCGTCCCTGAAAAATGGCATAACGAATCAAAAATACCCCAGTTGCCAATCCCACCAAACGGTTAACTGCAATGGGAAGAGGAATAGCAGCCATTAACAAACAGCTACTCCAAGCCCAATGAATATGAGCAATTCTTCTTAGTTCTTGGGGAGTTAGGCGTAAGTAGCTGACAAGCCTTGGCGACAGGATGCGGTAAGCATACATGATACTAGCACCAAGGGCAGACATGGCAATCAATCCATCACCTAATGCTCCTCCCGAAGCTTGTAACATTTGATAGAACAAAAGTTCATAGGCAGAAATGGATACGCCAATGATTCCTAAGTACAGCAGGGGTTTAAAGTTCTCACGCCGTCGCCCCACGCCAATGATAATTAAAGCTACACCCAAGGAATACAAACCAGTCCATTCGGTGAAGGTGTTCAAACGCAGCAATACACTGAAGAGGCCATAAATTAATGGCAAAATGTGAAAACTGCTAGGAAGTCTTTCTAATTGGTATCGTCGCCGCCACCACTCTCCGAAAAGTTGAGCGATTAAACCTAAAGCGATATTAGCGATCGCTATCCTAACAGTTGAACGTTCCCCAAATCCCAACACCTGGAAAGTCAACAATTCTAAGCCCCAACCGATGCCATAAAATGCCCAATTTGTCGGTTCGTGCCAACTGCGATAAATAATGGCTGCCAAGGTGATTGCAGTGGCAATTAAGTACAAAAATCCCGAAGTTGTAACCCCTTGGTAAATCAGCACTGAGTGCAGCGTTAAACCCAACAATTCAAAACCACACAATGCGATCGCCCACTGATCGCTGGCGGCTGCATAGATAACTGCTAATTCGTTACTGCGTCGGCTCAAAACTGTCCGCGCTAACCATAGACTGAGAGTTGCGATCGCTCCGGCGACAAACCAACCTGCTAGCGCGAGGCGAGGTAAACCAGCTACACCCGTCCACAGCAACGCCCCAATGAAACTTAAAGCAAATCCTTCTGTAATTACCGCAGATGCTTGGTTTCGCAAATAGCGGGTATTTGCAAACATCAATCCGGCACCTACTGCCAAACCGATTAATCTGGTTCCTGGTAGCTGTATAGTAAGTAGCTGGGCAACTACCACAGTCAAGACACTTAAGTAACGGCTAGTAATCCGCCGCTCTATAATTGTGCGATTGGCGACACCTGTGAGAGCTAAAGGCGTAACTAGCCAAATTACTCCCCAATAACCTTTGTTATCAGCTATGCCATACCAAGATGATTCTGCATTCATCCATAATAGGAAAAAACTAGCGGCGGCTAGCCCTAAACCGATATCCCATGCACTACGTCGCCATAAACCTTCCTCTAGGCTAAACCCCCATTCTGCAACCATCAGAGCTAATAAAATACTTGCCCAGGCTTGTTGACTCAGACTTGGTAATAGCCAATTAATGCTAGAACAAAATGTCAGCACCCACATGATGTGAGTTAGATATACCAGGGGAAGAGAGGCGGGGGAGCGGCGTTGAGTGACGAATGCCAGAGTGGTGGTAGAAAATAGCAGATTTAGCGATCGCAATGTGGGATTTACTAGAGCGATGGTTGTTAAAAAAGTGCCAAATAAGAGGGTGAGCAGTTCGCCATACGTAGCTAATTCTCGCTTTTCGGTACGATGAAAGCTATCTGTGAGGGCCACCATCAAAATTATGTAGGGAAATAAAACTACACCCAGCAACGCCCAAGGTTCATTTTGAGAATTGGTGAGTTGAGTGCCAGTTGCGATCGCTAATTTCTGTAAACTATCAGGTACTAATCGCCAACCTAGCCAAATCGTCTGTAAGCCGATAACGAAAACTGCTGCTAAGTCTACTTTTAAACTGTACTGTCGCAAGCGACTTCCCACAAACCCCAAACCCAAACCACTGACAGCGATCGCTTGCCAAGGATAATTTACTACCGAAACCAGCCAACCCAGGAAGAGTAAAATAGCACCGAATCTTTCCCAGAGTAGGAGGGATGAGGGGGATGGGGAGGATGAGGGAGATGAGGAGGATATTAATATTACTGTCTTTTCCCATCCCTGCTGTGCTAACCAAGTCACTAACCAGCCGCAAATCCCAATAGCTAAACCCAATTGGGTGACATCTACCTTGGTAACAAAAATGGCTCGTGTTAGCAGGACTATCAAAGCATAAATAATTACGGCAGCAGGTAGACTAATATTTAATTTCCGGGGATCGCTACCATCTGCCTCACTGACAGTATTAGGCTGTTGGTAAAGATTGTAGTAAACAGTAATGATAGTTGTGCCAATCATTGCCACATAAACGGCAATCAAGGGAAATCCTCTTAATTGCCAACCCAAATGCAGATAACTCAACCCCAGAATATTTGCTAGAGGGAATTTGCCAGGATGTAAATTGGCAAAAATAGTCCGATTTTTGGAGAGTAAAACAGTTATAGCAGTCAGGGTAGGGCAGGCGATCGCAACGACAATCCAATCCACTGGATTTTGCCACAACTTAAAGCTATCTATCGCCCAAAAGTTCACTGGAACTAACAAAAGGGTGACAATCAGTAACGTTTGAGCCGTCAATCTGAGGTTGCTTTGCCTAGTCGCCCAAAAGCTTAACCCCCAAAAACTTAAAGTATAAGCAAATAAAACTCCATACTGTCCAAAGGCGGGGAACCTCTCCCACTGACTAGCAGCCAGTACTCCAGAGGATACCACTACCAAGAATACCCCTAAAAAAAGCAGCCAACGGACACTCAGTTCTGCCCCCAAGGACTGCAACATTGTGCTGATAAAGTTGGGTTTAGCTGGTTCTTGTTGCGCTTGTCTACGACTACTAGATTGTAAAGCTGCTACAGGTAACTGCTGCACAGGGTCGGAAGTCGCAAATACTACTTTTGTTTTAGCTTTAGCCTGGGGTTGCAACACCACCGTACACACCAGAAACTCTTGGCATAGTTGCCTTACCTGGGTATCGGATATCAAACCTAAGCGCAACCATATATCTAGTCCTTCCAATAACTGAGGATGGGAGGATGGCAGCCTGATTTCAATTTTTAGCGGGCGCTCAAGGGGCGATGACATAAGCGGCAGCAGTATAACTATATACTTAATTTTGAATTTAATTAAAGTATATTTTGGCTCTAATTGTGCCACTTCTTAGGCTAATTGATATTAATTTTTAAGTTATGAGCGATATAGAACTCCTATTTGGACTTTGAATAAAACTCAGTATATCTTTATTCCTTCTTCCCCATTTCCTTCCTCTACAAGTGATTCAGGAATCAAATGCCGACAGTCTGCTTTTAGTTTCCACCTTGCAGTCTTCCAACCGCTAGATGTGTCCGTATCCTTGGTTTAAGTGGATTATCTTACTTTCCAGAGATATTCGTTTATCTGTTGTAACTTTGAGTTATAAACTTTTTCAACTCCAGCTTTTAAGGATTCAGACGGCTCATACAAGAACAAAAATATGTCACTAAAACCATTATTAATCTCTGGTAACTGATTTTCGTTTACGATTTGAAATCGTACTTTTGGATCAACTAAGTGAGCAAGTATTTGTATTGGTGGAAGGATGTTATCAGTATCACTAATTAAAAGTGGTTTATTTCCTTGACTGATAATGTTAGCAATTTTAGGATATAGCTGGTGCTTTTCAGGGAATTGGTTCCACCAAATTTTGGCTTGAGAGTGGAGAATAGAAGATGTAACTCCGCTCATAATTACCATGAATACTACAATTGACCAGAACTTTTTTTGCCAAATTTTAGTAGATATAGATGTGATTTTAGTGGTCAATAGGTAAGCGACAGCTAACTGTATACCTAAAACTGAAGGAAGTGTATATCGACTAGTCGCGTATCGCTTTTGAAAGACAAAATCCGTTATTAATAAAGGAAGCCCCACAGATAGAATCAAAGTTAAGACAAATAACCAAACTTCTTTAGAGTTTCTTCGACAGAGAAAGTAAATTGAGTAGCTCATTAGAGCTAAAATAATTAAAATAAAAGGAATTAAAGCAATTTTAACTTTTCCTGGGTCGTTAGGACTAATACCTAAATCAAGAAATGTCCGACTAAAGATACCAGCCCATCTAGAAACGGAAGCAAATAACGTTGTTTTAACATTTGCCCAATTTACTGCTTCTGGTTGAGGGTTAGTAATAATAATCCAAATCCAAGGTAAGAAAGTTATAACCCCCGCAAGGGATGAAATCAGATAATAAATCGATGTTTTACTCAATCGAAAGCGTTCGATTAAAATTACATAAATTCCCTGTGCAAAAGCAACCAAGATAAATAATATATGAGTATAAAATCCTAGTACCAATGTTGCTGTATAAATGCACCAACTAACCTTTGTTTTAAGGCGCATGGCTCGCAGCAATGCTGCACCCGATATTAAGATAGCTACTATCCATAAACTATACGATCTGGCCTCTTGTGCATACACGATATGAATAGGTGAAATGGCTACTAATCCGATAGCTACCCACCCTACTAGCGAAGACTGAAATAATTCTAGACATAGCCAATAAAAACAAGGAAAAGTGAGCAGACTGATGAATGCCGAAAAAGTTCTTGTCACTGCTATAGAATTGCCAAAACACTCCATCCAAAACCGGGTCATCAAGATGTACAGTGGCAAAATCTGTGAGTCTTCTACAATAATTCCTTTAATTGTATCAATTGTGTTCTTTTGAGGATTGACATACTGATATTTCAGTAAATCTTCTATGCCGATTAAACGACCATTACTTAACTGCGCCTCTATTTCTGACTGCGTATAACCAGATATGCGTAATGATGAGAAAACTTCATCACCCCAATAAATTTTTTTGTCAATATTGACGAAGCGAAAAAATATACCCGTTACTAATAGGATAATGATTAAAAAACGTAACCAAGATTTAGAAATAATCCAGTTCCGTGATAAGTGCTTTATCATGCAGTTTTTAATCTCCTCAAAACCTTAATAAACAGTAGTAAACTTTTATTATTATTACCAGATTTTATTTTTAACATAACCTTTTACTTCCAATACTAGTCTCGGACGTATTACAAGATACTATAACTATTTCATGTCGATCAGCCATCAGTTTCAGGTAAACTTATGAATTGCAAATTTGAATTTTATCACCCACTGTGTAACCAGAGATCACTAAAGGAAAAACCTGTATCCACGTTTGTAAAAGACAATTCATGAATTTTTAAGAGTCAGTTAGTAATGGCAAAAATAAATTAGTATCTTTAAATATGCTAAAAGGATGTTTAAAAAGTCTTATTGTCGGTAGCAAAACGTTCTACATCTTCCTATATCTACTTGATAAAGGTGGGGCTAGGTGGGATCAATAAGTGCCTCAAACCACAGCTAACCACTTTTAAAACATCATCTAATGGACTAAAAGTAGAATTTATCTAATCTACAAACTAAATACGAGAGAGTTTTTATTAATTATTGTTATGTTGATTAACACCTACAGCATATTCCAAGTTGGTCAAGTACATAAGCTAAGTCTCAAAGTATGGCATAAAACGTGTTTAACTCCTGAATTTTACTGTAAGTTATTCAGATGCGGTACAAAATTTATCGCAAGGTGTAGGGAATATACCGTGCCCCTACGCGTGTACCTCATGTCAACGAGAAGCGCTATATATCTGGATAATTGTTTGAAATTTAACATATAATTCATTCATAAGACTAATACTAAGAGTTAAAAATATGTTTTTGTCGTTGCCCTTTTTCTAACTATTTATGATTAACATAACAGGTGCTAAATAGCAAGCAAATATCTTAGTATTATTCCCACTTTTAACATTTAACCAGTATTAAATTGTTTATAAATCTTTGAAGTAAAAATCTTTTATCTTTTCAAGTATTTTACAGTTTTTGACAACAAAACCCCCATTGTTTACGCAATTATTCACTTGTCATCCTATACCATAAATTAACTAAGGCATGAAATACTTGTGTTAAAAATAAAAATATTTTATAAAGTTTATATAAAAATACCATAAACACGTATGCAAGTAGCAAGTAAGACAAAAATAGCCTTATATAACTATAATTTTACTAGTATCAATCTATACGTAATATATCGGAGATTAAGCTTGATTTTTAATCAAGTCGCCCCAGGCGTGACAAATCTAAATTAGTGGTTGTCGGTCTATTTCAACCTTCTCTTGCTTCTGGAGTTTAGACTAAATCGGTCATATTCAAGAAAAAAAGGGAGTCTGATTGAATACAGGCCCGCTTTTGGCAGAAGCTGAGAAACGAACTACCATTACTCAGCTGCCAATATGAAACTTGCCAGATTAGAAGAATTCCGTCAAGCAGCCTACAAATATTTAGGCAGAGCAAAAATTATATGAGTGGATCTTCAATTCCGATTGAGTCTCTTTAGCCTCATTCACAGGTCGATTTTTCAGTAACTTAAACACTAGCTTCGGTTATTTTTAAAATAAATAAAAAATAGAATCACGCCGCATATAATTTTATTAGTCTCATCAACAAAAGGTTCTCCTATGGATGCTTGGTAGATACACCCATAGGAAAAATAGTACAACTTTTTTATTCCTCCACAATATTATGTAAACAACTAAAAAAGTTGTACAATTTGCGCGGCTACAAACACTATTCTATCGTTAGGCACTGAGAATTTTTGAAAAAATAAAGTTATACAATTTTATTATGCTACTATCTAAAAACAAATAAAAAAGTTGTATAGTTTTGCAACCTACTTCCGTGTAAGGATTTGGGAATATTTGTTCCAAGATTTAGTGGCGATCGCATTCCAAGTACAAAGCTAAATGACAGCTTGAAGTTTGCGAGGGATGCGATCGCACTCTATTTCATATTGAGTTGGTAATATAGAGCGATCGCCTGACGCTCAAAACCAATTCACTTATCCATCGATGTCCAATCACCAGAAGGTATAAACGCAGCCCAGTAGTAGGGATGCTGATACTTCTCACCCTTTAACATCTCTAATTGAGTTTGGCGTAGTGCTTCACTGCGCCCCTGATTGTCTAGCAATTTTTTGTAGTAAGCAACCATCAACTCTTTGGTAGCATCATCATCAACTTTCCACAAACTAATCATTTGACTTTCAGAGCCAGCAATTACCAAAGCGCGACGCAAACCATAAATGCCTTCTCCCGCAGAAATGTTTCCCAAACCTGTATCGCAGGCAGATAGTACAACTAGTTTTGTACCGACTAGATTTAGTGCAGTTGTTTCCAGTGCAGTGAGAATGCCATCTTCGCCGCCACTTTGACGCGGTTTTAAGCCAGAAAAAACTAATCCTGATAGTAATAGAGGATTATCATCAAGTGTGGTTTTCTCTTTGTTTGCTGGGGCATTTTCAAAAAAACCATGCGTGGCGATATGCAGAATCCTGGGGCTTTTAACTTGTTTGACTGCACCTTCTGTAGCTTTAACACCTGTTAAAGGCTTGACTTTTAAAAGAATCGAAATTGCTTCGGCTTCTTTAGCAGTACCTTCTAGAGGAGAAAATGTTCTCTGCGACAGGTCAATAGAGCGGGTATTTTTTGCATCAATACTATTAGCATTAGGTTGACGTACAACTACTTCACCAGGACGATCGAAGTTAGGGTCAGCGATGATGACTGGCGGCTGTTTGCTAGGAGAATGATTTTGCAGTCTGAGCAAATCTCGTCCAGAGGTGAGATAAGTGAAAGAATAGTTTTCTACTAGGTAGCGGTTATTTTCATCCACCAGTGCTTCAAACGGAATGAGGTTGAGAGCGCTATCTGGAGAAAGTAGGATTTTGCGAGTATTCCCCAAGAGTTTACGTACTGGCTGCATAAGGATTTTATCTAAGTTACGAGCCGACTGTTTAACTTGGGTGATGGGAGTGTCTTTGTCTCGCAAATCGTCGCGGAATAACTCTAGGGCTTTTTGAATTGTTTCAGCATCGCCTAAGTCAATGCTTTTAGGTTCTCCTTTTACAGGGAGGATGTATACTGCGTAGCGAGGTTTGCCAAAGGGTTTGCCAGGTGCTGCTTTGAGATTAACAGGTCGATATTGGACTAGTTCCACCAAAGCTGTATCAGAAGGAATTAATTTTTGAATAGTTTCAATAGTGACAGGCTGGGACTGAGTACGAAACTCTTGGCTACGACGACTTAATTTGTCTTCTAGTTGTTTGATCTGGGTTTCAATCTGGGCAACTTGAGTCCTATACTGCTCAAAAGGAAGCTTCTCTGGTCGGTTATAAAATAGATGGGCAAGCTGAGTGTAGGTTTGAGATAACTCATATAATAGTTTCTGACTTTCTGGGTCAAGGCGCTGACGCAGAATTTGCTGGCTATTGGTGAGGACATCTAAAATACGTCCTTTACGCTGTAAGACTGTATTCAGGGCTAAACTAATAGCCTTGGGGTTGTTAGTGGCAGAATTTAGATGTAGGGAAATAGTAGCATTTGTAACACCAGAGATAGTATTTATATAGTCAAGTTTCTGCTGCTCAAACCCCACAGCCAGGTTGAGAGTCAGGTTGTGTTCTTGTACCTTTAATCCTTGTGTGAAAAACTCAAGAGCGCGGTTTATGTTACTTTGCTTCCAGTACAGCCTTGCTAAATTATTCAAGCTAGTTGCCACATCGGGATGCTGTTTACCCAGCAAGCCTTGATTCATTTCTAAAGATTGGAGATACAGCCCTTCGGCTTCTGCGTAGCGTTCCTGCTTCTCGTACAGCCCTGCTAAATTATTCAAGCTAGTTGCCACATCGGGATGCTGCTCACCTAGCAAGCGTTTAATCATTTCTAAAGATTGGAGATACAGCCCTTCGGCTTCTGTGTAGCGCCCCTGGTTTGAATACAGCAATGCCAGATTATTCAAGGTACTTGCCACATCTGAATGCTTAATTTCTAAAGCTTGGAGATACAGCCCTTCGGCTTCTGCGTAGCGTTCCTGCTTCTCGTACAGCAATGCCAAATTATTTAAGCTAGTTGCCACATAGGGATGCTGTTCACCTAGCAAGCGTTTAATCATTTCTAAAGATTGGAGATACAGCCCTTCAGCTTCTGGGTAGCGTCCCTGCTTCTCATACAGGAATGCTAAATTATTCATCGTACTTGCCACATCTGGATGCTTAATTTCTAGAGCTTGGAGATACAGAGGTTCGGCTTCTGCGTAGCGTCCTTGTCTTAAGTACAGTCCTGCTAGATTATTCAAGGTACTTGCCACACCGGAATGCTGCTCACCCCGCAAGCGCTTAATCATTTCTAGAGCTTGGAGATACAGAGGTTCGGCTTCTGCGTAGCGTCCCTGCCTTGAGTACAGTCCTGCTAGATTATTCAAGGTAGTTGCCACATCGGAATGCTGTTCACCCTGCAAGCGTTTAATCATTTCTAAAGATTGGAGATACAGAGGTTCGGCTTCTACGTAGCGTCCTTGTCTTAAGTACAGCTCTGCTAGATTATTCAAGATACTTGCCACACCGGGATGCTGCTCACCCCGCAAGCGCTTAATCATTTCTAGAGCTTGGAGATACAAAGGTTCGGCTTCTGCGTAGCGTCCCTGCCTTGAGTACAGTCCTGCTAGATTATTCAAGCTAGCTGCCACATCGGGATGCTCTTTGCCTAGTATTTTCTTACGAATAGCCAACGCACGCTCTGCTAAGGTAATTGCTTCACTATATTTGCCTTCGTTATCAAGTTGAATCACCTGTTGATCAAGTCGTTCTGCTTCTGCTAATTCCGCAGACTGAGCAGTTGAAACTGGAGGGGTTGATTGCCCAATTGTGGGCTTTGACATTAACACCCATAACCCAGCTGTTGCTAACAAAGTCGTCAGGGTTATTACTTGTCTAGTTCGCAGGTTATTCATGAAGGTAGCCTTCTTGTGAGGTCATCTAATTTCTGCTGTAGTTGCTGTACTTGTTGCTCATCTCCCAAGTTCCGATAGCCACTTTGAGCCGCTTGCAAAGACTCAAATGCCTGCTGCAAATTGTCAAGGACTATATCAATTTCCCCTAAGCTGGTTTGGATTATTGCTTGTGCTTCCAGATTTTTTTCTGCCTTAGCTAAATTCAGTGCAGTTAAGTACTGTTCCTTACCTAATCGATGTAAACCTACCTGCTGGTAAAGACTGCCTAAAAGCTGATAAACAGATGTGATTCTACTTCCTTGCTTAACTAATCCTGCTAATAAATCAATTGCCGCAGCATTTAAATTCATACTTTGGTACAGATATGCCAAAGCAAGGGTTTTGGACTCATCCGTTAGCGGTTGCTTTTGCAATTGTGTAATTTCAGCCTTTACCCGTTTAGCATCCTTTTCACTCAGTAAAGTGAATCCAGCAGGTGCTCCACTCTCAGAAGATACTCCACTATCAGCAGTCACAATTACCCGATAACGAGAGCCTGGTCGCAGAGTTTCGTTACCAGAATAAACAACCTCTGACTGCTTCACCTCAGTTGTCCAATTAACTCCTGGCCCGCGTAACTTTACCTGATAATTAGTTGCACCCTTGACAGCGTTCCAACGCAGAGTCAGTTTGCCACTCAAAATCGCTGTATCACGCGGACTAATGATGTAAGGAATTGTCGGATCATTTGGAGCGCGAGTCCGAACGCGGTTACTACCATTTCTAGTAAGAATGGGTTTTTCAGTGGATGGACAACCACTAGAAACTGAAAATTCCCCTGGAGAGCTAACATTCCAAGTTGATAAGTTATTACATAAGACTTTCGTAGAAGCACCTCGTCCCAATTGCAAAGAATCAGAGGAATTTAGTATGTCACCGCTATATGCTTTTTGATAGTTCTTCCGTCCAGAGTACTTAATTTTGACATCTCCCTTAACCTCGGAGATAAAATTTAGACTATTCTGTTGAGTAAACCCAGGTGTTGCTACCGCTATAAAAGGTAGGCTGAGTAAGATCCCAACTAACCTAATCAGTTTCCGGTCTTTTTGCATACTCTTCCCGCCTTCTTTAATTTTTGTTGAGCTAGATGTAACCATGCGTCTTCATCAGCATTGAGAGTAGAACCTTGTTCACAACACTTTTGCCATTCCTCCAATGCGGTTGGTTGTTTTTGCCGCTCCATTACCTGAGCTAAGATACAGTGTGCCGCACCAGTATTCCCGATATACTTTGCTACTTCTGGGTTATTCGCAATTCCAATTGCTGCTTGTAGGGTTTGTTGTGCTTCTTCATATCTGCCTTGCTCAAACCTCACCCATCCTAAATTTTTAAACAGGCTATATCTGACTTCGGGTGAGCTATTCTGCTCATTAGCTTTCACCAGTCCGTTTTGTAGCAAAGCTCTAGCCTGGGAATATTTTTTATCCTGGATATATAAGCGAGCTAGATTGTTGTAAGCATCAGGAACGTCACTTCCCACTGCGATTTGGTAATACTTCCGGGCTTTCTCAAAGTCTTGTAAATCCTCGTAAAGATTGCCGAGATTGTAATGAGCATCCGCATTATCGGCATCCAAGGAAATTGCTTTGAGGTAGTCTTGTTCTGCTGCTCCTAATTTTCCCTGTTGGTAATTATTTAGCCCATTACGGTTATATAACTGAGCAATTGAAGGTAGAGCCAACCAAAAACCAAGTAAAAATATTGTCATTAACAAAGTTGATCCCAACTTAGCTTCTTCTTGTAAGTGTTGGGGAATATTTAGCTTTGTGAGTAATTTGTCAAATCCTTCTTTACCAGCTTTAGTTAGTTCACTACTTGCCTGTAACAATGCCAGAATACTTGGCAAAATAACCGCAGAAGCTCCCAATAATCCTGCTCCCCCACTGAAAAAGCGAGTAGCAATATTAATCAGTAAACTGAGGTTAGCAGTCCAACCAGCAACTACCAAACCTTTCCACAACCAATCCAAACTATCCCACTTGTGGGGAGGGCTAAGATTTTCCAACCTCCACCACCAAGCTTCAGCAGGGAGATGTATACTTTCTCGCCAGAGAGCAAATTGTTCAGCTTTGATAACTTTGTTAATCTGTCCTGCCTGTTTCCTGAGTTCTGCATCTAACTCTAGAAGCTGCTTTAACCTGCTGGTAGAAATGAATGTTGCATCCTTTAAAGCCACCTGCACAGCATTCCTAGCATTTAACACTTCCAGAACCTGCTCAGTATCTATAGACGTACCAGCTGCTTTTAGCTTGTCAATTGCAGTCTTATAATACTCAAGGGTTGTGTCTAGCTGAGAGTTTATCATCCGTAATTCAGATTAAATCTTTAGAATCCCAACAAGCAGGAAGAAGTTGCAGACAGTAAATTTACTGGCCCCGTAAATGAGTATACGGCTGTTACTAATGAAAAGTTCCTGTTAAGTCAGCTATGGGGAGATAAAGCCTCAATTTATCAGCATATAAGCCCTAATATTGCTGCTCACTTTATTTCATGAGCTTTTTCTCCTCAATACTGAATTAGAATAATTCTGTTATGGTATTTACTTTTGGTAAAAAAGTAACGGCAATAAATGAAATGTAAGTATATTCACTGTAAAAGAACTGCCGACAATCCTCAAAGCCCTTGTAAAACTGTAAATAAGAGCCATGTAGTTCACACAAAGCTGCGATCGCAGCATTTGTACAGGCACAAAATTATTGTTTCTATAGTGTGTAATATACGCAAATCAGAATCATGATCGCTTGATCGGGCGATCGCATCTCCTCTTCTCACGTAACCCAATTTTTACACAATCATTTTTCATGGCAGCATTGTTGCATAACCTTTAGCTAGCTTCTTGCGTCAATCTGCCATACACCTTCTCTAGTATCCAGTCCTTCACGGCTCCACCAAATTCTTTGTCATCTATAATTTTCGCAAAGATATCTAAGTAGCAGGGAATGCGATCGCACTCTATTTCACTTTAGCTATAGCCACTAGCATGGAGCGATCGCTTAAATCATCTCTCAACGAAGCAACACCATTTTCTAAGCAACATCAAGCTACCACAGCCAAAAACAGTAAATATACTAGCTACTAACCAGCCTAGTGTCTCTTATGGTCATAAGGAGCAATGTCCGACCAAAAAACATTGGTATCTACATTGCTACTGATATCTGCCAAAAGGGAAAACACCGCAATATGCTTAGACTTGAGGATTTGACAAAAGGCACGCAAGTACAAGGTATCCTGCCAAATAGTATTGTTGCCATCGTTGATGCTCAGTGGCATGGCTCTGATGTTGTGGAATTAACATACAAAGATGCTAGCGGCACGCTAGGAAATGAGTTAGTCTTTCGAGACAGAGAACCTACCTTGGAAATAATCACGTCTGGTGGTGCTTGGAGTTTCACTGCTGATGGAGCTAATTTTCGTCTGGCATCAGAAGCGCACCGCATCCGTCTAGCTTATCTCTTCGACCCTTTGCTAGCTGTTCACACCTCTTTAGTCGAACCTTTACCACACCAAATAACCGCCGTTTACGGAGAAATGTTGACTCGACAACCTCTGCGTTTTCTCTTAGCAGATGATCCAGGTGCAGGTAAAACTATTATGGCGGGTTTGCTGATGCGGGAATTGCTGATCCGAGGTGATTTGCATCGTTGCCTTGTGATTTGTCCCGGTAGTTTAGCCCCACAGTGGCAAGATGAATTGTCGCAAAAGTTTCATTTACGCTTTGAAATTCTCACCAACGATCGCATTGAATCAGCAGTAACTGGAAATGCTTTTGCTGAAATGCCGTTGGTGATTGTGCGACTGGACAAACTCAGCCGTAATCAAGACTTACAAGCAAAACTAGCGCAGACAGAGTGGGATTTAGTTGTTTGTGATGAAGCTCATAAAATGTCAGCTTCGTTTTTTGGTGGTGAAATTAAAGAGACGAAACGCTACAAACTTGGTAAGTTACTCTCAACTTTAACTAGACATTTTTTATTAATGTCAGCGACACCACATAACGGTAAAGAGGAAGACTTCCAGTTGTTTATGGCGTTATTGGATGGAGACAGATTTGAAGGACGCTTCCGCGATGGTGTTCACGTAGCAGATACTTCCGACTTGATGCGGCGATTGGTTAAAGAAGATTTGCTGAAGTTTGATGGAAAACCGCTATTTCCAGAACGCCAAGCTAGCACTATAGAATATGAACTATCGGATTTAGAAGCGGTACTGTATAAGCGAGTTACTGAGTATGTCCGCGAGGAATTTAATCGTGCCGATGCTTTAGAAAATGAAGGGCGCAAAGGTAATGTTGGCTTTGCTTTGACTATTTTGCAACGTCGGCTTGCTTCTTCCCCAGAAGCTATATATCAATCGCTGCTACGCCGTCGGGAAAGGTTGCAAAAACGGCTGAGGCAAGAAGAAGTTTTGAGGCAGGGAAGTAATGCAACCATCATTGAATTTAAGCAGGTTCTGGATCTGGAAGACTTAGAAGATGATTTAGAGGATATTCCTGGTGAAGAACGAGAAGCAACAGAACAGGAAGTTGTTGACCTAGCTACAGCATCACGGACGATCGCAGAATTACAAACAGAAATTAAGCTTTTAGAAGAATTAGAGCAACTGGCACTGCGGGTGCGACGTAGTGGTAAAGATAAAAAATGGGAAGAACTCTCGAATCTGTTGCAAAATGATGCCGAAATGTTCAACGCCCAAGGACATCGGCGCAAACTCTTGATTTTTACCGAGTATCGGGACACATTAAATTATTTGACAGATCGGATTCGGACGCTAATTGGACGTAATGAAGCTGTGGTAAATATACATGGCGCAATGGGACGCGAAGAACGCCGCAAAATGCAGGAGGCGTTTACCCAAGATATCGAAGTCCAAGTCTTAATAGCTACGGATGCTGCGGGTGAAGGGATTAACTTGCAAAGGGCGCACCTCATGGTTAATTACGATTTACCTTGGAATCCTAACCGCCTAGAACAGCGTTTCGGGCGAATTCACCGGATTGGGCAGACGGAGGTCTGTCACTTATGGAATTTAGTGGCAAAAGGCACTCGTGAAGGCGATGTGTATTTAGCGTTATTGAAAAAGATAGAGGCAGAGCAGAAGGCACTGGGAGGTAAAGTATTTGATGTATTGGGGAAAGCGATCGCAGGGACAGAATTACGAGAGTTATTGATTGAAGCAATTCGCTATGGCGATCAACCAGAGGTGCGAGACAGACTCAACCAAGTCGTACATGATAAACTCGACCAACAGCGACTACGCGAACTTTTAGAAGAACGGGCTTTGGCACGAGATTCGATGGATATCGCCAAAGTGCAGCAAATTCGGGAAGAAATGGAAAGGGCAGAAGCGCGACGGTTGCAACCTCATTTTATTGCTTCTTTCTTCCTAGAAGCATTTACCCAATTAGGTGGAACATTGCGTCAACGTGAACCCCAGCGTTACGAAATCAGTCATGTTCCGGCAGTCATTCGCAATCGAGGGCGGCAAATTGGTGTAGGAGAACCGTTGCTGCTACGTTACGAACGTATCTGCTTTGAAAAAGATTTAATCAGCATTTCTGGTAAACCCCTAGCTGCTTTCATCTGTTCTGGACATTCTCTACTGGATGCCACAATTGATCTGACTTTGGAACGACACCGGGATTTGTTGAAACAAGGGACTATCTTAGTCGATGAAAATGATTCCAGCGAGGGAACCCGCGCCTTAGTTTATTTAGAACATTCCATACAAGACGCGCGGACAAATTTAAATGGCTCTAGGCGTTTAGTATCGCGGCGGATGCAATATGTAGAAATCAACCCAGAAGGCAATACCTACAATGCAGGTTACGCACCTTACCTCAATTACCGTCCGCTAACAGACGAGGAAAAGGGTGTTGTGGAAAAAGTTTTAGAAGAATCTTGGTTGCGAGAAGATTTAGAAGCAAAAGCTAAGAGTTATGCGATCGCTCACCTTGTTCCTCAACATCTTCAAGAACTCAAGCAGCGCAAAGAGGAACTTATTGCTAAGACGATGACAGCAGTAAAAGATAGATTAACTAAGGAGATTAATTACTGGGATCATCGGGCAGAAGAACTGAAAATGCAAGAGGAAGCTGGCAAGCCTAATGCCAAAATTAACTCAGGTAAGGCACGTCAGCGAGCTGATGATTTGCAAGCACGCTTAATGCAACGCTTGGAGGAATTAGAGCAAGAACGTAGATTATCGCCATTACCGCCTGTGGTGGTTGGGGGCGCGTTGGTAGTTTCGGTAGGCTTACTGCAACGAATGCAAGGCAAACAACAGGCAACAACGGCAATGTTTGCCAGGGAGACGGAGCGGGTAGAACAGGCAGCAATGACGGCTGTGATGGAAGTAGAACGCAATTTAGGGTACGAACCAACTGATGTGAGTACCCAGAAATGCGGCTATGATATTGAGTCACGCATCCCGAAAACAGGGCAGTTGCGGTTTATTGAAGTCAAGGGAAGAATTGCAACTGGACAGACAGTGACAGTAACTAAGAATGAAATTATCACTGCCTTAAATAAGCCTGAGAACTTTATTTTGGCACTGGTGAAAGTGCCTCCGGCAGATGTAATCGATAGTAATTGTTCAATTCGCTATGTGCAGCAACCGTTTCATAAAGAGCCAGATTTCGCAGTCACGAGTGTAAATTACAATTTACAAGAATTGTGGCAGATGGGGACAGAACCGCAATAATTGGAGATTTTAGAGAATTGATCTGCGATCGCAATTTTGTCAGAGTAATCGCTCTTAAGTCTGCCTCCTTTATTGGATAGCTAGTTATCCAAGTAAAAAGGGATGCTTTTAGTGAGAGGAATCACAGGACTAAACTAACTCTTTAGCAGAAATCGTCAAAGGCTCGACTTTGTGCGATGATCGCTTTCCTTTGGGTGCTACAAAGCGAATCTCGACATCGTAACCTGCACTCCTAGCAAGTTTTGCTAGAGTTTCAATTTTAGGAACCTGTTTCCCAGATTCAATCCGAGCTAGTTGTGGCTGTTTAATGCCAACCAACTTTGCAAAATCCCGTTGATTTAAGCCGCTAGCCTTCCTTAAAGCAATAACTTGTTTTGCACACTGGAATTCAGATTCCAAGGCATCGTATTCAGCCTTTACCTCTGGATCTGCTAAAACTTCATCACGGATAGAATCCCAAGAAATTGTGTTAGAAGTCATCGTTTTTTACCCTTCTTGGATTTATTACCTTCTGGAGAAGAAGCTTTCTCCTGCTGATTTTTCTCTTGATTCACAAGCTCCTTCATTCGTTGTTTAGCCAATTCCAACTCTCTTTTAGGTAGCTTTGGACTTTTCTTTTGAAAGCCGTGAAGTAATATGAATCGCTTGCCAGTGTAGGCAAAATAGATTACACGATAAGTATTTGTGTTTTGTTCTGCTCGAATTTCATAAAGCTTGTCTTCAACGTGCTTAACATGAGGCTCTCCTACAGATGTGCCTTGCTCCTGCAAGAGGTCAAAAATACGACCTAATCTAGCCTTGACCTTTGCCTCTTGTTCATCAAACCAATCTTTTGCTGGGGATTGACCGTCAGCAGATTGATAAAATTCTATTTTCCACTCGCTCACTTAAATGCACTATTCTGATAACATTAACGTTATCAGAAATCTTTACTATATTCAACGTTTTGTACCTGCCAAAGCTGAAAAGTTTTCGATAACCTTACAAATAGAGCCACTGCCTTGACCGTAGTTCTCGATTTTTGGCTTGTCAGATTTTGGTTTTAGGAGTCCTAGCAGCAAAGACGGGATTCTCAAAAACTTTTCATATTATTAAAACCATATATTTTTTCGCTCTTCTAAGTAATTTCACGAAGCACAGAACTAATTTTAGTGACTATAATTGCCAGACGAAGCTCTGTAACTAAGTTAAGTAAGCAGCAATCAACAAAGGCTAATTAGCCCAGTAAATTCTTTGATGCAATGATTCCGTAAGCCCACTCATTCGGAATATTTTGTGCTGCTTGCTGGTAAAAATACAGACTTCAATTATACAAGTCTGGCAAAAGGAATGACCTACCGCAAGAAGCTAATCGAAGTCGCGTTACCACTGGATGCTATCAATCAAGGTTCAAAGCCAGAAACAGAAAATCCTTTTCTAAAAGGACACCCTCGCTCTATTCACAATTGGTGGGCGCGTACACCACTATCTATTTCCCGTGCCATTCTTTTTGCACAACTGATTGATGATCCAGGAAATGACCTACCACCGGATGAAGCACAAAAGGAACGTGAAAAACTTTTAGATTTTGTTGCAAATTTAGCAACTTGGGATGCAACAACTGACAAACGTATCATCACAAAAGCCCAAGAAATAATTCGACAGCAGTTTCAGGGACAAATGCCTGAGTTTTGGGATATGTTTGGCGGACGTGCTAGTATCCCATTAGAAGCGCAGCGTTTAGGTTTAAAGGTAACAAGTAGTGACCTCAACCCTGTAGCGGTTACTATTCAACGAGCTTTATTAGAATATCCACCCAAATTCAGAAATCGACCCCCTGTTCATCCTCATCCTTCAATTCTTAAAGAAGGGTGGCGCGGTTTGACTGGTCTAGTAGAAGACGTAAAGTGGTACGGAGAATGGATACAACAACAGGCTGCGAAACAATTAGCAGAAGTTTATCCTAAAGGCCCAAATGGAGAGGAAATTACTGCATGGCTTTGGGCACGTACTGTTACGTGTCCGAATCCTGTTTGTAAAGCACAGATACCTTTGGTACGCACATTTGTGCTATCAAACAAAAGTGGGCAGAAAGTATGGATTGAGCCAACTATAGACCGCAGCCAACAACCACCTATAGTATGCTTTGAGATTAGAACTGGTAAGGGGACATCACTAGAAGGGACAGTCAGTAAAAATAAGGGAGCAACTTGTTTATGCTGTAGTACCTCAGTACATTTTGACTATATTCGTTCTGAAGGACAAGCTAAACGAATAGCTGTGCAACTTATGGCGATGGTGGCAGAGGGACAACGCGCCCGCTTCTATCTACCTGCCACTAGAGAACATGAAAATATTGCTGCTTTAGCAACCCCAAAATGGCAACCTAATACAGATTTACCAGAGCAAGCACTGGGTTTTCGCGTCCAACGCTACGGTTTCACAAAACATACTGATCTATTCACATCCCGTCAACTGCTAGTTTTAACTACGTTTTGTGAGTTGATAAGTCAAGCTCGCGATAGCATTATTAAAGAATCAGATGGCGATTTTGAATATTCCAATGCGGTCACTACATACCTGGCTTGTGCACTTTCAAGGTTGACTGATTACTGCTGCGCTTTCACTAATTGGAATGCTAAAAATGAAAACGTAGCACATCTCTTTCAACGTCAGACTATATCAATGGTATGGGACTTTGCAGAAGCTAACCCAATTTATGGTAAGTTATCATTTTCTGTAGCAAGTGAATGGGTTACAAAAGCACTGAGTTCTCTACCTGTAGATAGTAGCATCGCTAAAGTTGTCCAACTTGATGCCAGGAAAGGGTTTGATTCATGTCAAAACTTGTATGTTATTTCAACTGATCCACCTTATTATGACAACATAAGCTATGCTGATTTATCAGATTTCTTTTATACTTGGTTACGCGCTATCCTGAAAGAAATAGACCCTACAAACTTTGCTACATTAGTTACTCCAAAAGAAGGAGAACTAATTGCGACATCTTACAGACATAATGGCTCAGAAGAAAAAGCAAAACAGCACTTTCGGGAAGGTTTTTTACAAGTTTTCCAGAACATCTATAAACAAGCAAGTAGAGATGTTCCAATTACTGTTTATTATGCTTTTAAACAAGAAGAAGAAGAAGACAAAGAGAATCACTCAGAGCGTGCTTCCACGGGATGGGAAACCATGCTTGAAGGTTTGGTAGATAGCGGTTTCCAAGTTACAGGAACTTGGCCTGTCCGTACAAATAAAAAAGCTAGAACACGTGCGATAAGCTCTAATGCTTTGGCATCTGCGATTGTAATCGTTGCCCGTCCTCGGCCCGAAACTGCCCCATCCACCACTCGTCGGCAATTCGTCAACACCCTCAAACGCGAACTCCCCGACGCATTTCAAAAACTCCAACAAGGCAACATCGCCCCGGTCGATTTAGCACAAGCCAGTATTGGGCCTGGTATGGCAATTTACTCTCGCTACAGTAAAGTCTTAGAATCAGACGGCACACCCATGCCCGTTCGCACCGCTCTGCAACTAATTAACCAAACATTAGATGAATTTCTCGCCGAACAAGAAGGAGAATTTGATGCTGAAACTTGCTTTGCTTTGATTTGGTATGAACAGCATACCTTTAATGAAGGTTTATTTGGCGATGCTGAAACCCTCTCCAAAGCTAAGAATACAGCAGTACAAGGCATGGTAGACGCTGGCATCCTCACTGCCAAGGCGGGTAAAGTACGACTATTGTGCCGCGACGAATTACCCAAAAATTGGAATCCCCAAACCGATAACCGCCTCACAGTCTGGGAAGCCACACAACACATGATTCGGGAATTGCAAGACGGTGCTGGAAATCAAGGTGCTGCAAATTTGCTATCTCAACTGGGAACCATAGGAGAAGCAGCAAGGGAATTAGCTTATCGACTCTATAACATTTGCGACAGAAAAGGCTGGGCTGCTGAAGGTGTTGCTTACAACAGCTTAGTGATTTCCTGGCCAGAAATTTCTCGCCTCGCTGCTGAAACCGAAGAATCGACTCCCTTACAAATGGCTTTACTTTAATTACTTTCGACTCTCGTTATTAGCCTCAGCCTATTAATACATTCTGGGTGGCTCTAACGCCCGGAGTAGATGTAGCTATCGTGAGGCAGCAGCCCTGAGTTCAAAGAAAAACTAGTATAAAAAATCTATGTCCGTAAGTAACCGCGAACGAGTTGGCAGGGTGCTAGACCTTTTGAGAGATGGCTTATATCCTTTTGTGGAAAGGGAAATGCGTTCCATTTATGGTGATAAGTGGGTAGTTGCCGCTACACCTTTTGTTCCAGAAGACCATAGCCTAAGACGTAATGTCCAGCAAATTCTCAAGCAGGACGAATCAGCACTCCTGAAACTCATGTCTAATCAGTGGCGTGAGGTTTTCAAAAAGACTCTGGGCAATGCAGAAAGAAGCTTGGTTGGGGAATTAATTGACACGCGCAACTCTTGGGCGCACAACAAGCCACTCTCTACAGATGATGCCTATCGCGCTCTTGATAGCGTATCGCGGTTACTTTCTGCTTTTTCTGCACCAGAAGCAGATGAAGTTGATAAACAAAAACAAGAACTTTTGCGGGTACGCTTTACAGAACAAGCTCGTCGTGAAACTCGTCGTGCTACTCTCCAACCTCTAGAAGGCAATCCTGTAGGCGGTTTAAAACCCTGGCGAGAAATTGTTACACCTCACCCAGATGTTGCCTCTGGTAGCTACCAACAAGCAGAATTTGCTGCCGACCTCTGGCAAGTTTATTTAGATGAAGGTTCCGACGAATACCGCATCCCTACAGAGTTTTTTAGCCGCACTTTTCTCACCGAAGGGCTAAAGCAACTGCTCACAAATGCCTTGCTACGTCTTTCTAGCAATAAAGGCGACCCCGTTATCGAACTGCAAACCAATTTTGGTGGCGGCAAAACCCACGCGATGCTGGCACTATACCACCTGTTTATGGGCGTTCCGGCATCCGAGTTACCCGGATTGGAACCAGTGCTGGAAGCGGCAAATGTTTTACCTCCGCCAAAAGTTAACACAGCAGTGCTGGTAGGAAATAAAATTTCTCCCGGTCAGCCTCAACCTAAAAAAGATGGCACAGTTGTCCGAACACTCTGGGGCGAATTAGCTTGGCAACTGGGCGGTAGGGAAGCCTATGAAATGATTCGAGAGGCAGATGAAACTTCAACAAACCCTGGCGATACCCTCCGGCTGCTGTTTAACCACTATGCACCCTGCCTGATTTTAATTGATGAATGGGTGGCTTATGCCCGACAGCTTCACGAAATAAACGACCTTCCGGGGGGCAGCTTTGACACTCACTTTACCTTTGCCCAGACTTTGAGCGAGTCGGCAAAAAATGCTAACCAAACTCTTTTGGTGGTGAGTATTCCGGCATCTGATAATGAGATTGGAGGCGATCGCGGTAAAGCAGCCTTAAGTAGACTCAAAAATGCTATTGGCAGAGTCGAATCTCCTTGGCGACCAGCAACTGCCGATGAAAGCTTTGAAATTGTGCGGCGGCGGCTATTTCAACCCATCACAGAAGAAAGTGGCTTTATTGCCCGTGATGCCATCATCCGTGCCTTTGCAGAAATGTACCAAAACCAATCTCAGGAGTTTCCTAGTGAGTGCCGAGAAGCTAGTTACAAACGACGGCTAGAAAATGCCTATCCTATCCATCCAGAACTGTTTGACCGACTTTATAATGACTGGTCAACTCTCGACAAATTCCAACGCACGCGGGGTGTGCTGCGACTGATGGCAAAGGTGATTCATTCACTTTGGGAAGGACAGGACAAGAGTTTGTTAATCATGCCTGCCAGCGTGCCAATGGATGACGGACAGGTACAAACAGAATTGACTCGCTACCTCGAAGATAACTGGGTGCCAGTTATTGAAAAAGATGTAGATGGATATAATTCTCTACCATTGGCGTGCGATCGCCAAAACCCGAACTTAGGACGTTACTCTGCCTGTCGTCGTGTCGCCCGGACAATTTACCTTGGTTCTGCTCCTACTCTGAGAGCAGCCAATCGCGGTGTAGAAGATCATCGGATCAAGTTGGGGTGTGTTCAACCAGGGGAAAGTGCAGCAACTTTTGGCGACGCTTTGCGCCGACTTACCGACCAATCCACACATCTTTATGTCGATAACACTCGTTACTGGTTCTCAACTCAGCCTAGCGTCACCAGACTTGCCCAAGACAGAGCCGAGCAAATCCAACAGGATCAGGATAAAGTTTGGGATGAAATTATTCTCCGATTAAAGGCTGATAAACAGCGCGGTGAATTTGCTGGAGTACATATAGCTCCCGACTCCTCCGCAGATGTTCCTGATGAAATGGCTGTAAGACTGGTTGTCATGGGGCCACAACATCCCCATAAAAATAAGGAAAGCGAAACCCAAGCCCGCACCAGAGCTGAAGAAATACTGAACCAAAAGGGAGCCAGTCCTCGATACTGCAAGAATATGTTGCTGTTCCTGGCACCAGACAAGGCAAAACTGGAGCTATTAGAACAATCTGTTTGCCAATACCTCGCCTGGAATTCGATTATTCGAGATAAAGAAGCCTTAAACTTGGATGTTTTTCAAAGCAATCAGGCGACGACTAAACAACAGCAAACCGACAAAGATGTAAAAAGTTTAATTCAAGAAGCTTACATCTGGTTGTTAGTGCCAATGCAACCTGACCCCCAAGGAGAGATTGAATGGCAAGAAATTCGATTGCAAAAGCAAGACTCTCCTATTCTGCAAGCAAGCCGCAAAGCAGTTCATGAAGAACATTTGATTGCTAACTATGCTGCCAGCCGCCTGCGCCTAGAAGCTCTCGACCCTTATCTCTGGCGCCATGTAAACCACCTCGACCTTAAAAAGTTATGGGAGTACTTAGCGTACTACCTTTACCTGCCACGCATCAAAAATCAACAAGTGCTATTACAAGCGATCGCAGAAGGAGTTGCAGCGTTACTGTGGAATGAAAACTTTGCTTATGCCACAGGCTGGGATGAATCCAAAGGACGTTATCTTGGTTTGAAAGCAGCTGAACACATTACCGTAACCCTTAGCAGTCAAAATCTGATAGTTAAGCCAGAAATAGCGCAACGCCAGTTTGAGGCAGATGCTGCTGCTAAACCTGTAACTCCACCATCAGTTAAAGAAAAAACAGGAAGCTACAAGACTGGAAAAGAAAAAACTATTGAAACTGTAGTAACAGAAAATGGCTCCTCTGATAGCCAAGTAACTGTCATAGTTCCACCAAAACGTTTCTATGGTTCAGTCAAATTGGACGCATTGCGGCTAAGACGTGATATAGGACAGATAGCAGACGAGGTTATTCAACACCTCAGTAGTTTAGTAGATGCTGAAGTAGAAATCACCTTAGAACTTCAGGTCACTGTCCCTGAAGGAGTGCCAGAGAACGTGATTCGCACAGTCAGCGAGAATTGTCGGGTTCTCAAATTTAATAATCAGGGATTTGAACAAGAATGAAGTTGAGATACATAAACTTGTTAGATGGTAATGAGGTAAAGCATTACATCACACTCAAAAAAGTAAGGGAAAGTCCTGTGGGTTAAAGGATTTGAGTGCGATCGCAGTCATAATCTTGGTTACTACTTGTTGATTACCTGTAGTAACTATATAATTTCCCATAGTTAATCTCCTTAACAAAACTAAACCCGTCAGGCATCTGACGGGTTTTTTGGGTTCTTAGGGGCAGAACTGATAATTTGATCTATCCATAGCCTGAGAGAATCGTTCTCTTCTCTCAGGCTGCTAATTTTCCCAAGTATTCATTTTGGAGTGCAGCAACTTGTTGTTTTAGATTCTCCAAGTCCGCTTGCATTTTGGCTAAGTCTGGAGTTCCTTGGAGTTCTTCAGCCATGTAAGAACGAATCCATCCCATGATCAATTCTGAGGCTGTCTTGCCTTCAGTCTTAGCTTTATTCATAAAAGCTTCCTTTGTCTCATCATCCATTCTGACAATAATCTGATTGCTCAATTTTGTTGTCTGCCGCTTTGCCATACTACTTTCTGCTGAAAACTTTCAATCTGTAATAACTCTATTTACCCTAATTGTGGCGAATTTTGAAAATTTTGTAGTAACGCTCTTGTTTTGGTAATAACTAGTAACTACAATATAGTAACAAGACAAAGGCGATCGCCCTCCGGGAAGAGACTGCGATCGCCTTTTGTTAAACCCCATCAGTGAGGTTACTCAGATGATTGTACAAGATGAGTTTGACAACCGAGCCTCGGCTCAAGCAGAGTTTGAGTTTGAGGAATATGTTGACCACTTAGCTGACGCAGTGGCACCAGAAATTGAAATTGACTCAGTGCCAGATGATTTGGGAGAACTGTATCGAGTTTGGAACGGTTCCCAACTTCTGGGAACTTTTTACCAGAATCTTGAAGGCAAATGGATAGTGCAACCCTGTAATAGCGATAAAAGACATTGCTGTGACACTTCTGATTCAGCGCTGCTTTTGATTATTGCTGTTAACGGGTTGCTAGTTGCAGATGTAGCTTAGAACTCAATATTTTTGTCATCACTTAGAGACGTGGATTTAACACGTCTCTTTCTTGTTTGAAGCTTTTGATCAACAGAACTATGATCTAGAAAGTGTTATTAACTTAATTCGGTTGCTTATAAAGCTCATTTTCTAGAGCCGCTTGTACTCTCTGTGAGCAATTTTCTCGTAGCGCAGCCAGTCTAATCACCTTCCAAGGCTGAATTTCTTCTCCGCAATCATCAAGCTGCTTAATTGCCCACTTAATACGCCGAATCTGAAAATCCTCTACAGTTTCTGTGACCGATTCTAAATAAACCTTAGTCAGTGGCATTTCTGCCAAATGTTTTTCGAGTAGTGCTAGTAAGCCAATACTTTTCCCTATCCTGCAAATAGTGACTCTCGCGGGTTTTTCTGCACTCAGAAATGTTCGCACAGCAGTTTTTACCTTTTCGAGAACTTGCTTGTCCCTTTCTGCCCAGTCAACTTTCCCGACACAAGGGAGAGGCACTTTTAAAGAAGGCGAATTTTTGTTGAGCCACTCTTTGTCGTTTCTGTATAGCCAAATATACGTTCCCTTGGCTAATCCCCTCAAAGTAGTTTTTGAGGCTTCTGGGTACTGCTGTTGTAAAGCTTTCCAAAGTTCCCTGTATTTGATTCTGTCATCACTGGCTAAATTTAGATTTAAGTTTAAAACTTCCTGTGAGTCTACTAGCAGATTTTTCTCTGAAGATTTCCAAAAAGTTTTTAGCTTAAGTATGGCAGTATAACGTTTTACTGTTCTGGAATCGACCTTGAGTTGTCTTGCTGTCTCTCGTAGACCTAACTTTTGGATTTCTACCAGTTCTTTTAGCTTCTGCTCCCAGAATTGACCGTATGTCAAGACTTTGCCAATTCGCTGCTTATCTTCATCAGTTTCATCAGGGCCAGTTCTGCAATAAACCATCCCACAGGAACAAGAAAAAGTACCTAACGGCTTTTTATTATCCAAACAGTGAGTGACAACAAGATTAGTTATCACTGGCTTGAGGTAGTGGTCTACCGCAGCATTTAGACACAGCCAAGACCCCTCACCAAAAGGTTTATACTGATAATCCGTGTTGAAAAATTCTTCGATAGAATTCGTCAAAAATCTAATTACGAGTAGATGTCTGATGGGATGAAATGACTTTCTATGCTTCCTAACAATGCTGAATAGCCAGTTTTGCTCATTTTCGTAATTCACCATTGAGTTAACAGCCTCAAGCACTTCAGCACCATAAAAGAACAAGAAATTATCTAGTAGTCTCTTCTGGTTTACTCGCCCGGTTGCCGTTGCAAAATCTTTTTCAATCAATAAAGCTATATATTTTTTTTGAAACCACTCTAGTTCTCTAGAGAAAAGATTATTAGTTATCAACCAGGAAATATCTTGAGCCAGCAGTAGCAACTTTTTTAAAGTCTCTTGACTGTAAGTCTGTTGTATCGGTACAACAGGACAGTTTTCTAGGCTTGTAGCATAGTATTCATGCCTGTTAAAACCTTGCATAAAAATTGTACTATCTTGCAAAGTCACACCATGAAGTGGGCAAACCAGAACCCCTGGTGTTTGATGTAGTCTATGCCAGTAGGACTCCCCATAGTTTTGCAAATCTTCTTCCAAACATTTTGGGCAAAATTGCAGATACCTCTGCATCTTCAACGAACTCGCCATAATTCCGGTTCTGGTATGAATATCTCCTCCGAAATCTGCTTTCATAGAGTCCATCACCTGACTGGCTCTTTTCTGCGGCAAAAAAATACTGTAGAAAGGATAGAGGGTATATTTATATATCAAATCTTCTACTTGATAATTCGAGATAAATTGTAGATTCTCAATCAACGAATTAAGGTTAGAAGGTAAGTCAACAGTAGCTATTACATCTTGAGAATTAAATAGCTCTCTTAGAGTTATTTTTGGACTTGTGTTACCACTCCTAATGTGGTAACGAGCCAAGATACTGTATAAAATTTCATCTGGATAAGGGGCTGGGAAAAAGCCAAGCATAGATTCTTTCTCATGTTTAACCCTGAAAAAAATATTTTTGTAAATTCCAAAGTGTTTCAAGTTTGTGGCGATCGCCTTCCACACCTTTCTCTGCACAGCAAACAAAATTATGAGGATTTTTGTCCTTTATCATCAAAAACTTAGGTATTACACAACGCCTATATTATCAATAATTCAGGTATTACACAATAACTAAATATCTTTGAGCAATTTATAGAATCTATCCGTAGTCCTTGCTGTTGACTATGATTTAGGAGGTGTGTAATAGCTGGGTACTAATGGGAAAGAAAGGGCAGAAAGGACAAAAAGACGTACCAGAGATGTACGACGAGGTGAAGAAAAGGGTCAACCTAGCCCTTACTCCCACTGGTATTGAAGGATTAGATGCGATCGCTTCCAATTTTGATATAAGCAGGTCGGAGCTTGTAGAGAGAATTGGCAGACAACTGATTTACCTAGATGTAAATTCCTTCACTGAGGAGGAGATGGGAGCTATAAAAAAGCACTGACTGAATTGATTGCTATTTACAGCGATCAGTTGAACGGTCAGGGTTTGTTTACTGGTCTTGGTGCAGTTGAGGGCGATCGCAAATTGCAACTACAGAAGCAGATTGAGCAATGGGAACAAATCCGCACAAAAATTTCCCATCAAGAGGGTTGAGGGAGCTTTTTGAAGCATAAATTATGGCAATAAGCAGCAGAATCTTGCTTAACGTCTGACGACATCCAATGTTAAACAACTACTATCGCCCATAACCTACTTGCTTGAGCTTGAGTCTGCTCAACGTCTGACGACATCTAATGTTAAAGAACTTGCATCTCGGTATAGTCAATCGCTGGAACACCAACCTGCTCAACGTCTGACGACATCTAATGTTAAAGAACTCCAATTGGCTTGTTCTTTGATGGTGAACGCAATCTCTGCTCAACGTCTGCCGACATCCAATGTTAAAGAAGCGCTGATAGCTCCTCCGCTCCATCGAAGTATTCGACTGCTCAACGTCTGACGACATCCAATGTTAAAGAACGGCGATGGCTAAACATATTAATCCATCAGGTCTTCTAGATAATCTTACAAGCACCTGCCATTAGGAGGTACTAAATTTGCAAAATTTAATAGGCTAGGTTAGTTTAGCAACGTCCAGAAGGCTTATTGTTGGAACTTTCTGAGGAATTGCAAGCATCCTTAATCATAATGAAAACGCTGAATTGCTGATTCAGTAAAGAATACCGACTTTTTATCTCTTTATGTCGGCTCAACAAGCAGATATCCTTGTCAAAATCTAAATATCCTCCTTTTTCAACTAGTTTGAATTGTAGTCCACGATAAATCCGGTGGTTGCCATACTTGGGACTCTTGAAGCTCATAACACTGCCAGCGTGTTCTCTTAGACCCAACATGGTCAACCCAGTAGGGTAAGGTTAGCGAACCATCTTCATCTGTAACTAACCACCACAAAGACTCACCATGATAGTTCTCAGGTAAAAGGGTAACAGTATTGACTAGATCCCGACTTTCACCTAAACACAGCCCACCAAATCGATTGATAGAAGCTGGGTTCGCAAATGCTTGCTGCAAAAGTTCTGGTAAAGTAGGCTTTGCTTTGTCTGTTTTTACCCAAACTACAAACTCAATGTTCGTTAGCAACTCTTGGTAATCAGGTTTAGCATTCTTAGGGTGGTGGATATCTTTCGTTTTAAACCTGCGAAAAGTCCGAATTACAATAGATTTTTCTGGTTTGGACAAGAGTGCGATCGCTAATTGAGTTCCACAATGCTTATAACGATCTGTCTCACCAATCAGAGAAAGTAACATTCCGTACACCGTAGAAGGCGGTGGCACTGGATACGTTTCAGCGTATTCTCTAGCACGGGATTGACGAAAGCAAGCAATAGGTACTTCAACTTTCAAAGCAATTGTCATCATGTTAATCGCTCCCCGATGACAACTGCAAATCTTCAGCAATGACCTGTTTTAGTGCTTTGACTGCCGACTTCACTCCAGGAAACACATTTGCTCCCAAATCTTCTAAACCCTGAGAAATTAAGCCTCCAATCCATAATTCTTTGGGATCAATATCTCCTACCTCTACCTGTCGCACTAAGTTTGATACTGACAAATTGCCCAGTTCGTCTTGCTCAAAGCAATATAGAAAACGAGGGGAAAAATCATCTGTCCACCGCAGTACTATACTTTCAGGGGAGAAATCATACAAAAAACGGGCATGATTTCCCGCTACTTCACCAATCGAAATCAAACCATCTAGAACAGCATGGATGCGAGATTTATCTTTGAGGCTATCAGGTGTCAATGCAAAACCATATTGATAACGAGTAGCATGAATCTCTGTGGCATAAAGAGAATTTCGTCCTTTTACTCCACTAACAGCATTAAAGGTAATGTCTCCCGTAAAGGGTATCATTGATACTGCACGAGTAACTTCTAATACACCTCGTCTAGCAGTTATTTTTCCTTTAGGCTTTTGCTTGCCCTTACGTGGAGAAGTTTGTTTATCCTTACCTTTAGAAATTTTTTTGTTCTCATTTTGAGATGCTTCCTCGGCCTCGCCTTCAGACTCATCGGACGCTTCAGCTTTTGCTGCCTCTGCCTGCATAAATCCCAAAACATCATCATCAATGAAGCGAATATCATCAAAGTTGGGGTCTTGCCAAACATGATCCGCTACTGGTTGAGCATTCTCATCCCAACGTCGATTCACCGGATAGCCAACATTTTGCCAGTAGTACCGTAATGCCCAACGAATCGCCTCAGATGAAACAAGAGTATGAACTTCACCTTTCCAATTCAATTTTTGTAAAGGAGTTATATTACCTTCATTTTCCCCACGATTATTAGCTGCGGTTCCATAGCTAGTCAAAATATTACCGAATAAATGAAACATTTAAAATTGCCTATTAAATTCATTGTTTTGTGTTTTTTAAGCAAAAAAATGTGTAATTATTCACTATTAGAATCAGGGATTTCCAATATTTGTTTCTCAACCATATTGCTTTTTGGATAACTAGCAAGAGCAATAAAAGTTAAATCTCTGGCAACTTTCCAATCCATTATGCCAGAAGTTAATGGCAGTAATTCTTCCCAGTGTTTTTCTAGAATGGAAAGTTGACCTGCTCTTCCCCAAAACTCTGCAATAAATTTCCGAAAATTTTCAGCATTTGTACAACGTCCTAGTTGCGATAAAATACGTATATTTTCTCGCTCAATTTGAGCATATTGACCTTCATTTGTTCGTCCATAAATTTTAGCGTATATTTTCTTTAATGCCTCATGACAAGCTTTAATAAAGAGTTTTTGACTTTCTAGATTCCATTCAGAGTTTTGAATCATCTTATAAGCTCCATCATTAGTAATAAATTTAAATAAACTTTTATTTTTAAAGATTGTATATAAATTAGCCCACCAAGGAAAGCCCTTTACTAAGTTATCGGCAATTGTTCCCCTAAACAGATTGCTAATGATAAAATTTTTATTTTTATACTGAATAATTTGGTACTCTGGAAAAGAAATCCCACTAAGCTTATAGATAAAATTTATTATTCCAGTCGCTTCTACCACTGCTATTTCTATGCGAGTTTTTTGCTGCTTTGACCAAACTACCGTTCCAAATAATATTACTTGGCATCGTTTTACTTGATCGGGTATAGCCAATTCTATAATTGTTTCGTAAGTAAGGTATCTTAATGCAGCATCTCCTAAGCTAGATACATTAAAATCTTTGTAATCTAAGTTTTCCAAATTCCAGTATTCCTGGGCATAAATTTCTAAGTCAACCACTTCAGGTATAACTAGGGCATATTGTGTATGTTCCGGTTTAGTATGCGATCGCAAAACAAAGTAGTGGCAAGCAACAGGAGCATATAAAAGAGCAAAAGCCAATTGTGGTTTCTCTTCAAACCTAGTTTCTTTTGTAAAAGCGACATGACGAACTACAGATCCCGGATATAGCCACCCTGCTACACCAATTGATTGTCCTAATAATTGACCTTGTTTATCACAGAGTTGTTTAGCAAAATGTTGATGAGCATAGGAAACTGCTTTCTTATACTCGACATCGATTTCTATACCATCAACTATTAATGACCAGGATTTACCGCCGTCAAATTTAAAAACCTGGTTATGTTGGAGAAACGTTCCTGTTATTCCCAAGTGAATATTAATTCGGGTTTCAATATTGATTGAATGCGTATTTAAGCCTGTCAGCGAAATTAGACCTTCTTCATTAATCTGAAAAGATTGCTTTAGCAGCCAGTCTAAAACTACGAAATCCTGCCCTTGCCATTCCAGGCTGATACTGCGATGAGTCAGGAACCAAGTTAAATTACCAGGTCGTTCCGCAGGTATTGGGTATAGTTTTTCTAGTTGCTTGAGCGTCATCCAGAGTCCTGCTATGCCAGCACGATGTATCCAAGTTATGCTTGGATCGCCCAAATTTAACTGAATTTTGGGGTTGACAACACTAGCTACTACGGACATCTTGTTTATTTCTGGGAAATACTCTCAAACCTATATTGGGGTAGTAGTCAAAACCAGCTTTAACTTGCGTTTCCCTTTCTCTTCACAGGCACAAAAACGCCACAGCCCATCTTACGTTTTCCCCCAATGCCATATCTCAGCAATGTCAGCGAATCTTCATCGCTGAGATTAATAATTTCTAACCCAAAACCCACAACCGTAAAGCGCTTGATTTTGATACTTCTACGTTTTGGGCTACCATCAGTATTTTTGGTAATAAAGGCTTTTCCCTGGATACCCAGTTTTTCTAACTGACGCTGTGCTGCTGCTAAAAATGACTCCGGTTCTTGATAGCTCTGGATAATTACTATACGCGATCGCAGTCTCTCCGCAGGCTCAAGCAAATAAATTTCAGGAATCCCCAAGCGAATTGTATGCTTGCCAATTTTCAGGGACTTACCTGCTAACGGATAAACCAAACGCACTTGATCTACTGGTAGCCGAATCCGAAGCCTAGAATTTTTAGTTAGCTGAATTACGCCTTCCTTGGGAATACCTGCAATAGTATTAATTCCAACTGTATTTAACTTATGAAGTTCAGGTTCAAAGTGGGCGATCGCAGAAAATAACTCATAGCCGTGATCGAGAGGTACTGTTTCACCAATCAGGTTAAAAATTAAATCTATGTATGGTAAGTGAGGTGTTAAAACCTCCGTTGGCTTTGTTAGATTTAAGGGTGACTCTGAGAGAATCTGTGTAGGTAAGCTGCAATCAACAACCATCTTTACCACCCTATCTTTAAGCAGATATACGATAGAGGCAACTAATTATTATTTAGACTACCTTAGTAATTAATGTGAGAGTACTTTAAAACGGCAAGCGAATATAATACTTTTTAGTAAGTTATTATTGCTTTATATTAATTTTGGTAACAATCTTTTGATGTAAATCTTATTCCTGAAAAAATGCTTCTATAGAATTTGCTAAAAATTTTACCATTAAGATATGAGTGATACGGTCAACTGCTGGATTTAAGTCACATCCAAGCAAGCAATGAGAAAAATATTTACCTTGATGTTGGGTCAACTTTGGATTAAGGGCTTCTAAGGATTCTTGACCATAAAAATCAAATATAAGCTTTGAAAAAGCATACTCATCAAACTTAAGCTTTCCACCAGGAAAAATTTGCAGCAGTCCTTTATTAACTAAGTAACGTTGATACTGAGTGCGAAGCCAAGCCAAACCTTTAAAAGTAAAATTACTATGAATTAGCAAATTAATATCACTTGTCAGTGTTAAGAGCGTTCTTAAAGCCTGATTTGTAAAACTTTTGACATCTGTAATTACTAAACAATTATATACGCTCGCAGCATAATAATGTATGCCTTTTGACTCAAGTGCTACGCAACTATCCCAAAGAACGACACCATGAGTTGGACAAACTAAAATTCCTGGTACTTGATGTGTTCTATGCCAGTAAGGCTCACCATATTGCTGAGTATCCTTTTCTAAACATCCAGGACAAAATTTTAAAAAATTTTTTGACTCGCCACTAGAACCAGTAGCCACCTTAGCAATCTCTAAAATAGACCCACTAAGTTTTTTACTCATTGAGTCTTTTAACAACCAAGCTTCCTGTGGCATTAAGAAAGTTGCGTAAAAAGGATATAAAGTATGATTTTGCAGTAAATTATCAACTGTCTGCTGAGAACGTAAAGGGAAGTTTTTAACTAAGTAATTTACGTTATTAGTTAAAGTAACTTTGCATACTTGTTGAGAACTGTAACCGAATAGCTCTAAGTCAGTTTGTTTGAAACTTTTATTACCACTCCGAATATGGTATCGAGCTAAACTACTATACAAAAGCTCGTCAGGATACAGAGTTGGGAAAAAACTAAGCATCAAGAAGCTAAATATTTATAAAATCTTCGACTGGATTTTTGATTATACCAGCTAATTTCAAATCATCGTATGCAAATTTTTTCTCCTTCTTGGCATTTTCAACAATTCCTCGAATGTCATTTCCTTGGTACTTTGGTTTTAATTTAGCCTTGCTTATATTTGCCTTAACAAGACTCTCATTTACTTGTCCTCCTTGCAAAGCAAGAGTATATGCTTTCTTTGTTAACAATGTAATGTCTGCATCTTCATCACTAGAAACTATTACTTGTTCAGCACATTCCTTTGCTTTAGCAGGTTCTACTTCCAACTTCAAAAGCTCAAGAATTACATAATTTAGCTTCGGTGATACTTTCTGATAAGTCTGTTGCTTTCTAGCTAATCTCCGAATCTCTTGCAAATCTTTAGATTCAAGCTCAGATCGACATTTATTTTGATATTCTGTAGTATCGAGAGGAGCAATATCTTTATACTTAATCATCCATTCCTTGTCTCCTGACCTAATTGCATCCAGCATTGGCTTAACTAAATATAATCCATCTTTAGCAACTTTACGAAGTAGCTCAGTAGTAATAATTTCTTTGCCGCCAATTGAAATCGCTCTCCATTGAAGCATCTTGTAAAGTTTGACAGCAATATCAATAATTCCCTGACTTTCCTCATAAAAAACTTCTTTTATTTCATCAGACAAAAAAACCGGGGTTTTTGTCCATTTGTATTCCCACATTCCTTCTAAAAAGAAACACCATTCATCATCATTTATCATTCTGTCCCAGATTACACTTCCTTCTCCGGTATTTCTCCTAGCATTTCTGAAATTACCTTGAAGAATACTAATGGCTTCATTTGTACCCACACGAATTACTGGAATTCCAATAATATTGTCAAGTTTGACTAAAAAATTTAAAATTTCATCTCTACTTCTTCTAGTCGTTACCAAATTTTGTATTTCATCAATCACTACAACACCTAAATGATGAGTATGTGCTATTTGTGCAAGTTGAGCAAGTAGATAATCTTCGGAGCTACGTGATGAGTTAAACTTATTGAATAATGTAGTTCCCAATAATTGATCGATGGTCATGAAAATATCTGTACATAAACCCTTCAAGGTTTTAGGGCAATCTACCTTTAACCAAACTATTTGGTAAACACTATAGTTAGGATGAAGAATTACTTGAGGATAAAGATTAAGAATATTGTGTAAATTTGTAGACTTTCCCATCCCTGATGGGCCAATTAGAGTTAGACCAGAAGCAGATGTAGGGAGATTAACATAACTTTGTAAGTTTTTACCTCCTCCATCTTTTATAGCATTATAAATCTGTCTAGAGCGATTTGCATAATCGGGTGTCAGAATATTACGAGCTAAATAGCCCGTCATAATTAATACATTAATAACTTTCTGTAATTCAACAGTTTTATTTTGAGGATCAAAATATCGAGATAGCCTCTCAATGCAATGAAATCTATAATGCGCTTCTAGCTGCCTTTCTTGCTCATCAAAGTCTGGTGTTCTCGTTACTTTATCTATAAATTCTTCCGATGAAAGGATAGGAGGTAGTGCCTGAATCAATGGATTGGTGTTGTATTCTGGAAGTTTTTGGTCTATATATCTGGCAACAATCGCTGATTTTCCATTAGGAATCATAACAAGTTCGCCCTCAATCTTCTCCACGTTTTCGCTCCTGTCTTTTTCGTCTGAGTAAATCCATATGGTCAGGCTTCAATAATTTGGATGACTCTAAATCTTCAGATTGAGTGTTTACTTTATTATTCGTAGCCTCGGTACTATTAGTAATTTCTTCTTTTGCTAGTTCAAAACCTTCATTTTTACGTCGTCTATCTTTTTCAAAGGCTCTATTTTCTCGAATTCCTGCAACCTTTTGTCTATTACTTGTATTATCGTCTAAAACCGCTTCAGTATCTTCTTTAGCCTTACTAACTATACTTTCTATATTGGCTATCAAATCGACTTTTTCTTGTAGCCGTTTACCTTGGTGTTTTTGCCTTTGCAATTCTTCGTATGCAAATAAATATTCAATATCATATAAATTTTTATCTAAATATCTTTGTTCAGACTCTAAAAGAAAACACTTCTCAAAGTCTCTACCATTTGGAGAGCGCAAATAAATGTACTTTGATTGTCGGATATCATATGATATATCCAATGATTTTTCGGATTTGGAAAGTAAACTACTTCTAGATTTTTCAAACCAAAATTCTTTCCTTGCTTTCTCGCAAGTATAATACATTCCCTTAAATTTAATACCACGAGCGGTAATTGTTGCTTTTTCAGCTGGCATTAAATTCAGCTTGACAATATCTTCTGGAAAAGTTCTCAGTCTACCAGAACGATTGGCAATCCCCCATTGCCATAACTCTCTAGGTATAGGATTAACATCATCAGTGATCATCATTTCATCTCTAGCATATTTAGTTAAATAATCATGATTGTTGTGCTGGAGAATCAAAAAGATAACTATTTTAGTAAATTCATCTATGTTAAGCCTACCATCGAGGCGATAATCATGACCTCCTCTCTGTCTAAAGTCAGTATCTATATAACCAGGAACAAATGGTTTTACATACCCATGAATAGTCCGAAATTGTCTTTCAACTAATCCTTTCCAATCTGCTCGATAAGGAGCAGCATTTTCAATGCGAACATCTAAATTAGGGATTAATGTTTCTACCTTCATTCCTACTAATTCGCCACGGTCGCCCAAAATGGTATCAGGAATATGTCTGCATGGCCACTCATCTCCAGAAATCTCTACACCATATTCTTGGCAAAATTTTACTTTATCTGTGGCTGAATTGGCTAAAGCCATCATTGCCCCTGCCCAAGATGGCCCTTCTAATCCAACATAAACTCCCGTTATCATACGGCTAAAAACATCAATAATCACATAGATAACAGGTCTACCAATAATCCAATTCCGATTGTACATTGATATTAAATATACATCAGCAATTGTGGCATCAATCTGATATCTAGATCCAGGCCCAATAGTTTCCATTTGGGAAGTTCCCGTAATGGCTCGATGTTCTAAAGCGTATTTTATCGAACCCTTACGAGATATGATAGTCTTTCTAATATCCGATTGTTCTACTTCATACCAGTATTTAAATTGAGTAAATGTAGGTCGTTTGTCTGGAGGAATCAAAATACTTTTTTTGACTCCATTTTCATCGTAATAAAAATCTTCTGAGTAATATTCTTTAATCATTAAATCATAGGCGGTTGTTAAAAAATTTTCTTTAGAGTTATTGTAAAACTTAGCAATTGCAAATCTAAATATTTTTCTATCTTCCTCAGTGACATTTATTCCAATACCAATTTCTTGATCGTGTACATACTTTCTTGGTCTTCCTCTCTTTTTTTCTCCAGATGCTTTAGGCTTTCCTTTACCGCCAGAATTTACATAATCAGGCAAAAGAGCATTTTTATTTTTACCTCTTTGCCAAAATCTTCTTAAATATTTATAAACACTTATTTCTACTAATTTACCTTTACTTCTACCTGTATTATATTTTTCAATAGTCTGCTGAACTAAAGCACCTCTATAATCCCGATAATATATCGAGGGTTCTTGAATAACAATAAATGAAATTATTTCCCAAGCTCTATCTCTAAGTTCTTTTTCTTTCTCAGACAAATCTTCCTCTGTTACTATTCTTGCCCACGGATCTGATTTAAGTTTCAATGCGCTACCATTAGAAATAGCTTCTACAATCTCCGAAACTTTTTTGGGTTCTGGAAATCCTGTTTTAGTATTTATATTAAAAACAAAGGCTATAATATAGCCTTCATCAATCCAGAGAACTCGTTCTATAAAGCTATTACCTGATTCATCAATCCATTCAATCAGATCATTGACAAATAAATCATTACTCATATAATTTAATGCACTACATATTATTGTTTATTGTCTAAAGAATAATTTTTTTAATTGCTCCAGAAGAAGGACAACTAGATATTTTTGTGGCTAACATATCCATAATGATTTCCTTCTTAGCAATAAGATGCCTAAAAAGATACAGAGATGTACCAGACTCTATATTCATATTTTTATCTAAATCTGTTGTTATTCGATTAATGTTTGCATCACTTTCCTGAAGTCTGGATTTTAAAATGTTGGCAATGTCACGCAGTTCTTCAAGATTTATATCTGCATTTTCTTCTAGTTTATAAGCAGTATGAACCCACTCAACATTTTCCGCTAATTGCTTAGGGACTTCTTTCTCCGTAATTATTCCCCAATCAATACCTTTGGCAGCATAATAACGCTTTTCCAACTCAAATTTTTCAGCTACAGACTTACTTCCCAAATCTTTAGTTAACTTAAATGTTCGTGCTTTCTGAACTATCTTTTTGCCTTGCTTGACAGAAAGCATAAAATCCGTTGTTAAAACACGGGCAGTATTGCTTTCCGGATCTTTGGGATAGTTAATACCTATTTCCTCTGCAATACTCATTGCTAAGTCAAGGTCAATTAAAGGAAACTGCTCTCTTATATCTACAATCGTATCTGACCACTCGAAGACGTAAAACAGCCGCTTCTCGTTATCAGAAAGCAGATGATGTTCTCGGTTTGTTTTCCAACCTGGGGGTCTGGAAACACGACCCTTTGAAGGAAAATCCTGAATCTTTATCCAAGGTTGATAGCCTTTCCCACTACCCTGACCACGGCCTTCCTTCAAATAACGCTCAAACTTGGCTTGCGTCCAATCTTGCTTGCTTCTAGCCATAAAAACTCCTGTAGATGCTCACATACGCGCCTACAGGATAAAGTGTATAACTTTTTTATGTATTGTATAACTTTTTTATTTGTTATACGACTTTATTATTGTTATACATATTACTGAATTATTTGTATTTTTTTACTCGACAGTTACTGATTTTGCTAAATTCCTCGGCTGATCGACATCCAAACCGCGACGGGCAGCAATATGATAAGCCAATAATTGCAAAGGAACTACTGTCAGAATTGGAGAAAGTAATTCTTCTACATGAGAGACGGGAAGAAGATCGTTAAAGATTTCCGCAGCTTCGCCATCTTTAACTGGAGTCACACCAATTAACCGAGAATCTCTGGCTTTGGCTTCTTGAGCATTAGAAATAACTTTTTCGTAAACACTACCAGGTATTGCGATCGCAACTACTGGTACTTTCGCATCTAAAAGTGCGATCGGCCCATGTTTCATCTCTCCAGCCGGATACCCTTCGGCGTGAATGTAGCTAATTTCTTTTAATTTCAACGCCCCTTCTAAAGCAATAGGAAAGTTAATCCCTCTTCCCACAAAAATGAAATCTTGGGTTTCAGCAAATTCATGGGCTAACTGTTCAGTTAAACGTTCCTGAGTTTCCAAAGTTGCTTCAATTTCTTTGGGAATCTGCCGTAACCCATTAATAATTTTATCTAATGTATCTTTTGAAACTGTCTGACGACGAGCTGCTAAATCCAATGCCAAAGCATAAAACGCCATCAGTTGTGCAGTAAAAGTTTTTGTCGCCGCTACCCCAATTTCAATTCCCGCTAAGGTACTGATGATATGCGATACCATATCACCAAGGCTGCTTTCGGGGCGATTGGTAATGCCCAGTAGTCGCGCTTGATATTTAGGTTCTTTCCCTTGGCGACGTTCTTTTTCCATCGCCAAAGCTGCTAGGGTATCAGCAGTTTCACCTGATTGGGTAACGCCAATAATCAACGTATTAGGCGTCACAGGTGATGGCGCATAGCGATACTCAGAAGCGTAATGTACCTGAGTTGAAATTCCTGCTAATTGTTCAATTAAATATTTTCCGATTAATGCTGCGTGCCAACTAGTACCACAGGCGACAATCTGAATTTGTTCTAAATCGTTGTATAAATCCGCAGGTAAACCAAGATTGATGGGCGATTCAGTAGATTTTCCTGGATTAAAGTAAGCATCTAAACTAGCTCTTACTACCCCTGGTTGCTCATGGATTTCTTTGAGCATGAAGTGTTTGAATCCCTGCTTTTCTACCATTGCAGGATTGAAGTTGAGCAGCCGGGGTTGTTTTTTCAGTCTGTCGCCAGCAAAATTGTAAATCTCAACGCCCAAAGGTGTGAGGCGGGCAATTTCACCATTTTCCAGAGGTAGCACTGCACGGGTGTAAGCAACGATCGCAGGCGTGTCAGATGCACAAAAGAACTCCCCTTGACCAAAACCAATTACCAAAGGTGCTTGTTGACGAACAACAATCAATTCATCGGGGTAGTCAGCAGAAATAACCGCAAGTGCAAACGCCCCGTGCAAGCGATTAACGGCTTGGCGAATTGCTTCAAAAAAGGGAGATAAGGAAGCTGAGGGAGATGAGGGGGGAAGATTCTTTAATAATTCGGCGATGAGATGAGGAATGACTTCGGTATCGGTTTCAGAGCGAAATTCGTGCCCTTTTGCTTTTAGTTCCTCGCGTAACTCGCGGTAGTTTTCGATAATGCCATTTTGTACCACCGCCACTCGCTTTGCCGTATCCAGATGGGGATGGGCGTTGTGCTCTTCTGGTTTCCCATGAGTTGCCCAGCGTGTGTGACCAATACCAATTTGGGCAGGGGTTTCTATTTGTTCGAGTTTAGAACGCAGGTTATGAAGTTTACCCTTTGCCCGCACACAATTTACTTCACCTTCCCAAATAGTGGCGATTCCAGCAGAATCGTAGCCCCTGTACTCTAGTTTTTCCAGCCCAGCCAATAAAATGTCTGTCGCCGCTTGAGTGCCTATATATCCAACAATTCCGCACATTGTTCACACCACTTTTTTTCAGGATGATTAAATCCAGTATAGTGTTTACCACAAACTCGACGTTTTGCAAAGAAAAAAGGGAGTAAATTACTCCCTCTACCACTAGGTATTGTTATGGATTTTAAGCTTTTACAGCAGATTACCCGTCAGCTTTTGACCTGACGTTACAAATACGGCTTCTAGGATTTAGATACCCAGAGATTGTATCCCCAATCTAAAATTAAGATTTCGTAAGGCGGGCAGTGTCCACTCTACGATGCTAAAGGTGCTTGCTATTGAGACACTCAAAAGTCTTGAGTTCCGAGTTCCGAGTTCTGAGTGAAGATTCAAAAAAAAACAATTTTTTGATTTACTTCTTTTTGTCTCAGCACTCAGCACTCGGCACTAGCTTTTTAGTAAGCCAGACCCATACTGCGAGTTGTTTCAGCGCCCAGGTAAACCCGGATGCTCAAAAAGTCAGTAGGACAGGCGGTTTCGCAGCGCTTACAGCCAACGCAGTCTTCTGTACGGGGTGAAGAGGCAATTTGAGCGGCTTTACAGCCATCCCAAGGAACCATCTCAAGTACATCAGTAGGGCAAGCGCGGACGCATTGGGTGCAGCCAATGCAGGTGTCGTAGATTTTTACGGTATGAGACATTGAAAAAACGGCTCCTTTCGAGTGTTCTTCTCTGCGAAAGAATCATAATCAACGCATAGTCTACCGCAGTGGTTGATAGGCCGTAATCAAAAGGCTACATAACTTCAAACAATGTAATAAGCACCCTTGATATTTGTTTTTGCGAGATTGTCCCTATTGACTTATTAATCAGCAACATCAGATGAGCGTATTTACCCCATTGACATACCATAACAGGTTGAAATCGTAAAGATAAATGAAACAAAAGTCAATCTATAAAGAACACATCGGAGTTATCTATGATATTTATTGCTTAACAACTATGTACGGTCAAACAAACCAAATTTGTAACAAAATATTAATTATTATTTAAAATTTCAAATTAGCTGTATGTACAATAATCTGACTTTGCGATCGCTTACCCGCCAAAACTAGGCGATCGCAGTTATTGTTTGCATAATAATCGGCATAAAATAGACTAAGATTCCTATTATTTAGTACTTATATAGTTGCCTGCTATGACTAAATCTCAAAATAAAATGATAGTTAAATATGGTGTTTTTCTTTCTAAGATTTATAGGTATCTCAGATATTATCCTGAAGATATAATACGTGTACTTCGGCTTTCTGTTTTTCTAGGGTTGTTCTACTTATCTAATTGGCGCTCACCAAATAATACGGAATTTGTTCATTTAGTATATACATACTTTTTATCTTTTCCGCTTTCAGAGGAAGAACTTTCATTCTACAAAGATAATCTTGACAAAGGTAATTTTTCCAGAATTCAGGTTATTGTTTCTTATTTAATGCTACCAATTGGGATTGAACAAAAACTCTTTTCTCGAACAGGCATAGAGGCGCATCACCTTGCAAGGGTCAAACTGGTACAAGAAATATTGCCACCTGCTGAGTATATTCTTGATTTAGGAGGTTCTTGCCCTGGTTCGCTAGAAGGTGCCCTTATGGTCATGGGTTATCCCTACAAGCCTCAACAGTTAGATATTGTTGAGTTACCACAGGAGGAAAGAATTTATGATCAGCAATCTGAGGAACATACCCAGCAATTCATAACTCCAGATAATCTCACAAAAATTAATTATATCTATCGCTCAATGGCAGATTTATCTAATTTCCCAGAACATACCGTTGACCTTGTGTGGTCTGGACAAAGCATTGAGCATATAACAGAAGAAGAAGCCGAAAAAGTAATTCAAGAAGTCTTTAGAGTCATCAAGCCAGGTGGATCATTTTGCCTAGATACTCCAAATCGCCATCTGACAAAGCTTTTGGTACGTCGAGGGTTTGTACATCCTGAACATAAAATTGAATATACACCTGATGAATTAGTTACAAAGCTTCAAAAAGCTGGTTTTCTTATTAAAGAAAAATTAGCTATTTCTCCAATGCCCTATAGTTTAAAAACCAAAAAATTCAGCAAGCTGGAATTGATGAACAGCGTTGGGTTTTCAGAAAATGCAAACCAAGGTTTTTCTTTTTTCATCTATTGTATTAAGCCAGATAAGTGATAAGCTGTCCACGTTTTTTTGCATAATTGGGTAGGGTGTAAGATCGTTTTGCCGTGAACGAGCGATCGCAGTCAGTAATTCTAAGCGATCGCTGACCGATAACTTGTATATCTAACTTTTAAATTCTGGCAATCTCATAATTTTTACTTTGATACATTAGAGTATTTCCGAAATTGCAAACTCGTCAGTTATAGCAGCAATTTCTGTTGGAAAGCTTGCCTCAATATCCATTACTTCCAGGTCTTCTTGTGGATTGATAGCATCAGCAAATTTATCTTTTGTATACTCCCTTTCTCGGATTTGTCGAGCAATACTTTCTAACAGCCAAAGTTGCTCTTCCACAGACAAGGCATGGATGGAACGCTCAATTTCTAGTAAATTCGGTGATATCATTTTGTTTGTGATTCCTAGTAAGGTGTATTTTTCAAAGATATTATATTTAGTCTATCTGGTTAACCTAGAGCATCGCAAATTCCCCATTATTTTCCCCTCGCCTATCTTTTCACAAATTAGAAGAGATTGCTATAAATAACCAGAAGCCAGTTTTATGACTTTTTAATTAGGTATTCCTGCTGAAGCAAAATGTACGCTAAACTGGCTACATGAATTACGAAACAGCTAGGAAACTCCTCATAGATCAGACAATCACAACCGAGGAAAACCCTGACGCGCTGTTAACGCGTATGAAACAGGGGAAACCACCGGTACCCGGTCAGATCACTTCGATTTTGTTAGCATTGAAAGTGGTGTTTGAAGCCCTCAAAGATGCAAAGAGCCTAGACCGAGAATTGGCTTTGGCCCTTTATCAGTTAAGCATTAAGGCGCAACAGCTATTTGGCGCAGGGCGTAAAGCCGGGGTTGATTGGCCGCCACTACTGAAAGAAGACTTGCTACGAATTTCCTTAGCATCTGAAAGTATCTTTTCGGGTACATGGCAAACCCTAGCTCAGATGGAGTTGGGGAGGTTGTAGAACACCGATTCAGTAATTTTTCAACGAGAAGTGATGAGAAGATGAGGGGGACAAGGGGAATAACCAATACCCAATACCCAATGCCCATTAACGAATTTGCAGTTCACTTTCCAATTTGTCTAGGTCAGTTTTGAGCAAAATCGTCATTTGACCAGTAAAAGCTTTGCCAGTCTTGGGTTGGGCAATTTCCACCCAATATACATAGCGATCGCCTACTCGTAATTCTCCCTTCAAGGCTTCCCGAATTGGAGTTTTGGCTAGACGCGCTGAGTTAACTACCTTTTGGTTGGGATATTGATACACGACTTGGGCGCGATCGTAGTCTTGATAAATCTCCAAGCCATAAATCACCCGCAAGGATTCTTGAAGGCGCTCAAATGTCATGCCGTTAATAGCATCATACATAGCAATGCGTTCAGAGCGAATTCTGCCTCGGTCTTTGGAAAACTCCACCCTACCAGGAGGCAATACCGACGCTTGAAAAGTGAACCGTTGAGCGGCTGTATCAGTCTTTTGCACAAATAATAGCTCTCCACTCCTGGGACGGAGTGTAGGATGTGCTTTAATCCAGGTGCCCACTTCCTCTGTACTTTGCCCTGGTAAAGCATTAGCTTGGGAATCAAAAAGCGTTCCCACGCACAGCCAGGGCACTAGAGAAAAAGGCAAAATTAAATAGTTAAGGAGAGATTTTTTGAGCATTTTGCTGTTCAGGATTTTATATAAATTTCCCAATTCGGGAGTAATCATAGTCTTCCCGTTTTTCAGCAAGATTATTTCAAGCGTCAATTATAATAAACCGAGTGGATATACGTAATTTATTTTGTATAATACTTAGTAAAGTGGATTAGCACATAAATCTTCTACTTGTCCTTAAAAAGGTTCGGTTGAGTTAGAGGGAAAATCGAAGTAATCTGCCACCGCTCATTTGCTTTTTAAGCATATTTAGGAGTATTTGCATGAGTGAAGCATTAACAATCAGAAAATTGATAGACCGCGTTACAAGCGGTGACATTAGAATTCCAGCGTTTCAAAGAGACTTTGTTTGGGAGCCTGATCAAGTAGCTTTTTTACTTGATAGCATATATAAAAGATTTCCAATTGGAACAGTTATTTTTTGGAAAACAGACAATAGATTAACTAGTGAAAAAGATTTAGGTAGATTCACCCTCCCTGAACCCAGGCGTGATTATCCAGTCAATTACGTATTGGATGGTCAGCAGAGAATAACTAGCCTATTTAGTGTTTTTCAGACGGAATTAATACCAAATATTGCTAAATGGCTAAACATATATTTTGATTTAAAGGTTATAGAAAATATTCAAGAATCAATTTTCCTCGCTCTAGAAGATTCAGAAGTAGATAGTTCTCGCCATTTTCCTGTAAACGTACTGTTTGACACAGTTGAATATAGGAAGGCAACTGCATCATTGGATAACGAACTAGTAAGAAAAGTTGACTCTTTACAAGAGAGATTCAAAGAATATATCATTCCTCACGAAACATTTGTTTCTGATGATAGGAATAACGTTGCAATTGTATTTGAAAGAATTAATCGGGCTGGTACTGAGCTAAATGTATTTCAGTTGTTGTCAGCATGGAGCTGGTCAGAGGATTTCGATCTTACAGAAAAGTTCGAGGAGTTGCAGAACGATATCATTGAACATGAATATGAAGAGCTTTGTAAAGCTCAAGACCTACAATTAAGAATATGTTCAGGCGTAATAAATGGTGAAACAACCCCTGCTAAAATCCTTGAATTACAAGGAGAAGATATTAGAAAATCATTCAAAAAAATAAGGAATGGAGTCATTGGCGCAATTGATTTTCTTAAAAGAGAATTGAATGTTGTAAGTTATCGCTTACTTCCTTTTCCAGGCTTGCTTGTACCTTTAGCTGTATTTTTTGCAACAGATAAACCAGAAGGTGTAAGCTATACTGACAAGCAAAAGCAGAAATTAACAAAATGGTTTTGGAGATCAATTTTTAGTAGAAGATTCTCCGCTGGAGTAAATGATAAACAAGCCTCTGATATTCTTCAAATGAAGGCTTTAAGAGAAAATGAAGATCATGATTTTTCATTTCCACCAAAAGAAATAAGCTTTAACTTTTCGGAAGTATCTTTTTCTGTAAATTCTGCTAACACAAAGTCATTCATAATCTTGTTAAGCCAATTTTCACCATATTCTTTTCTAAGTGGTGCAAAGATTGATTTGACTAAAGTACTCCAGAAGATTAACAAAAATGAGTTTCATCACATATTTCCTCGAAAATTTTTAGAAAAACAGGGATTTAATGCAAAAGAAATTAATGTTTTGGCCAACATTTGCTTCTTGACACGGGGTGATAATAATAAAATTAAGGATAAAGCACCTTTTGACTATGCACAGGAAATTAATCAAGAAAATCGAGTAAAATATTTGCAAAATTCTTTATGTCCAGATAATTTCGATCAACTAGATTATAAAGAATTCATTGTTGAAAGAAATAAAATTTTTAAAGATAAAGTCATGCAAATGATTGAATAGCGAATCGTTGGATAGTTTTATAGAAGAGATTGCACAACAGTAATTTCCCTGCAATACTTATGAACTTTTGGCGCACAAACTGCCGAGTGCCATCTTTAACACCCACGACTGGCAATCAGTTTAGCGTTAACAAAAGTTAGAATGCGCTCTAGTTCAGCAATTCCAGCATATTCGGCTTCTTCTTCAGGAGTCAGCAATCCAGCTTTTCGTTTCTCAAGCAATTCTTCTAGACGACTATGTAACTCATCTGTGAACTTAGCAAGGTTAACATTCTCAACTTTCTCAATGGTGATGCCAGAACGTAGCCATGATGAAGGCTCAATCATCAATACTGGGGTAATGACTTGAGGATTCATAGTAATTTAGCCTAAGTCTGTGTTGCTAGATATAGTTATTGTAGTGTGCCCGATGAATTGGCTGCCAAAATACTAAGGAATCATCGCCACCTTAATTACTTTACGCGCCTTCATTTCACAAAACACCTGTTCTAAATCTTTTAATGGCCGCTGTTCACTAATAAGTAATTCAAAGGGAATTTTGCGACTAGCGATCAGTGATAAAGCCGATCGCACATACTCTGGTGTATTATGAAACACGCCTTTTATGGTAAGTTCGCTATAGTGTAGCTGTTCTGTATTGACGGTAATGCTAGTATCTCGTGGACATCCACCGAATAAGTTGACTGTTGCACCAGGACGGGCGCAGGCGATCGCAGTTTCCCAAACACTTGGTACACCAGTTGCTTCAATCACCACATCTGCACCCCATCCTTGGGTAAGTTCTTTCACTACACTGGGAATATCCGGGATTTGATGATAATTAAAGGTCTGGGCTGCACCCAATTTTTGACCAATTTCTAATCTGTGGTTATTACCTCCCCACAGCAAAACTTCAGCTTTTTCACTCAACGCCGCCACAAACATTAGCCCGATCGCCCCATCTCCTAAGACGACTACTTTATCTTTGGGCTTAATATTAGAACGCGCTACACCATGCAAGACACAAGCTAAAGGTTCCGTCATGGCGGCCAATGCCCACGGCAACTCATCGGGAATCTGCAATAAATTATGCTCTACTATCGGTGCGGGAATTTTCAGGTATTGGGCAAATGTACCATTATTCCATGTCAAATTTGGACATAAAGAATACTCTTGACGTTGACAAAAAAAGCACTTCATACATGGTGCAGAATTATTAGCGACGATGCGATCGCCTACTTGCCAATTTGTCACCCCTGTACCCAAGGCAACAATTCGCCCAGCACCTTCATGACCAAACAGTGTCGGCGGTTTTAGCATTTTGGCATGACCACCACGCCGCCAGACTTTTAAATCTGTACCACAAGTTGTTGCTGTCTCCACTTGGATTACAACTTCGCCAGCCGCCGGAGTGGGGTCAGGAACTTCCTCTAGGCGTAAATCTTCTTGACCATGAAGTAAGGCTGCTAACAAAACTTTAAACCTATCAATTAGCTACATCCGATTTTACCAGTTGCAGCTAATTGATAGGTCTAAACTAAATCAGTATTGATTTTTAGTGGTCTGTCTCATCAAAACTAGCTTGACAATTAATAGTAGGCCTTTATTAATCTAAAAAATTGTGAAAAACTAGTACAAGTCGGCGGAAATAAACCACCCATTCCAAATGAATAAAACACTTATGCTCTATTCATTTTTAATTTTTAATTTTTAATTTTTAATTCCGCCTTGCGGTACTAGGTATTCGCTACTGGTTGGGGAACCACTCCGGTATTCCGAGTTTCCACATTAGGCAAGCGAGTAACAGTTAACAGTGGTACTTCTTGGCGGCACGACAGGCAAAACCAATACAGTTCACCATGACGGGCATGACGCAGGAGGGAACCACCGCAACATGGGCAGATGTTGGCTCTCGTACTCATACCAATGTCCTCCTTAAAAAATTTGTTGTTTAAATTAAGTAAAAAAAGCAGTTAATTAAAACTGGATGCTAGCTGCATGAATGCGGCCATTCGATTCTATGCGGTCTTTAATAATTTGTCTGTAAACAGCTTCATATCCGTTAACCATTTGGCCAACGCTAAACTTGTTTTCCACATATTTTCGACAGGTTTGACGATTGAGTTCCAACGCTGATGGAATCATTGCTGCCATTTCTGCATAGTTTTCGCAGATAAAACCTGTTTGACCGTGGGCAATCACTTCCGGTACGGAGCCTAAATTCATGGCAATCACTGGCGTCCCAGTTGCCATTGATTCAATCATTACTAAACCAAAAGGTTCTTGCCAGTTAATGGGAAAAAGAGTTATGGCAGCATTGCCCAAAAGTTCAGTTTTTTCGACGTGGTTAATTTCGCCGAGATATTCAATTTGTTGACCATCTATCTGGGGGGCAATCTCTTGTTGAAAAAACTCAGAGTCTTTGACATCAACCTTTCCTGCCATCTTCAAGCGCCAACCACTTTGTTTAGCAATAGCGATCGCATGTTGCGGACCTTTTTCTGGTGAAAAACGGCCTAAAAACGCTAAATATGGAGGTTCTGACGGTCGGGCTACGAATGGATAATCTGTTAGCTCAATTCCGTTATAAACCGTGTCAATATAATTGAGTTCTATTTGGCGCTGCGAGTTACTAATGCTGACATAAGGTTGCTTTTGGTGGTAGCTGAATGCGTGACGGTTATCCGTTGTAAAATTATTGTGCAGAGTGTGAACTGTCGAAGTAGCTGTTATCAAACTCGCTAAAGGTAGTGCCGAAATCCCTACATGAGAATGGATGATATCGAATTTGGCAGCACCTTGATAAACTTGGCTCAGTTCTAGCATTTCGTACACTGCATACTCTTTAACATTTGGGTCTAAGCGCAATGCACGTGGATAAACTGCTTCTAAATAAGCCAAAGTTTGAGAATCGCCAGAGGCAAATAAAGTTACCTCATGACCGCGACGAACAAGTTCATCGGTTAAGCGACTCACTACCAATTCTATTCCTCCATAATTAGGAGGTGGAACCCTTTCCCATAAGGGGGCAACTTGAGCGATTTTCATAAGTTTTTTTGGTTCAGTCTATGAAATTGTCCTCAATAATGAGCTACATCATTATTTTATGAGGAAAGAGCATTTGTACTTACTCTTTTGACATTTAAATTAACCTAACAGGCTACCAAAAGCGCAATAAAGGTTAACTGTACCGCAAATTTAATACCGACAAATCTAACAGACTCTCGTCAAAAGTCAACTCTGACCTACACTTCTAACCTATAGCTAATACATTAGTTGTTGCATCTGTCTTGAGGATCATAATGAAGTAGAATATTTTGTAGCAGAACTTACAAAATTGAATATTTTGTAGCTGAAAATACTAAAATATTGGATGGGATCAAGTCATTGAAGCTTCGTTTAAACGTAATTGGGAAATAAAAGAAAAATTATAAATATTAAGTAATTGTACAATAATTACATAATTTGTAATTATTAATTTTCAAAAAATTCTGATAACTAATGAAAATCGCTACTTGGAACGTCAACTCAATTCGCACTCGCCTCGAACAGGTTACTGATTGGTTAACTCTAAATCCTGTTGATGTTCTCTGCTTGCAAGAAACTAAAGTTGTGGATGCCGAATTTCCGCGATCGCCTTTTGAGCAGTTAGGCTATAACCTTTATCTATCAGGACAAAAATCCTATAACGGCGTAGCCCTGATTAGCCGCCAGCCACTTCTAGATGTAAGTAGCGGATTTAGGGCAATTTTGCCAGATTTACACCACGAATGGGACGAACAAAAGCGCGTAATTACAGGTGTAATTGATGGTGTTCGGATTGTGAACTTATATGTTCCCAATGGTGCAGCAGTAGGAACTGAGAAATACGAATACAAAATGCGCTGGTTAACAGCGCTACACGAGTATTTGCGATTGCTGGTGCTATCACAACCTGCAATTTGTGTTTGTGGAGACTTCAATATTGCCCTGGAAGATAAGGATATTCACGAGCAAGTGAGTACAGAAAATCACATTATGGCAACACAAGCAGAGCGCCAAGCTTTAGGGGATATTTTGAAACTGGGATTTGCCGATGCTTTTCGCAAATTCACCACAGAAGGCGGAAATTATAGCTGGTGGGATTATCGCGCCGCCGCTTTCCGTCGCAACTTAGGTTGGCGGATTGACCATCACTATTTGACACCTGTGCTATATGAGCGTGCTAAAAGTTGCGTCATCGATGTCGCACCTAGAAAATTAACTCAACCCAGCGACCACACGCCGGTAATTGTGGAATTTTAAATTGGGTATGGGGCATTGGGCATTATTATTCTCCCTAGTCCCTAGAACACCGATTCAGTAATTAAAACGCGAGACTGGACAACCAGATTTTTAGGTCATTTCAAGCACAATTTCCTTATTGCGCCTAAAACAAATCCGAATTTTTCGTCATAACCCTGAATACTGAATCGGTCTTCTAGTCCCCAGTCCCCATTAATTTAAAGGCTTGTATATATCCTCAGAACTGGGATTGAGATAAGGACGCTGCAAATCTATTAGGTGTCGTGCAAAGTGTTGGTCAATCGTCCTCATCCTTTCCTCCATCGCATTCTTACCTTTTTGCCAAGCTTCCAACAAAGCATTAGCGACGATTTGACAACGATTCATCCCAAAACTTTCTTGTGCTGCAAATTTTTGGGTTGGTTCTTCAGCTAAACCTAACCCTGGGGCTAAAAATTTGGTAAACAAAGGAATTTCGGGCTGAAAATGGGACTGATTTTCTTGATAAACAGCCTGAAGAATTGTGCGAATTGCTGGATAGTCGGGGATTTCAAAGTAGAGTAGCCCCGAATCATAACGTCCGTATGCACACGGATTGTGGAGAACTTGAAAGCTAAAGGGAATCGAGGCTGCGTTCAATTGCAGTGTCAGGCTTTCCATCAGAGCGATCGCACCAGATGGCGTAAAGTTAAAGTAAATTCGCCCTGCTCCTAAATCAGCATCTGGGTTGCTCTGCTTTTCCTGTCCAACGTTGCTAACTGCCAAGTAACAGCCGTTTTGCAGTCGATTTTTGGGCATCCAGATTGCTACCATGTCACCCACTTTGGTAGATTTCTTACTGGATTCTAGATGGCAATCTGGCTCAACATAAAGTGTTAAACCACCTTTAGTCACCGCCATAGTCCCATCAGGTTCTTTCCGCAACACTTGCCATCTAGGGTCAAAGTAACCTCTACCCTGATTGCTAGTGTGTAGTTGCTCGTAAAAGTCCCAATCAATTTCCAAAATGGAATTATCTGCTAAATTATGCTTTGCTGGGCAATTAGTACTATCAGTATTGACTGCTAAAGTACTTTGCAGAGAGCCATTGTAATAAATCCCATAGAGAAAATTTCGGAGCAGTAAAGTAAGATATTTCTGCTGTAAATCTGCCGAGTTTTGCTGAAATCTGTCGGCTATTTTTGTTGGCAGAGCAAAGGGTTGATAATTGGGATGGTAAATACAAAAATTTGGCTCAATCTGGATATTCTTAGCAATATCAAATAGAGAATTTAGCGGTTGATTGATAGAATAATTTAGCATTAATCCATTCAGAACTGAAACTTTAAAAAAATAGAATTCAGGAGTCAGAATTCTGTTGTTATTCTTGCTACTAACAACCACGAAGCTGAGTTTTTTCGTAATAAATCCGAAGTAATTGCTGTTCTCTTACTGGCTGAGGAAACTTATGGATTTTGGCCACAGGATTGAGGATTTCTGACTCTGATATCCCGAAAATGGTCAGTACACCTTGCTCCGGCATCGTGAGTAAACTTTTAGCTACTTGGAGGATACAAATTTCAGCATTATTAAAGTATTTTCGGCAGGTAATCATATCCTGAATTTGATGAATCAGTGCCAGCCCCGCAAACTGAATAACCCGCAAAATAAAATCACTGCGGTATTCCAAAATCATGGGAAAAGCATTTACATAAGCCCTAATTAGGGCAATTAGTGAAGGTTGTAAAATCTCTAATGGTGTTAACGCCAAATTTAGAGATTCTTCTAACGCAATGGTGGGGTCTACTACGAGGCTGTTGAGCCAAATTCCTAAGTAGCTTGCCAATAAAGTGCCTAAATCAAATGCTGGGTCTCCCCAAGAACAAGCTTCCCAGTCAATTAGTCTTACTAGGCAATTGTCTAGTTGCTCCCACCGGGAATGAACTAAAATTTTGTTCAATTTCAGGTCGTTGTGAGTCAAGCAGCAAGGATTCCAGTCATAAGCTAAATCTGCGATCGCAGATTCCAAACTCTCGTACTGTTGATAAAGAGCGTAAAATTTCAGTGCATCTGTAGGGACAGTCCCAAAAATCTCTGGCCCAATTGACCCTACCCCTTGGGCTGGATTGTAAAACCCATAGCGAAACTCTCCTTGGGGAGCAGTTGCCATAAAATCCTGATATTCTCGGCGGTTGTAGGTGGCGCGATGCAGTCCCGCTAAAGTAGTGCCGATAGCTGAGGCAATTTCTTGTGGAAAAATCTCATTGTTGTGATATAGTGTCGCAAGTTCTAGATATTCACTCAGGTAGTTACGGACGAGAATAGAATTTTCTTCGTCAAAATGCACCAGCAATGGTGCAATCGCTGAAATGTTACCTAGAACTGGAAACTGTTGGAGCAACTGGTGAAATAGCCACTCCTGAAACAATTCATGAGGCGCGCCGTCATTGTGGTTAACGTTACGTTCTTGTTTAAGGAGCAGTTGGCGATTATCTGCGAAAGTGACTAGTAAATTGAAATTGTTTTTACTAATTCTTGGCAACTCAGATTTGTCTGATGCGTCATCTTCTGAGCTACACAGACCCGCGTCTTGCAGATACTGGATAACGTTATGAGAAGACAGTGATAATACCATGTATTATTTCCTACTTCATTAAATTACTTAAACTTATCTGTGTCAAATTTGCTTGGTCTTAACAGTTTTCAGTAGATAGGAACTAGCGCAAGAAGGCAGATGTAAATAACAATAAAGATTTGTACAATCTACTAATATCCCATATTTGGGAGAAAAACCTGCCAAAATGGCACCAAGTCCTTTGCAATTCCTTTAAAATTTGCTTCAAAATAGCGTGACATCTTTACACTTTATCAGCAGAGCTACTTAGATACATCTAGAGTAAGTTTTGTGGTAGAGCCGTTTGATATAGCTCCATCTCCTTTTTTTGTGGCAAAGAAGCATCCCCAGCAAAAAACTGATTGGCGGCAAGTGTTTTTTGATGTTCAGTAGTCATTTTGAAAGCAGCGAAGAATTTCAGTAATCCTTCGCAGGACAAAGCATGACATTCAACGCTATTACTTTTATTTATCATCACAAAGCCAAAAAAACCGGACTTTTTAGGCGGTTAGTAATTATTTTTTTCTGTAATTTTTAAAATTTATGCCTGTAAGCCTTGTTACAGCGTTATTTGTGTCACCTACAAATTGTAGATGACTATGGGCGATCGCAAACAAAGGCTACATGAGCGCATCTTATGGAACAGCATTTTTGTCAAGGTTGAAACAGGGCATTTACTTTCTACCTGACTCATTCAGAACAGCAGTAGTGGCTATTAATCAGTTACCACTGACTCGACTCAGTTTTAAGGCTTTATACGTATTCAATTCAAAGATGAATAAGGGACACATAGGTTGTGCGCCCTATCACGCACCTCATTTAAACAAAAATCGCCATAACTCATTGATAATACTGAAAGTTATCAGGCAAGGGTAATAAGTCACAGTAATATAAATGTACTAATATAATTCAAGGCAAAGAGAGTCACGCCATACTAAAAAAAACAGGAGGGTGGTTATTGCTTGCAGACTGATGTTACCTTGAAGCCACAATTTGATTCACCATCACCGCCAATGCCAGCATACCCAAAATCGTCATTAATCCCGCAGGCATAAACTTGCGTGTTTTTGCCAGTCGGAAGGCAAAGAAAACTACTAAAACGGCAGTAACTAACACTGCTAAACTTGAACCCCAGGTTTGCCCTTGGAGTTGAAAATAAGCCGCAAGTATTAGTAATAAACCGCTAATACTACCGCTTAAAAGTGAAACCTTACTTGTAGCTTGAATGTAGCCAATAATGCCACCAACAATCGCTAATATGCCGTAAGCAAAAGCAGCAATTATACTTAAATTCATTGTTAAAACCTATGTAGACTTTGACTTTACTGCCAGGGTCAGCAGACAATTTACCATAGCTATTTAGCTATACCACACAGTTGATTAATGGATAATCAAGCGATGCCAATGGCAAGTACTTCCTCATATACAAAGGTTCAATATCTCCAGCGTCAAGCAGCCTCACTTTTACTGTACCAATCTGTTCTGCAAGGCGAAGTGGGGATGGCATTTTTGGAACTATTGCAAGCTATACGTTACACTGACGCCGATGCACGAGGTTGTCTCCAAGCTTATGGTAGTTACTTCCATGCTTTGGCTGCTAGAAATCAAAACTGGGAAGACTATTTAATTACTCAACTTCTGTTTTCTAAGAATCCTTTTACAAGGCTTGCTGAAGTACGAGAATTTGAGGATTTACCCCCAGCTTTGGTAGCAGCAGTTCAGCATGATTTACAAGTATTGCAAAGTCTCTATGAATGTAGCAGCGCTTCTTTGAGTGAGTGGATACAAGACGTTGCTCACATGCCGATTTCACCAGTGGTGTGGTATAAAGAGCAAGAATTAGGAGTAGAGACAAAGTTCGCCACATATCTACAAGAGTTAGATAATTGGGGTGATGCTGTAAAAGAGTTAGCAGCTTATTATCAGCAATATGGCTCTGGTTTATTTGCAGAATATCACGCTTTACGCTGGCATGGTGAGCAGTTTATCGGTATCAGGTATTCTGACCCAATAAAGCTGAGTGCGCTTGTCGGTTACGAGTCTCAAAGAGATGCTTTGTTGAAAAATACAGAGTTTTTATTATCAGGAGAGATGGCGCTGCATGTATTACTTTACGGTAGTCGCGGTTCTGGCAAATCTTCTTTGGTGAAATCTTTGTTGAACGAATATAGTAATCGCAGCCTGCGTTTGTTGGAAGTAGCAAAATCTGACTTAAAGGATTTACCAGAAATTGTGGAATATTTACGAGGTGTGTCACAAAAATTTATTATCTTTGTCGATGACCTTTCCTTTGAAGAAGATGATGATGCCTTTAAAGCACTCAAGGTGGTTTTAGAAGGTAATTTAACCGCGCGGCCGCAAAATGTAGTTGTGTACGCTACTTCTAATCGCCGCCACTTAATTCGGGAGTTTTTTGTGGATAGACCTGCACCTAAGGATAACGAGGAAATCCATGCTTGGGATACGATGCAGGAGAAGCTTTCGTTTAGCGATCGCTTTGGTTTAACCTTGACCTTTGAACCCGCTAATCAAAAAACTTATTTAAGAATTGTACAACATCTAGCCGCACAAGCGAAAATTAATATTACTCAAGAAGATTTGGAATTTCAAGCATTACAATGGGCAACTCGCCATAATGGTCGTTCTGGACGGACAGCACGGCAGTTTGTTGATTTTTTAAAAGCAGATTTAACACTTTTTCCTGCAAATAACAATACATCCAACACCTAACATTAAAATTAAATCATAGATGATTGCAGTTTTTTGTTATTTACATAACAATGTCATGCACCAGTAACTCAAACTAGAGATTTCAGAAAGACTATGATCCAAAACTTGGCAATTTTGTTTTGTGAAACAAAACAAAACAACAGATTAAAACCCTTTTTTAGTAAATATTATCTGTATATTCTGATTACGAATTGCGAATTACGGATTAAAAATTATAAATTAGTATGAGAGCTTCTTATTCTGATAATTTAACTACGCTAAAAAACAGCAATATGCAATCAGTAATGATCAGCAATCGATTTATCTTAGGCATAGTTGCCTTTAGTGTGAGTTTCGGACTTAGCCTTGTCCCAAACTGGGATTTTAACAAGGCCTTTCTCACGGGTATAATTACTGCTGTTACGATTTATACCGCAGCATTATTCGTAGATAAGCGCCGCAGAAATTATGAAATGTTTGTTGTAGGTTCTCTCCGCAAGCGAATTAAAGATATGGAGGGATTAAAAGCTCGGATTGTCAGAGAAGTCAATCAAATCGAAGAACATCATAAATTATTGTATGCTGAATCACAACAACTGCAAAATCAAGTAACAGAAAGCCGTAGCCAAAGGGATAGTATACATCGAGAATTAAGAACATTCGCAGGACAGAAAAAGCAGTTAGAAACCGAAATCAGCAGCCTGCAAACTGAAATTAATAACTTGCAGAAAAATCAAACAGAATTGAACAATGCTTTTTCTGTCCTCACAGCAGAGAAGCGCCGCCTAGAGTCAAATTGTAATGTATCGCGGGCTGAAATTACCCAGTTGCAAAGTCAAATTTCCGAACTTCAACAGGAGAAACAAGAAGTTGAAAGCAATTTAACTCTTTTAGGCAGACTCAAACCCCAATTAGAAGAAAAACTATACGAACTGCGAATTGCAATTCAAGAATTAGACGTTGAGACAACCCAAAAAAATCAATTGCTTATAGCGACAAAAACTGAAAGGGAAAATATCCAAGCTATCCTGGATTCTTCCCAAGCCCAACTAGCAGAACAAAAAACCGAGTTACAACAATTGCAAGAGCAAATTTCACTATTGCAAGAAGAACGAGACTCATTACAAAATCAAGTATGGGAATTACTCCAACAACTAGAAACATTCAATCCAGAACCTTTATCTGATAATTTCCAAGAAGATGATAGTGAATTGTTTCCTTTTTCTGAAATAATTGAAACTTCAGCCATCATTGATGCATCGGAGAATATACCAGAAGAGTGGAATAATTTTTTAGAAAATTTACCAGGATATGAGTTACAAGTATTAAAAGCTATAGTCGAACAAGATAATCCTAATGCTGCTATTAAAAAAATTGCCGAAGCAAACATAACTATGCCAAATCTTTTAATTGATTCTATAAATGAACGAGCAAATGATACTATTGGTGAACTAATAATTAATCCAGATTCGGCAAGTCTAGAAGTTTATCCTGATCATATTAACGATGTCAAAAAAATGATTGCAATGCATGAAAGCCTCATGGCTAGACATACGTCGTCAAATTAAATTATGATTGCTGTCATCAGATTTAGTAGTAAGGTGAAGATGGGGAGCATCCAACTTTTTTGTATGTCAATTATTTTCTCATTCAAAAATAAAAACTGGGATGCACCCATGAATATGTACCTTAGCTACTTACTGCGTGCTTCTGCGTTTAGAATAAATTAAAGTGTAATACATGGCAAAGCTCAAAATCTCGAAAAAAATCTCCACTGCTTTAATCAATTCTCTTGGTGCGGGGGTAGTACCAAGAGTGGGAGTTGAATATATTGCAGTAGGTCGAGAACAAGAACTAAAAAGCCTATTACAAAATCTTGATGATATTGCAGAAGGTGTTGCAGCATTTCGCTTCATAATTGGTAACTACGGTTCTGGGAAAAGTTTTTTACTGCAACTAATTCGTAACCGGGCGATGGAGCAAGGTTTTGTAGTAGCTGATGCTGATTTATCCTCGGAACGGCGATTAGCTGGAAGCAACAATGAAGGTGTCGCAACCTATCGAGAATTAATGAGCCATCTAGCTACAAAAACTCGTCCTGATGGTGGTGCTTTAGTCTCGATTTTAGAAGGATGGATTAATAAAATTCAACAAGAAGTGGTTAAAGAAACTGAAATGCGTCCCAATGACGATGGTTTTGATGACAAAGTTGAATCGAAAATTAGGGAAGTAGTTCAGTATATTGAAGACTTAGTTCACGGCTTCGATTTTGGTAGTGTAATTATCGCTTATTGGCGTGGCTACCGAATGGATGATGATAATTTAAAAAATGCGGCAATGCGCTGGTTGCGCGGAGAATTTACTACTAAAGTTGAGGCGAAAGCAGCTTTAGGAGTGCGCGTCATTATTGATGATGATAGTTGGTATGACTATATCAAACTGTTTGCTAAATTTGTCGCTGAAATTGGTTATAAAGGACTATTGATTTTAGTTGATGAAGCTGTACATTTATATCAAATATCTACTACAGTTACGCGGGAGAAGAATTATAACCGACTCCTCGCAATGTTTAACGATACTATGCAATGTAAAGCAGAACATCTTGGCATTGTTGTTGGTGGAACAACTAAGTTTTTAGAAGACCCCAAACGGGGACTTTTTGCAGACCAAGCTTGGCAAAGACGCACGAAAGAAAGCCGTTTTGCTGCACAATCTGGCGTTCAAGAACATTTAGGGCCAGTGATTAGGTTAAACCCGTTGAGTGAAACAGAAATATTGACGCTTCTGCAACGTTTAGCTGAGATTCATGCACTCAATTTTGGGTATGAACAGACTTTGACAAATCGTGAGTTGAAGGAGTTTGTGCAAGAAATTATTCATCGCTTGGGTGCGGAAGCATTACTGACACCAGGGGAAATTGTGCGAGATTTTATGAGTGTGCTGAATATTCTTCACCAAAATCCAAAAATTGCGTTTGGTGAATTAATTCATGGGTCTAAATTTAAACCGACTGCTATGGGTAAGGATGCAAATGTGGATGAGGATGGTGCAGCCGAATTTAGTTTGTAAGTAAGTCGGCGAAATTAAAGCTAACTGGCTAAGGCTGTCATTTGTCATTTGTCATTTGTCATTTGTCCTTTGTCATTGGTGAGCCACTGCGTTGGACGGGTTCCCCGGCTTAAAGGAAGTGGCGTCATTAGTAAGGGTTTTAAGCCTATTTACGTTTCGTAACATACTTGGTTTTTTTCGCGCCAACTTACTGAATTTATTAGATAATTAATGGTTCAAGTTCCCGATTATGCCATTGTCGCTGATACCATTCGGCAATCAAGGGACGGACAATAAACTTAGGTTGTCCAGCGCCTTTAACGTCAATGCGTAAACCTGAATAAGGTCGTCGCTTCTGAGAACCTTGACCGTTGCGACCAATGAAGAGATGCGATCGCGCCACTAATCTATTATTCTCTATCAAATCTGCTCCCTCAATCCGTTGGCGTCGTAAACTAAACCCGCTACCACCACAAACAATCCAGTGGATATGAGAATCAGCGTGTCCTGTATCCATTGTCTCAAGGTGTTCCAAGCAGTGGGCGTGACCGTTTAATACCAAATCTACCAAAGGACGCCCCTGATTTAGGGAACCGATTTCTTCAGCTACCGCATCCAGCACACCACGGAGGCGATCGCGAATGATCAGAGTTTGGGCTTGTTGCCACTTCGTCGCTTCGGTTACATAAGGTGGATGATGAAAATAAATCACCCTTCCCCGAACTTCCCTATTATTCCAAGATTCAATTAATTTTTGCTTGAGCCAGTCTAGTTGTTCAATATCAGTCAGCGTTGTTTTATTAGTCGCTAGTTGCTTATCGATATCAACAATAATTTCTTCAATTTGTGACAATTTAGCGTGGAAGTCGTCTAATTGGTCGGCTTCGTTAGGGTTTTCGGGACGAAGTTTGGCTGAGGTTTCGATGATTTGCAGCTTTTCTTGTTCTAAATCTTCACGGCGTTTTTCTAAGATTCTGCGATTGGCGTCACCTTCTTTGGTTTTAGGCAGGGGTGGTGGATCGTTAAATGTATTAGAATCCAAGGCAAAGAAATCGATGCCGCTATAGCGAAAAGTGTAGTAGCGATTGGGAAGGCGGGTAAAGTGCCCAGGTTGATATGAAATACAACGACCTGTATCTGTCTTAGCTGTGTAGTACCGATCTAAGTGGCTGGCTAACTCTCCGGGAAGCTGAAACGCCTTCAGATAGTCGAGAAATGCCCGCGCGTAGGCGTCACCGGTTCCTGAGCCATGCAAGCCCACATCTAGGTCTAACCGCGATCGCAATAGGTGACGAATGGGTAATGTTGTTAAGGACGCCAAGCTCAATAGAATTGGCAAGTTATAGTAATCGTGATTTCCCAGTACAGGTAAAATGGGCTGCTTAAAAACCATCTGATCGTAAGCAATCCCTTTGTGATCCTCTCCGCCCAAGAGAAACTCTCGGTAGGGCTGGATGAAGTTCTGCTGGTAGTATTCACTCGACCCCACTAAATAGATCACGTCCCCGGTATGCAGCATAAAGCGGGATTCATTGTGATGAGGCAGCATCATTTCAGCCACCTGTCGCTGAGGATTGTGTCCCCGATGCTTGCCGGAACCACTATCGCCTACAACCAAAAATGAGAACTCAGAATTGTCTGTTTGACCATCCTCCAACACCAGCCGAGTTTGGTCGATGTTCCGTTCCACAATTAACGGATCTTGCCATCGGACTCGCTGATTCATTTTACGAATTTTTTTAGCGATCGCTGGATCAGATACAAGTTTCAATACAAACTACTCCTGAATCTTCAATGTAAGGGAAGCAGGGGGAGTGAGGGAGAAGAATTAATAACCAGTCCCCAGTCCCCATTCCCTCATTCTCCTACTGTGTCTTTCATCTCAATAGTCAGATTTGGGAGTCCCTCTAGTTTTTCTGTAGGCTCAACTTCTTCTACTAATGGCACAAAAATTCTTAATCCTGCTGGTACACACTTAATTTCTACAGGTGTTGTACCCACTATTTCACCATCGAGAACAACCTTTTGTGGTGGCTCTGTCGTAATTTTAAATTGTTTGGCTCGCAAAAAGCCAATATCATTCCGTTCTGTGGCGTTACCTGTAGAAGCTGTTTGAAATAGATGAAATGTCGCTGCGATCGCTCCTGCCTTGTTAGCTGGAGCTACAATTGTTAAATCTAGTAACCCATCATCATAAATCAGACCTGCTGGGCCCTGAGCTAAGACTGAAGTGGCAGGCGCAGCATTTGCTACTGTCACCGCACAGGCACTAGTTTTAATTATCCTGTCTTCAGTTTCAATTTCAACATCAAAGTTATGTAAGTTTCTTAATTGCTGGATTCCTGCCAAGACGTAGGCCATCATCCCAAAGCGATTCTTGGAGTCTCGGTCTGCCAATTCTACAGTTTCAGCTTCAAAGCCAATACCTGCCAAGAGTACCATTGGGCGATCGTTGCAATAGGCTACGTCTACACGGCGGGTTCCTCCTTGCAAAATTGTCTGACAGGCATCTGCGATCGTGTCAGGAATTCCTAAAGCTGTAGCAAAAGCGTTTGCTGTTCCTCTAGAAATAATCCCAAATGCTATATCAGTACCGACTACAGCCGCCGCCGCCGCCGATAGAGTGCCATCTCCTCCCGAAGCAATGATTGCATCTACCCCTCGTTCTACTGCTGCATAAGCTAGCTGGTCAGCGTCGATTTCTTCAGTTGTAAGATAAATATCTAGGTCAATATCTGGCTCTAATATTGCCCGAATTTCTGCTAGTTCTATATCTGGGTCGCCCTGACCCGCAACAGGATTAAAGATGAGACAGGCGGAACGATTCATAAGAGATAATAATTAAGCTTGGATCATTAATCGAAGATACCAAATTATTCTTAGCATTCCTGTAAATTTTCAACTTTCCTCTTGGGACTGAGTTTCCTGGATATACATCAAATTCGGTGCAATGTGCGATCGTGGTAGTGCCAGTTATCGAAACCGTTAAATCCGTACCGAAAGGCTGAAAATTTAACTGGGCATACAACTAGTACCCATCAAGTACATTTCTAGCGAATTGGTATGAATTTTTTCAGAAAATTATATTTGTAATTTAAATACTATATATAAGACATCATCTGAGAACAAAATATACAGAAAATTGATTTATAAAAAGTAGAAGTAGGTAGATGTAGAGAAAAGGGAGTTAGATATTGTTTAGATTCATTAATAAAATTTAACATATATTTGCTGAACTACGTGATGTTGTAGAATAAGCAGTGGATTTTGTCGATTAACAAATTAAATCTTAATTTGGCTACTTTTGGTAATTCAAGACCAAAAAAATTGGACATAATCAGTCTTTTCATTTCACCACCAAATTAATATTACGGATGGGTCTAATTGACGAACCACTCATTTTGGTATTATAGCTTTTTCCTCTTCGGTATCACTCTTGCCCGATACTTTCTGATTGCTGGGGGAGCGTATTTGCTCTTTTATTTAGTTTGGGGAAAGTCCCTTGCCAACAAGAGTTTACGTTTAAAACCGTTGATGAATTGTTCCATTAAAAAGGATATTGAATTATCGGTACTCTCCGCAGTGGTTTTCGCTATTTGTGGAGCATTTATCATTTCAGAGTATAGTTTAGGGGCAACGCTCTTATACACCGATATATGGAAGTACGGACTATGGTATTTAGTAGTTAGCTTTATTGCGGTGCTTGTTCTTCAGGATACTTACTTTTATTTTATCCATCGGATATTTCACCAGCCTTTGATATTTAGATGGATGCATTATGGACATCACCGTTCAGGAGAGCCAACTCCCTGGAGTTCTTCTGCGTTTGACTTGCCAGAAGCGATCGTACAAGGACTTTTCTTTGTAGGTGTCAGCTTCATAGTTCCTCTGCATTTTATCACCTTAGTTGCCGCACTTGTAACTATGACAGTGTGGGCAGTGTTTACCCATCTTGGATTTGAGGTATTTCCCTCCTCATCTAAAAGCTACTGGATTGGAAGGTGGCTTATCGGTTCTACGCATCATTCAATGCATCATCGCAAGTATAAAGTACATTACGGTTTGTATTTTACCTTCTGGGACAAACTGCTTGGTACTGAAGACCCTAATTATGAAAATCAATCCCAGACAAGAGAGTTTTAATTTTTTATGAGTCATTAGTCATTGGTTATTTACAAATGACTAATGACTAATGATTAATGACTAATGCTTACTTTGTGATTCATCTTGATTTTTAGCTTTTTGATGGTCAAACCGAATTCCTACAAAGATATCGTAAATAAACTCGAAAAAGTCTTTCTTTTGTAGTAACCCTGAAGTTTGATAACAGCCTTTTTCATCTAACAAAGGCTTCATCGCATAGTATGTAGACTGATATTTATACCAGGGAACACAAGTCCATAAATGATGAATTAAATGGTAGTTCTGACCTAAAATCAGGATGTTAAGAATTGGGCTGGGATATACACGAGCATTTTTCCAGCGATCGCGTTCAACAAAAGGACGATGGGGCAAATAGTCAAAAAACAAACCCAGTATTAATCCTACTACACCAGAAGGTACAATCCAAAAATTGAGAACGTACATTAAAAAATGATATTGAACTGAGATATAAACAATTGCAACAACAATTGAGCGGCTGATAAACCATTCTAATAGCTCATATTTGCGCCACAATCGCCGTTGAAAGAAAAACACCTCGTGAGACAAGAATCGAAATGCAATCAGCCACAAAGGCCCACCTGTAGAAACAAAATGATCTGGATCATCTTTGGGATGATTCACATGAGCATGATGCTGCAAATGGACTCGCGTAAACACTGGAAAAACAAACCCTAGCATCAGAGCGCTACCATGCCCTAGCATGGCATTAATTACTCGATTGCGGTGGGCAGATTGGTGACAAGCATCATGAATTACTGTACCAGCACAATGCAAGGCAATAACGTTAAGGCTAAAGCACAGCCAGTCAGGCCATTGCCAAAGCCAATTACCACAGTTAGATAACACTAGCACTGTCACAGATGCCAAAAACAGTAGTAGCGTTGGATTGAAATCACCAGGAGGCGCTAACAATTCTTTTGGTGGAATTTTCAGCAGCTTATTTGCTTCTGAAGTTACCGTTTTTACTTCTGTATTTACTACGTCTTTAAAGATGACTTCCAAGTTGTTGCCATTTAGCTTTTTATAGTCATCAACGGCTGGGTCGATGATGATTAGGCTTTTGTCCGGGATGTCAAAAAAATTAGGATCTAAAGAGGTCATAATTTTCCTGGTCGTGATTCTTTGATAAAATGGGCTTGAAATCCCAAACTCAGCCAGCACAGAATAGATTTCTTGCCTCGATTAGTAGAGATAAAACCCTGAAAATTTAGTCAATACTCTTCTCTGTTAAGATTAGGTATGACGTGTAGAAGAGAGAAGATAGGAAAATTTTTTAATTCCTTGTTGCACTACATACATCAACAAAATATTTGATTTTTCATTTCTGGAATTAGTCCTGTTACTCATGATGCTAGCGACAATGGCATACATATATTTTGGTTTTATATCGACATTTATCGATTCGCCAAGACAATGCTTTTGCCGATGTGCTGAAATTATGTTTTATTATTGCTTTTGTGAACAACAATTTTCAACAATATAAAGAATACAGTTATTTGAATAATAAACGCAAGAGTTTTGTCGTAATTTGACTTATAATAAAAATATTTTAGACACAGATATCATATCTTCTAACAAAAATGTGTGTTTTATTTGCTTAAAGACGAATTTCATTGCGTTTTTTGGCAGATGCAATAAGTATATATACTAAAAAAATCCGATTTGATTCAGGACTTACGCAAACAATAACCAAAAAGAAAGATTTCAGGTAGGGGTAATTCATGAATTGCCCCTACCGCGTGTAGTTTTGCGTAAGTTCTATGATTCCTGAATCACTCGTAGAGAAAAGGAACAGGGAAGTAAAACTCCACATCAAGCGTTAATTGTTGGGTTTCGTTCCTCAACCCAACCTACGCAGGTTAAAGTTTTTGTGGCTAACACCAAGGGTATTGGCCTAAAATATCAAATCCCTATACTTAAATAATCAAGATTTTACTATGCGTCAATTATTACTGGTTTTGGCGAGTATGCTAACTCTCAGCAGTTTAGATACTCCCAGTGTTACCATAGCAGGCACAACGCCTGATTTACCTGAGATGCGCTTAGTTCAAAAGCTCAACTGCAATAATCCCCAAACTCAATCAGCAATTAGTGAATGTGCAAAGTTCTCTTATCAGAATGTAGATAAAAAACTGAATCAAACTTATCAAAAATTGCTATCTACATTAGAAAGACCTAGAAAACAGAAATTGATTGCTGCACAGCTAGCATGGATAAAGTTTCGAGATACCAATTGTGAGTTTGAGACAAGTAGATATGAGGGCGGAAGTATTGCCCCTACCATTTATTTTGGTTGTCTGGAAAATACCACAAAACTGCGTACCCAAGAATTACAAGAATATCTCAAATCCGACCCTTAAGTAGGAACGCAGAGCCATCCGCCCCTACCTTGTACTATGAGAAGGGCTGTAATTAGTCGAGTTGCTTGAGACGGTATCCTATACCGTGAACTGTTTCAATAAAATCTTCAAAAGCTCCGCCTGCTTTGAGCTTTTGGCGCAGGCTTCTCAGATGAACTTTCACGGCGTGTTCTTCTGGAGGAGACTCTAGCGACCAAATATGTTCAATAATCACGCTGCGACTAAGGACACGACGACCATTTCGCAGTAATAACTCTAATATTCCGTACTCTTTTGGGGTTAAATGTAGCATATTTTCCCCATAGTTCACTTCATAAGTGCTGGGATTGAGGTGCAGATTACCCCATTCTAAAATCGGTGGCGATGAAACATTACCCCGACGAAGCAAGGCGCGAATTCGGGCAAATAGTTCTTGCAAATCCACTGGTTTGACGACATAATCATCTGCTCCCGCATCGAGTCCGGTGATTTTATCGCTAACGGTGTCACGAGCAGTGAGCATGAGAACAGGCATACTATAGCTGTGCGATCGCAATCGATGACATAAACTAATACCATCGAGTTCTGGCAACATCACATCCAGCAGCAGCAAATCATAATCCAGCATTTTGGCTTGATTCCATCCAGCTTCACCATCTGTCACCACATCAACCATATAACGCTGGTCTGTAAGGGCTTCTGCTAAGGTTTCAGCAAGGCGGACATCATCTTCAACTAAGAGAATTCGCATAGGATTTTTTTTAACCATACAAGTTATGTGTAAAACAATCTGCCAACTCTCCTTGAGAAAATATTGCAAAAAGTAACAATTTCTCGATTTTGTAACTTCTTTCCGATTTCTTTACCATTTCCTGAACGATTTCCTTACTTTTAATATGTAATTTTCTATTCTATGTAGGTTTTTAATAACCTCCTTTAGACGTTCTAAAAGAACTCTATGTTTAGCCAGGAGATTTTCAGAAAATGGCTTTAGGACAAAGTTCACATTTAGGTATCAGCCTGTTTGAAGACGCTCACTCAACTGGAGGAGTACCTGGTTATTCACCAGAAGAAGTTGAGGCTATTATCAGGGTTATATACAGACAGGTTTTAGGAAATGCGTATGTGATGGAAAGCGAGCGGCTGACTGTTGCTGAGTCGCAGTTTAAGCGGGGTGAAATTAGCGTCCGCGAGTTTGTCCGTCTGGTAGCGAAGTCTGAGTTGTATAGTTCCCGGTTTTTCAGCAGTTGTCCTCGTTATCGAGCAATTGAGTTGAACTTTAGGCATTTGCTGGGTCGCGCTCCTATTGACTTGGAAGAAATGCGATCGCACAGTAATATTCTGGATGAATTTGGCTTTGAAGCTGAAATTGATTCCTATCTCAACAGCAACGAGTACCAAGATACCTTCGGCGAAAACATTGTGCCTTATATTCGAGGCTACAAAACCGAAGCCTGTCAAAACATAGTGCAGTTTACCCATATATTCCAATTAGTTCGGGGTGCCTCTAGTAGCAGTCTCAAAGGTAACTTGGCAGGTAAACAACCCCGGTTGAATAGCTTAGTAATTCAAAGTACCCCTACTCCTGTGGTTTCACCAGCCAGTGATGGGGCAGCATTTCGCAATCCCCCACTTGGTTCTAGAACTCGTCATGGTGTAGCCGCTAGTGATGAAGGTAAAGTGTATCGACTGGAAGTCACTGGTTATCGGGCAAAAACAGCAAACCAGATTTCTCCATTTCGTCGTAGCAACCAAGTCTATCTCGTGCCATTTAATAAACTGTCGCAAGAGTATCAACGAATTCACCAGCAAGGTGGTGTGATTGCCAGTATTACCCTTGTGAACTAGTAAAGTTTTGCGGCAATTACAAGCCATTCCTAATTCCCAATGCCCTTAAGATTATGCCTATTTCTTTGTTAAATTACTCCCCTTCATCTCGAAATCACCGTGTATCTGGATATGAGATTCTTGGCGACGAGCAACCTAGAATTTATACAGCCGAACATCTGCCATCATCAGTAGAAATGGATGCCTTGATTATGGCAGCCTATCGCCAGATTTTCCACGAACAACAGATGCTAGATAGCAATCGCCAACCCTTTTTAGAATCCCAATTGAGAAACGGTCAAATCACAGTCAGGGATTTTATTCGAGGGTTAGCAATATCTGATGCATTTCGGCGACTCAATTACGAAAGCAACAACAACTATCGCTTTGTGCAGATATGCGTGCAGCGCTTTTTAGGTCGTGAGGTTTACAATGAGCGCGAAAAACTAGCCTGGTCGATTGTGCTAGCTACCAAAGGACTACAAGGGTTTATCGACGCTTTGGTAGATAGTGGGGAATATATTAGTAACTTTGGTTACAATACAGTCCCTTATCAACGGCGACGGATTTTGCAAGGACACTCTCAAGGTGAATTACCTTTTGCCAGAATGGCTCGTTATGGCAAAGATTATCGTGACAAATTGCCGCTTCCCATGATGAGAAAGCAGGTTGAACCCTTTAATTTACAGACCTTCTTACGCAGTTCTGACAGGGAGGTGGTTTTATGGCTATTAGCTTCGTCCTTGGGAGTGATTGTCTTGTTTGCTTGGCTAACTGTATTTGGTGACTTGCCAAAATTTGGTGGGTACTAGCTGAGAATTAAGTGAAGTGCGATCATAATAGCGATCGCACTCCACTTTTTTGAAGCGTTTTCTTTGCACCTGGAACGCCTCTACATAAGACAAAAACTATTTATCCAAGAAGTTAATTCATTGAAAAATCAATGTAAACACCACATTCATATCAAATTATTTGAAGCAAAACAATGTTGCCGCCAAAAGCGCATAAAAAGCTCCAATGTTGGATAAGAAGCCGTCATTTAATCTGTTCGGGTCACTTTTTTGTATTTGAAACTATAGACTATTCTTGTGTTGAGAGATTTACCGACTGTATAGCCGCTTTAGGAGGAACATTAATTTCTGTTGAGCCGGTTGATAAAATTTGGATGGGCGACCATCGACAGGTTCTTCTGTATCGTGTCAAAGCCAGTTTGTTTACGCCTTGTCATCAGTTAAGGCAATACTGGTTTAAGTATGGTGGTTTATACACTAGATTTGATAAAACTTAGGTGTTGCTCACCCACTCCAATGAGGGTTTGCGTTGCGACTTTACACAATCCTGCAAATAAAGGTTAATCAAGCTCTCATAGGAGATATCAGTTTATTCTGCAAGAACTTTGAAGTAATCAACGACATTCTCCTCAAGTTGAATTGTCACTTGCTTCTTAAGCTTCTTAATGTACGGATTCTTTACAGATTGAGAAAAATCATCCTCTTCTTTCATAATAAAAAACTCTGATATTGTTTACGCTCTTGCTTATTCTCAAAGTGAAGCCTAATGCTCCCAAATGCCTACTTTATTTCTCCAATCTCTCACTCCTATGCTATCGCCAAATTTTATCGTTATCAATCTCGCCCCTTTCGGTGTTGGCTTTAGCATTATTGCATTGGGGACAATTTACTATTTTCTTAACTTAGAAGTTACTAGACGGCAACGGGCAGAAGTGATACTGCGGCAACAAACTGAGCGGGAACGACTAGTAAACCAGATTGCTCAACATATCCGTGAGTCTCTGGAGTTAGAGGAGGTTCTTACTACCACCGTTGCCGAAGTGCGGGAGTTTCTCCAAGCAGATCGGGTGCTAATTTATCGCCTTTGGGAAGATGGCACAGGTAGCGCAATTACTGAAACAGTTTTACCTGAATACACAAAAATTTTGGGAGAAACCTTTCCAGAGGAAGTGTTTCCTAGAGAGTATCATCAAGCTTATTCATTAGGAAAAACCCGTGCGATCGCTAATGTTGAACAAGCAGATGTCGAACCATGTTTGGCAGACTTCGTAAAACAGTTTGGTGTTAAAGCCAAGTTGGTAGTGCCAATTTTACAAGAGAATCGGGAAGCAGATAAACAACGAGATAGTAAAACACCTGCTTCTCCCCCTTATCTTTGGGGCTTATTAATTGCCCATCAGTGCGATCGCACCCGCATCTGGGAATCTTGGGAAGTTGAATTAATGAAGCAACTTGCAACCCAGGTAGCGATCGCTATCCAACAATCAGAACTTTACAAACAACTACAAACACTCAACGCTGAATTAGAACACCGCGTTCAACAACGGACTCAAGAGTTAGCTAAAGCCAATGTCTCTCTCCGAGCCGAAATTGCTGAACGTCAGCGCACCCAAGCCGCGCTGCAAGCTCTAATTACTGCCTCTCCTCGGGCCATTTTCACACTTGATTTAGAAGGGAATGTGAAAATCTGGAATCCTGCTGCTGAAAGGATGTTTGGCTGGACGGAGGCGGAGGTAATCGATCATCCTAACCCAATTTTTTTAGATGACCAATTAGAGGAATACAATACTCTCCAACAAAGTATATTGCAAGGAACAACTTATACCAGAGTAGAATTGCGCCGTTTTAAAAAAGATGGCACTGCGATCGATATAGTTTTTTCCGCCGCACCCTTGCATGATAGCGACGATAGTATCAACGGCATGGTAGCAGTGATTGCTGATATCACACACCAAAAACAACAGGAAGAACAGGTTCGTTTGCTGCAATCTGTGGTTGTAAATACCAATGATGCTGTAGTTATCACTGAAGCGCAACCGATTGGTGAACCTGGGCCAAATATTATCTATGTTAATGAAGCATTCACCCGAATCACAGGTTACACCCTAGAAGAAGTTTTAGGCAAAACGCCCCGTATCCTTCAAGGAGCAAAAACAAGTCGCGCTGAACTAGATAAAGTCTGGACTGCCCTATCTCATTGGGAACCAGTCACCGTTCAGCTAATAAACTACCGCAAAGACGGTTCTGAATTCTGGAATGAATTTAGCATCGTCCCCGTAGCTGATAAAACTGGCTGGTATACTCACTGGATATCAGTACAACGTGACATTACCGGGCGGAAACAAGCTGAACAGGCATTACGCCAGAGCGAAGAACGCTTCCGCTCATTGATTGAAAATGCTTTAGATATTGTCAAAATTCTCGATGTAGATGGTTCTATTCGTTATGAAAGTCCTTCTGTAGAAAAGGTTTTAGGTTATCCAGCAGCAGAACTAATTGGCAAAAACTTATTGGATTATATTCACCAAGCTGATTTAGCTAATACTTACCATAGCTTTATTCATGCTATCCAAAGTTCAGAAGTTACTGCCCCAATCGAGTTTCGTTGTCGCCATAAAGATGGCTCGTGGCGGATGTTAGAAGCTATTAGCCAGAAATTTCTAGATAACACGGCAGATACTAGAATTATGGTTAACTGCCGCGACATCACAGAACGCAAGCGGCTAGATGAAATTCGCATGGCACTAGAGCGCGAGAGAGAACTTAGTGTCCTCAAAACACGTTTTTTCTCAATGGCATCTCACGAGTTTCGCACACCTCTAAGTACTGCCTTAGCAGCTGCTCAATTGCTAGAGAATTGTCAGGATGAATGGGATAACTCTTCTAAGCGACTGAGGAACTTGCAGCGAATTCAACTCTCAGTCAAAAATATGGTTCAAATATTAGACGATATTTTGACTATCAATCGAGCCGAAACTGGAAAACTAGAATTTAATCCCAAACTCCTCGATTTAGAAGGATTCTGCGGTTCTTTTGTGGAAGAGATGCGCCTGAGTACAGATGAGAGGCACACACTGAACTTTGTTTGCCAAGGAAAAGTTGCTCCTGCTTTGGTGGATGAAAGGTTGTTGCGTTCCATTTTGTCTAATTTGCTGCTGAATGCAATTAAATATTCTCCTGAAGGAGGGAATATTTTTCTGAGTCTGGAGTTTAAATCAAATACAGTGATTCTCCAGGTTCAAGATCAGGGTATTGGAATTCCGTTAGCAGATCAAAAGCAACTATTTGAGCCGTTTCATCGTGGCAAGAATGTCAGAAGCATTCCTGGTACAGGATTAGGATTGGTTGTGGTGAAAAAGTGTGTAGATTTACACCAAGGTGATATTAACATCACCACTCAAGTAGGAGTTGGTACAACTTGTGCGATCGCTCTCCCATTACTATAATTGAATACGCTGGGGTTAAGCATTTCTTTCTTCTCTTTGCGTCCAACTCTTACGAGACGCTGCGCGAATGCGGTAGCCTGCGGCAAGCCGCTCCGTGTCTACGTTTAAAAAATTGACTTTGGCAAAGAGTTTTAGCCTTAACTGAACTGTATTTTACATATAAGTAGGATTTACGCAATAACTCTTTGAAACTCTTATAGCGGTTCCCATTCAGATGCGGTACAAAATTTATCGCAAGGTGTAGGGGCACGGCATGCCGTGCCCCTACGGGTGTACTTGCTAAAAGCGTAGTGTTTTTAATGCAAGGCAACAGGCATTGTTAGCCGACGCATTAGCATTGTTGGCCTACACATTGGCAATGTTAAGCGACGCATTAACATTGCAGGGTATTGCTAAATTAAATTCGCTACAAATTAATCAAATGCTGTGCTAACTAACATTGTTCAAGATTCCCAAAACTAACTTTTGGTAAAGAATTGTAATCCAAAATCCAAAATCCAAAACCCAAAATTAGTATGAGTCCCTGACTACGGTAGTCTAGATGAGAGTGAATTTATCGCCTAGTTTGATATATTGTTTTATGACTTCAGTTGTTTCTAGTCCCCCACGCACTATTCGGATTGGTTCACGCAAAAGCCAACTTGCTCTGGTTCAGACCTACTGGGTACAAGAGCAACTCCAGAAAAGCTTTCCTGACATCACTTTTGAAGTCCACACCATGTCTACCCAAGGCGATAAAATCTTGGATGTAGCATTAGCTAAGATTGGCGATAAAGGACTTTTTACTAAAGAACTTGAACTCGGAATGCTCAATCAGGAGATTGACTTTGCAGTTCATTCTCTCAAGGATCTGCCGACTAACTTACCAGAAGGGTTAATGCTGGCAGCAATTACTGAACGAGAAAACCCAGCAGATGCATTAGTGGTGCATGAAAAGCACAAAGATAAACAAATTGATACATTGCCAGAAGGTGCGGTAATTGGTACATCTTCTCTACGGCGGTTAGCACAGTTACGCCACCACTTCCCCCACTTTACTTTTAAAGATGTGCGGGGAAATTTGATTACACGGTTGGCAAAACTGGATGCAGGCGAATACGATGCTTTGATTTTGGCAGCAGCAGGATTAGAGAGATTGGGAATGGGCGATCGCGTTCATCAAGTGCTACCCAAAGAAATCTCCCTTCATGCCGTTGGACAAGGTGCTTTAGGGATAGAATGCCGTGCTGATGATAGTGAAGTGCTATCTCTACTCAAAGCCATCGAACATCCCGAAACACGCGATCGCTGTCTCGCCGAACGATCTTTTCTTCGCTCTCTAGAGGGCGGTTGTCAAGTACCTATTGGTGTAAATACAGAAATATCTGGTGAGAATCTGACCTTAACAGGGATAGTCGCCAGTGTAGATGGTCAAAAGCTAGTAAAAGATACCGTCACAGGTATTGCTAATAATGCCGAAGCATTAGGCACAGAACTAGCAGAAGTGTTACGGCAACAGGGAGCGCAAGAAATTCTAGAAGAAATTTTTGCGGTGATTCAGCGCGGTTCCTAAGCAATTGGGCAAGCCGATGTGATTAGATAAGAATTGATCGTCGTTTCAGCAAAGACGCGACAAATCTTGTTTGTCGGGATCATAGAGTTAATTTGACAATATAGACAGAATCGGGGAAGCAAAAATTACCATGCGGATTCTATTTGTTGCAGCAGAAGCAGCACCCATTGCCAAAGTAGGAGGAATGGGTGATGTTGTCGGAGCATTACCCAAAGTCCTGAGAGAAATGGGGCATGATGTGCGGATCTTCTTGCCTTACTATGGCTTCCTGCCAGACAAAATGGAAATTCCCAAAGAACCCATCTGGCGTGGCTCTGCGATGTTCCAGGAATTTGCTGTTTATGAAAGCGTTCTGCCTGGTACTGATGTTCCCTTGTACTTATTTGGACATCCCGTCTTCCTACCTCGCCGCATTTATTCTGGAGATGATGAAGACTGGCGGTTCACTTTCTTTTCCAATGGTGCAGCCGAGTTTGCCTGGAATTACTGGAAACCGGAAATTATCCATTGTCACGATTGGCATACGGGAATGATTCCGGTGTGGATGCACCAAGATCCTGATATCACCACAGTGTTTACCATTCATAACCTGGCTTATCAAGGGCCGTGGCGTTGGTATTTAGAGAAAATTACTTGGTGTCCGTGGTATATGCAAGGACACAACGTAATGGCGGCGGCGGTGCAATTTGCCAATAAGGTAAATACTGTTTCGCCCACTTATGCCGAGCAAATCAAGACAGCGACTTACGGTGAAACATTAGAAGGTTTGCTGTCTTTTATTAGTGGTAAATTATCTGGGATTATCAACGGCATTGATACTGAGGTTTATAACCCAGAAAATGACAAATACATTGCCAAAACCTTCACGGCTGATACTTTAGATCAACGCAAAGCCAACAAAATTGCTTTGCAAGAAGAAGTTGGATTAGAAGTCAACTCCAAAGCCTTTTTAATTGGGATTGTTACCCGATTAGTGGAACAAAAAGGCATTGACTTGATATTACAAATCCTCGATCGCTTCCTCTCTTATACAGATGCCCAGTTTGTGCTGCTAGGGACAGGCGATCGCTACTATGAAACTCAGATGTGGCAATTAGCATCCCGCTTCCCCGGACGGATGGCAACTTATTTACTGTATAACGATGCCCTGTCTCGCCGCATCTACGCTGGTACTGATGCCTTCTTGATGCCTAGTCGTTTTGAACCTTGCGGCATTAGCCAAATGATGTCTTTGCGTTATGGTTCTGTGCCCATTGTCCGCCGTACAGGTGGATTAGTTGACACCGTAACCCATCACGACCCCGAAAATGCCGCAGGTACCGGTTATTGCTTTGACCGCTATGAACCGCTAGACCTTTTCACTTGTATGATCCGGGCTTGGGAAGGCTTCCGTTTCAAACCGCAATGGCAAGAACTACAAAAACGGGGCATGAGTGAAGATTTTAGTTGGTATAAATCTGCTAAAGAGTACGTGAAGTTGTACAAGTCAATTTACGGTTTGCCAGAAGAAGAGGAGACACCACAACCAGAGTTAGTGTTAAACGAAGCAGCAGTCACTAATAGTAAGTCCTAAACTTCCAGGGGCGTCAATACGGTTTAGTTAACGCTAAAAACTAAAACTGGCGTAGGTTGGGTTGAGGAACGAAACCCAACATTATCAAGGCTTTGTTGGGTTTCGCTGTTGCTTAACCCAACCTACTCTTATTCTTAATCCAAGGGTATTGCACTATATGAGCCTTTGAGTTCACGTATTGTTACTCGTCGCTTTCGCCCTAATTAACCAATCAGCATCATTAGCGCAAATTTCCCGACCAGACGAGTCTCCTAAGCGGTCTAGCGCCAATAAACAAGCATATTTCAAGTCCCAAATCGGCGTATTTAGGCAAATTTTGATTTCAGGAATTGCTCGTGAATCGCCCAATTCACCAAGTGCGATCGCACAGGCTGCACGGGATTTCTGAAACTGGGGTTCGCGGTTGTGCAAGTTTTCTATTAACAAATCATAGGCGGGAGCATATTTTAGCCAGCCAAAAAGTTTCATCACATGATAATGAGCACCATAGTCGTTATATGCCTTATCCCCATAAGTTACTAGAAGTGCTGCGGGTGCTTGTTGTGCATAAATATCCAGTAAGGTTTTTGTTGCTAAATAACACCGTCCAAAATCAGTTTCGTAGAGTTCGTTAATCACAAAATCTAGTACTGGGGTAGCATCATACTCATGTACTAAATCAAGGTCGTTGGGATGGTCATAGAGTACTTGCTCTAAGTAAGGTTGAATTTCTGCAAAAGTAATTTCACCACTAGCGACGCCTGCATCCAAAAGCATCCGCAATCCTCGGAGTCGGAACACCAGAGATACAGGACAACGGGCGATTTCTGGGATGGCTTTGTAGTAGCGTGAATCAATCAGGTCTTGAATGCAACCGCGCCGTGCATTGACGCTGGAACTTTGCAGCAGCGCCATCACCTCAGTAATTTGAGAATAGTCACCTGTAAAGCGACAAACTGTAGCGATCGCTGCACTACGGGTAGGTTCATCTTCAACTTGAGTAAATTTTTGCACACGTTCTAGGGAGGGCTGATAGTCAGCGTTAGCTAGGGTGTGAATAATGACTCGATAGATTTGACCTGGTTTATCTAGTAGTTGCGCCACTTCTTCAAGGATTTCTGGATCTTTAGTTCCAATTTCCCCGATCGCCCACACGGTATTTTCAACAGTATAAATATCATCATCTTTGAGGCACTGCCGAATTACAGGTAAAGCTGATTCAGCCTGCAATCGCCCTAGACTTTCTACAGCCTTGCGTCGAACAATGCGGTGGTCTAACTCATCAGGGTTACTGGTTTCAATCGCCCGTACTAAAGCTGCGATCGATTGCTCAGTGGAATAATTAATCAGATGGGAAACAGCAATATATTTATCAGAAGCGTCTTCGAGTTGTTCTAATGGTGTGTCGATAATTGCGATCGCTTCTTCTTCTGTTAGCCCAAACATTTTAAAAAAACGTTTATCCATTGATCTGTAATGGCTCTTGGATAATTGCTCAGAGGTCACGTTTATTATCGTACTAGGGAGTGGGGACTAGAAAATAGCAATAGAATAAAATCCGCTTACTGCCCGACTGAGAGTTACGATGTCTAACGACAAGCTTGTCTGCGACACGCTGCGCGAACGCCAATGTATCTACGCAGGAATTCGAGAATGAGTGATTATTTAGATGACTATGAATTTAATAACCTCGATTTTTATCGAAAAAATCATGGTTTACAGCTTTATTACAACTGGTCTGGAGAAATTTGGTGGCAAGAAACACCAGATAAGCCAAAGGAAAAATTATTCTCTATTATTGGGATGAATGCTACCAAAGTATTTCTCAAACCCGATTCTGAGTATGGCAAAGTTGGGTATCGCATTAATAGAGAGTTGGGTTTATTTTGTGACCCAGATACTCAAGAGATTCTCCACTTTTGGAAGTCACCAACAGCAACTCAACCAGTACCAGTAGTACATATTGCTAACCGCATTGTCCAAGGTTCAGTTAAACCAAAAAAATCTGTTATACCCAAAGGCAGTGGATATATCACCTCTGTCATGGAAATTCCTTTAGAATACCCGCATCCTTTAGCAGGAGATAGCAAATATTCAGACTATTGCCCTGGAGAAAAGTTTAAGGGAGTTGAGTACTTTATATCAAATACTTGCCGACCCGATGCAACTGATGTTCCTCCTGCTAAGTGGGCGCGGGACTGTCCTTGGTTGCCGTGGATGAAGTTAGGATACGCTCATCCAGCTAAATTAAGATTTGAAACAACAATATTTAGAGTAGATTCTTTTGAGCAGCTTCATCCTAGCTTAGTCAAACTGGTGAGGGAAAAAGTCCCCATTTATGAGTTCACGCCAACAGAAAGTGATGAACCGAATGTAACAAGCATTCAATACTTTAAGAAAAACTTTGAATCCTACTTGCGGGGAGATATTTTCCCACTTGAGGAAACCTCTTAAAATAATCAGGACTTACGCACTGAAAACCTTAAACCTAGATCCCCCCTATCCCCTTAAAAAGGCTCCGGTGTACACACAAGTTCTAAAAACATAGCTTGATGAGGCTTTTCTCATTCTCATGCAGAGTATGGGAACGACAAAAATAGCATTGTCAGCCGAAACAATGGCATTGTCGGCGAGAAGATTTGTGTGTACACCGTTGGGTTTCACTTCGTTCTACCCAACCTTGCATCAGGTGTTTGCAGTTCAGATATCAGTAATTGTCTAGTTATCTGCTGTAGTAAACTACATCTAAGTCAGAAGCCTGCATTCAATAATTGATAGCGCTGTGAAAAAAATCCTGATTGTGTCAGCTAATCCCACAATGACAGATAAGCGACGCTTGGACGAGGAAGTAAGGGAAATTCAGGAAGGGTTGCAACGCTCTCGCAGCCGAGATCAGTTTGAACTTATTACTAAATGGGCAGTGCGTCCTGACGATTTGCGGCGTGCGCTTTTAGATCACGATCCTCATATTATCCATTTTTCAGGGCATGGGGGTGGAAATCAAGGTTTAGCCTTGGAAAATAATATAGGGGAAATGCAGCTGGTGAGTACAGAGTCACTGGCAAGGCTATTTAAGTTATTTAAAGACAAGATTGAGTGTGTATTATTAAATGCCTGTTATAGCGAGGTGCAAGCCGAGGCAATTTATCAACACATTAATTGTGTGGTTGGGATGAATCGGGCAATTGGCGATCGCGCTGCAATTAAATTTGCGGTAGGCTTTTATGATGCACTGGGCGCTGATAGGTCTTATGAGGATGCTTATGAGTTTGGCTGTAGCGCGATTGATTTAGAAAGTATTCCAGAGTCTTCCACCCCAGTGCTGAAAAGTCGGAACAATCCCCAAGGTGCTTTCTCTGTTAGCAAAGCTATTCCAGATAACGAGATAAAACTAGCAGTATCCTTAGAAAATCCAGAAGGGCAGGTATCTCTAAACTCTGCTTTTTATGTCGAGCGATCGCCTATTGAGGTAGACTGTTATGAAGCGATTCTTCAACCAGGGGCCTTAATTCGCATCAAAGCTCCCCGGCAGATGGGCAAAACTTCCCTCATGTCGCGGGTTCTGCATCATGCTAGTCAACATGACTATCAGACAGCACCCGTAAATTTCCAGTCAGCCGATGCAGAATTTCTCGCCAATTTAGATCAGTTTTTGCAGTGGTTTTGTGCCAGCATTACTTACGAACTGAATCTACCAGAGAAGCTAGACGAGTATTGGAAGGGTGTTTTAGGTAGCAAGAATAAATGTACAAATTACTTTCAACGGTATTTATTACCCGCGATTAATAGCCCTATAGCTTTGGGTTTAGATGAAGTCGATGAAGTCTTCAAGCATCGCATAATTGCTGCTGATTTTTTTGGATTGCTACGAGCTTGGCATGAGCGGTCAAAGAATGAGACAGTTTGGAAAAATCTCCGGTTGGTGATTGTGCATTCTAAGGAAGTTTATATTCCGCTCAATATACATCAGTCGCCTTTTAATGTCGGCTTACCCATTGAGTTGCCAGATTTAAATCAAATACAAGTACAAAACTTAGTACAGCGTCACAGACTCAATTGGTCTAACTCACAAATTGAAGAATTAATGACACTCGTGGGTGGTCATCCTTATTTAGTGCGGGTAGCGCTTTATGAAATTGCCCGTGGTCGGATGACGCTGGAAAATCTGCAAAAAATCGCGGCAACTCAAGAAGGGCCTTACAGTGACCATCTGCGCCGCCACTGGCTAAATTTGCAAGCGGATGCAGAATTGCTGGCTGCCGTCAAACAAGTGATGATGGCAAATAGCCCCGTGGATGTAGGCACAACTGAAGCGTTTAAACTCCGCAGTATGGGGTTAGTTAAGTTTCAAGGCAATGAAGTGGTGCCACTGTGTAAATTGTATAGGCAATATTTTTGCGATCGCTTGGGAATTAAAAATTAAGAAAGTACATTAGGAGTGCAATAGGACTTTCATCTCCAATTACCATTTAATACCAATTTGAAAAAAGAATGCGACACATAGACAAAATCCTCCGCTTATCTAGGTATCACCCCCCTTAATCCCCTCTTGTTAAGGGGCGAGATCAGAAATCCGGTTCCCTCCCCTTGACAAGGGGAGGGTTAGGGTGGGGTAATCTATCGCAAACATTTTTTGAATCGCTATAACTAAAAGGTTTAACAATGGTTCAAGTTATTCAAGGAAAAGATATAACCTTAGCCCAACTCATAGATGAATTTGGGCTACAACGTGCAGACAACGAACAATTTTTTTCAGAGTGGCAGCAAGATTTACCTGAGTTGAGTGATTTAGAAAAGCAATCTCTCAACGAAGTCAAGGCAGAATATTTGCATTTATCCCGCTACCAAATTTTAGAACCTGTAGTCAAAATGGTGGTGCTATCTCCGATATTGCGTCTAGCAGGTTTTTATCAACCGCCTTTTTACATTGCGTCGGAAGAAGAGGTAAGAATTTCTTCTGAAGACGAAGGCACAATTATTAGAGGACGTATTGATATTTTGGTGTTTCATCCTCGATTTTGGGTTCTCGTAATTGAGGCGAAACGAGCAGATTACTCTTTAGTGCCAGCAATTCCACAAGCATTGGCTTATATGTTGGCAGATGCAACTTTGGCTAAACCTGTTTTTGGGTTTATCACCAATGGTAGTGAATTTCAATTTATTAAGTTGACGAAACAGAATACACCGAGATATGCCTTATCTTATACACTGTCGCTTAATCGTGGGGATGACTTATATACTGTCGTAAAAGTGTTAAAACACCTAGCTGGTTTAATTAGTAATTTGTAATTATGACCTCTCCCTGGCTTTACTACGTAAAACCGTCCCTCTCCGAATCGGAGAGGGACAGACTTGAACTAAAGTTCAAGGCAGGGAGAGGTTTGTGGAACTCACGTTGTATTTCATAATTTTTAATTTTTAATTTTTAATTTGGAGCGAAGCGACGTGACCCAGTATCAATATCAAGTCGGTGGTAGTCTGCCTCAAAATGCACCAACTTATGTTAGACGGCAAGCTGACCATGACCTCTATGAAGGCTTGAAGGCTGGGGATTTTTGTTATGTACTCAATTCCCGGCAAATGGGGAAATCTAGCTTGCGGGTGCAGGTAATGCAGCAGTTGCAAACAGAGGGATTTGCTTGTGCTGCTGTTGATATTACAGCTATTGGGACGGCAGATATTACACCAGAACAGTGGTATGCCGGGGTGATTGATACTCTGGTGGGAAGTTTTAATATTTATACAACATTTGATTTAGATACTTGGTGGACTGATAACGGTTTGCTGTCACCAGTGCAGCGTTTGGGTAAGTTTATTGAAACAATATTGCTAAAAACAATTACTGAAAAGATTGTTATTTTTATTGATGAAATTGACAGCGTTCTGAGTCTTTCATTCAACTTAGATGACTTTTTTGCAGTTATCCGCGATTGCTACAACCGACGGGCAGACCATCCTGAATATAATCGCCTCACCTTTGCTTTGATTGGCGTATCTACGCCTTCAGATTTGATTCAAGACAAACGCCGGACACCTTTTAATATTGGACAGGCAATTGATTTAACTGGCTTTCAACTCCAAGAGGCGCAACCCTTGGCGCGGGGTTTGGCTGAAGTGGGTGATTCTCAAGAATTGATGCAGGTGGTGCTTGACTGGACGGGAGGACAGCCGTTTTTGACGCAAAAAGTTTGTAAGTTGCTGGTGCAGGGGGGCAGGGGGGCAGGGGAGCAGAGGAGCAGAGGGGCAGAGGAGTGCGTGGAGAGTTTGGTACGCGAGGGGATTATTGAGAATTGGGAGACGCAAGATGAGCCGGAGCATTTGAAGACGATTCGAGACAGGATTATGCGGAGTGGGGAACAGAGGACTGGGCGATTGTTGGCTTTGTGTCAGCAGATTTCGCAGCAGGGAGAGATAGCTACTGATGATAGTGCTGAACAAACTGAATTGCGGTTGACGGGATTGGTGGTGAAGCGGGATGGAAAGCTGCGAATTTATAACCGGATATATAAGGAGGTGTTTAAGCAGGAGTGGAGCGAGAAGATTTTAGCAAAGTTGCGTCCCTATTCTGATACTTTGAATGCCTGGGTTGAGTCGGAACGGCAGGATGAGTCGCGGTTATTACGGGGGAGGGCTTTGCAGGATGCTCAGGAATGGGCTACGGGTAAAAGTTTGAGTGACTTGGATTATCAGTTTTTGGCTGCTAGCCAGGAATTAGAGAAGCGCGATGTGCAGAAACGCTTGGAAGTTGAGGAAGAGGCGAGGCTGGTTTTGGCGGAGGCGAACCGCAAAGCTAATCGGCGGATTCAAATTGGTTCTGTGGTGTTGGGATTAGCTGTGGTGGGGGCTGTAGCATCGTTAATATTGGCTCAATATCAATTGGGACAGGCACGAACAGCAAAGAAACAAACAGATGATGCCCAAACAGAGTTAAAAAAGGCGAAGACGGAAACTGACATAACTAAAAAAGATAATGTGCGGATATCAGCAGACAATAAAAGGATATCGGCACAAGCTACACAGGTAAAACTGAATCTGAGTAATGCTACAGTCAAGCTGAAGGCAGCAAATGGCAATGTGAATCAGGCACAGCAAAAGCTGAAATTAGCCGAAAATAAATTGACAGTAGCTAACGCTAAGGCTAGTCAAGCTGAGGTGCAGGCAAAGCAAGCTATTCAACAAGGACAAGAGGCGCAACAGCAGCGTCAAATAGCTGTTGCAGATTTAAATCGGGCAAGGAAAGAACAACAGCAGGCGCAAAAAGAATTACAAATAGCTAGAGTTGCTGTGAGTGCGGCAGTTAATGCCCGTACAACTTCTCTTGAGGATCTGAAAAAGGTAGATGCAGCCCGCAAAATTGCTTTAAAGGCTACGCAATCGGAACAAGATGGAACAACTGCATTGCGGGAGTTTGCATTTCATAGGGAAATTGAGGGTTTGCTGTTGGCAGTGCAGAGTGCGGAAGCACTAAAAACTCTAGTCAAGGATAAAAAATCTTTAGCAGATTATCCTGCTTACAGCCCATTGTTTAGTTTACAGAATATTTTGCTAAATATTCGGGAAATAAATAGCCTAGAAGGTCATGGCGATTTGGTCTTGAGTGTGGTGTTCAGCCCCGACGGCAAAACTTTAGCCTCCGCCAGTGTTGACAAGACAATCAAATTGTGGAATCAGGACACAGGTAAAGTCATTTCCACCCTTGAAGGTCATCGTAGTTCGGTCATTAGTGTGGTGTTCAGCCCCGACGGCAAAACCTTAGCCTCTGCTAGTGCTGACAAGACAATCAAACTGTGGAATCGGGACACAGGTAAAGTCATTTCCACTCTAGAAGGTCATGACGATTGGGTCTATAGTGTGGTGTTCAGCCCCGACGGCAAAACCTTAGCCTCTGCCAGTGGTGACAAGACAATCAAACTGTGGAATCGGGACACAGGTAAAGTCATTTCCACTCTAGAAGGTCATGGCAATTGGGTCAGTACTGTGGTGTTCAGCCCCGACGGCAAAACTTTAGCCTCCGCCAGTGTTGACAATACAATCAAACTGTGGAATCGGGACACAGGTAAAGTCATTTCCACCCTAGAAGGTCATGGCGCTGGGGTCAGGAGTGTGGTGTTCAGCCCCGACGGCAAAACCTTAGCCTCTGCCAGTGGTGACAAGACAATCAAACTGTGGAATCGGGACACAGGTAAAGTCATTTCCACCCTAGAAGGTCATGTCGCTGAGGTCAGGAGTGTGGTGTTCAGCCCCGACGGCAAAACCTTAGCCTCTGCCAGTGCTGACAATACCATCAAACTGTGGAATCAGGACACAGGTAAAGTCATTTCCACCCTAGAAGGTCATGTCGCTGAGGTCTTGAGTGTGGTGTTCAGCCCCGACGGCAAAACTTTAGCCTCCGCCAGTTATGATGAGACAATCAAACTGTGGAATCGGGACATAGGTAAAGTCATTTCCACCCTCGAAGGTCATGGCGCTGGGGTCAGGAGTGTGGTGTTCAGCCCCGACGGCAAAACTTTAGCCTCCGCCAGTTATGATGAGACAATCAAACTGTGGAATCGGGACATAGGTAAAGTCATTTCCACCCTCGAAGGTCATGTCGCTGAGGTCAGGAGTGTGGTGTTCAGCCCCGACGGCAAAACCTTAGCCTCTGCCAGTGATGACAAGACAATTAAACTGTGGAATCGGGACACAGGTAAAGTCATTTCCACCCTTGAAGGTCATGGCGATGTGGTCAATAGTGTGGTGTTCAGCCCCGACGGCAAAACTTTAGCCTCCGCCAGTGATGACAAGACAATCAAACTGTGGAATTGGGACACAGGTAAAGTCATTTCCACCCTTGAAGGTCATGACGATTGGATCTTTAGTGTGGTGTTCAGCCCCGACGGCAAAACCTTAGCCTCCGCCAGTCGTGGCAAGACAATCAAACTGTGGAATCGGGACACAGGTAAAGTCATTTCCACCCTGGAAGGTCATAACGATTGGGTCAGTACTGTGGTGTTCAGCCCCGACGGCAAAACCTTAGCCTCCGCCAGTCGTGACAAGACGATCAAACTGTGGAATCGGGACACAGGTAAAGTCATTTCCACCCTGGAAGGTCATGGCAATTGGGTCTTTAGTGTGGTGTTCAGCCCCGACAGCAAAACCTTAGCCTCCGCCAGTGGTGACAATACCATCAAACTGTGGAATGGGGACACAGGTAAAGTCATTTCCACCCTCGAAGGTCATGGCGCTGTGGTCAGGAGTGTGGTGTTCAGCCCCGACGGCAAAACCTTAGCCTCCGCCAGTTATGACGAGACAATCAAACTGTGGAATTTGGATCTTGATGATTTACTAGCGCAGGGTTGCAGTTGGCTTAAGGGTTATTTGGCTAGTCATCCTGATGCGCCGAGGGTGTGTTCGGGGAGGTAGGGGCAGCACTTCTCTACGAGACGCTGCGCGAACGACTACGCTCAGTGACCAGTGCAGAGAGGCAGGGGTGTAAGTTATGAGTGCGAATGTAGAGTGAAAGGCGTAGGCGTAGCCCGTCGTAGACATCGCTAGCTAAAAAAGAAATGCGATCACTGTTATAAACTTGGTGTTTCGAGTTCCGAACACCAACGGCCGAGCAAAAAGGTCAAAGTTCCGAGTTCCTAACACAAATGACCGAGCAAAAAGGTGAAAGTTTTGAGTTCTGAACACGAATGACTGAGCAAAAAGGTCAAAGTTCCGAGTTCCTAACACAAATGACCGAGCAAAAAGGTCGAAGTTCCGAGTTCTGAACACAAATGACCGAGTAAAAAGGTCGAAGTTCCGAGTTAAACCTCTGGTTCTACTCCCAGCGCTTTTAATTGAGCGGCTAATCTCTCTGCACGCTGGCGTTCTTTTGCTGCTAACTCCAAACCCCACAGTAATAATTCGCCATTGTCATCCCACCAACGCAACCAATAACCTGTGCGGTTTTCTCGGCTTCCTTCCCATACGCCTAAAAACAAATTCATTTCGGCAATCCAGTGACAATTATTTGCATCTGGTGTTTGCAGTTCATAATGTCCTAAATCATCTCGCCGATAAACTTCTAAAACTCCGCTATCTGGTTCAAAAATGGCATAGTTTGGCACTTGTAAAATCTGCTCATAATAAAACCATTTACCAGGGGGATAGGTCGGTTTACTCGAATACTCTCCACCTTCGGTATCTGAGAGAAATTCCATCACAATTACGGGAATATCACCTTGGAGTCGTGGCGTATAACTGAGCTTCACTTCTTCTCGTGAGACTCGAATTGATGGTACATAACCCCAATCTGGCGCTTTAACGACAAATCGATTATTCAAAGTGGCGCAGATACCGTAATTAGTGATACTTAAAGCATCGGTGGGTAATCTGCCAGCAAGTTCTAAGCTTTCTGTTAAAGCAGCAGCCAAGAGTGGCTGATTAATGTTATCCACTGGCTCGTTGTCTAAAACAAAATCATCAGGTAACTTTTCCCAGGTGACATTATGAGTGGCTGCATTGGCTAGCATAATCAGAATATCTCAAGTACAAATTCAATTTCTAATGACCCGATTAAAAAATTGCACACGGCGTTACTCCTGAGCAAGAGTTCGCACTTCTTCCACTGACAATCCCAAAGCTTGGGCAATCTGTTCGATGCTCAAATCCATTTGCAATAATCGGGGTATGGCATCTCTTCTGGCTTGTTCTGCAAGTTCCGCCCGTTGCCGTTCTTGCTCGGCGTTGCGAGAAATTTCTGTATAAGTTAAAAACCGTTCTCCATCAGGGCGATATAACTGCAAACCTTCTGGTAATAGAGCAAACTGAATTTTTAACCGAGGACTCACCCAATGATCCATTTGGGGGATGACATCTAAACCGTCTTCGCCACGCAACCAACCGCACAAATTATTGCGATCGGGATCGTAAATGTAATACTCTTCCACGCCATAGCGATCGTAGAAAAGTAATTTTTTGTCCATTTCAGTTTGTGTGTTGCTGGGAGAAAGAATTTCAAACACCACTTGCGGTGCAACTCCCTCCTCTTTCCATTGTTGGTAGCACAAGCGATCGCCTTTTGGTCTACCAAATACCACCATCACATCTGGGACATTAACAATTTTGTTGCGTCCCTCTACCGGATACCAAAATAAATCTCCGGCGACAAATACATTTGGATCGTCGGCAAATAGCCACTCGATATTCTGCTTAATTTCTACAATCCAGCCAAACTGTATGGTATTATTAGCCACCGGTTGTCCATCACTATCTGGGTAGATGACCTCTGGCTGGGTCGGCGGTTGGATTTGCAATACCATAGCTTCGCCCTCAGAAGGATATTTAATCGAGATGCTTCCAAATTAGCAGACTCTTAAGGATGTCTGCGCCATGAATCTGGAAGGATAACTAATTAAAACAGTACGATTGTTCTACTATAAACTAATTAAAGATAGTATTATTAAGGACTGTTTCATAAGAAACTCCTTCTTCGCCGCCCAATATGTCAGACCAACAGCTAGCAGCATCCTTGAATGGACATCTTCCGTACCCCAGCCACAACAGCCAGAATACCATTCGGATTCGGGGTGCTAGGCAGCATAATCTGAAAAATATTGACTTGGAATTGCCACGCGATCGCCTAATCGTATTCACTGGCGTTTCTGGTTCTGGTAAGTCTTCCCTAGCCTTTGATACCATTTTCGCTGAAGGGCAACGTCGCTATGTAGAATCCCTCAGCGCCTACGCACGGCAATTTCTCGGACAACTGGATAAGCCGGATGTGGAAGCCATTGAAGGCTTAAGTCCAGCAATTTCTATTGACCAAAAGTCAACGTCTCATAACCCCCGTTCCACTGTCGGTACGGTGACGGAGATTTACGACTATTTGCGGTTGTTGTTTGGTCGGGCTGGCGAACCCCATTGTCCGATATGCGATCGCTGTATTGCACCCCAGACAATCGATGAGATGTGCGATCGCATCATGGAATTACCAGATCGCACCCGCTTCCAAATTCTTGCACCCGTTGTCCGGGGAAAGAAAGGCACACACCGTAAGCTTTTGTCAAGTCTGGCTTCTCAAGGTTTTGTCCGCGTGCGGATCAATGGCGAGATCCGCGAACTCTCAGATTCCATTGAATTGGATAAAAACTTTACCCACACCATCGAAGTGGTAATTGACCGCTTGGTAAAAAAAGCTGATATTCAGGAGCGTTTGGTTGATTCGCTGTCTACGTGTCTCAAGCAATCGGGTGGGATTGCAGCCATTCTGGTGAGTCTGCTTGGTGACGATGGACAAGAAAAAGAAGAAGAGTTAGTATTTTCGGAAAATTTTGCTTGTCCAGAACATGGGGCGGTAATGGAGGAACTATCACCGCGATTGTTCTCCTTTAACTCGCCTTATGGTGCTTGTCCGCACTGTCATGGCATCGGGACTTTAAGGAGATTTGCGCCAGACTTGATCGTACCTGACTGGGAAGCGCCAGTTTATGCTGCGATCGCGCCTTGGTCAGAAAAAGATAATTCTTATTACTTGGAATTACTCTATAGCGTCGGACAAATTTATGGGTTTGAGTTACAAACAAATTGGAGCAAGCTGACAGAAGAACAGCAGCAAATTATTTTGTTTGGAGAGAAAGATGAACGAGCCGCAGAAGCGCAAAGAAAGCAGAGTTTTAAAGGTGCTATTCCAATTTTGCAACGGCAGTATGAGGGTGGTTCTGAATTAATTAAGCAAAAATTAGAGCAGTATTTAATCGATCAACCGTGCGAAGTTTGTAAAGGAAAACGGTTAAAACCGGAAGCCTTAGCGGTGAAGTTGGGGCAGTATGGAATTTTAGAATTGACTACCGTATCGATTCGAGATTGTCGGGAGAGAATTGAGCAATTTAAATTGAGCGATCGCCAGTTACAAATTGCTGATTTAGTTCTGCGAGAGATCAAAGCCAGATTGCAATTCTTGTTAGATGTAGGTTTAGATTACCTCACCCTTGACCGTCCAGCCATGACCCTTTCCGGTGGCGAAGCCCAACGGATTCGTCTAGCAACGCAAATTGGTTCAGGTTTAACAGGAGTTCTCTACGTTTTAGATGAACCGAGTATTGGTTTGCATCAACGAGATAATGGTAGGTTGCTCAAAACTTTAACTAAATTGCGCGATTTGGGTAATACATTAATTGTCGTTGAACACGATGAAGAAACTATTCGCGCAGCTAACCACATTGTTGATATTGGCCCTGGTGCAGGAATTCACGGCGGAAATATTATTGCTCAAGGTGATTTTCAGGCGTTATTAGCAGCAGAAGATTCTTTGACGGGTGCATATTTATCAGGAAGGCGAGTAATTACCACACCAGCAGAACGCCGAGAAGGAAATGGGCGCAGTTTGGGAATTAAAAATGCCCATCGCAACAATCTACAAAATATAGATGTAGACATTCCATTAGGTAAACTCGTCTCCATCACTGGTGTGTCTGGTTCTGGCAAATCTACCCTAATTAATGAGTTACTTTATCCATCTCTGCAACACCATTTAACAAAGAAAGTTCCCTTACCGAGACATTTGGATAAAATTCAGGGATTGAATGCGATTGATAAAGCGATCGTTATCGATCAATCCCCTATTGGACGCACACCACGTTCCAACCCTGCAACTTACACAGGAATTTTCGATGCCATTCGGGATGTATTTTCCCAAACAGTAGAAGCCAAAGCTAGGGGTTACAAACCTGGACAATTTTCCTTCAACGTTAAAGGTGGACGTTGCGAAGCTTGTAGCGGCCAGGGTGTGAATGTGATTGAAATGAACTTTCTCCCGGATGTTTACGTGCAATGCGAAATTTGTAAGGGTGCAAGATACAACCGCGAAACCTTGCAGGTGAAGTACAAAGATAAGTCGATCTCTGATGTCCTGAGAATGACTGTTGAAGAGAGTTTAGACTTTTTCCAGAATATACCGAAAGCGATCGCGCGTTTGCAAACTTTGTTTGATGTCGGTTTGGGTTATGTCCAATTAGGACAACCTGCGACTACCTTATCTGGTGGTGAAGCACAACGGGTAAAATTAGCAACAGAACTATCTCGACGCGCCACAGGTAAGACACTTTATTTAATAGATGAACCGACAACAGGGTTATCTTTTTACGATGTTCACAAATTATTAGATGTGTTGCAAAGATTGGTAGATAAAGGTAATTCAATTTTAGTAATTGAACACAACTTAGATGTAATTCGTTGTTCTGATTGGGTAATAGATTTGGGGCCAGAAGGTGGCGACAAAGGGGGAGAATTGATTGCTGTAGGTACACCGGAGGAAGTTGCAAAAAATCCCAGGTCTTATACTGGGCAATATTTAAAGCAGGTGTTGAAGCAGTATCCGGCTATGAAATCTTAGTCTTTTCCAAATAGGGTGCATTACATACAGGTTATACCCAGGTTAAAAAAGCGGAAAAGGTTGTAGCAAACGTATTATGAAACTTCCTAACCGTGAATGCGCTATTGTTGAAATAGATAAAATTGCGGGTTACTGTCTCAACCTAGAACATCCAGAGGGAAAACACAAAGCCCGTGTATTTAAATCTGCACTAGACTTAAATTTAGATGATGCAGAAGAATTACAAGCGATCCTTTTACAAGCAGTAGCAAATTATGATGCCATCCCTGGTAAAAGGAATCCATACGGTCAAAAATATATCATTGATTTTCCCCTAAATCGTTCAGATAAACAAGCAATTATTCAAAGCGTTTGGATAGTGCGTAATGATGAAGGCTTTCCTCGCCTAGTCACCTGTTATGTAATCTAAGCAATGAGGTAATACCAATGAAATTATTAGATGTGGTTGCTCTAACAGAAGACTTACTAGAAGTGGGATTGCATCGCGGTCAAGTAGGAACGATTGTAGAAGAATATGAACCTGGAGTTTTTGAAGTAGAATTCAGCGACTTAACAGGAAAAGCTTATGCCATAGAAACTTTAAATGCTAGCCAGCTAATGACTTTATATCATCAACCAATTGGTGGAAAAACTTTATTGGTTTAAGTGCGACTAAGCACTCTGAGGGTTTTGTCGAGATTTGGCGGTATAGGGAAAATAAAATCAACAAATAAACAAACTTGCATCAACATGAAAAAACTTTCCCAAAGCCTCAGCTTGTTCTTTCGTCATTTCTAAGTTGCCATTAATTACTTTAGTAACAATCTCGCTCGAACCCAGAATTTCTACCAAATCATCTTGTTCCAAACCCCTAGCTTCCATCAAATGCAAGAGTCTTGAATAAGGTGTTGAAACATTAAGCTGATAGTGTTTTTCTTCAAAATCCTCAATCAGTTTTACCAATAATTCCAACAAAGTATCTTCTTCAAGAGTCAGATGAGAACGAGAAAGCAGTTCTTCAACAGTTTCTAAAAATTTCTCGTTTTCTTCTTCTGTCTTGATAATCCGAGGTTGATGTTGAGACAGTAATTGGCTGTAAATGTCTGAGTTAAAAGTAAGGGTCATTTTTCCAGGAGTCTTTGTCATATTCGGCATGAGTTAAGACATATTTTATATAGATGACCTGCTTTTCATAGTTAATACTAGCAATTAAGCGGTATTTATTACCTTTAATGTTGAAAACTATAAACTTGCTTACTGCTTCGGCTTGAGGATAAATAGTTTGAACTTCTAGCAAATTACCCCAGTCTGCTTTACTAGCGGTTATGTACCAGTCATCAAGTGCTTCACAGCAATCAGCGTGTTTTTGGCAGAATTGTCGTAGCTTTTTCCGACTGATGACATGCATTAATTTTTTATTTCGGCGTTTCTCTGCTTGTTCTGGATAAATTTCTAATTCACCATGTATCTAATTAGCTGTTTCTCCCCTTTGCCAAAACTGCCGTAGAATCTCCCCTGGCTTTCTATCCCAAGTGTCAATATGCTCGTAGATCAAATTATCTTGGTTTAATTTATACGTTGAATAGCCATTAAAAAGCAAACCAGCTTTCCAAGGAACGCGCAACACTCCCCGCACTGTCCACTTTGCTAAAATCGTATCTTCGGCTGACTGAGATACTTCATGTACATCAAAGTAAATTTGGGTAAAAAATAGCCGAGCGTGAAATCGCAATGTCCAAAATATAATGCGATAGTTAAATTTGTATTTGAACGTATTTACCGGGTCTTTAAAATAGATATCCTGTGTATAGATATCATAAGAAATATCCTTTTTAAAAAGTGTTGGTAAATCCTCTTTTAAAGTTTTAATTACCTGTTCCACTGATAATTGAGATTCCACGCGCCTTTTCCCTTAAAAAATCTTTTTTAACAACCGTTGCCAAATAGAAGATGTCCTCTTGTTACTCACACCACCCGCACTCAAATCTGACAGAGTGGGAAATGATGCAGACTTAGCATAGGGCCCATTTCGCAAAACTTTAGCTAGGGTATTGTTATTTTCGCGCAAACCTTCGTAAAAAAAGAATACCTCTCCTTGAATCCCAAGTTGGCGATTGTATTCAATTGCTTGCACCAGATATTCTGGACTAATACAATAATTGCCAAGCTTCATCAGTATTCCCGGTGCTAACTTGGGCAGTGTCGCATCTGTGAACTGCTGGTTTACTAGTTTATCAGCGATCGCAGCGTAACTCCCAAAGTCACGGCGATAAATCTGCGGCTGAATCATATCAACAATTCCCCGGTTTAGCCATGTGGGTGAGTCTTGCAGATATTCCTGAAATGCCCAATCATGGATATTAGGTGCGATCGCAACTAATAAATTAGGATTAACTGCTTTCACCTCCCCGTAGAGACGCGCCAAAAAATCAGTGAGAATATCTGCACGCCACTGTAACCATTGCCTATCCTTGGGGCTCTGTGGTGGATTGCGATCGAATTCCTGACGATAGCGGCTGACAGTTCCCTCATCATAGCCACCTTCAGAGGGTAATGCTGGGAAGCGATCGTCACCTTGGATACCATCTACATCGTAATTATTCACAACTTCCAGCACCAAGTTCAAGAAGAATTCCTGCACCTGTGAGTCGAGTGCATTCAACCACTCAAAACCGTTTTTCTTCAGTAAGTTGCCGTTAAAATCACGCGCAGCCCATTCCGGTTTTTTCTGTAAAAGTACACCGCCATTCAAATTGTAAGAACTAGCAAAACCGTATTCAAACCAAGGAATGACTTTCAACCCAACTCGCCGCGCCTCAACCACCACTTCTTCTAAAGGGTCACGACCTACAGACAGATGGTCAATTTCAACCCCAAAAGTCTGCTGCATTGTTTTGCTGGGATACAAAGTTACTCCCTTATTCCAAACAACGGGAAACACCACATTAAATCCTGTCTCAGCCAGAAAATTCATCGCCTCAGCAATACGTTCCTTTGACCTGAGAACTTTACTATCAGTAGTAGTCAGCCAGATACCACGGGTTTCTATTATTGCCATTTCTATAAATTTAAATTCTCGGCATACACCATCTAAACATTGACTAGCCGACGATACCGCGCCTGTACTATTGTGTAAATTCCATAAGCAACCAAACCTAACGCCACAATACCCAAAAGCCATGCTCCATAAGGCTGTTGTGCTAGCGTCTGTAATACTTCATCTAAACCTTCTGCGGTAGCGGCGTTAGATTGCCTTGCAGCTTCAATTAAAAACCAACCGATAATACAAAATACTATACCTCGTGCCGCTAAACCAAATCTGGAAATCCTCATTACCCATTGGGCTTGTGTGTTGCTTAACTCAGTTAAATTGAGTTCTTTACGAAATTTGCCACTAAAAGCTTGATAAAACTGATAGAAACCTAGAGCAATTACAAACACCCCCACAGTTCCAACTAACCATTGACCAAAGGGTTGAGAAAGTAAACGTGCTGTCGAATCTTCAGTAGAATCACTACTATTTTTAGCGCTGCCTGTACCCATAACGATTTGCACAGCACTTAAGGCTAAACTTGCATAAATCAAGCCATTAACTGCGTAACCAATTCGCACTGCCAAACCTTTGGCATCATTACCTTTTTTTTCTGGGTCTTTAATTGCCTGTACAAAACGCCAGATTACGTATCCGATCAAGCCAATTGCAACTAAAGCCAGCAAAAACTTACCAAATGGCTGGTTGACGATTGTTTGGAGAGCGCCTTGGGTATCAGTTGTTTTACCACCCCTGCCAAAAGCCACCTGTGCTGCCAGTAGTCCAACTATACCGTAAACTACTCCCTTGGAAACATAGCCAAATCGTCCCAGTCGCTCAACCCACAATGAAGCATGGTTTGTCAACTGTTGTGTCATGGTAGTTGGGGAGAATTATATTATATCTACCTTTTACCAACATTTACCCACGATTCACATCTACCCCAAGGCAAATTGTCTAATATTTTTGCAAAAAATCACTATCGGAATACTATCTTTCAATAGATGCAAAACCACTCAAAATAATATTACATATATAAAGTGAAGTCTTATTATTTAGTATTTTTTAATGCTGAATTTGGATTAATTATGTCTCTAATAGAAAGTTCTTGGAAACACGAATATATAACTACCAATGGGGTAAAACTACACTACGTTACCCAAGGTGAAGGGCCATTAATGTTGATGTTGCATGGTTTTCCTGAGTTTTGGTACTCTTGGCGGCATCAAATACCAGAATTTGCCCAAGATTTTAAAGTAGTTGCCGTTGACTTGCGTGGCTACAACGATAGTGATAAGCCAAATGAGCAATCAGCGTATGTCATGGATGAGTTTATCAAAGATGTTGAGGGAGTAATTAAAGGATTAGGATACCAAAAATGTGTATTAGTTGGACATGATTGGGGTGGTGCGATCGCTTGGAATTTTGCTTATGCTCACCCCGAAATGGTAGAGCGATTAATTATACTTAATCTGCCTCATCCTGCTAAATTTGCCGAAGGTTTACGCACTCCCCAACAGTTACAGCGTAGTTATTACATATTCCTCTTTCAACTACCGTGGATACCGGAACTATTCTTACAATCTTCAGACTATCAAGCAATTGAAACAATTTTTCAAGGTACAGCAGTTAACAAAAGTGCTTTCACCAAAGCGGATATTAATGCATATAAAGATGCTGCTGCAAAACGCGGTGCTCTCACAGGAATGTTGAACTATTACCGCAATATTTTTCAACAGAGAATGCTAAATTCGAGTTGGGGAATTCTGGAAGTACCAACAGTAATGATTTGGGGAGAAAATGACACCGCACTTGGTAAGGAACTAACCTACAACACCGCAGCCTATGTCAGGGACTTTCAAATCAAATATATTCCCAATTGCGGCCATTGGGTGCAACAAGAACAGCCTGAATTGGTTAATCAGTATATGCGAGAATTTCTAAGGACTTCAGCTAACAGCTAGGACTATTAATATGCCAAAGAGTCCATAAAATAATTCTTAATTACGCTCCTACATCACTAACGTAATTAAGTTTTACAACGGGGATAAAGAAAAGAGCCGCAAAACTTGTTTACCATCAGAGCTTCTTAACTTAAACCCCCAGAATTTGTTTGAAAGTATAAATACTCATTAATAAAACCAATTTATGCCGAATAGCCTAAGCTCTTAAAAAGATTTAACAGTGATTTAACACTCTCAGTTTTTTAGCAATTATCGGGCAAAAATCACCCATAAATCAGAATTAATCGAATTTATGACATCAAGATCATACCTGTTTACATATCACAATCAATCAATTAGGTCAATCTGTGTCCTCAAGAAGTTTAGTGAGATAATAGAAGTGTGAGGGACAGAACGGACGCAACTTGATTATAAAGGGGGAAAATATGAAACTCCAGCTATTAGCGGCCATGGCCTTAGCAACTCCCCTATTGTTCACTAGCTCGGTTAGAGCTGAGAATCCGCAGGACTTACAAAAGTTGCTTTCGACTGGGGAATGTATCCAGTGTGATCTATCGGGAGCTAACCTCAGTGGCGCTCATTTAATCGGTGCTGACTTAAGAGGCTCAAAGCTACAAGGAGCAAACCTTGTAGGGGCTAACCTCGAAGGTGCTGATTTAACTGGTGCTAATTTGGCAGGTGCTAACCTAACATCAGCTTATGTAACCAATGTGAATTTGAAGGAAACCAATCTAAACGGAGTAAATTTTACTCGCGCTACGATTCACGATTCTAATGTGTATAAAGCGTCAATGAATGATCTCAATCTCACTGATGCAGAAATATTTAACACTGGAATCGGTATTGGTGGAGAAGATGCCGAGATTCCTGATTGGAAGTAGGCTGAACTAAGTTGGCAGGTTAAAATAAACACAACATAAGTTTTTGCGTGTTTTAAATCAGAGGAACTGGTTTTTTTGCCAGCATTATCCCTAAAATCTGCCTCTACAAAAATATTAAGATCAATGAAACCCCTCTGCCTTGAAATTACTTTACTATGACGAAGGCGGAGGGGGTTTCTTATTGGGATTCAGCTTAAATTAAGATTCTACCCATTCCAAATGAATAAAACACTTAGGCTGTATTCATTTTTAATTTTTAATTTTTAATTTTTAATTCCGCCTTGCGGTACTAGGAGCTTTTCATTGCCAGAATCTTCAAAGCGACTGCTTCCGGGACTGGCATTACCGATAACCGATTTCCTTGTTTTACGACCATTAGCTCTTCGGCACTAAACTTATCTTTGAGTATTGATAGCAAGATGGGGTTAGAAAAAGTCTCAACAAATTCTACTAAAACTGTTTGCCACCGAGGGGATTCGGAACTTGATTTCGGGTCGTAGTATTTACTTTTTGGCTCAAACTGGGTAGGGTCAACAATATCTTTTTTCACCACACGCATTAAACCAGCAATACCAATAAGATTAGTGTTGGAATGATAGAAAAAAGCTAAGTCTCCTTCATTCATTTGGCGCAAAAAGTTGCGAGCTTGATAATTGCGAACACCGTCCCAGATAGTCTTGCCCTGCCGTTGAAGGTCAGCAATGCTATAGACTTCTGGTTCTGATTTCATTAGCCAATAATTCATCTATACAAGTTATTGATACACTACAAAAATATTTCAATTTTGAGCAGTTAAGGTCGGGGAAGGTGATTATTGCAATGTTTCTGCCCTTCCCTTAGCTTACGTGGTTTTCCGTGGATGCGATCGCTTAAAATACTAGAGCGTTGGTCGTTTACTTTCGAGGATTTCTGTTGCAATCTTGGCAGAAAGCGGCCGGTAGAATAAAAAGCCTTGTACATCCTCGCAATTGATAGATTTTAAAAATTCCAATTCTTCTTCTTTTTCTACTCCTTCAGCTGTCAACTTCAATCCCAAGCTGTGTCCCAAGGTAACTATGGCCTTGATAATATGAGCTACTTTGACATCCTGTGTCAAATATTGAATGAAAGATTTATCTATTTTCAGATTGTGGAGTGGCAAAAGCTGTAGGCGCGACAGCGAGGAATGACCCGTACCAAAGTCATCAATGGAGATGTAAACACCCATCTGCTTTAGAGCCTCTAACACCGTTCTGGTAAAATCTAAGTCCTCAATGGCTGTGGTTTCCATAATTTCTAATTCTAAATAGCGCGGCTCCAGACCCGTTTGTTCTAAAACTGTGGCTATAGTCTCCACCAATTTTGGTTGGCGGAACTGCTTAAGAGAAAGATTCACAGCCATCATTATGGGTGGCAATCCAGCATCTTGCCAGATTTTATTTTGAATACAGGCTGTCCGCAGCACCCATTCGCCGATAGGGATAATTAATCCACTTTCTTCGGCTAGAGGAATGAAGACACTGGGTGCAACCAATCCCATCTCTGGGTGCTGCCAACGCAACAGAGCCTCCACACCAGTAATTTCTTCTGTAGCAATATTCACACGAGGCTGATAGTGTACCGTAAATTCATTACGTTCTAGGGCATAGCGCAAGCTCTTTTCTAAAGTCAGAAGTTCAGGATTTTTAGCACTTAGGGAAACACTGTAGAATTGGTAGTTATTTCGCCCTTTATCTTTGGCGTAGTACAAAGCGGCATCTGCGTGCTGAATTAGTGTTTCGGCGTCAGGACTATTGCTATCAAGCAATGCAATACCAAGGCTGGCAGTCACATAAAGTTCATGCCCTTGGAGATGGAAAGCATCTTCCAATGCTTGTAATATTCTATATGCCACCAGTGTTACCTCTTCAATATCATTGACTCGTGGGAGTAAGATAGTGAATTCATCGCCTCCCCAACGGGCTATGGTGTCTCCGCCTCTGAGTGAGTCTTTTAACCTTTGAGCAACGCTTTGTAATAATTGATCTCCCAGAGTGTGCCCTAGAGTATCATTAATAACCTTGAAGCGATCTAAGTCGAGGAAGATCACAGCTAAACTTTCGCCATTTCGAGTGGCATTGGGTAGAGTTTTACTGAGCAGCTCGTTAAATAGTAGGCGATTGGGCAACCCTGTTAGTACATCATGGAGAGCTTGATAGCGAATCTTTTCTTCTACTTGCTGACGCTGCTGTGTACTAATGATACTGGCGGCCATCGTCAAAAGGGTAGATTCTTCATGCCTAGACCAATGACGCTCAGAGTTGCAGTCTGCCAAGCCAAGGTATCCCCAAAACTCATTATCTAAGCGAAGAGGCACCAGGAGCACGGATTGAATGCCATCTCGAATCAGGAATTCTTGTTCAGCGACAGGAAATGTTTGGGTGAGTCCGCTAATCGACTGGCCGCTAGAGAGAACAGTGTACCAACGGGCTAATCCAGAAGCTTGATAAGGCTGATTCTGCCAATGCTCATGGGTAGATTTAATAAAAGAGCGCGTCCATTCAAACCGCAGGCTGACTGCTATTTCTCCTGTAACAGGATGGGGATGGTTCTGAAACAGATAAGCACGATCTGCTTTGGCAGCTTCACCCAATACAGCTAGTGCTCGATCAATACCAGTTTCGTAATTCATTTCGCCTAGCAAATAATTGGCGGCTTCTGCAACTGCCTGTAGCAAGCGATCGCGCTGGCGCAGTTCGGCTGTGGCTTGCTTTTGCTCTGTAATATCCCTAACAATAAAAGTTCTAATTAAATCACTTTCAGGAAGGTAGAGAACGGATTGTTCAAAAATTTCTGCGCCTACTTCCACCTCCCGCACAAAAGAATTTTTTTCTAAATTCTTAACTTTACTGAGGAGTCCTGTTAAGATTGGGTGTTTCATCCCAACTTCCCTAAGTTTGGGAAACTTGAGAGCTGCGGCTGGATTGAGATAAGTAACTGTTCCCTCAAAATCCATCTCAACAATTGGATTGGGGATGAGTTCAGGGAAAGATGCTAGGCGAGCTAAAGCAGACTCACTAGCGGCTTCAAAACTGGGATCGACAGCTAAGGTTTGAAAAGGATTGGCAGGACTGGCTTGTTCTGATAAGAAATCAGATAAGTCTTCAACATCACAAGATTCAGAAAATGCTTGTTCTGAGAGGTTAGAAATAGCATAATATTTCGCTTGAGCTAGATTACCACCAAAGGTAATAAAATCTCCATGTCTGAGATTATGAGAAAAGCATTTTGCGCCATTTACAAATAAGCCATTAGTACTTGCTTTTCCCTTGTAATTGCCATCAATAATCTGAAAGCCATATTGGTCAGTCTCTGGAACCGTTACTCGCAATAAAATTGCGTGTTGCAGTGATACTGAACGGGAAGCCAAGACAATAGTGTTTGCGGGATGCCGCCCTAGAGAATAAGTAGTCTCTCGCAAGGGGACAGTTCGCCGCCCTTGCAGGTCTTGAATGACCAACAGGTGGCGTATTTTTTCCCGCTCATTTTCTAGCATGGCTGTTCCTCAAATTCTCATATTTTTATGTCTTAGTCTGAAAAATACGACTCCCAGAAGTTACAATTCACTTGGCTTAAGGCTTGATCCTCGCAAGGGGATTGAGTTCCCTTTTTAAGGTAACTTTCTAGGCAAAAGATCGCTAACCCAAGCGGATTGAGATAATTTCAGACTTTCAGTCTGGACTTCTGGGAAAATTTTCTCAATCAAAGTTATCACCGTCTGTGATTCCCTTGGTATGAGGGTGTAAGCCAGCACTTCTTTTTATGATTGGCCTTCTGGAATAAGATGGCTAATTTTTCAATCAGTTTTTCCGGTAGAAGTTGTAGCTGTTTTCTCCACTCATACATAAGTTATAAACTTTATCCCTTCGTCTATATCATCCAACCTTGTCTTTCTTAGGATACCCAGAATCAAATCAAACACTGAATAGAGTACATTGGTATCTTTACGGATTTTTATTCTGAGTAGTAAGGAAACTCCGAATTATATAAATAACTGTCTGATTTTGATTTTTTAATCAGTCAAATAGTATTGCTTCACGGAATTTTGCGAAATATGGCAATCCTATCTGAGTCGTGAAACCCCCCGTTGGCGCAGCCTCTTACAGAGAAGGTCAGGAGAGTGAACGCCTAAATATTAAAAAGGATTATAGAGTAAACTGAAATATAGACCGTTTTCTTGTAATGTTCTCTCATTTGAGTTAACAGATACTAAAGGAATGCCCCAGTCAAGACGAATGGTAAAGCGATCGCCTTGTGACCAACGCAACCCCAGACCAACAGCAGCTAGAGTATTAGGGTCGGGATTCTCTCTATCAGAACTGTTCCAGCCAACACCAAAATCTACAAAGGGGACAACCTGTAACGTGCTATCTATCTGGGGTAGGCGCAGAATTGGTACTTGAACTTCAGCAGAAACAAAGGTGCTATTATCCGTTAGCAGGTAATCTTGACGGTAGCCCCGAATGCTATCCTGCCCACCTAAGCCAAATTGCTCTAAAGGTAAAAGTGTTCTGGATGCGAGTTGCGTATTCAAACGTAATAAAAATAAGGTTTCAGGAGCTAAAAGGCGTGCCCACTGCGCTTGCCCTTGCCAAGCAAAAAAACGGCTATCGGGAGGATTTTGATTAATAGTGGGATTCAAGAAATCTATGCCCAAACTGAATTGAGAGCGGAGAGCGATGACTTCACGGCTGTTGCGAGAAGTCCATTCTTGAAAAAATCGCAACGCAGATACCCTAGTGCGTCCCTGTTCATCAGCGCCTAAACCGGGAAAAGGTATTCTTTCTATGTCGATATAAGAGGCTTCACTTTCCCGGCGAGAGGCTGTAAACCCAAGGGCAAATTCTTGTGTAGGAGTTTGAATTATAGGCTGGCGGAATGTCAGCTCGTAATAACGAGAATCCGATTGGATATCTAAAACGTTAAAAGGAGGTTCAATGACATTACTTGATGTGATGCCATAGTTGAAGGTAAGAGTTCCGTTGCGGGGATTGAGTGGTAATGTATAGCTGGCGTCAAAAGAGTTGCTACCATCGGTATTAGTGTAAGCTATACCCAGAGAATCTCCCAGTCCCAATAAGTTGGCTTCATTCAATTGTAATCGGCGGCGGAAACTGCCAACACTAGGCGATCGCCCGTTATCAAGAACTATTTGGCTACTAAAGGTTTTAGCCTCACTGATCTTAACTTCTAAGAGACTCGTACCAGTCCGCGATCCTGCCGAGAGTTCAGCAGTCACGTTTTCAATCAAAGGATTAAGTTGTAAAAGTTGTAGTGCCTCTAGTAAACGTTGGCGATTGAGAGGCGGTGATGTCGCTATTGCTAGTCGGCTGCGGACATAATTCCGATTCAATCGCCGAGTGCCAGTTACACGAATATCTTCTAATTTCCCTTCGACCACCTGAATTTTGACAACTCCGGATTGGATTGTTTGGGGTGGAATATAAGCACCAGAGGTGACGTAACCTTTTTTGACGTATAGATCAGTGATTTTAGAACGCGCTTGATACACTTCAGCCAGCGAGATCGGTCGTTTGGTAAATTCAGCAGTAGCTTTGGCTAATTCTTCGGGACTAAAGACCGTACTACCAACAACTTCAAACCGCTCAACAACAATAGTTTGAGGAAAGTTGCCAGGGAGGGGTTCATCAGGTATGGGAATTGGCGCAGAGCCTGGAAATAGTTCTGCTGGTGGGGGAAGTGGCTCTGGCAATTCAGGTGAGGGTAGTGGTGAAGGTGAGGGTGGTTGGACATCCTGTGGTGGTGGGAGTTGTTGTTGCTGTGACAGGATGAAATTACTAGTTGGTAATTGTGTAGTGTCAACAGCTTGAGCTTTCAGTGGACTAGAAGATATACTGCTGAGTAACACAAGCATACTCAGTGGTAAGCAAGACACTATAAGATTCTGGGGATATTTATCAATCATCGCACCGGACTATTTTTTGTCATTAACTATGTGATTATACGGGGACTGCTTCAGATGTGAATCTTACTTCATCTTTTGTTGCTAAAGTTGATGTCTCAGGTAAATCTAAATTTACAGCTATTTTTAGGTAAATAAACTATGTAGTCGGAGCACAGCAATGCTCATTGGTGCCAGTATTTTATGATTAGCTGGTGTCATAAGCTAACTGGCAACTGCTATCAAACAAATTAAAGTCAGCGTACAAGCAAGCTTTAAACACTGCTTTCTCGTAAGATTTATGAAAATCTTACGAGAAAGCAATAGAAACAATCCACAGATAACATAATACGCTTGCAATACTGCGTAGGTTTTGAAGATTTGTAGGTTGGGTTGAAGGTCGTAAAACCCAACAAAGCCATGAAAATGTTGGGTTTCGTTCCTCAACCCAACCTACCTCGGAGCATCGGTGAGAGGTTAGAATGATTGCACATTTGTCAAGAAGGTGCGGGAAAAGGGGATAAATCCAGCTTGGAGACTGGTTTTCGCAGGGCTTTGACAACTCCTAAATCTTGATTCTCTTTTGCAGCAAAGTACTTAATGGGGTCATCGGCATTACCTTTATCGTAGGCAACGCTGAAATGGTACAAACCTCGAAAAATCATTTCCAAAGAAATGCGGTCAAATGGTAAAGCTAATTCATCAGCTACCGCATCTCCCAAATCAACCAAGACAGCATAAAATAACCAAGTTGCCCACAC